>Ga0114958_10000001_pt1 | contig 651460 bp, 535 predicted proteins | sample C_130208_EF_Meta_FD_89577 | JGI IMG/M metagenome (GOLD analysis project Ga0114958, IMG submission 89577) | Freshwater microbial communities from Lake Croche, Canada to study carbon cycling - C_130208_EF_MetaG | ecosystem: Environmental > Aquatic > Freshwater > Lake | place: Lake Croche...
ACGTAATGGATGGCTTGGCAGCGCACGCCGTCGGCGCTGCCGTAGCGCAGAATCCGGTCCCATTCAGATTAATGCCTGACGGCGTGCCTGCGGCTGTATAAGTCGTGTAGATCGAAGTGATGGCTGGCGCTGCATTCGCACCTGCGGCAGCCAAACCCAAAGCTGCGGCAACCGAAACCCGAACCGTCCGTGAAGTCTGGCGCATGAATGCTCTTCCTTTCTGCCAATTATAATTGGTCGATTTTATTGAAGTTTCAGCATATCAATGGAGCAATCTATCCCCTCATAAGCATTATCAACATGCATGACATTCAAGGTAATATTATTTAATCCCGAAATTGCATAAGGACCAAGCGAGAATGTCTTGTTGGCCGCCACTACCCAAGAAGGGCTTGGTGTCGGCATATTAATTGAAACACCGTTGATCTCTATGGACTGCAAAACGTCATCAGCTAATACGCTCACTTGCATAACCACTTTCGAAGGATCAATTCCAGTCAGATCAAAATTCTTTGTATAGGCAACAGGCACATAGACGGCAGTGCTTCCTGGCAATTGCGGAATTGTATTGATCGCAGAGTTAGTGGAAATCCACACTGCCCCTGGAATTTGATTCCAACCTGGATATGGGGCTGCTGCAGACGCGAAATCAGAGTAAGTTGCTCCAGCAACGGTATAAGAATAAGTCCACTCCGTATCGCGACCATTCACCAATGACGCTCCTGTTCGAATCTGAGCAAGCATGGTCCCGCAGTAGATATTGACGAAGCCATTCAATGAAGTAGCCGGCGTTCCGTCGACTGACACAACCAGACACGTATTGCTACCGGTTCCTACTCCACTGGATCCTGGCGGCCCGGGAGGACCAACGGGTCCAATCGGCCCCGTAGCGCCCTGTGTACCTTGAGAACCGGTGTCACCCTTAGGTCCTTGCGGCCCCTGCTGACCATCTGCACCTGTAGCGCCAGTGGCTCCCGCACTTCCGGTTGCCCCCGTCGCTCCGGCAGCCAATAACTGCCAATGCGTTCCGGATGCAAGAGCATCTGACGCAGGATCTATCCCGGCCGTGAGACCCACAGCGATGTCGACGAAGCTCGAGTTGCCCTCAAGGACAACATCACCTGTTCGATAAGCGGATGCGGCGCTGTACGTGCCACGGAACGCAAGACCCGAGGCCACTCGCTTCCAATGGCCTGCATTCAACGCATGATCATTAGAGGGCTCAACGCCAACGGTCGGTAGATTCGACACAAAGGCATAACTCGATCCACCCGTGGTCACGACATCACCCAAGGCGTACGCCACCGAGGCGTCGTATTCACCCCGGTGCATAAAGCCACCGGTCATCTTTCTCCAGTTGGCTCCGCCATTTCCAACGTCCGTAGCTGGATCAACATGGGTCAATGTGGTCTGGGAAATCGACACATAGGTCGTACCACCTCGAGTCACGACGTCATCAAAATCGTAACTCTGGTTGGCGTCGTAATCCCCACGCTCCCGATAGCCTTTGCCATCGGCGCCCGTCGCACCGGTAGGGCCGGTCGCGCCAGTTGGACCGGTAGGACCTACAGCACCGGGAGGGCCGTCAATACCCGTGGGACCTGTGGCCCCAAAGCCAGTCGAGCCCTGTGGACCTTGAGGCCCAGTGGCACCCTGAGGACCCATTGGACCGGTTGGACCTACGGGCCCGCCCGAAGGACCGGTGGGTCCCGTCGCACCCGTTGCGCCTACACCCGTCGCACCGGTAGGCCCTGTTGCCCCGGTAGCTCCCGTTGGACCCGTTGCTCCGGTTGGACCCACGGGCCCACCGGAAGGACCCGTTGCACCCGTTGCGCCCTTGGCGCCGGTTGCACCGACGCCAGTCGCGCCTGTTGCCCCTTTTGCTCCCGCAGCGCCGGTTGCGCCGGTCGCACCTTTTGGACCTGTTGCACCTGTAGGACCAGTTGGTCCCGTAGCGCCCGCACCGGAGGCTTTTTTATCGTCGTCGTTCACCCACCCATAGGTGGTCGTCGTGCCGCCCGAAGGTGTAATACCAAGTGAGTACTCACCCACCGATAACAGCGGAACGGTCGCAACCAAAACCGTATCGGTGAAGGACGTCAACGCCAACGAAGTACCGCCGAGCGTCACGCTCGGAGCTGTTGCACACGGTACGCCGCAAAGACCTGAACCATTAATGGTCAGGGTCGTGAGCGTTCCTGCAGCTGAATAGGTCTTGTAGACAGATTTAACGGTCGGAGCACTGAGTGCTGTTGCCGACACCAATCCCAAAGCCGCGGCCACCGATGCACGAATCATCCCTGAGTTCTGGCGCATTTTCTCTTGCTGTTCCTTAGCGAGCCAGACCAACGTTGTACGTGGACAAATATTGGACGTCAACGATAAGTTAATTTGCGATGGTTATTGTTAAATTGGGCCGGTCGGCTTTTTCTGCAACGGGAGTTCGACGGGTTATTGGCGTCAAAATTTTTTTACGGTCGGCGCGACGACAGTAGACAGACAACTCACTCATGGACAGTTCTAAAGTAAATCCACCCTGAATATTTCGAGGATCGGATACTCATGACTCAGCGTCGTGATCATCGAAAAAGTCTCCCAACGTCTCAAAGGATTTTCCGGCGGTTTTGACGGCGCCGGAAAACTGCTCTCCAAGCAGCGTCAACTACCGTTTCACGCAAAGCTCTCGACTCTTCAATAGAGAAGCGACGCCGCTGGCATCGTTACCGGTGATCGGGTATTTCCTCATCAGCGATTATCCGTCCTGTCCTATCGTGGGCATCCGGCCCAATTGCACGAACTATAATCACGCCTCGGCCATCAGTATCGATGGCGAGGCACTGCATTACGCGAGTCAACAGCAATTCCTGATCGTCCCGACCAAAGGCGCCTCTGGCAAACACCTTGGCCGTTACGCCTGCACTGAGCAACACCCATTGACGGACTCGTCGAGCAGCGAGTCTGTCAGACCCTTGAACGGTGTGCTCGGTTGTCACCCCGAGGCGCGGATCACAGGTCGCTTTGATCCATCAGTGGGTACGGTAACCCACCTTCAAGCCGAGCACCCGCGGACGCACGATCGTTTGCGAAGGCACGAACTGCGACGTCGAGGTGAACACGGCGGCATTCGAGTTCGCAAGGTTCTGCCCGTAGATTTCGAATGTCCATGCGTCCGACGACACCCCCACGGATGCATCAAACAGGGAATAGGCTGGATTCTCGAACCGTATGAGAGTCGTGCTGACGTTGCCCCCCGTTGATAGCGATGGATTGGCGCCGGACTGTGTGAAACTGTGCGCCGTGTGCGTCACCGCACCCTGCACGAATGCGTTGTACCCATGGAAGGACCATTCATACCGAGCGCGCAGATTGAATTGCAACGGCGGCGAGTTCGCACTCGGGGACCCCAGTGGTCCATACGGATTCTGGATGGAGGTAATCGGCTGACCCAATTCGCTCTTGCTAGTCGGATCCGCCGATAGGGCAGGATTATTCGCGATGAGATACGGCGAATTGGTCTGTTCACTGCGGTTCCACGAGGCACCGCCCTGCACCGTGAACCCGTCGCCCAGCAGCGCGACGAACGATGTTTCGATGCCGCGGACCCGGTAGGTCGGGCCGTTGGTGCCAAAGCCGATGTTGCCGAGCACTCCGGGGTCAAACAGATTGATCTGGATGTTGTTCCAGTCCTCTTGATAGATCGCACCATTCCACTGCAGACGGTGATGGAAGAACTGCGTCTTCCAACCAATCTCGTTGTTGGTCAGGTTGTCGGAGGTATACGCAAAAGGTGAGCAGTACTGATTGATGCCCTGCGCATCGGGCACATAGCAGGCGGAGAAACGATTGAAGCCACCCGGCCGGAAGCCCTGTGACCAGGTGTAGTACGCCAACATGTCGGGCGCGACATGCCACGTGAGATTCGCCCGGCTCTTGAATCCCTGATACGTCGTGGCGAGGTGAGCGACATCTATATTTTTGGCGGACGCGAGGCACGGTGCAGGGCCCGCCTCGTAGCATCCAAAGCTGCCCGTGAACGCACCCTTCTCGAAGTTATCGAAATGGTAGTAACGCGTACCCGCGGTGACGGTGAGCACTTTCGGGATCAGGTCAAAATCCACCGACGCGAACAAGGCCCGCTGAGTGTAGCCGCGCGTCAGATCATTGAAGAACGCCGTGTGTTCGTTACGCACGGATGGATTTGAGACCGTTGCACCCGGATCGGGCGCCACATTCGACAAGCAACCGGCGGTCACCGTATCAGTGCAGGCAGGCAGAGACCGGTATAACCAGTCCAGCTGATCGTAGATCTTGAGTTGCTCCCAGAACGCGCCGGCGATGCCGCGAATCCGCCACTCGTCAGGCGTACTTAACCGTATTTCCTGACTCAAATGGGTGTTGCGCTCATGATCCGTCCACACCGCACTCGGCGAATAGCACGTCGCCGGGAGGTTGGCCGCAGGCTCCGCGGCGTGACACTGGTAGTAGTCGGCATAGACGCCACGCGCGTAGTTCGTGTAGTCCTGAATCTGATCCACATTGCGAACGAGATAGGCACCGGTATAAACCGCCTTCAAGGCGCCTAATTTTCCATTGATGGTCAAGGCCGTGTTTTCAAACCGGTCCTTATTGTAAGAATCATTGAACAGGGTCACCGACTGTCGCGGTAGCGGATCTCCATCCGAACTGTTGGGCATCTGGTAAAACACACCGTCCGCTTCCAATGACTGATAGCTTTGCACCAAGAGCGCGTTCCAGTCCTCATTCAACGCCCACAGTGCGGATACGCGCAGGCCCTGATAGGTCACCGGGTTGATTGCATTTTTGGCGAATGCATAGTTGTTGATCACCGGTGCGTTGGGCGGCACCGTACAGGCAGGCCCACTCCCGCCACATCCATCGGGGTAATGGGCATAGCCGATCCCAAGATCGCTCGCCTTGCGAGTGAACGTCGCCGGGACGTTGTTGATATAGCCACCATGGCGATCGTTATAGACGACGGCCCGCAGCGCGAACTTGTCGGCCACGATCGGAAGGTTCAGGACGCCCGTGAGATCCGAATTGGGATCGCCGCCGGCCGTCACGCCGTATCCGGCCGAGACACTGGCTTCGGTGACGTTGAGCTTCGGCTTATTAGTAATGTAACGAACGGCGCCCGCTTGCGCGCCAGCACCAAACAGAGTGCCCTGCGGACCCTCCAGAACTTCGACGCGCTCAAGATCCGCGGCATACACGTCAAGGTTGCGCCCGGGCAGTTGTGCCGACTGATCATCGAGGTACACAGCGACGTTCGGGAATCCACTGATGGATCCGCCGGACTGCGTGCCGTCGATGCCGGAACTCAGGCCCCGCATGAAAATCATCGACTGCCCGGGACCCGATGACGGTGCCGTGACGTTCGGAAGGTACTTGATCAGGTCGTCGAGATTCGACACATGCATCTGCGCAATCGTGTCGCTCGTGAAGGCCTGCACCGCAATCGGCACGTCTTGAATATTCTCCGAGCGACGCTGGGCCGTCACGGTGATCTCGCCGATCTGACCCGTCGGGGAGGAGGTGTCGGCTGCAACCGCCGACACTGAGGCCCCCATCGCCGCCGTCGCCAAAACGGTCGCAATGGCCGACGACAGGCGCGTGCCGCTCTCTCGACGCGTCTGTCCACTCTGCACAACCCAACTGTTCTGCAATCTCATGGTGCGGTCCCCGATGTGATGGTCATGCGGGCATCGCACCCATCGGTGCCGATCACCCCGCGATTCGCCGGTACAGCGCCCTACGCCGGAGCGCCTCCATAGGCCTTTATACACCTGCGACGAACAGGCTGTAAAAACAGCCTATCCGTCCAAATGGAACATCTTGTTCGCGACGCGGCTTATTCGATCCGGTAAAGGGCGCCCGGGTACGGCGCGTGCCACTCATCGAACGTCGCTGTCACATAGCACTCGCCGGCGGGCCCGAATCCGACATTCGTGACAAAAGACCCCGGCACAGATACCGCGCGCACCAACTGCCGTCGTCCATCCACAATGAGGACTCGACCCGAGCCATTTTGCGCGACGTAAATATTCCCATCCGGGCCGAGCTTCAGGCCATCCGGTCCGTTGTAGGCGTCCGCTCCGGGTGTGGGTGGCGCGATGTCATCAAGCCGCGCCCAGACCGAACGCGCTCCGAGCCGACCATCGGATTCCACCGCAAAGGACAGAATTCGGCCGGCCAGCATTTCGGCGACCAACAGGTGATGCCCGGATGCATCCAACGTCAGACCATTCGGATAGTGAATGGTGTCTGCGAGACGACGCACGGTGCCATCGGAAGTCAACTGCAGCACCGCACCGGCAATGGGCGCGCTCACATCGTAATCGCCCGAGGCGCTGAAATAGAGCCCGCCGTGTCCATCCGCCGTGAAGTCGTTGGGACCGCGAAAACGTTGTCCCTCCTGATCTTTGTCGTAACGCGCGACTTCCCGACCACTCGGGTCCAGTTCGACGAGGACATTGGTGTCGTAACAGGCGACAACGAGGTGACCGCGATACGTGCCCAAACCACTCGGTCCGCATTCCGGCGAATGCCACCAGACTACCGGACCCGCAGGATCCAGCCGGCGAATCGTACCGGCGGAGTATTCCACGTAGTGCAGCCGACCCTCGAACACAGTCGGCCCTTCGGGATATGACACGGCCCCGTCAACCACGACCGGGTCTGCCTGAACAGGCGCTGCGAGTATTAGGCCGGCGAGTAACGGCAGCACCGACTGCCAACTGATCGCGTGACGAATCATGAGTCCCCCTTGAACTCTGAATGCCCCCAACAGGCCCCGCATCAACACCGCCACTAACGGTACCATTGTAGGCGCCAAGACATTCAAACGCCTGTCATCAGCGTTCGATCAGTCAGGCCGGGTGCGCCTCGTCACGTAATGCGCTGCAACATCGGTATAACGTCGCCGGGAGCACATTACTCTAGTTACAAACACTTACGAAAAATCAGAGTGACGTCAGACGCATGAATCTACTTATCAAATCCCCGCAAAATGGGGGGATTACCGAATAGCACCAGATCCACCGCCGGATTCGCGTAATCGCCGCGCACTTTGCGAGGCCTAACCTCACTCACAGAACCGCACGAGCCGGTTGGCCACCCGGACCATGGCGAGCGGGTCGCCTTCGGCCGATGGGTCGCCGGACGGGTTGTGGGCAATCCGCACGCCCGTAAGACCACCCGGGAATAAGCCCACCAAATTTTCGCCCCAGCCTTCCATCTGTGGGATGTAGAGATGACAGCCCTCGGTCGCGTCATAGCGCATCTGCCAGAAGGCATTGAAATACGTCGTCTCACCGGCCGGCCTGTGCACGCCGGTCGGTAGCCCCCGCGGCGTCGTGCCGGCGCGCAGTTCATCAATGCGCGGTGCGTAGAGCAGCTGTTGGCCATGGTGCTGGCCCCGCGCGTGGTAAAGCCGCGCGACTTTGACGAGGTCATCGAGGGTCGCGTAGTAGCCGTACGCGGTCATCGCCAACCCGCGGCCACCGTCCGGTTCGATCGTGTGGTTGATCGGCGCGTGGTGGATCCCGATCGGGCGATAGACTTCACGCTCCATCATCGACCATAGGTCGGCCGAAGGTCCCTCCTTGCTCTTCAGGAACCGGTCCATCGCTTCGCCGAGGATGAACATGTCCTGGTCGCGGTAACGGGTAACCTCACCGGGACGCCACGGGTAGACCTTGGCGATCCGAAGGAGCGCTGACACCTTATCGGCGCGGGATCGTGCGTCGGCCCACTCGTTGTAGGTCGCGTCGATGTACCCGTCGCTGGCGTCGTTGGGTTCGCGCAGGGGGCTGCCGTTGCCAAGACCAGTCGCCATGTTGATGCAGTCATCGAAACGCACATTCTCCCAGGCCTTCACGGCCGCAACCTCCGGGACGTAGTCGCGGATCTTGAGCGTGAACACCGACGGGCCGTACTTTTGCGCGAGTCGCAGGAGCGCGGCCTCATTGGCAAAGGCCTTGGTCACCGACCAGATCCCGAAGCGTGTCCGTTCGCACCAGGGCAGCGGACCGGCCGCGCTCGTGCATTCGCGTCGATAGAAGACGCCGTGAACGTCGAGTCCGGTGAGGACCGTCTCGCGGGCGGCGAGCCCATCGGCGAACCCTGCGAGTGTCGCCGCGCCAACCTGCCGCTCGAGGTCGGACCAGGGTTTGATGACGATGGCATCACGGAGTACCGCACGATGCTCACGGGCGAGCGCCGCGAAGTCGGTGTTACGGGCCGCCTCGAAGTGCGCCGGCGCGACACCGGCGGCCGTGAAGTACGTTTCGATGTGCCCCGGCGTCGTCTGCTGGACAATCTGATAGCGCACAGCCGAGACGCGCTTGCCCTGATAGAGGAAGGTCGCGATGCCGTGGTGCGTCTCGCCCTCAAGCGTGTGGACGAGCGAGAACGGGAACGCCGCGCGTGACCAGCCGTGATCGCGAGGCTCCGACCAGACCTGCCCGGGCTGAACGATGACGTCCCAGTAGCTACGCCCACCCGGCAGTGAACCGACCCGGATGACCTCCTCAGTCGCGGGCACGAGATCACCGTCGACCGTCGTGAACGTGAGGGTCACCGCAGGGAAGAACTGCGGATCCTTGCCAAGCACCGCGTGCGGGCCAAGGTCCGCCGGCTGCGTCGTCATGGCATGCTCATCGAGCCTGAGCGCCCCCTGAAACCGTTCGTGCGCCGGCTGCGGGTGTGCGCTCGGGAGGAACGACGCGTTGTCGATCAGCCCTGACGGTGGCGTGCCCTCGAGCAATGCCGCCATCGGTATAGGCGCGGCAACCGAGGGTGCCGTCGCCGCGGCGAGAACAAGCGCGAGGCCGAGGAGTCGGTGGCAGGATGCGTGGCGCATGGACGGGTCCTTGTGGTGAGGGTGGCGCCGGCTGCACGGAGCAACTGGGTGCGTCGAACAGCGATGATAGCGGACGATGTTGAGGTTACCGAGGAACATGATTCGGACGCTCTGGAGACCTCAGCGCGGACCCGAGCCCGTTTGGAATGCATCCGACCAGACACTACACCCACGCAAAAGCCACCGAGCACCCGACCTAAGATTCCGGCTTCACGCAATGTTATCCGCTACACGAAATCTGGCTGACATCGCTATTACCGCGAATTATCTGACCGAAGAGTAAGTCGGTGACTTGCGAGCGGGAACGTAGTGCTCACAAATCGTATTGCGGAAGTAGCCGGCCGTGATTCCGTCGCGCGGCCGGGCAAGAACGGCCGATGTCGGCGTATAGCCGGTCAAACGCTTTACATTCAGTCGGCCGAATCATCGGTACTGTATGGTTAAGGGGAATAGAAACGCCGGAGTAATCGCCTGCAAGCTGTAGGCAGCCGCGATCGTTCCCGTAGTCGACGTGCAAGCGAATCCGCCGACAGAATAACTGCCCACGGCGTAACTCTGGTAACTCACACCGGACACGGGCGTTTGTCCCGGCACAATCACGTAATGGGTTGCCGCGGTCGCGGATCCCATCGCTGTGTTGATCCAAAGATTGAAGAGAGCGATCGGAACGTCGGCGTATGGCCGTCCAGAGCAATTTGCCTGCGTCCAAAAAATGGTCGCGCGCGCGACATCAATTGATGCTGGTCGCAGCGTGGCAGGGTTTGAATTGCCGTAATTTGGGGCGTTGTCGGAAGGACCGGACGCGAGACGCAGAGTGGGATTTCCGGCAGGCGGTACCGGAAACAGAGGCAGTGCGTACAGACCGGCCGTTGCGTCGCTCATCACCGTATACATGTAAGTGTTGTAACTGCCGCAGTAAATCGGCCCACATCCCGTGGTCGAGTAGAGCGGTCCGACGTAATTTCCTCCGGCATCCACGACGACCAGAGCAGGATTAGCCACTGCTGCCGGGCCCGTCGGGCCCGTAGGTCCAGTCGGTCCCGTCGGACCAGGAGATCCGTCAGCACCCGCCGGTCCGGTGGGGCCAAGATCGCCCGCCGGGCCTATTGATCCCAATGGCCCCGGAGGTCCCATCAATCCATCTTGCCCCACCGCACCCGAAGGGCCAACGGGACCTGGCAGGCCGTCGTTCCCTTGGGGCCCCGTTGGACCAGACACCGTACTGTCGGCACCTTTTGCGGCCAGAACGGCCCAATTCAGACCAAAATTCGATTGGACGTCGTTCGCAGGTACGATCGCGGAATTAGATTGGATGGCGATATAGGCGCTACCGGAAAAAACGACAACATCACCCGCCTTATACGGAATCGCAGCATCCCAATTGCCCTGAAAGGTAAAACCTGACCCGGTCGCACCCGTTGATCCAGTGGATCCAGTTGCACCCGGAATACCTTGCGGACCGGTAGCCCCTACAGGGCCCTGAGTGCCGTTGATTCCGTTGATTCCGTTGATTCCGTTGATGCCATTTATACCGGGTGCCCCGGGTACACCCTGGAGTCCCTGGGGACCCGCAACACCCTGGAGGCCTTGAACACCTTGCACACCCTGCAAACCGGTGGAACCGGCCGGCCCTGTTGTCCCGACCGCCCCTGTCGGGCCAGTTGCGCCTTGGGGAATGGTGAAATTAAGCTTGGCCGCAGTGCTCGTTCCCGCGTTAGTGACTGACGCACTTGAAGCGGCTGCGCCGGTCGTCGTAGTCCCAATCGTAACGGTAGCTGAACCAGCGGCACCCGTTGCACCGTTAGCCCCAGTAGCGCCTTTTGGACCAGCTGCGCCTGTAGTACCTGTCGCTCCCGTCGCACCTTTAGCGCCCGCACTACCAGCCGGACCGGTTGCGCCGGTTGGGCCTGTGGGTCCAGTTAGACCCTTGTCCAAGCTCTCGACGTGTAGAGAGAACGTTGTTGGTCCCAACGTTCCCGCAGTGAGAGAAAGTGTGTAATCGCCATCTGGCGGCGCAACGGCGAACGTCGCAGTTAGGGAGCCAGCAGTAGCCGCAGACACCGACAGATTGGAGCCATTGACCGCAACTGTCGGCACTGTGGTGCACGCACCGGTGGTGTTCGAGCAAAACCCACTACCTGCAATAGTTAATGCTGTGGGTGTGCCTTGTGCCGAATAGGTGGTCAGTATCGAGGTAACAGCCGGCGCAGCATGTGCACCTGCGGCAGCCAATCCCAAAGCCGCGGCAACGGAAACCCGAATCGTCCGTGAAGTCTGGCGCATGAATGCTGTTCCTTAGCGAGCCAGACTGACGTTTTACGTGGACAAATATTGGACGTCAACGATAAGTTAAGCGCGGCAGATTATTGTTAAATCGGTTCGGTCGCACTGAGTTTCAACGTTATCAGCGTCATGACTTTTTACGGTTGATGCGATAACGGCGGAATTAAAACTTTCGAATGAAAAGTTCAGGAGTCATTCAGCCTTCAAGATTCGCAGGAGCCCACATTTACGAATCGACCTCGTGATCGCCGAAAAGTCTTCAAATTTCCCGAACGTTTTTCCGGCGGTTTTGACGGTGCCCGGAATCCGCTTCGATGGTGGATTTTATAAGAGGCTCCTGCACCGCTCTCCCCTAATCGATAGAGGATCTCATGCATCATCAATCATGCTCCGAGAAAAAATTGGAGACCGCCGCCCTCTATAATCACCAAGTTCAATTTGCAGGGGAAACTTTTCTAATTGCAGCGTTATAACTATCAGCGAAATAAAGATTTCCCGCATTATCAACAACGATCCCGATTGCGTAGCCAAGATGCGCTGAATTTACGGGCCCATCGGTAAGCGCCGAAGTACTTGGATTCCCCCAGGCCGTGAATCCAGAAGAGGGACGATCAATCGCGGCAACCCACAACACTCGATCACCGCCCATATACGCAACACCGGATGAGGATACCGCCAAGCCTGCCCCCGAAAGCCCCTGAATCGCAGTCGTAACCAACCCTCCTGGAGTTATCTTTCGAATATTGTTGGATCCGTCGGTAACAAAAATACTGCCTCTATTATCGATAGCAATATCAGTCGGCCGATTGAAGCTCGCGTCTTTGCCGATTCCATCAACATATCCAAGATGCCCAGATCCCGCTAACGTGGACGTGACACCGTTTGGCTGAATTTTACGAATTACACTATCTTCGTAATCCACGACGTACAAATTTTGCTGATCATCAAACGCGAGTTTTGTCGGTGACCGGAACTGAACACCGCTGCCATCGATTGCTCCGGGTGGACTATCCACATATCCGAATTCGCCGGTGCCTACGAATGTACTAACTGCGACATTGCTGCCGCTAATCTGGACTTTTCGGATTACGTGATTGCCTTGATCAGCGACGTATAGACTCCCATTTCTGTCAATTGCGATTCCATTCGGAATAGAGAATGTCGCTGTGTTGCCCGGACCATCTACATGACCTACGATTCCTGCAACACCCGCGATAGTTCTAACCTCACCATTTGCAGGGTCAACCCGTCGTATGGTCGCGTTGTATGTATCCGAAACATACAAAATCCCGGCTGAATCCAGTGCGATACCCTCGGGAAAATTAAAGTACGCATTACGTCCGATACCGTCGGCACTGCCCCCCTGACCGGACCCAGCGATCGTGGTCATCAACGGCACATTAACCACTGCCACATTGACACTCGCAGACAAGCCGCCGTAAGAAGCAGAAATGGTTGCGTTCCCCACGGCCATGCCTATCACTTGGCCGGTTCCTACATTCACTGCTGCTATCGTGGGATCGCTAGAACTCCAGTTCGCACTCAACGTCAGATCCGTACGCAACCCAGTTGCAGCTACGCCGTTCACCGCGAATTGACGCGGATAGCCGATAGGCACTGTAGCAGCGGTATTGTAAATCTCCAGTTGCTGAATCGCGCTGGATAGTACTCCGCAGCTGACAGCGATATTTCCCACTGTGCCGACCACCGTACCGCTGCCATTCGCCAATGCGCAATTTTCACCGTTTGGCTGACTAACAACAGATAGGAGATAAGTTGAGCCCAGTGAAACTCGTCTCGGTAGCGTGAAACCTCCGTTCGTATTCAAGGTAAATGACGTCGTAGTCCCATCCACGGTAAGTGCCATTGAAACTGCAGAACCACTTGAGAGTCCTGAAAGCACGCCACCCAACGTGAACCCGACTCCTGGCGGGGGCGGTATTGCGCCTGTTCGACAGCCCGGATCGGTCGCCGCCCAACTTGCATCGGCTATCAGTGCGCTGTTATCGCGAGGATCTTTTCCAGAATTTTCGGCCAGTGCGTAGTAAACGCAGAAGTTGTTTGCGCCAAAAGGATCTGTATTGGTGTAAGCAAGTGCGCCAAGCGGATAAGCGGTAGCAATGTCCCAAGCGGTAAATGATGGACCAGGCGGCCCCATGGGCCCTGACGCACCAGTTGGACCTACTGGGCCGGTAGCCCCGGGTACTCCTTGCAACCCGGTCGCACCGGGAATCCCCGAGTTACTCGGACTTCCACCCGGATCCACTATGCCAGTTGCTCCTTGCGGCCCTGTGGGTCCTGTAGGACCGGGAGCTCCTGCTGCCAACATCTGCCAATAGACTGCATTGCTAGATGCATCAGTAGCTGGATCGACACCGACGGTATTACCCGGAGCGATATCAACATAGCTGGAGTAGCCTTCGAGAACGACATCACCGGCACGGTATGTCAATGTCGGGTTGTAGGCACCCCTGAAGGCGAGGCCTGAAGAAATCCGTTTCCAGTGTCCAGCGTTGGATGCTGCGTCACTGGCAGGATCCAATCCGGTCTGCGGAAGACTCGAGACATAGGTGTAGCTAGAACCATCAACGGTCACGACATCGCCCAGAGCATATGCCGTATTGGATAAATACTCGCCGCGGTGGCTAAAACCACCCGTTAGCTTGCGCCAGTTCGACCCACCACTCCCCACGTCGGTGGCAGGATCAATGTGGGAGATCGTGGTCGCCGAGATCGAGACATACGTCGTACCACCACGGCTGACGACATCTCCCGGCTCATAACTTTGCAGATCGTCGTAGTCGCCACGCTCACGAAGTCCCTTGCCGTCAGCGCCGGCAGGACCGGTAGGTCCAGTAGCGCCCGCAGGTCCCGTGGGACCGACTGCGCCAACCGGACCCTGAGGTCCACCAGCTGGCCCAGTAGCACCTGTCGCTCCCGTACTGCCCCTGGCGCCCGTCGCGCCAGTTGCACCCGTCACTCCAGTAGCCCCTTTTGCACCGGTCGCGCCGCTTCCTGACGATTTTTTATCGTCGTCATTCACCCATCCGTATGTGGTCGTAGCGCCGCCGGATGGCGTTATCCCGAGTGCATACTCGCCAACGGCCAACAGCGGCACGCTTGCAATCACGACCGTGTCGTTGAATGCCGAAAGCTTCAGATTCGTACCCCCCAACGTGACCACCGGGGCCGTTGTACACGGCACGCCACACAGGCCCGAACCATTAATGGTCAGCGTTGTGAGGGTGCCTGCACTCGAGTACGTCTTGTAGACGGATTTAACGGTCGGGGCACTAAGGACTGTTGCCGACACCAATCCCAACGCAGCGGCAACGGCGAGCCGAATTGTCCGTGAAGTCTGGCGCATGAATGCTGTTCCTTAGCGAGCCAGACTGACGTTTTACGTGGACAAATATTGGACGTCAACGATAAGTTAAGCGCGACAGATTACTGTTAAATCGGATTGATCGCCACGATTTTCACAGTCAATGAGCGTCAAAACTCTTTACGGTTGATGACACAAGCGAGGAATGAGAACTTTCTAATGGAAAGCTCAGGAGTCAGTCAGCCACAAGTATTTTGAAGGACCGGGAATTCACGAATCAGCGTCGCGATCGCCGAAAAGTCTCCGAATTTCTCTACAGATTTTCCGACGGTTTTGACGGCGCTCGAAATCTGTCCGGGAACCGTTGTCATCTTACGTTTCACGCAAAGCTTTCGGCTACTCAACGGTGCGCTTCACCTCATCGAGGAGCGTAGCAAAAGTTTGCGTGCCATCCATCGCGGTTTACCGCCAAGTGCTAGAAGCGGAGACCTCCGCTGAATCGCCACGTGCGCGGGACGCCGGGGTGAATCACGTAATCGGCGCTTGGATGGGTTTCGCCGGGGTGGCGGGACACGTAGTAATACGTGATGTCATTCCAACGCACGTTGGTGAGATTGAAAACGTCGAGACCGAATCGCCAATGCTGGTCTTGCCAACCGAGCCTGAGATCAAGCGTTGTGTAGGGCGCGGACCAAGCCGAGCCATCCTCGACCAAGGGGGCACGTCCAAAATGGCGAAAGCGTAATCCCACGGTCGTTGTCTGTGCCTTGTAAGTCAAACCCCCATCGAGAATTGCTGTGGGCGAGTTGGGAATCTCGCGGCCTGCAACCGTGATAACCCCTGTGCAGGGGTGCGTCATATCGGCACTGCCACAGCCCAATTCGTTCGGTTCGGTGTTGTGATCAAAGTGACCCCGCGAATACGCGCCGTTCAGATCGGCTGACCAGCGGTCATTGAGGGTGTACCGCTCGCTCAATTCGACCCCGCGTCGCGTGGTTGACCCTGATGGCGAGGTATCCCCGGCATCACCGGAGAACACCAGTTCGGAGGCGAGCTTGAGCTGATAGACATCAATGGTGGTGTGGGCGTGTCCGATCTGAGCGACGACTCCGGCCTCCGCGCTGTGTGCGCGAACCAAGGGCGTGGCGGACGCGACTAGCGGATTTTCGCCGCTGCGGGTGACGCCGCGGGCATCATTGGAGTGGAACCCGTCGGCGATATTCAAAAATGCGCGAACGGGGCCGAAGGGTCCGAACGCGATGCCAAACTTCGGCGACAACAGCGACGCTCTGCGATGCCCCGTGTTACAGCCCAATGGGTCCGTTGAGAGATTGCAGAACCCGTCCGCTCGGGTTAGACCGTCGGTCACTTGGAAGTCGATCGTATCCGAGCGAAGGCCGACGGTGATTTGGGTGGTTGGATTCAGCGTGGTGGTGTTCTCAGCATAGACCGCAAGCGCGCCTTCGCCCACGCGAGCATCTTGCTGATGTAAGAGCAATCGCCGTTCGTTGGTGTGATCAATACCGACATCCCGAATATCGTCATATCGCGTATCGATACCCAGCAGCGTCGAGGATGAGCGCCCCAATAGTGAATGTCTGAAGCGAGTTGAGGCCTTGAGACCGAACACCGTGCGTTGATCGTGCTGATATATTTGGTCGCCAAGGCGGGCATCGGCCAAGTGATCTGTGTAGGTGGAGTAGAGATTGAGGCCATAGTTGAACACGTAGCCACTCAGATCCGATTCGTGGTTATCCTGCCGAGCGCGATAGGTGAAAGAGAGACTGTCACGGTGGGACTCGCCGCCGTCCGTCGAGGCCACGCTGCCGTAGCGACCGATGAGCCCGGTATCGATCAAATGTTCAGCGATCTGATCCGTCGAGTTCCATCGTCCATCGTAGTGCATCAATGTCACAGTGGTTCGGCCGCTATCGCTATCGCTGACCAGACGCAGGAGCGCATTGTTGCGACGGTAATTGTCGGGCACGTCAAACGGTCCATCGTTGTGATAGCCCTCGATCGCGCCGATGACGCGGAACGACTGCAGCTCGACGGCCCCTAAGCCCAGCGCACGCCGATAGCCCATGGGTCCTAGACCCACGTCAAGCGCGGGAGAGGGGTGATCATCGAGCGCGATGCGGATGCTCCCTGCGGCACTGAAGTCACCACTATCCGTGTAGTACGGACCCTTGCGGTAGTGCAAATCGCCAACGGTTTCAGGAATCAAGAAATTCAGATCGGCATAGCCTTGACCGTGCGCGTGACTGACAAGGTTGACCGGCATGCCGTCGACTACTGGAGCGAGATCGGTACCGTGATCCAAGTTGAAGGCCCGCATGAAATACTGGTTGGCTTTGCCTTCACCCGAGTGCTGAGTCACGATCAGGCCAGGCACGGTTTCGAGTATCGCCGCTGGCCTTAAGGTCGGAAGTGCCGATAAATCTTCCTGACTCAGGTCTCCGCTGGATGCAGCGGTCATCTCGCTGACACCACGCGCTGTGACCACGACCGGATCCAGTTCCGAATCAACGAGACCAGCGCGGTTGGCATGCGCGGCGCTGGCCAAAGCCAAGAACGCGATTGACAGCATCATGGGGGCTGGATTTCCTCGCAGGTTCATCGTGTGGGATCATCCAGCCAGGCCACAGGGTTGCAGAGAAGAGGATAGCGGGGACATTCTTGCGGAGCAGTGGCAGTCGGATGTCACCCGGGAGAGGCGAACGTGTATAGCGTGTCGCCGACTGATCATGCACTTGCGTCAGTCGTGGGTGGGGGCATCGTGAGCAGGCTATGATTCGCCAGCGATCAGGTGCATACGACCGTTTCGGACACCTTTTAACGCCGTGATTGCATTGGCCAGTTCACCCAACTCGGCGGCCGGCCCTCGGAGTATCGATACTTCCACACAGCGTTCGTGATCCCAATGCGCGTGGACGGTTGCGACTACCAGGCCAGGATGCCGGTGCTTCGCCTTGGTTAAACGCCCGCTCACCGTTTGGTCATGATGCTCATAAACATAGGCGAGCGATGCGACGCTCGGCAAATCCGGCAAGTTCGTCACGAGGTCGGACTCCAATGTGGCGCGCACGAGATCCCGAACGGCCTCACTGCGAGTCGTGTAGCCGCGTTTTTCGATCCATTGATCAAAGGCAGCGGCCAGCTGCGCGGGCAGCGAGATGGTGAAGCGTTCCATGCCCTGCATGCTAACGAGTGCATGTGATGCATTTCTGACGGTATCACTACACCCGTTAGTCAGTCGGCATGGGCCGTCGCCGGTATTCACGAGCCGGTCACGTGCGGCGCTGAGAATCACGCTGCGGGCGCGTAGCCCGGCAATGGTGGATAGCTTCCAATGACGGCGACGAACCTCTCGGCTGACTCACGCGGCGCACTGCTTTGGTGCGTGGCAGCGCTGTCCGGAGCGGCCGGTCTTGGCTATGAGATGGTGTGGACCCGTCTTTTAGGTGTCGCGATGGGCACCGAGATGTGGGCGGTGCTCGGTGCGATCGCCGGTCTATTTGCGGGGCTCGCGCTCGGGGGCTGGTGGCTTGATGGCTGGGTCGCCCGAGCGGTGAGGCCTGGGATCCGATACGCTCAACTTGAAGCGGTGATCGCGCTGTGGGGGTTGGTGTGCACACAACTCCTACCCGAATTGGCGCAGGCTTTGCCACCGCTCTTGGGGCCGCTGCCATCGGTGCTGTCGATCGGCGTGCTCTACTTTGTGGTGCCAGCGTTGGTGTTGCTGCCTGCGACGGTCGCGATGGGCGGCACCTTGGCGGCCTTGACCCGCATGTTGGAAGCCGCGCGCCACTCGCCGCGGGTGGTTGCGAGCGCGTATGCCGCGAATACACTGGGCGCCGTATTGGGCACACTATGCACGGTCTGGTGTTTGTTTCCCGTCCTCGGGCTGCGCGGCACACTCCTTGTGCTGGCCGGCCTGAACCTTCTGGCTGCCGCGATCGCTTGGCGCATCGCACCGCTAGGCGGCGCAGCGGTTGGTCTACAATCCGTCGTCGATACGCCGGCCGTTCAGACGGCGAGTGGCGACGGACGTCGATTTATCGCGCTCTTTTCGACCGGTTTTCTCGGTGTTGGCATCGAGGTTTTGCTGATTCGTGTGGCGGCGCAGTTCCTATCCGACACGATCTATACCTTCGCCGGCTTGCTTGCTGCCTATTTGCTGGGCTCGGCCGTCGGCGGCGCGTGGCGCCAAGCCGTGCGCGTCAAAGCCGACTCGGCAAGTCGGTCGGTGCTGCTCGGCCTCACGGCGACGACGGTGCTAGCGACCGTCGCGTGCATTCCGATGTTGGCGCGTTGGGTGTTGTTAAATGCACTCACCGATCGATGGGGCGAAACGCTCGTATCGATGGCGTTGTTCTTACCCAGCGCGCTCACGATGGGGGCTTTGTACGCCGATTTGCTCGAGGATTATCGACGTGCGCATGCGACGGTCGGGCGTGCCAATGCCGTCAATGCGCTCGGTGCGGCGCTTGCGCCGGGCGTCGTGGCGCTGATCTTGATTCCAGCGCTCGGTGCGATGGCGGCAATACTTGGGCTCGCCGTTGCCTATCTGGCGCTTGTCTCTGTCGAACGTCGCTCGCTTTTTATCGTCTCAGCGCCCCTTTTGATCGCCGCGGGGCTCTATGCGGTCGGCGTGGTACTGCCGGTCAGCTTGCCGACCGACGGGCATCAAGTGGCCAGCATTGAAGGCCCCATGGTGGCTGCGAGTGTGGTGGATGACGCGCAAGGCGCACGCTATTTGGAAGTGAATGGACACTTACGCATGGGCGGCACGAGCTCTGAGCGTTCTGACTTCCGGCAGGCATTGCTGCCGCTCTTGCTCCACCCCAATCCGCAGCACGCGCTCTATCTGGGGGTTGGGACGGGCGCAACCTTATCGGGCGCCATGATGTATCCCGCACTCGTCGTCACGGGGATTGAAATCTCCGAGGAAGTGGCTGCGCTCTTACCGTATTTCGTGGTGCCTGGACGGCCCGATCCGCAGTCGCAGGTGCTCGTTGCCGATGCACGACGTTACCTCGCGGCCGATCGCGCCACCTACGATGTGATTGTCGCCGATAACTTTCATCCGGCGCTCGAGGGCAGCGGCTCGTTGTATAGCGTCGAGCATTTCAGCGCGGTGCGCGCGCGGCTCGCGCCGGGAGGGCTCTTTTGCCAGTGGCTACCGCTCTACCAGTTAGATCAGCGCTCGTTACGGGACATCATGCGGACGTATCTGTCGGTGTTTGCTCATGGCAGCGCGTGGCTTGCGCACTTCAGTATTCGCATGCCGATGCTGGCGTTGTGCGGAACGGCTGATGGACGTGATGAGACCTTGCTGGAAAACGCGCTTGCACCCAAACAGCCGGCCTTACAGCCTGTGCTGCAACGGCTCGACTTCGCAGCGCCTTTGGCGTTGGCGGGCAGCTATCTGGGTGATGCGGGCGCGCTGCGTCGGTATGCAGGCCCAGGTCAACTGAATACCGATGATCATCCGATCGTGGCGTTGAACGGTAGCGCCAATATCGCTGCGCTCGCGGCACCCGTGCAAACCCTGCTGCTGGACCTGGTCCACGCCATGCGCACGAGCGAGTCTGCCAACGGACGTGCAGAACCCGCGAGCAACCGCTTGCCAGCCTACTGGCAGGCGCGAGACCGTTTCCTTGAAGCCGGTGCAGCACTGCGAGGCCAGCCCCGTGGGCGCGCGTTGATTGATGAGGCGGCCCCTGGACTCTTGGCGACGGTCGCCGTGAGCGCCGACTTCGAACCCGCTTACCAGCCGCTGTTGCGTATGGCAGACGCACTGGCCACCACCGATCCGACCGCAGCACAGACCTTGCTGCGGGCCATCGATGCGGCGGCACCGTCCCGCAGCGAAGCGCGCGAGCGTCTCCAGCGCCTGCGATAAATGGCCGTCACCGTCGAGTTTAGGGCGAGAAACGAATGCGATAGCCCCAGCAGTCGAGTTGATCGGGCATCGCGTTAAAGGCCACGGTGAGCCGGCGGGCTCCCGGATTGACCGGCACCTCGTGATAAAGATAGCTTGGGAACAGCACGACGTCGCCCGGATTCGCCTCCGGTAACAGGTATTTGCCGGCGTTATACGGTCCCATCTGGGCGGTACGCGTGTGGTGCCGAAAGCTGAAGTCGTAGCCGCCGGGCGGCCGGACAAAGACCGTGCGACAGCGTGGGTCAGACTCGGTCAGATATAACACGCCCGAGACAAATGAATTGGCGTGCGAGTGCATCACTTGATTGCCGCCCGTCTCCAAGAGGTTCGTCCACATTTCTTTGACCATCCACTCCAGGCGCTCACCGAAAAGCAACTCGCCGAAGTCGACGAGTTTGGGTTGCACAAGTGCCGTCAGCCGACTGAAGAGCTGATCGCCGCGAGGGTCTGCCACATCGGTATGAAAGAGCGCTGCTGAGCGCAGGTTCTGTTCAACCGAGGCATGCTCAATCGAGGCGCGTAACTCATTGACTAAGTCAGGGGGAACTAGTCCGCGGCTGCGCAGCAAAGGGATCGGAAATAACGGCTCGACGGTATCCATCACGCAAATCCTTCGGCAAGGGAAGAACAGTGTCCGGTGTCGAGATGACAATGCCGTTTACGGATGGACAATTTTTTCGCTGCCGGTTGGGTTGAGCACTTCGAGCGCCGCCTCCACGTATTCGAGGCATTCCTCAATTTCGCCGCTGCCGCCTTCGCCGCGACCCGCGCGCAACAGGTGTTCGACTTCGAGCCGTACCGGGTCATCCACCGCTAATCGTTGCGCCATCGATTCGGCGTCATCCGCACGGTGCCAACACTCTTCAACCGTGGGCTCAGCGTGGGCGAACGCGGCGCAGCCGAGGAGCAGGCTTAGACAGGCGCTACGAAGGGGGGCGGCGTTCATCAGACCATACTGCCTCATGAAAAAACCCGCCGACACTCGCGTGCCGGCGGGCTTGGGCTTGGGTCAGTACCGGGTGGCGGGAACCACCACCCGATCGCGATCCCAAGTCGATCAGTCTTCCAAATCGCCGCCGAGGGTCGCCGCGAGAGCGCGGTTCGTCTCGACCAGCAACCGCGCCGAACCGACCGGACGGACGAAGATCGGGTTCGTGTAGAACCAGAGATTCGACCAGGCCTGCACGTCGTAGGTCACCTTCTTGGCGCCGCCGGACACCGCGAGGTGTGCCGGGCAGGCCGCATCCGTGCAGGACACCAACGCGTTGTTGGTGTCAAGCAGCGGGGCGCCGTTAGCATCCGATACGTTCGGGGTCCCGTTCGGGATGTTGGTGCCACGCGCACGCACGTAGAAGGGCTGGCTGCCCATCGTGTAAGTGCGCTTGAAGGTGATCTGGTAGGCGCCATTGGCCAACGCCTTCTTCGTCATCGAAGTGACTGGGACCTGCGCTACAACCGCCTGCGTGTTGTAGACCAGAGCCGCGCCAGCCACGCCGCCGACCGGTGCCACGCCATTGGCGTCGGTGCCGTAGTGCGCATCGGTCGGCGCGACGACGCCCGTGATCGGGCTGGAGATCAGATCGACGTGATCCAGATCCGGCGTGTTCAACGGCTGCGCCATGCTCAACTGCGCGAGCAGCGGATTGGCGAAGCTGTAGGGGCTATTGTTGTGCCTCGGCACGGTCACGGTCATTTCGACCGTGACTTTCTCACCGGACCTGGCCACCAGCGTTTCACCCATGCCAACCCAGTCGGTGGAGGCCGTCTTGGCGCGGAACGTCAGGTCGTTACCGATCAGATCGCCCATGACTGAGTACGAGTTGCCCTTGCGCATCGAACGGACGATCGCCTTAGCGCTGAAATTGGTCTTGTTCGCCACGTAGAGCTTCGAGTACTCGCCTGGCATGAAGTCGGAGTCGGTCGCGCTGTCGCCAGCGCCGAAGGAGCCGCGGCTGTGCCAGTCCGAGGAAATGAACATGAACGTGTTACGGCCTTCGGCCAACATGCCGTCCCAGAGGCCACCGACCTTAGCGTGGTAGACGCCCGTGAACCCATAGGTGCCGCCACCAACTGCGCCCGAGCCATAGGAGCCTGCACCGCCGGTGAGGCCGCCCTGTGGCGCGTGTCCCGGGGATTCGATGCCGAACGCCACTGTGGGCGCTGCATTGTTCATGTCACGGAAATGATTGATGTTAAATCCTTTCGAGCCGGTCGCGCTGAACACACCCTGACGCTCGGAGTGTGTTGGGATGGCATAGGCGTGGACCGGGTAGTTAGCCTGTAGCCAAGCCATCGCGGCAAGCGTCTTGCCGTGCCCGGCAGTGCCACTATTGTTGACTGCATCCTTGCCGGTCCAGAGCGAGTTGCCAGCGCCATCGACCGGGCCGATTACGTCGCCGTCAGCGCGGTCGAAGCGGTACTCGAATTCAGCAATCGCGTTGGCGTTGCCAGTCGTCACTTTGAGCGGCGTCTGGCCTTTCACAATGGCGACGTCGGTGTGCTCGTGGCCCGGGGTGACCCACTCGAGACCTTCGATCAACACCTTTTGGTACTTCGCGCTGCGGTCGACGATGGCGGGATACTCAATGTCCTGCGCCATCTGCCAATGCCACATGGTCTGGCCGGTGCCGGTGCCGTTCGGAGTGCCCTTGAGCGCAGCGATCACGATGCTCTTAGGGCCGCCGTACACGCCGTCGAGATTGATGGCCTGACCGAGTGTCTGGCTCCAGTACTGGACCGGCGAGGGCACCGCGTTGTACGCGCCGGCGCCAACGTTGGTGTCGTCAAAACGGCAGTCGCGGTTACCGCTGCCGCCGTGGTTGCCGAGCGTGAACCAGTCCAAGTTGAAGTTGGTGGCACCGTTGGTGCTGCCCGAACCAACCGCACGGTCGATCGAACGGACGGCAGAGACCGAGCCGTCTTGGCAGATGTTGTGGTTGTGCATGTCGCCGGCGACATACGGATTGGTCGTTGGAGCAGGTGTCGCTGCAAGCGCGCCACCGGCCGACAACGCGGCGCCGAGAAGGAACGCGGACTTTTTCGTAATCAAATTCACTAGAGATCTCCCTGGAGGGCTGTGAGGTATGAAAATTTTTATTTTCGTAAGACTGCGGTAAGAAAACCAAACCACAATTTAAGAAAATTGACGAAACGCAAAAACATCGTGGAACTAAAAACTTTGCTCGCACTCCATCGGCGAGCGATCAAACATAAGCATTACTTTTACGCGGACCGATTAGAGGCTACGTAAATGACGAAGCGATGAAGAGTGAGTGACCGTTCCAAGAGAGTTTTTTTAAAAGTGGAAATGTGAAGAAAAATTCTTTATTCACACTGAGTCCGACAGAAAAACGTCATCAAACATCCCTACAGTTCCGCTCCTCAGTCGTAGAGGTCAGGTTTCCAATGCAATCCGATCAAGAAATCGCAGCTGAATTGAATGCCGCCCGTGCTGGCTCTATGGCGCGAACTCTGCTGCGCGAGCCGCTCGTGCAATTTCTCTTGATCGGCCTTGTGCTATTCGCGATAGACAATTGGTTACACCCGCCGGTCAAAGAGAACCGAACAATCGTGGTGACGCGACAGATGCAGAATTCCATCATCGAGAACTACGATGAAGATCATGCGCGCAAGCCCACAGCGGCCGAATTAAAGGCCACGATCGACAACTGGGTAGGCGAAGAGATCCTCTATCGCGAAGGTCGCGCGCTTGGTTTGGATCTGGGTGATCCGACCATTCGCGATCGCATCGTTTATAAATTGAAGGTGATGTTGACGGACGAGGCAAAATCGCGCGATCCGACTGAGAATGAAATTCAGCAGTGGTTCTCGGCAAATCACAAGCGCTACGATGAGCCAGATCGCTTAACGTTTCTGGCAACGGCCCCGGTCGCAGAGGAAATCGCGCGACGTGAGTATGCGGACGTCAAAGCGCAGCGTGAGTCTGAAGAGCTGCAGGCGCAGACGCGCATCTTCCTTGAGCGTCCTCGCGCGGCGATCAATCCGGTTTTCGGCGATGCCTTCGCAATGGCGCTGGATCAAGCAAAGCTGGGCGAATGGCAAGTGCTGCAATCGACTGCCGGCTGGCATTTAGTCCGCTTAGACGCCCGTAAGGCGGGCAAGGTCGCGCTGCTGGATGATGTGCGCGACGATGCGGTGAAGACATGGAAGTCGGAACAGACCTTAAAGACGACCTTGCAGGCGATGGATCGATTGAAGGCGCGTTACACCATGCGAGTCGAGCCATGATGGTCGCTCTACCACGGTCATTCCGATGGGGGCTGTTGACGCTACTTTTGGCGACCGGTACAGCACTCGCACACGAAGCGGCGATGGGTGTCGTCGAATTCCGTGAACTGCGAGCGGGCGCCTATCTCGGGCGCTGGCAGAAAGAACCGGTCATTGGCGGTGAGCGCGTCCGCTTTTCAGTGCCCGCGCACTGCGTTCTGCGCATGCCACAGTTGTACTGTGGTGATAAAGGCCTGGTCGGCACTTTAGGGATCGAAAACCTCGGCGTGGATGTGTCGGCCGTGTTGGTGCGGGTGACGCCGCTGAACGGCGAGACAAAGAGCTATACGCTGACCACCGCAAGCCCTCAGGCGACCATTGTGGCAGCGGGTGCGCCGACGTGGGCGACTTGGATTGAGTTGGCACGAACCTACGGGAATTACGGCATTGATCACATCCTTCTCGGTGTGGATCACTTGCTGTTCGTGTTGGGACTGGTGTGGTTAGTGCGCGGCGGTTGGACGCTATTTAAAACCATCACTGCATTTACGATAGGACATAGCCTGTCGTTGGCCGCAGCGGCCTTCGGCTGGATCGGCATTCCCGAGCGGCCATTGAATGCCTGCATTGCGCTCAGCATCGTCTTTGTTGGTGTTGAGATCGTGCATGAGCGCGAGGGCAAGGCGGGGATCAGCGCGCGCTATCCATGGGCGGTCGCCGGTGGCTTTGGGCTCGTCCACGGCATCGGCTTTGCCACTGCACTGGCTGGACTTGGGCTGGAACACAGTTTGTTGCCGGTCGCGCTTCTGTTCTTCAATATCGGCGTAGAAATCGGCCAATTCGCTTTCGTCATGTTGGTCTTGGCGCTGATGTGGGCGCATCGCCGTCTTGATGCGGAACTGCCCGGGCGCCTCGGCGCGCTGGCACCGGGCTATGTGATCGGTGTAATTGCTTCGTTCTGGTTCATCGGTCGACTCGTCAAAATCGTCGGTGGTCCTTGAACATCCGCTGGGGCGCATGCGCACTGATAGCGACGTTGCTGGCGTTGCCTGCCTCGGCCCACGAGCAAGCCGGACTCATCGGCGGTTTGGCGAGCGGGATTCTGCATCCCTTGACTGGATTGGATCACCTCGTGGCGATGGTAGCTGTGGGCCTCTGGGGCGCCGAATTAGGTGCGCCGGCACTGTGGTTGCTGCCGATCATTTTTCCGCTTGTCATGGCCTTCGGCGGTGTTCTTGGCGTGATGGGCGTTCCATTGCCGGTGCCTGAAGTCTTCGTTGCGGGCTCCGGTTTAGTCTTAGGACTAGCGGTCGCGCTGCGCTGGAATCCGGGGTTGCGTATCGCGGCAGGACTGGTCGCGATATTCGCCGTGTTCCACGGTCACGCGCACGGCATGGAGTTGCCGCGTGCTGCCAATCCGTTGGGGTACGGCGTGGGCTTTGTGAGCTCAACCGGCGTCTTGCACTTATGCGGCATCGGGATCGGCATGTTGGCGTCGCGTCCGGGTTGGCAGGTGGTCTATCGCGGTAGCGGCGGATTGATAGCGGTCATCGGTGCTTATTTCCTCATGCGTGCGCTAGGGGTGCTCTTATGAAACGCCAAGCTTGGACCGCGAGTGCTGCGACGGTCGGACTACTGCTTTCGCTGAACGCCGAGGCGCATATCGTTTCGGTTCGACTGGGCGACTTTTTCATGGGTGCCCTACATCCCATGACGGATCCAATTGACTGGTTCGTCTGGCTAGGTCTGGCGCTGCTCGGGGCACGCAGCGGCCGTGAGGCCGCCCGTTGGCTCGTCGTGGCTGTACCGCTGGCCCTGGCCATCGGTCTGTGGATCGTGCTGCTGTCGGGGCGTTTGCCGCCCGCGTTCATCAGCGATGCGTTGCCGTTGCTTGCAGTGGGCTTGTTGCTTGCCTCGGGTTACCGCCTGCGCACAATAGGCTTACTGGGTGTCGTCGCAGGCTTGATGGTCCTGCGCGGTGCGGCCAATGCCGCAGGGCTGCGGTTGGGCGCTGACCTACCGCTCTATGTCGGTGGCTTAATGAGCGCCGGTTATGTCGCCATGACCTTGTTGGCCGCGCTCACCGCACGGGGTATCGCCGATGAGGCCACAGTGGCCTGGCGTCGGATCGGTGTCCGTGTGCTCGGCAGCTGGTTAGCCGCCGCAGGTCTCATGCTGTTTGCGCTCGGTTTACGCGGCTAACGGGTTTCGAGCGCACAGGATTTTTAGCGCAATTGCGCTAAGAGACCATCGCCCTGGGCTTGCACGTTTTTAAAGCCCGCCGCATGCAAACGCTTGGCCACTTGTGCCGGCACCTCGCGCCGGCGGGTCATTAATAGAATGGCCTTAGAGTCTTTTGCGAGGGCATCCGCGACGATGTCGGCTTTGATTTGCGCTTCGCTGTACAGCTTCTTGAGCCGCCGGTTTTGCTCTTCCAGCTCTTTCATCTGAGCCATCAGGGAGGCGTCCATCCCGCCGAACTTAGATTGCCACTTGGTGAGGGACGAAATCACCCAGAAAAAAGACCAAAATACGACTCGATTAAATTATCAGCGCGCCGCCAACACCGCACGGGCGATGATCGTGCGTTGAATCTCAGAGGCCCCCTCGTAAATACGCAAAATGCGCGCATCGCGAGCCATCCGCTCCAAGGGCAAGACGCGGGTATAGCCATAGCCGCCGTGCAATTGCTGCGCGGTATCGACCACGAAGGCCACCATCTCCGAGGCGTACAACTTGGCGATTGCCGACTCCATCGAGTACGGCACACCGGCCGCTTTTTTGGCCACCGCCTGCATCGCGAGCGCCCACGCCGCCTCCAGCCGCACTTTCATATCAGCCACCATCCATTGCACGCCTTGCTTCTGCGCCAACGCATCGCCACCGACGTGCCGCTCCTGCAACCACGCCGCTGTCAACGCCAGCGCCGTCTCCGCAATCCCGAGTGCAGTCGCCACCACATCGAGCCGACTGTTGTCCAACACCCGCATCGCGAGCCGAAAGCCCGCGCCCTCTGCACCGAGTCGATCCGCCACCGGCACGCGCACCGCGTCCAAGCGCACCGGATGTGCAGGCGACGCACGAATGCCCATGAGTTTTTCCGGCGGCCCCACGGAGATGCCCGCGGCGGTGGCATCGACCACAAAAGCGCTGACGCCGCGCGCCCCGGCATCCATATCGGTCTTCGCAAACACCACCAAGCGATCTGCATCGGCGGCATTGGAGATGAATTGCTTGCTGCCATCGAGGCGATACGTATCGCCCTCGCGCGTGGCGCGCGTACGCAGATCCGCCGGATTCGAGCCCCCACCCGGTTCGGTCAGTGCAAAGCCATACAGCTCGGCACCCGTCGCGGCGCCCGGCAGGTAGCGGCGCCGCTGCGTGTCATCGCCGCCCAGATACACCGCCTCCGTGCCCAAATAGTGCGCACCGATCATCGACGCGGTCGCCGCGCACTGTTTGGACACTTCCACCAAGGCCAGCAGCGTCCCCGCAGCACTCGCGCCCGGGCCACCCCACTCGACGGGTAAGTTCAATCCCAACAGGCCCAAGGCACCGAGCGCGGGCCGATGCTCCAGACAGGAGCCTTCACGTTCATCTAAGTCGGCCGCACGCGGCGCCAAGGTACCGAGCGCAAAGCGGCCGACCGCCTCCACCAGATCCAGATCCTCCGCCGTCACGCCTTGGCGATGCATCGTCATGTCGTCGACCCTCGCGCACCAAATAACCCCGCGGCCGCCAGTTCGGCGATCCGCTCCACCCCGAGCCCCAGCACGCGACTCCAGATCGCCTCGCCATGCTCTCCCAAACCCGGTGCGTGGCCAATCACGTTGTCCGCAGAGCCCGTGAACTTCACCGGTTGCAGCGGCAGGCGCAAGCCCGGCAAGCGTGCATCGGGCACCGCCGTCAACACGCCGCGCGCCGCCGCCTGTGGGGCAGCGAGCGCGTCCGCCAAGGTCGCCACCGAGGCGGCCGGGACGCCAGCGGCGTCCAGCGCCGCACAGACGTCGGCCACCGTATACCGGCGCGACCACGCTTCAATACCCGCACGCAAGTGTCCCTCGTGTTCGAGTCGCCCCGCGTCGGTCTGAAAGCGCGGATCCGCAGGCCAGTCCGGTTGACCGACCACCGCCGCCAGTTGCGTGAAGAAGCGATGGGTCAACACCGCCAACACATACGGGCCGTCTTGGGCCTGGAATACGCCAAAGGGCGCCGACAAGGGATGGCGATTGCCCACCCGGGTCGGTACGACATCCGTGAACAGATAACGCGCCAAGGACGTCACCAGAAACGAGATCGTCGCGTCATACATGGCCACATCGACGTGCTGGCCCACCCCGCTGCGTTGCACTTGCAACAGCGCCGCCAAGATCGCCCACGAGGCATACAAGCCCGTCACGACATCCGCGACCACCTCGCCTACCAGCGTGGCCTCCCCCGCCGGATCACCGGTGACCTCCATCAAACCGGTGCTCGCCTGCATCAGGATGTCGTACGCCGGTCGATCCGCCAGCGGTCCGCTCTGCCCATAGCCCGAGACACTCACGTACACGAGTCGCGGCTTGGCCTGCAGCAGGGACGCCGCGCCAATCCCTAAGCGCTCGGCGACCCCCGGCCGGAAGTTCTCGACCACGACATCGGACGCCAGAATGAGTGCACGCGCCAAGGCCTGTGCCGCCGGCTGCTTGAGATCGAGTACCACGCCCTGCTTGCCGCGGTTCACGATCGTAAACAGCGCACTCTCGCCATTGCGAAACGGACCGATCCCCCGGTAGTCATCCCCCTGGGGTGGTTCGACCTTGATCACTTCCGCACCCAAATCCACCAACAACGCCGTCGACAACGGTCCTGCCAAGACGCGGCTGAAATCCACAATGCGGATGCCGTCGAGGGGGCGGGGGCGGGGCATCTGCGTCATGGGGTCCTCGGCGATGAGCATGGTCGCGCCTGGCTAGGACACGTGCCTCGCGTTGCATCGCAACACATCGGATACGCAGGATCGCAGTTGCGGGCAATGCCGTCTATATTCCTATCCAGAATGGAGAGGAATACGCCCTCTAGCAGGCCACCGACGGGCTGCGCTCCCGCGGGAATTGACGTTTATTAATCCGGTGGATGGCATGCATGGGGCGCTCATGAACGGCCATAAATGGTCTGCATTGGCGTAGACGATAGCGGTAGCGACCAGACCGGCGCCTCCAGCCCCCTCGCTAGCCCATGAAAATACCCAAACAGTCCCCGCCCGAACGCAGGCCTCGCTAGAATCGGCCTCCTCGGAGAGGAACCCGTCGCATGGCGCGGCGTGACCCCCGACTACGCACCCCACCAGGACATCTATTGCCTATGTTGCACAGCCACCACCGCCCGCTGCTCGCTCTGTGGGCCGGCTTGTTTGTCGCCGCTACCGCGTGGGCCGCCGCGCCGCCGAGCATTCCGCCGATTGATGCGCCGGAACTGGCTGCCCTGGGCCCGGATCGCGTCGGCGTGCGCACCATCGAACTGGTCGACCCGGACCAGTACGACGTGCTCGCCGCAGACGCCGCGGGCGTCGTACCCAAACACGATCGGCATATCGTGGTGGATATTTGGTACCCCGCGCATCCGGCTGCCGGCGCCCAGGCCGAGAACTATGCGGATGAGTTAGTGTCCGAAGAGCCCGCCCCACCGGCGCATTTCACGGTGCCGGGCCTGGCCGTCCGCGGCGCCCCTGCCGTCGCCGGTCGGCATCCCCTCGTGATCGTCTCGCATGGCTACTCCAACGTCACCGTGGCCTTGTCGTGGCTGACCGAAAATCTGGCCTCCAAAGGCTACGTGGTCGCCGCGATTCGCCATGTCGACCCGATGATCGGCAATCGCAGCACCTTCGCCGGTCCCCTGCTGCGCCGTCCCCTCGATATCGCCTTCGTGGCGCGCACGCTCAGCCGCAGCCTCGATACCGAGGGGCTGATCGACCCGACCCGCGTCGCGCTCGTCGGTTACTCGATGGGCGGCTACGGCGTACTGACGGCCGCCGGTGCCGCACTGGATCCGGCCGGTCCTGCGAACTTAGTGGTCGGTGGCGTGATGCTGCCGTACGCTGCCGGCCATCCACTGGCCGCCTCGCTGGTGGTGCCGCATCTCAAAGCGGTCGTGGCCTTGGCCCCCGCCGGCGGCGGCACGCTCCACGTCTGGGGTGATCACGGCATCGAGGGCATCAAGGCGCCCTTACTGCTGATCGCCGGCGATCATGATCTGACCGTCAACTACGGCACCGGCGCGCACGATTTCTTCGAACACGCGGTGCACGCCCCACGGTATCTGTTGACCTTCCTCGGCGGCGGCCACGGCATCGGCTTGGATCCCGCGCCGCCGGAGATGACGAACGATCTGTGGAACTTCAGTTGGTTCGAGGATCCGCTGTGGCGCAAGGACAAGATCATCGCGATCAACACACACATGATCACCGCCTTCCTCGATCGCTATGTGAAGGGCGACGAGACGCGCGCGGCTTACCTGGATGGGTTGGTGCCGCGCATCGATGACACCACCTGGCCTGCGGAGCTCGCACCGCGCTTTGACATGACCAGCACCGGCACCGCGCCGGTGACCCTGTGGAAGGGCTTCAAGCGCCGCTTCTCCACCGGCTTGGAGTTGCTGACCGCACCGGCGACCCCTTGAGTCAACGGGGTCGGCGCGCCGCGCGTCGACCCCGCGTCAAGCCGTAGAGCGCAAACCCCAGCCAGATGATGTTGAGCGTCATTGACGGGTAGGCATGATTCCAGCCCCCGTTGATCGCAAAGCCCACCGCGCCGATGGCATTCATCCACTGGTACAGCGGCGAGGTCGCTTGCACCCGGTGCAGGCTCAGCAAGCCGTAAGACGCCAAGATCAGGGTGGCCCCCACCCAGCCGGCGATTTCGACCCCCACCGTCCACACACTTGCACTGGCGCTCATCTGTACACCCCTCTTTGGCGCCTAGGATGGGCCATCGGACGCGGCGAGCCTAGTCCTACCCAACAGCACGCGATCCGCCCCACCACCAGACCTGACGAGCCAGTCCGCGCCACGCAGCGTCTATTTTGTACATTTATGTACATTTCGCACCATGTGGCTCTCGTGCCCTACACACGTCTCGAGACCGACCGGCGCTACATCATTGCCACCGATGCAAAACAACAGGTTGCCGAGGCACTGGACGCCGTTCAACGGGCCCCGATCGTCATTGGCCGGCACGCCCGAGATCAGGCCGTCCTGATTGCACCCCAAGAATACGACCGACTGCCCGGTCTCGCAGCGCATGATTTGCAGTCATTTTGTGACCGCGTTGGCGCAAAGGCCGCTGCACTCCGGTGGACGGCCAGCAAACTGGCGGCGCTGCTGCACTCGGATGACTAGTACGCGCGGCGTAGTGGACACGAATATTTTACTCAGCCGATTGCTCCTACCACAGTCGATCGCAGGCCGCGCCGTCAGCCGGCTGATCAGGCCCCGCGTCTGGGTGTCCAACGACACCTTGACCGAACGCGCGCAGACGACCGTGCGTCAAAAATGCAATCGGTATCTCCGCCTGCACGACCGTCAGGCATTCTTTGGCTGGTACGCACGACTCGCCGAATCAGTCCACGGGACCACCACACGGCGCCTCTGCCGTGCACCAAAGGACGACCCGTTTCTGGCACTGGCGCGCGCGGGTCACGCGCAAATGCGCGACCAGCGACAACGATTTACTGGCGTCATCCCATACCAAGGCCTCCCGATATGCACTCCAGCAGACGTGCGCACCCTACCGGAATCCCTATTGGCCGCCAGAACCGGCGGCGCACGTTCCGCGTAGGACGGCACCGCAGACAGCAGGCCGCTGGTAAACAAACCCACCCCGCATCGCACATGCAATCGTTCGCCCAGACGAATCGAGACTACACCGCAGGGGTTCGGTGACCGAGCGATCACCGATTGATCAACCCGTGTGGCCACCGGTCCTGACAGAGTGCGCGTTCACTGCGCGATGTACTGTTCGTTAATGGCTGCAAGCCTAGAGCGCCGAGACCCCGGCCCGCTATGCCGTGGCAATAACACCGGATTACCGTGGTCGCACCAGCGCGCACCGAACGCGATCCTCATGATTTTTGAGGGGTGTAGACCGCGCTCAAAATCCGCCTGACAGCGCGCAAAGCGATGCAACCGTCGGTTCCACACTGCGACGTTACAGCCGCCAGGATCAGGCAGCGCAAATCAGGTCCGCCGCGCTTGCATAGCGGGCACTGCGGTCGCCCGACGTCCAACACCCCGGCCGCCAGGCCGCCGATACAGCCTCCAAAAATCCCCACCGCATCCCGTGGGATTCGCCAGAAAACTGGGCTATCCTGTTTGGGTTCTTCGTGTGGTGATGTCCCGATGATTCACATCTCTTATGTCAGCCGCGCCACTAGCCCGCTCTCCGCAGAGGACCTGCTGGCGTTGTTGCGCCAATGCCTCGTCAATAATCCAGGCAATGCCGTCACCGGTATGCTTTTTTACGCAAACGGGACCTTCCTGCAGGCTCTGGAGGGCGAAGAAGAGGACGTGGAGCGACTGCTGCGGCGCATCAAAGTGGATTCGCGCAACACCGATGTGCAACTGCTCCATCGACGGCAGATTGCACGGCGCGAATATTCCGACTGGACGATGGGATTTCGTCGACTGACGGACGAGGCACTCGCCGCGGCGGGCGCTGCGGCCGGCACCCGCGCCGCGGAAATCAATCCCCTCTACTTGGTGCAACACCAAGCGGTGGTTGACCAACTGTTCCGCGAACATGTCGATCCCACCGCGCTAGATGCGGGCCTTGTCGACGATCCGCGCGATCAACTCGTGCGATTTTTCAAAAACGAGAACACGCGTATGCGCAGTCAGGTCGAACTGGCGCTACTGATGTTGGAAAGCGTGACCGATGCAGCCCGTGGGGCCGGCCTGACCGAACGCCATTTGCAGTTGTGCACAGAAGCGCTGCAATCCTTGCGGCAAATCTAGAGCGGCGAGGGTGCGGGCGGTCGACGGCGGCGGCGCCGAATCCGAGCGCGACCCGATGCCAACGCAGGGCCGATCCCACCCGCCTGTGCAGCGAGTGCACCGCGGCGTACGTCAGGGGCCGGACAAGCCATCGACCCATTCCGGTCGCTGCCACAGGCAGCCGCAAGCACTCCGATAGCACGCCTGATAGCACCACGGGCGTGTGTCATCGCCGTACCGAGCCGTACGCGCTTGCCGACAAACACCCACCACCTGCATTGGTTTGGTGCCAGTCGACATCCCCCAGTGCAGGCTGCGTTCGTGCCGAGGAGGGGCGCATGGACGTACCAGGCGCAACCCACGCGCGCGACCTGCGCGCACTCGGCCGCGCGTAACCGTCCGTGCGCGTGCAAAAAACGCTAACAACTGCCCCATTGCCGCAAGCACCCCCTACAATGATTGCGGTGCCGTCTGCCCCCGTTTGCGCCCTAGTAGGAAGCCTCCCTCATGAACCAACCCGCACTCCATTGGCCTCTGACCCTGCTGCTGGCGGCGTTCAGTGCGCAGCCCATGCCAGCGATCGCCGATGACAAGACCGAAGCGCCCGAGACGCACAAGACGGCGGGCGCCTTCGTGCCCGCGGCACCGGATGCGCGCACGAGTGGTGCGGTCACGGTCAACGGCCAAGTCATCCAATATGACGCCGTAGCCGGCACCCTCACCGTCGGCTCGACCGACGCCCTGAACGCCATGCTCACCCTCGACGGCGCCGTGCTGCCCACCGCAGGGCTCGACCTGCCCAGCAAAACCGACGAGCAACCGGCCACCGCGCGGATGTTCTATACCGCCTACTTCAAAAAGAGCGCCGCCAGCGAGCAGCGCCCGGTCACCTTCTTCTACAACGGCGGCCCCGGCAGCTCGACCATGTGGCTGCATATGGGCTCCTTCGGCCCAAAGCGGGTGGTCACCACCGACACCCAACACGACAGCGCGGCGCCCTATCGACTGATCAATAACGATTACAGCCTCCTCGACGTCAGCGACGTGGTGTTCATCGATGCCCCCGGCGCTGGCTTCAGCCGCATTTTCGGTAAAGAAAAAGAGAAGGCGTTCTGGGGCATGGACGGCGACGCACAGGCCTTCAAGCACTTCATCAGCCGTTTTCTGACCAAATACAATCGCTGGAACTCGCCCAAGTATCTGTTCGGTGAAAGCTATGGCACCCCGCGCAGTGCCGTGATCGCGGCGAACCTCGGCACGATCGATCTGAACGGCATCATCCTGCTGTCGGCTATTCTCAGCTTTGATAACAGCGTGGATGGCCCGAAAACGAACCCCGGCGTGGATCAGGCCTACGCGATCGCCTTGCCGACGTATGCGGCGACCGCCTATTACCACCACAAGCTGCCGCAGCAGCCCGCCGCTCTGGAGCCGTTCTTAACCGAAGTCGCCCAGTTCGCTCTCGGCGACTATGCCAGTGCCCTGCTGCAAGGCAGCGAATTGTCGCCCGCCAAAAAGCAGGCGGTGGCGCAGCAACTGCACGAGTACACCGGCTTGCCGGTGGCCTATCTGTTGAAATCCGATTTACGGGTCTCCGGCGGCGCCTTTACCAAAACCCTGGCGTTGGACGAAGAGACCACGTTGGGACGCTTGGATTCTCGCTACAAAGGCCCGGATCTGAATCCGCTCAGTGAAACGGCCGAATACGATCCGCAAAGCAATGCCATCAGTAGCGCCTACACCACGGCGATCAATCAATACCTGCGCAAAGACCTCCAGTACGGCGAGAACGAAACCTACAAGGTTAATATTTACGCCGACGGCTTCTCTTGGGATCTACGTCACCACCAGCCCAATGGCGCGCCCGCATCCGAGCAGTGGGGTGGTACCAACGTGATGCCGGATCTTGCCTTTGCGATGAAATCCAATCCGGGTCTGAAGATCTTGTTGGCCGGTGGCTATTACGATTTGGCGACGCCGTATTACCAAGGCATCTTTGAGATGCATCACTTGCCCATTCCCAACGCCCTGCAAGCGAACATCAGCTATCGCTATTACGAGGCCGGGCACATGATCTATGTGAACGAAGCGATCTTGAAACAATTCCATAGCGATGTGGCCTCGTTCATCCGGAGCACACAAAGCCCCACGCCGAGCAAATAAAAGCCGCGCAACCCGAGCAATCACTGGCTGCCCACCGCAAAAGAAAGGGTTGATCCCTTGTCTTGCAAACGCAGCACGAGCGCAGGTCGCGCACATCTAAGTGGGTAATTTGCCGCCCATCGAGGGGTGTTTTAGAGAAGTCCGTCGGCTCCTCACCGCATTTGACCGGTTGCACACGCACCCACTACGGTGACCGACGCCTGCGTCGCAACGCGATACGTTAAACTAAACGCTTCGGCCCATCCGGCCGTTCGCCCGCACGGAGACGCCTGATGCGCAATGCCTTCGCCGACCTGTTGCAACGCAACACCTACCTGCTGGCGGATGGCGCCACCGGCAGCAACCTGTTCGAGATGGGCCTCCTGTCCGGCGATGCGCCAGAACTCTGGAATCTGGCACACCCCGATCGCATCCGCCTGCTGCACCAACGTTTTGTCGATGCCGGCGCCGACATTATTCTGACCAACACCTTCGGCGGTACCCGCTATCGCCTCAAACTGCATGGCGCCGAAGCGCGCGTGCACGAACTGAATGTCGCGGCCACGCACCTGGCCCGTGCAGTCGCCGATCAGTCCCCCCGCACCGTCCTCGTCGGCGGCAGCATGGGCCCAACCGGGGAGATCCTCGAACCCCTGGGGCCCCTCTCCATTGCCGATGCAAAGGCGGCCTTCACGGAACAAGCGCTCGCCCTGCAGGCCGGTGGCGTCGATGTGTTGTGGATCGAGACCATGTCCTCGCGCGAAGAGGTCGAAGCGGCGATTGCAGCGGCGGCCAGCACCGGACTGCCGGTCGTCAGTACGCTGTCTTTCGACACCAATGGCCGCACCATGATGTCGCTCACGCCGGCCGAACTTGCCGACGTCGCGCGCACGCACCAGTTGGCCGGTTGCGGCAGTAATTGCGGGGTGGGTCCGTCGGAACTGATCGCCTCGATCCTGAATCTCGCAACGGCCGCCGATCCGGGCACCGTGCTGGTCGCCAAAGCCAACTGCGGCATTCCGCAGTATGTGGACGGGGCCATCCGTTATAACGGCACCCCGGAATTGATGGGTCTCTACGTGCAAATGGCGCTTGATGCCGGCGCCCGCGTCGTCGGCGGTTGCTGCGGCACCTCGCCCGAACATCTCGCCGCGATGCGCCGTGCAATGGATGCGTACGTGCCGGGCGCAAAACCGACCGCCACCAGCATCGAAGCCGCTCTAGGGCCCCTCACGGTCGGGGCCCGCGCCCAACTGGCCGGCCATATGGACCGCGCCTCGGGTGCTGCCGCCGGCGCGACGCTGCGCCGCGGCACCGGCCGACGCGGCGCCACTGCCGAGGGTTGAACAGCGCAACAGCGCCGCGATGCGCGCCCGATAGGTCGACAGCGCCGGCGCCGCAAAGCCCAGCACTTTGCCCTGCTCGTCACACAAGCGCAGCAGCACGGCGGCTTGGTGGAAGGGATTGGCCTCAAATGCAGCCACCTCGGCCGGTGTCATCGCCCCCCCCTGCAGTTGCAGGGTATGCACGGAGGCTGCCGACAAGCGTGCGTAGTAACCTGCATCGGTCGCACACAAGTACCGCTTGGCTGCCACATGCAAGCGCACCGGCTCTGTGACCTGCGGACCAAAATAGTGCGCCAACCAATCGGCACCGGTCTGCTCATGCTGCGCGTCGTGCGTCCAGTCCGCCAAGTCCGCGGGCACGTCCACGACCAGATGCCCCACGTCATGCAGCAAGGCGGCAATCACTACCGCCTCCGACGCACCGCCCGCTTGCGCAAAATAAGCGGCCTGCAGTCCGTGCTCGAGTTGCGTGATCGCTTCACCAAAATAATTGCCGAGCGCGCGGGACGCATACAGCGCTTCGATCTGCTGCACAATCGGCGGTACGGGGTGCATCAAAAACCTCAGGGTAAAAGAGCCGCATTGCTGAGCACACTGTCGCGGGTCAGGTAGCAGCCCTGTAGATGACGGGGATGGTGTTGACTGACGAAGGCGGTGCGTCCGTGCAAGATGCGTCGGTTATCAAACACCACCAACTCGCCCGCCTGCAGGCGCAGCCGCAATTGGAAGCGCGGTTCGCGCAACAACCGCGCAAAGGCCCGATAGGCGCGATAGAAGTCTTGTGCCGCCTCACCTTGCAAGCGCAGTGGCGCGATCGAACGGTTGTTGTAATGCACCGCGCGTACGTCCCCGGCGACGTCGAGTGCGATGAGCGGCTTCTCTGAGCACAGATCCGCCGCGGCCGAACGGTAATGAAAGGGCACCGGGGTGCGCGTCAAACACGCAAAGGACGCCGCATCGATGGTGCGCAAGTGCGCGGCCAACGCGAGGCCATCCGCAAATAGACTGTCACCGCCCTCTGGGGACGCGACCAAGACATGCAGCGCCTGAAAGCCCGGTACCGGATCGCGATACGGATTGTCGGTATGCAGCCCAAGGCCCCAATCGGTATACGCCAAGTTCTCCGGCACCGGCTCTGCGCGCACATCAAACAACACCCCATAATTGGTGTGCGCCACGGCGCCCAGCAGGCTGCCGACCTCGACGATCATGCCCTCCACACACGGCACCTCCGACAGAAAGGCGATGCCATCGCGCGCCAAGCGCCGCAACCACACGCCGCGCAGCGCCGCATCCGCACGCACGGCCGCGTACGTACGCCAGGCAAAATCTCGCGCCGCCACGCGCCGCGCGCCGTCCAGCCACGCCGCGCGATCCAGTTCCGGCCGCGCGGCCGTGAGCGGCCCCAAGGTCGCACGCAACCATGCGAGCGGCCGTACCAAGGGGGCTACCGTCCCTGCGAAGGTCACGTGCAGCATGCCGTCCACCACGGTGGCGGTCTGGATACGCACGGACTCCGGCAGATCCAGGACATCAATCAACCGTTGTCCATTGGCGTGCCGATCTTCGGCACGATTGTCGGCAAGCCAGAGCGCCGCAAATGCGCCTGCGACCCCCTGACCCCAATCGATCCGTACATGGTCGGGGTGTGCTTCCACCCACGGGCTCGGTTCACTCGACATACAACTCCTCACGCGCCCGGCGATGGGCCTGTCGCTGTGCAGTGTAAAGCCAACCTGCGGCCAGCGCCGACAGCACGGCCACCAGACTCAAACCCGCAAACACCCCGCGCCAGCCGTATGCGACCGACAACTGCGCCACCCCGATGCCCGCCAGTGCCCCACCGAGGTAACCCACCCCATCGATCAAACCCGAGGCGATCGCGCCGCCCCGACCGCCGCCAAAGTCCAGCGCAAAAGCGCCGCCCAGATAGGAGTACGGTCCCAGCAGACAAAACGCCACCAGCCCAATCAACGCCACCGTCGTGGCGCGCCCAACGACCGCCGGCGCAAAAATAAAGAGCGCACCCAAGGCCACGGCCGTAGCCCATAGGCCCACGAACAACAAGGTTGGTCGCCCATTCACGCCGAGGCGATCGCCCGCCCAACCCGCCATCAATACCGACACCGCCCCCACCGCCGGGAACACGCCCGAAAAACGCGCCGCATGGGCCGCGTCATAACCGGCCGCCTCTTTAAGAAAGACCGGCAGCCAAACCCCAAAGGCCTCGCGCACCACCGTACAGCCGAAGGACAAGACACACACCAGCCGAAACGAGCGACTGGCCAGCAAGGGCAGCAACAAGCCCCGCACCGTCAGCGGCGGCGCATCGGTTACGTGGTGCCCATAGAGATTGAGCGGATTGACCTGCGGGGCCGCGTAGCCACAGTCCACGCGCGACTCACGCAAAAACACGAGGTTCAGTAAAAAAAATCCGCCCAGCACTGCCGCAGCAAAGCGCGACAAGTCCATCCAACTCGCGCCGTGCGCCAACAGCAACCCCATCGACTCCCGCGCCAAGGCATCGCCGACGAGGTAACTGACCGAGAGCAGCGCGACCACCGTGCCATGCCCACGAAAGTCGAACCAGCGCCCGGTCACTTTGAGCAAGCCCGCCCAGCCGATCGACTGCGTCAAGCGATTGCCCACCCAGGCAAGCGTAAACAGCGGCAGGCCGGCGCCGGTCGAAAACAAAAACGTAAACAGCGCCGAACCGCCCAGCGCAATCAGAAACGAGCGCCGTCCGCCCCACCAATCACCCAGCCCCCCCAAGCACAGCTTGCCGAGCGCATAGGCCAGCACGCCCATCGAGTAGACCGTGCCGAGTTGCACCACCGCCCGCTCCGGCGCCACGCCATGCCGCGCCAGTTCGTCGACCAACAACGGCATCGAGACCGAGAAATTCGCGCGCCCGAAATAGCAGGCGGCATAGCCGCCGAACAGCAGCAGCAGCACCAGCGTTTGTCGTGGCAGTAGCCCACGCGCCGCGGTCGAACCCGTCGTCATGCGCGCATCCGGCAGCCCAATCTAGGGACAGCGAGCCTAGCACGCGACCACAGTGCTAGGCTCTGGCCTTTCCACCAGAGCGCCTTGCATGCCACACCCTCCACTGACTGCCTTGGTAACCGGCGCCTCGCGCGGCATCGGCGCCGTCATCGCACTACAACTGGCGGCGCGCGGCGTGGTCATCGCCCTGCACTATCACCACAACGCCGCCCTCGCCGCCGCGGTGCGCGAGCGCTTGCCCGGCCACGGCCACACCCTGCATCAAGCGGCACTGGAAGACCCCGTGGCGGTGGATCAGTTGTGGGCCTCGGTCAGCGCTGCGCATCCGTGCATCGATGTGCTGATCAACAATGCCGGTCTCTTTCAAGACCACCCACCGCTCACCACGGAGGCGACCGCGTGGACGGACGCCTGGCAACGGACTCTCGGCGCCAATCTGATCGGCCCGGCACAACTGGCGCGCCATGCGGCCAGCGCCATGGCCCAGCGCGCACCGCGCGACAGCGCCTTCGGTCGTGGTCGCCTGGTGCAGATCTCCTCACGTGGCGCCTTTCGCGGCGAGCCCGAAGCGCCCGCCTATGGCGCCTCCAAAGCGGGCCTCAATGCGCTCAGCCAGTCGCTTGCCAAGGCGCTCGCGCCCCTCGCGATCTATGCCTACAGTCTCGCCCCCGGTTGGGTTGCCACCGACATGGCCGTCGGCCACGTCAACGGACCGAACGGCGCGGAAATCCTCGCGCAGCATCCGCTCGGCCGGATCACGCAACCGGAGGAACTGGCGCAAGCAGCGGTGTGGTGTGCGCTGGATGCACCCGCCGCGATGACCGGCGCGATCCTCGATGTCAACGGCGCGAGTTATTTGCGCACCTGAACCCTGGCCTACGGAAGCATCGACCCATGACCCTCGACCTTGCCCGCTTGCGCCGCGACACACCGGCCTGCGAGTCGCTGATCCATTTCAACAATGCCGGCGCGGGCCTCATGCCCAACCCGGTCGCCGATGCGATCCTCGCGCACCTAGATCTGGAACGGCGCATCGGCAGTTACGAGGCCGAAGCGGCCGCCGCACCGGCGCTGGCGGACTTTTACGATGCCTTTGCGCAATTGCTCGGCTGTGCCCGGGACGAGATCGCGTGGATCGAAAACGCCACGCGCGCTTGGCATCTGGCGGTGCATGCACTACCGCTCAAGGCTGGTGATGAGGTGCTGGTGCACGCCTCGGACTATGCCTCGAACCATCTGGCGCTGTTACAACTGGCGCGCCAACGCGGCCTGGTGTTGACCACCGTGCCCTCGGCCGGTGACGGCACGATCGCTCTCGAGTCGCTCGAGCGTGCCATCGGTACGCGCACCCGTGCGGTGATGCTCACGCACTCGCCCACACATGACGGCTTGATCAATCCCGCCGCGGCGGTGGGCGTCATCGCGCGCCGCCATGGCCTGTACTACGTGCTCGATGGCTGCCAATCGGTAGGGCAACTGTCCATCGATGTACGCGCCATCGGTTGCCATATCTATACCGGCAGTGGCCGTAAATTTCTACGCGGGCCGCGCGGTACAGGCTTTTTATATGTCGAGCGCGCGTTGTTGGCCACCCTCGAGCCACCGTTCATCGATCTGCACTCGGGTCGTGTCACGGCCGATGGCTACCAGTTCCTCGACGGGGCACGGCGCTTTGAGTGTTGGGAGAGTTATGTGGCCGGCCGCCTCGGCGCACGCGCCGCCGTGCGTTATCTGCTCGACTGTGGCGTGACGGCAGTCACGTCCCGCATCGCCGCACTGGCTGAGCGCTTGCGGGACGCGCTCGCCACGGTGCCCGGCGTCTCGGTGCTCGATCACGGGCAACAGCGTGGCGGCATCGTGACCTTCGTCAAGGATGGCGAAGCCGCGCAGCAAACGATGCTGCGCTTGCGCGCACTCGGCGCGAACACCTCGGTCACGGGCCCACAGGCCGCACCGCATGCGCCGCAATGGGCGCGGCACGCGGCCGCCGTGCGCGCCTCCGTGCACGCCTACAACACCGAGGCGGAAATCGAGCGCTTCATCCGGCTACTCAGCGCTTAATGGCGCGTGCGCTAGGCACGCAGCAAACCCTCAGTATTCGGCGGCGATCGCCGCCGCCTCCACACCGGCGGCCTGCAGCAGCCGCGTACGCGCCACCTCGACCCCCACCAACGGTCGATGCCGAGCCTCGCCCACTTCCAGCGCCGTAAATGGCTGGAAAGTCGCCGCCCGCTCGGGCGCAAAGCGCGCCACCACCCGGTTCATGACTGCCGCGAGCCGCGCATCATCTAATTGCGAATTGGCAACGCCGGGCACGCGCAGCATAAAGTCGCGGCCCCCCTCGACGCCCAGGTACAGCCCGACGCGACCGGCCAAGCGCGGCACCTTGTGCGGCAAACCAGCTCCGGCTTGACCATGGCAACCCGCACAAAAGAGCGTGTAGTTCTGCGTGACGTCGTCGCCGGGCACGCGCTCCAGCGCCGCTGCGGTCCCCACCGACGCGAGCGCTGCCACGACCAGCGCGGCAGCGCGCATCAGGGTTTCGCCGCCATCACGGTGGTGCGGTGCGCACGCACGGCCGCCCCATCCACGACGTGCACGCGCTCGCGTGCAAAGTCAGCGGCCTCCAGCGGCGCAACGCGCGCCTCGGCATGACCGAGATCAAAGACCACGTAGTTAAGGACGTCCGCCAGTTGCGCGTCCTCGAAACGACTGAACTCGGGCATCTTGAAGTTGTAGCGCCGTTCCCCAACGGTGATCTCGCCGTACATGCCGTACAGCACCGTCATCGCCAACTGCCGACGGCCTTCGGCGGTCTCGGCAAAATGCGGCGCATCCAGAATCACCGGCGGGGCCAGGCCCGGATTGCCCGCGCCGGTGGCACGATGGCAGACGGCGCAGTTGGCCTGAAAGGTCTCCGCGCCGCCGGCAAACTGCGGTGCATCGGCGCCACTCACGGCAGCGACAAAGGCCGCCACCAGCGCCGCTACCCACCTCACTGCTGCGCCACCCCGAGGATCACCGACACCGAGCAGTGGTAGTTCGGGTTGTCGTTGGTCATGCACCAGTTGACGTCATTGTTCAGTGACATCCGATACATCGGCTTCTCGCCCTCGTTGCGCACGCACGTACACGCGCCGCAGGTGGTCTTGCCGCAGCAGTCATTGTACGAGACCAGATAGTCGCGGCCATCGTTCGGGTTCTGGCAGGTACCGATCCACGTGATCGGGGACGGCTCGGTGCCCGGCGGACAGGTCGAGGAGGTACCGCCACAGCACGCGCAGAGAAAGCCATCGATCGCGCAGTACTTCCAGTACTCACACGCGTTCGGATCGGTGACGATTTTCGGCGGTGCCTTGGCCGTGGCACCGCCCGCCGCCGCAGCGGCCGGCTTGGGGGCTTCGGCCGCCTCCGCCACCGCACCGCGACGCACCGGCAACAGCGGCAACGCCGCCACACCCGTCAGCGCCATCGCAAACGACCCCAGAAAGCCGCGGCGCGAGGTGCGCCGGGCCACGGAGCGCGCGGCCAGTTCCATCAGGCGGTCCAAGCGCGCCTGCATCGAGATGGTTATGGATTCTGCATGTACCACAGCGACTGCCCCAATTTTGCTTCGGTATGGAGTACCCGACCTGAACGTGCATCGAGCACGAGCAAGGCCGACTTCTCAGTGGCGACGTAGAGCAGCGGCTGCGCATCGCGGGTAGCGAGTACGGCAATCGCGCCGCCGTGCGCGGCGACATGCAGCGGCCAACGCGCCACCCGCTGATGCGAGGCGACGTCGAAGACCCAGATTTCGGACGCCGCGTCCTTATGCGAACCGGGGCCGCCGCGGTGCATCAGCACGTACAGCCGGTGCAGGGGCGCATTGAAGGCCAACATCTGCTGGCTGCCCGGGCGCCAACGGCCCCGGTCCTTGCCGCTGGTGACGGACCACACGGCGTCAAAGCGCGGCGCCGCGCCGCTCAGATCCACCGCATGCACGTCGCCGAGAAAGGAGATGAAGGTCAAGCCCGTCGGGGTCGGCACCGCCTGCACAAAGACCGGATCCGCATCCACGTCGAAGAAGGGTTCCGATAGGGCGCGTGCAGCTTCCTGACCGGTCTCATCGAGCGTGACGGTCAACAAGCGGCCGTTTTCACAAATCGCCGAAAACCGGTGCAAGGCCGACGGGATCGCCTGCACACAGCCATCGGTATCAATCTCGGCCACCGCCGCGTTCTTGGCCACGTCCACCACCGAGACCGAAGCGGTCGGGGTCAGGTTGGTCGAATACAAGAAACGCCCATCGGCGCTATAGGCGAGATTGAACGGCGTGATCGCGCCGACCTGCGCGCGCTTGGCCGGCAGCACCAGTTCGCCGCGCGGCTTCAAGGTTTGGTTGTCGATCCATTCGAGCACTTCGGTGCGCGTGCCATGGCTGCCGCGCGACCAGTAGGTGGCTGCCAGTGCCGAGGTCTTGCCATCCGGTGACTCCGCAAAGTTGCCGTAGTACCCGAGATCCATCATGCCCAGCAGACGGCCCGCATCGCCGTCATAGACGTAAACGCGCTCGTCGATGTAGTTGTTCCACGACACGTCCAACAGGTAGGCCCAATGGGCGGAGCGCGCCGGCAGTTTTTCAACGCCGATGTGCTCAGGCGCCAACGGTGGCGGCGTGGTCGTGGCGAGTACGACTGCCGGCAGGCAGGCGGCCAACGCGGCACAAAAACGACCCAGTCTCATGAGGGCCCCCCGGGGACTATGGATTGAACGTGCCCGATCATGCCATAACGGCCCACCGCCCGCCTTCTCGGCCATAGCGCGGCGCCATAAAGGGATGGATACTGAACCCATGCATGCATCCACCCCCCCTGTCCGCAAGGCCGGCCTGTACCACGGCTGGAAAGTCCTCATCGCGCTGTTTTTGGCGGGTTTTTTCGTCTACGGGGGTGGGCTGTACTGCTTTGTCCTGTTCGTGACCCCGCTAACCGCCGAGTTTGGCTGGAGCCGGGCCAGTACCGGTGGCATCGTCTCGGCTTTCTGGCTGTCATTCCCACTGCTCCTAGTGGGCGGCTACGCGATCCGACACTTCGGCGTCACGCGTATGTTGGCCTTTGGCATTGGTATCGAAGCGCTGTGCGTGATCTTGCTGGCCACGGTCTCCGGACTGCCGCAGATGTACCTGCTGCGCGGGGCCATGGGCTTTGGCAAGATTCTCTTTGCCGCGACCATTCCGGTCACCTGTGCGCGCTGGTTCTCCCGTCATTTTGGCCTCGCGCTCGGCATTGCCTGGGCCGGTTGGCACATCGGCGGCATGGTGCTCGCGCCGGTGACCGCCGTGATCATCGCCCACGCCGGTTGGCGCACCGCGTGCGTCGCGCTCGGTATTGCGTTGCTGACCTTGGCCTTGCTGCCGATTCTGTGGGTGCAGCGCATCGCCTCGCCGGCCGCCTTGGGACTGGGACTCGACGGCGATCCGCTGGCGCAGGCGCCCGGCACACCGGCCCCCGTCGCGCCGACCCATGCCCCACCGGACTTGGCGGCGACCGGGACACTGCCGGATTTATTGGGCGCGCCCACCTTCTGGTTGATCGCGCTCGGCACCCTCTTCTTCTATATGACCTATGGCGGCGTGCTCGCCCACCAAGGGGCCATTGTGGAAGCGGCCGGTTATTCGAGCACGGCGTCCTCGTGGGTGCTCAGTTTGACCACCGGCTTTGCCGCACTCGGTAGTGCGACCTCCGGCTGGCTGCTGGACCGTTGGAGCTTGGGCCGGGTGGGCCTGCTGATGCATCTGCTGCTGATCACCGGCACCGCCGCGCTCTTTACCGTGCTGCACACGCCGTCCTTGCTCGCTCTGGGCGTCTATGGGGTCTGCTTTGGGCTCATGATCGGCGGCTCGGACGTGTTCTTCGTTACCTTCGTGCGCAATCGCTTTCCCCATGTGGGCGTCGGCTTTCAGTACACCACCTGGTACTTCGTCGAACTGGGCACCTTGTTGTGCGCGCCCGTCATCGCCGGTCGACTCTACGATGTGGTCGGCAATTACCGCACCACGCTCGGTGCGCTGCTCGGCTGCGCGGTGGTGGCACTGGTGCTGTTGAGCGTGGCGCTGCGCACACGGGCGGCGGCAATGCGGGCCGTATGAACGGGTCGGGTCCCTGCGCTACGGTGTATGCGGCCACCGCGCCCGCAGCAGTCGCCACACCACCCTTACAGGGCGAGCAGCGCCACGATCTGATCGTGGTCGGTGGTGGCTATACGGGACTGTCGACTGCCCTACACGCCGCCGAACGCGGCTGCAAGGTCCTGTTGCTCGAAGCCGAGCAACCGGGTTTTGGCGCGGCCGGTCGTAACGGCGGACAGGTCAATCCGGGACTCAAGCACGAACCGGACGAGATCGAAGCGCACTACGGCGCCGAGCGGGGTGCGCGGATCGTGGCACTGGCCGGTGCGGGCCCGCAGTTCCTCTTTGACCTGGTACACCGTTTAAAACTGGACTGCGAAGCCCGCCAAAGCGGCACCTTGCGCGCCGCCTACCGGCACGCCAGCTTGCCGAGTCTCGATGCACAGGTCGCGCAATGGGCGCGCCGTGGCGTCGCACTCGAGCGCCTCGATGCGCGCGGCGCCGCCCACCAAACCGGCACCGATCGCTATGTCGGCGCCACCTTCGATCGCCGCGGCGGCAGCGTCAACCCGCTCGCCTACGCCCGCGAGCTGGCGCGGGCCGCGTGCGCCGCCGGCGCCACGCTCGCCGGCAACAGTCGCGCGCTCTCCATCACCCCAGTCGGTGCCGAGTGGCGCGTCCGTACCGCCGCAGGCGCCGCGCGCGCCCCGCAGGTGGTGCTGGCCACCGACGGCTATAGTGACGCACTCTGGCCGGGACTGCGCCGCAGCATCATCCCCGTCTACAGTTCCATCGCAGCGAGTGCGCCGCTGCCGCCGGCTTTGCGCGCACGCTTGTTGCCCGGTGGCGCCGTCGTCTATGAGTCCGGTCACGTCCCGACCTACTACCGCGTCGATGCCAGCGGTCGCCTGCTCATCGGTGGCCGGGGTGTACAGCGGCCGCTGCGCACGCACGCCGACGTGCGCCATCTGACCGACTACGCCGCGCGCTGGTGGCCGGAGCTACGAGGCATCGCTTGGCCGCAGGCGTGGAACGGGCAATTTGCGCTGACGCCGGACTTCTATCCGCGCGTGCATGCTCCCGCACCAGGCATTTTGGTGGCGCTCGGCTACAGCGGACGGGGCGTAGCCCTGGCCACCCGGCTCGGTGCGGCACTGGCCGAATCGGTCAGCGGCGCGGGGCGCGCCGCCCTAGCGTGGCCGGTGACGGCCATTCCCCGCATCCCGTTGCATCGGTTCTGGCCCGTGGGCGTCGCTCTGGGGGTTGCGCTCGGCCGGCTCCGCGACCGCTTCGGCCGCTGAGCTTAAGGGCGTTTACGGCCGCCCGAGCCTTCGTAGGCGACCCAACCGAGGACGATGCCGATGCCAATGCCGAACAGGACGCGGGCGGCCGCATTGATCGCGCCGCCGACCGGCAACGCGAGGCCCTGACCCAACTCGCTACGCGTCAGATCCGACAAACGCGCCAGCACGATGCCCACCACCGAGAAGCCCACCAGCACCACCCAGTGCGAGGGCCGCTTCGCCGTGGCATCCGGGGCCACACGGCCCGCGTGCAAGCCACTGCCGACCAAAAGGCCACCGAGCGCACCCATCAGCCAGCGCGGCGCGGCCACTTGCTCGGCAATCCCGGGTAGGTCCCCCGCCGTCATGCCCAAGAGGCCGAGGCCTGCCATCACCAGACCGAGCGCCGCGATCGGCGGCAAGGAAGTCGGGGAGCGGGGATTGGACTGCACAGCGGCACCTCAAGACCGGATCGGTCCGGGTGGATTCTAACGCGCCGGGGCGTCGACGCCAGTGATACGCGTTGGGCAGGTCGCAGTACTGGTGTAGGCCCGCCACCCGGGCGGGCGACTTCGGCCCGGGTGAGACCGCAAGGTCGGGCGCTCGGGTGGCTATACTGGGCCTCTGTGCAGGAGTACATGCATGACCCGTGGACCAGGACTCAGATTAGCGCTGGCTGGCGCGTGGCTGGCGCTCTCGCTGACAGCGAGTGCCGCGCCGGCTGCCCTCAACATCGATCAGTTTGATCACCAGAAGCACGTCGTCGCCTTAGCAAACGGCATTGCGATGGGCGTGATTGAAATGGGACCGCGGCACGGACGGCCCGTGGTGCTCATCCACGGCTACACCGACAGCGCGCGCGATTGGGCGCCGCTGGTGTCATCGCTCGATCCCACCTGGCATCTGATCCTCGTCGACATCCGCGGTCACGGTGCCTCGAGCAAGCCCGAGTGCTGCTATGCCCGCATCGACTTTGCGTACGATGTGAAATTGCTGCTCGATCGCTTGCAGATCGGCCGCGCCACTGTGGTCGGCCACTCACTCGGCAGTCTCATCGCACAAAGCTTTGCGGAGTTCTGGCCAGAGCGGACTGAAAAATTGGTGCTCGTCTCCTCGACCGGCGGGGTCCATGCCGCCTGCCCAGACGATGGCGTACAGACCATGGATTTTCGCAGCGCGATCGTCAAGCTCAAAGACCCGATCGATCCCGACTCACCGTGGATGAAAGAATGGTGGGCGTCCCCCACCCCGGTGCCGGAAGAATTCATTCGCCGCCAACGGGTCGATTCCGCGCACATACCGGTTAAGGTATGGCTCGCCGTGCTCGAGCAGGGTCTATCGGAAGCCGACCTGCAGGCCACCTTGCCGAAGATCGTCGCGCCGACGCTGCTGCTGTGGGGTGAAAAAGATCCCATCTTCGGACCCCGCCAACGCTGTGCACTGATCCACGCACTGCCCAAAGCGCAGGTACATACCTTCACCGGCCTCGGCCACAACCCCTTCTGGGAGCAGCCCGAGACCTTCGCCCAAGTGCTCATCCCGTTCGTCAACGCCCCTTAATGCCGCAGCGATCGACCTGCTGCGCGCCAGGAAGTTGCCATGGAAGTTTTCGCTCGCGCACCGGACTCGTTCGGCCAGCGTCATCCCCTATTGCGGCGCGTCGGCGGCAGTCGATGACTCCATCCGACCAAAAACTGCACACCCAGTGACGCCATCATCAGCATAGTGTGATGACGCCCGCATGATGGTTTCTCACTTATTTCAATTCGCCACGCAACTATTTTTCCGCTCTGTAATCGACGAACGGCCCGCGGTTGTGCGCAAGCGACAACCGCTAACGGGCTTTTGTTCAGGCCAGGCCACAGTAGGCAAAAAAATTGCCACAACACCCCGCACACGGGCGCAGCACTGATTTTCTGCGGCAATCTGATTGCCTGCACGACGACGGATCGCGGATTGATGACCTCTATCTAACGCACAGTCACCATATCTTCATCTTCCTATGGTCTAAAGCACACCGCTTGTTGACCACACTACTTGGGAGATTTGGGTATGTCCTTGACTTCGTCCTCCGGTTACGTGATTCGTTGCGCGGTCATGGCGGCATTGGCTGCCAGCGCTTCGCAACGTGTGCTCGCAACCGACAGCCAGCTCGATCAACTCGAAGAGGTTGTGGTCACCGGCTACCGCCATTCGCTGATCGAAGCCCGCAACATCAAGAAGAATTCTGACATCGCCAAGGACGTCATCGTCGCTGAAGACATGGCGAAATTTCCAGAACTGAATCTGGCCGAATCCCTGCAGCGCCTCCCCGGCGTGCAGATCCAGCGCGAGGCGGGTGAAGGTCGTCGCATCTCGCTGCGCGGCATGGGCCCGGACTACAGCCGCGTGCAACTGAACGGCATGGAAGTGCTCGGCAATGTCGACTCCGCCCAAGACGCGCGTGGCCAACGCTCGCGTGACCGCGCGTTCGACTTCAACATCTTCGCATCCGAATTGTTCAATCGTGTGGAAGTCGAAAAGACCTACCAGGCGGCGCAGAAGGAAGGCGGCATGGCCGGCACGGTCGGCCTGTTCACAGCCAAGCCATTTGACTACCCCGTGGGCATGAAGGGTGCAGCAACGATCAAGCTCGGCACCAACCAGTACACCAAGGACACCCAACCGCGCATCGTCGGTCTGATCAGCGAGAACTGGGACAATCAGTTCGGCGCACTGGTCTCGGTCGCCTGGTCGAAGCGCAAGACCACCGAGCAGGGCCACGACACGTACAACTACACCGATACGAACGGCATCGCCGATGCCGTGGCCGCTGGCCTTGACATCTCCGCCCTGTCGGCTGCCACTCAGGCCAAGTTGCTGGATCCGAACACCAAGATCTACTGGCCGGATGGGAATCGCCTGTCGTCCTGGAATTCGGACCAGACGCGCCTCGGCATCACGACCGCGCTGCAATGGAAGCCTGCTGAGAACGCACTGCTAACGCTGGATGCGCTGCACGGCGAATACAAAACGGATCGCGACGAGTTGCACCTCGCAACCCGGCCATTCAGCTCGCCCGGTTCGATCATCTGGGACCTCGCCCAGCCAGCGGGCAGCGTTTGGGGCCCCTTGTTCCAAACCAACTCGAAGATCAACGCCCTGACCATCGACGCCCACAATTACGTGACCTACGCCGACGTCAGTGGGGTGACCTTCGGCAGCGAGAACCGTAGATCCTTCAACCGCAACACCTTCAATCAGGTCGCACTGACCGGCGAATGGCGCCCGAGCGAGCAGGTAAAGATTGACGGCCGTGTCGGCTACGAACAATCCAAGTACGAGACGCCGATCGACGACAAGCTGTATATGCGCGCGCGCGGCAACATGATTGCCAGCTACCTACCGGACGGTCAGACGGCGAACTTCACCTATGGCTGGGACACGACCAACCCGGCCAACTACGTGATGGACAATTTCTACTTCCGCGGATTCTGGAATGAGTCCCAGTTACGCGAGGCGGCGCTGAACCTCACGTGGGACTTCAGCAAGGGCTACAAGCTGCGCTCAGGCGTTGCCTTCCACGGCTTCTCGCAGAGCGGCATGGACGTTTTCAACGACGGCGACAATAACGGCACGACCGCGCTTACTCGCGGCACCTCGGTTACGGGTATCAGCACCGTCTACACCAACCCCTGGGGCTCTTGGCTGGTCGGCGACTTCGATAAGGCATTCGCGCAGTACGGTGTGCACCACACCCTGAACGGCGCGTACGACATCGAGAATGTCTCGGCCATCTCTGAGTCGACGGTTTCGGGTTTCGTGCAGCTCGATTGGGACCGGGAACTGATGGGTAAGCGCTTGCGCGGCAACGTCGGCCTGCGCGGCTACCAGACAAAAACCAACAGCACCGGCTGGATCCAGGGCAACAATTACGCCTACCTCGGCACCGCGGATGTGTCGGGCCAGTACTCGGGTGTACTGCCTGCCCTCAACTCCGTGCTTGAACTGACGCCGGAAACGCTGCTGCGCTTTTCCGCCACGCAGAACCTCAATCGCCCAACGATCAGTTCGATCCGCGCGCAAGGCTATGCGAGCCTGAATGACGCCGGACAGATCGAGGCCTCGCGCGGTGATCCGAAGCTCAAGCCCTTCAAGGACACGACCCTCGACCTGGCGCTCGAACACTACTTCGGTCAGGAAGGACTGGTATCAGTCGGCGTGTTCCACAAGGACATCAAGGATCTGATTGGTGGTGTGACGAAGGAGAACATCCCGTTCAGCGAGACCGGCCTACCCACATCGCTGATCGCAAATCTCGGCGCCGGCGCCAACCCGATCGTCAAGTCGTTCTCCTACCCGATCAACGTCAGCGACAAGGTCAGGGTCACCGGCGCGGAGATTGTTGCGCAGACCCGCTTCACGTTCTTGCCGGCACCGTTCAATAACCTCGGGATGACCGCGAACTACACTTACATTGATGCTGATCAATGGTTCACCGGCATTTCCAATAACAGCTACAACGCTACCCTGTTCTATGACACCAAGCGCTGGGGTCTCCGTAGCTCGCTCAGTCATCGCTCGAAGTTCTACACCGAGCGCAACTCGGATCCGCAGAGCGCAGGCACGCGCGGTTACCTCGGCTCGACCTATGTCGATGCAGCGGCCTTCGTGAACCTCAGTGAGAACCTGCAGCTCACGCTTGACGGGGTGAACTTGCTGAACCGCAAGGAAGTGTACTTTTGGAGTCAGTACCAGCGCCTGTATCTGACCACTCAAAGCGGACGGACGGTCATGGCTGGGGTATCCTATAAGTTCTGAGGGCGGACCCGCGTAAGACAGTCACCGCGGCGGCCGCAAGGCCGCCGCGGACGCGGCGTCCTGCACAGACCCATGCGACTTCCTAGACCGTTCTACCAGCTGCCCGTACTGATCGACGCCGCCCGGTTGCGCGCCGAAGTGGACTCCTTGCCGGACGCGGCTTGGGAAGCGCATCCAGACCAAGTGCCCGGCAATAGCGCCGCACGCCTGATCAGCACGGTGGGCCTCGAGTCCGATGCAGTGACCGGCCAAATGCGACCGACGCGCTGGCTGCAGAGCCTGCCGTACCTGCGTCAGGTGCTTGCGAGCTTTGGCGTCGTCTGGAGCCGATCTCGTCTGATGCGCCTCGCGCCGTACACTGGCGTGCCAGAGCATGCCGATATCAACTACAACTGGCACACCCGCGTGCGGGTACACATCCCGGTGCACACATCAGCGGACGTGCGCTTCGTCTGCGACGGTGAGGCGGTGCATATGGCGGCGGGTGAAGCGTGGATCTTCGACAACTGGCGTCGTCACCGGGTTGAGAACAACTTCTGCGGCGAGCGCATTCACCTCGTGGCCGACACGACGGGCACGTCGGCATTCTGGCGACTGGCCTGCGGCGCGAAGCCCCCACGCGCGCAGTGGCGGCCGATTCCGTGGCGCCCCGAGGTCGATGCCCAGCCGCTGACCGAGGCAGATCAGCGCGCACCGGTGATGGCGCCAGCCGAAGTCCAGTGGCTCCTCGCGGATCTGGAGTCGGAACTGACGCCCGCCGCTGATACACCGGAGCAGCAGGCGCGCGTTGCCCGCTTCAGCGCCATCATGGAGAGTTTTGTATGCGACTGGCGCCAGCTGTGCGCACTGCACGGCCTGCACGGCGCCGGCCGCACCGAGTTCCAGCGGTTGATTGCGACCGTGCACGAAGCCATTCAGCTCGTGTCCGATGGCCTGACCATGCGCATGAACGGCATACCGGCACTGCAGGTGCTGGAGAAGCGCGTGTTAAACCACCTACTGGGCGTTGCGACCCCAGCGCCGCCCGCGCGCCACCGCGATCGCCGTCTAGAGCAGCCCGTCGTCATCGTCGCCGCACCCCGCTCTGGCAGTACCCTGCTGTTCGAGACCCTCGCCTGCTCGCCGGCCTTCAACACCTTCGGCGGCGAGGCCCACTGGCTGATTGAAGAGATCGCCGCGTTGCGGCCCGGCGCACCGGGCATTGCATCGAACCGCCTGACCGCACGCGAAGCCACCCCGGCGGTAATCGCAACGATCCGCCAATCCGCACTGGCCCGATTGCAAGGACCGGATGGCACGGCGCCTGCCGATACGGCCGCACTACTCGAAAAGACGCCTAAGAATTCTTTGCGCATTCCCTTTCTGGTCGAAGCCTTCCCAGACGCGCGCTTCATTTTTCTTTGGCGCGATCCGCGCGAGAACGTCAGCAGCATCATGGAGGCCTGGCGCACCGGGGGCTGGGTCACCTACCCCGCACTGCCCGGCTGGCACGGCCCATGGTCCCTCTTGCTACCCCCCGGTTGGGAAGCACAGCGCGGCGCAACGCTTGCGCAACTCGCCGCGTGGCAGTGGCGGACTGCCAACGAGACGGCACTGGCAGACTTGGCGCAGCTGCCGCGCGACCGCTGGATAGCGGTCGGCTATGACGACCTGCTCGCCGACCCGCAAGCCACCGTGCAGCGGCTGTGCGATTTTGCCAACGTCCCCTTCGACGCGGCGCTGCAAGCACGGACCGCGGCGGCCGCGCCGCTCTCCCGGTCCACACACACGCCGCCGCTGGCTGAGAAATGGCGCCGCAACGAAGCGGCGATCTTGGGGGTACTCCCGGAAGCGCAAGACTGCTGGCAGCGCCTGCGTGCCCTGAGCTGACGCCTGTCAATCCCGGTACGTCACCAGCGCATCACCGAGTGCCGCCTGCAACGGTGCCAGCCACGGCGCGAAGTGTTGCCACTGATGGAGGCCGTCGCGACTGAGGGGCCGACGCACCTGTTCGGCGCTAGCGGTACGCACACTGCGCCGCGTCGCGTAAAACTGAAAGCAGGCGGGCTCGACCGGCAGGCCACAAAAGCCCAGCAGACGCCGCACAGTACCCTCGAGGTCCTCCACTAAATCTTCATAGGAGACGCGCAGGACCCGGCCAGGCAGCACGTGCTCCCAGTGGCGCATCATGGCAAGATAGGTGCGGTAGTAGCCGGCGAGATCCTGCACCGCGTAAGCGAAACCCTGCTTGTCGGTGCCGTAGAGCTGCTTCCAGTTACCGACGCAGCAGGCCATCGGCTCGCGCCTCACATCAATGATTTTGGCGTGCGGCAAAATTAACTGAATCAGCCCAATATGCAAAAAATTGTTCGGCATCTTATCGATGAAGTACGGTCGCCCGAGCGTGCGGTAAACACGGGTCTCGTCTAGGTACTGCTGCCCGAGTCGCCGTGCAGCTGCAGCGCTGAGGCTACTGAGGTCGGCGAACGGCACGGCACAGCGGCCGAGCTCCACCAACTCCTGGGTGCCCTCGATGGCCGAGTGCGAGGCCAGAATCTGCTCCACCAACGTCGATCCGGACCGTGGCATACCGACAATGAAGATCGGGCTGTCCTCGTGCACACCCCAGCCCTTGCGCGAGGCAAAAAAGGAGGCAGCAACCCGTTGCTGTTGCGCGCGCGCTGCCGTGTCCTCGTGCCGGTATCGACTCGCGGCGCGCTGCACTGCATTGCCCCGCTCGTAGTACGCCCACGCAGCCGCGTAATCGCCGGCATCTTCCAGCGCCTTGCCTAAGGCAAAGCATAGATAGCAGCGATCTACCGACAACGTGCCAGGCCGGGACTCGGCACTGCGCATGGTCGCGATCTCCTCGGGAGCAAAGCGATACACCTTGAGATTGGCGAGGCTAAACCAGGCCACACCCCCCTCAGGAAACGCGGCGATCGCAGCCTGATAGTCCTCGATTGCCTCCGGAGTCCGGCCCAGCGTTTTAAGCGCATTGCCACGCCATAGACGCAAGTCGGCCGCCTCGAAACCGCGGTGCGGTATCTCCGCTAAAAGCTGCGCATACAGATCCACGACCGGAGCGTAGTCGCCAAGGCCGATACACACCGCACCAAGCAGCTTGCGGTATTCGCGCTGTGCCGGGTCGACCGACAGCAGGTGCTCGGCCTGCCGCTTCGCCTGTAGATGCTTCTGCTGTTGCAACAGCGCCATGGCATAGTCCAGCCGCGCGGCATGAAAATCCGGCGCGCGCGCGAGCACCGATTGCAAAAGACGCTCCGCCTCCTCCAGCGCGCCCGCATCCAGACAGATGCGCGCCAGCAGGCGCCGGGCCCCAACATTGGCGACGTCCTGCTGCAGGTACTGCCGGAGCATAGCGGCGGCCGCTTCAAAGTCGCCGTCCGCGTGCAGAGCACTGGCCGCAACCACTGCCTGGGGCAATTGCTCCAGCAGCGCGACCCGTTGCGCCGCATCAGCTGCAGCGTCGGCATTGCCGAGGTGGCGATACAGCTGCGCCAGTAGGTGCCAGCTTTCCGGCAAGGTCGGATTCAGGGTCACTGCGCATACAAAAGCGCCTATGGCCCCCGCGATCGCCTGCATCGCGACGAGGCACTTGCCACGTTCCTCATGCAGCCGGCTGAACCGCGGCTGTTCCTGCTCCAGTTGCGCCAACACCGCCAACGCCTCGGGCAGCCGCGCGCCGAGCCGCAGCTCCTGGGCACGCTGCAGGAGGCCATCGCGTGCGGCGACCGCAGAGGTGTTCAAGGGCGGCAGCTACTTCGGCGGCGTCAGCCAATTCGGGTCTATATATTGGTGCGAGACCTGCGGCCCTTCAAACCAAGCGCCCAGCCAGAAGCCGCCGCCGTCGTTAAAGTATTCAACCCGAATGTCGTGCGCGCCGGCAGCGAGCTCGGCGCTGCCAGCGGCCGCAAGGATGCCGTGCGTGCCATCGTTGTCAACGAGCGCCTTGCCATCGATAAAGAGCTTACTGCCGTCGTCCGAGGCCGTCTGGAAGTTCCACGTCCCGGCAGTCGGCAACTGCAGCTGGCCTTCGAAAACGACTGCGAAGTGGTCCTCCCGGGGCAGCGGCAAGCCATTGAGCGAGAACTCCTGCGTAAGTCCGGTCGACGCCGGCGTCAAGCGCGCAAAATCCGGCAACCGGACCAACGGCGGTGCAAGCAGATATAACGAATACCGCAACCCATGCCCCACCGGGTCGTGCAGCAGGCGGTAATGGCCCTCAGCGACCGTGCTGGTTGCCTTACCCTCGACGAAGACCATCGCGCGCACGATGGTGCTGGTGGTGATTTCGAACGGACCGCGGTAGAGCAGGGAACGGGCCGAGGGGAAGGAGTCATCGGCCGTATAACGCACCTCACCGCTCGGATTCGGGTTCTGAATCGACACCGTGACACGGGGTGTCGTGTAGAGCCCGCCTGACGGCATCTGGCCGCCGTCGTTCTGCGGCAGAATGACCGGCGCCAGCAACGTGCTGCTCAGCCTGTAGGTCAGAGGCGGCACCCGCTCCCCTTCGATCGCCGCAGTGACCGGGCGGCCGAGCCACGCATACGGGATTTCGATTCCCAGAAGGCGCGCCACCGTGGCCGGCGTGTCGAACGTATTCACCGGCATCGCGAGCGGGTTGTTCCTGCGGATAGTCTTGCCACTCGCGATCCAAGGAATTTCCAGTTCCGCCAGACTCTCGCCGCCGTGACCCTTGCCGACGCCACCATGATCCGAGGTCACGATGAGGACGGCATCCGAGGCAATGCCCGACTCCCCCATCGCCTGCTCGATGCGCCCAATCAAGGCGTCGGCCGTGGCTACTGCACGGTAATAGCCAGGGGTTCCATGTCCCTGACTGTGCCCAGCGTCGTCGACCAGATCGAGATGAACGAACAGGAACTCCGGCTTCTTGCGCTTGATGTAGTCGACGGCTAATTTCGTGGTCTCATCAGCATCCTTGCCGTGGACGTCGTAACTGACAAAGCGGTGATCGTAAAGACCACCAAAACCGTCCCACTCATAGATTGATCCCACATTCCATTGCGGTCGTTGCTCGCCAATCAACTGAAAAATAGACGGATAGAACGCGCCGGAGCCCGTGACCATCGTGGGAAACTTGAATTGCGTGGCGCCCCAATTGTTGTCCGTTACACCGTGCTGCGCTGGTCCGGCACCGTCCAGGATCGAGGCCCAATTGGCGGCACTGCTGGTGGGTAATACCCCGCGCGCATGCAAGGTCCAACTACCGGTCTGCATCAGTCGGTGCATGTGCGGCGTATCCGCCTTCTGGACGCCGTCCGGACTCATGCCATCGACGCCGACAATAATTACATGCTTCACTTCGCCCGCCGATTCGCTCTGCCGACTCGACGAATCGGCCAGACTAATACCAGTCGCAGCAAGCAGCGCAAGACCCAGTCCCGCATTCAAAAAAAGGTGACGAAAAGTTCGAAAAGCTGGCATAGGAATCCTGTGGGTCGGGTCGACGGGCGGGAATCGACGGTTTGTGCAACCGGTCCACGACGAAGCGATCAGACCAGACCACAAGGGACGGGTGACGCATCATGAACACGCCTTTCCGTCGAAAACTACCGCCAGTCGACTAGCGTGCACTGTCAATGTTACGAGTAGATCTCAAGGTCCCCCAAAACGAGCGATACCGGCAAGGCCAAGCGCCACGGCAGAATCGCCCTCGTCCATCACTGGGCCGTAGGCTCGAGAGACGTCCTCAACTGCAAGCCGTTCGGCGTCGCGGCGGTGAACCGATGCGCGGCAATTCAAAGGCCCTCGGCGTCCGCGTCGCGCCACGAAAATAACTCGCCTGCAGCGTCGTCGACTGGAAGCTGAATTCAGCGTGGACCACGCAGAGGCGGGCCATCAAGGCAGCAATTGTATCGATGTCGACAACCATGTCCTGCAATCCAACCCTATTCAACTTGGTTTCGTGGTGCCCAAGGGATCATGCAGCTGGATGTCGAAGTCCCCGACATCGGAAATATTTTTCCCTTTAATGAAAGCGGGGGGATGCGCATTCTTGTCCGCCAACGGGGACCCAAAGCGACGAGCCTTTATCCGCGCGAGACACGAGCGTCAGGCAGTAGCGTCCAAGCTGCACAGGGCGGTTCGCCGCCGTGGCGCGCGGCAAAACGGAGCTGACGTTGGGCATCGGATTTGTGCCCGGCGCGCTACCCGCACCCGGCTTGACTTCCGAGGGCCTGTCGAAGGCGTTTGGCCGACCGACCATGACATGCGCAACGTTACTGCTGGCCTGCACACTCGCGCTCGCTACGCCCACTGCGTAGGTCAGCCGCAGCCAAGGCGAGGTCCGCTTGCTCGCTGGTCTCGACGCACCACGCGTATTGGCGGACCGTGAGTGGCGGTCCGACCAAGCGGTGATGGCGCCGACCGGTGTGGGTGCCGTAGCCGTCCTCTCCGGCAGCATTTGGTCCAGACCGAGCACTTGCGTTGCCACAAGCAGAAGCACAACCTGTGGATGTACTGAAGCGTAAATTTCGTCCTTGCGCGGTGCGACCCATTGCTGCAACCGTCCGTCAGGAGTCCAGAACCATGCCAGATGCCACGGCCGCCGGCAGCGATCAATATCGGCACCCGCTTTCGGTACGCCTGTGGCATTGGCTCTCGGCGGCAGCGATTAGCCTGCTGCTGTTTACGGGATTCAATATCCTCAACGTCCATCCGCGCCTGTACTGGGGTGAGGTCGGCAACGAGTCCACTGTGCCGGTTGCGGCGCTATTGAGCACCGCAGCGGGCGGACCCGACCCGAAAACCCTACCGGCCCCGGCCGCGCTGCAGCTAGGCCGCTACACGTGGGACGTCACCGGCTTATTAGGCGTGGCGCAAGATACCGGCGCGGATGGGATGTATTTCCTCCTCGTCTGGACCCCGGACAGCTGGCATTTTGGGGCGATGCGGGCGTGGCATTTTTTCGCCGCGTGGGCGCTGGTCCTCGCCTGGCTCGCCTACATGCTCTATCTCTTCGGCAGTGGCCGCTTGCGTCGGGTGCTTTGGCCATCCGCGGACCAACGGACGCTGCGCGCACTGATTCAGGATGTGTGGGACCACCTGCGCCTACGTCGCCACCGGGGGGCTGCAGCGCGCATCTACAATCCACTGCAGAAAGGCGCCTATAGTCGATTAAACAGATTCAACAGACCTGTTGTTATATCCATTCCTAAACTAGGTATAGACGATGCAATGTTCTGAACCTATGCAGAACAGTGCCTCACCACATTTTCCTCAGCGCCACAAATGTCGCCGCATCGAGACGCCGGAAGGCCGCTGCGGCTAGCTTAGCCACACACAAGGGCGGCCCGCCGTCGGGGGTACTTCCTGCGAAGTCCGAGCCCTGCAAGACATCGGATCAGGCGCGGTGCGCAAAGTCCCAGTACAACGCGCGTGCCCGCTGATAGAGCGGCCCCGCGGCCAGCGTCCGGCCGTCGATGCGGGTGATCGGGGACACTTTCGCGTAATTGCCGCAGCTCCAGATCTCTTCGGCCCCTTCGAAATCGGCGTAAGTGAGACACTTTTCGATGACTTCGATCCCCGCGCCGCGCAGCAGGCCGATGACGCGAGAACGGGTGATGCCCGCAAGAAACGTCCCGTTGGCGACGGGTGTGTAGGCCACTCCACCCATGCCCATAAAAATGTTCGCCGTCGCCAGTTCCGCAACGTTTCCGATCACGTCGCGCAGCAGACAATTGTCGAAGCCGCGGTTGCGGGCATCGACGAGCGCACGGGCATTGTTGGGATACAAGCATCCGGCTTTCGCGTTAACCGGCATGCAGTCGACGGTCGGGCGCCGAAACGGCGAGAGCGTGATCGAAGAACCGCTCGGCGCCGGCATCGGCGCTTCGTACATCGTTAGGCACCACTGCGTCGACTCGGGGTCCGGATCCACTGAAGTGGGGCCACCGCCCTCGGCCCAGTACATCGGTCGGATGTAGAGTTCGGGCTTTGGATCAAACTTCGTCAGCCCTTCTGCGACCAGTGCGAGCCACCGGTCCACCGCCGTCACCGGCTTTAAGCCCATGACCACCGCGGAATGATTCACCCGCCGGCAGTGGGCTTCAATGTCCGGCGTCCTGCCTTCGAAGGCGCGCGCACCGTCGAAGACCGACGAGCCAAGCCAGGCAGAGTGCGTACGCGGACCGAACAGCGGGACATTGCCCTCATGCCAATCCTCATCGTAGAAGGTCCAGGTGCGGGTCGGCGCTGCAGGTAGTGCCATGGTCGATGAATCTCAAAAGCCAACGGAAGGAACCGAGCCTAACCCAACGGGCAGCGATCCGGCCTCCTTTTGCGCGTCGGCGACCGTAGGAGGCGGCGATTTCGCCGGTCTACGCACGCTCGCAGAAGCCTCTGGTACATGTTTCGCCCATTTGGTCGTGTACTAGACGATCACAACACCGGGGTGCCGTTCGCATCGCGCCGTTAGCCGCACTCCTTTCGATACTGTGGGGAGCCGAGGCTCACGGTCATGGGCTGCCGTGGACAGCGGCTGGGGTAGGAATGGCTGCTGATGGATACAGACAGAATCGGGCAGATGTTCCAAGCGCATCCGTCAGGTCGAGCGCTGCATCGGCCGTCAGTTCACGCTTCCCTTTGATCCGTACGTTCAGGCGCGCGCGAGTCCAGCCGAGCCGCTGCACGAACGCTGTCTGGGTGACCCCTCCGGGCAACAGACACTCCTCCAGCAGGATCTCTCCGGGGTGGAACGGATTTTGTGGCTGTCCTTTCAGCATCACGCCCATATCCCGCTCCTAGTGATCATCAACGACAGCAACTGCATACCCGGCCCCATGCGCGAACCTGAACACCACACGCCAGGGGTCATTGATCCGCATCGAATAAAAGCCTTTCCCACGGCCTCTCATCGGCATTCGGTTATACACGCGTATATAATGCTTTCGATAAGAATCACAAAGACAATTTATCAGTTTTTTGACTCTTATAAGAATTATTAAATTATAATTGTTATTTTATTTTGTACATCTTATAAGATACAATATTGGGATAAATAACGATTAGTGATTTATCAGCAAGGCATTATGAACAGCGGACCCCTAAATGCCCTAAGCGACAGCGCGGCCTTGCAAACCTTGGGCACGCGGCTGGCGGCGGTTCGATTAAAGCGCAATCTCACCCAAACAGCGCTCGCCCGGGAGGCGGGCGTTTCGCGTGCCACCGTTGAGCGGCTTGAGCGAGGGGTAGGTGCCGACTTGAAACTTTTGGTGCGGGTGCTGCGAGCGCTGCAGCTCCTGGACGGATTTTTAGCCGGCATTCCTATGGACGAACCCAGTCCCATGGCCCTGCTGCGGTCCCAGGGCAAAAAGCGACAGCGGGCACGAGGCTACAGTGCCACGGCGGCGACGTGAGCGCACTTGCCGCAGTGCATCTGTGGGGAAAGCTCCTCGGGGCGGTGGTGCAGACTGAGCCAAGCGCGTTCGCGCGTTTTGAGTACAGCCCGCATTTCTTGAAATCGGGCCTGCAAGTTGCGCCACTGATGATGCCGTTGTCGGCTGACACGGTTTACCAGTTCCCCGCCCTGGGCTTGGATTCCTTCAAAGGACTGCCGGGCCTGCTGGCCGACAGTCTTCCGGATCGATTCGGGAATACGCTAATCGATGCTTGGCTTGCCACCCAAGGGCGAGCACCGGGCAGTTTCGGGCCCATAGAGCGATTGTGCTATGTCGGCAGCCGCGGCATGGGGGCCCTTGAGTTTCGACCCGTCAAAGGCCCGCGGGCCAGTAAGACCCAGAAGCTGAACCTTGAGGCGCTGGTGGAGCTTGCCTCCCACGTGTTGCAGCACCGCCAGAACCTTACGGCGTCCTTCGCCCCCGGCTCCGTGCACGCGGGACTTACCGAGATCCTGCGTGTCGGTACCTCCGCGGGCGGTGCACGGCCCAAGGCGCTCATCGCCTGGAACCGCGACACCCAAGAGGTGCGCTCCGGACAGGTCACGGCACCGGCCGGGTTCTCATACTGGCTTTTAAAGTTCGACGGCGTGCGCGGGGCAGGAGATCACGCACTCCTAGACCCCAAGGGCTTCACCCGCGTCGAGTATGCCTACTACCTGATGGCGCAAGCCTGCGGCGTTCAGATGACCGAATGCCGACTGCTCGAGGAAGGTCCGCGCAAGCACTTCATGACAAAGCGCTTCGATCGCACCGATGCGGGCTCGAAGCTGCACATGCAGACGCTGGGAGCGCTCGCACACCTGGACTACAACACACCGCAGGCCAACAACTACGAGCAGGCGTTTCAGGTGCTGCGCCAGCTTGGCGGAGCAGCCCCGGCGCGCGAAGAGCTGTATCGCCGGTGCGCCTTCAACCTCATCGCCCGAAACCAAGATGATCACGTCAAGAACATCGCATTCCTGATGGACGACAGTGGCAGCTGGAGTCTTGCCCCCGCGTACGACTTGACCTACGGCTATGACCCCCAGAATCGCTGGATGGGGCAGCACCAAATGGGCGTGAACGGCAAGTTCGATGGCTTCACGCGCGAGGACCTGTTAACCCTGGCCGATACGGCAAGCTTATCCAAAAGCATCGCCGCTGAAATCGTGGAGCAGGTTGCCGGCGCGGTATCCCGCTGGGAAGAGTTCGCCTCCCGGGCCGATGTCCCACAAGATTACGTGCAACAGATTAAGACCAACCAGCGGTTGTACCTGGCGCGCAATCTCTCGAGTGCCTGATCGCGTCCTGAATCTGGGACCAACATTGATGCTGTCTGAGTCTACAAGCCGCCGTCTCGAGACCTCGCGATTTGGGATGCCGCAACCGGGTTATTCGACCGGCAACGTGAAATACGCCGCATGCGTTGGAAACAACGCCGTCAGTTGCCGATACGCCAGCTGGTGCAACGAGGCGCGACTGGGCTTGGGGTTGCCCGTCAACAATTCCAGCCACAAGCCATAACACGTGGACGTCACCAGTTTCGCCAGCGCCGGCGCCTGTGCCAGCTCCAGTCCGGCATCGGCCAAGAGATCGCGCACGAGTCCTTGTACGGTCGCCTCATGCGCTCGGTCGTGTTCTTCACACACCAGACGATACTGCGGCTGCGCCCGCACTTCCCCCCAGAACGCGAACCACACCGCCACCTTGCGCCGTTGCCCGGTCGTGGCATCGAAGTAGGCATCCACATACCCACGCAGCCGCTCGGCCGGCGAGGTCCCGGCCGCTAACAAGCGCTCGGCCACCCGCGCGGCAAACTCGCTCGCAATCGCATCCAGCGCTGCGGTATAGAGCGCTTCCTTGCCCTCGAAATACTGACTGATCGATCCGACCGCCATCTGCGCCCGCGCGGCGATGTCCTGCACCGTGGTCTCGCGCAAGCCCAGGGTCGCGATGCAATCGAGCGTGGCCTCAATCAGCCGCCGCTCCCGATTACGCCGCCGCAATAGATCCCTTCCCTCACCAGATGGGATCTCTAGAACTTTGTCTGCAAGACTCATTTCATCATTCTATTTAAGATGTTAGGATAATTCAATGAATGAGCGTTCATTCATTTTAGGCCCCGGAGTAGCTGCCATGTCGACCGTTCCGAAAGTTCCCAACCGTGGCCGTGGCCAGGGTCATGGCCGCGAAGCCTTATTGGCCGCGCGTCGCTCCGGCGGTCGCTCCGCCGCCGTCCGGCCGGGCCTACCCGGTGGCCTGTATCGGCCCCTGTCCGAGCAGGACGTCCAACAAATCTCCGACACCGCCTTTCGCATCCTCGCGCAACTGGGCTTTGGCGCCTTTACCGACGAAGTACGCGACTATGCGCTGGCCGGCGGGGCACACCTGAACGGCGACGGGCGGCTGTGCTTTCCACGCAGCTTGGTCGAGGACCTACTCGCGGGGGCCTGTCGCGAGATCGTGTACCACGGCCGCGACGAAGCCCGCACCATCCGCTCGGGTGGCAATCGGGTGTACTTCGCAACCTCCGGCGAAGCGGTGCGTGTGGTCGATCCGATCACCGGTCGCTATCGACCCTCGCAGCTGATCGATCTGTATGACTTCTTCCGGATGGGCGACCATCTGGATCACATCGACTTTTGTGGCCAAACCGTCGTCGCGAACGATCTGTGTGAAGACGCGCGCTTGCACAGCCTCAATATCGCCTATGCCGGCGCAGCCGCCACCACCAAGCCCTTCAGTATCTCGCTGGCCGAGGCGTCGACCGTCGGTGACATCCAAGCGCTCTTCGACGAGATCCTCGGTGGCGAAGGCCGCTTCCGTGAACGCCCCTTCGCGGCCATCGGCGTGTGCCCGGTGGTCTCCCCACTACGTTTCGGCCCAGATACCTCAGCGGTGCTGTGTGAAGCAGCACGGCGCGGCTTACCCATCTCCGCCTGCACGGCACCGCAGTCCGGTGCCACCGCTCCCGCGGCGCTGGCCGGTGCGCTCGCGCAGTGCACCGCCGAAGCGTTGGGCATCGTCGTGCTCGCCAATCTGATCAACCCCGGCCATCCGATCGACTTCGGCGCCTGGACCTTCGTGGCGGACTTGCGCACCGGTGCCTTTACCGGTGGCAGCGGCGAAGAGGCGGTGCTGCAGGCGGCCGCCGCCCAACTGGCACGGCACTTTGGACTGCCGGGCGTGGTCGCTGCTGGCATGACCGACGCGAAGCGCCCCGACTACCAAGCCGGCTATGAGAAAGGACTCACCATCGCGCTGTCCGCGCTCGCCGGCGGCAACATGATCTGCGAGTCGGCCGGCATGATGGGCAGCCTCATGGGCTGCTCCCTGGAATCGATGCTGCTCGACAACGATCTGATCGGCGCGGTGCAACGCACGCTGCGCGGTATTGAGGTCAACGAAGAGACGCTGTCATTCGATGTGATCGCCGCCACGGTGCGCGGGCCGGCGCACTTTCTCGGCGCCCCGCAAACGCTGGCCTTGATGCAGAGCGAATATCTGTATCCGGCGCTCGGTGACCGCACCTCGCTCTCCGAGTGGGAATTTCGCGGCTCGCCGCAACTGATGGAACGGGCGCGCGAACGCGTAGCTGAAATTATGGCCAGTCATTACCCACAGCATCTGGATCCGGCGATTGATGCGCGCTTACGCAGCCGTTTCGACATCCGTCTACCGGCAGCGCTGATGCGCGCCGGCAACGACCGCTGGCCGAAAAGCGCCTAGTCTTCGGGACTGGTCACGGTGCCACCGAGCACCTTGAGCACGAAGACCGCGCGGTCCGGGCCCGTGAGGGTGTGTCGCATCTCCACGGTAAGCGCCGCCATCACGGTATCGTAGTCACCACGCACCTGCGTGCTCATCGCGTTCGTCACCACGCTGAGCCCGGCTTGCGCATGGAGACGGTCAATGAAGTCCTTGATCGGCGGCACGTAGTCGCCGTTCAAGGGATACAAACTGATGTCTACGGCGACGTGCATGGGCAATCTCTTTCTTTGGGAATGACGAGCGCGGTGCCGCGACCGCGCGGATCCGAGACGGCCTCGACATGGGCTTCGGTGACCGAGATCGCCTGCACATCGCCCATCGACCAGCCTTGGTCCTCGAAGCGATATCCGCGCGCGCTCAAATCCTGCATCACGGCCGCATCGAGGAAGCGACCCGGCTCGAGGAAAATGACCGAATCGGGCAGCAACTGATGATGAAAGCGCGGCAGGGCCACGGCCTCGGTCAGCGACAAGCCCGCATCACGCCAATGGGCGATCACCTGAAACACCGTGGTGAAGATGCGCGACCCACCCGGAGTGCCAACCACCAGCGCGACCTTGCCGTCCTTGGTCAAGATCGTCGGCGTCATCGACGACAAGGGTCGCTTGCCGGGCGCAATCGCATTGGCATCCCCACCGACGACGCCGTAGATATTCGGCACGCCGGGCTTGATGGAAAAGTCATCCATCTCGTTGTTGAGCACAAAGCCTCCGCCACGCACCACCGCACCGCTACCAAAAGAGTCGTTCAAGGTATAGGTCGCGGCCACCGCGTTCCCATCCCGATCTAAAACCGAGTAGTGCGTGGTCTGGTGATGCTCTTTCAAGCCCGGCAACACCTGCGCGGTCGGCGTGGGTCGCTGCGGATCGATCTCGCGTGCCCGCGCGGCGATATACGCCGGATCGGTCAACGCCGCCACCGGCACCGAGACAAAGTCCGGGTCGCCCAGATACTCCGCTCGATCGGCAAACACCCGTTTCTCAATCTCCGCCACACGATGCACATAGTCGGCGCTGTTCGGGACGAGGTGCGCGAAGTCGGCCGCGCGAGCGGATTGCATACCGAGCAACTGTAACAGCGCGATACCGCCCGAACTCGGTGGTGGCGCGGTGATGACATGGTAACCGTCCGTCTGCGCCTCGAGCGGTGCGCGCCACACCGGCTGATAGTCCGCCAGATCGCGCGCATCGATCAGACCGTGGTCCTGCTGCATGGTGGCGACGATCAACGCGGCAGTACGGCCCTTGTAGAAGCCCTCCGGTCCCTGCGCGGCGATGCGCGTCAACACTGCGGCCAGCGCAGGTTGACGGAAACGCTGGCCCGCCCGCACCGCAAAGTACTGTGCAAAGTTGGTGTGGCCGGCCATTGCCTTGGCTTCTTCTGCCGCCCCTTCGGCCAACGCCTTCGGCGCGACAAACCCGTGCCTAGCCAACGCGATCGCCGGCGCCACATCTTGCGCCCATGGCAAGACACCGAAGCGCTGGTGCAAGGCGTAGAGACCGGCGACCGTGCCCGGTACCCCGGCCGCCCGTGCACCGATCGTGCTGGCATTCGGCAACGGCGCGCCGTGTGCATCTAGATACATAGCCGCAGTCGCCAGATGCGGCGCCCGTTCGCGGTAATCGAGGAAATACGCGCGACCACCAAACCAAATGGTTGCCAGTCCGCCACCGCCGAGGTTGCCGGCCTCCGGATAAGTCACGGCCAGCGCAAAACCCACCGCAACCGCCGCATCCACCGCATTGCCGCCGGCGCGCAGCACCGTCTCGGCCGCTGCGGTGGCATGCACGTCCGCGGTCGCCACCGCCGCACGGCCGGCCAACGCGGCGCCCGCATAGGCCACGAGTAACGGCGCCAACCAGCAAACGCTACGAGCAGATTTCATGTGTTGCACTCCACGCCGGTCTTACTTGCCAGCGGAATAACCAAAATCAATCGACAGCAGCGCGCCGGTGATCGGCGCCGCCTCCGGACGGGCAAGATACTCGATTAGCGAGGCGACCTCATCGGGTTCGATGAAGCGCGCGCGGGCGCCTTGCGGATAGCCCGCCAGCAACTTCGCGTAATACGCCGCCGGATCACCGCCGCCGTACTGCTGCGCCTGAAAAGCCAACATCGGACTCTGGACGTCGCCGGGACACACCGCGACCACCCGCACATCACCCGCCAACTCCAGCGCCAGTGCTTTGGTAAACAACGACACCGCACCTTTGGAGGCGCAGTACAACGCCGCACCGGTGTTGCCTTGGAGCCCCGCATCGGAGGACAGATTGACCACCAAACCCCGCCGTGCGCGCAAATGGGGGATCGCGGCCGCGGTGACAAAATAAAGCCCCTTGAAGTTGACCCCCATCACCAAATCAAAATCCGCTTCGGCGGTCGCTTCGGTCAGCCCCTCGCGCCAGACACCGGCGACATTGACGAGCACATCCAACCCCCCGGCCGTGGCCACCGCCCACGCGATCAGTGCTTGGCACGCGGCCGTTGAACGCAGATCCGCACTGTACGCGGGCGCACCCAGCTGTGCCGCCTGCGCCGCCAAGCCGGGCCCTGGCAAATCCGTCAGCAACACCTGCGCACCGCCGCGCGCAAACCGCGCGGCCACGGCCGCCCCAATACCGCCCGCCGCGCCCGTCACCAACACAACCTGACTCATGCGCGGCACTCCATAATCGCGTTACCGCCATCCACCACCAGCAGTTGGCCGGTGATGTAGGACGCACCTGCGCTAGCCAGAAACGCAATCGCCGCAGCCACTTCGGCCGCCTGACCGGAACGCCCGATGGGCGTGGCGAGGCCGGCGAGCCGCTCACTCTCGGTTTGCGAACCAGTGGCGATCCAGCCGGGCGCCACCGCATTGACCGTGATCCCCGACTGCGCCACCTCCAGCGCCAAGGAGCGGGTAAAGCCCAGCAAGCCGGCCTTGGCAGCCGCATAGGCCGCGTCGCCGGCAACGCCGGCAACCGCACCGGTGGTCGAGGAGATATTCACCACACGGCCATACCCACGCTGCACCATGCCCGGCAGTACCGCTTGGGTCACCAGAAAGGCGCTGGTCAGGTTGCGTGCAAGGATGCCGTGCCACAGCGGCAACGGCAGGTCGGCAACCCGATGTTGGGCGTCGATGACACCACTGGCCGCCATGCCCGCGTTGTTGACCAAGATATCGACCGGACCGGCCAATGCCACCAGCCGCCCCACGGTCGTGGGGTCGGTCAGATCACCGGCAAAAGCCACCGCCGCAAATCCGAGTCCGTTGAGCGTCTGCACGCGTTCGTGCACCCGCTCGCTGAGACCGGCGAGCACCACCGCGCAATCGGACTGCGCCAAGGCCAGTGCCGCGGCATAACCGATCCCGATCGGACTACCGGCCCCTGTAACCAGAGCAACGCGACGGGACATGGGCGACCATCCTCAGCGGGCATAAGCGCCCATTATAGGGCCGACTAGGGACTCGGTTGCGCCACTTAATACTTGCCGCGCAACGCGTCGACTGCGCGCGTCACCCGCACGCGGAGGCGCTTCGTGTCCAGCCCCAGGCCACCATTGTCGTACCGCATCCCGAGGTCCGCTATGCGCCATCCGCACCCGTGGTACGGACGAGTCACCCGGGATGCACGCCCCAGTGCAGGCCCGATCCGCGATCGGGTGCTGCAGGACCGACCGCGCCGTCGCCTGCTCATCCCGCGCGCATCGTGTTGCGGTGGGTCCACCGTTTACTGCGGCGATCCAGCCTATGCAATGGGGTTGTGGCCTAGTCACTGCGCGCACCGCTCCGATACACCGGATGGTCGAGCGACGCGTCCACCACCGTATTGCACGTGTCCGACAACCACTGGTTGGCCACGGCCAGCACCGTAGCGATACGCACGGCTCCACATCACCGTTCCCGTCCGTGCCACCCATGTCAGCTGATGCGACCCAGTGGAGCCCTGCACCCGTACCGTCTAGTACAGAGAATCCGCAACGAGATCGGGCCAGGAACACTACCTACCATCGTGCTCGAATCCACACAGGACAGACGCGCTAGCCGGGTGACATAATCAAATGTGGCAGCATCATCAGTGGCCACTCGGGCGCTGATTTGCAAACAACCTGTTAACAACGAGGACTGGACCATGGACCGCAGAGACTTACTTCTGGCCACTGGCGCGGCCTTCGCCACCGCCTCGCTCGGTGCGCAAGGCGCAGAGACCCACGAGCACCATCACGAGCACAGCGACTCCGCGCTCGTGCACAGTGCGATGCATTGCATCGAGACTGGCAACATCTGCCTCGCCCATAGCTATGACCGTCTCGCCGATGGCGACAAGTCGATGGCTGCTTGCGCCCGTTCCATCACGCAACTGATCGCGGTCTGCAATGGCTTGGCGGTACTGGCTGCACAGCAGTCACCACTGCTCGCCCAATATGCCGCCGTGACGGCGCAGGTCTGCAAGGCCTGTGAAGACGAGTGCAGCAAACACGGCGAGCACCCGCCCTGCAAGGCCTGCGCGGACGCCTGCAAAGCCTGCGCTGCCGAGTGCGCCAAAGTCAGCGGCTAAGGCCCACTACACGGTCACCCGCATTGCCAGAGCACCGGCCCTGAGATAAATAGGGCGTATGGATCGCGCAGTACGCCTGCCCCGTCGTTGGGGACTCCGGATTGCAGCGGCTTTGTTGCCGCTGCTGCTCCTGCGTGCCTTGGTACCCATGGGCTTCATGGCCAGCGTGGCCGATGGAGCCGTCCGCTATACCTTCTGTGGCGGTGCAGCACACACCCTGCCCCACACGCCCGCGGCTGGCGACCACGCCTGCCCCTTCGCCCAGAGCGCCGGCGCCGCCCCCCTGTCTGCCCTGGTCGTCATGGCCGCGCACGCGCCGTCGCACACCGACGCGGCGCCCACCTTTAACAGTCCATTCCCCGGGTTGGCGGGCCCCGCCCGGCAACACCGCGCCCGCGCCCCGCCTCTGCTTTCTCTCGTCTAAGCAAAACCGAGAGCGTCGTCACGACGCCCGGCCGGGTTATTCCGGCACCCTAGTCTTGAGAGAGAGCGTACGACCATGCTGTTTTCCACGATTCAGACGAGCCGCCGTCGGGCCGGCCTTGTTGTAATGACCGCTGCACTGCTCAGCGCCACCCTGTTCGCCCCGTCGGCGGCACAGGCCTGTGCCTGTGGTTGCGGCATCTTTGACGTCGGCACCGGCGCCATGTTCCCCGATGGCGCCGGCGGTACCGTTTTTGTCGAAGCCGACTGGGTCGACCAAAACCGCAACTGGAGCGGCACCACCGCCGCCGCAGCGGACCAAAACGCCGACAAGCGGGTCCAGAGTCAGTTCTATACCGCCGGTCTGCAGTACCTGTTCAACCGCACGTGGGGACTGCAAGTGGACGTGCCGTACTGGCGTCGCCAGTTCACCACCCAGGACGATGACGGCAACATCGCCACCTTCGATCACACCGCAGTCGGTGACCTGCGTATCCGCGGGGTGTACACCGGCTTTTCCTCCGATCTGTCATCAGGCCTCACCTTCGGCCTGAAATTACCGACGGGGGATGCCAGTTACGCGCACTTCGACGCCGATACCGAAATCGGCTCCGGCAGCACCGACCTCTTGCTCGGCGCCTTTCATCGTGGACGCCTGACGGCCGAGGGCAAAGTCGGCTACTTCGTGCGCGGCCAGTGGCAAGAACCGTTGCAGAGCAAGGCAAATTACCGGCCCGGCAACGAGTTGATTGGCGTTGTCGGCGTCTACTACCAAGGCTGGGCGCATGCCGACACGCTGGCGATCACGCCGATCCTGCAAATGACAGCGGCCTATCGCGGTCATGACGGTGGGCCCGACGGCCATCCCGAGGACTCAGGCTACACGCGCCTGCTGGTCTCGCCCGGCATCGAAATCCACATGTCGAAAATCCGTATTTATGCGGAAGCCGGCTTTGCGCTACATGACAACGTCAGCGGCAATCAGCTGGTCTCACGTCGCAACTACAAACTCAGCATGTTCTATTCGTTCTAAAGACCCCGCAGTCCCATGACCGATCGCCTCCCCGCCAATCTCTTGCTGCACGGGCCTGCGGCAGCACCATGAGGCGTACGCCACGCTCCACGGTGCGTCTGGCACTGTATGCCGGCGTCGCCGGCCTCGGCATGCTGTGTGCGATCGGCCTGGGGCTGGGTGCCTTGCATCAGCCACCGATCGTCGGCGACTGGACTGGACTCGTCGATGTCGAGGGTCGGCCCACGCAAACGCTAGGCCTCGCCACGCAGCACAAGTTAGTGGCCTATGGGTACACCGCCTGTCCGGCGGCGTGCCCGGCGACCCTGACCAAGATGCATCTGGTACTCGACGCACTCGGCGTACACGCGCCGCGCGTGACGCCGATCTTCATTACCTTGGATCCCGCGCACGACACCCCCGTGGTACTGGGCGCCTACGTGCAACGCTTTGATCGGCGCATCCTGGCGCTGACGGGCGAGAGGCTGCAATTGCAGCGCAGTGCGGACCGCTTGGGGGTGCTGCCGCCGGCCGATGCCAGTCCCACCACGCCCGATGGGGGGCCCAATCACGCGATCCGCTTGTATCTGCTCGCGCCCAACGATGCGTTACTACAGAGCTACACGCTCGAAGATGCCACCGCCCTGATCAGCGCAGATCTCATGCGCCGCCTCCCACCCCGCGGCTAGCGGCACGCGCTGCAGGCGCTCTCAGCGCGCCTCGCCCCGATCCAGCACCCAGTCAAGCACGCGCCCTGGCGCCTCGACCTGCGCGTTGTGGCCGAGCCCTTCGAGCAGCACCGCTGCCGGCACGTGCGCGCGCAGCGCCCCAATATCCACCAGCGGATCGTGACGGCCACACGCCGCCGCAACCGGACAACGCACGGCCCTCAGCAACTGCGCAAACGGCGTCGGGTCCAGCGCATACGCCTTCGGATCCGTGGCCAAGTGCCACCCCTGCGCGCTCGCGATCACACCCCGCGCCAAACACGGGTCGTCCAGCGCCAGCGTCGGCGCAAAGCCCGCCACCGTGCGATAGCGCTCTAGAGCCTCCGCGCGACTGGCGTACAGACGCGCCGGCCGTGCCGCCAGTGTCATCAAGCGCGCGCGCTCCTGCGCGCTGAAGTGCAATTTCGTACCGAGCACCCAGACCGCCTCGGGGGTCGGCGCGTCACTGCCGCTGGCCAGTGCCAGCGCCACATAGCCGCCCAAGGAGTGACCAATGATTCGGGTCGGTTGCGACCCCGCCAGCCACGGCGCTAGCGCCGCGGCCAGTGCCGGTACAGTGTAGGCCGACAACGGGGCGGCCTCGCCATGGCCCGGCAAGTCCGGGCACAACACCGTGTCACCGCGCGCGTGCAGTTGCGCTGCCACCCCCGTCCACACGGCGCCCGTCGCGCCGAGTCCGTGTAGCAACAACCAGCGCCGCGAGGCCATCAGCGTCGGACGCTCGGCGGCAGATGACAACGCATTAACAATGCAGCGACCCATGTCAGCACCAGCACCGCGGACAAGCCCGTGAAAAAGGTCGACAGACCGCCGCCGAGCCCCATCAAGAACGTGCCGGTATAGGCCGACAGAATCCCACCGAAGCGTGCATTGGCCAAGCCCGCACCCACGCCGGTAGCGCGCAAGTGCGTCGGATAGGCACTCGCGCACACCGTATACATGTTGACTTGCAGCCCCGAAATGCACGCGCCCGCCACCCCGATCAAGCCAAACAACAACCACAAACTGAGCGCTGGCCCAATCGGTGCCTGTCCTAAGGCAAATACGCTCAGTACACCGACAGCGCCCAACACACCGAGCACCAGCCGCGAACCCCAGCGGTTCATGCACCAAGCACCGCCCATCGCACCGATGACGCCGCCCAGATTAAAATACAGCGAGCCTTTGAGCGCAGCTCCCAGCGCCAGCCCCGCGCCAGCGAGCAAGGCCGGCGTCCAATTGAAAAACGAATACACGGTCAACACATTGGTCAGGAACACCAGCCAAATCATTACCGTGTTGTAAAAGTATTCGGGTCGAAACAGTTCGCGAACGCCGTGTTTAATGGTGCCGCTGTCTGCCAGCAGCCACGCTTCAGATCCCGTAAACCGCACCGCGCCCACCACGCGATTCATGAGTCTTGCCAAGCGCGGTCCCGCGCCGGACTGCATGGCCAAGAAACGCGGCGACTCAGGCAACCAGAACAACGCACTCACCGCGAGCAACGCAGGCAGCACCGCACCGACCACGAAAATCGACCGCCACCCGTACACCGGCACCATCTGCGCCGCGACCGCCGCACCGAGCATGCCACCCACCGGCACGCCCACCACCGTCACGGCCACCGCCAGATTACGCGTGCGCTGGTTGGCAAACTCCAGAATCAGCGCAGCCGCATTCGGTAGCGCACCGCCCAGTCCAATGCCGGCGATACAACGCCACAGCGCCAACGCCTGCAGACCCGTCGCACGCGCGGCGAAAAAAGTCGCCACCGCAATGACGGCCAACGCAATGATCGTGGCGCCACGGCGCCCGTAACGGTCGCCGATCTCACCCACCACCAACGCGCCGAACGCCATGCCGCCTAAGCCCCAGGCCAGCACACCGGACAAATCGGCCTTGTGTATGCCCCATTCCTTGAACAGCGAGGGCGCCGCGAAGGCGATGGCTTGGATATCAAAACCATCAAAGATCAAGGTCAGGGTCGTCAGCACCAGCACCAGCCAAGCCACGCGCCCAAACGGCGCCGATTCGATGACTTGTTCGAGATCTATCTTGGTCGACATGAGCCCCCCTTATTGGCGCACCGACAGGCGCTGCGCGCAGCGCTGGCAGCATAGCGCGTGCGGTGTGCGGTGCGGCGACCGTTTAGCGCCGCCACGGCGGCGCCAGCAACCGGCGTTTGCCATCCGCCGAGAGCGGCAGATTCGGCTCCTCTAGCCCCTCACGATCCCACAGCTCGCACGTCACTTCTTTGTGCCGTCCGTCGAGCGCCTCACAGTAATTGGTGTATTTGCACAAGCGCACCGCAGACCCAAAGCCGGTACGCACTTTCAAAAAAAAGTCTGGATCCGCGAGTGCTTGGCGGGCAATGCCCACCACATCCGCAGTCCCGTCCGCTAAGAGTGCTTCGGCCGCCTGAAAGTTATGCACGCCACCGGCCACGACGGTTGGCGTCGACAAGCCTGCGGCCCGCAGCGCCGCACGAATCTGCGCGGCCGGCTCCCGATTGCGGCCGAACGGGCCTTGGGCATCCGAGTAATACGACGGCATGCACTCATACCCGGACGGACCCGTGTACGGATAGACCGCTTCGCCCACTTTCGGAGTCAGCGCATCGTCGAATTTTCCGCCACGCGACAGCGAAATAAAGTCCATGCCGGCGTGCGCTAGTGCCAGCACATGCTGTATCGCGTCGTCGACCGTACTGCCGCCCGCAATGCATTCCTCAGCCAACAGACGGCAACCGACGGCACAGTGGGCCGGTACCGCTTGACGCACCGCCGCGTAGACCTCTAAGGGCAAGCGCACGCGTCCCGCCGCGGTACTGCCGTAGCCATCACTGCGTTGATTGGTGTTCGACAAGAACGAGGCCATCGTATAGGCGTGCGCGTAATGCAACTCGACGCCATCGAAGCCGGCGCGGGCGGCACGCACCGCGGCGTCGGCAAACAGCGGCGGTAAACGGTGCGGCAGCGACGCAATCTCCGGCAACTCCACATCGGTCACGCGCTCGCGATAGCCCTTCTCCAGCGACTCGCGCTCGCGGTCATCGAGCAGCGCGAGTCGCGCATCGTCATCGAGGGCGAGCAGGGCGGCCCGCACCACCGCATCACTGGCCTTTGGTAACTCGAGTGCGGCCCGATGGCGCTCGGTGATGCGCAAGAAGCGTTCGAAATATTTGGTAGGCTCCGGTCGGCGGCGCACCGACAGAAAATCGATCAGCTGGATGAACAACCGCGTTTCCCCGCCCGAGGCCTCCTGCACCGTCTCGACCAGCGCACGCAAGCCGGGGATAAAGCGATCGTGACCAATGCGCAGCAAGGGACCACTGGGCACCTCACGTATACCCGTGGCCTCGACCACGATCGCTGCCGGACGCCCCTCCGCAAAACGACGATACCAACCGAGCACCGACGGGGTCACGAAACCCTCTTCGTCCGCGCGCCACGGCACCATCGCGGGCACCCAGGTCCGGGCGGCCAAACGCACCGGTCCGATCGCAATGGGCTGAAACAACCGCGCCTGTGCCGCGGCCGCAGCGGTCGGCCACTGCCCCCCGTCGACGCCGTACTTGATACGCTCTTTGGGACGCCACATGGCCATGGCTTAGCCCACCGGGTCCGGTAGCACGGCGGTCGCCTCAATTTCCACCTTGGCCTGCGACTCCATCAAGCCACTGACCTCCACCACCGCCATCGCCGGAAAATGTTTGCCGATGGTCTCGCGGTAGGCGAGTCCGACCGCGCTGAGCTCCCCCAGATACTCGGCCCGGCTGGTGACATACCAGGTCAGCCGCACCAGATGCTCGGGTCCCGCGCCGGCTTCGGCCAGCACCGCCAAAATATTCGCCAAGGCCTGGCGCACTTGCCCGGCAAAGCCGCCTTCTGCAAACCGTCCCGCGCCATCCCAACCGATTTGTCCGGCCACATAGATCTGCTGGCCACGGGCCGCAACGCCGTTCGCGTAACCCTTGGGCCGCGCCCAACCGGCCGGTTGTAAGACTTGGTGCATCATGTGAGCGGCCGTCCTAGGCTTGCGCGAGCAAATCGCGCGCGATGATGAGTTTTTGCACTTCTGTGGCGCCTTCGTAGATCCGCAGCGCGCGGATCTCCCGATACAGTCGCTCCAAGGGCTGCCCCTCGACGACCCCCAGGCCCCCGTGCAACTGCAGCGCACGATCGATCACCGCCTGCGCGCCTTCGGTGGCGGCTAATTTGGCCATGGCGGCTGTGCGGGTCGGTTTCTCGCCCCGATCGCGTTGCCAGGCGGCGCGATAGGTCAGCAACCGGGCCGAATCGAGCGTCGTTGCCATCTCGGCCAGCGCCGCTTGGGTGAGTTGAAAGTCCCCCAGCGTTTTGCCAAAGAGGCGGCGTGTGCGCGCCTGCGCCAAGCCTTCGTCAAAACCGCGTTGCCCAAAGCCCAACGCCGCGGCTGCAACCGAAGTACGAAACACATCGAGGGTACGCATCGCGATCTTGAAGCCCTCGCCCTCGGCGCCAATGCGCCGCGCCGCAGGGATCCGCAGCGCCGTAAAGCGCAAGGTGGCCAAGGGATGGGGCGCCATCACATCGATGCGCGCCGCGATCGAAAAGCCCGGATCCGTAGGCTCGACCACGAACGCACTGATGCCCGCGGCGCCTACCGTGCCGTCGGCACGCACCACGCCCGGCTGCGTACGCGCAAAGACGCAGTAGAAGTCGGCAATGCCGCCGTTGGAGATCCAGGTCTTCGCACCGTCGAGTACATACGCGTCCCCTTCGCGCCGCGCCTGCGTCGTCATCGCAGCGACATCCGAACCCGCTGCGCTTTCCGATAGCGCAAACGCAGCCACGAGACGGCCGGTAGCGACGCCGGGCAAGTACCGTTGCCGCAGGGCCGCATCGCCGGCCAACGACAGCGCCCCACTACCCAGACCTTGCATGGCAAAGGCAAAGTCTGCCAAACCATCGGTATAAGCCAGCGTTTCACGGATCAGACAAATCGCGCGCGCCTCCAGTTCGGTGGTGACCCCACCGTCCGCACCACGCACGCAATAACCGAGCAAGCCGGCCGCACCCATCGCCGCCACCAACGCACGGCAGCGGGCATCGACCGCGTCACGCGCCTGCGGATGGGGGTCGTCCGCTAGCGTGGCGGCAAAGGTTACAGCGCGTTGCGCCGCGAGCCGATGCGAGTCGTCCAAAAACGGCCAGTGCAGATGGTCTAAGGGCAACACCGTTTAATCCCCCTGAAATTGCGGACGGGTCTTGGCGGCAAAGGCCGCGTACGCCCGCTTGAAATCACTGCTCTGCATGCAAATGGCCTGCGCCTGTGCTTCGGCGTCAATGGCCTCGTCAATACTCATCGTCCATTCCTGATGCAACATCCGTTTGGTCATGCTGTGCGCGAAATACGGGCCCTGCGCAATCATCTGCGCGAACCCCAAGGCACGCTCCTGCAACTGCTCGCGCGCGACGATCGCACTATAAAAGCCCCACCGCTCTCCTTCCTCGGCCTCGAGGGCACGGCCGCTATACAGCAGGTCCGCGGCACGCCCCTGACCGATCACACGCGGCAGCAAGGTGCACGCGCCCATGTCACAACCGGCCAGGCCCACACGGGTGAATAGGAAAGCGGTCTTCGCCGTCGCCGTCGCCAGCCGATAATCGGCGGCCAGCGCGAGCATCGCGCCGGCGCCCGCACACACGCCGTCGATCGCCGCAACGATCGGCTGCGGACAGGCACGCATCGCCTTGACCAGATCCCCAGTCATGCGCGTGAAGCGCAACAACTCCGGCATCGCCATCTGCGTCAACGGCCCGATGATCTCGTGCACGTCACCACCCGAACAAAAGTTGTCGCCAGCGCCCGTGAGCACCACCGCGCGCACCTGGTGGGTGTGCGCCAGCAATCGGAACAGGTCGCGCAACTCCGCATAGGAGGCAAAGGTCAGCGGGTTCTTGCGCGCAGGCCGGTTCAGCGTCACAAAGCCCACGCGCTGTTCGACGCGCCAGTCGAAATGTTGCGCGGTGTAGCCATCTAGGGAATCGTGCTCAGAGTCGATACGCATCGGTTCAAGCCTCCGTAGCACGCACGTGCTGTTTCAAACGTCCCAATAAGTCCGCCAGGGCCCCCGTCTGGGTGCGATCCAGGCCCGCGAACGCTTGCACAATCCAAGACTCATGCGCGGCCGCCATCAGCCGAAAGGCACGCCGTCCCGCGGGCGTCAACCGCACCCGCAGCGCCCGTCGATCCACCGGATCGGCCAACCGCGCCACCAAGCCCTCGGCTTCCAACCCATCGGTGATGCCAGTCACATTGCCGCCGGTGACCATCATGCGCCGCGACAGCTCACCCATCTTCAGGCCCTCGGGCGCCCGATCCAACTGCGCCATCAAATCAAAGCGGGGCAGCGTCGTCGCATGCTCTTCCTGCAAGCGTCGGCGCACTCGCTCCTCGATCAAGTTGGTGGTGGCCAGCAAGCGCAGCCACAGCCGCAAGGCCTCGTGATCCTCGCGCGTGGCGCGGGTTTCGACGTCCGCCGGGCTCATGGGAGCTCGCCGCCGGCAATGGGCAGACTGAGTCCGGTGATGGTCGCCGACGCCGGCAAGCACAACCAGCGTACCGCCTCCGCCACTTCCTCGGGCGTGATCAGACGGCCCTGCGGATTGGCGGCGGTGAGCTGCGCCAGCACCTCCACCTCAGAGCGCCCCGTCTTCGCATGGATCTGGTGGACCGCATTGCGCACGATAGCGGTATCGGTAAAACCAGGACACACCGCGTTGACCGTGATGGCCGACCGCGCCAGCTCTGCCGCCAGCGCACGGGTCAGTCCGATCACGCCGTGCTTGGCCGCACAATAAGCGGTGCAGTAGCCGTAGCCTTTGAGCGCAGCAGTGCTGCCGATATTAATAATGCGGCCGTGGCCGAGCGCCTGCATATCTGCCAGCACCAACTGACAGCCGTGATAGGTACCGGTCAGGTTCGTGGCCAAGACTGCCGACCACAGCGTCTCGTCGGTGCGATGGAATGGCGCGGTCGGGGCGATGCCGGCATTGTTGATCAGGATGCCGATCAGACCGTGCGCCGCACGCGCCTGCGCGAAGGCCTGGGCCAAGGACGCGCGATCGGCCACATCCCCGATTGCAAAGGCCGTGTGCTGGCCGATCGCCTGCGCCGTCGCGGCCAACCGCGCCGCATCACGGCCAACCAAAGTCACCACCGCACCGTCCGCGACCAACCGGTGCGCGATGGCCGCGCCGATCCCGCTGCCGCCACCGGTCACCACCGCGTGCAGGCCTGCGAAGACGCCCATTAGACGGGTCCTGGGAGTGCGCTGGCGAGCCGCTGCGCTTGCGTCTCGAGCTGTTGTTTCGCCGAGCGATACGGATCCGGCCACCACTGCTCGACATAGCCTGCACTCGCGGCCGCCTGCAGTGTCCACGCTGCGTGGGCCAGGTGCGGTCGGGCAATCGCACACAGATCGGCGCGGCCCGCGGCCACGATCGAGTCCACGTGATCCGGCTCGTGAATATTGCCTACCGTGATGGTCGGTACCCCGAGGGTATTGCGAATGAGATCGGAGAACGGGGTCTGCCACATCCGGCCATACACCGGTTGCTGCCAAGGTATGGTTTGCCCGGTGGAGACGTGCAGCAGGTCGGCGCCACCCTGCACCAGCGCTTGCGCCACGTGCAGCAGGTCAGCCTCGGACAATCCCCCCGGCGCCCAGTCGGTGGCGGAGAGACGCACTGACAGCGGCCGCTCGACCGGCCACGCCTGTCGGACCGCCGCCAGCACTTCGAGTGGGAAGCGCAGACGGCTCTGTACATCGCCGCCATACGCATCCACCCGTTGGTTAGTTAGCGGCGAGAGAAAACTGCCGAGCAGATAGCCATGCGCCATATGTAGCTCGAGCAAATCAAAGCCTGCGTCCACCGCCAGGTACGTGGAGCGCACAAAATCCGCTTGCACACGCGCCATGTCGGCCCGATCCATCGCGCGCGGCTCGGCACTGATGCCTGCGTAATACGGCAGCGACGAGGGCGCCACTAGCGGCCAATTGCCACTCGGCAGCGGATGATTGGCCTGTTCCCACTCCACTTGGGTGGAGCCCTTGCGACCCGCGTGACCAAGCTGCATTGCAATCTTGGCAGGCGACTCGGCGTGCACAAAATCGCTGATGCGGCGCCAGGCCTGGGCCTGCGTGTCATTCCACAATCCGGTACAGCCCGGGGAGATGCGCGCATCGGCACTGACGCAGGTCATCTCGGTGTACACCAAGCCGGCACCACCAGTTGCCCGCGCACCGTAGTGCACCAGATGCCAATCACCGACGAGGCCGTCCACGGCCCGATATTGCGCCATGGGGGAAACCACCACGCGGTTGGCGAGCGTGAGGTTGCGAATGTGAAAGGGCAAGAACATCGGCGCACGCGGTGTCGTAAGGCCCACTTGCGTGGCCAACTCGGCTTCGACACGATCGATGAAGCCACGATCTCGGCGCTTGAGATTGGCATGCCCAATGCGCTGGCTGCCGGTCAGCAGGCTATAGGCAAACTGCCACGGCTCTAAATGCACGTAGCGCGCGACATTTTCGAACCACTCCATGCGATTACGCGCCGCGTTTTGCAGTTTCAGCGTTTCTACCAAACGGGACTTTTGATAACGCGCAAGCCCCGCGGCGACGTCGGCCGCTCCGACGACTTCCCCCACCAATGCAATCGCATCTTCCATCGCCAGCTTCGTGCCCGAGCCGATGCCAAAGTGGGCGGTATGTGCGGCATCGCCGATGAGCACCAGATTGCCACGGTGCCAGCGGCGACACAGGACCCGATTGAAGTTCAACCACGCCGAACCGCGCGCATGCTTGGCGTTGCTGACCAAGCGGTGACCGCCCAGATACTGGGCAAACAACTGTTCACAGAACGCAATCGACTGCGCGGTATCCATTTGATCCAGCCCATGCGCGCGCCAGGTCTCTTCGCGCGTCTCCACAATTACCGTCGAGAGCCGGTCGCTGAACTGATAGGCATGAATCTGAAACCAGCCATGCTCGGTCTGTTCGAACGCAAAGGTGAACGCCGGAAACGTTTGCTCGGTCCCGAGCCACATGTAACGGCAGTGGCGGACCTCGATGTTGGGCTCAAAGTGCGCCTCGTGGCGCGTACGCACACGGCTATGCACTCCATCGGCGGCAACGATCAGGTCTGCGTCTTGGAAATCGTCCTCCGAGACGAACTCGTGTTCAAAATGGAGTGCCACGCCCAACTGGCGGGCCCGCGCTTGCAACAGTTGCAGCATCGTCTTGCGCTCAATGCCGCAAAAGCCATGACCGCCGGAGCGCACCCTGACACCACGGAAATGCACATCGATGTCATCCCAGTGGTAGAAATGCGCAACGATCGCGTCGTGCGTTTCGGGGTCGGCCGCACGGAAACCCTGCATGGTCTGATCCGAGAAGACCACGCCCCAACCAAAGGTATCGTCCGCCCGATTGCGCTCATAAACCTCGACCCGGGCCGCCGGCAACGCCTTCTTGAACAGAATCGCCGTATACAGACCCGCCGGGCCGCCGCCGAGGCAGACGATGCGCTTCATGTCGGTCCTCCCAAAGCCTGCCTGCAGATTAGGTCTAAATAGTTTAGGTGTCAAATATTTCCTGCTGAGCCGCTGAAAGGCATACTTCCCCCCCATGCATTCACTAGGGTAGACGGGTATGTGGAGTTATCAGAAAGAAGTGCAAGTCCGTTTCGGTCACTGTGACCCCGCGACCTTCGTCTATTACCCGCGCTACTTCGAGATGCTGAACGGCTTTATCGAGGACTGGTTTGAGGACGGCCTCGAAGCGAGCTTCCCCGGCCTGATGTACCACCAGGGCATCCTCGCGCCGACGGTGCACCTGAACGTGAACTTCCCCAATCCCTCCCGCTTCGGCGACCGTCTGACGTTTCAGCTGAACGTCGCGAAAATTGGCAAGAGTTCGGTCCATGTCATCGTGGTGGGCTCCTGTCAGGGCGAAGTGCGCCTGACCGCCGAGCAGACCCTGGTGTTCATGAGCGCCACGGAGCGCAAGGCGGTGGCCATTCCCGCCGATATCGTGCATCGGCTCAAGCGTTACGTCGTTGCGGTGCCGACCAAGAAAACCAAACCCGGCGCCTGAAGCGCCACTCAAGGTCAGTGCGGCGCCCCGGCAATCGCGTCGGTGATCGATTGGGTGATAACCGCGCGTTGCGTGGTGCCGCGCGCGTCGCTGCTGTACAACGCCTGCAGGAAGCCCAGATCCCAGGGCGTCAGCGCCGTCGGTGCCTCCGGGTCATACACGCCGTGCGCGAACAAGGACAGCACTGAAGAAACGCCCTCGGCCGTGGCATTCGGGTCGATCTCGGCCAATGTCATCAGCGTCAGATAATCGGCCAGTGCGTCCAATGACAATCCGGTCAGCGCGCGCGGATCGACCACCGCAATCACACTGTCGTACACACGCACCTCGGTGTAGACGAGGCGGCTGGCCGAATACGATTGCGTCGCGCGGGCGCCCGCAAAGCCAGAGCCGAGTGCCGCGGCCGGCACATCTTGTGCACTGCTTACCGCTCCGGGACTGTCGTGGGTGATATTGCGCCACACGCGCACCGGGCGGCGATCGGCGAGAAAGCGCCGGATCTGCGGCTCATAGCCGGTGCCGTATAAACGCGGATCTTTACGCCGCCAGGCCCGTAACAACTGCTCCGGATCCGCCGTCACCACCACAAACAAATTGACCGCACACGGCGCGGGCGCGGCCACGGCACCGACCGCAAGGATCCGCAGGGACAAGCGCTGCAGTAAATATTCACCCGACGCGCGTGGCAATCCGCCCACCAGAGGACAGATGGGCACGTTCCATCGGGAGAGCGACTCCGCTGTCGTTTGATGGGCAAAGAGTTGTGACACGAGCGTCTCTGCCCGTCGCGCAATCACACTCCGCTGCCCCTCCACTTGCACATTCGGCAGATCACCAACCTCGGCAGCGAGCGCGGCGCACCCCAGTGCACAACACACCAAAAGCGACACTACCCAACACCCGCGCTGCCTCAAACAGCGCTCTCCACAAAAGCGAGCACCCGCAAGGGGCTGCCCGAACCCTGTTTGATTTTCAACGGCGGACACACGAGGTAGGCCCCCGTCGCCGGCAATTGATCGAGGTTGTTCAGGCACTGCAAACCGTAACGGCCTGCCCCATGCAACAAATCGTGTGCAGGATGCGGCGGACGCAGGTGGAAGGCTTGACCGGCATCGGTACCGATGGTCTCCGTACCAAAGCCCAGCACCTGCCGCTCAAAGACCAAGAACTGCATCGCATCCACCGACGGACCAGGCGTGTGCTGACCGGCCTCGTCAAAGTTCTGGTACGCGACCGCATCGACAATCTTCTTCGACCAGTCGGTGCGCATCAGTACCCACGCGCGGGCCGGGATCTGCCCGTGTTCGGCCTCCCAAGCCAGCAATCGCTCCTTGGTCAGCAAAAAATCAGCATCTAACGCCGCCTCCGCCGAACAGTCGATGACACAGGCCGGACCCATCAGATCCTCGACGGGGATCGAGTCGGTGGCGTTGTTGGGCAAGTAGCGCCCCGAGATCCAATGGATCGGCGCATCAAAATGCGTCCCGGTATGTTCGCTGCAGGTGAAGTTGTTCCAGTACCACGCACTGCCGCGTTCGTCATAGCGCGAGATTTCCTCGATCCGAAACGGCGCGGCTTGGCCCAACTCCGCCTGCAGCACAATGGCTGGGAACTGCGGGTCCAAGGTGTGCGTCAGATCCACGACCCGGATACGCCGCGCCGCGACTGCTGCTGCAAATTCGGCCAATACACTCATGCCAAAGTCTCCTTAGTCACAGCGCCAGGCTTCCAGCCGAGAGACCGCCGCAGACGTAGAGCGTCTGACCGGTCACAAACGAGGCCTCGGGATCCGTAAAGAACGCTACCGCCCGCGCGACATCCTCCGGTCGTCCGAGTCGACGCACCGGAATCGCTTGCGCCAAGGCCTGGCGCCGCGCATCGCCCGCAGCCAGGACCCCATCAAACATCTCGGTCTCGGCGATCGGGCCGGGCGCCACCACATTGGTGGTGATGCCATCAGGACCCAGTTCTAAGGCCCAAGTGCGCGCCAGACCCAGCAAACTCGCTTTGGTGGCGGCATAGACCGTGCGTTTTTGCAGCCCCAACACCGCGCGACTCGAGACCAGCACAATGCGACCGTACTGTGCGGCTCGCATCGCCGCCAGATTCGCCTGCACCAGCGTGATCGGGGTACCCAGATGCAGTTGCGTCAGCGCCGCAATATCTTCCGGCAACACCTCGGCGAGGGGTTTCTCGAAAATGGCGCCGGCGTTATGCACAATCGTGGTCACCGGACACGTCGCCGCCAGTTCGGCTGCGATCGCGCGCGTCGCCGCCCCATCGCTCAGATCCACGGCAATCGAGCGCAAGTTCGGATGCGTCAGGCCCGCACCGCGACGCGACAGATTGATCACCTCATAGCCTGCCGCGAGCAAGCGACCCAGAATCGCAACGCCGATACCCGTACTGCCGCCGGTCACCAGTGCGCGCCGCGGCGCAGGCGCGCCACTCATGTGCCGCTGCCTACGGACAGTTCCCGCTCAAACGCCTTCGCGCTGTCCTTCAGTCGCATGCGCCACTCCTGCGCCACATCCCCGGGATAGACGTCTTCAATGCCATCGCGCAAGGCGTCGATAATGGCGTTCGCCACCGCCGTAGGCGCGAGTTTGGGCGGCGGCAGCAATTGGTTCCACTCGTCGTCGATCGGACCGGGAAACACATTGATCACGCGCACGCCAGCCACACGCATCTCCGCGCGCAAACACTGGGCCAACGACAAGGCAGCTGCCTTGGAGGCCGAGTACGTGCCATGCGATGGAAAGTTCGCCAACGCGAAAATCGACAACAGGTTCACCCACGCCACGGCACTGGATTGGCCGTCCGCGCCGCGCGCCTTCATCACCGGCCCGAACTCCTGCGCCAAGCGCAGCAGTCCCAAATAATTCACATCCATTTCCATGCGCGCAATGTCCGTGCCCTGCCGCGCGGAAATGCTGAACGCGCGATGGTACTCGGCGGTATTGATCAAAATATCGACCTTCGCGCCGACTTGACTGGCCACTTCCTTGATCGAACGCTGGTCGGTCACATCGAGCGGCACCAACGTGACCTGCTCGAGCGCCTGTAACGCCGCAAGGCCAGGCACCAATTTCCACGGCTCGGCATGACCAACCCAAATCAGGTCGGCACCCGCGGCCGCCAGCGCACGCACCACCGCCTGCCCGGTCGCGGTCTTGCCATCGGTCACGAAGACCCGCCGAAATTGCGGGTTGCAGGTCAATTCCCGAAGCTGTCGGTCGTCGGCCATGTTCGGCACTTCCTCTGCTGGAAAACCCACGAGCACTGCCATGCCCGCCTTATCGAGTTTGCACGCCACCCGCACCCGCGCAGGTGGGGCAGCCACATCCCCATGCAAGTGCACCACTGCCGTTGGTCCGGCATCCAACTGCACCATGCCGAGTCGCCACGGCACCCGCTCGCGAAAATACAGGTCGTGGCTGTGCAAGAGACGCGTCTGCGAAATCAACTTCCCACCGCCGTCGATCTCTACCCACGGCAAGTCAATACACAAGCAGCGATGACAGGCCTCCCGCGGCGGGTACTGCACCGCCTGACAGCGCGCGCAGCGCTGCAATTCAAAACGGCCTTCCGCCGCGGCGGCGGTCATGCCGAGCGCCACCCGGCTGCGGGTCCACGGCGGCAGCGTCGGCTGGCGCGTCTTGCAGACGGGATTTTTCTTGTTCGGCCGTTGCAGCGGGGCGGTCATTGGACGTGCCCGCGCGCCAACACCGCAGCGCCGCTACACAAGCCGCGATCATAATTGATCATGCCAAAGCCACTGACGAGACCGAATTGGGCGTTCGGCACCGGAGTCCCCAAAGTTTGTCCAGTCAGCTGACGCAGCGCTTCCACCAGCCCAAGGTAGCCTCCCGCGGCACCGGCTTGACCCACCGACAACTGTCCGCCGCTGGTATTGAGCGGCAGCGTCCCGTCGCAGGTGAAGCTGTGGGAGCGAATGAACGCCTTGACCTCGCCCTTCGGACAGAACCCCAAATCCTCCAGTTGCATTGCCGTGATGACCGGATAGTCGTCGTAGACTTGCACGAAATCCATCGCCTCGGGACCCACGCCCGCCTGTGCGTACAAATCGTCCCGATCCATCGCCCAGCCACCGCGGTATTGAATCGGATCCTCCGGATAGGCGTTGTGGCGCTCGATCGTGCCGAGCACTCGCGCATAGGGCAATCCCAGCGCACGAGCCCGGTCCTCGGTCGTGACCAGGAAGGCCTCGGCACCGGCACAGGGCATCACGCAATCGAATAAATGCAAAGGCTCGGCGATCGGCCGTGCCGCTAGGTACTCCGCCAACGACAAGGGTTTTTTGAACAAGGCGTGCGGGAACGCCAACGCGTTCGTGCGCTGCGCCACACAGAGCTTGCCGTAGTCCTCGCGCGTGATGCCCGTCGTGCGCATCACATAGTCCGTGAGAAACGCAAAACTGGCGTTCGGCCCACCCGAACCATACGGGTACACCGCATCGCGGGCGAACTGACTAAAACTGGCGACCGTATGCCGAAAGGAATCGACGTGATTGGTATCACCGGCCAGACAGGCGACAAATTCTGCATCCCCGGCTTGCACCGCACGGGCCGCGCGGCGCAGCGCCACCACCCCACTATTCCCACCCATCGGGATGTGATCCAGCCAACGGGGCGATAAGCCCAGATGTTGCATCAAGCCGACCGCCGTATCCGGGAACAGCAAAAAGCCCGATACACACACGCCATCGACCGCCGCCTTCTCCACACCAGCCGCTTCGAGCAACGCCGCCAGCGCTCGTGCAATCCACCAGTGCGCACTCATGGTGGAATAACGGACATAGGGCACCGTGATCGGTACCGCGACCGCAACACCCTGATAGCCCGCCCGTGTCGTTACACTCATGCGTCCCACCGCTTCTTCATGGCCCGCAAATCCAGACACTGACCGCTAGACACTAGCGCGTGCCCCAGCGTCTTGAGCACACCGCGCTGGATCTTCTCGGTCGGCGTCAACGGCAGCGTAGCGCAGAATGCGATATAGCCGGGCGCCTTGTAGTACGCCAACCGCGCTAATACATACTCTACCAATTCACGCGCCAATCCCACCTCCCACGCAACACCCTCCCCCACCACAACCTGCGCCAAGACTTCATCCCCGCGCACCGCGTCCGGCACCGCACTAATGCCCACGCTACGCACCGCACCGTGCTGCAACAACACACTCTCTACTTCCACGGCCGAAATGTTCTCGCCACTGCGCCGAATAATATTTTTTTTGCGATCCACAAAGCGAAAGTCCCCGGCCGCATCGCGCCGCACCAGATCGCCCGTATGGAACCAACCGTCCGCCCACGCCGCCGCCGTCGCAGCGGCATCTTTCAGATAACCCCGAAAGAATCCGAACTGCGGATCGGGACCTGCGTGGCGCACCCATAACTCCCCAGGCGCATCGGCAGAGACGTCCTGTCCCTCATCATCGACCACGCGGCACTCGACCGCCGCGGCCGCCCGCCCAAAACATGCCGAACCCACCTGCCGCGGCTCATGATTGGCGATCACGACGGCACCAGAGCCCGTTTCCGTCATGGCCCACGCCTCGAGCAACGGAAAGCCGAAGCGATGCTCGAAAGCGGCGTGATGCCGCGCATTCACGCCCGCCCCAAAACCATAACGCACCGTATGTTCGCGATCGCTGGCCGCGGCGGGAGCGCCCAGCAACAGCGCCGGCATAACGCCGAGGTAATGAATAATCGTGGCCCGCGCTGCCCGCACACTCGCCCACCAAGTCTTGGGATGGAACCGATCGAGCAGAATCAAACAGCCCCCCGACAGAATGACGCAACTAGTCGACACCGCCATGGCATTCATGTGCGTGAGCGGCAACGGTGAGAGCATCCGTTCAACCCCAGGGCGCACCACGCACAGCCCCCCGATCGTGGTGTACCAAAGCCCCGCATAGAGGAAATATTCGTTCGGTAGCAGACAGCCTTTCGGATGCGCCGTCGTCCCGGACGTGTACAGCAGCGCGCACTCGGATTGCAGATCCGGCTCGCCCTCCCGTATCGGCTGCTCGGCCGGCAACAGACCCTCGCCCTCGGGTCCCACCAAGACGAGCGTCCGACCCGCCGCCTGCGCGGCCGCCACTAACGCCTGCCGATGACTCGGGAGTGCCACCACCAGCGCGATCTCACTGTGCGCAATCAGATATTCGAGCTCCACGGCACGAAAATCTGCGTTGATCGGCACCGCGGAGACGCCCAGCGTATTCAACGCTAGAAAATGCAATAAGAACTCAGGCCGATTCAGCAGCAATAAGCCGGCGCGATGACCGTGCCCGTAACCGGCCGCGGCATACAACGCCACCAACCGATCGACCGCTTGCAAAGCACGCGCATAGGTCCACGTGCCCGCCGCAATCCCATAGGCGGTCGCGGTCTCCGGCAGCACTTCGAGAAAGTCATGCTCTGGAAAAGTCGCTGCCGTGGCCCGGAAGGCCCGCGCGACCGTGGTGTAAGGCAACGCCGTCATGGGAAGAGTTGGATCGACGGCAACGCCGCATCGCAATTGACCAGTTCGACCTTCTTCATACGAATCCGCAGTCCGCTCGCGGTCGGCAGCAGATGATGCCACGCCACCCCGGACAGCAATACCGACTCATCCCGCTGCGATTCCATATAGAAAAACGGTGTGCGCAGCACGGTGAGCCCCGTCGCTGCATCCACCGAGTCGACCTGCGGCGCCTGCAGCACATGCTGACCATGGCTGCGGGGCTGCTGGGCGAAGGCATGCGGACTCTTGAAGCGCTCTACCCGAATCTTCAGCAACAACTTGTCCTCATAGAGCAGGGAGGTATGGAGAAGCCCATCCGGTTGCCCGCGGGTCAGTGGGACCCAGTACAAGGCATCGTCGGTGTACAACGCATACCACTCGTCAAAGCGTTGTTCGTCGAGCAAGCGCGCCTCGTGATAGACCAACGCGATCGGGTCGTGGAGCGTGCTCATGCGGACTCTCCAGTAGGTTTCAAAGGTTGCATAAAACGCGCCCAGGCACGGAACTGACCGCGCATGGATACCTCCGACAACCCGTTATACACACCGGCCATGCCCTCGCGCTCCACCGGGTCGTGATTGCGATGCAAGCTCACCCATTCGTTGCCGTCAGTGGCTAAACCTTGCTGCATCGCGCGGTAGCAATGTCGATCGTCATGGCCGACCACGGAGGTGGGTGCATTGATCAAGCGCGTGTACAGCACGGTCCGCTCCAACAAATGATCCGGCGCACCCACGAGACGAAAGGTGACGCTTTCGATCAAGGTTTTGTCATGCGCAATCGGGCGGGCAATGCGAATCGCCTGTATCGCCCCTTTGATCGTTAGGCTCGGGTAATACACGGTGTTGTGGCGCACTTCACCGAGAATCGCACGGGCCCGCTCAGCCCCATAGGCCTGCTCCATCAACGTTTCGTACTCCCCCTCGGCCGCATACTGCGAGTGGATGGAGAACTTCACGCCCGAATAACTATGCCCGTTCTCCCACAGTTTGACGCCCATCCCTTCGAAGAAGGCATAACCATTCACAAAGGGCAGAAATTGCTCGACCGCCATGGGCTTGGGCATCGTATCGGGTTGACCCGCCCAGAGTTTCTTGGCTGTGCCGGCCGCCGCCTCATGCGCGACCATCGGGTGCATGGTGTCGTTGAGATTCTCGATGAACATCTTCCAATTGCAGTCATGTAAGTACCGCAAGGTGCCGCCTGCCACCTCCAGGCGTCCGCCAGGGGCGCGGTCCACCATGTTGTCGATCGAGGACAGGGAATCACCGAAGTACTCCTCGAAGCTCGGGCCCGATTGCGCGAGGCGCACAAACACAAAGCCCCGATAGTTCTTGATGTTTTGGAGCACCACGACGCCCTGCGCGGCAGTGCTGTCGGCAAAGGCCGTGCCATCGTAGCCTGATTTCTGTGGAATCGAGCGGACGGAGCCGTCCAAGCGATAGGTCCAGCCATGATAGGGACAGCGCAAGAGATGTCCCTCACACTGGCCACTCGGCGCGGAGACCAATTGCGCCCCCTTGTGTGCACAGCGGTTCATCAGGACGCGCACCACCGCGTCCTCGCCACGCAACAAAATCACCGGCTGGGTCGCGACCGTGGTCGTATAGAAGTCACCACTGGTGGGCACCTGACTGTCGTGCCCGACATAAATCCAGGTGTTGCGCCACAAGTGCTCCATTTCCAACGCGAACACCTCGGGGCTCAAGTAAACGTCCCGATGCACCTGATCCTCACGGACCAAGGCTTGCACAGCGTCCGGTTGATTGCGGTATTTGTCCATGTCGCTTGTCTCTCCTGCCCGCGTTACGGGGTTGCTGCTGCGCCTGTGATCGATGCCCATGCCAGTTCAAAGCCGTCCCCATCGCCGTCGTGCTCGGCGGCGAGGCGTAATTGGCGCACATTCGGCGCCGTATACGCCGCCGCACGAGACGACAAGGCAAGCACCTTCTGCAGTCGATGATGGCCACGCTCAATGGTCTCGCCGTAGCCGCGCACAAGGCTTTGACATTCGGCCAGCTCCACTGCGAGCTCGGTGCGTCCCGCTGCGGCGGCCGCAACCACCGCCTCGAGCCAGTGCAGCAAACGCCGATTCTCCTCGACGTAGCGCAGCATGCCGCGTCGCCACGGCCGCAAGGCCGACAGCGCGCGCAGCAACAAATAGCCACGGATGGAGGTCGAGGTCACGATGCGATCCTTCTCGAAACGCCGCAGCCAGTGGCGCAAGCCACGCGAGGCCAACACTTTGCGGCCCCAGGCATTGGGCAGTAGCCCGGCTAGTTCCTCCACGCGCGGATGCATGAACTCCCGCACCTGCACGATCTCCCCGGGCTTGGCACGCACGTGGCGGCGAATCTCCGCGACCCGACCGGGCGCCAACTTCAAGGCCGCGACCCGAATCGGATCCTCAAAGCACATCCACAGGGCCAGCGTGCGCGCCACCACCGGCAACACCGCCGCCGATTCCGCCGCAGCAACCGACTGCAAGCGCTGCACATACAGTTCCGCGTAGGCGGCATCTTGGTATTCGATGCAACGGGCAGCGCCATGGACGACTACGGCGTGCACTGCCGCCGGAAAACCCGTTAACTGCGCACGCACGCCATCCGGCAGGGACGGCAGCGCGATAGGGGCCACCGCCGGCACCGGCGGCACGCCCGCCGCCGCCAATTGCAAGGCAGCCTCAAACGCCAGCAAGTTGCCCTCCACCGCCAAACCGTAACGACGGATCGCTTCGCGACAGTGTTCGACATCGAAAGGTAGCGTCCCACTACCGCATAGCGCACCGAACAGCACTGGACTGACCACCCCGCGATATTGCTGCGCCAAGGCCTCCATATCGAAGGCGATCAAACGCTTGGCAGCAAGGCGCAACCCGTCGAGCACCACAGCCGGATCGATCCGTCCATCGCCCGGTTGCGACTTCTCCGCCACCGTATAGGCGCGATGCGTCGAGGCGATCAAGGTCGTGCGATCGGCGGTCACCAAGCCGCGCTCGACCATACGGCCGGCCTCGACCAATTCTGCGGCCAGCACAATATCGACATCGCCCGCAGCGGGCATCAGCGCAAAGATCGGCGCACGCCCGTCGGGTGACACCACGGTCTCCGCCAGGAATTCCAAATAATAGATGGTCGCGCCGGTGCGTTGCGCAACACCGGGCACCGAGGTCGCCTGGGCGCGGTAACCACTGCGTCGGGCCGCATCCACCAGCCACTCGGTCAACACGCCACCGCCCTGGCCTCCCAGTGCTGCAATCGTCAAGCACAGCGGCCGCGGCGCGCTCATGCCAACTCCAAATGCCGCGCACCTAGCGCTTTGAGCACGGCGCGCTGGCCACGATCGAGCAGGCGCTCGAACCACGACGGATGCGTCACCACATCGGTGCGATAAAAAGACGGACACAGCACGGCCGCATGCGCAACCTCTCCGCACACCCCACAACCGACGCAGCTCTGGTCCACATGGGTGACGGGCAAACGACGCAGCGGATCCGTGGAGGGCTTGACCGTCAGGGAGGGGCAACCGGAGAGCCGAATGCAGGAGCGATCGCCCGTGCAGACCGCCGCATCCACACCAAAGCGCTGACGCTGCACGCGCCGACCGGCCTCCAGATCCGCACGTAACCCCGGGGCAAGACGCCGTTGCCGATTCAGCTGACACTCGCCTTCGGCTAGGATCACCTTGGGACCGCGCTCCGGTGTCTTGAGCGCTGCGCGCAAGGTCTGCATCATGCCGCGCAAATCATACGTGCTGACGCGGCGTAGCCAACGTACACCCACACCGCGCACTGCCGCCTCGATCGGATGACCGGCCTCGCGTTGCCCTGCATCAGCCCGCGAGGACGGAATGTATTGCCCACCGGTCGCCGCGGAATAGCCGTTGTCGACAATGATGGTGACGCCATCGTGCTGATTGAACACGGCGTTGGCGATGCCGCTAGTCAGGCCGTTGTGCCAAAAGCCCCCGTCCCCCATGAGCGCCACCGGACGGCGCAAGCCGCGGCCATTGAGCGCCGCAGCGCCGGCCGCACCCAGCCCATAGCCCATGATGCTAGCGCCCAAATCAAAGGGCGGCAGGGTGGCGAACGAATGGCAGCCGATATCCGCCGACACGTGTAATTTACCCACTTCCCGTTCGATGAGTCGCATGGCCGTAAAGAGCGGGCGCTCCGGGCAGCCCGTGCATAGACCCGACGGTCGCGGCGGCATCGGCTGCCCCAATTGCGCTTTGGGCAACAGCGGTCGCGTGGGTGCCGGCGGTTGTGGCAATCGCGCCGGGACATAACGGCCCAAGAATGCAGTCAGGCCCTGCAATAACACCGCGCCCGTATATTCACCGGCGCGTGGCAATGGGCCTTTGCCTTCGACCCGCAGCGTCAGGCCTTCGCCGGCCAGTTGCGCCGCGATGGCCGGCTCCAAATAGGCCGGCTGCCCTTCCTCAACAACCAGCAGTGCGCGCTTGCCTTGGGCAAACCGTGACATCTCGCTCGGCACAATTGGGTAGGTCACGTTCATCACATACAATGGGATGGTGGAGTGACCGAACACGTCAGCGAGGCCTAGTCTCTCCAGCGCACGCAGCACGGCGTTGTATAGGCCGCCCTGCAAAACAATGCCTACGTCCGCAGCATCCACGCTATGGGTCTCATTGAGTCCGTGGCGTTCGAGGTATTCGATCGCGGCCGGCCAACGGTCTTCTATTTTTTCGCGTTCCTGCGCATAGGTGGAGGGCGGCAGGATGATGCGATCGTAGGTGCGCACTGGATGCGCCAGCGCATCGGCGGCCGTGAATACGGGCGCCACATTGGCGCGCGCGACAAAACGGCCGCGCAAATGGCAGGCGCGAATGCGCAGCATGAACAGCACCGGCGTATGACTGGCCTCGGACAGACGAAACGCCTGCTCCACCAGATCCACAATCAACGTCTGCTCTGGCCGCGGGTCGAACAACCACATCTGCGACTTCATCGCGAAGGCGTGGGTCCGCTCTTGCATGATGCTCGAGCCTTCGCCGTAGTCCTCGCCCAACAAAATCAGCGCACCACCCGTGACCCCCGCCGAAGCCAAGTTCGACAGCGCATCAGAAGCGACGTTGGTGCCCACTGTGGACTTCCACGTCACCGCACCGCGGATCGGATAGTTAATGGAGGTCGCCAGCATGGCCGCAGCGGTCGCTTCACTCGCGCCGGGCTCAAAGGTCACGCCCAGTTCGCTGAGAATCCCCTCGGCATCGGCGAGCACATCCATCAAGTGTGAAACCGGAGCGCCCTGATAGCCGCCCACATAGCCAACCCCGGACTGCAAGAGCGCTTTGGTGACCGCCAGGATGGTCTCGCCCTCAAAGACTTGGCCGTCCCCCAAGCGGAGCAGTTCCACTTCTTTTTTAAACGAACGTTCAGCCATACCCCACCTATCCGGCACTTGCACCCAAACCCATATTAGTTGAATATTCAAGTGAAATGTCAATCAAAATACGGTCCGGCCAGCCCCCACCGACCGCCGACGTCAAGCGCCGGGCGGATGCCGCGGATCCAGCCTTTGTGTTGGAGGACTCGCCGTTCTTCTTGATGAATCAGGCGGCCGGCGCCTACGCGCAGGCCATGGAACGCGCTTTAAAAAGCATCGGCGCGGATATTCCCCGCTGGCGCATTTTGATGCTCGCCTACGAACGCGGACCGATCCGCGTCAGTGAGATCGCTACCCTCGGCGTCTTGAAGTTGCCGACCGCCACCAAGGTCGTCCAGCGACTCACGGCAGAAGGGTTCTTACAGGTCGGACGCACCGCAGCCGATGCCCGCGTCACCGCCGTCACCTGTACCGCTGCGGGCGCGGCGATGGTGGCCAAGGTACGTGGGATCGCCAGTGCGCGCTTTCATGAGGCCTTCGGCGACTTTAGCAGCGTGGAACTGGAAACCTTGAACAACACCCTACGGCGGGTGCTCGCAAACTTCGCCCGCTGAAGGCGCGCGACCCGGCAACGTCGCCGGCTCAGTGACTGATCTGCGCCACCAAGGCGGCGCGACGGGTTTGCACGGACGCCATCGGCTGCTGGCGCACGGCCGCCACCTCGGCCGCGGTATAGAGCACAAAGTCCGCCGTCATCGGCACATCGCTCAACTTTTCCGCCATCCAGTTGAGTAGCGCCGCAAGCTCGGCGTCGGACAATTTCGCTTGCGCGACGCCCGGGACGCGCAAGACGAAGTCGCGCCCCGCCGCCAAGGCGGAGAAGGGCACCAGCGTCGTGCGCACATTCGGCACGCGGCCACTCTCCCCGCTGCCATCCCCGCGATGACAGCCCATGCACTGCAGCTGGTAATTGACCTGCGGGCTATACGCCGACGCCACGGGCGCTAGCACCAATGCCCAGAGCGTCAGCGCCGCCGCGCGCATCCACTCACTCGGCAACGCCCACGATCCGCGCCGTGGAGCAGTGATACGGAATGTTGGCCGAGCTGTTGCCAGAGCACCAGTTGTAATCGTTCGCCTGACCGGGCTGGTACAGCGGCGCATCGCCTTCGTTGCGATTACAAAAGCAGCGCCCACATTGCGACTTGCCACAGCAGTCGTTGTAGGAGATCACGTAATCCTTGCCATCGGACGGGTTGTGGCACGTACCAATCCAAGTGACGGCGGACATCTCGGTGCCCGGCGGACAGCTCGCTTGCGTCCCGCCACAGCAACTGCACAAGAACCCATCGATGGCACAATGCCGCCAATACGCACAACTGGCCGGATCACCCGGATCGCTAGCGGCGACGGACGGCTTGGCCGCCGACCGTTCACCACCGCGTGCAACCGGCAACAACGGCAACGCGGCGGCTCCGACGAGCAGGGTGCCGAGACTGCCTAAAAAGCCACGCCGCGCCGAGCGACGGGCCACTGACCGGGTCGAGCCTTCGATCAAGCGATCAAACCAATGCATAGCATGTCCTCGCAAAGCGTAGCCGTCAGGCCGAGGTAGAGGCGTGGCGACCCTCCAGAAAGTCCTGCATAGAGGCGACGCCCAGTCGCTTCGCCTCAAACAGACTCTCCAGATGCTCGCGGGAATTGATCAGACCGCGCGCACGCAGAATGCCCTCGCTATCGAGGATCACCGCGTACGGCAAGCGACTGACTTGATAACTCAGACCGAGCGGTGTGGAGACCACGTACGGAAACACGTCCAACCCGTGTTCTGCGACAAAGGCGCGCTGGTCCGCCAGATCGCCATCACTGGCCAACATCATATCTAGCCAATCGGACTCTGATTTACGGCTCGACTTGAGCACCGGCAGCAACACTTTACAGACCGGGCAGGTGGGCGACACAAAGAGGATCAGCAAGCTGCGACCATCCGCACGGGCACCACCTACCGTCACGGCCGCGCCGGACAGTGCTTCAAGCGGTAGGGTCGGGGCCAACTCGCCCACTTTCAACCCTTTGGCCAGCATCAGCGCACCCACCGGCGTGATGCGCTCATGCAGCACACCCACCTGACGCACCAGCGCCAGCACCACCACGGCAAGCACCACCACCAACAGCCACAGCAACAGATTCGAAACAACCAATGGATTCATCGGGACGCCTTCAACAGAGCACCGCGCGGTGCAACATCGCCCAGCAAGCGATCAATCGCAAGCCAGAGAATCACAATGGTCGCCAGAGCCGCCGCCACGGTGAAAAAATCATTGCCATCGAGCGCTCTCCCATTCCAAGGACGCGAGAGCGGCAACACCAATCCCGCCAATAGCGCATTGCGATAGACCATCCAAGCAGCGACCGGACGCCGCTCCAAGGGACCGGTGCAACCACAATCCAGGTCCACACGGCCACGCACCAGATTGATGGCCATTGCCAAGGCGTACAGCAGCAGCAACGCCGCCGCTGTATCCGCGGCCAACGCGCGGTAGGCGGGTACAAACAAGCCCACGACCACCGCCGCTTCGATCACCGGCACCAACGGCGCAAGCGCTGGCACCAGCGCGCGCGGCAGCACCCGATACGCATCGAGCGTGGCGACAAACACCGGCAGGTCCCGCACCTTGTGCCACGCCGCCGGCAGCAACAGCGCCGCGTAGGCCAGAATCAAGACCAGACCGACCGTGGGATCCACAACCATGTCAGCGTGCATTCAGATACAGGATCGAGGTGCCCGCATCCTTCACGGTGTGCCGCAACGCACCGCTGCGCGCGTCATAGATATACAGGTTCGTTTCCTCGGGCGAGGCCGCAAACAGCAAAGGCTTCTCATCCGAAGACACGGCAATCGAACCGACCGGATGCTTCATCAGCAACGTTTGCACACGTGCATGCGAGGCGAGATCGTAGACGTGGATCGTGCGGCCGCTATCCTTGTGGGTATCCCGATTGCCCTGATGGACGATGGCGTACAACCGCTGCTGACCGGCATGCCCAGCCAACTGCTGCACACCACCCGGACGCCAGCCCGCTTTCTTTTCCGCATCGGTCAGGAGGGACCAGGCCGGCAAGGCCGTCATCCCCTTCGCGTCTGCCTTGAACGGTCGAACCTCGCCATCAAAAGTCACGAAGTACCAGGTGTCGCCAATGCGCACGGGTTTTTCGGTGACCGGATCCGCGAGATCAAATAGCGGCGCCGAGTGCACCTGCGTCAGCGCATGACCGGTCGCATCGAGCACGACCGTCATTAACCCGCCGTCCGCACAGACACTGAAAAACGTCCGCGGCCCCGTCGGGTGCACCAAGGCACAGCCTGGGGTTTCGATCTCGCCGACAAACGCATTGGCCTGCGTATCGACAACGCTGACCGACTGCGACGGATTGAAGTTGTAAATGAGCAGAAAGCGACCGTCGTCGGTGACCCCGGCCATACCCACCACGGGGATCGCCGACGCGCGCTTGGCAGGAATCGAAATCTCGGCCGTGGGCTTCAGGCTACTGACATCGTAGACGGTCACTACATCCGTGCGGGTGCCGCGCGTATGCCGCGAAAAGTAGGTTTCCGGTGACCACAGCGTCTTGCCATCCGCAGACAGCACCACATGTGCGCTGTAGCCGCTGCTGAACATACCCAACAGGCGTCCCGAGTCCCCATCGATCAGGTGCACCTGACCGTCATCCATATGGGAGAACACCATGTCATTCACCCAGACCCAATGCTTGGACACCGGCGCCAGTGTCAGGTTCTCGGGCTTCAAGCCAAGATCCGACGGCAATGCCGCATGCGCCCCAATGCACTGGGTAGACAACGCCAGCAGTGCCAACACGGACGAGGAAAATCTTGCGGATCCGGACCTGCGTTTCATTAATCCTCCCGAATGACCGGTCCCACTGGGGCCCAGTACCACCTCATCATCACGGAACCGGCACCCCCGGTCTTGCACCTTGGCGCAGCAGCGCCGGTATACCGGCGCATCCTCGTGCGCATTCTGGAGTGTAACAACCCCTCGGAAGGGTCGGATAGCGACTTCCGTGCTAACGTCCGCGTCTGGATTGGGGGAAGAAGTTGATGGATGACCGCAGCATGCCAACCCACGCACCCGATCCCGTGACCGTGGGCTTCGATTTGGGCCGATTGCCCACGGCGTTCTTCGAGAACCCCTACCCGACCTATGCGCGCCTACGCCGCGAGACCCCGATCCTGCAACTCCCGGATGGCAGTTGGTTGCTGACCCGGCACGCCGACCTGGACGCGGTCTATCGCGACCGCCAATCGTTCAGTTCCGATAAGAAAGCGGCCTTCGGCCCCAAGTTCGGCACCGACACTCCGCTGTTTGCGCACCACACCACCAGCCTCGTGTTCTCAGACCCGCCGTACCACACCCGGGTCCGACGCCGCATCGTCAGCGCCTTATCGCCCGCAGCGATTCGCAGCCTGGTGCCGGGGCTGGACGCATTGGTGCGTCGCTTGTGTGCGACCGCCCAAGCACGCGGGCATTTTGATCTGGTCGAGGACTTCGCCGCCGCCATTCCGATCGAAGTGATCGGCAATCTCCTCGGTGTGCCCCACGACGAACGCGAGCCGCTGCGCGCGTGGTCCATGGCGATCCTCGGCGCACTCGACCCGGCGCCTGCACCCGCCATGATCGCCAACGGGCAACGCAGCGTCACTGCATTCCTCGCGTATCTGGCCCGACTCGTCGACGACCGCCGTCGTCATCCGCTGGGTGATAGCGACATCATCTCGCGCTTACTACGTGAAGATGCAGCGTCGGCGCCACTGACCGAACAGGAGTTGCTGCACAACTGCATCTTCCTACTCAATGCCGGCCACGAAACCACCACCAATTTGATTGCGACGGGGCTGGTGAACTTGCTGCCACGGCGTGACGATTGCGCCCGTCTGGTCGCCCAGCCCGCGTTGGTGCCCCTGGCGGTCGAGGAGTGCCTGCGCTACGAGAGCCCCAACCAACTCGGCAACCGTCTGGTGATCGCCCCGGTGACGATCGGTGGTCACACTTTCGTACCCGGGGACTACCTCACCCTGGCAATCGGCGCGGCCAATCGGGATCCCGAGGTCTTCGCAGAACCGGACGCATTTCGGATCGATCGAGCGCCCAATCCCCACCTCGCCTTCGCCGCCGGCGGCCACGCCTGCGCGGGCATGTCGGTCGCGCGCACCGAGGCGGATTTAGCGATCCGTCTGTTTCTCAGCCGCTTACCCTCGGCACGCCTCGAGGGAACCCCGCTGTATCAACAACGGGCCCGATTCCGGGGGCTGGTGCGAGCCGACATCGTCCTCGCATGAAACTATCGCGCACTGCGATCGGTTTATTGAGTCTGATCAGTGGCTTCTTGCCGCTGGTCACTGACGGCTTTCTGGGCGCGATCCATCCACTGATGGTGGAATTTCAAGTACCTCTCGCCGCCGCCCAGGGGGCGATCACCGCGGCCTTTTTAGGGTGTGCGTGTACGCAATTACTGGTCGGTGCGGTCGCCGACCGTTATGGCCGGCGACCGGTACTGACCGCGGCGATTGGACTTTTTATCGCCGCGTCGATCGGTGTGGGTCTGTCGCCTTCGCTGCACGGTGTACTGCTCTTTCGCTTCTTGCAAGGGGCCTGTGCCGGCGCAGGGCCGTTACTGGCGCGCGCCATTATTCGCGACATCTATGACCGCCAGCGCGGCGCGCATCTGCTCAGCATCGTCTCGACGGGTATTGCGCTGGTCGCGATCCTCGTGCCCGCGCTCAACAGCTTCATCGTGCTCTACTGCGGTTGGCGCGCAATCGCCGCCGTGTACGTGGCTGTGCTACTGCTTGCGCTACTGCTGACGCGGGCTGTACTGCCAGAGACTTTGCGCGCCGAGCACAGAACACCGTTGCAGTTTCGCTCACTGCTCCTCACCACGCGCGCCGTGTGCGCCAACCGGCGCGTGCTCGGCTCGATCCTCTGTTGCGTTACCGGCTTTGCGGGACTGGCGGTCTGGGTGTCGGCCTCACCGCACCTGCTGCTGCAGTGGTTCGGTCGCCCGGTGACGTCCTTTGGGGTGTACTGGGGCATCACGATCATCGCCTACCTCGTGGGGGGTTGGGCCAGCGTCGCCCTGCTGCGCTACCGCGCCTGCGATCGCATTCTGGCGTTGGGCAGTACGCTGCTGGTGATCGCCGCGCTGCTCCTGATCACCGGTTACGTGTTAGCGCCGCATTCGCTCACGTTATTTTTAATTGGCATTTGTCTGTACACCTTCAGTTGGTCGATGCTGCAACCGAATGCACAAATGATCGCTTTGACGCCCTTTCGGGCATCGGCCGGCCGGGTCTCCGCGATACTGGGATTTGTACAGTTGACGGGTGGAGCCTTGATGGCCCAACTCTTTGGCTGGCTGCACGACGGCACGCCATTGATTGCGATCGCACTGATCACTGCAGCGGCACTGGGCAACGCCATCGTGCGTCGCTTACTCTGTCCTTCCCATCCTGATCTCGCGGCGGAGAACTCCGTATGACCCGTACTGTATTTGGCTACTGCGCGGCGCTATTACTCCTGACGGTGGTGGGCTGCCATCGCGCGAGCACGCCGCCTGCCGGCCAGATCGACGCGGCGCGTCTCGCTGCCATTGCGAGCGAACCCGGCGAATGGCTGGCGGCCGGTCGTGATGGCGAGGGCACCTATCATTCCCCGCTACGCGAAATCAATGCGACGAACGTCAGCACACTCGGCTATGCGTGGCAATACAATCTAAACACCCGGCGTGGCCTCGAATCGACACCGCTCGTCGTCGACGGCACCATGTATGTCAGCGCCCCCTTCGGCCATGTCTATGCGCTCGATGCAAAGAACGGGGCCTTGCGCTGGCACTACGATCCCGAGATCGATGGCCAGTACGGTCGTTATGCCTGTTGTGACGCGGTCAATCGTGGCCTCGCCGTCTGGAAAGGGCGTGTCTACATCGCCGCGCTCGACGGTTACTTGCACGCGATCGACGCGGCGACCGGCCACCGCCTATTCAAGGTCGACACCCTGCCCGCGCGCGGCCCGCAGCATCCTTACACCATCACCGGTGCACCGGTGATGGCGGGTGACGCCGTGATCATCGGCGCTGCCGGCGCGGACTTCGATGGCGCGCCCGGTTATGTCGGTGCATGGGATTCCACCACCGGGCAGGCCCGCTGGCGCTTTTATACAGTACCGCGTGATCCGAAGGACGGCCCGCAGACGCAGGCGCATTTGCAGCGCGCGCTCCCAAGCTGGGATGCGCGGCACGACTGGTCCGCTGGCGGCGGTGGCGCCGTGTGGGATGGCATCTCGTATGACCCCGCACTCGGCTTAGTGTATGTGGGGACGGGCAATGGCGCGCCGTATGACATCCAAAAGGATGGACGCACCGGCGGCGATGACTTGTACGCCGCGTCCATTTTGGCGATCCGCGTCCAGGATGGCTCCTTAGCTTGGTACTACCAGGCCACCCCGGGCGATGCGTGGGACTACGACAACACCCAAAAATTCATTCTGGCCAACCTCGACATCGACGGCCACCCACGCAAGGTATTGATGCAAGCCTCGAAAAACGGCTTTCTCTACGTGCTGGATCGCGCCACCGGCGAGGTGCTGGCAGCACACAATTACGTCTATGTGGACTGGACGCTCGGACTGGATCCAATCACCCACCGACCGCGTCCGAATCCAGCAGCGCAATACACCCACACCCCACGCTTTATCGCACCGGGCATGGCCGGCGGTCACAACTGGCAGCCGATGTCGTATAGCCCCACTACGGGTCTTGTATACATACCTGCATTAGAAGCGCCTATGGTCTATGTAGAGTCCAACCAAAAAGGTCTGCTCGAAGGCGCTTTCGACGTCTTTGGCATCTTTCCCGAAGACTATGACCCGGCCGGCCTCAAAGCCTTACTGGGCCCTTTGCCCTCCTTGGACCACCTCGCCAAGAACAGCCAAGCCACGCACCGCTCAATCGGCTTACTGCGCGCCGTCGAGCCCAAAACCGGCCGGGTGGCCTGGGAGAGTGTGGGGGCCACCAGCTGGGATGGCGGTGTTCTGAGCACCGCTGGCAATCTGGTCCTACAAGGCGATGCCACAGGCCATCTCAACGTCTATACCGCCGATCACGGACAGCGGCTGGCCAGCCTCGACATCGGCACGGGGATTCTCGCCGCCCCCATGACCTATCGCATCGACGGCGTGCAGTATGTGGCCGTCTTGGCCGGTTACGGTGGCGCTACCGGGGTCGCAGGTGTGTTCCCGCCACAAACAGCGGCTGCCCATTTTGAAAATCAGGGCCGCGTCATTGCCTTTCGGCTTGGTGGCGGCGAAACGCCCAAGCCCCCGGTGGTCGTAGTGCCCCCGATGCCCACGCCACCGGCCTCGACGGCTGACGCGGCCACCATCGATAAAGGCAGCGCGCTGTACCAAAAGTACTGCGCCCGCTGCCATGCCATGGGCTACGGCATGCTGCCGGATCTGCGCCGCCTGACACCAGAAAAACACGCACTCTTGGCCGACATCGTGCTCAAGGGCGTATTCTCTGCCCGCGGCATGGGGCGCTTCGACGACGTCCTCAATGCCAAGGACGTGGCGGCCTTATCGGCCTACTTCATTGCGGAAGCAAAAAAAGCACAAACAGCGGATCCGCACCGGGCCATGCCGGCGCTTGCGCATTAACCGCGCAGCGCCGCACACGTGGCCGTGATAGCGTGTGGCCCCTTTCCACTGCCTGGAATGCCCCTCATGCGTCAGTGCCTCGCGACCGCGCTCTTGCTCGGCCTCTCCACAACGGTTTGCGCCGGTACCGTGATCGTCCATGCCGCGCACCTTTATGACGGGCAATCCGATACGCCGCGACACGACGTGTCGGTGGTGGTGGAAAACGCTCTGATCGTCGCGGTGGAACCCGGGCTTGCGCAGCGGGCAGGCGCGGCGGTTGTGGAACTCGGCCAGGCGACCCTCCTGCCCGGCTTCATCGACAGTCATGTGCATGTCGCTGCCAAATTGCCGAGTCGGACCAATGCGCTCGAAGACGCGCTCAGCCACTCCGATATTGATCGCGCCTTCGACGGCGCAAGTTTCGTGCGCGCCATGCTGCAGCAAGGATTCACCACCGTCCGTGATCTGGGTGGCGGTGACGACACGGTCGCACTCAAGCATGCGATCGCCGCCGGCCGCATCGAAGGGCCGCGCATTCTCACCGCACTGGAGCCATTGGGGCCCACAGCAGGTCATGGCGATGCCCGCAGTGGCCTCGATCCGGCGCTCCAACATGTCGGTTGGGACAACGGTCGCGTTGATTCGGCCGATGAGGCGCGTCTGCGCGTGCGCGAGCATCGGCGCCGCGGCGCCGATCTGATCAAGATCATGCCCTCTGGCGGCATCGCCTCCACCGGCGACGATCCGCGTCAGTTACTCATGACGGACGAGGAAATGCGCGCTGCGGTCGACACCGCCCATGCGCTGGGTCTGAAAGTCGCTGCGCACATCTATCCGGCGCCCGCTATCGAAGCGGCCGTGCGCGCCGGCGTCGACTCGGTCGAACACGGCTCTTTCGCCACCGACCAAACCTTCGCTTTGATGAAAGCGCATGGGACCTTCCTCGTACCGACGCTGTCGGTCTTCGACGTGTTCTACGCCACCGCCCGCGATCGGCCGGACCTGCTAGCGCCGGGCACGGCGGCCAAGGAACTGGCGAACGATCTGCTGCCCAAGCAAAACCTACCGCGCGCCTTGCGTTCTGGCGTGCGCATTGCCTACGGGACCGATCTGGGTGAAGGCGACCATACACTCGAGTTCCAACTGCTGATCGAGAATGGCATGGCCCCCTTGGCGGCGCTGCGCGCGGCGACCAGTGAGGCCGCCGCCCTGCTGGGTCTTGCCGATCACATCGGCGTGATCGCACCCGGCCATGCGGCCGATCTGGTCGCCGTGGCCACGGATCCGGCCCAAGATCCTGCGTCTCTACGCCATGCCAGTTTCGTGATGCGCGACGGCACCATCTACCGCCGCGATAACCATCCGACCGTTCGGGACTAAATTAACCATGGCCGTGACTCTCCTCTCCCTGATCGATGGGGAACTCGCCTATGGGCTGACGCCGCTGCTCGATCGTGCCTCCGTGTCGATCATGGATGGCGAGCGCATCGGTCTGATCGGCCGTAACGGCACCGGCAAGTCCTCGCTGCTGGGCGTCCTTGCTGGGCGCACACCGCTGGAAGATGGCGTGCTCAAATTGCGTTCTGGCCTGCGCATCGTCACCGTTGAACAAGAGCCCATCCTGCCCGTGGCAGAGACGCTCACCGACAGCCTGCGCTTGCGCGGCGATCTGGAAGGCATCCATGACGAACGCGAACGCTGGCGCGTAGAAGCGCGCCTGGCAGAATATATGGAGCGCCTGCGGGTCCGTGGTGAAGTGTCGCCAGAACGCGCCTCCGGCGGCGAACGCAAGCGCGCGACCTTGGCACTGGCGCTCGCACTGGATCCGGATCTGCTGCTGCTCGATGAGCCGACCAACCATCTCGATGTCGATGGCATCGCCGTGCTGGAGGACTTGTTGATCGGTGGCCCTGCCGTCCTGCTGGTCACGCACGATCGTTGGTTTCTGGATCGGGTCGTGACCCGCATCATCGAACTCGATCGCGGATATCTACGCTCCTACCCCGGCAATTTTGCCGCCTATCAAACCCGCAAACAGGATCAACTGGCTGCAGAGGCGATCGCAAACCGCAAATTCGACAAATTCTGGGCCCAAGAAGAGGTCTGGATCCGCCGCGGCGTCGAAGCACGCCGTACCCGCGACGAAGGCCGCGTCAAACGCCTGGAAGCACTGCGCGTCGAACGCTCTGAACGGCGCGATCGCATGGGCAACGTGCGTCTGGCGATCGATGCCCGGGAGCGTTCCGGCAAACTGGTTGCCGAACTGACGGGCGTCAGCAAATCCTTCGGGGACCGCGTCGTGATTCGCGATCTGGATCTGACTGTCATGCGCGGCGATCGCATCGGCCTGTTAGGCCCGAACGGCGCCGGCAAGTCGACTTTGATCCGCCTGATCTTGGGGCAACTCCAACCCGACGCAGGACAGGTACGACAAGGCGCGCAAGTGTCCATCGCCTACTACGACCAGATGCGTGAGCAGCTCGATCTAGACAAATCCGTCGCCGAAACCCTATCGCCCGGCTCCGATTGGGTGGATGTGCACGGCGAAAAGCGCCACGTCACCAGTTATCTGGCCGATTTTTTGTTCTCCCCGCAGCGCGCCGGCACGCCAGTGCGCGCCCTCTCGGGCGGCGAGCGCAACCGGCTGCTGCTGGCGCGCCTGTTCGCCAAGCCCGCCAACGTGCTCGTATTAGACGAGCCCACCAATGATCTGGACATTGATTCGTTGGAATTGCTGGAGCGCGCGATTCAAGACTTCCCGGGGACCTTGCTGTTGGTCAGCCACGATCGCGCCTTCGTCGACAACGTGGTCACGCAAACCCTGTCACCGCTGGGTGAAGGGCGCTGGCGCGAGTCGGTTGGCGGCTACAGCGACTGGTTGCGCGAACGCGAAGCACTGGCGGCCCTCGCGGTCAGCCAAAGTCTGGCGAGCGCGGCGCTCCTACCGACGCCAGCGGCCGCGCTCGGCAAAGCCAAGGCCAAACTCTCGTACAAAGAGCAGCGCGAACTCGGCTCGCTACCGGGTGAAATCGAAGCGCTCGAACAAGAGCAACACGCGCTCACCGCAACGCTATCTGCACCAGACTATCCGCACGCGGATGCGCAGCGCGTACTCAAGGACGGCGCGCGCATTGCCGCGATCGACGCGTTATTGCTGAGCAAGATGGAACGCTGGGAATTATTAGAAGCAAAGAGCCAAGGCACGCGCTGAACATCGTCGGCACACCCCACCGTCCGCTCTATGCCGCGCTGCTTCAGAACCAAGAATAATTAAAACTGACGCTCACGCGCTCCGCAGCCACCGGGTTGGCCGGCACTTCGTGCCGCAACCAGCTCTCGAACAGCGTCACGTAACCGGCGACCGCAGGACTGGTGATCCAGGTGCGATTCGCGGGACGCGCGTTCGCGCGCCGCGGCGGCGCTGCCATCATGCGATCCAAGCGCGGGTCTTCCAATTTGAGGCCCGGTGCCCCTTTGGGCACCTGCACGTAGTACGTACCGCTGATCGTAGCGGTGGGGTGCAGGTGCAAGGAGTGGGTGACGCCCTGCGGCATCGCGTTGATCCAGCAATCGGTCATCGTCAGCGGTCGACCCACCAAATCCAGATCCAGGCTGCGCGCAAACGCGCGGATATGCGGCGTCAGCCAGTGTTCTAGTCGTGCAAAGGTCGGGGACACCGTCTGCAAGCGGCACACCGAACCGTACGAGGTGTAGCCGCCCGGATAATTGACCGCAGACCACTGCCGGCCGCCACCATCGTCCTCACGCAGCACCGCCAACTCACGCAACATCTGCGCGTTCAGCGCCGCCACGCCGCGGCTCGCCAACTTCGCCCGATACAAGCGCGTTGCAAACAGCGTTTCAATCGGCATAACAGCAGCCCCCGGGCAGAGCGCCCGGGGGCTCTCTGGTTCAGAACGTCGTACGGATCTCGATGCCGATCGTACGTGGCTGATTGACGAACAAACGCGGACGGCCCGGCGTTTCTGCGGCAATCGATCGACTGTCGCCTAGATTAGCGTGTTCGTTCGACAAATTCTTACCAACCAAAGAGTAATTCCAAGTCCCCCGCGTCACGCCAATGCGCGCGTCGATCAGACTGTAACCAGACCGCTCGCGCGGCATGGTCGGCGTATTATTACCACTGAAACTGCGACCGATGTAGGCATAGTCGAGGCCGGCCATCAGGTCCCACGCATTGCTGAGATGGGTGGTGTAGGTGGCCGACGCATTGCCGGTCCAATCGGGCACCTGATACACCGGCGAACCCACAGCCTGCGGTGAGGTATCACTCGCCTGCGTGATCTTGGCGTTCTGGTAACCGACGCCGGCGGTCAATTCCAGATGCTGGTTCGCCGCGGCGCGCAGTTCGATCTCACCACCCTTCGACTCAGCAGCACCGGCATTGGCGCGGTACTGGAAGCCGCAACCCAAGAGGATCTGCTGCTGAATGTTCTTCCACTTGATGAGGAAGGCCGCCGCGTTCAGGGTCAGCCGGTTGTTCAGCCAAGCCGTTTTTGTACCGATCTCGTAGTTCCACAACGAATCGGACTTGTAATCACGCGCCTTATCGAGCGTCAAGTTCGGATCGATCTCGGCCAAATTGGCAACACAATCAAGCGGGGTACCCGGCACACCCGCCGGCACCGACGGCACCAGACCGCCAGGGCGGAAACCCTTGGCAATCATCGCGTACACCATGCGCTCCGGTGCGAAGTGGTAGTCCACTTGCACTTTCGGGGTCACCCCACTCTCGGTGTTGGTGCGGGGCGCATCGACAACCGCCGGGCCACCGCCCACGGCAAGGCCTTCCTGGTAACCGGAAGCCGTCGTCTTCACTTGATACCAGCGCAAACCGAGCGTGACCTTGAGCGGATCCATCGGTTTGTAGGAGACCTCACCAAAGGCCGCCGGTTCATCCACCTTCGTGTGGTAGTCGCTCACAAACACGAGATTGGCGTAATCCGGGTTGTTCTGACCACCGAGCGTATCGTCAAGCCCTGGCACCTGCGCAGGCAGGTATTGCGCCGCGAACGGCAGGCGGCCATGGAAGCTCGAGTAGGAAGCACCCACTACAAATTGCGTGGGGCCCTGCAGAGTGGAGGCGAACCGCACTTCTTGCACGAAGCGCTGATAGTTCTTGATCTCCGTGATGGCACCGGGCTGCGGCAAGCTGCCGAAATTCGAGGTGATGGCGCCCCAGACGAAATCCGTTTGATCCTCGGTCTCGCGTACCAAACGATCGAAGTACGTGGTTGACGCGGTGACATCACCCATCGAGGTGTGCCAATGCATGCCCAACGAATACAGATGCCAACGATCATAGCCACCCTCTGGCACATTGAACCAACGCGCCTGGGTAAAGGTGGTGGGCTTCATCGCCGCCGGCAACGGCGCGCCATCTGCATAGTCCGGCCCATACGGATAGCCAATGCCATTATTGGGAGCCGAGCGAAAGTCCGCCATCGGGAACCCGTTGTAGCTCTCGTTTTGCATCATGACGCGCGGAGTCACGGTGAAGTCGTCGTTGACCTTGATGGTCAGGCTCGCTGCAATGCCTGAGGATTCCTTCGCACCCACGTCATCCACCGTGGTGGTGAGGCCGGCGCCTGACAACGGAAAACAAGTGACGCCCGCCGTCGCCGGATTCGTGCAAAAGCTACGCTGAAAATAGCCCGCCTGTCGGTCGGAAAATCCAGACACCCGCAGTGCCACTTTGTCGGCGATCAGTGGAATGTTCAGCACCGTATCGGCACTGTAGTTAGCGCGACCCGCACCGCTGGTCTTACCCAGACCGACGTGCGCTTCGCCTTCGAAAGTATTCAGGTTCGCCTGCTTGGTGATGACACGAATCGTGCCACCCATCGAGCGCGCGCCATACAAGGTGCCCTGCGGCCCGCGCAGGACTTCAATGTGGTCTACGTCCAGAATGCGCGGATCAATCGAGTCCGGCAGCGGCGTCTCATCGACATAGAAACCGGTGACGTTGTCACCGGAGATGCCACGTATCGAAATCGTGCGCGAGGTGCCGACGCCATCACCGGTGGGTGCGAACGCAAGGTTCGGTACTTTGGTGCCATAGTCGAAGAAGGTGGTCACTGCCTTCTCCTCCAGCGCAGCGGCGCTAAAAGTCGTCATCGACAAGGGCACCGACTGCGCGCTTTCGGCGCGCTTCTGTGCCGTGACCACAATCTCGTCAAGCGCATAAGTGGGTGGCGCTTCTGCGGCAGAGATCTGCGACAGGGTTAACCCCCCCGCACCGATTGCCAGAAAAATCGTGAGCATTGAACGCATCGTACCCCCCGTAAGCGGGACCCCCAGGCACCGAATGGCACGCACGGGTCCTCATCTGATGTTGCAAGAAAGCAACTCGGCGCCTCTCCGAGTTTACGCTTAGGTCTCTATTCTAACGCCTTAGAAACCCGAGTTGGCTTGCACGACAGCGCGATCGATAGGTACGAGAGCGCTACCGTGTTGTGATCACCGTACACGCGTGTTCACCCCGCACGCACCGTACACCGGTGCGCGTCGTGCAAACCACCAGGCCAAGAGGTATGCCAGCCCCATCAGCGCCAGCACCAGCACACCGGCAGTGATGTCTCCATCGATTGGCGCGGTCAAAGCCGGGCGCAGCCCAGTGATCCCCCGTAGAGCGGCCACCAAGAAACTCAGCAGGGCCACCGCCACACCCATGACGCGCGAGGCCACCAACGCCCACTGATCCGCACGCGCCAGCAGTCGGCTGATCCACAGACCGCAACACAGATCAGCAACCCACATGCCCAGCACAAAAACCCCAGACAGGCCCAAGGCATGACCCAGACCACCCGACTGCATACCAGCGCCAGCAAACAACGTGACCTGACTGACGGTATCCAGAGACAGGGCAAAGAGCGCGCCGAGCACCGCAGCCGACCACGGTCGCGGCGCACGCAGCCAACCAAAGCGAGTGAAACGCCGCGTCACCGGGACAACCACAGCGCCCGCATCGGTTGTCAGCACGGAACGCAAATTGAGGACGCCGAGGAGAATCAACGCGATCGAGGACACCAGCGCACCGATCGGTGCAAGCCAGGCAGGAGTAGTCCACTGCGCGCCGATGATCGTCACCAACACGGCCAACAGTAGGACCACCACGCCATGACCGGTGGCGAAAAGTGCACCGCAATAAGCAGCGACGCGCTTACCTGCTGCCGCATGGACCCGCGTGAGCCCGTCGATCGCGGCGATATGATCCGCGTCCAGTCCATGCTTGCAACCGAGCATCCACACCAGCGGATACCAAGCATCCCATGCCTGCGGTGGTGTCCCGATCATGCGCTAGCCCCCGCCGCACCGCGCGGCTACCGCACGCAGTATAGACACGATCGGACCCCGGATTTGCCCGCCCGACCGTGACGCCCCGCTGGGCAACCGAACCCACGGGATGGGCCTTCCAACCGGGTTTCGGTGCCCAAATCGCAGACAAAAAAAAGGGCAAGCATCATGCTCGCCCCGAGGGGGTTCTGTCGGAGCGCGTCGCACGCGTCGTCCATGGGTGCAACTGTACCGGCCCCAGACGGCGCCGACAAAAGAACATTACTGCGACTCATACATGAACAGTTCTCATGTATAAAAAAATAATGTGCAAAAGGTTAGATAAACCATAAGGATCGGCAGTCAGATTCGTCCTCTCTAGGGTGCATCACACCGCCTTTGGGCTATCTGCATTCGGGTTTCACACTACTTCTAAGCACAATCGCACTTTTGCCCTAACCAATAGAATTGCGCGCCGCGAAAGCGCAACGGGTAAGATCGTGTTCGGACCGATTGCTGCGGCGGCTGCGCATCCCAGTCGGCGCGGCCAGTCTGCATCGCCCTGAGGAGCCCCGTACTTGACTGATCCTACCCTCTACGTCGCCGCCGGCGCGCTGGTTGGGGTGCTCGTGGGCCTGACGGGCGTGGGCGGCGGTTCCCTCATGACCCCGATCTTGGTGCTGGCCTTCGGCCAATCGCCTGCCGTCGCGGTGGGCACGGACTTGCTGTTCGCCGCGCTCACCAAAATTACCGCCAGTTTCTCCTTCGGCGCCTCCCGACGTATTGACTGGCGCATCGTGCGGCGGTTGGCTCTCGGGAGTCTGCCCGGCGCCGCCGGTGTGTTGGCGACGCTTTCGCTCAGTACCCGCAGCGCACTGCACGCAGACCGGTTCTTACTACTATGCCTTGGCGTGATGCTGGTTCTAACAGCTGCTGGCATGCTGCTGGAGTGGATCGTGCGGTTGCGCCTCGCCAAAAGTGCACAGCCGCGGCCCTTGGCAAACCCAACGACCACGCCGCCGCTGGCGCTCACCGTGTTGGTCGGCTTCCTGATCGGCGTGGCCGTGACCTTGACCTCGGTGGGCGCCGGGGCCCTTGGTACGGTCGCCCTGCTGTGGCTGTACCCCCGACTTCCAACCGATCGCTTGGTCGGCACCGACATTGCGCACGCCGTACCACTCACGCTCTTAGCCGGTCTCGGTCACGCCAGCCTCGGTCATATCAATACCGGCATGCTCGGCTACCTGCTCATCGGCTCAGTGCCCAGCGTCCTACTCGCCTCGCGACTGGCCATCCGCATCTCACAACTCCGCCTGCGGTTGATCCTCGCGCTCATGTTGGCCGTCGTGGGGACGAAGATCCTGCTCGGCAAGTAACGCCACAGTGGCATGATCGCCGCATGAATTTCATCGATGCCCCCACCGTCGCGCAACGCTTGGCCACGACGCCACTGCTGGAAGCGCTCGCGTCGATGTTTGCACGGGGCTGCAACACGCCCGTTCGCCACGCCCATACCCTCTCGGTGCCTGGTGCGGCCGATGGCTCCCTGTTGTTGATGCCGGCCTGGCAGACGGGCCGTTATCTCGGCACGAAACTCGTGACCGTATTTCCGGGCAACGCCGCACGGGGCTTGGCCGCCGTATCGGCTATATACATACTTTTTGACGCGACAACCGGTACTCCTCTGGCCATGATGGATGGCGACGAGCTCACCGGCCGTCGCACCGCAGCCACCTCCGCCCTCGCCGCCCGCCACTTGGCGCGCACCGATGCAACTTCCCTATTGGTCATCGGCAGCGGTCGCATTGCACGCGAACTGGCCATCACCCACTGGGAAGCGCGCCCTGCTTTGACGCGTATCGCGATCTGGAGTCGCTCGACGCTGCGCGCGCAAGGACTCGTGGCGGAACTCAGCGCCCGCGGCCTACCCGCCCAACACGTCGCTGATTTACGCACCGGCGTCGCTACGGCCGATCTGATCAGCACGGCCACCCTCTCCACCGCGCCGCTACTGCAACGGGAGTGGATTCGTCCTGGCACACATCTCGACTTGGTCGGTGCCTTTCGGCCTGGTATGCGCGAAGCCGATGACGCCCTCGTTGCCGCCAGTCGCATCGTTTGTGACACCCGCGAGGGCGTATTGGCCGAAGCGGACGACATCCGCATCCCGCTCGCCCGCGGTCTGGTCCAGCGCAGCGACCTGCAAGAACTCTCTGCACTCTGTCGCGGTGACACACCCGGTCGACGCAATGCCGAAGAAATCACGCTGTTCAAGTCCGTCGGCGCCGCACTAGAAGATTTAGCAGCGGCCATACTGGTCTACGAAACCGCCTAAGCGTTCACGCAATCACCGGAAAAGCCACCGGTCCCCAAAGCGCTGTGGGTGCATCCATCAGCACATCAATCACCAGCGGCACCAACCGTTCCATGAACCGCAGACAGTCGCGCATTTGCTCGCGATTGAGTCCACTGCCCCACGTTGCCCCGCCGTGCACCACCTGGTTGCGCAGCGTATAGATGCGCGACAACACAATACCGAGCACCATCTCGGTTCGCTGCGCCGCCAGCGCACGTTTCGCTGCGCGGTTGGCATTTTGAAAACTACGCTTCCAATCTTCCTCGGTGGTGCGCCCGTTCTGGAACTCCCAGAAATCTTGGAACACAAACCGGTTCTCCAGCAGTCCGCGGATACTTGCACCAAACTCTTTCCAGACGAGCGCAGCGATGCGGCCTTCCGGATCTCGTTCGATCAAACGCCGCAAAAAAGTGCGAAAGGCCGTGCGCTCGGATAACCGTCCCCCGTCATCGAACTGCACCGCGTAGGCCGCATTCAATGCGATCCACAAAAAAATGAATCGCCCGTCAGTATCCGAGCGGCGCGACTCCGCCGCCTGCAACCAACTCAAACTACGATGCACGCGCAAGGAGTGCGCTGCCGGCCAAGCCGCACGCTCCTGCCGATGCCGGGCCTTCAAGGTCACGTAGTCCATCTGCCCTCCCGAGCAACCGATCCACTCAAACGTACTGCGCTGCCGCCTTGGCCAAGGAGTCGGCAATGGCCGCGCGTAGTACCGGCGGACTCAAGACTTCCACCTGCGCCCCGTAGCGTTGTATATCCATGCCCAGTTCCGTCGCGTGTCGGAACGGAATGTGCAGCACCAAACTCCCATCCGGCAGCCGCTCCTGGCGCTGCTCGGGATGCCATTCTTCATCCGCCACCCAACGCGCACTCTCGGCGGTGAATTTGAGCACCGCGATCGCATCCGCCTCGCCCTCGAAGATGCCATAACCGCTCGAGAGTCGCGCATCCAGCGTTTTGGTCGGCAACATGTGGGCCGGAATCGGCGTTACATCCGCCGTAACAATCCGATCGAGCGAGAACACACGCAGATCGCGCCGCACATGGCACCACGCCCCCAGGTACCAATTGCTGCGATAGAAGGTCAGCCGCTGCGGCGACACGACGCGCGTCTGCAAAGCCTCCCGAGCCCGACTGCGGTAGCTGATCTTGATGCGCTTTTCAGTGGCTAGGGCCGCCAACACTGCCTGAAAGCGGCGCTCATCGATGCGGCGGTTCTGCGGCATTAGCAAGCGTACCCGCTCTTTCAATTCGCCACGGCCCGTCGGCCGTCGATACAGTAATTGCTGCAAGCGCGAGCGCGCCTCGGCCGTCTCCTGACGAAACACACCGGGCGGAATTTGATCCAGCAGATCGTAGGCGGTCAGCAACGCGGACAGTTCACGCGAATCGTAGGCGGGCCCCACCGCGGTCGATAACGTGGGCGCGTCCTTGGTAACGACGTAGCCCTTGCGCTCCCGGTCAAACGCCACTGTGACGTGGAGTTCCTCGCGCAAAAACCGCACGAGCCGCTTTACCGTCGCGCTCGACGCGCCCAAAGCCTGACCCAAAGCCGCGAGCGTAAGGGGCTCGGATGCCGAGGTCAGCAGGTCGTAGATTTCCGCTACGCGTTCATACCGCGCCATGCCACTCTTCCTGTTGCGGCCAAGGCGCGCCGCCCTGGTTGCCCAACCTGCAGTGTAGCCGCCACCGGGACCACACAGGCCCTTTTAGGCGCAGTATCGGGGCCCGCAGGGCAGGCGCCGCGCGCCGTTCAGCGCAAGCGCGCCGGTGACAAGCCCGCCACGGTCAAGCCCAGAGCGGTCGCCGCATCCGGCAAGGCCATCCCGGCAATAATGCGCGCCGCCAGATCGCCCAGACCCGAGGCACTCATAATGCCGCCGCCGCCCTGGCCGACCAACCAGAAAAAGCCCGGCACCACGGCATCAAAGCCGGCGACCGGATGTTCATCTGCGGTAAAGGTCCGCAAGCCGGCCCAACGTGCCTTCATCCGCCCCACCGTCAAGGTGGTCAACGTCTCCAACTGATCCACCGCCACGGCCAAGTCGTATTCGTCCGGTTGGGCATCGCACGGCAGCGAGGGGGTCTGATCGCCCGGCGACACCATCAGCACCGGACCGCTGGACTTGAAGTAAAAGCCGGAGCCAATCTCATCGATCACCGGTACGCCGGTGGCGTCAAATCCCGGGTCGTACGTGAACGCCGTGCGTCGACGCGGTGCGAGGCCTAGCGGCGGCACGCCGCACAACGCCGCCACCGGATCGCCCCAAGCGCCCGCAGCATTCACGATGACCGGCGTCAGGACCGTCTCGGCACCGACGCGCGCGTGCCACACAGCGCCCACCCGTTCGGCCCCGTGAAACTCCGTGTTGGCACACGTCTCAGCGCCTGCGGCACGCCCGCCCCGCAAAAATCCCTGATGCAGCGCATCGACATCGATCTCACAGTTCTCCGGATCCCAGTACGCGCGCGTAACCAGTTCCGTACGCAGGTACGGCACGAGGGCGTGGATTTGTGCGGCGCTGTACGGCACAAGACCGGGGTTGTGCGGCGCTGCATGGGCAAAAAAGGCATCCCCCACCGCTTCACCGCCCGCCACCGTGAACATGAGATTGCCGCGCCGCTCCAAAAGGGGCACGGCTGCAAATCCCGGCGGCGGCTGGTCCAGGAACGGCCGGCCATAGAGCACAATCGCGCGCATCAAGCCATCGAAGTGGCAAGCGGTCCATTCCGCCGCCGAGCGGCCACTGGTGTGATAGCCGTAGCCGGATTCGCGCTCGACCAGCAGCACCCGCCGCGTGGGTGCCAAGTAGTAGGCGACCGCCGCACCGGCAATGCCGCCGCCTATGACCAGAACGTCGACGTGTTTCATGAACGGCGCCGCCCGTCACAAGCGCACAGCAGATGAGTCATAGTCCACTCCAGCAAAGGCCGCTGGGGCCTACGATAGCCAGAGGCTACCAAAACGCACACCGCGCAGCGCGCCTACTACGGGTCGCCACGGGTACCGATAGCGCGGGTTAGGTTGGCGAAAAAGGCCGCGGTGGCGCAGCTGCAGGCCGGGTCGACTCGAGCGTGCGCAGACCCTCGCGCGCCACATCCAACGCCCCCTGCAATTGCGCCACCCGCAAGCGTAAGGCGGCGACCTCGCGGCTACTATGATCGGCCTCGGCCAAGCGCGCGCGCAACGCGTCGATTTCCCGCGCCCAGCGCGCCTGATGGACGCGCTCGCGCTCTTCGGCCAGCGCCGCCCGCGCGCGCGCTTCTTGCAAGGTCTGGGGATCGGCCGCAGGTGGGGGCTCGCGCACCGGCAAGGCCACGCGTCGCGCTGCCGCCGCCTGCAAGTGGCGATAGACCCGCCCGACGCTGCCCTTCGCCCCGTACCGATGCAGCAACAGCGCACGCAACGCCGTACCCGTTACCCGACCCCGCGCGGCGAGATCGCGAATCGCCGTCAAGATCATTTCGTCGGTCAGTAATCGGGGCCGCATGCGCGCAGTCTATAACGGCACTGCGCTATTAGGGAAAATTTTCCGTATCTCGTCGTCGCGGCGGCTAAAAGCGGTTTCTAGAGTCCCTATAGAGACTCTAATCTGTTTACTATCAATAAGTTAAGAACTACTTTTGTTCCACGCGATGTTCCACGCTGGAGCAGCCTGCCCCGCCGCGTCCGACCCCGGGCCCGGTCGGCGGCTACTGGACCCTAGAAACAAGGTTTCGTACCGTTTTCTCGTGTACCTGAAGTGCTTGTTTCTCGTTATATATCAAAAGGTTACTTTGGTTTCGTCTCGAAACCTCAGGCCCGCAGGACTCAGGAGAGGTCCTTTAGAATCTGCTCCATCGCCTGCATAACCGCCTCGCGGTCGATCGTTCCGACCCCGCGCGGAAAGGACACCGTCACCTTGCCGCGGGGATTGCGCACCACGATCGCTCGACCCGCTCGGCCGACGTTGTACTCCCGTCGGATCGGCTCGAGCTTGCGAGACTGGTCGAGACTCGCCAGCAACAATTTGAGGACCGCGCGCGGGTCCCGACCGCCCTCCTCTTCCCGCCGCGACAGATTCTTGGCCGCCTGCAACACCACATCCTTGGCGCCGGGCCGATCCAACAAGGCCGCCAGTTTGTAGGCCTGCTCGACCGGTACCAGCGAGCGGTCCTTGAACAGCGACGCGATGGGCGCGAGGGCCAGCAACTGCGCCGCCTTGACCATCTTGGTCACCTGCCCCTTGGACACGTTCAGCGCCGCGGCCAACGATTCTTGCGTCGGGAACACCCGCGCTTCCAGCTGCGCCGAAAAAGAAAGCGCCCGTTCCATGGGCGTGATGTCCTGGCGGTCCGCGTTCTCCAGATGCATCAACACCGCCGCCTGCATGTCCGGCACATCCACAACGCGGATCTTCAACTTCGTGTTGGTCGCCTCACAGGCATACCGGCGCCGCATACCGTAGATCAGTTCGAAATCAAAATCCGCATCGCCCTTCAGGCGCCGCGCCAACGCCGGCTCCTGCTGACCATCGGTCGGAATGGAGCGAATCAGGTCCTCACAGCGCTCGCGGGTGTACCAGCCATCGGAACGGTTGTGCAGCCGCCAACCCCGGCACCGCTTGGGATCCACTGACAAAATCGTCTCGCGAATCAGGCCCGGGCTGGTGCGCCCCTGCAACGCAAGTTCCGCCGTCGGCAGCACCGCTTGGGAGGCCGGCCGTTCGACCGAGGGCGCCGTCGCATCGGCGCGATCGCGCACCGTCTTGGCAATGTCCCCGAGCTTGGCGCCGCCGAACAATCGATTATTCATGACCAACCCCTCAGATGATGCCCTTGGCGTGGAGCGCTTCGCGCTTGGATGGCCATTCCCGCAGGAGGGCCGTCTCGATCTCACCAAACACGCTGTCCATCATCTCGAGGACTTTGCGGTTCGGCTTGCGCTGCTCATACGGCCCGATGAACTGGGCCGAGGCGTTGATCACTTCGGCGGCGTGAAAGAACACCCGCTGAAAGGCACTCTCGCCAAAGCAGGCGCGCATCACATCGACAAACTGACGCTGGCTGTCGTAGCGCTGATCAAACAAAGTGGTCAGCACGGAAATCCACCGGTAGCTCTTATCCGGTGCCAACTGCGCCACGTAATTGCGGATCATGCGGAAGAACTGCACGGTGGAAGAAAAATCAAACATCTTGGCGGCAGTCGGCACGAGCAACGCATCCGCGGCCAACAACACGTTCAACGAGATCACTCCCAAGGCCGGCGGCGAATCGAGCAAAATCACGTCGTAGTTCTGCGCCACCGACTGAATGCCGTAGCCCAGTTCTGCAAACACCTCGCGCCGCGCCTCGATCGAACTCTGCTCGGCAATGTGGATGACGAGCGCAATCTCCGCTTCATACAGCGCCAGACACGCCGGCACCAAATCCACGTTGGGAAAATAAGTGCGCCGGACCACCGGCTCGAGCGTGGAATGGGTCCCATCCAAATAGGCGAGGATCGTGTCCTCCTGCCGAATCTCTTCGTCGGGGACGTAGCCGAACATGGAGGTAGTCGTCGCCTGGCTATCGGTGTCGATCACTAATACCCGGTAGCCCTTCAGCGCCAGGTAGTGGGCCAAGTTGATGCAGGTGGTCGACTTGCCTACGCCCCCTTTGAAATTCTGGCAGGCCACCACGATCGGCCGATCGGTCGCCGCATCGCGCCACGGCAAGGTACCAAAGTGCGCTCGGAACGCTTGGATTTGTTCCAGCGTATAGCCGATCCGACGATTGTTGTCCGGATTGCGCGCCGGCGCATCGAGCTGCAGTTCCGACTCCGCCCGCGCCAGCGTGGTCCGATCGCGGCCGACCATCTCCGCCGCCTCCGACGGCGAGAACAATCGCTGCAGCGACTTACGTGCATGCGGCGCTTGGCCGAGCTCATGCATCTTGGACAGAAAATTCTCGCTGTACTCGAGAATCGACTGCAACTTGTCAATAGCGGGGGTCACTGGCACACTGTCCTCCCGGGGATTGGCTCACCCACGGATTTTCAGGCGAATCTACCAGAAATCCGTGCATACAACCGGGCCCAAGTGCATTATTCTTACCACGTGAGCGCCATAAGCACTGAAACCACCGATAGCTTGATGGGGGCCCTGCAGCGATACGAGGCTGCAGGATACTCACGCCCGCGCATTTTGGCGCGTCTGGTTGCCGATGGCTACGCGCCCGCTACGCTACGTCCCCTCTTTGCAGAATTCCCGGAGACGGCTTTTGTAAGGGCCGAGTTGCCTGGCCCGCGCGCGATCACCCCCCGCGCTGTTGCCGCCCAATTAACCGCACCGCCGCCGGCAAGCCCCAACGTGCCCGTACCCGCGCCGACGGCCGCCCCCACGTGGGCAGACCCGGCCGCCGCCTTGGATGGCATCTCCTTCCATTACGTCCCGCTGATTCAATGCTCCTTCCCGCATGCCGATCCGCGCGACCTGACCAGTTTTACGCGCCGCAACGGCTGGCTGGAATTGACGCTCGGCACGACCCGGCCGGAAACCGGCCTGCCGTATGGGGTGCCGGCGCGGCTGCTAACCATCTACTGCGCCAGCGAAGCGGTCCGCACCCGCTCACCGGAGATTTACCTCGGTAAATCGGTACACGAATTTCTGCGACTGCTCGACGTCCCGGTAACCCGCGGCGAGCGTGGCAACCTGCGGGTGTATGCCAATCAGTTACTGCGCCTGATTCATTGCACGCTGTCGATCGACGAAAACATCCGCGACGCCAGCGGCCGGACGGGCCTGCATATCCGCCAAGCACTCTTCGCCGAGGAGGCCCGCTTGTGGTGGGACGAGGACGCCACGGTCGGGCAGGGCAGTACGCTGCAACTGTCGTCCGTACTATTTCAATCGATTCTCGAGCGCTCTGCCCCGTTGTCGACGTCGGCCATCAAAGCATTGCGCAAGAGCCCGATGGATCTGGACGTGTACGCCTGGCTGATCCACCGATTGTTCCACTTGGGCAAGCCCAGCACGGTCACTTGGCAGCAACTATCCGACCAATTCGGGCACGCGTACGCGGAACTGCGACAGTTCCGCCGCTTCTTCCTCGACTCCCTCACGCGCGTGCGCGCAGTGTATCCGGAGGCCAACGTCACGGTGGTGGAGGGCGGCTTGATGTTGCTGCCTTCGCGCCCGCATCTGGCGCGGCGACCGAAAGCGCGCTGAGACGACGGGTCGCTGCACGAACGCCGACCGTTGCAACTCTCACGCGCAAAGCCATTTACGCCACCGCCAAAGGTGAAAAACTTGCGTAAATTCAATGCCTTTCGCGCACCTAATAAGGCATCGTTACATCTCTCACGCCTATGTGATAAGCCATTGATTTATAAACAATCACAGTCGCTCCGTCGGATGCCTAGTGCTAACCCGGCCCGTTACATCTCTCCCACGCGCGCGTTGCAAGCCGCTCGACCATACATCACACGACTCCCATAAAGCCGTTGCATCTCTCCGGAAAACATCGATATTTCTTATATAAAACAATGCGTTACCAATCCCTCCTGTATGTCCTGTAGTTCCCTATAATCAGTCCTTAAGAACGGTTGACACCGGCGGCCCGAAAAAACACGACAAAGCGGCGGACCGAACCGAAAAGAATGCGCCCGCGTGCCTAGACACCGCCTCTCTAGCGGCCTATGTCGCGACCGCGGTAGCCGGGCAGGGGGTGGGCAGGACACGCATCAGCCGCTTGCGCGCACGGGCGCGCTCGGCAGGCCGGGATTGGCTGTGGCGCTAGGCGCCAGCCTTTGCAATCTGTCGGTGCGCACCGCGGTGCGCACCGCAAGTCAGCCCGGCGCGTGCGGCGATGGTGGCAATGAGGTGACGCAACGCTGCGCGCATCAGCGTCGCGTCATCGCATCCAAAAAAGCGACGCCATACGAGAAATGTTCGGCGGCTCCCGCAAACCCTGCCCGCACCGCACTGACCAATATCCGTGCCGCTTGCATCTCGCTCAGTACGTCAAACCCATAACCGGGCATGCCGAACAGCGCGTACTCATCGAATACACTCCCGCAATACTCGCAGTGGTTGTAGTGATAGCAGGTCGTGTCCGCGAAACTGTGCCGTGGCCGGTACAGCAGGCTGTCTTGCTGAATGCGTAGGCTTACTGCGCTCGCAAGATTGGTTACGAAAGAAATTAAGGACGGTTCGTCGGCGCGTTCCCATTCGTCACTGTCGGGGTCCTCACCGTGCATCCGGATTTCATGTCCGGTCGGCAGGACGATGCCATGGACCCGAGACTCACGACCGCACTGACTGCACGGGTGCAGTGTTTCCAACAAGTAGTAGCTGTGCGCACGGGCGTTGATAAATTCACCCGCACGCGACCAGCCCAGTAGGGGACTGCAATCGACCCCCTCGGGCACAAACCAGCAGTGGCGTTCGCGATCCCAACGCGCCCCGAGGCGTCGCGCCGCCTCTCGGTCTTTGAACGGTACATCCAGATCGCGTCGACGCATCGTCCTACTCCCGCAGGCATCCATCCTGGGGAATGATGCGCAGGGCGCTCACGCGAACGTATGTCGACTAATTGCCCTGTTTGTGTAGAAAGTCGCAGCAGGTGTTTTTACAGCACGCGCGGCTTACGCGGACCTGCCCGGCGCGAGAAGCGCACGCGTGCATCGAGAATTTCGACATCAATTTGGGTGGAGCGGCCGCGATACACCTCTGCCTTGAGCCATTCGCTCTCAGCCTTGGCGTCGGGTTTTAAAACCAGTCTAGACCAGCACTTCACGTCCGCATCCCAACGATAGCCCCTCTCGCGCAAGCGATCCTTGGTATCGAAGGCGGAACCAATGGCCCATAACCGTAGCAGTGGTTCGTGCGCGGCTTCCAACAGTCGCTGCAATGCGTAGACACCAGAGACGGGGAGGGGACGAGATAGAATTTCTAGCAAGGCCCGACAGTCGACTTCCGAGCGATGCGCCTCGTAAAAAAAACCATACAGATAACCGAGATATTCGAGTTTCGTGCCGCGTACGCCTTCCGCGCTCCATGCAATCTGTGCATGTGAGCATCCGAAGGCGAGGGTTTCAAATACGCTGAGCCGGCGTTCTAGGAAGGGCCGATCGAAAGCGGCGTTATGCGCAATGATCAGTGTTGCATCTGCCACAACGGCCGCTACACGGTCGTCGTCGATGGCTTGCCCGTGCACCATGGCGTCCGTGATGCCGTGGATTTCTGTGGAGTCGGGTGGGATTGGGAATCCGGGATCTTCCAACCCTGAGTATGTATCAACTATACGTAGGACCCGTCCCGTTTCTACTTCGTATTCGAAGCGCAGTAGGGCGATTTCGATCATGGCGTCGGTGGGTAACCGACCGGTGGTTTCGGTATCCACGACCACGGCAAAGGCGGTAGGCCCCACCGCTGGGGGCCCGTAGACCTGCCGCGGCACTAGCCGGCGCACCACACGGTAATTGGGGCTGGCAGCCAGCAGGGCAGCGGCGGTCTCGAGGGGGGTTTCGTCTGGGGCGTTCATCAAATCTCCCGGTCGTGTGTGACCAGAGTAATCGCGCGCGCGTAGCGGGTCGAGAGGCCTGTATGCAAGATCAATATCTGTACAAACACAGCAATTATCCCTCTCACGGTCGCCGCGACCGGCATTGGATGCTGCGCCTCCACACCACAGGAGGTGCCTTCCCATGCAACTTAAACGACTCATCACCCGATCCATCCCGGTATTTGCCTTGGCGAGCGCAACCGCCTTTGCACAGACCAGTCCTTTTTCCACGGGCGCTACCGCCTTCCAGACGGATTTACTCACGACGCTCACCCCAATCGCTGTGATTGCAGTCATGGGACTCGGTGTTGCGGCGTGGTTCAACCGTATCAGCTGGGGTTGGGCGCTCGGCGGAGCGCTCGGCATCTTGCTGGTGTTCGGCGCACCGCAAGTGGTCACCTGGGTCCGCGCACTCGGCGGCGTGTGAGATGCACGCGCCCGCTCAACGTGCCGTGGTTGGCATGGATGTGTTGTTTGTCGGTATGACGCGCCCGGCAATGCGCTTCGGTGTGCCGTACGCCGCATTGTTGGTCAACGCGCTCGTGACACTAGAACTATTCCTGCTGACCCGTAACCTGCTCAGTCTCGTCGCTGCGCTACCGATCCACGGTCTGGTCTGGGCCTTGGCGGCCTCGGAACCGCGCATCTTTGAACTGTTGAAGGTTTGGGCGTTGGTGCGGGCGCGTGCCGGTGGGGGTCTGCCCTCGCCGTGGCGGGCACAGGCTTATGGTCCGTTTGGTCGCATCGGGCGGCAGCCGCCGCCCGAACTGCCTCTCAACGGAGAATGGGCATGCTGAGCGCTGCCGCCCGCCCGCGCCATGACACGGTGCCGATCGCGGTCAATGTGCCGTATCGCCTGCATGTGTCGCCGGCCATTCTCAGCCTGGAAGGCGGGGCGTATGTCGCGAGCTGGAAACTCGGCGGCCGCGCCTTCGAGTGCCTGACGGAGGCCGAGATTGCCGGTGCCCACGAGCGTCTGAACGTCTTTCTGCGCAACATCGCGTCCCCCGAATTGTCGTTGTGGACCCACGTAATCCGCGATCGCGCAGCCGCACTCCCACAGCAAGCGCGGTTCTCCGGATTTGCCGGTCGCGTCTCCGCGCGGTATCGGCAGCGTTTGGTGCACGAACACCTGATGCGCAACGAGTTGTACATCAGTCTCGTTTACAAGCCCAAAGGCTTACTCAACCACCTACCGACGCGGCGCAACAGCAGCCGCAGCGGTGAGGTGGCCGGTGCGGTCGCGCTACTGGCCAATCTGTCTAAAACGTTGGAGGCCAGTCTCGCGCCGTACGATCCCGTTTCTTTGACCGTGTACGAGAGTCACGGCCATCGCCGGTCGCATCTGTTGGAATTCTTTGCACTCCTGGTCAACGGCGAAGCCCAGCCGATCCCGCTATCGAGCGCCCCGGCCGCGCAGCTGATTGGTACAAATCGCCTGCTGTTCGGCTGGGAGACCGTCGAATACCGGTCGCCCACCGCGACGCGGCTCGGCGCTTTTCTCGGGCTCAAGGAATATCCGAACCCCACACAGGTCGGCATGCTCGATGCCCTGCTGGCTGCGCCTTTTCCGCTGGTGCTGACCCAGAGCTTTACGTTCTTGGGTCGGGCCAGCGCGCTCGGGCTGCTCGATCGACAAGCGCATCGCCTCGGTAATGCCGGTGATGCGGCCGTGTCGCAAGTGGTGGCGTTGCAGGCAGCGATCGATGCGTTGGCCAGTGGCGAGTTCGCCCTCGGTGACCATCACCTCAGTCTGCAGGTGCTGACAGAGCCATTTCATAGCGATGGCGCTGCCTTGCCACGCATCGGCGCCCTGCATGATGCGCTGGCCAAGGCGCGCTCGCTGTTGGCCGATGTGGGCTGCATCACCGCGCGGGAGGACTTCGCAGTGACCGCCGCGTTCTGGGCGCAGCTGCCGGGTAATTTGGCCGAGCGCCCCCGCGTTGCACCGATCACGAGCCGCAATTTTGCCGCGCTCGCCCCGTTGCGCAACTATCCGGCGGGCCGGGCCGAAGGCAATCACTGGGGCAATGCGCTGGCCGCTTTGCGCACGCGCGCCGGCACGCTTTATCACTTCTCTTTACATGCCACCGATCCGCGCGACCCCAATGGCGGCTCGCGCCGGGATACTGGACATACGTTTGTGTGTGGCCCCACGGGCTCTGGCAAGACGGTGTTCATTGGCTTTTTGGTCTGTTTACTGGCCCAGCAAGGGGCCACACAGATTGTGTTTGATAAAGATTGTGGTTTGGAGGTGTTGGTGCGCGCGCTCGATGGCCTGTACCTGCCGTTGAAGCGCGGCTTGCCGACCGGTTGCAATCCACTGCAAATCGGCGAGAACGCCAGCGCGCAGGCCTTCCTACGGCGCTGGCTTTTGATGCTCCTCGAGCGACCGGGTCGGCCGCTTGCCGTGCGCGAGGAGGCGGAACTGGATGCCGCGTTAAGCGGCTTGCTGGCACTGGAGCGGCCATTGCGGCGTTTGTCGCGGCTGCTCGAATTCTTGGATCCAACCAGCCCGGATGGGCCGCATGCGCGCTTGCGTCCCTGGTGCGAAAGCGCGGCGGGGCCCTTGGCATGGGCCTTCGATGCGCCCGAAGACATCATCGCCACGCAACTGGCTGGGGCAACGTTGGTGGGCTTTGACATGACCGAAATTCTGCAGGACCCGCTGGTTCGGGCGCCGCTAACGGCCTATCTGTTCGAACGCATTGAGTGCTTGCTCGATGGTCGGCGGTTGGTGGCTTGGATCGATGAGTTCTCCAAATTAATCGGCAGTGAGGAGTTCGCGGAACTCGCCGCTGATGGGACCAAGACGTGGCGCAAGCGCAATGCCGTTATGGCTTTCGCGACGCAAAGTCCCAGTGACATCCTCAGCAGCCGCGTGGCGCGCGCCTTGGTGGAACAAACCCCCACCAAAATTTTGTTCCCGAACCCGGATGCCGCACAGGCCGATTACGTGGAGGGCATGGGTTTGACGGAGCGCGAGTTTCAGCTGCTACGCAATGAACTGGTGCCTGGTTCTCGGCAGTTGTTGATTCGGCAGGGTCGCGATGCGGTGGTCGCTGAGTTGGACCTGCGCGGGCTGGAAGATGAATTGGGTGTTATCTCTGGTCGCACCGCCACGGTGGAGGCCGTACGTGCACTCATCGATCGCCATGGCGCTGCGGCTACCTTGTGGCTTGACCACTTTATTCCACCGTACGTAGAGGAGTTGCCCGGATGAACGTTCGCACCTCATGCATTTGCGCTTTAGTGGTGGCGGGGCTCGTCGCACTACCGGCCCGTGCGCAGTTTGCTGTGATCGATATGGCCTCGGTCAGTCAACTGATGCAACAAATGACGGCCTGGCAGGAACAACTGCTGTCGATGCGGATGCAACTGCTGCAAATGCAGCAGACCCGCATTGCGTTGACGGGTTGGCGCGGTATGGAACGTGTGCTGCCGTTAACGCCGGCGGATCGTAATTATCTTCCGTTAGATGCGGCAGGTTTGGTCGCGATGTCTACGGGGACTGGTGCGTATAGCGCATTGTCGGCGAGCATAAATCAGTATGTATCCGGTAATGCAGTACTAACACCGCAGGACTTGGCACAACTGCCGGCTGCGGATGTAGCCCGGCTTGCCGCACTACGTCAAACCATCGCGATGCGTCAGGCCCTGATGTCGAGCGCGTATGCGCACTCTAGTGATCGTTTCACTGCGCTTGGTGTCCTGGTCGACAAGATCGCAGCGGCACCGGATGCCAAGGCTATTGCGGATCTGCAAGCGCGCATCGCCGCAGAGCAAACCATGTTGCAAAACGAGAACGCAAAAATTGCCACGCTCGATCACTACGCGACGGCCGAGCGCGACGCTCGCGAATTGGCGACCCGCGAGGCCATCGTCAAAGGACATGGTCGTTTCGCCAGCCGCTTCATGCCCACCAATCCGGTGCCGTGATGTTTTTTCAGGATTTCTGGACGTGGTTGGATGCACGCCTATCGACCTATGTCTCCGTGCATGCGGCCGACTTGGCCGCGGCCTTGGAGCCGGTCGCGGTCACACTCGGGGTCTTGTACGTCATGTTCTGGGGCTGGCTGCATCTGCGCGGCCAGATTGAGGAGCCCTTCATGGAAGGGGTCCGACGCATTTTCACCTTATTCATCGTGTTTGGCGTGGCCCTGCACTTGTGGGCTTACCACGACGTCTTGGTCAGTGTGTTCTACGAGGGTCCTACGCAGTTAGCCGCTGCGATTCTCGGCGCGCAGAGCCCCGTTGCTCTGATAGACGCCATCTGGGCACAAGGCGGGGCGGTGGCCGACACGCTCTGGGGCAAAGGCAGTCTACTCACCGGAGACGGCGGCTTTTATATCGCCGGACTGCTGGTTTACTTGTTGGTCGGCTTTGCGTGCTTGTACACGCTGTTTCTAATCTCATTGTCGAAGATTGCGCTTGCGGTGCTGCTCGCACTCGGGCCGCTATTCATTTTGTTGACCCTGTTCGATGCCACGCGGCGGCTATTCGATGCCTGGATACATGAACTGACCAACTATGGGCTTGTTTCCATTCTGACGGTGATGGTGACCACCTTGTTGCTGGACTTGTTGTCCACCTACGCCGAGCAAACGGCGACCCGCGGCGGTGACTTGCTGACCGTCGATGCTCTGGATCTGGCGCTCGCTGCGGGCCTGGTGATCCTAGTGCTCTTGCAGGTGATGCCGATGGCTGCCCGTTTGGCCGGTGGCTTTGCGTTGGCAACCCAAGGCGTGGTGGATCGTGGTGTCGACGGCTTGCGTCGCGCTGTCCGTTCCCTTGGTTCGCGCGGCTACACCTATTTTTCTACACCGGCGCCGGCCGTTGCGCCGACCTCCCTCCTGCAACCAACGAGGCCCTTATCATGAAGTTTCGTTTAGTCCTGCTTGCCGCGACCTTAGCGGTGGCCGCTTGCGCGAATCATCCACCGGCGCCATGCAGCGGTCCTTATGAGCCCGTGAATCCAGCCACTGTGGCGGTGCCCCATGGCTGACGCGGACGCTTACTACGCGGAGGCGCAGCGTTGGCTGCAGGACGAGCGCCAAGGTGACCGCCGCCGCGCTGGGGCGTCACTGGTCCTGGCCGGCGCTGCGTTGGCGGTGTCAGCGATCATGGCGACAGCGCTGGTGGTTGCCATGCCGCTCAAGCGCACCGAGCCTTATGTCGTGCGCGTGGACTCAGCCTCGGGTGTTGTGGACATCGTGCCACGCTACGTCGGCACTGCGGATTTGCCCGAAGCAGTACGTCGGCATTTGCTCGGCGAGTACGTCATCCATCGGGAGCGCTATGTGGCGGCGCTGGCGGAGGTCGACTACGAAGCGACCGGGGCCTTTCACACCGCGCCGATGAACGAAGCATGGTCCCGGCAATGGGCGCGCTCCAATCCGGAGTCTCCACTGAATCGCTACACGGATGGCAGTCTGGTCACCGTACAGATCCGCTCGATTGCGTTTCTCAAACACGATGAAAACACCGACGTGGCGCAAGTGCGGTTTCGCCGTGCCGTGCAGTCGACGCCGGGTGCGCAGGAACGTGTGGACGATTGGGTCGCGACCATTTCCTCTACCTTCACCAAACCCTCGGAGGACTTGCGCCGACGCACGGCCAATCCACTGGGTTTTAAGGTGATCGACTATAGGCGTGAACCGGAGGTTGGTGAGGCGGCCGTGCCGGAGACGAAAGGAGGTGCGTTATGAGAGTGCGTCGTGCGTTGCTGGCCACGACGGTGGCCGCTGTCTTTGCGTTGCCGGTCGCGGCGCGGGCCGATGACGATGGGCGCGTCAAGCGCGTGGACTTCGAGCCGGGCCTGGTGTTGCCGCTGACTTTGTTTGTGGGTTACCACGTGCATTTCGAATTTGCCCCCGAGGAACGCTTCGTCAATCTCGGTGCGGGGGACTCCTCGTTGGTGGAAGCGGCGGCGGAGCGCAATCATCTGTTTCTAAAGCCGCGCGTACCGTCGGCGGGCACCAATCTGACCATCCTGACTGACCGGCGCGTGTACTACGTCGATTATCGCGCCTTAGGTCGGCCGCCAAAGCCGGGAGAGTTGGTGTATGCGGTGTTGTATCACTACCCACCGCCGCCCGAGTTGACGCTGCCCGCGCCACCGGTGGTGCCAGGCCGACGCGCAATCGCCAATCAAAACTATGTCTACGCCGGCCCCAAGGATCTGCGTCCGATGCGGGCCGAGGACGATGGCTTGATGACGCGATTGACCTTCGGTCGCGCGACGGAGTTGCCGGCGATCTATATCGAAAACAGCGATGGCTCCTTGTCACTGGCGAACACGCATCTCGAAGGCGCCACGGTGTATGTGCATCGGGTGGCTGGGCGTTTATCCCTGCGACGGGGTGCTTTGGCAGGCTGTTTGGTCAACCGAGGCTTGGATCGCGCGGTGGCCGCGCCGGACAATGGCACCGTAGACCCAGCAACCGATCGGCTGCTGCGCGGCGGCGTGCCATGACTGCACGCGCGGCGGTGCCGGGTGAACGCGGCGATGCGATTGAAATGCCCGGTGCTGCTCGGCGTGCGGCGGCGTATCGTCGCATCTTCCTGCTGGTGCTTGTGCTGGGCGGCGCTGGTAGTTTGTTGGTGTATTACTGGTCCCGGCACCATCCGCAGGTCACGCAGACCACACGCCCTAAGGGCCCGCGGGTGGCGAGTACCGAGATGCGCTTGCCACCGCTGCGTCCCGCGCCCCCAGTCGCGGTAGACGGGCTTGTGCACGCGGCGCCGGCCGCTGTGCCCGGGGCCGCAACCGGTGCGGCGGCGGCTGATGTGCCGCCCGTACCGGCCCTGCCGAATGCAGTGGCACTCGGCGCTCCGGGCGCTGCGGCGCTCGCTGGCTGGATACCGAGTACGGCGTCGGCAGGTCAGTCGGCGGGACGGCGGGGCAACAGTCCGGTCCTCTTAAAGGCGGTGAGCGCGACCGAAGTCGCGAGTGTCGCCCGACCGGTCGATGTAGCCACTGAGCCCCGCGCGCAGGGCCCGGTCAAGGTGCTGCATGCGGCGCGATTGCCGGCGCTGCGCTTTTTATTGGCGCGGGGCTCGTTTCTCGACTGCACGCTCGAAACGGCGATTGATTCGACCTTGCCGGGTTTAGCGACCTGTCTTTTGTCCGGGGACGTGTACGGTGCGGATGGCACGGTGGTGCTCTTGCCGCGCGGCTCGCGCCTCGTTGGGGATACGCGTTCGGATGTCCGTGCCGGTCAGGCGCGCGTGGGGATTACGTGGACGGAGGCGCGTACGCCGGAGGGATTGGTGCTGCCGCTCGGTGCGGCGGCGACCGATGCGCTGGGGCGTACCGGTGTCCCTGGTGCGGTGGATCGACACACGATCGAGCGCTTCGGTTCGGCCGTCATGCTCTCAGTCATCGATGCGGCCACCGGCGCCCTGATGAACCGCCGTCCGCCGGGCAATGGCATCGTCTACAACGTGCAGGGCTCCCGTGATGTCGCCACCGAAGCCTTGCGCCAGTCGATTCATATCCCGCCAACCATCCGCGTCGAACCGGGCGCGCGGGTCGATGTCATTGTGGCCACCGATGTAGATTTCGCCGAGGTCTATCAGTTGGTCGCGCATGACGGCGGTTGAAGCGCGCGATGGCGAGTCGGCGCTGGCGCAGTACACCCGGCCGCTGGCGCGCTTGTTGGCCGATCCGGAGATCACAGAAATTTGTCTGCAGCGACCGGGGGAGTTGTGGATTGAGCGCGCCGACGGTTGGCGGCGGCACGAGGCGGCGTGGGCTACGTTGGTATGGGCACAGCATTTCGCGCGCCTGGTGGCGACCCGGACGGAGCAGCGGATCAGTGCGGAGACGCCGCTCTTGTCCGCGTCACTACCGAGCGGCGAGCGGCTGCAGTTTGTGTTGCCGCCGGCAACAGCCGCCGGTAGGGTGGTGTTGTCCGTGCGCCGGCCAACCGGGCGCTTGTACACGCTCGAGGATCTGGCCCGCGGGGGCGCGTTTGCGCACTGTACGGGGACAAGTGCAGCGCAGAGTGGTTTCACCGAACTCGAACAAGCCTATCGTAGCGGCGCGTGGCAACAGTTTCTGTCACTCGCCGTGCGGGCTCGTCTCAACATCTTAGTAGCTGGGGCTACGGGTTCTGGCAAGACCACGTTGACCAAAGCGTTGATTCGTGAAATTCCGATCACCGAGCGCTTGATCAGCATTGAGGATGCCGCGGAGCTCGATCTTGCCTCGCACCCGAACGCGGTGCATCTGTATTACTCCAAGGACGATCAAGGACGTTCGCGCGTCAGCGCCAAGCAGTTGCTCGAAGCGTCGTTGCGCTTGCGTCCGGATCGGATCTTGCTGGCGGAATTGCGTGGCGAGGAGGCCTATCACTTTCTACGTAACGTCAGCTCCGGCCACCCCGGCTCCATCACCAGCATCCACGCCGGGAGTGTGGAGTTGGCGGTGGAGCAGGTCTCGCTGCTCGTGCGTGAATCCAGTGCTGGCCGGGATCTGTCGCTCGCAGACTTGCGCCGCTTGCTGTATGCGGTCTTGGACGTCGTCGTCTACTGCGCGCGTGTCGGTGACATGCGCGTGGTGCAGGCGGTGTGGTGGCGAGCGGCGGCGGCGGTCAGTGAAGCGCGGTATGCTCCAGCGCAGTGAATGGAGAACACAGCATGCAACGGTTGTGGAGCGCTGAGCACCGGCGTATGCGCTGGAAGAACGGCAAAGGCGAAACGGTGGAAATTGCAGTACACCCACCGGGTGCGGCATTGGACGCCTTCGCTTGGCGGGTCAGTACAGCGGCCGTGGTCGAAGATGGGCCCTTCTCATGCTTTGACGGTGTGGATCGCACGTTGGCGGTGCTTGCCGGCGGCACGTTGCGCTTGCAGATCGGTGCCGCCCCTGCCTGTCAGCTGGATCCGACGAGCGACCCGCTGGCCTTTGCTGCGGACGCGCCCTGTCACGCGCAGTTGTTTGGGGGGGTAGTCGCGGATCTCAACATCATGAGTCGGCGCGGTCTGTGGCAACACCGATTGCAGCGATTGGCGTGTGCGGTACCGATTGCGCAGGCGTCCGTCATGGCAGTGCTCGTCGCGGCCCCTGGTCCTGCCACGGTGCGAGTAGATGGGGTGACGCTGGACTTGGGGCCTCTGGATGCGCTGCGCTTGGAGGCCGGACAGACGGTGACGCTACTGGACGGTGACGGCTGGCTGGCGCAGTTTGATCCGAGTAGCGCTTAAGGCGCGCTGGTCATTGCGCGCGCGGATCACTCTTTGATCTGTACCCCGCGTTGGAGCGTGCCATGACACTGGACAGCGACCTATCCGAAGAAATGAAACAATACATGCAGGCGCCCGATTGCAGTGGCAGTGATCGTACGGCCGCGGACGTGCGCTGTGAGGCGCTGCGGTATATGCAGGCCGTGGCTACCGGGGACGGGCAACTCACGCGTGGGCAGACGGATCCTTACAACGCTGCACGGATGGCGGCACTGCCGCAGGCGGCGGTCAAGGAGCCTGCCCAAGGGGTAGGGGATCCACGCAGCGTTTAGGTTGCGCAGTCCAAAGCCGGAAACCCCGGCGTGCCACAGCGGGCATGCCAATCGCGAATTGCCTGCCAGGCTTCCTCGGCGGTTTCGGCGTAGGCAATCAACGCGCGATCCTGCGCCGCAATCAGACCGTTCTCGACCAGCGCGTCCAGATGCAGTAGTTGCTCCCAGTAGGCGCGTCCGACCAACACGATGGGCACGGCGGGCATGCGGCGGGTCTGCACGAGGGTTAGTGTTTCGAACAATTCATCGAGCGTGCCAAAGCCGCCCGGGAAGGCGACCAATGCGGCCGCGCGGCGCATGAAGTGCAACTTGCGCATGGCGAAATAGTGGAACGAGAGGCACAGCCCTGGCGTGATGTACGGGTTGGGGCGTTGCTCGTGCGTCAGTTCGATATTGAGGCCCACGGATTCGGCTCCCACGTCGGCCGCCCCCCGATTGGCCGCTTCCATGAGACCGGGCCCGCCACCGGTCATGATAACGACGCGCTCCCCGTCATCCGCCGCCGGCAATTGCCCCACCAAGCGACCGAATGCGCGCGCCACGTCATACCACGGCGCGAGCGTTGCCCGTTGCCGCAGTCGGGCCAGCGTCTCGCGCAGCAGCGGATTATCCGGATGTTGCGCAAGGGCCACTTGCGCGGCGTCGACGGCGGCCGCTGCTTTGCTGGGTTCCTCGATGCGCGCACTGCCGAACACGACGATCGCGTGACGGACGCGATGCGCGGTTAACGCCAACTCCGCTTTCTCGTAGTCCAGCCCGATGCGCACGGAGCGCATCTCCTCTTGGGCCAGAAAATCGAGGTCGCGATCGGCCGGCCGATAGGCTGGATCGGCGATGAGCGCGGCGACGCGATCCGCATCGGTCGGCGCCGTCACCTTCAGGCTCCGAGTGCCTTGGGTAGAGCCGCAAGAAAGGCGTCCGTCTCGTGCTGCAGACCGATGGAGACGCGCGCCCACGTATCGTAGCCATCGAAATGCCGACCGACCTTGATGCCCTTGGCGAGCATGCGCTCCTGAAACTGTTTGAGCGGGCCACCGGTATCGAAGAAGACGAAGTTACCCTGCGATGCAGCGCGCGGCAAACCGCGTGCGTCAATGGCCGCTTGGATACGACGACGGTCGTTGATCAGTGCCGTACGCGTTTGGCTGAGGAAGGCGTGATCGTTCAGGCTAGCAGTCGCCGCGGCGATGCCGGTGCCATTGGGATAGGTCAAACCCCATGCCGCGACGGTAGCCGCCGTCTTCTCGTGGGCGAGGCCATAGCCGACCCGCAGTCCCGCCAGGCCATGGATCTTGGAGAAGGTGCGTACGACCAGCAGGTTGGGGATGTCACGGACGAGTGCGTCCACCGAACCGGCGTTGGGATCATCCACCAAATGGATATACGCCTCGTCGACCACTACGAGCACTTGCTCTGGCACTGCTTTGATGAAGGTTTCGAGTTCTGCACGGGCGACCACGGTACCGGTGGGGTTGTTCGGGTTGCAGATGTAGACGACGCGGGTCTTGGCGTTGATGGCCGCATGCATACGCCCCAGATCGTGTTGGTGTTTGCTGTCGACCGGAATGCCCTTGACGGTCAGACCGAGGCGGGTGCCAAAGGCGGGCAGTTCTTCATACGTGGGCACGGCCGCAATGAGCTCGCCACCGGGGCCGGCGTTGGCGCCCATCAGGGCCGTGATCTTGAGTAGCTCGCCCGAACCGGTGCCGATGATCACTTGCTTGACCGGCAGGCCATGCGCGGCAGCCAGTTGTGTGCCGAGTGCATCGACCTCGGTATCGGCGTAGCGCGGTGCCCGCACAATGCTGGCGAGGATGGCTTCGCGCGCTTTGGGTGACGGGCCGTACGGATTTTCGTTGCCATCGATGCGAATGAGGTGGCCGGCCAGCGGGTCCGGATTAGGGTTGGCCACATGGCCGCGCTTCTGTGCGTCGGCACCGGCAAAGGGCACGCTCGCAAAGAGGGCCGCGGCACTGAGTAGGGCGCGGCGCCGGGACAGGCGAGGCATCGCAAGAACGGTGGGCTGGGTGGCGTCGTGGTGCATGGGTATCTCCAACGGTTGAGCGCTGACGCTAGCACGGGTGGATGGGCCGCGTCAGGTTCTGCGGGTATCGCGGTCAGGTTTGGCGGGTGGGTTTGTTCGTTTTCTACGCGCCCGGCGCAATCGGTGAGTCCTTGATCGGCCTCTCCACGCAGGGTCCGATGGCCACCAAGACACCAGCCGCCAATAGGGCAGGCGGCACCGCTCAAGCGCTGCGCAGCAGTTCCCGGCCGATCAAAATCCGCTGCACGTCGGACGTGCCTTCGTAGATCTGGCAAACGCGCACGTCGCGATAGATTTTCTCGACCGGATAGTCGCGCACATAGCCGTAGCCGCCGAGGATCTGGATCGCCGCGGAGGCGACCTTCTCGGCCGCCTCGGACGCGAACAGCTTGGCCATGCACGCCTCCTTGAGACAGGGCCTACCCAGTTGCTTTAGCGCGGCTGCGGAAAATACCAACTCCCGTGCAGCCTCAATCTGGGTCGCCATGTCGGCGAGTCGAAACAGAATGGCCTGATGCCCTGCGAGGGGCTGTCCGAAGGCCTGCCGTTCCTGCGCATAACGGGTCGCGTAAGTGAGCGCTGCCTCCGCCATGCCCACGCTCTGTGCGGCAATGCCGATCCGGCCGACTTCGAGGTGGGCGAGCGCGATGCGATAACCGTCGCCTTCGGCGCCGAGGCGCAACGACTCCTCGATGAACACGCTGTCATACGTCAGTTCGGCGGTGTCGGACGCCTGCTGGCCCAGTTTGTCTTCCACCCCCGATACCCGAAACCCTGGCGTGTCGCTGGGTACCAAGAAGGCGCTGATGCCGCGCTTGCCGGCGGCAGGGTCCGTGACCGCGAAGGTGATCACCGTCTTGGCGATGCGCCCGGAGGTGATGAATTGCTTGACGCCATCGAGCGTATAGCCGTGCTCGGTACGACGCGCCGTCATGCGTAGGTTCGATGCGTCCGAGCCGGCTTGCGGTTCGGTGAGTGCGAAGGCGCCGATCTGCCCACTGGTGGCGAGCGGCTGCAGAAAGCGGGCTTGTTGGGCGGGGGACCCCTGTGCGACGAGAATCGCGCAGACCGGCGCGTTGTTGACGCTCATGATGGTGGAGATCGCGCCGTCGCCAGCGGCAATCTCCATCAATGCGACGGCATACGAAACATAGTCAAGGCCCGCGCCGCCAAGCGCTTCGGGCACGGTCATGCCCAGAAATCCGAGCGCTCCCATTTCGTGAAACACGTCTTCTGGGATTGCGCCATCGACCTCCCATTGCCGCGCGTGGGGCGCCAGGCGCGTGCGCGCGAAGTGTCGTGCGGTGTCACGCACCAGTTCTTGCGTTTCATTAAGAATCATTGGCCAAGACTCCGGTGCGAGGTATCCCACGCACGCAGTGGTTTGCTGAAAGTGCGCATAACAAGTATTCGATTAGGGGGATCAGAGCAGGCGCTTTCCGGGGCAAAAGCCCGCAGAGAGGCGGCTCTGCAAGGCTCAGTCGCGACGGGGTGCCGGCACGGGCGAATCCACATCGATGCCGCTGATTTCGAAACCGCGCCTAAAATCGCGCACGTGCTTGCCCATCCACTCGCGGGCGGTCACTACATCGTGGGCTTCGATCGCAGCCAATATTTGCTGCTGCGCTATGGCGATGCGTGCCCGGGCCGGCGGCGCGCGATCGATCATCACTTCGAGCGCTGCGACCAACAAGAGCAGTAGGGGCTCTTGGGTGATCAGCAGTACCCGGTTGCCACTGGCGATAGCTACCGCTCGAAAAAAGTCGGCGACCCCCGCGACGGCCTGCTGTGCGCTGCTGTGGTCCGCGGCGTAACGCGCCACTGCGCTGCGTATCGCCTCTAGCGCCGTCGCCTCGGCATGGCTCGCCGCATCCGCCGCAATCGGTGGTTCGATGAGTTCCAAGGTCTGCCACACCTCACGCACCGTCACGTCATGCAGTGCAAGTGACTGGCCGACGCGGCCGGCGATTTGCTCGACCGCGGGACGGGTGACCACCATGCGCTTGGTGCCGCGGCGCCGAGTCACCAGCTCTGCGCTCTCTAACTCCCGCAGGGCTTCGCGGATGGTGGAGCGGTTGACTGCGAATTGATCGGCCAACTCGGCCTCCGGGGGCAATGAATGCCCCTCGCGCAGCGTTCGATCCAAGATACGGGTAGCGATCGCCGTCGCTACGCGACGGTAGCCTGGTTCAAACGGTAGTGGCGCAAATGTGGTCATTCACCGGTTCCGATTAGTTCACGTCCGATCAACATGCGCCGCACCTCATTGGTGCCGGCGCCGATGTCGTACAGTTTGGCATCGCGCAGCAACCGACCCGTCGGATAGTCATTGGTGTAGCCATTGCCACCCAGCGCTTGGATCGCCTCGAGTGCGATGCGCACCGCCGCTTCGGAGGCTTGCAGGAAACAGGCGGCGGCAGCACGGCGCGTTTTGACACCGGCGTCACAGGCGCGGGCCGTGGCGTGCACGAATGCGCGGCTCGCATGGAGACTGGTATACATGTCGGCTATCTTGCCCTGCATGAGCTGAAATGTCCCGATCGGGCGGCCGAATTGCTGCCGCTCACGGACGTAGGGCAGGGTGACGTCCAATGCCGCTGCCATGAGGCCCAGTGGCCCGCCAGAGATGACCACCCGCTCGTAGTCCAAGCCATTCATCAATACTGCGACGCCGGCGTTTTCGGCGCCGAGGATGTGCTCAGCCGGAATCTCGCAGTCCTCGAACACCAACTCACCGGTCGACGAGCCGCGCATGCCGAGTTTGTCGAGTTTCTGCGCGACGCCAAAGCCTGGGGTGCCGCGCTCCACAATAAAGGCGGTGATACCGCGCGGCCCGGCGTTGGGCAGCGTTTTGGCATAGACCACGACCACGTCCGCATCCGGTCCGTTGGTGATCCACATCTTGCGGCCATTGAGTACGAAACGATCGCCACGCCGATCGGCGCGCAGCGTCATGCCGACCACGTCGGATCCCGCGCCCGTCTCGGACATGGCCAGTGCACCGACGTGCGCGCCTGAGATGAGCTTGGGCAGGTAGCGGGCCGCCTGCGCCGGCGTCGCATTCAGGCGTAACTGGTTAATGCAAAGGTTGGAATGCGCGACGTAGCTCAGGCCGACGGAGCCGGACGCACGCGAGATTTCTTCCATGGCGAGGACGTGCGCGAGATAGCCCAGCCCAGTACCGCCCTGTGCCTCCGGTACCGTCATCCCCAGCAGCCCCTGCGCGCCGAGTTCCGGCCATAGATCGCGTGGAAAGACGTCGCTGCGGTCGATCGCCGCGGCTCGCGGCGCAATGCGATCTGCTGCAAAGCGGCGCACAGTCTGGCGCAGTAACACCAGCTCTTCCGATAGGCCGATGTCGAGATCGCTGTCGTGGTCCAAACTGGGTGCCGCCATGTTGCTCTCTCGGTGAACGATACGATAGTATTATTGTCGGACAAAAAGACAGGAAATCGCAAGATGTTTCGCCTGCATAGTCAGATAGACGTTAAAAGCCCCGATTTCAGCGTCAATTCCGCTGCAATGGCGACGATCGTGGCCGATCTTCGAGCACAACTGCAGCGCGTTGCTGCGGGTGGATCGGCCAAAGCCGTGGAGAAGCATCGGGCCCGCGGCCGCCTATTGGCCCGCGAACGCATCGACTTGCTCATCGACCCCGGTGCGCCGTTCCTTGAATTGTCAGCTCTTGCCGCCCACGGCCTCTATGGCGATGAAGTGCCGTCTGCCGGCCTCGTCACCGGCATCGGCCGGATCGCGGGGCGCGAGTGCGTGATCGTGGCCAATGATCCGACCGTCAAGGGCGGCACCTACTACCCGCTGACCGTGAAGAAGCACTTGCGCGCCCAGGAGATCGCCCGCGAGAACCACTTGCCGTGCGTGTATCTGGTCGAGAGTGGCGGCGCTTTTTTGCCTGCTCAAGACGAGGTGTTCCCCGACCGCGACCACTTCGGCCGCATCTTTTACAACCAGGCGAATTTGTCGGCTGCCGGCATCGCGCAAATCGCCGTTGTGCACGGCTCCTGCACGGCGGGGGGGGCCTATGTGCCGGCCATGGCGGATGAGAACGTCATTGTCCGCAACCAGGGCCAGATCTTTCTCGGCGGGCCGCCGCTCGTCAAAGCGGCTACGGGTGAGGTGATCGATGCCGAATCGCTCGGTGGCGCCGATGTGCATTGCCGCGAGTCTGGTGTATGCGACCACTACGCGCAGAGCGACGCGCACGCGTTGGGGATCGCCCGCGACATCGTTGCCCGCTTACGCCCGCCACCGGATCGTGCGCCACCGATCGCGCCACGCGAGCCTTTCTACGATCCCGCCGAACTGTACGGCGTGATCCCAGCGAGTCTGCGCAAACCCTACGATGCGCGCGAGATCATCGCGCGAATCGTCGATGCGTCGGAATTCTCCGAATTCAAGGCGCTGTATGGCACGACGCTGGTCACCGGTTTTGCACACCTCGGCGGCTACCCGGTGGGCATTGTGGCCAACAACGGTGTGCTGTTCTCCGAGAGCGCCCTCAAGGGTGCGCACTTCGTACAACTGTGTGCGCGAGAAAAAATCCCGTTGCTGTTCTTGCAGAACATCACGGGCTTCATGGTGGGCCGACGCGCTGAAGCCGGCGGCATTGCGCGCGATGGCGCGAAAATGGTCACCGCCGTGGCCGCAGCACAAGTGCCGAAACTGACGCTGATCGTGGGCGGCAGCTACGGCGCGGGCAATTACGCGATGTGTGGCCGTGCCTACGGGCCCCGCTTGCTGTTTCAATGGCCGAACGCACGGACCTCGGTGATGGGGGGCGAGCAGGCCGCAACGGTACTGGCCACAATCCGCCGCGACCAGGCACTTGCCGCCGGGCGCACCTGGTCGCTCGAGGACGAACAAGCCTTCATGGATCCCATCCGCACCCAATACGAGACGCAGGGGCATCCGTACTACGCTAGTGCCCGGCTGTGGGACGACGGCGTGATCGACCCGATCGATACGCGCCGCGTCCTCACTCTTGCGCTTGCCACGGTGCGCAATGCGCCCATTGCCGAGACCCGTTACGGCATCTTTAGGATGTAACCGATGGAACAGAATCTCCTGGAATCCGAGCCCCTACCTGGCATCGTGCAACTGACCTTAAACCGGCCTCAGGCACGCAACGCGCTCGATATGGACTTGATCACGACGCTGTCGGCGGCGATCGCGCGCCACAGCGTGCGGGCTGCGACCCGGGTGATCGTGATCCGAGCCAGTGGTACCGCGTTCTGTGCCGGTGCGGACCTGAACGCGATGCGCGCATTAGGCCAAGGGCCACTCGATCTGAATATTGCGGATGCTGAACGGCTCGCGACCCTGCTGCTGGCGCTGCGTCGCAGCCCCAAGCCCACCGTGGCCGTGGTGCAGGGTCCGGCATTTGGCGGTGGGGCCGGTTTGGTGAGTGCCTGCGATGTGGCGATCGGCGCTGAGGCGGCGCTGTTTTGTTTTCCTGAAGTGCGACTCGGCATCGTGCCGGCGATCGTCGCGCCTTATGTCATTGCGGCGATGGGCCTGCGCCAAGCGCGCCGCTATTTCCTCTCCGGTGAGACCTTAGGCGCGGAACGCGCGTGCGCCCTCGGTCTGCTGCATGCGGTGGTGCCCGGCGCGCAACTCGATGACGAAGCGCTGCGAATCGCAGGCGAACTGGCCACGGGCGGCCCCGAAGCGCTCGCCAACGCCAAAGAACTATTCGATGCGGTGGCGGGTCGGCACCCGGATGAGACCCTCGGCCACGCGCTGGCGGCGCGCCTGGCCACGTTGCGGGCGAGTGCCGAGGCGCAGGAGGGGCTAACCGCCAGACTCGCGCGCCGCACCCCAGGATGGATGCGCTGATGTTCAAGAGACTACTGATCGCGAACCGTGGCGAAATAGCGGTGCGGGTATTGCGCACGGCACAGCGCCTCGGTATCCACACGATTGCGGTGTACTCCGATGCCGACGTCGATGCCGCCCATGTGCGCCTCGCGGACGAGGCCTGGCATCTCGGCCCCGCAGCGCCGCGGGAGAGCTATCTGAATGCGGCGAGGCTACTGGAGATTGCGCACCGCAGCGGCGCGGACGCGATCCACCCCGGCTATGGCTTTCTCTCCGAGCGCGCGGAATTTGCAGCCGCCTGCGCTGCAGCGGGTGTGGTGTTTGTGGGCCCCCCGGCGTCCGCGATGGCGGCGATGGGCTCCAAGAGCGCGGCCAAGGCCGCCATGCAGCGCGCCGGTGTGCCCGTACTGCCGGGCTACCACGGTAGCGATCAGTCGCCTAAGCGCCTGCTCGATGAAGGCAAAAGGATTGGCTTTCCACTGATCATCAAGCCGAGCGGTGGTGGTGGCGGTAAGGGGATGCAAATTGTCTACGCCGAAGCAGAACTTGCCGCGGCGCTGGCGAGCGCGACCCGCATCGCCACCAGCGCATTCGGCGATTCGATGCTGCTGTTGGAGCGTTATCTGCCAGCGCCACGCCATGTCGAGGTGCAGTTGCTCGCGGATGCCAACGGAACCGTGCGTTGCCTCGCCACCCGCGACTGTTCCGTCCAACGGCGGCATCAAAAATTGATCGAGGAAGCGCCAGCGCCTCACCTCGCCGCCGATGTGCGGGCCCGCCTCCATGCGGCAGGGTGCGCAGTCGCGCGCGCGGTGGATTACCAAAATGCCGGGACGGTCGAGTTCCTCTACGCCGACGGCGCGTTCTGGTTCATGGAAATGAACACCCGGCTGCAGGTGGAACACACGGTGACGGAGGAAGTGCTCGGACTCGACCTGGTCGAGTGGCAACTGCGGATCGCTGCCGGGGAGTCGCTGCCGGTGGCGACTGATGACCCGATGCCCTGCGGCCATGCGATCGAAGTCCGTATCTGTGCCGAGGATGCTGCCGCCGGCTTCGTGCCCAGCGCCGGCCGCCTCCGTCACGTGCGCTGGCCGACGGGCATTCCGGGCGTACGCGTCGATGCCGGTTTCGAGACCGGCGATACCGTCTCGCCAACCTACGATTCGTTGCTCGGTAAAATAATCGCGCGCGGCAATTCCCGCGCCGAGGCCATCGCCATGCTGCGCCGCGCCTTGGCGGCGCTGCGCATCGTGGGTGTTGAGACCAATGCCGGGTGGTTAGCCGCCGCGCTCGCCCTGCCGGCGTTTGCGGACGCGGCGCCAACGACGCGCTTCGTCGCGGACCATGGCGCTGCGCTGGCCACGGTGACGTTGCCAAGCGCGCTGGAACTGTCCTTGGCCGCTCTGGCGTTCGTCGAGCGCGCCGCGCCGCCCGGCCACTCGCCCTGGGCACAGCGCGATGCATTTCGGGTGGGGCTACCGCACCGCCAGTCCCTGACGCTGCACGCGGCTGGAACCGAGTACGTGCTGCGCATCGAGCGCGTCGGCGCTGATTGGCGCGTCGAGGTCGGCGGGGAGACCCTCGTCATGCGCGCGCACACCGCGCACGGACGTTTGATCGCCGTGGTCAACGGCTGCCGTGTCGAACACGATGCCCTCATAGACGGGACAACGCTGTCGCTTTGGCGCGGGGCGACCCGACTCCACTTCGAACGCATAGATGCCTGTCGTGCGCAGTTGACGGCCAGCGTGCATGCGGGCGAACTCATTGCCCGCTTGCCAGGCACTGTCGTCTCGGTCGGGGTGGCGGTCGGTGATCAGGTCGCCGCCGGCGCGACGATGATGGTGATTGAGGCGATGAAAATGGAACATGCGGTTGTCGCCCCGTACGCGGGCTGCGTGAGCGCTATCCACTACCGGAGTGGCGATCGCGTCACGGAAGGCGCGCGGCTCGTCGAGGTCGTTCCGGTGGAAGCCGCCGCTGCCGCGGATTGACCTATGAGAGGGCGCGATACCGTGGACGAGGACAGTGCGTGACTATCTGTAATCGACTAAAAAGGACCCTTACGGAACATCAGACTCGAGCAGGAATCCGGCCGAATACTGGCGCGTCGCAGTGCGGCGTGGCCCGGGCTTACCGCGTGATAATACGTGCTGCACGCGCATTGCAGGTGACTGCGTCGCGCTGCAGCGGGTTACGCCTAAAAGGGGCTACTGGATGGCCGTACGCATAGGCTTTGGCATTTGGCGCATGGTGGATGATGACCTGCACGCGACGCTCGCTATGGTCGACGCCGCGTGTTCCTTAGGATTCGTCTGCGTACTATCTAGTGCGCGTTTGTGAAGAGTGTCTGCAGCGCTTTGGCGTTTACCGGATCGATCCATATCGCCTCCATCGCCCTGATCATCTGCAGCATCCCGCGGAAGTTGCAGCGGCGCAGGAGCGCTTGCATCGCGATGGCAAAGTGCGCGCGGTGGGCGTGTCTAATTACACGGTGGCGCAGACGCGGGCAATGCTTGCGCATTTGAACCTGCCGCAGTGGTATGCGGTACTTGTCGCTGCGCGCGGCGCCCCCATGCGCTGATCAGGCGGCTGGTGCGGTCTCCCGTCCCGGATTGATGAACAGCCACAGCAAAGCCCCGACGACGGCGAACACGGTGCCGGTGATGAAGGCCGCATCCCAGCCGCCTCGCCCCGACAACCAACCAACGACCGGACCGGCAATAATGCCGCCGCCATTCCCAAAGGTATTGAGGACGCCGGTCGCGGCGCCGGTATCGGCGCGGGCGACGCGCATGGTCGCGGCCCAGTAGGGGCCCTCGTTCAATTCCACCGCGAGAAAGGCGATGGTCAGCGCCAGCACCGCGACGTAGGTGGTGGACACATGAATGGTGACCAGCAGCAATAGGCCCGCGATCGGCATCGTCACGAGCGGAATCAGCCGCAAGCCCCAGCGCGGCCCAAACCACCGGGTGAAGCGATCACCGAACTCACCGCCGAGCGCTGCGCCCACGGCCGCCCCGATCCACGGCAGCGCTCCGGCAAGCCCACTTTCCAGTCCCTCTAAATGCCGCACTTCACGCAAGTAGATGAACGACCAGGACGAGATCAAATAGAACACATAGTTCATGCACAGATAGGACACGGCCAGACGAATCACGTCGCGGTCCGAGGCAATCGCCCACAACCGGACCAGCGTGAGCGGCGGGGGCGGTGCCGGTGGCGGCGGCAGTTCGTCGATTTCTGCTTGGGTGACTTTCGGATGTTCGTGCGGGGTGTTGCGGGCGTAGCGTAGCCACGCCACGGTGAGCACCAAGCTCGGAACCGTGAGCCACAACAGCGCCCCTTGCCAACCGTAGCGACCTTGCAGCGACATAATGAGCGGCGGTGCGATCATGCCGCCAAGATTCATGCCGGTCGAAATCGTGCCGTTGATGAACGACCAGCGATTCTCAGGAAACCACACCTGGCCGACGGCAGCGACGAGTGGGAATACCGGGCCTTGCGAGGCGCCGAGCAGGCCTTGCGCCAACACCAAAGCCACAAACAGGCCCGCGCCCGTAAATAAATACGGCGCCACAGGAATGCCGATCAACGCCAACATGCCGATGATGCCGACGCCGGCGTAGGTGGCGCGCGCCCCGAAGCGCCGGCCGAAGGTGGCGCCGGGGATCTGGCAGATCAGGTAGGTCAGTGGGAACGTGCCGAGCAAGAGCCCAATCTGAAAGTGTGTGAGCTGCAGCGCCGGCATCATCGCCTCGGCCGCCACCGAGACACCGGTGCGCTGCAGATAGCTGAGCAGTGCGAACGCGCACAGGTAGAGGAACATCCACCACCGAATGCGTATCGGTCCGCGCTGTGCTGTCATTGCCCTGTCTCCCCGCGCCCGCGGCGCCGTTGCTGCTGTGGCGGTTAACCTCGCAGGCGCGCCCCACTCGGATCATACGGTGGCGTGGCGAGGTGTTGCGCACAAATCGGCGTGCCGATCAAATCGATGGACAGCGGCGCACCGGAATCGAGCGCGGCGCGCTCCACATACGCCAGTGCCAGACTGCGGCCAATGTGGTGGCCGTAGGCGCCGGAGGTGACATAGCCGACCCGCTGGCCATCGGCACGGACCGGTTCGTAGCCGTTGACGTCGGCATCCACACCGTCCATCGCCAGCAGTACCAGTTGATCAGCGGGCGGGGCCTCTCGATCCTGCAGTGCCGCGTCGCGGCCGATGAAGCCGGGCTTGTTGTAATCGACATAGCGCGACAGGCCGCATTGGCTCGGCGTATTCGAGGCGGAGAACTCGCACGACCAGATGCCGTAGCCTTTCTCCAGCCGCAGACAGTCTTGCGCCCGCATGCCCACGGGCCGCAGGCCGTGTTCGCGCCCGCGTGTGGTCAGTTCGTGCCAGAGACCGCGCAAGGCGGCCGCGCGGACATTGATCTCGTAGCCGAGTTCGCCGGTGAGCGACAGGCGTGCCACCACCGCATCCGCGAGGCCCACTTGGCAACGCTGCGCTGCCATAAACGGCAGCGCGGCATCGGATAGATCGTCGGGTACCAGACGCGACAGTAAGTCACGCGAGGCCGGTCCCGACAAGGATAGGCCCATCCACGCATCCGAGAGGTTGTGCAAGGAGACGCCGGACGCGGGCAGGTGCTCACGGAACCAGCGCAGGTGCCACTCCTGCAGGTAGTACGAGCCCACAATCCAGTAGTGATCGGGCGCCAGACACGTAACCGATAGGTCGCCGAGCAACTTGCCGGAGTGCGCGAGCATCGGCGCCAAGCGCACGCGCCCGGTCTCTGGCAAACGGCTCGCCAACAAGTGGTCGAGATAGCCTTTGGCGCCAGGCCCGCGGACTTCGTAGCGCGCATAGACGCCCGTATCAATCAGGCCGCAGGCATCGCGGGTCGCGCGCACTTCTTCGGCGATGAACTGATGCGCCGCCGAGCGGCGCAAGGTGGGCTTGTCGACGAAGTCCGGTGCGTTGGGTGCGTAGTACTGCGGACTTTCCATGCCCCAGACGACGCCAAAGCGGGCCCCGGCGGCAGACTGTGCGTCATAGGCGGGCGTGGTGCGTAGGGGTCGTCCGGCCGGCAGTTCCTCATTGGGATACGCCATTACAAAGCGCCGCTCATAGAACTGGCGCGTGGTGTCGAGCAGGTAGCGCGTGTTCGACGCATAGGCGCCGTAGCGGGCGACATCCATGCCAAAGATATCGCTGCCCGGATCGCCGTCGACCATCCAGTTCGAGAGCACAAGGCCGATCGCGCCACCTTGGGAGAAGCCGCTCATGCAACCGCAGGCGGTCCAGTAATTCTTCAGCCCCGGGACCGGACCGACCAGTGGGTTGCCATCGGGCGTGAAGGTGAAGGCGCCATTGACCCAGCGGCGGATTCCTGCCCGCTCAAGGGTGGGGAAGCGTTGAAAGCCGATGCTCAGTTCCGGTGCGATGCGGTCGATCTCTTCGGGGATGAGATCCATGCCGTAATCCCACGGCGCCCCTTCGGTGTGCCAATGGCGTGGGTCGCGCTCGTACACGCCGAGCAGTACACCCTTCTTTTCTTGCTGCAGGTAGGTGAAGCCTTCGAGGTCCGTGACACACGGCATCTCATGGTCCATGGCCATCAGTTCCGGCAAGGATTCCGTGATCAGGTAGTGATGCTGCATGGGGGTCAGCGGCAGATCCAAGCCCGCCATCCGGCCGACGCGGCGGGCCCAGAGGCCGGCGGCGTTGACCACGTGTTCGGCCTCGACGGTGCCTTGCTCGGTGTCGACCCGCCAGTGGCCGTTCGGTAGTGGGGTCAGCGCCAATACCCGGTTACGCAAAATCACTTCCGCGCCACGCTTTTTGGCCGCCAGAGCGAAGGCGTGCGTCGTGCCGTGCGGATCGACCGCTCCCTCGTGCGGATCGAACAGGCCGCCGAGCAGTCCCTCGGGGCTGACGATCGGGCATTCGGCGACGATTTCTTCGGGCGTGGCGATCCGGGCGTGGATGCCGAGTGTTTCGTAGACCGAACACTCGCCCCGCAACCACTCCCAACGCTCTGGGGTGCTGGCGAGCATGTAACCGCCGGGCATGTGCAGGCCCACGCTCTGGCCACTCTCCGCTTCGATCTGCTGGTACAGAGAAATCGTGTAGGCCTGCAACGCCGCGATGTTTGGGTCGTCATTAATCGAATGGAAGCCGGCGGCGGCATGCCAGGTGGAACCGGCGGTGAGCTCGGCGCGCTCGATCAGGGCGATATCGGTCCAACCGCGCTTGGCCAGGTGATACAGCACACTCGTACCGACAATGCCGCCGCCGATGACGACGACGCGATAATGCGACTTCATTATTCTTCCTCCACGCGATCGCCGAGCACGGCGCGACGCCGTGCCATGAAATCTAACAAAGCTTCGTTGATGCCGGGGTCCAGTCCCGGGTCGACATAGTCCCCCAGCATGCGCTTCCAGACGGTATTGGCGCGCTGTTCGGCCGTCAGGGCGCCTTCTTGGGACCATTGCTCGTACGAGGTGTAGTCGGCAATGCTCGATTGGTGAAAGGCAGTTTCAAAATTCGCCTGCGTATGCGCGCAGCCGAGGAAGTGCCCACCCGGGCCGACTTCGCGCAGGGCGTCCATCGCCTGGCCGCGCTCGGACACATCCAGTCCGCCGGCGAGCGCTTGCATCATCGCCAACTGATCGACGTCCATCGCAAACTTCTCGTAGGACGCGACGAGGCCGCCCTCGAGCCAACCGGCAGCATGGGTCACCAGGTTCACCCCGGCAAGCAGGGTGGGCAGCAGCGTGTGCGCGCTCTCATAGGCCGCTTGGGCGTCGGCCACTTTCGCACTACACAAGGACCCGCCGCTACGTACCGGGACACCGAGCCGTCGCGCCAACTGTGCGGTCGCAAAGATCATTTGGGTGGCCTCGGCCGTGCCGAAGGTCGGCGCGCCGGTGCGCATGGAGACCGCACCGACGAAGGAACCCATGATGACCGCGGCGCCCGGGCGCACCAACTGGGTCAAAGCCATGCCGGCCAGACACTCGGCGAGTAACTCCGCGATGCAACCGGCTGGGGTGACGGGGCCCATGGCGCCGGCGAGGACGGCCGGCACGATGATCACGCCTTGGTTGTGCGCGCAGAAGGCGCGTAGCGCGCCGAGCATCCGACCGTCGAAGGTCAGCGGCGAGTTGGAGTTGATGTTGCCGAGCATCACGGGCCCTTGCGCCACGGTCTCGGCGCCGAAGACCAACTCCGCCATGCGAATCGCATCGAGTGCATGGCCTGGGGTTTCCGGGGTGCCCTCGCACGCCATGTCGGTATGGCGGAAGTACGCGTATTGGGTGTCGAGGTGGCGTTTGCCCTCGGCAATGTCCATCGGTTCGACCGCGCAACCGCCGGCAAAGTGGATCGCCGGGGCGGCATGGGCGAGCTTGATGAAGTTGGTCAGGTCTTCCAGCGTGCCGTAGCGGCGACCCCGTTCCAGGTCCGATACGAACGGGGGGCCGCCGACCGGCGAGAAGACGGTGGCGTCACCGCCAAAGCGCACCGAGCGAGCCGGGTTGCGCGCGGTCACCATAAATTCACGCGGGGCGGTCTGCAGCAGCTGGCGAGCCAGTCCGCGCGGGATGCGTACGCGCTCGCCGCTGACGTCCGCGCCCGCGCCCCGCCACAGCGCCAGACTCTCGGGGTCGCGGCGGAACTCGATGCCGACCTCTTCCAGCAGCGTTTCGGCGTTGTGCTCGATGATCTCGCATGCTTCGGTGGACATCAGTTCGACCACCGGGATGCGGCGGCGGATAAAGGGGAGTTTGGCGAGTCCCTGACGGGAGCGGGCCGCGCGGCGTGCGTCCCGAGCGTGTCCTCGCGTCGAATCGTGTTCAGCCATAAGGTTCCCCTTTTCCTCATTTATAACATTTGTTATGCGAAAGGCGGTAGCGCGCGGCGCTATAGGCTGACGCGGCGGCTGTTGTTGCGGTAAATTCCGACTAACGAGTGGGAGCCGTATGCCCAAGAAAGTCGATCATGTCCGCCGCCGCGACGAATTGGCCGCACTCGTCGTGCGGGTGGTGGAGTCCGAGGGGGCGGAAGCGGCCACGTTTCGGCGGATTGCTGAAGTCGGCCAATTCAGCATGGGCGTGCTGACCCACTACTTTCGCGACAAGGACGAACTCATCGCGAGCGCCTTTGCGTGGCTGGCCCGGGATTCGTTTGCGGCGCTGGATGCGTGTTTGGCTGCGGCGGCGCCGGGGCGTGCGCGTCTTGCGGCATCGCTGTCGTTTATGGTGCCCGCGCGTGGTGAGGTCACCTATCCGGGGGTTTGGCTGGCCCTGTGGAGTGCGGCGCGCCACAATCCGGCGTTGGCGACCGTCCATAAGGCCTACTACGCGCGTTGGCGGCGGACCATCACTGCCAATCTAAGCGTAGCGCGGCGCCAAGGTGCGGTCACGGCCACCGCCTCGACCAAGGATCTGGTCGATCTGCTGGTCATGGGTATCGATGGCCTTTGGCTCGGCGTGGTGTTGGAGGCGCCCCGTTATACGCCGGTGCGGCGCCAGCGCCTGGTAACGGCACTGATCGATGCCGTGACGCGATCGTCTTGATGCCCAAAAGGACTGTTTGGCAATTCCGTGCACGCGGCGCGCAGTGTATCCTCGCCACCCGTCGGGTCCGTGACCGACTGATTCGTCTCCGACCCGAAGGACTACGTACTGTATGAAGGGTCCCATGCCCCGCTATTCGGCCTTGGCGCTGCTGCGCGCGCGCTTTCAAGGCGCACGCTACTGGAAGCCCCTGTGGACCGGTCGCACCCTCAAGGCCGCCTATGACGTGGTCGTCGTGGGCGCCGGCGGTCATGGTCTGGCGACCGCGTTCCATCTGGCCCGGGACCACGGCCTCAAAGTGGCGGTGCTGGAGCGTCGCCTGGTCGGCTACGGCAACGTCGGTCGCAATACGACGATCCTGCGCTCCAACTATCTATTGCCGGAAAACCATTATTTCTACGAAGACTCGCTGCGTCGCTGGGAGACCTTGTCGCGCGATCTCAATTACAACGTCATGTACAGCCCGCGCGGCGTGGTGGACCTGTGTCTGTCGGATGGCGACATGATCACCGCGTCGCGTCGCGGTAATGCGATGCGCTTGGCCGGGATCGACTCCGAGCTGATGGAACTGGATGCGCTGGAGCGCTTTGCGCCGGAACTCGCGCCGCGACGCAGTCGACGCTTCCCCATCGTCGGCGCCTTGGTGCAGCGGCGTGGCGGTACCGCCCGCCATGACGCGGTGGCGTGGGGTTATGCGCGGGGCGCGACCGCGCTTGGGGTTGATATCATCGAGGACTGTGAGGTCCAAGGCCTGTGCACCGAGGCGGGCGTTGCCACCGGGGTGGAGACCAGCAAGGGCTTGGTGCGGGCCAACCGAGTGGTGTTTGCGACCGCGGGGCACACCGGCATGGTGGGCGCCATGCTCGGCGTACCGCTGCCAATCGAGACGCACCTGCTGCAGGCGATGGTGACGGAGCCGATCAAGCCACTCATTAACTCCGTGCTGATCTACGTGCACCCCGGTCACGGGGAGACCTATGTGCTGCAGTCCGATCGTGGCGGTGTCGTCATGGGTGGCTATCTGGATGGTTTCCCTTCCTACACGCGCGAGGGGCAGTGGCACCGGCTTGAAGAGGTGGTGCAAGGTGCGGCGGATCTGTTGCCGGAGATCGGCGGCTTGCGCATTCTGCGCCAGTGGGCTGGTACCAACGACATGACCATGGATGGCAGCCCGATCATGGATCGGGTCAAGTATGACAATGTCTTCCTCAACGCCGGCTGGTGTTACGGTGGCTTCAAGACGATTCCGGCGTCTGGTGCTGCGTGTGCAACGCTGGTGGCTACGGGCCTTGCACCGGATATCGCGCGGGGCTTTCGTCTGTCTCGTTTTGCGACTGGCCACCTGCTTGATGAGCGTGGCGGTGGTCCCTTCCCGGTGCGTCTATGAGTCGTTTGATCTGCCCCTTCTGTGGGCCGCGTGAACTGCGTGAGTTCGAGTTTCACAAGACCTTGCCGAATGCCGGCGACACGCCTTTTGAACGGGTGTACCTGCGCGTGGATAGTCTGACGCACAGTGTCGAACACTGGCAGCACATTCAGGGCTGTCGCGCGTGGTTGCATGTTGAGCGCAACCCCTCCACGGGCGCCGTTCTCGTGATGCGCTTGGCCACCGCGCCGGGTGTGGCATGAACGCGCCCCGTCAAGGCGCACGCTTGTCGGCGACGCCGTTGCGCTTTCGCTTCGATGGCCGCGTGTATACCGGTCAGGTCGGTGACACGGCCGCTTCGGCCTTGTTGGCCGCCGGCGTGCGGGCCATGGGCCGTAGTGTAAAGTGCCGACGCTTGCGCGGGGTCATGACGGCCGGTCCCGAGGAGCCGAATGCCTTGTTTACGGTCGGTACCGCACCGGCCGTGGTGCCGAATGTGCCGGCGACACAACTCAAGCTGACCGATGGGATGGTGCTCGAGACCCAGAACCGTTGGCCGACGCTGCGCTTTGATCTGACCTCGGTGCTGCAACTGGGCAGCGCGTACTTCGGGGCGGGCTTTTATTACAAGACCTTTTTGTTGCCGAAGTGGCACTTTTGGGAAGGCATGATCCGACGGCTTGCAGGGCTTGGCAAAGCGCCCGGACGCTGTGATTTGCCGGCCCCGTCCTTGGAGCATTCGCATTGCGATGTGTTGGTAGCGGGCGCAGGACCTGCCGGTCTGGCGGCGGCGCTGGCGGCGGCACGCAATGGCGCGCGGGTGGTGCTCGCCGAGCGCGAACCGCTCGTCGGCGGCGAATTAGAATTTGAGCAGGCGCAAATTCAGGGGCGCACGTCCGCTGCATGGACTGCGGCAGCGCTGCTGGAATTGGCGCGCCTCGGCGCGCGGGTGCTAACCGATACGACACTGGTTGCGGGCAGTACCGGTGAGATGGTGTTGCACACCGAACCGGCGGGCATGCCCGGCGCGGCCCGGGTGATCAAACTCCGACCGCGGGCGTTGGTGGTCGCTACCGGTGCGGTAGAACGGATGATTGCCTTTGTCGACAACGATCGACCGGGGGTGTTTTTGCTCGGTGCCGCGGAGCGATACTGGGTGCGCTACGGCGTCGCGGTGGCACGTCGCGCGGTGCTGTTTGCAAATCACGATCGCGTGTATGTGGCGGCCGGGCGACTGGCGGCCGCAGGGATCACCATTGCAGCGATCGTGGATACGCGCGCCTCCGGCGCGCTCAGCGCCGAAGCGCAGCGCGTGGCCACCGCACTGATGGCGATGGGTACCGAGTGTCTGGCTGGCTCTGCCATCCTCGCCGCGCAGGGTCGGGTCCGGGTGACGGGCGCAACCGTGGCGTCACTCAGTGCACCCGGCGCTCGGCGCGTCATCGCCTGTGATGCGCTGTTGGTCAGTGGTGGTTGGGGTCCGGCGATCCACGCCGCCTTGCAAGAGGGCGGTAGCAAACGGTATGCGGACGCCTTGGGCGCCTTCGTCGCCACCGACGCGCCGGACTGGCGCGCCACGGCCGGCAGTGCGGATGGGGCGATGGAATTAGCCGGCGTGTTGCACAGCGGCGTGGCGGCGGGCGTGGCTGCAGCGGCCCATGCGGGCCATCGCGGCGCGATGGCCGCAACCCCAGCGGCCAGTGGCGATCCGGCACCGCAGTTGCAGCCCTTCTGGCGTTCGCCGGCTGATGAGACGGAGGAGAAACGGCAGTTCGTAGATCCGCAGAACGACGTGTCGGTCGCGGATCTGCGCACGACCTTGGCGGAAGGCTTTATCGACATCGAACATGTTAAACGCTACACGGCGCTCGGCTTTGGCACTGACCAGGCCAAGTTTGGGGGGCAGTTGGGCGCGGCCATTGTGGCGCAGTTGCGCAACGAGCCGGTGCCAGCAGTGGGCACGACGAAACTGCGTCCGCCGTTCCATCCCGTCACGGTGCGCTCAATTATCGGGCATCGTAGCGGTGCGCGCTTGCGACCCGCGCGGGTAACTCCCCTGCATGAGTGGCATGTGGCGCAGGGCGCGGTGATGGAGGCGATGGGGTTATGGATGCGACCGCGTTACTACCGCGCTAACGGCAATAACGCCACCGATGCCGGCATTGTCGAAGCAGGTAGGGTCCGCACCAAGGGTGGCATCGTCGATGGCTCGACACTCGGCAAGATCGAAGTGGTGGGGCCCGATGCGGCGGCGTTCCTCGATCACCTGTATTTGACCAAAGCCAGCACCATCAAGGTGGGCCGTTCCAAGTACATGGTGAATCTGCGTGAGGATGGCATGGTGCTAGACGATGGCATCGTCTTGCGCTTGAGCGCGGAGCGTTTTCTGCTCACGGTCAGCACCGGTCACACCGAACACATGGTGTCGCACTTTGAACACTACCGGGAGACGGAGTGGGCATCGTCTGCGCTCACACTCACCGATGTGACCGATGCCTGGGCCGTGATCGTGGTCGCCGGACCCGAGTGTCGTGCGGTCTTGGCGTCGTTGCTAGGCAATGCGTGGGCTGAGACCCTGGCGCGCTTGCGGCATATGGATTTTGCGACTGGACAGCACGAGGAACATGATCTGACCGTATTGCGTGCGAGCTTCTCGGGCGAGTTGGCGTTTGAGTTGCACTGTCGTCCGGCGATTGCGATGGCCTTATGGGCTTCGCTGGTAGGGGCGGGCCTTGCGCCTTATGGTTTGGAGGCGCTCGATATTCTGCGGTTGGAGAAGGGCTATCTCGTGTCCTCGGAGTTGAACGGTCAAACAACCCCCTATGACTTGTGCATGGACGGGATGGTGGCGCTGGGGAACCCGTGCGTAGGGCGCGACCTGTTGGATCGGCCTGCGTTCCATGAGCCGCATCGGCCGCGTCTGGTCGGTCTGCGAGCGACGGATGGGCACAGTCCTTTCTTGGGTGGTGCGCAACTGACTGAGGATGCGGTGACGGCGGTGCCGGCCGGCTACGTGACGTCTTCGGCCTACAGTCCAGCACTCGGCGAGTGGATTGGGCTGGCGTTGGTGTCGCGGGAAGTGGCCGAGGGCGGTGTGCTGTATGTGCGCGATCCGCTGCGTGGCGGCGACACGACCGTGAAGGTCGTCAGTCCGGTGCACTACGACCCGAAGTCCGATCGGATGAAGTCATGACGCTATCTTGCCGTCTCGAAGCCCGTCCAGATGGTCGCGACGTCGAGTTCGTCGCCTACACGTATCCGCCCTCAGCCGTGTTCGCCGCGCTGCCGATGGCGCCCGGTGCGGTGCTGTATGAGAGCGAAGCGCCCACCGTGCTGCACGTGGCCCCGGGGCGGTGGTTTGCGCCGGCGGCGAGTGCGGCGACACGGTCGTTGCTCTTGGCGTGTGTCGCGCACGGCGCACTGGTCGAGGTCGAGGGCAAGAGGTCTCGTCTGGACTTGTGCGGGCCGGGGGCGACGGCGGTGCTCTGTGCGGCGATTGATATTCTCGCGGTGCTCGAGGGTCGCGGGTGCGCTGCGGTGGTTCTCTTTGATTGCCCGTGTTGGGTCGCGCGCCTTGCAGACGGTTACGCGCTGTGGACGCATGCCAGTTATCGGCCGCATCTATGGGCTGAATTGCACCGTCTGACGGCGGCCTGAGATGGCCACGTCGTTGCGCGTACCGAGGCAGGCCTTGCTGGATGCCCTGCGCGCCTTTTCGATCGCTGGCCGTGAGTTGTCGTTCAAGGCGGCTGCGGATGTGCTGTTCCTAACGCCCTCGGCGATCAGTCATCGAATCCGTGATTTAGAGGAACACTTGGGTCAGCCGGTGTTCGTGCGCAAGACGCGTGCGGTGGAACTCACCGATGCGGGGCGGGCGTTGCTGGATGAGATCGATCCCTTGCTCGCTTCGCTGGATGCCGCCCTCGATCGGGCCGGCAAGCGCGCGCGCCGGCGGCTACTGCGCATCGCGGTGCCGCCGTTCATCGCGACCGATTTGCTGCTGCCGAACATCGAAAGTTTTTATGGCATGCAGCGCAAGATAGACGTCGAGATCAATAGCGCGATGGCGCGACCGAGTTTGCACTCACCGCAAGCGGACGTGTCGATCGTGATTGCGCCGGAGCCGCCGTCGGATGTGATCGCTATGAAATTGCTGACCCCGCGCTTTGTGGCTGCAACCTCCGCCGCGCTGGCGAGTGTGGCCAAAGAACTGGGTCCCCAACTGTTTGAACAGATGCGTCGGATCGTCTATCGGCATCGCTCGGATCTGTGGACCCAGTGGTTCAAGATGAGTGGAATTCCGGCACGTCGCTCCGGTTCGATCCTGCAGTTCGATACGTTTCCGGCATCCATTGCGGCCGCCGAGCGCGGGCTGGGCGTTGCGCTGGTGCCGACCTTTGTGTGCGAGCGGCGCTTGCGCCCGGGACGCGTGCAGCGCATTTCTGACGTGGAAGTAGAATCGGGCGATAACTATTACCTCGTCTTTAGGGCCGAGGATCGCGGCCGTCCAGAGGTCCGGGCGTTTGTGAGTTGGGCGCTGGCTGAACTGCGTCGTTGACCTGGATGGCTTGAAATTCTGGTTGGTCGGGCCCACTCCGGGGTGATCAGCCCCTCGGGGCGTTGCTGTAGACGCCCGTGCAGATCGAACCCGCCCCCGAGTGGTTGCCGGTCGCCACCGTGTCGACTGGGCCGATGGCCGGTGAGGTGACGCTGGTCCTGTTGGCGCTCGGTATTCCTTCTCGTACGCTGAGCGAGCCGGCGGGGCGCCACGTGGTGTGGGTCGAACCGCAGTACCGCGATGCTGCGCAAGCGGCGCTTGGCGACTATGTGCTGGAAAACCGTCCACCACCACCCCCGGCGTTACCGCGGCCGCTCGCGGTTGGGTCGATCAAAGCCCCGCTTTTGTATGTGCTCTGTGAGTTTGGGGTCGCAGTGGCGGCCAGCCGCAGTGCCTTTGGACTCAGTTGGGTGGACCGCGGTGTGCTCGAGGGGCCGGCATTTCGTAGCGGCCAGTGGTGGCGACCCATCACGGCGCTCACCTTGCACGCGGACTTTGCGCACTTGCTCGCCAATCTGGGCTTCGGCGCGTTGTTTTTAGCTCTTGCGGCACGCGTGTACGGATGGGGCGTCGCGCTATTGCTGACGCTGGTCGCGGCGGGTTGTGCGGGCCTACTGGAGGCGTTCGGGCTACCTGGGGGGACGAGTTCGCTTGGCGCCTCGACGGCCGTATTCGCCGCACTGGGTCTACTGGCGCCGGTCCGCTGGCCCGCCAGAGGTCGATTGGCCCCGTGGATGGCCCGAGCCGCTACTTTCGGTGGCGCCATCGCTTTACTCGGGCTGCTCGGTGCCGGCGATGTACATGTCGATGTGACGGCGCATGCACTCGGCTTTTTGGCGGGCGTTAGCGCCGGCTGGCTACTGCGGGGTGCGTCCATTGCAGGTCCAGCGCTGCAGCGACTGTGTGCATTGTTGGCCGGATTGCTGCTGCTGGTGGCCTGGTCGGCGGCGCTGATTTCCTAAACAGAGCGCCGGTTCTGCATCGTCCAGCGGACCTGTGCATTGCTCAGGCCCGTCCACTGGTTCATAGTCGCCCGACGCGGGAGGGCCCGTATACGCTTTGTGGAGTAATGACCGAATGAGCTTAACTGCCTCCAAGCCGTCGACTGACGCGCCGAACACCGTCCAGAATTTGCCTGCGAACGGTGTGGACGCGCCGGATTTGCGGATCTTCGTGATCGTGCTGTTCTTCGTCTTTGGCGGTATTACCAGCCTCAACGACGTCATTATTCCGAAGCTCAAGGATCTTTTCACCCTCTCCTACGCACAGGCGATGTTGGTCCAGTCGGCTTTCTTTGCCGCTTACCTACTCATCTCGCTGCCGGCTGCGGCCATCGTGCGGCGCTTTGGCTATATGCGCACCGCGTCGATCGGATTGTTGGCGATGACGGTTGGTTGTGTGTTGTTCATTCCCGCGTCGGCCTCCGGCGCTTTCGCCGTGTTTTTGGCCGCGTTATTCGTGCTCGCCGCCGGCATCACGATTGTGCAAGTGGTCTCGAACCCGCTGATCAGTCTGCTCGGCAACCCGCACACGGCCCACAGTCGGCTCACGTTCGCGCAGGCCTTTAATTCGCTCGGTACGACGGTCTTCCCGTATGTGGGCTCGATCCTGATCTTGGGTAGTCTCTCAACGGTGGACCCGAAAACCTTGAGCGGTGGGGCGCTCAAGGCGTATCGGATGGCGGAGACGCATACGGTCGTGACGACCTATGTGGGTCTGGCGATTGCGCTGACGGTGGTGGCCGCGGTGGTCTGGTTGCGCCGTAACCGCATCCAGGATCAACACACGCACAACGGCAGCATCTTCAAAGCCTTTGAATTACTCAAGCAACCGCGGTTCGGCATGGGTGCCCTCTGCATCTTTTTGTACGTTGGCGCCGAGGTCGCGATTGGGTCGTTGATCGTGAACTATCTGATGCAGTCCGAAGTATTGGGTTTGACAGCCGAGGCGGCTGGCAAACACGTCCCCTTTTACTGGGGCGGCGCACTTATCGGTCGCTTCATCGGTTCGGTTGCGCTGCGTTATCTATCGCCGGGCCGGGTACTGGCGGTTGTGGCCGCTGGCGCCATCGTACTGATTACCTATTCGGCCAATACCATGGGCGCAGTCGCGGGCTGGGCTTTGCTGTCTGTGGGCCTGATGAACTCGATCATGTTCCCCACCATTTTCTCGCTCGCCTCCGAAGGGTTGGGTGTGCGCGCCGCCGAAGGCTCCGGCGTCATCTGTGTGGCGATCGTCGGTGGTGCGTTGATCCCGCCGGCGACTGGCGCACTGGCCGATGCGCACGGACTGGCGTTTGCCTTGCTGCTGCCAGCACTGTGTTACTTCGTGATTCTCGCTTACGGTATCTACGCCCGTCGCCCGGCGCAGTGAACGCCTAAGCGTTGTAGTAATTTGGATGATGGATGCGCGATGTCAGATGTAAAGAAGGACGCCGGTTCGACGGCTGAGCACGCGCGCGCGGCGCTCGCGTATCACGAGTTCCCAACACCGGGGAAGTTGGCAATCACCGCGACCAAACCGCTGGTGAACCAGCACGATTTGTCGCTGGCTTATTCGCCGGGGGTGGCGGCCGCGTCGAACGAGATCGTCCGCGATCCCGCCAATGCCTACCGCTATACCGCGCGCGGCAACTTGATCGGCGTAGTCACCAACGGCTCGGCCGTCTTGGGCTTGGGCAACATCGGGCCCCTGGCTGCCAAGCCAGTGATGGAGGGCAAAGCGGTCTTGTTCAAAAAGTTCGCGGGAATTGACGCGTTTGACCTCGAGATCGATGAGCAGGATCCAGATAAGTTGATAGAGATTATCGCGTCGTTGGCGCCGACCTTTGGTGGCATCAATCTCGAAGACATCAAAGCGCCGGAGTGCTTCTACATTGAGCAGCAGCTGCGGGCGCGGCTCGACATCCCGGTCTTTCATGACGATCAGCATGGCACCGCGATCATTGTCGGGGCGGCGTTCCTAAACGGCGCGAAGGTGGTCGGCAAAGCGCTCGATACAATGAAACTGGTCGTGTCTGGCGCTGGTGCGGCGGCGCTAGCCTGCGTTGAGCTACTCGTGCACATCGGCGTCGCGCGCCAGAATGTGTGGCTGACCGATTTGGCCGGTGTGGTCTATGCCGGTCGCACGGCACTGATGGACGAGAAGAAAGCAGGCTTTGCGCAAGTTACCGACGCTCGCACGCTGGCCGAAGTGATCGTCGGGGCGGATGCTTTTTTGGGGCTTTCGGCGGGTGGCGTGTTGCAACCCGAATTGCTCGCGCAGATGGCTCCTAATCCACTCGTGTTTGCGCTCGCCAATCCTACCCCGGAAATCATGCCCGAAGCCGTGATCGCCGCGCGCCCGGATGCGATCATCGCCACCGGGCGCAGTGATTATCCAAATCAGGTGAATAACGTCCTGTGTTTTCCCTATATTTTCCGCGGTGCGCTGGATGTGGGTGCGCGCACCATTACCCGCGAGATGGAAGTGGCTGCCGTGCACGCCATCGCGGAATTGGCCTATCGCGAGCAAAGTGACGTGGTCGCGAGTGCCTATGGCATTACCGCTGCGGCCTTCGGGCGGGATTATCTGATTCCAAAGCCATTTGACCCACGATTGATGACCACGATCGCGCCGGCGGTAGCGCAGGCGGCGATGGACTCGGGCGTTGCCAAACACCCGATTACTGACTTCGAGGCTTATCGACACCGCTTGCAGGAGTTCGTATATCACAGCGAATCGCTGATGAAGTCGCTGTTCGTGATTGCCCGCCGTCTGCCGTCGGCGCACAAACGAATCGTCTTTGCTGAGGGCGAGGATCGACGTGTGTTGCAAGCCGCACAGATTCTCGTTGATGAGCAGATTGCCCGACCGGTGCTCGTCGGTCGCACGGAAGTCATTCAGGATCGCATCAAGAAATTGGGCCTGACCGCAAGCTTGCTCGAACGTGTGGAGATCGTTGATACCAATCACGACCCGCGTTATCGCGACTATTGGCAGAGCTACTTTGGGCTCATGCAGCGCGAGGGCGTCACGCAGCAGTATGCGAAGATCGAGATGCGTCGGCGTGGCACGTTGATCGCCGCCATGATGTTGCGCAAAAAAGAAGTGGATGGCCTGATTTGTGGCACGTTGCCGCATACGCGTCGGCATTTGCGTTACATCGATGCGTTATTGGGCAAGGTGCCCGGCGGTAAGGCGTATGCGGCGATGAATGCGTTGATTTTGCCGGGGCGGCAGTTGTTCTTGGTAGACACGCACGTCAACCTGGACCCGACGGCAGAAGAATTGGCTGAGATCACGATCATGGCGGCCGCTGAGATCCGCCGCTTTGGCATTGTGCCTAAGGTCGCGTTGCTGTCCCACTCGAATTTCGGCAGCAGCACGGCGCCCTCTGCGCTGAAGATGCGCGCGGTGCTGGCGTTGGTGCAGGCGCGCGATCCGAGTCTGGAGATTGATGGAGAAATGCACGGCGACAGTGCGCTGGATGAGTCGATACGTCGCGCCACGGTGCCCGATTCGACCCTCTCGGGCAGCGCGAACCTACTGGTGATGCCGAATATCGATGCGGCGAACATCGCCTATAACCTGCTGAAGACAGCCTCGGGTAATGGGGTCGCGATCGGCCCGATTCTGCTCGGCTGTAATGGGCCGGCGCATATCCTGACGCCCTCGACGACGGTGCGTCGGATTGTGAATATGGCCACGCTGACGGTTGTGCAGGCCAACGCCGTCGCTGCGGTGCGTTGAGAGGAGAGGCGACGTCTTAGGCTTGCGGCCTGCCCGGTGGCAGGCTTCAGGGGCTTTGTAAGGCCTCGACAAAGCGGGCGAGGAATCGGTTGGCGTGCAGGCCGTCCATCACGCGATGGTCGATGGTAAGCGAGACGTAGCAGCGCGGCCGAATGGCGATCACATCCACGCCGTCGTGTTCGAGTACCACCACGCGTTTTTCCAGTTTGCCGATACCGAGTATGGCGCTTTGCGGTTGATTGATGATCACCGGCGCAGCGAGCAGGCTGCCACTGACCCCATAATTGGATAGTGTGAATGTGCCGGCGGCGACGTCCGCGCGGGTGAGTGCACCGGCCCGCGCCCGACGCGTAAGGTCCGTGAGTTGTTCGGCGATTGCTTCCACCGTGTACTGCTCCACGTGCCGCAGTACCGGTACAACGAGGCCGCCGTCATCGAGGGCGGTGGCGATCCCCAGATCCAGATGATCGTACAGTTCCAACGTGTCTTCGTGCCAGCGTGCGTTGGCTTCGGGCACGGCCTGTATCGCGGCCACACAGGCGCGTGCAAAGTACGCGGTCAGCGTCAGTTGCACGCCACGGTGGGCCAGTGCCGCGCGGTGCTCTGCGCGGTGCGCTAATACAGCGCCGAGGTCGGCCTCGAATACCGAGGTGACATGCGGTGCGGTGTGTAAGAGGCTCTCTACCATCCGCTGTGCGATCCGGCGGCGCATGGGACTGTGCGGTACGGACTGGGAGCCGGTGGCAACACTGGGCGCGGTGGTTGCGGGTGGCGCGGGTGGCGCGGGTGGCGCGGGTGGCGTGGCGCTCTTTGCGGGCGTTACGCTCGCGGGGGGTGATAGCGCTGCGGTCGCCAGATGCGCTTTGACATCGGCCGCAGTGAGGCGACCGTCCCGGCCGCTGCCCTTGATCGTTGTGGGATCGAGCCCGTGTTCCTGAATCAGGCCACGGACCGCGGGGCTGAGTAGCAGGTTGGGCCCTGGCGATGCCACGACCGTTGCGATCTGCGCACTCGTGGAGGCCGACAATGTGGATTCGGTCAGCGACGCTGCCGTGTCCGCCGTCACGCGTCCGAGCAAGGCGCCAGCCGGGCAGTGTGTATTCGGGCCTGCAGTGATCTCCACCAATAGCCCGCTGCAGGGTGCGGCGACTTCCAGGGTGACCTTGTCGGTCTCCAGTTCGAGCAGCGGTTCATGGATCTGCACGGTGTCGCCGACCGCTTTGAACCAGCGCAGCACCTGCGCGCGGCTGCCCTCCGCGAGGTCGTCGGGTACGCGTACTTCGGTGCTCGTGGTCATTTCAGGCCTCCAGCAACTGGCGGATGGCCGCCGCGATGGCTGGCACGTCGGGTAAGCACGCCTCCAGCAATACGGGGCTGTGTGGGCTGGGGATGTCGGGCATCGCCAGCCGTTCGATCGGGGCATCCAGCGCATAGAAGGCTTCGCGCGCGAGTACCGCGACAATCTCGGCGCCGAAACCGGCGGTCAGATTGTCTTCATGCACCACGAGGCAGCGACCGGTTTTGCGGACGGAGGCAAGGACGAGGGCGCGGTCCCACGGCGCGAGGGTGCGCAGGTCAATCAGTTCGGCATCAAAACCACCGCTTTCGATGGCCGCCTGACACCGTTCGGTCATGGCTCCCCAGGTCACCACGGTAGCGCCCTGGCCGGCGATCAGGATGCGGCCTTGCCCAAAGGGCACGACGTAGTCATCACCCGGATACGGGCGCCGCGCCCATGCAGCGTCCAACATGGCGCGGTGCTCAAAAAAAATGGTCGGCTCGTTTGCACGCAAGGCCGCGCGCAGTAGTCCCACCGCATCCTCGGCATTCGAGGGCATGGCGACTTGCCAGCCGATGGCGTGCACAAACTCCGCTTCGTTGCATTGGCTGTGCCAGGGATCCCCGCATTTAAAATAACCGCCGGGGATGCGTACCACCATCGGTGTGGCGAAGCGATTGGCACTGCGCCAACGCAGCGTGCCAATGTCGTGCAGCTGTTCCGTAGCCGAATCGGCATATTTGCGGAACTGAATTTCCGGCACGGGCAGCAGACCCGCGGCCGCCAGTCCTATGGCACGGCCGATGATGCCATCCTCATTCAGGCTGGTATCAAAGACGCGATCGACCCCGAAGCGTTGCTGCAGACCTTGCGTGACGCCATGGACACCGCCCTTGCCACCGACGTCTTGGCCATAGAGCAGTACGCGTGGATTGCTTGCCAATTCCACCTCAAGGGTGCGGCGTATGGCAGCCACCATGTTGATGCGCGGGCCTGTCGGCTGTGCATCGGGTGTGCCAGCTGCGAGCACGACGCCCTCGGGACGCACCCCCCCCTGTTGCTGCAGTTGCGGTTGGCCCTCGGCATCCAGGGGCGTGAACACAGCGCGCGTCACGTGTTCGCCCCGCGGCGCGGGGCGTTGTTCGACGGCCGCGAGCGCGGCTGCGACGCGCCCGTTCGCCTCCTGCTCGAGTGTTTCCCACACGGCCGGGGTGAAGACCTGTGGCACTAACCACTGCCGCAAGGCGTGCAAGGGATCTCGTGCGTGTTCTGCGGCGATCTCCGTTGCGCTCTTGTAGGCTTGATTGTCCTGGCTGGAGTGCCCCGATAAGCGCGGCACGCGCAGGCGCACCAAGGCAGGCCCGACCCCGGAGCGGACGTGGTGGACCGCGCTGTGGATGGCCTCGCGCGCTTGCCATGGCCGCTCGCCGTCGGCTCGGAACAGGGCCAGGTCCGTAAAGCTGTCTAGGTTCGCGGTGATATCGCCGCCGGGTGTTTGGGCGGTTGTGGGTACGGAAATGCCGTAGCCGTTGTCTTCGATATAAAAGAGTAGCGGGAGGCGCTGCGTCGTGGCGATATTCAACGCCGCCCAGAAACCGCCGGTGGCGGTCGAGCCGTCGCCGCCGGTGGCCACCGCAATGGAGCCTACGGCCCGTGCATCACCGAGCACTTTGGCGCGATAGACCAAACTCTGGGCCCAACCCACGGCGGGGGTGTATTGCGAACCGACGCCACCGGCTGCTGGCAGTACGCAGGGGCCGTCCCGACGCGGCAGGTTGAACATCACCCCAATGTCGCGACCCTCGGTCACGCTGCCTTGGCGCATCATGGGGCCGGCCATCGCGTCTTCCAAAGACAGTCCCAGCGCCAGCAACAGCGGTCGTGATCGGTAGTACGCCACGATGCCGTCGCACGAGCCCGTCAGGGCCTTGCCGAGCAGAGATTGGGTCACTTCATGGCCGCGCGCAGAGAACTGGTAGAGCACCTGCCGCGCGGGGTGCAGGCGGGTTTCTTCCAGACCATCGAGGGCACGGGAGACCAGCGTATTGGTCACCACCGCGCGCCAATCCACGGCCGGATCCGGCGCGGGAATGGCGTCGCTGTGCTCGAGGCGTGCCATGCGGTTTGCGGCCATCGTCTGCACCTACCCAACTACCGGACTTGGTAATACCGATCTTAGATCCGGTAGGGGAGGCGAGATCGCCAATTTTTGGTGTTTAAAATCATTTTGATGCGCATAATGAGCGTTGAATCTAACTAATTTAGTGAATATCACTATGTCACTCGATAAGACCGACGTCCGCATCCTCGCCGAATTGCAGCGCGACGGCCGCCAGTCGGTGGTGGAAATCGCCGAACGCGTGGGTTTGACACACACCCCCTGCTTGCGGCGGATCCGTCACCTCGAGGACGCCGGGGTGATCCGCGGCTATACCGCGATCCTCGACCCGGCGGCGGTGGGCCTGCGGGTCACCGCGTTCGTGCAGGTCAAATTGGAGCGGCACGCCGATGAGACGATGAACCGATTCATGACCGCAGTGGAGGCCATTGAGGAAGTGGTCAGTTGCCATGTGACGACTGGTAACTATGATTTTCTGCTGACTGTTTTGGCCGCTGATCTCGAGAGTCTCGGCAACGTCGTCTTGAAGCGTCTGGTCTCTCTGGCCGGTGTGCGCGACATGCAGTCCTCCATTGCGTTGCGTACCGTCAAGCGGGTGGGCAAAGTACCCTTGGAACAGGTTGCTGCCTTCCGCTAAACGCGAACGGCGGCGGAGGGGTTAAGATGGGTTTACCAGTGATACGCAATGGGCGCCGCTGCGGTGGATTACACCGCACGGTGCGATGACGGAGGGGTGCATGACGATCGAACAGACGGTGGCGGATGCCGAGCCCACACCAGTGGATACGGGCCGACGGTCCTTACTCAAAGCCGCGGGCGGTCTCGTCATTGGTTTTACTTGGTTGACTGGTTCTAAGGCGATGGCGTTTGCCAAGCCGACGCCACAACCCGGCGATGCCGCTTTGGCGCGCGCCGATGGCAATCCGGCCTTTGCGCCCAATGCCTTTATCCGCATCGGTACGGACGGCAGCATTCGACTCGTCATGCCCGAAGTCGAGATGGGTCAAGGTGCCTATACCGGTCAGGCGACGCTGCTGGCGGAGGAACTCGGGGTGGATCTCGATCAGATCCAACTCGAGCACGCCCCCCCGAGCGATGCGCTGTATGCACTGGAAATTCAAGGCAGCCAGAACACCGGTGGTTCGAACACGATTCGCGCTTGTTGGGACTTGTTGCGCCAGGCGGGTGCCGTTGCGCGCACGATGCTGGTAGGGGCCGCGGCGCAACGTTGGCACGTGCCCGTGGCGCAGTGTCGCGTTGTGCGCGGCGTGATCCAGCATGATGCCTCGCATCGCACGCTGACGTTTGGACAGGTAGCGACGGACGCAGCGCATCAGCCGGTGCCGGCGCAACCGGTCTTGTTGTCGGCGCAGTCGTACCGGTTGATCGGCAAGTCGCTGCCACGCCTCGACACAGCGTCCAAGACCGATGGGTCGGCGACTTTTGGCATCGACGTGCGCGTGCCAGGCATGAAAGTTGCCGCTGTGGCCCTGTCGCCGGTAGTCGGTGGCAAGGTGGCGCATGTGGATGATCGCAAGACCCGCGCCATCCAGGGCGTGGTCGATGTGGTGGTGCTTGCGGAGATGGTGGCAGTGACGGCTGGTGATTACTGGACCGCTCGCAAGGGCGTCGATGCACTGCAGATCCGTTGGGATCACGGCAAGAATGGCCAGATCTCCAGCGCCGCGATCGTTGCCGAATTGGCCGCGGCGTCACGCACGGGCAAGGCGCTGGTCGGCAAAGACGTCGGCGCCGGTACCAAACCCGGCGGCAAAACCATTGAAGCGATGTACCAGTCAGCGATGCTCGCGCACGCCACCATGGAGCCGCAGAACGCGGTGGTCTCGGTCAAGAAGGACCATGTTGAAGTATGGATCGGCACGCAGGTGCCGACCCGCGTGGTCGCCGCGGTTGCCCGGGTGACTGGGCTGCCGCCAGAGAAAATTGCGGTTTATAACCAATATATCGGCGGCGGCTTCGGTCGCCGTCTCGAGTCGGATACCGCCGAACAGGCCGCTGCGATCGCGCAGCACGTCAGTTATCCAGTGAAATTAGTTTGGTCGCGCGAGCAGGATGTCGCGGGCGATTTCTTCCGACCGCCTTATCACGATCATCTGGTTGCGACCGTGGATGCGAAGGGCTATCCGGTCACCTGGACGCATCGCGTGACCAGTGACACAGTGCTGGAGCGCTATAGCGCTGCGGACATGCCCAAAGATGGCCTCGACCCGGACACGATCGATGGCGCCACGGAACCGCCGTATGCAATAGCGGCGCTGAAGGTGGAGTGGGTACGGCATGATCTGCCCAAGGCCGTGAAGATTGGTTGGTGGCGCGGCGTAGGGGCTGCACACAACCTGTTTCCGGTGGAGAGTTTTATCGACGAACTGGCCCACGCGGCCGGTCAAGACGCGGTTGCTTATCGGCGTGCGCTACTGGGCCAGAACCCGCGGGCGCGCGCCGTGTTGGATCTGGCGGCGACGAAATTCGGTTGGGACCGGCCGACGGAAAAAGTTGACAGCCTGCGCATCGGTCGTGGCGTGGCGCTGGGCACTTCAATGGGAACGTTGATCTGTGCAATTGTGGAAGTGGGCGTGACCGCGCAAGGCGAGGTGCGACTGCGCCGTGCTGTGACGGCGGCTGACTGCGGTCAGGTCGTCAATCCAAACACCGTGGAAGCGCAACTGCAGGGCGGCCTTATCTTTGGCCTGACTGCGGCGCTGTGGGGTGGGACGACCCTGAAGAACGGTCAGATTGAGCAGAGTAACTTCCATGACAGCCGTGTCATGCGGCTGCCGGAAACCCCATTGATTGAGGCGTATACGGTACCGAGCACGGTGTCTCCGACCGGCATCGGCGAGCCGCCCACGGCCATTGCTCCGCCAGCGCTGGCCAACGCGGTCTTTGCGGCGACGGGTGTGCGCGTGCGTACCTTGCCGATTGCGCACGCGGCGTTGGCCAGCCGCGCGGCGTCTTTAAACCAGGTGGTGATTTGAGATGCGCACGGTGAAAATCCTGTTAATCGTTGCGGCCGTCGCGTTGCTTGGTGGTGGGAGCTATGCCCGGCATCACGACAGTCAGTCCTTGGTCGATCAAGGTGCGGCCGATGGTCCCTTGCTGCTGCGCGGCTCGCAGGTGCAGCGTGGACGGTATCTGACGGCTGCGGCGGACTGCATGGCGTGTCATACCGTACCGGGTGGTAACGACTACGCCGGCGGGGTCGCATTTGAGTTGCCTTTTGGGACGATTTATTCGAGCAACCTCACAGCCGATCCCGAGACCGGTCTCGGCGGTTGGACCGATGACGAGTTTGTTGCCGCTGTCCGTAGCGGCCGCGCGCGCGGTGGCCAACACCTGTACCCGGCGCATCCCTATACGAGCTATGCCGGCATGGCGCGCAACGATGTGCTGGCGATCAAGGCCTATCTCGACAGTCTGCCGCCGATTAAAAATGTGATCCCGGCCAATACGCTGTCGTTCCCGTATTCGCAGCGTGGGCTGATGGTGTTTTGGAATGCGCTCTATCAGCCTGCCGCTGGCTATACGGCTGATGGGACGCACGATGCGGATTGGAATCGGGGTGCGTATCTGGCCAATGCGCTTGGCCACTGTGGGGAGTGTCATACGCCACGCAATGGCGCGTATGCGCTCAAGTCCGCGCAGGCCCTGTCGGGTTCCATTGCGCAAGGCTGGAAGGCCTACGATATCACGGCGTCCGGCTTGTCTCATTGGACGGAGGCCGATCTGGATGCGTACCTCGCCACCGGTCATGCGCCTGGGCATGGCAGTGCCGCGGGACCGATGAAAGCGGTGGTTGCCTTCGATACGGCGCAACTGACCGTCGCGGATCGGCAGGCGTTGGTGCACTACCTGCTCGCCGGCCGCACGGCGGGTCCGGTCGCTGCGATCGTGCCGCGTAGCGTGGCGGATCCCGCCTCCACCGGCGCAGCCCTGTATGCGGGGGCGTGTTCGGGCTGTCACGATCTCGCACCTAGCGCAGTCACCAGTGATTATGGCGACCTCACTGGGGCAAGTACGGTTCTGGATCCACGCGGCACCAATCTGCTGCGTTTGCTGGTAGAAGGCTCTCCGCCGGGCGTTGGCACGGGGATGCCGATGCCGTCATTCGGCGTCAGCTATAGCGCGGTCGAGCGGGCAGCGCTGGCGAACTATGTGCTGGCGCAATGGGGCGGCTTGAAACCGACGCTCACGGCCAACGATGCGCAGGCCGCTCTGCACTGACCGGCGGGTCGGTGGCTGCCGTAAACTATGGCGACGAGAGATGCGCCAGAATCGCCGTGTGTACTGTCTGGAACAATTGGGTCAGGTCGGGTCGCCGACTACGGTAGTCATGATCCTCCACCAGTTGCCACTGTCGAGCAGACGATCCGGGTGCCATCTCCGCCTTTGATACCCGCAATTGGCGGTCCTTACCCGAAAACGCCACGAGAATGCGGGTCCGCCACTGGCCTGCTTCGACTTCCCAACCGCCAAAGCCCTGCGATTGGTAGGTCACCGCATAGAGCACGATACGCGCCTCGGCTAGGCGGGCGGCGAACCCCGATAGTGTGGTCAGGAAAGCAAGGGTCTCGTTCTCATCTGCCATGTAAACCTTCATCACCCTATGGGTGCTGCCTGTACCGCTCACAGTGTGAGCCCGTCAAGCAGTCGCGTACTAGCGCAATCTATAATTCTTACTACAAACGGCAATAACTTAATGCGCCATTGGATTATGTAGACCACGCTAAGCTGCGTTGGGAACGGTCAAGTTTAGGATCGCTCCAGTGAGGCCAATGTTAACTAGAATCACGCTACGCCACTCTAACGGTTAGTAAGGCATTCGCCATTTTTTCCCTCATGGATACCTCCACAGTCCTGCACCTCGCCGACGGGCGTTGCACGCGGTACGCCCTCGCGACATGATCGTGGCGCGGTAGGCGATCTTGCTGAGGCACGCATAAATGGCGTTTCGCTGCAACCGTCTGGCATACGCCGTTTCGGCTCGACTTTAGTCAGACGATAAGATGACGAAAGAATGCGTTCGAAGTGAGGGTGGGGAATTTCAGGGTCAACGGGATGCTCCGGGACCTGCCGCCAGTGCAACGCGGACTTACTCTCGATGGGTCCCGTTGCGCACCTCTGGCCTAATCGCCTCGGTGCGGCTATTGGGATCGCGAATGCAGCTAGGTCAGTCAGCGCAGGTCTTTGGGATCACGTGAATTGCGACACAAGATTCTCGAGTAGTTCCTGCTGGCCAGAACGCGGTTGCGGGTCAACTCCGGCTAGTAATGCTGCGTCGGCAACGTCTGCCAACGTTGCGCCCGGCGCAAGCAACGCCTGGGCTGCTGGACTATCCCATCCGGCATAGCGTTGCCGGACTATATCGGCAAGCGCGCCGTGCTCGATCATTGCAGCGGCGTTGAGCAGGCCGCGCGCAAGGACATCCACGCCGCCGACGTGCGCGAGCAGCAGATCCTGCGCATCGATACTCTGTCGACGCACCTTCGCATCGAAATTGTTGCCTCCCATCGTGAAGCCACCCGCCCTCAGGATGTAATACATTGCTAAGGTGATTTCACGCACGTCGTTCGGGAACTGGTCGGTGTCCCAGCCGTTCTGGGGGTCGCCACGGTTCATATCAATAGAGCCGAAGATACCGAGTTCGATGGCAGTGGCAATTTCGTGCTCAAAGCTATGGCCGGCTAGCGTGGCGTGATTGGCCTCGATGTTGACTTTGACCTCCTTGTCCAGGCCGTGGCGCAAGAGGAAGCCATAAACGGTCTCCACGTCGAAGTCATATTGGTGTTTGGTTGGCTCGTGGGGTTTTGGCTCAATAAGGATCTCGCCGCGAAAGCCGATTCGGTGCTTGTGCTCAACAACCATCTGCAGAAAGTGACCAAATTGGCGTTTTTCGCGCCTGAGGTCGGTGTTCAATAGCGTGTCGTATCCTTCGCGACCGCCCCACAACACATAATTGGCACCACCGAGTCGGTGAGTTGCTTCTAGACAATGACGTACCTGCGTTGCGGCAAAGCGGAACACATCTGGATCCGGATTAGTCGCTGCACCTGCCATATAGCGGGGGTGACTGAATAGGTTCGCTGTGCCCCACAACAGTTTGATTCCGGTGGCCGCCATTTTTTCACCGAGGCGATCTGTGATACGCAAAAAATTCTCGACGTGCTCACGGATCGTATTCGCCTGCGCCATTAAATCGACGTCGTGGAAGCAGAAAAACGGCAGATCCAGACGTGTCAGAAATTCGAAGGCTTCATCAAGCTTATGTTCCGCAGCGCGCTGGTCGAGGACACCTCCGTGCCAGGGCCTAGTGAAAGTGCCGCGGCCAAATACGTCGAACCCATCCCAACAGAAGCTGTGCCAATAACATGCGGACATTCGCAGATGCTCTTCCATCGTGCGGCCCAGCACGACGCGCGACCGATCGTACCAGCGGTAGGCGAGAGGGTTATTGGTGTGCACGCCCTCGAAGCAAATAGGAGGGATCTCGCGAAAAATAGAGTCAGACATTAAGCATCTCCCGGAAGTGGGGTTGGAGTGCGCGGTACAGCGCCCGGAAACGAGGCAATCGTGCAGCGTATTGTGCAGTCCACAGTTCATCGGGTCCGATCACTTGCTGTACGGCGGGTGGCGTACAGATTTCATCGGCCACGCCCTTGGTGTGACCGATCAGCGCGAGTCGGGCCGCTCCGGCGGCGGCTCCTAAGGTTGCGCCAACCCGATAGGTGAGAGGCGCCTCTAGTGCGGACGCAAGAATTCGTCCCCAATATAGAGAGCGGGCGCCGCCGCCGATGACTGAGATGCTGTCAACGCGACTGCCAGAATGCCGCAGCGCGTCGAGGCCATCGCGGAATGCGAACGCCACACCCTCGAGCACTGCGCGTCCGACGCGAGCGCGCGACGAATCGTGGGTCAGGCCGACCAGCGTACCGCGGGCGCGAGGATCATTGTGCGGTGTGCGCTCGCCTGACAAATAGGGCAGAAATAATTCGTCTTGGCAGGTCCGATCGTCGGCCTGCACGTCTGCCATCAGGCTGCCTGCATCCGGGTACCCGCAAAGTTTCGCGGCCCATTCTAGGCAACTGGCGGCGCTCAAGATGACGGCCATCTGGTGCCATCGCCCAGGGACAGCGTGGCAAAAGGTATGCACGCCCGCGTTCGGGTCCGGCCGGTAGGTATTGCAGGCGAGGAACAACACGCCGGAGGTGCCTAATGAAAGCAGCGCCTCCCCATCCCTTACGACGCCGGCACCGACCGCGCCGGCCGCGTTGTCACCGCCACCGCCGTAGACCGGGACGACGGGCAAACCCCATGCCCGTGCACATTGCGCGCGTAGCGCTCCGGTTCGCGCCGTCCCTTCCACTAGCTGGGGCATATGACAGGAGCCGAGACCCGTCGCCGCGAGCATCGTATCGGACCAGGCGCGGCGCTCCACATTCATCCACAGCGTGCCAGCCGCATCCGACATATCCGATGCAGACTCGCCCGTCATGCAAAGGCGCAAGTAGTCCTTGGGTAGCAGCACCCTGTGTACAGCGGCAAACACGTCCGGTTCGTGCCGCCGCAACCATAAGAGCTTGGGCGCGGTAAACCCGGGCATTGCGCGGTTGCCTGTAATGTGCCCAAGATCGGGTACTGCTGCTTCGAGCTCTCTGCATTCCAGCTCGCTTCTGCCATCGTTCCACAGGATCGCGGGGCGCAACACCTTGTCTTGAGCGTCGAGCACAGTGGCACCATGCATTTGGCCTGCGAGCCCGATGGCCCGCACGGCGCGCCGTGCGGCCACGGGCAGTGCATTGATCGCGTCGCCCGCCGCGCGCCACCAGTGTGCTGGGTCTTGTTCAGACCAATGAGGATGGAGTCGTGACACGCTGAGCGCTGCCGATCCTTCAGCCACAATGCAGCCCTCGTCATCGGCGAGCACAGCCTTAACAGCTGACGTTCCGAGATCAATTCCGAGGTACACGATGGCCTCTGACGTTCAGAGAAAGATTGGCCTCAACCAAGGAGTCACTGTTGCGTACCGTCATATCGATTCCAAACTATCGTCAACACGATTGTTTCCCAGTCCTTGAAGGTGGACAATTTTAAAGACAGTGAGCACTGGAATTAGGCCATCATAATGCATGAACTACTTTAAAACGCGTGCTGATGGAGATGCGCTCTCCTGGTGCTGCGACATGGACTTCCAAGCCGCCACGATTCAGCGCTGTTGGTGCTGCAGTTTGCGGCTCTATGCAGACCGAATCATCCGGTGTCGGTGCAAAGACATGCAGATGGGTGCAGCCAACAGATTGCATGCTGATGCTGTGATGCGGCCAGGTCAGCTCGGCAGCGCCGTCCCATCCAACAAATGAGTTGTCGATGCCCGCCGCTACCAACGTGCGTGGGTGGTCGAACTTCCATCCCTCTGGAACTGGAGCAATGCGGGTCGGGAGATGCTCGCTATCTGTCAGCCAGACGTGTTCAGTCCGGGCACGCAGTGTCGCTTGCGACGCCGCTGGGAAGTAGGGGTGCCACCCCAGATCCAGAGGCGCGGGGAAGTCGCTCCTATTGGTCACGTGCATCTCAAGTTCCAAAGTGTCAGCGCCGACGCGGACGCTCTGGTCAACATGATAGGGCCATGGCCACTCGTTGCCGCCGCCATCCCACGAGAGGATCAGCGAATCGACACTGCCGCCGCTGCGCTTCCATTGCGCGAGCCATGCCTGGCCGTGCAGCGAATGACGGTGCCCTGTGACGTTGGGCGCAAGCTGCACTGGTTGCCCGGCAAACCGGAAGTTGCCATTCGCAATGCGATTAACGTAAGGAACCATTGGGAAGCACGCCACTTCGGTTGGGTTCGTTGCGGGCAGTGCCGTAGGGCGCAGCAGATTGATGCCACGGTGCGTCCACGCCAGTAAGGAGCCGCCACACAAGCTGACAACCACCGTCGAATCACCGTGCACTAAAGTCGTCGCCTGCTCCCAGTAGCGGCCCATCATTGAGGCTGTAAGCACGGGTAGTTGGCTTCGATGCAGATACCACCTGTGTCATTAATGACGCGCTCACGGTCTATAGGCAACGTACTGGTGAACGGCCCTCTGCTGCTACCGACGAGGACTCGAATATTGAAAACCACTGTATTTGAAGTCCACCATGCTGTCGCTCTTTCGGACATACAATCCTCAACGTTGCCCACTGATGCGCAGGTCCAGCCAGACCGCCAACGCCAGCACACCGCCGCGCGCTATGTACTTGATCTCAGGTGACACCGCCATGAGCGTCATGCCATTGAGCAGGCTGGTCATCATCACTGCGCCGAATAGAACGCCGATTACGGTGCCACGCCCGCCGCGCAGGCTAGTCCCACCGATCACACAAGCGGCCACGGCGTCGAGTTCCATTAGCGACCCGACGGTGGTGGTCGAGGCGCCGGAATAGGCGGTTTGCATGAACCCGGTGAGCGCGACGATCGCGCCCATTAGCGCAAAGGCTCCAATAACCACCGCGCGTACGGGCACTCCAGACACGACGGCCGCGTCTTCATTGCCGCCGATTGCGTAGAGATAACGCCCGAATGGGGTGTGTATAGTCACTACATGCACTAGAAGCGCGATCGCTGCGAGTATCACTAGCGCCATCGGCACGCCGCGGTATCCATTGGCGACAGTGACCAGTAGCAGGACCACCTGTCCGGAAATGAACAGGCTCATAAACCATTGTTCTGCATCGCCGACCGGCAAACCTAGCTGCTGCCGACTGCGCCGCTGCCGCAGACTAATGATCACGATGGTGGCGACCACAACTGCAGCTAGTAGATAGCCAGCCTGTGCCGGCAGAAACCACGTGGTCAGCTGCGAATAGATATTCGAATCACTGCCCGCGACGATTGGAACAGTCTGGTTATGAATCACCAACCAGTGCAGTCCGCGGAATACCAGCAGGCCGCCGAGCGTGATGATGAACGCAGGCACACGCTCAATTACGACCAGCGCGCCCATTAGAGACCAGATAATCACCGCAGCTACCAGCGCCACTAATAGGGCCACCGGTGCAGGTGCCCCGTGCCAGAACACCAATACCGCCGCCACCGCGCCAGTGAGGCCCACACCGCTGCCGGCCGATAGGTCAATCTGCCCCGGCAACAGCACTAGCAGCATTCCCAGCGCCAGCGTTGCGGTGACTGCTAGTTCGATCGACAGCAGTGACAGATTGCGGGCCGATAGGAATACTGGTTCTTTCAAGGCGAAAAATGCCCAGATGGCGATCAGCGCAAGCAGCATAGACCATTCGCGTGTGTGGTCGTTGCGCATCAGGCGGCCCTCTCGCTGGGTCGGCCCATCGCCGCCGCGAGCAGTGCTTCTCGTGTTGCCTGACTACGCTCAAAGCTGCCACCGATGCGGCCCTCGTGCATCATGATGATGCGGTCACTCATGCCTATAAGCTCCGGTAGCTCGCTTGACACCAACACAATGGCTTTGCCAGCGGCGGTCAGGCGATTGATCAATTCGTAGACTTCAAGTTTTGCACCGACATCTATGCCGCGCGTTGGCTCGTCGAGCAGAAGCACACGTGGCTCGGTTAACAGAGCCTTGCCGATGACAACTTTCTGCTGATTGCCCCCCGACAGCGTGCCTACCGGAGATTCTAGTGTGTGCATCTTTATGTGAAGATCTGTCGCAGTCGCACTGGCGGTACGCACTTCGGCGCTGGCGTCAATTAGACCGTGGCGCGTCAACTCGGCCAGCGACGACAGAGTGAGATTGAAGGCCACACCAGCGCCGAGAACCAGTCCGAAGCGCTTACGGTCCTCAGTAACGATCGCCAGACCCGCCTCCATTGCGGCGCGCACCCCGCCCTGTGGCACTGGCTTATTGTCTAGCTCGACGCTGCCTGTAAGGCGCCGACCCCACAGTCCCATCAGATGTAGCAACAGCTCGGTCCGGCCCGCACCCATCAGTCCGCCGATGCCGAGCACCTCACCAGCGCGTACTTTGAACTCGATTTCGCGGAGGTAGATTGGCTTATTGGTGGCGCGCGCGACATTGAGTCCGCGTACCGTCAACACCTCGCCCGCGGGAGCAGACTTGCGGCGTGGATAAAAATCCTCAATGCGCCGACCAACCATTTGCGCGATAATTGCATTTGCATCGGATTCAGCGGCTCTGACCGTGACCTGTGCGGCGCCATCGCGCAGCACAGTGATGCGATCGGCCAGTGCGAATACCTCATTGAGCTTGTGCGAGATGTAGACGCATGCAACGCCTTGCGCTTTCAGGCCACGCACAAGGGTCAGCAATACGTCTATCTCATGCTGCGACAGTGCCGCGGTCGGTTCGTCGAGCACCAGAATGCGGGGCTTGCGCGACAACGCCTTGGTGATCTCAACCAGTTGCTGCTGACCGATACCAAGATCGCCGACCCGTGTCGCCGGGTCGAGAGCGATTCCAACGCTCGTCAGTAACTCGCTGGCGCGTCTCTGCACAGCGATCCAATCCACCAGGCCGCGGCGGCAGGGGAGATCGCCCAGCAACAGATTCTCGGCGATGGTCATGTCAGGAAACAGCGATAGTTCCTGGTGAATAACACCGATACCTGCATCTTCCGCGTCGCGTGTAGAGCGGAACGCGGCCTCCACGCCGTTGACATGGATGCTGCCTTCATAGCTGCCGTGCGGGTGCACGCCGCCCAGCAGTTTAATCAGTGTGGATTTGCCGGCTCCGTTCTCTCCGCACAGCGCATGCACCTCACCGGCAGCGAGGTCGAAGCTCACCCCACGTAGGGCCACCACGCCCCCGAAACGCTTGGCGACGTTGCGCGCCTCGAGGACCGGAGTCATCGATAGACGTCTGAGTGCTTGATCAGACCGTCCTTGATGACCGTTGCATCAATGTTTTCGCGGGTCACGGTGACCACGTCGAACAGCACTGCAGGTACATCGATGGCGCCGTTATTCACAGTCTGCCGGGTGATGATCGGCTTGCCTGTTGACATCTTTACGGCGATCTCTGCGGCGCCCTGCGCCAGCGTGCGCAACGGCTTGTAGATCGTCATGCTCTGGGTGCCTCCAGCAATACGCTGCAGCGCGACCAGATCAGCGTCTTGCCCCGTGACTAGTTTTTTGCCGGCGAGTCCTTCCTCGGTCAACGCCTGCACCGCACCACCCGCAGTCGCATCATTGCTGGCAAGAACGGCATCAAAGCCAGTGCCACGTGCGGTGATTGCTGCATTCATGATCCGTTTGGCGTTCTCAGGCTTCCAGTCCTCAGCCCAATCTTCGTGCAGCACTTTGATATCGCCGCGCGCGATCAATGGCACCAGCACCTGATCCTGACCCTGTTTGAACAGGCCCGCGTTGTTATCTGTCATGGCGCCGTAGATGCGTACTATGCGGCCCTTGCCTGGCGTTGGCAGATGATCGACGAGGTAGCGCGCCTGCAGTTCTCCGACACGCACGTTGTCAAAGCTGACATAGAGGTCGAGGTCGACATCACGCACTATACGATCATAGGCGATCACAGGAATGCCAGCGTCGTGTGCCAGCTTTACAGCCTTGGCCATCGCCTTGCCGTCGTGTGGCACAATCACCAGCACGTTGACTTTCTCGGTGATGAGTTTCTCGACATCACTGATCTGCGCGGTATCGTCGCTGTTGGCCGACAACACCAGTACGTCTGCACCAAGCTCCCCGGCCCGTTTGACGAACATGTCGCGATCCGCCTGCCAGCGCGCTTCCTTCAACGTATCGAGCGACAACCCGATCTTAATTTTTTGTTTGGCTTCATGCTGGCTGCTGTGGTCGCCAGTGCCGCGACCCAACGATAAGCCAATCAACACGCTGATCAGGCACGACAAGATAACCAATAATATGCGAGTTTTCATTCGTCCCTCGGCGTATAGAAACGCGTTTCTTGACTATACAGCTTCACGTACGCAGTGCAACCGGCCGGCAGCTGCAGCGTGGTGATGACGACCTTTAAGGCGTAGTTGTTCAGGATGCCCGACAGACCAGCGCGCCGTAGTGTTAGCAATAGGCACGCCGCGTGATTGCGGTTCCTGCCGCTTGCGGTACGGCGCCTGCGTCGGCGTGATGATAAGCGCGAAAGTACGATGCACATCGACTGTCTGTGATGATGGCACGAATTAGAGCAGGACTCGATAGAGGCGTTCGCGTCAGTCCAACGGGGCCAGTATAAAGCTACCAAGTAATATGGCTTTTCTCTCCGCCTGACATCCAAAGGAGCCGATGGTGGATTGGAATTGATTGTCGGTGCACCAAGGGTCTGGGCTGCCTCGGGTCGGCACAGAGCGAGAGAGCCGTGCGGATTTGGTTCCAAGAGTTGAGTTGGATGTCTCGCGGCTCGCGTGATAAGGCATTTGTGCGAAAGCTAGGCGCGCGCGCTGCTCCAGCCGGAGGACCTTTTGACTTGGTTATCGCCCATATAACACGCCACGCTACCATTGGATGTCGTCAGGTGAAGATGGATGGCGCATCTGTGAAAAAACGAGCTGGCTTATCGGCGTCGATCCAGTCTCCAGCCGACTAGGCTCTACAACACTGGTTTTCTACGAAGGGGTACGCCACTTAACGGTTGGCGCGGCACTGCGGGCCATAGGTTTCGTCGATGATTGATGCCAGCACAATGCCGACCCCCATCATGACGATCGGGGGCCACAGGATACAGTTGATCCCGAAGCGCATAGCAAGCCACCCTGCCAGGGCAGGCGCGAGTCCGCCGCCGAATAGTTCAGCCACTGCGATGACCAGCCCAGATGCAGTGGCGGCGAGGCCAATTGGAGCGCTCTCTTGGCACAAAGGGCCTACAGTCAGCGTAATCAGGGGGTTGTTGAAGAAATGCACGATGAACACGGCGATAAAGAGTCCGCCGACTGAGGTGGCCACAAAGACGAGACCTAATAGTCCGGCCAGAGCTCCCAACGCGGAGAGGATCATGACGCGCTTGCGCCCAACCTTGTCCGAGAGCCAGGGCAACAGTACGGTACCGCAGGTTGCGCCGATACCAATCGACGACATGACCTGCGCCATCTGCATAAACGTGAGATGCAGGTGATCCAACAGGTAGTTGGGCAGAAATGCACTGGTGGTCATGAGGCAGGTTAGCCAACACAACATCATCAAGGCACCAATGCGTATATTGCGAATGGCGAGGACCGCGCGCCAATCTGCCCAGCTGCTGCGGCGAATGGCATTTTGCGTCTGGGGAGGCGATGGAGGCGGTAATTTGCGCCACACGTAGTACGCGAGCACCAGCCCCGGCAGGATAAATAACGTGAAGATCCAGCGCCAGGTAACGTAGTTGAGCAGTTGGCTCACCAGCAGGGGTCCGATGCCCAATCCGAAGAGCGGCAACATCATCTGTTGAATGCCAATGTTGACGCCGTGGTGCTCTGGCGATGAATGCTCAATCGTTGCGGTAATACTGGCCGGGGTATAGGCGCCATCGGCGATACCCATGAATAGGCGAAACACCACCAAGCCTGCGAGGCCTGTGGCGAGGCCGCTGGTTCCAATGAGCAGTGAGAAGAGGATGAGGGAGCCGACCAGCACACGGCGCCGGCCGATGCGGTCTGACAGATTGCCCACCACCAGTGCTGAGAGTCCCCAGGCCACGGCCAGGGCGCCAGTGACTGTGCCGATATCCTCGTAGCTGAGGTGCAAGTCTTTCGCAATCGTCGGGAACATTGTCGTGATCAAGAATCGATCGATGCCCACCAGACCGAAGCCCAACGCCATGAGGGCGACGATCGCTATTTCTTTCCGGCGAGGCGTTACCGCGCGACCCCCGCCATCCCGAAGACTGTGCTTAGCAGCGGCGTCGTGCATGGTCACTGGTGTGGGGCCCCTCAAATTATTTTTTATTTTTGCTAAAGATCAAGATCACTATACAAGCGGCCGGCACAGTGAATAATTCAGCGCTGGGTCTAACACGGACGGACTCCGCTTGCAGGCAGCATACTCCGCTGGGATCGCATTGCACGACGCGACCGTAGGTGAGGGGGTAACGCTTGTTGATGGGCCCAAAGAACATAGCAAACGATCGTGCGGGACCCCCGGTAGGCGCATCGTCTGCGTACCGGGAGTCTGCAAGGCGCGGGCGGCGCGCCAGTCGGGTCAGTTGAACTTGATGTTCAGCGCATCCAGATAAAACCACTTGCCATCTTTGCGCTCGAAACGACTAGTTTCGTGCAGACGCATCCGCCGGCCGCGCTGCTGGCTGTAGGCAACAAATTCGACCGTGGCACGGGTTTCGTCGATCGGGTCGTAGCCGCGCACCTCAAGGCCGGTCCAGCGTACGCGGGGTTCGTTCAGATCCAAGCTGGGCGGCCGCGTGGACGGGTCCCAGGTGTCCATCAGGTAATCGCCGAGGCCCAGCACGAAGGCGCTGTAGCGGGAGCGCATCAGTTGCTCCGCGTCCGGCGCGAGCAGGTGTTCGGGGCCTGCATGCCAGCGGCCGCAGCACGCCTCGTAGGCGGCGGGTTGGCCGCAAGGGCAGGGGGTGATTTCAGTTTCGGGTGGTGCTTCCATGCCGGCATGGTGGGGGAGGTCGGGCTTCGCTGCAAGGTGTCTTGTGGAGATCCTCGTTCATTCGGGCTCTGGATGCGCCCAGAGCGCGCTAGACTTGCGGTTAATCCGCGGTTTTAGGAGGGGATCCCATGCTGGTGCGCGTCTACGGCTGGGTACTGGGAGGTATTTTGGGGCTCGGTTTGGTCGGCCCCGTCGGCCGTGCGGCGCTGCCGACGCTCGGCGTATTGCCTGCGCATGCTCGGGTTGAGATCGAGAATCAGATCCTCTCTGATCGGCTGGAGGCGCTGCTGCCGCAACTAATGGCCGAGACCCATTTGGACATGTGGCTAGTACTCAACCGCGAGTATGCCGAGGACCCGGTGTATTTCACCTTGGTGCCGCAGCCCACCTTCGCGGCGCGCCGCACTACTTTGCTGGTGTTTGCACGCCGACCGGACGGCTCGGTGGAGCGGCTCGCGGTCAATCGTTATCCCTTGGGCCCTCCGTATACGTCCGCCTGGTCGGGCGGGAATCTAGAGGCGCAATGGCAAGCGCTGGCACAACTGATTACTGCACGCAACCCACAACGGATCGGTATTGATGTGTCAGACACTTGGCCGGAAGCCGACGGCTTATCGGCCTCGCTCAAGCAACGTCTCGAGCAACACCTGCCCAAATCTTATGCGATGCGGCTGGTCAGTAGTGAAGACTTGGTCGTCCGTTGGTTTGAGACCAAGACGGTGGCAGAGCTGAACTTGTATCCGGATTTGGGGCGGATTACCCGCGCGGTCGTGGCCGAGGCGTTCAGCGCGCAGGTGATCACGCCTGGGCACACTACGACGGATGAGTTAGCTTGGTATATTCGCGAGCGATTCGAGAGTTTGGGCCTCAAACCCTGGTTTATGCCGACGGTGGATCGGCAGCGCCAAGGCCTGCGTTGTGCTGAAGCGGTGCCGCACTGTGGTGATGAGGGACTGATCGAGCCGGGGGACGTGCTACACACCGACGTCGGTTTTTGCTATCTCAAGCTGTGCACCGATGTACAGGAGATGGCGTACGTTCCTCGCGCCGACGAGGTGGAGGTGCCGGAGGGCCTGCAGGCCGCATTGGCCATGGGTAATCGTTGGCAGGACTTGCTCGCCGCTCAGTTTCAGCTAGGACGAACCGGCAACGAGATTCTGGCGGAGACACAGCGCGCAGCGATGTCTGCCGGCATCCAGTCTTGGACCTATAGTCACCCGCTTGGATACGTTGGTCACGCTCCGGGACCTACCATTGGCATGTGGGACAACCAGGGCCCGACCGTTGGTACCGGTGACTGGCCGCTCCACGCGTCGACCACTTACGCCATCGAGGGCGGTGTACGGGTGTCCTTACCCGAGTGGGACGGTGAGTCGCTACAGATCATGTTGGAAGAGGACGCGGTCTTTGATGGCCAGACGCTGACCTTCTTGGCGGGACGACAGACCCAGTGGCATGTGGTGCAGTGACCGGGTCGGCTTCGCGTCTAGCGTGTGTAAGACGTTCCTGTCGATAGGGAGAAGCGCCTCCTATGCGTACTGGCACCGAACTGATCGATGCCCACCAACGGATAGGAGAAGTAGGTGTCTTTCACGACCTGATCAGTGGGTCGTCCTATTACCAGTACCAGAGAGGGGCGGAAGAATTCTCTGAGGCGTGGACTACGCCACTGCGCTCACGCTGCTCCGGCGATCGACTAGGGAGCCAGCCTACTTCGGCATCGAAAGCGTCTTAGGTCGAGGGTTCCATTAGGTCGAATAGCGTCGTTGCTACCAGTGTCAGCACCTTCGTATGTGCTTGCGTATGCACTTCCCAGCGCCAACGCACGATGCCGTATTGTCCTGACGAGGAGACGCGTGACTCAAGTACATGCAGCGTTAGATGCAATACGTCACCGGCCCGTACGGGCGCATGCCAACGCAACTCATCAATGCCGGGCGACGCGCTTGCATTCGATCCAAACAACACGTTGTCAACGACGAGTCGCATGGCAATCGCGCAGGTGTGCCAGCCCGAGGCGATTAAGCCCTGCCAACGAGACTTCTCCGCGGCAGCCCGATCAATGTGAAAGGCTTGTGGGTCCCATTGCTGGGCGAATGCTATGAGTGCTGCTTCGGTGACTGGAGCGGTGCCGGCGTCAATGATCCTGCCCGGCGTGCATTCCTCAAATTTCATGTCCGGGGTCCCTTGCGTGAGGCGGGTGGCGCAGGCAGCCTATCGACCGTGGTCCCAAGCAATGACGCGATGCCGTTGCTGCCCTAAGCCCTCGATACCTAGTTCGATCAGATCGCCGTCTTTGAGAAAGTGCGGTGGCGTTTTGCCCATGCCGACGCCCGGTGGGGTGCCGGTGGTGATGATGTCGCCCGGTAGTAACTGCATGAATTGACTGATGTAACTGACCAAGGTGGCGCAGTCGAAAATCATGGATGCGGTATTGCCAGTCTGCATCCGTTCGCCGTTCACGTTCAGCCACAGGCCGAGCGCTTGAACGTTGTTGATTTCCTCCGGTGTAACGAGCCACGGGCCCACTGGTCCGAAGGTTGCGCAGCCCTTGCCTTTGTCCCAAGTGCCGCCGCGTTCGGTCTGGAACGCCCGTTCGGATAGATCATCCACGAGTACATAGCCGGCAACCCGCTGCAGTGCCTCCTCGGGCTCGACATAGTGGGTGTGTTGGCCTATTACAATGCCGAGTTCAACTTCCCAGTCCATTTTTTGTGCATCGCGCGGACGTCGGACGTCGTCATTGGGCCCTTGCAGACACGATACCGCTTTGGTGAACAGAATAGGTTCTTTCGGCACCGGCATGCCGGCTTCTGCGGCATGGTCGCTGTAGTTCAGTCCCACCGCCACAAACTGGCGGGTTCCGGTGAAGGGCAGGCCGAGGCGGGGATTGCCGTCGACGCGTGGCAGTGAGTCTGGTTGCAGTCTTGCTAGTGCTGCGAGGGCTGCTGGCGCGAGCGACTCTACGGTGAGGTCACTGACATGGGCGCTGAGGTCCCGTAGATGCCCCTGTGTGTCCAGTAGGCCTGGTCGTTCCTGCCCAAGGGGGCCATAGCGTAGTAGTTTCATGTTCGTGCGCTCCTGTTAGCGAGCGTCACAGCACGATGCCTGCTGGCACTCGAACGCGCCCGTCGCCAAAAAGCGCGTCCGCGGCGTCAACCTGTCTGGTCCACTCGTAGCAGAGGCCTTTCGTACGCAGGACTTCGAGACCAAAGCTCCGAATTCGCTCGAGCCCGAAGGCATGCTCGGGCGCTGGGGCGGCGGTGGCATCGGCGAGCACCACGGGGCGGAATCCCAATTGCGCGAGGCCCACGGCGGACTGTAGCACACACACGTCCGTCTCAAGGCCGATTAGCACCGCGGTACGCCGCGGTTGTGCTTGCAATGCGGCGAGCAGTGCGGGCGCCCCGGTGAGACTGAAGACGGTCTTGTTGTGTTCGGTAATGCCGGGTGGCAGTTGGGCCATCAGCGCGGTAGCGGTCGATCCGTGCTTGTCGGGCGTCTCGACTGTGACGAAGGTGGGGATGCCGAGGCGGCCGGCTACTTCAATGACAAACGACATAGTGCTGAGGACGCTGTCGCGCCGAGCGGTGTCCAGTTTTTTGAGAAAGCCTTCCTGGCAATCAATAAGAATCAGTATGGAATCGTTGCGATCGATCAGTGTGGTTTGCGCAGTCATGGGTATCCTAAGCGGCCTTGTGGGCCTTGATGTGTCCAGGTCGGAGTTCGCCGCGTCGTACGACCAGCGCCAATTGCTCCCAATTGCGGATGAAATGTTCGGTACGCGCAAGGCCGATGCGCGTAATCAACATACTGCGCATGGGGCCGGCCAAGGAGGCAGCCTCGGCCTCTGCAATGGGGAGGTACCACGCATTGCGGTCTCGGACTACGATCTCGGTGAAGCCGACCTGCTGCAGTACCGCGGCGGTCTCCTCGAGCGTGGCCATGTTGTAGGTGATGCCTTCGAGGCGAAAGTACTCGAGCATTTCGGCCGAGTAAGCCCCCACGCTACCACGCAACCAATCGCTGGCGAGAAATCGACCGCCCGGTCGCAGTACACGATGTACTTCGGCGAAAAAAGCTGGTTTGTCCGGGATTTGGACAATGGAGTCTTTGGAAAACACCAGATCAAACGAACCGTTGGCAAAGGGCAGAGGTCCCGGCGTCACCAGTTGGCTTTCAATGCGGTCTTGAAGCCCAGCGCGCGCAATCCGTGCATCCATCTGCGCGAGCATCACCGGATCGATGTCGATGCCGGTGACCCGTGCCGCGCCATGGGTGACGACGAGCAGTTCGTCTACCGCGCCGAGCGCGGCACCCACGTCCAGCACGTGGCAGCCGGCAAGGTCGCTGCCTTCGAGTAACTCGGCCACTTCCGCAGGGCCGCCCGGGGAGAGGAACCCATCCCCCCAGAGCAGTTGCAGGAGCAGCATCATGGCCTCGTCGTATTCGCCGACCTCACTGGGTTGGTTGATTTTGACTGTCATGCATGCCGCTCCGGCGCTCGGTGATTACTGAATCGCGCCGAGGTAGTCACCCTTGCCAATCGCCACGCCATTGGCACGCAGGATTGCGTAGACGGTGGTGATATGGAAGTACAGATTCGGGAGCACGAAGTGCGTCACATAGTTGCGTCCGATGAAGCGCATGGTGATCGACGGGTACACAATTTCGATCGCCTTGTCTTCGGCGCCGGCAATGGCGGCGGCGGGGACGGTGTCGATAAAGGCCAGTGTCTTGGCGATCCGGGCCAGCAATTCCTCGACCGTCGTTTCATTGTCCTCGTACTTGGGCATGTCGACGCCGCCGAGTCGGGCCACCGCGCCTTTAGCGGTGTCACAGGCGATCTGGACCTGCTTGGTCAGCGGCAGCATGTCCATGATGAGCCGGGCTGAGGCGACGGTTTTGGTGTCGACTTTGTGCGCTTCGGCGTGCGTCTGGGCTTTGACGAGAATCGCCGACAGATTGGTGAGGGCGAGCTTGAGGGCTGGTACCGAGGCGTCGTAGAGGTTAAAAGACATGCAGGTCTCCGCAACTGAGGGGGAAAAGAGGTCGCCAGTGTAGCGCGCTCCCTGTGACGAGCAACCGTCATCGCGTAGGATGAGCGGCCCGATTGGTGGAGTTTTGAATGTCCTCCTGGAATGATCTGGCCGTTCGCGGCGCTTTTCCTGCACTTTCCTTGTCTGACAAGGGCTTAGCGCGACTTTATGCCGACGCACCCGGGGGTACTCAGGTCTGCGAACGAGCGATCGTGCGTACGCGGCAGGCCATGGTTGACCATTGCGCGAACGAGGGCGGCCCATTTTGCACCTCGGTCGCTACCGACCAGTGGCTGCTGCGCGTGCACGAGGCGGCGGGCGAGTTTTTTAATGCCGATGCCGATGAAGTAGTTTTTGGTCTGAACACCACGACACTGGTGTTTCATTTCTCGCGGATGATCGCCCGCAACTGGCGGGCGGGCGACAATATTTTGGTCACGCGCATGGATCACGACGCCAACGTCGGTCCGTGGATTCTGGCAGCCGAAGAACGTGGCGTGACGGTGCGCTTTCTGGATTTTGACCCTGAAACTTTTCTCTACCGCTACGACCAACTCGATCAGTTGATTGACGCGCGCACGCGTCTCGTGGCCTGCAATCATGCCTCGAATTTTACGGGCACCATCAATGACGTGCGCCGTATTGTGGCAGCGGGCAAAGCGGTTGGTGCGGTAACGGTCGTTGATGTGGTGCAGTCCGCGCCCCATATGGCTTTGGATGCGCGCGCCATTGGCAGCGATATCCTGGCGTCCTCGCCGTACAAATATTTTGGCCCGCATGCGGGACTGATGTACTTACGGCGCGACTTCGCCGATAGCTTGGTCCCACCCCTCAAAGTGCGCCCCGCACCTATGACGATGCCGCATCGCCATGCCCCGGGTACGCCATCGTTTGAGGCGCAATTGGGCACGTACGGCGCTTTTGAACATCTCGCGTGGTTGGGTGAGCAGTTCGGTGGCGCGAGCCCTGCGGCCTCGTTACGGGCGCGCATGAGTGCCGGTCTGGCGGCCGCGACGGTGCATGAAACGGCGCTGTCGGTTCGGTTCCTCAACGGCGTGCGGGCGATGCCGCACGTGACCTTGTATGGGATTGCGGATCCAGCCGCGGTGGCCGGTCGCGTACCGACGTTTAGTTTCTCGGTGCGCGGGCAGGCACCGGAAGCGGTGGCGCAACGTTTTGCCGAGCACAACCAATTTATCTGGTACGGCAACTTTTACGCAATGGAAGCGGCGCTGCGGGTCGGCCGGCCGGAGGGCGTTGCCCGGCTCGGGTTGGCCCACTACAACACGCTAGCGGAAGTGGATGCACTGCTCGAGGTGCTCGGCGGTCTGCGCTGATTTCGTGCAGGGAATCCCGGTGCGTGCGCAGCACTCGGCTCTCAGGCACCCGGATCGGAATCCAAGGAGCCTGCTCGGATTCGCTCGGGCTGATAGGCAGGCAACTAGGTTTTGCGTGCGCCTCTGCTTGGGTAAAGGCAGCGGGGCGGACTTTTGTTGCTCAAAAACAACAGGCGCGTCTTTTGCAGCATCAGCAGTTGACATAAGTTTAAGCGGCTTGCTAACTTTTGTATTTGAAAGCGCTTGCAAATGTCTAAACTCTGATTAGCAAAGACCTTAATTAGATGTTTCAGTCGCTTTAAGAAATCGCTTTCAATATTTATGAGATGTTTCTTGTGGTGGGTCGTCCGCGGTTCGATCGCCTCAGGTGCATCGTGCGCGGCGGATTGGCAACTCGACTGTCTGATAAGGCAGCCCAACAGAAGTTGATTCGCATCGACATCAATGAAGACTTCAGCCTAGAGGGAATGCTGCAATGGATACTCGTCATTCGTTGAATACGCCGGTCGCTCGCGCGGTGGCGCTTGCGTTGGCGATGTCGGCCTCGTCGGCCACTTGGGCACAGAACGCGCCTGCCGACACCCTTGAAGAGGTGGTGGTGACGGGCATTCGTGCCAGTTTGACCTCGGCGGTAGCCGTCAAACGCAATGCGACCGGCGTTGTGGAAGCCATTAATGCAGAAGAGATGGGCAAGTTCCCGGAGCAAAACCTCGCCGAGGCGTTGGCGCGTATTCCGGGCGTCTCGATCGACCGGTTCAACGAAGAAGGCTCGAAGATCACGGTCCGTGGCATGGGCCCTGAATTCAACCTCGTGACGTTGAATGGCCGCTCCATGCCCACGGCCGGTGGCCGTTCGTTTGATTTCAATGACATTGCCACCGAAGGCATCAGCGCGGTGGAGGTCTTCAAGACGGCAAAAGCGTATCTGCCCACGGGCGGCATTGGTGCGACCGTGGATATCCGCACGGCGCGCCCCTTGGACGAAGCAGGATTTCATGGTGCATTCAGCGCCAAGGGCGTGCACGAGAACTCGGCATCCAAATCCAGTATCCGCAAACTGCATGAACTCACGCCGGAAATCTCGGGCATCGTCAGCGACACATTTGCCGATGACAAGTTCGGTGTGCTCCTCTCCGGCGCCTATCAGAAGCGCGATAATCGCGAGGAGAACGCCGCCGTTGATAACTGGTGCCCCAGTTACCAGTGTACCGGGGGCAACAACAACCCGTTCGTCGCCGGCACGGTCGAGAACAACAACAAGCGAGCGGATGGGGTGTATTGGCATCCCCAGAACATCGGCTATGGTTGGGCTGACATTACGCGTACGCGCACGAACGGTCAGGCCGTCTTGCAGTGGGCGCCGACTGATCGCGTTACCGCGACCCTTGATTACACGTACTCCAAACTGGAACTGCTCAAAGACGCAAATAGTGTTGGCATCTGGTTTGCCGGCCCCAATGTCGATGCGGTGATTAATGAACGCGGCACCGTGACGCAGGTGACCCAGAACGGCGGGTCACCCGGCGACTGGTCCACCAATATCGCGCGCGATCACACCATCAAAGAAAACAACTCCGTTGGTTTTAATGTCACGTTCAAGGCCACCGATAACCTCGCGCTGAACCTGGATGCGCATAGTTCGTCCTCGAAATTTGGCGGCGCCGGCATCGGGGGCGAGCCGGCAAGCTCCGAAAACCTGATCATTGGCAACACCTCCTGCCCGTGGTGTGCCGGCGCAGGTCCAGGATTCGGACCGAACACCGCGACGATTGACCAGAAGACTGGCACTTTCTCGAGTTCGGGTGTGCCGATCATGAATGCCACCTTCATTGACGGGAATGGCAATCCGATTGGCTTCCCAGGACAGGGCGATATTGGCTCCTTGTTCGGCCAAGCGTTCAACACCAAGCAGGAGAATGGGATCGATCAGATCCAGTTAGGGGGCAAGTGGAAGAACGCCGAACAAAGCCCGGTCAAGTCCGTCGATTTCGGCTATGGCTACACCAAGCAAACGTTCGACCAGCAGAATGCCTATTCGAACAACCTCCCAGCTGGCTACTGGCTGACCTCGGCGCAGTACTGGCAGAACGGTGTACTGCAAAAGGGAAGCTTCGCGGGGCTGCTCAGCAATTTCTCCGGCGCTAATCAGTCGTTGAACTCTTATTACACAGTGCCCTTTGACACGGCTGTCCGGCAGTTCGAGACCATTGGCACTAACGATCCGATCAACGTGTACTGGCCGAGTTGGGGACCGACCTTCCAGAATGCGGATCACACAGCTGGTCGGTTCTGGCCGGGTCCCTTGGGACCTGATTCGCGGGTGGAGGAGACCATTAGCTCGTTCTATACCCAGATGGTCATGCAAGACAGTTTCAAAGGTATGCCGATCAATGCGGTGTTGGGAATCCGCTACGAAGACAGCAGCACACGGTCCTACGGTCAGGAAATCCCGGCTACTGGGATTCAGTGGGCCGGTGGCAACGAATTCGCCTACACCTTTGGCGCACCAGTCACTGCCGAGGGCAGGGGCAAAACCCGCTTCTGGCTCCCCAGCCTGGACGTAGATATGGCCTTGAGCAGCGCGGTAAAAGCGCGCTTCTCCTACAGTCGCTCGATCGCGCGTCCACCGATTGGGGCGTTGTCGCCCACGCGGGACTTTTCCGCCAAGCCAAACAACAATGCGCGGTCGATTACGGTGGGTAATCCGAACTTGCTGCCCTATGTGTCAGACAACTTCGACCTCTCGCTGGAGTGGTATTACGCACCGGGCAGTTATGTGTCGGTCGGTTACTACACCAAGCGGGTGAATAACTTCCTCGTTGGTTCCACCACCCAGCAGACCATCGCCGGGATCACCGATCCGTATATCGGTGCTGCTGCGACGCAAGCGCGCGCAGAGTTGGCAGCGGCAGGTGCTGCGATCACTGACCAGGCAGTGTTTGATCAGATCAATACGGATCTCGGGCAGCCAGCCGGTACGCATATCGCGGCCTTGCCAACCGATCCGCTCGCGGTCTTTACCGTGGGTTCTACCGCCAATCAAAAAGTCGGCAACTTGCATGGCGTTGAACTGGCAATGCAGCACATGTTTGGTCGCTCCGGATTTGGCATCCAGGCCAACGTGACGATCGTCGGCGGTGATGTCAATGCAGACCGGAATGTGATCCGGCAGAGTTTTGCGCTGCCGGGTCTGAGCAATTCTGCGAACGTCACCGGATTTTATGAGAACAAGCGTGTATCAACCCGTCTTGCCTATAACCGGCGCGATGAGTTCCTCTCCGGCTTCGATCAGTTCGGTTCGCCCGTCTATCAGCAGAAGTATGGGCAATTGGATTACAACGCCACCTGGAAAACGACCGATAACCTCGCCGTGTTCTTCGAGGCGATTAATCTCACCCATCAGACCCAGCGCACCTACGTGCGGTATCCCGAACAGTTCCTCAGAGGGAATCAGTACGGGACCCGCTTCAATATTGGCGCGCGTTATCGCTTCTAATCCAGCGATATAGCCATTACATTAGAGCCGCTGGACCCCCAGCGGCTTTTTTTTATGAACGAGCCACTACAACGCCCTCTCTCCCGGATCGTGATCGTCGGTGGCGGCAGTGCAGGTTGGCTGACGGCGGGCCTGCTTGCGTCCCGTCACCGCACGGCGGGCGAGCGAGGGGTACAGATCACGCTCGTCGAATCCCCGGATGTGGCCACCATCGGTGTCGGCGAGGGGACCTGGCCCACGATGCGTGCCTCACTCGAGCAGATCGGCATTTCTGAGTTGGAGTTCCTGCGAGAATGTTCGAGCGCCTTCAAACAGGGCACGCAGTTTCGCGGCTGGGTCACCGGGCAAGCAGACGACGAGTACTACCACCCGTTTACGGCGCCTACAGGCTATGCCGAGATCAATCTGGTGCCGCACTGGTTGGCCCAGCACGACAGCGGCAGTTTCGCGCAAGCGGTGAGTGCGCAAAGCTATATATGTGACGCGTCACTTGCGCCCAAGCAGGCCACGACACCGCCTTATGCGGGGGTTCTCAACTATGGTTATCACTTAGATGCGGGCAAGTTTGCGGGTCTGTTGCAGCGGCATTGCACGACGCAGCTAGGGGTCCGACATGTCCTCGATCACGTCAGCTGCATTAATAACACCGCGGATGGGGACATCGCGTCGGTGAGAACTACGCACAGCGGCGATCTCCCCGGGGATCTGTTCATTGATTGTACGGGACTGTCCGCGCTGTTGTTAGGCCGCCATTACCGCGTCCCCTTCATCGATAAGGCCGATGTGCTGTTCAACGACTCGGCCCTCGCTGTCCCGGTGGACTACTCATCGGCGCAGAGTCCGATCGCTTCACAGACACTGTCCATTGCCCAATCCGCGGGATGGATCTGGGATATTGGACTGACCACGCGGCGCGGAGTCGGTTACACGTATTCCAGCCAGCATACAACCGACCAGGCAGCGGAGGCGGTGCTGCACGATTATGTCGCGCGTACGGCGCCTTCGGCGTTGCCGCATTTTGAGGCGCGAAAAATCAGCTTCCGTCCTGGCTACAGAGCGTGCTTTTGGCATCGCAATTGCGTAGCGGTCGGCATGTCGGCCGGATTCCTCGAGCCGCTGGAAGCCAGTGCGCTGGTGTTGGTGGAACTGGCCGCAACGATGATCGGTGAGGAGCTGCCCGTACACCGGGGTGTTATGGACATCATCGCCCGACGTTACAACGAGAAGTTTCTCTATCGTTGGGAGCGGGTGATCGACTTTTTGAAACTGCACTATGTGTTGAGTCGCCGAGAGGGCCCGTATTGGGTGGACCATCGCCAGGCGTCGAGTATTCCGGAACGCCTGCAGGAACTGTTGCATCTTTGGGAATACCACGCGCCATGGCACAGTGATTTCCACCAGCGCGATGAAATATTTTCCTCTGCCAGTTACCAGTACATTCTCTACGGAATGGGATTCTCCACCCGCGCCTCGGTCCGCCTTGTACGGGAGGTGGAAGCCGCTCGGGCCGCGCAGTTATTTGCAGAAAATCGCGAACGAGCGGGACACTTGCTGCACCACTTGCCGGGTCACCGCGAACTGCTGCGGCGGCTGCTCGAGTCCGGATCGGCGCGTTGAACGCGCAACTTCAAACGGCACACAGAGGATGCACACCCGCATCTGAGGAACCATGAGTAAACACGAATTGCTCGACAATGTGACGCATCGCAGGTTACGGGTCCATACCATTTATGGCCCCAATCGCGGCTATGACTTCAACATTGCACGTGCATTTCCATCGGAACTGCCCAACTTACAACGCGAATACCCGCTGTTCTTCGTCAAGAACTTGGAATCAGGTCATTTTGAGCCAACGGCGCTGCTGGGCTTTGCCGAACACGAAAACTTGTATCTCACAGATAGTGGGTGGGATGCGGAACATATTCCGCTGACGGTACAGCGCCAGCCATTTTTGATCGGGTTTCAGGACCGATTGCTGGAGGGCATTGCCCAGCAAGTGCCTGTCACCCATATAGACGTTGAGCATCCGAGTGTCAGTGTATCGGAAGGCATTCCAATCTTTCTGCCACAGGGTGGAGAGAGTCCCTATTTAGATCGCATCCATTCCATTCTGGCCGCCATTTACGCGGGCCACGAGGCGGCACGCTCGCTATCGCAAATATTGGTTGGTTTAGAACTAATTGAGTCCATCACCGTCAATGTGGAATTTGAGAACGGCACGAAGCATAGTCTGGAGGGCCTCTATACCGTTAACGACGAGAAGTTTCGTGGCCTCCGCGCAAACGGTCTAGAAGCCCTCCACAGCCGAGGGCATCTGCAGGACGTGTACATGATGTTGGCATCGCTACTGAATGTGAAGCGACTTGTGGCGCGAAAAAACCGCCGCTTGTCCGACTTGCGCAGCGCAACATGATGGCAGGGCCGAGCGCTATGCGGGAACTCGCCGGCAGGCCCCCGCAGGCACTCCTGCAGTGCTTAGCCACCGAGCAGACGCCGGTGGTAATCCGTGCGGCGGCTTCGCACTGGCCGCTCGTTCAGGCAAGTCTGGTGTCCAGTGCCTCCGCAATGGCGTATCTGCTGGGCTTTTACCGAGGTGCCCCTGTGCATGCCTTTGTCGCTGAAGCCCAGCATGACGGACGGATTTTTTATACCGACGGGCTCGCCAACACGAATTTCCAGCAGGTCAAGACCACGCTACCGGGCTTGCTCGATCGCATCCGCGACGGTGAGGCGCGTGCTGATTCCCCGACGATCTATATGGGCTCCGCCGCGTTAGAGCATGTCCTGCCGGGCATCGCCGAGGCCAACTCATGGCCGTTAGAGGGTGGTGAGTCCACCGTTCGGGTCTGGATTGGAAACCAGACGACAGTCGCCGCCCATTACGATGCGCTCGATAACCTTGCGGTGGTCTGTGCCGGGCGCCGGCGATTCACGCTCTTCCCTCCCGCTCAATTGGCTAACCTGTACGTCGGGCCCATCGATTTCACGCCCGCGGGCCAAGCAATCAGCCTCGTGAACTTCGACCAACCAGACTTCGCGCTCCATCCGCGGTTCGCTGAAGCATTGAGCCATGCCGTGACGGCGGTGCTCGAACCGGGTGATGCGATCTTCATTCCGTGCATGTGGTGGCATCACGTACAGGCATTGGCGCCGTTTAATGTGTTGATTAACCATTGGTGGCGCGAGGCAGCCCCACACATGGGGCCACCAGGCGACGCGTTGTTGCATGCCATTTTGAATATCCGCGACCTACCGCCGGCGCACCGACGCGCCTGGCAGGGCATCTTCAATCATTATGTGTTCGAGCCCGGTGCGCAGGTCGCGGACCATATTCCGGTGGCGCGGCGCGGTCCGCTGGGGCCGATAGATGAAGACTGCGCACGCAAAATGCGCGCCTTGCTACGCGCTAACTTAAACCGGTGATTGTCGTGCTGATACCCCTCGCATTACAGACCAGAGCCTCGTAATGCACAGTCCGCCAAGACGGGTGGTGATTGTGGGGGGCGGTACGGCCGGATGGATGGCTGCCGCTGCGTTATCAAAGGCCTTCGGCGCAGGCCTTTCGATTCAGTTAATCGAATCGGACGAAATTGGCACGGTTGGTGTCGGCGAGGCGACGATCCCAACGATTCGCAATTTGCACCTCCTTTTGGAACTTGGTGAAGCCGACTTCATGCGGGCCGTGAATGCGACCTTCAAACTGGGGATCGAATTCGAGAACTGGGGTGCACTGGGCGAGCGCTACTTCCATCCTTTTGGTGGGCACGGGGTCGACCGTTGGGCGGCCCAGTTCCATCACTATTGGTTGCGCGCCCGCCAGCAAGGTGAGACGCCACCGATTGATGCCTTCAGTTACGAGGCCGTACTCGCCCGTACGGGGCGCTTTGGTCAGGTAGGGGAGCCTAAAGCCAACTACGCGTACCATTTTGACGCCTCCCTTTATGCCGCTCTATTACGTCGGCACAGTCAACAACGCGGGGTGGTCCGGATTGAGGGGAAAGTCGTAGATGTGCGTCTCGACGGGGAGTCTGGCTTCATTCATGCCGTACAGTTGGAGTCCGGTCAGCGCATTGAGGGCGACCTGTACATTGATTGCAGTGGGTTTCGCGGATTACTGATTGAACAGGCGTTACAGACTGGCTGGGAGGATTGGGGCCAGTGGCTGCGTAGTGACAGTGCAGTTGCGGTGCAGACGGAGTCCGTCGGAGCCCCACTGCCTTACACGCGCTCTACCGCGCGCTCCTGTGGTTGGCAATGGAAGATCCCGTTGCAGCACCGAGTGGGCAATGGGTTGGTGTATAGCAGTCACTATATGTCGGACGAGGCGGCGCGCAAGTCGCTACTGGATAACCTCGACGGTCGTCCGCTGACCGATCCGCGGGTGATCAAATTTCGGACCGGGCGTCGTCTCCAGCAATGGAACAAGAATTGTGTGGCGCTAGGTCTTGCGAGTGGATTTCTAGAGCCTCTCGAGTCCACGAGTATTCATCTGATCCATAACAGCATCATTCGCTTGATTAAGTTGTTTCCCTCCGGCAATTCCTACCAGGCAGAGATCAATCAGTTTAATCGAGAAGTGAAGATGGAGATTGAGCACATCCGCGATTTCATCATTCTCCACTACCATGCCACGTGCCGGGCCGACACCCCGTATTGGGACGCATGTCGTACCATGGCCATTCCGGAGACGCTACGGCATAAAATTGATCTTTTTAGCACCGGCGGAAAAATATTTCGCGACGACAATGAATTGTTTTCCGAGCCTTCTTGGGTTGCGGTACTCATCGGTCAGGGCATCATTCCCAAACAGTATCATCCTTTCACGGAGACTCTCTCTGCGAAGGAACTGGACGAACTGTTGAAAGGCATCAAAAATCGGATTGCGACCCGTGTAGCGAGCCAGCCGTCCCATCGAGAGTACGTCTCGGGCTATTGCGCGGCGCTACCAGTCGGCGTGTAGAGAATTCGTAACTGTTGCCGGCGGTTCTATAGCGGGAGTCGTTGGCGCTCGGTTCACCGACTCATACCCATTGACGGCCAGGCTGTCCGTGTAAAAAGCCGTTGATCCACGGCGTTGTGCCGGTCAGGGTGCGCAGCGCCGCAGTCACCTCGTCGGCTGCTTGCTCCCCGTCGAGCACCGCCCGGTAGTGCGTTGCCACCGCCACCATATCGAGGTCCTGCGGCGATAATCTAAAATGAGTGACCCCAAATTCGCGCAGCATGGCCAGTTCGCTGAGCAGGACGGCGTTGCCGTGCGTGAGGGTCTGGGTGCCGTTGATGGTGAACAGTGCAATGCCGTCGATGGTGTCAGCCGCCAGACCATCGGGATCGATGCCACAGATGATCTGGCAATGATCCTTAGTCAAACGGTGGGCGCGGGCGTGGTAGCAGCGCATCGCGACCGACAGTGCCTGGCGACCAAATACTTGATATTCCAATTCGGTATCCCCGGCTGTGCCGGCGACGACCTGGAGTCCTGTTTTATTCATCTCGATCGGGAGTACGATGCGTATCGCGCCCTTGCGCACCAGCACATCGCGTGCACCTTCGTTGAAGGCATTGATATACGGTCCTACTACGTGTGCTTTTCCCTCGAGTAGCTGTATGCAGGCGACATCGTTTGCTTCGAGCAGCAAGTCGCCGTTGACCAATTCCCGAATGCGCTCAACTTCGCGTAGCGTGGTCACGAGTGCGAGGGTGGAGAGTACAACTTCTTTGTCGGCAGCCCGCAGCCGCGCGATGATCTCTTGTTGCACGGATGCGACCATCGGCTCCCGCTTCGCGCAGACAACCTCGCCAACGTACACGGTATCCACTGGTGCCTCATCGGCGATACGCAGGTAAAAGTCACGGCGTTTTGCCGCTGACCAATGAAACAGCAGCGGGCCCAGTGTCAGACGTGCGCGCTTCATCGCCAACCCTTCTGGTAGGCACCGCAGGTTTCCTTGCCGCCCTCCGTATTGCCATGCAATTGACCGGTCGGTGTGCCCTCGTCGCAGCGCTCGAGCGCATCAAGTGCGCGCCGAAAGGTGGTGACCACCTCGGCGACATAGGCGCGGCTGCGCTGACGGCCTTCAATTTTAAGAGCCGTGACGCCGGCGCCCTTTAACTGCGGCAGGATCTCGATGGCATTTAAGCCGACGGGTTCTTCGAACAGGTAGGAAGCTTGCCCGTGGGTTACGTAGCGGCCCTTGCACGGCGTTGGGTACGCTGCCGGCTCGCCGCGCGCGAAGCAGTTGAGGGTTACGCCGCCAAGGCGCGATAGGACGCGTCCGTCGATTTCCTCATAGGCCACGTGACTGGCCGGGGCACAGGCCCCCTCACTTGTGGGAGACAGTCCGGTCAGATAGGACGATAGGTAGCAGCGACCCTCGGACATGGGACCTACGCTACCGAACGCGAATACCTCGGTTTCGATCCCAGTCTCGGCGATCAACTCCGCAACCGCCTCCACCGAGAGCACGCGCGGCAGGACCACGCGGCGGACGTCGAAGTGGTCGCGATAAAACTGGATCGACGGGGCGTTGGCCGCTGAGGCCTGGACCGACAGGTGGCGGCGTAGGTTTGGATGGCATCGGGTTGCGTAATCGAGTACGCCGAGGTCGGCCAGAATGACTGCATCGACGCCGGCGGCAGCGGCGTGGTCGACTGCGCGATGCCACGGGCTCTCGTCGCCCGCGCGTGGGAACGTATTGATTGCGACGAGCACCTTGCAGTCGCGGGCATGCGCGTAGGTGACCCCTGCGCACAGTTCGTCAAAATCGAAATTGAGGCCCGGATAGTTGCGGGCGTTGGTGCAGTCGCGGAATCCACAGTAGACCGTGTCAGCGCCGGCCTCAACTGCCGTGCGTAGTGCCGATGGTGTGCCGGCCGGGCAGACGAGTTCTAGGTAGCGGATGCTCATGCGATTTTGTCTGCTTGTCGCTTGCGGCGCGATTCGAGTGTGCCAAGCCGTGCGGTTAGCGCTGCGATTTCCTCGTGGCAGCGGCGGACGTCTGCCGTTAGGTCCTGTGCTTCGGTGCCTGGCGGGTGTAGCGTGCGATGCATCGCGGCAAGGCGCGCGCCGGCACTATCGGCAATGACCTCAAGCGCCCGTGCGAGACGCCGAGCTGTCCCCCCGAGAGGTCCACACAGGGCTTCTAGTTCGTTGGCAATGGACAATTCTTCTCGATCGAGCACATTGCGTAGGCCCACCACGACGGCCGTATTGCCGGCGATGCGCAGGTCACGGCGAAAGAACAAGGTGTCACTGTCGATCCGGCCCTCGAGCAGGTCGACCAGCGTGGCTACCGACGCGCTAACTTGTGCGTCTGCGCCGGTGGCGATGCGATCAACGACCGTCAGTGTGATCGGTGCGCGTCCAACGGTGATGGCGAAGCGATAGGGCAAGTCGGAGGCGATGACGTGGACGACGGCCGGCTCTAATCGCGTGAGGTTTTCGAGTAGCCTTGGATGCGTTTTGAGCAGCCCACGCAGGAGGGCTGCTGTGATCGCCGAAATCACTGCTCGGGGTAGTACGGTGGCGGTGCCACGCAGGAGCGCGAGCGGTAGGGGGGCGGTACGGTCCATGGCGGCGTCGTTTCTGGTTTACAGGGGGCCACGATGTGCAACCCGTGCAGCGACGTCTATTGGGGTTTTCCCAGTGCTCTGCGCTCAAAAGTCCGTGAGGGCGTATTGGAGGCTGATTTCGAGATTCGTTAAAACGATGCCGGGGTATTTAGGGAGTTATCGGCCGACCGTCAACGCGGATTTTTTAAATTGCCAGACCAGCAACTGGGTCGATAGGAACAGGCTGTAGGCAAGTAGCCCGTAGCCGCCGAGGCCAGGTATGACCCACAGTAGCAAGACATCGCTGCTACCCGGTATACAGTGCGCAGCACTTTGCATGACGAATCCGCCGGCCAGACAGCGCAGCGCGCCCAGGACGGTCGGTGCGCAAGGCGCCCATGTGCCGGCCATGAGTGCACTGGCAACCGCCCCTGCAAACAACGCGGCCGCGGGTGCGATCAGCAACGCATCGAAAGGCACCGTACTGCTATGACCTGCGGCATTGAAGACAGTGACATAGCTCCAGCCTGGCGCCTGCAACATGAGCGCGCCAGCAAATAGACCGACCTTTAAGGTCTCACCGCACCGTGTCGCATCCCCGGGGCCCTCGTCACGTCCGATGGCGCGCACGGCTGCAAGGGCGATCAACGCCGCGGTGAGGATCGCCATACCAAGCACGCGGTGATTCGGCGGCGGCTGCAGTGCTAGCGTTGAGGCCAGCCCCCAACGCTCTGCGAGGTGCGCGTGCGCTGCGAGCGCGATGCCAGCAAGCGTGAACAAATAGTTGGCATTGCCACGGCCCAGATGCACAAGATTGCCAAGGAAACAACTGCCATTCAGCCAGGCACCAAGTGCCATGACGATCGCCGCTGCGGCGACGGTGACTCGCGTGCCCCCTTCACCGGTGAGTCGGCCGAAATCGCCGACCCACCAAGACAGTCCAAGCAAGACGATGGCGGCGGTGGTCAGCGCGATCGTCTGCAGGTACAGGCCCGTGGCGCGCTCGGCCGTGATGGCCTCTTGGGTTGCGGCGACCGAGCACAGATTTGCGCGTGAAAGACTCCAGCCCAGGCCCGCGGTAATGCCTAAGGTGAAGACATCCGTCATACGTGCGGTTGCAAGCGGGCGGATGCGAGTTGTGCGGCTTCGATCCCGGCTTCCGCGAACGACGCCGGTAATGGTCGCTCGAGTAATTGATGGGCAGCGAAGGCGCCCAGAGCGGCACTGGTTTGGATGCCGTAGCCACCGAGCGCGCCGTGCCAATAAAAACCCGGCGTGACTGGGTCATAGCCGGAAACCGGATCGCGGTCGTGTACGAAACTGCGCAGTCCGGTCCACGCGCGCACCAACTTCTTGATCTCGAAGCACAGGACGTGTTCGATACGATCGACGGCGATGGCCACGTCCAGTTCGTCAGGCTGTGGATCACCCGGCACGGTGGGGTTTTCCTCTGCCAGTGAGCCGAGTAATCGGCCGGCTTCCGGTTTGAAGTAGAACGATTCATTCGCCCAGACGGTCATGGGGCAGCGTGTCAGATCGGTGCCTGCCGGTACGTCGCAGATGAAGGCGGTACGACGGTGGGGGATCACGCCGAGGGCCTGCGCGCCGGCCAACTGGGCGAGTGGATCGGCCCACGCACCGGCGGCGTTGACGAGGCGCGCTGCCCGGATAGCAAGATCAGGCCCTTCAATACGCCAAACACCCCCCTCGCGCGTCAAGGACAGGACTTCGGCGTTGGTACGCAGCACTGCGCCGTGGGCGCGCGCGCCGCGCAGATACCCCTGTAACATTGCCTCTACGTCCATGTCTTCGGCATGAGTGTCGAGCAGGCCCCAAGAGGCCGACTCCGGCTTCAGGAAGGGGATCAGAGATTGCACTTCGCTTGGGGTCAGCGGGACCAAGGGGTTGCCCGTGGCTTCGGCATCGGTGATGGCCTCGCGGCGGGCCTCGAGGTCCTCGTCATGGCCCAGTGCCAAAAAACCGCGCGGGTTCAGTAACCGCGCCGCCGCGAATCCAGCGGGCGGATCGCGCAGGAAATCCCCAGCGATGGCGGTGAGTTGGCGATTGAGCCGGCTGCCGTACTGCGGGGAATAGACGGCGGCGGACCGACCGGTGCTGTGGTAACCGACGTGTGCTTCCCGTTCGAGCACGATGACCCGGGCATGAGGCGCCGTGTGATAGGCCACCGAGGCCCCCGCGATACCGCCGCCGATAATACAGACGTCAAATTCCTCCACCGTGCAGTACTCCAGAGAGTTGGGCCCATCCGGCATTATCCGGGTCTTGGATGCTCGTTGCCATCGACCATGCTAACGTGACGGCCCCCGTTGCAGGAGACCTTCCTTGCCCCGTCGTTGTTCTGCACGAATTGCCCTCCTGGTCGCTACCCTATGGACTGCCGGCTCGGTAGCCGCTGCCACGCGTGTTTTGTTTGTGGGCAATAGTTTCTTCTACGGCGCGGTGTCGTCGGTCGAACATTATCGTCCGACGTCGGTGCAAGACCTGAATGGCACGGGTTACGGAGGTGTGCCGGCACTCTTCAAGCGCTTGACCGAGGAAGTCGGCATGGACGCCGAGGTCGCGTTGGAAGCCGTGCCGGGAGTGGGTTTTGATGAGCACTACCAGCATCGTCTGGACCGCTTGGTGGGGGTCTGGGATACGGTGGTGATGAGCAGTTATAGCACTTTGGACCGCGAGCATCCTGGCGACCCGACGGCTTTGTTACATGACACGCCCTTACTGGCACACTTCTTTTTAGTGGCTAACCCGGCGGTCCATATTTATCTTAACGCGACTTGGACACGCGCGGATCAGACGTATTTACCCACCGGGCATTGGTACGGCAAATCGGTTGCAGCAATGGCCGAAGACGTCTATGCCGGTTATGCGCAGGCGCAGGCAGCAGCGCCACTCATTCGGGATGTGATTCCGACCGGCAGTGCCTGGACGCGTGCCATCCACGCCGGTATTGCGGATGCCAATCCGTACGATGGTATTGACCCGGGCACGATTGATCTTTGGGCTAGCGATCACTATCACGCCAGCAATGCAGGGTATTACCTGGAAGCCCTGGTGATTTTTGGGGCAGTGACGGGGTACGATCCGCTGCGATTGGGCGCGCATGAACTAGTTGCAGCCGACCTCGGTATCGAGTCGGCTGTGGCGCTCGCCCTGCAACAAGTGGCCCATGATGAACTGATCGCGCGGCACGCCGCGACGCCTTAACAGCATGCAGGTACTCGCTACCCATTGCCCATCATGGGTAGCGGACCCGATCTTAGGCTAGTGCGCTTTATAGACCGTCTGGCCACCGAGGACGGTGGCCAAGACCTTCACATGCGCAATGTCGTGCACTTCGATCGTGAGTGGATTGCGGTCGAGCAGTGCAAGGTCCGCGATTTTGCCCACTTCCAGTGAGCCCACCGCATCGTCACAGTGCAGTTCACGCGCTGCCATGATGGTGATGGCACGGAGCGCCTCGATTCGTGACAACCCCGGATCATCACCCAAGCGTCCCGCATAGGCCACACCGGCTGATGGATCGTTCTCGCGAGTGATGCCGACCTTGAGAGCAAACCACTCGTTTAATGCATCGACCGGCCAATCACTACCAAACGCGATCGGAGCCCCTGCCTTAGCGAGTAAGCCGGCAGGCTCCAAGATCGAGAAGCGAGCGGGTCCCAAAAAGTCTTTGGACTGGTCGATGGTATCCGGCGCCGGCTTTTCCCATTGAAATGACAGTACCGGATACACGCCGAGCGCCTTGAAGCGCGGATAGTCAGCTGGGTGCACGATCTCGTTGTGCGCAAAGCCTACACGCACATCTTGATCGCCGACATTCTTGCGCAGGACCGTCACCGCATCCAAGGCGGTACGCACGGCGCGATCGCCATCGACGTGCAAGTGCGGATCGATACCCGCCTGACCGAGTTTGGTGAGCAAGTCCGCCAGTGGGGCGGTGGCAAAGTACGGTTCAGGACCGCGGGTAGGCCCCTGGACCCACTTGGGTGCTTTTGCTGTACCTTGGTTGATGAGATACGGCTCGAGCATGGCGCCGGTGAATGCGGGTCCCGAGATGACGCCATCGATGTAGAACTTTGCATTGCGTAACGTGAGACTGGCGGTGACCCCGATTGGTCCGCCATCGTAGTGCTGGCGCAGCGCCAGCACGCGACGCACGGCGGCTTCTGGATCCTTGATATCGCTGATTTGAATTTGCGGTGCGAAGTGCACGCGCGCGGTCAGTCCACCGGTCTTCTGTACGTTTTGGAAAGCCTGCATCGCATATTCCGAGGTGTCGGCGTCCAACACGGTCGTCAGTCCTTGCGTGGCGATCTCAGCCAGTGCGGCACGGGCAGCCGCGTCGTTTTCCTTGGCCGTCTTTGGCGGGATGATGTGCTCGTAGACTGCATAGGCCCCGTCTTCGAGCAGCCCATTGGGTTCGCCGGCGCCATCGCGGTTGATGCGACCGCCGGCCGGATCAATTGATGCGCGCGTGATGTGCGCGGCTGCCAGCGCCCGTGTATTCGCAAGTATGGTGTGGCCGAAGGCATCTCGTACCAGTATCGGGCGCCGGGTTTTCAAGCTGTCGAGCATCGATTTATGAGTGACCGTGCCGCTCGGCAGCATCGCTTGCTGGAACCAGTTGGTCGCTTCCAACCAACCGTCCGGTTCATGCTGACGGTCTGCATCTAGGCATTTTTGTAGCCGTTTTTGCAATTGCGCGACGGTCAGCGCATCGTAATGCAGATTGCAGCCGATGGCCCGTATACCACCTTCCATCGGGTGCATGTGCCCATCAACAAGTCCAGGCATGGCAAAGCCGCCGGCGAGGTCCTCAACGTGCGTCTTTGGCCCAATGTAGGCCACGACACCGGTATCCGCGCCGACGTAGACGAGTCGGCCTTTGCTGACGGCGACTGCCTCCACCACGCGGTTCTGCGCATCAGCAGTGTAAATGTGCCCGTGACGATAGACGGTGTCGGCGGGCGTTGCCGCTATTGCAACCGTGCTGGTCAGCGCAAACAGGGCGACCGAGCGAAACAGTGGATAGACCATAATGGACTCGCAGTGGGGCCAAGGAACGGCCATGATACGGTCAGTATTGCCACAGTGACAGGGGTCTTCGGATGCACTATTGGATCGTCTTATTGGCATTGGCGACTCCGCTAGGGGCGTTGGCGCAGGACGTGGCCGATGATCTCTATGTGCACGGGCGCATTTATACGGCCGAGCAGCGGGCAGAGGCCACGGCATTGGCCGTCGCTGCCGGTAAGATTGTTTATGTCGGTGATGCAGCGGGTGCTGAAGCCTGGCGCGGCCCCCACACGCGTCGACATGATCTACAGGGCCGGCGGGTTATCCCTGGCTTGGTAGATGCACACATCCACCCGATCGACGTCGTCAATTTAGGCGAATGCGACCTCGGCGCGCAAGCGCTGGACTTGCCGTCCCTGGTACGGGCGGGACGGACTTGTTTGTTGCGCCATCCTTTGCCAGCCGGTGAGTGGCTGTCGATCCGGCAGTGGGCGGCAACGTCTGGAAATACCCCCAGCGGCGACTACCCCACGCTGCGCGCTGCACTCGATGCAATTGCGAAGGCCCGTCCGATTGAGCTCATGGGGGATGATGGACACCACAGTGCGTATAACAGTCGGGCGCTGGCCGGCGCGCACGACGCGGCCGGTCGGATGGTCGGTCTCAGTCGGACTACGCTGGACGGAATTTTCGCGCCACAGCGGTTGTTTGTTGGCGTGGACGATCAAGGTGAGCCCGATGGTCGGGTCGACGAGGGGGCACGCCGCCTGATCAGCGACCGGCACGCGCACTACGATAATCAAGTTGAAAAACTGCTCCAGCGACCTGAGCGTTTGCCGCAGGCGTTAAATGCCGCGGGGCTGACCGCGGTGATGGAAGCCGCTTTTTCCCCGGAAGCACTGCCGGTGTACGAAACGCTCTATGAGCGCAATCAGCTTACCCTGCGCGTGTCACTGGCACAGCATCAGGATCCGGCGCATGTCCTCACGCCTGATGGCAGTCCGGACTATGAGTTGCTCGTGGCTCGTGCGGTCGAAATGCGGGACCGCTTCGCGCATCATCCACTCATTCGTGCTGATTTCGTGAAGATGTTTGCGGATGGTGAAGTTGAAGGTAATCCGTTCGCTATACCGCCATTGCATGGCAATGCCGCGATGTTGGTACCGTATCGCGCACCGATTTTTTCTCGAACTGCTGAGGGTCGTCCCCACCTGATCGGTTATGCCGCACCGACTTGCGAGGTCATCGATGACGCTGCCGACGAACGCTGTCCGGGTGCACGCGGCGTTTTGCAGTACCCACGCGCGGTGCAACTGGAGTGGGCGCGGCGGATGCATTTGGCTGGACTCAATTTACATATCCACGTGATCGGTGATCGTGGTGCGCGCACTGCGATTGATGCGATCGAGGCGGCTCGCGCCGCGGATGGTAATCAGACTACCCGGGATTCTCTGGCGCATATCCAATTCGCGCATCCTGATGACGTGCTGCGCATGGGTCGTGATCACTTGTATCTGGCCTATACCTATTCATGGGCCTCACACGATCCTGATTATGATCCGTCGGTGTTCCCCTTCCTTGGTACGTCCGATCACGATCCATATTTCGAGGAACAGATGTATCCGGTGCGTGCTAGCCGAGACGCCGGCGCCATTCTCGTCGCCGGCTCCGATGCGCCGGTGGCCAGTCGCGATCCACGTCCCTTCATGAATATGGCGATGGCGGTCACCCGGCGTCTGCCGGGCAAGCCGATGCTATCGCAAGCGCAGACCGTATCCATTCGCGATGTACTGGACGCTTACACGATTAATGGCGCACGCATGCTCGGTCGCGAGGACGAATGCGGTTCGATCGCGGTGGGTAAGAGCGCCGATTTTGTGGTGGTGGATCGCGATTTTATCGCCCTAGCCGATACAGGTGCTGGTGATGCGGTGGCCAAGACGCAGGTCTTGGAAACCTGGTTTCAGGGCCGACGGGTCTATCAAGCGCATCCGTCTCATGGGCATCGTTTGCGTTGAGGCCGGAGATTTGGGCGCTCTGCTAGAATTGTCTTATCAGCGGTTTATAGAGTGACTGGTTATGCGCATATTGCTCGGACGCCGCGTTGCGGCCTCGATTCTGGTCGTGATGGCGCTGTTGCGGATGGATAGTGCCGTTGCGGACCCCCCGTCACGCAGCCTTCCCATGGAAGTCACAGTCACGCGTCAGCCGGAGTTAGTGGATGACGTGCCGGCCTCCATTTCGCTGGTCACCGGCGCGGAGCTTGAAGCCCGTGGTGCGCGGGATTTGCGTGCGGCCCTCGCGGGCGTGGCGGGGGTTGAGGGGACTGCAGGCGGCGATGTGGGTCCGGCGGGCAGCGTGCCTGCCCTGTGGGGTTTGCGCGAAGCGGATGCGTTCTTGCTGGTGGTGGATGGGGTGCCATGGGGTGGCGCATTCAATCCGGCGACCGCCTCGGTAGACCTGACCAATGTCGAGCGCATCGAAGTGCTGCGCGGCGCGGCACCGGTGATGTTCGGTGCCACCTCGTTCGTGGGTGTGATTCACGTGATCCATCGGTCTGCGGCCGAGACCCCACGGACGGGTGCACTCAGCGTGGGAACGGGCGGTAGTTATCTGGCCTCGGCCAGTACCCGCTTGCCCGATGTCGGCGCGTGGCATCAGGCGCTGACCGCTGACGTGGAACACCGCGGCTACACGGAAGACCGCACCGACTGGCGCCGTGCGCATGCGTTGTACCGCGGCGAGGGGCTGTATGGCGAGACGCGGGTGCGCGTCGATTTGGACCTGTCTTCGGTACCCCAGAGCCCCGCAGGCAACCTGCTGCTGGCTGACGCCGGCGTGCTGCATCCTGAATTTTCATCGGACGTGAACTTTAATCCTGCGGATGCCCATTTGCGGGGTGAGCGTTACCACGGCGTCGTTGCGGTGGATGGTCGCAGCGCATGGGGTGATTGGGGTCTCACGCTCGCAGTCACCCGCAGTCTCGACAATATTTTGCGCGGCTACTTGCGTGGGGACGCGTTTGCACTGCCACCGGATGCGGGTGTGGGCGATGGCTTACAGGCAGATGGTTATTCGCAAACGCGGGGTATCACCGATATCTACTTTGATGCCCACCTCGTGCATGCGTTCTCGGGTGGCAGTCTCACGATCGGCGCTTCCCACCTGCATGGCGCCGGCAGTGAGCATGCGATCAACTTTGGCTACTGCGTCGATGCACGGGGCATAGAAATTCCCTGTGAGGGCGCGCACCATGCCGATGAAATCGTCCAGTCACGCAATACCCGTGACTTTAGTGGGCTGTATGCCCAAGGCGACTGGACGGTCGGTCCGCTGGACTTGGTGGCGGGCGTCCGCCTCGATCACACGCGCGAACGGGCTAGCGGTATCGCCATCGACAACACCGGGGAAACGCCGCTGGTGGTGTTTGATGGCAGCGACCGTGGCAACAACACCCGTCTGACCGGCAGCCTTGGCGGAAGCTGGCATGTCTGGCGTGCCGCGCAGGACGCATTGACGCTGTACACCGATGCGCGCTCCAGTTTCAAACCGCTCGCCACGGATTTTGGTCCGGAGGCCGAAGTGGCGGTCCTGAAACCGGAGACGGGGCGTAGCCTCGAGTTGGGCTTGAAGTCCCGGCTAGCTGGGGGCCGGATCGAGGTGGACGCGAGCGTGTTTCGGATGACGTTGGCCAATGGCCTCACGTATGCCGAGACAGCACAAGGGTATGGACCGAGCAATGGGGGTGAAAATCGCTATCAGGGCGCTGAGCTCGAAGCACATTTCCGGGTCGGTACGCAGTGGTTCATCGATGCCCACGTGGCGCATCACGATGCGCGGGTGCTCAGTCGCGCCGATGAGGCGGGTGTGAATTTATCCGGCAAACAGGTGGCGATGTCGCCCGCCACGTTGGCCGGCACGAGTCTGCGCTGGGATGATGCGGCCGGCCATTCCGTGGCTTTGGGCGCGAGTTTCTCCGGTGCCCGTTGGCTCGATCCGGAAAACACCCTAGAGGCGCCGTCTTATATGACCTGGGACGCGCAGGCTACGTGGCCAGTCGGGCGTGGTCGGTTGCGGTTGCGGGGCACCAATCTGACCGATCGTCGCGATCCGGTCTCCACCAGTGAACTACAGCATGCCGTCACCGTGACGGGCACCTCGGGGTGGTACCGTGTGCCGTCCCGGCAGATACTGCTGGGTATTGAATGGCCTTGGTGAGTTTTCGGGTTTGGAGTTGTGGATGAAAATTGAACCGTTTGCCGTCGAACAGTGGATGAACGAGTTCGAACTGCGCTGCACTTACAATTTGGCCGAAACCTGTGTGGCTTCGCTGACGGTAGCAGAATTGCTCGATCTGGCCGGCGGTCCAGCGGATCTGCTCGCGCAGTTGCTGCCTATGAAGCTCACCTATGGGGCGATTGAGGGTAGCGATCGCTTGCGCGCGGCAATTGCGCACTTTTATATGAACAAGCAGTCGCAGGATGTATTGGTCGCGCATGGCGCCATCGGCGCTAACGCGTTGGTCTACCAAGCCCTTGTCGGTCCCAAAGACCGCGTGGTGTCGGTGGTGCCGACCTACCAGCAGCACTATTCCATTCCTGAGAGCTTAGGCGCTGAGGTGGTTCGCCTGCCGCTACAGGCCGCGGAGGGCTATCTGCCGAATCTCGATCGGCTCGCGGCGTTGGTGACCCCGGGCACGCGATTGATCAGTTTCACCAATCCCAATAATCCGACCGGCGCCTTGATGGATGCCGCGTACCTGCAGCAGATCGTTGCGATCGCCGATCGCGTCGGCGCGTATGTGCTGTGTGACGAGGTGTATCGGGGCACGACCCAGGTGGGCGATGCGTTGACGCCTTCGATCGCGGATCTGTACGCGCGTGGCATCGCGGTTGGCTCCATGTCCAAAGCGTTCTCGCTGGCCGGGCTGCGTCTCGGTTGGATCTGTGGACCACGCGAAGTGCTCAAGGCCGTCGAGGTGCACCGCGACTACAGCACGATCAGCGTAGGCATGATCGATGATCTGTTCGCTGCTCTAGCGCTCGAGCATGCGGATGCCATTCTCGCGCGCAGTCGGCGAATTGTAAGAACTAATTTGACGGTACTGGCTGCATGGGTGGCTTCGGAGCCCGGTATTTCTTGGGTCAAGCCCGTGGCGGGCACGACCACCTTGTTGCACTATGCCAACGATTTACCGTCCCGCGAATTTTGCATACGTTTGCTCGAGCAGACGGGCGTATTTTTCACGCCGGGTAGTGCGTTTGGGTTGGAAGGCTGTGTGCGCGTCGGTTATGCGAACAGCCCCTCGATACTCGCCGAAGGGCTGGAGCGCACGCGGCCGTTTCTGCGTTCGCTCGGTCTCTAAGCGAACGCGCCTACGCGGCCACGCGACCGGATAGGTAGGTCCACACGAAGTGCGCTGCGGCATTCGAGGTCAATTGCGCATGGTCGTAGGGTGGGGACACCTCACTCAAGTCCATACCGATCCACTGTAGGTCTACCCACTCCTCCAGTAGCGTCAGCACTTGCGCGGAGCTCAGACCGCCAGGTTCGGGGGTGCCCGTCCCTGGGGCGTAGGCTGGATCGAGGCAATCAATGTCGAGGGTCAAATAAACTGGTTGTCCGGCCAAGCGCGCCCGTACTTCGGCGATCACCGGTGCCAACTGCTGCCGATTCACCAGACCGCGGAGGTCGCGGGCCGTATAGATCAGGCCGCCGCGATCCTGGATGTATTCGGCCGTTGCCCGCTCGGCGGAGGAACGAATACCCACCTGCACGCAAAGCGTCGGATCAATAAGCTCCTCGACGACTGCTTCATGGAGCCACGTGCCGTGGCCGGATGGTTCGCCAAAGTGATCCGTCCAGGTGTCGCAATGCGCATCAAAGTGCACGATCGCCAGTGGTCGTCCGTGGTGCGCACGGTAAGCGCGCAAGAGCGGCAAGGTGATGGAGTGATCGCCACCTAGCCAGACCATGTGATGTCGTGCCAGTAGCGCGCTGGCCTTTGGTATCAACGCTGCACGCATGCGCTCGAGCGACGTGTTCGGCAAGGTGAGGTCGCCCGCATCGGCGAGTTGTCCCAGCGCAGAGACTGGCCAGAGCGTATGCGTGCCCTCGCAGAGCATGTGACTGGCGCGGCGGATCTCGCCAGGTCCAAAGCGCGTGCCCGGGCGATTGGTCACCGACCCGTCCCATGGAATGCCCGCAATGACATAGGGCGCTTCTGGGAACGCCGCTAGTGACGGCGCCTTCAGAAAGCCCGAGTGGGTGGTGGAGGTCTCGAACGCAAACGTGTAATCGGCCATGAGGGTTCCTCTGCAGGCGGCAGCAAGGCTATCAGATGGCGGCTCCGGCTCACTCTGCCATGTGTGCTAGGGGCTGCAGTTTGGGGGCCTCGCTCTGCAGCGCAGCAGCGACGGCTTCGGCTTGCGCCATCGCCCGGAGTATGTTTTCACCGGCTACTTTAGCCAACTCCTCATCCGACCAGCCGCGACGGGCCAGTTCGATCAGCAGGGCTGGGTAGCAGCTGACGTTGCCAAGGCCGACCGGTCCTTCTTCGATGCCATCGAAGTCTGAACCAATACCCACATGGTCGATGCCGGCGATCGCACGCAGGTGTTCGATATGATCGGCAACCTGTGCAAGCGTCGATTTGGGCTGCGGGTGCTTGCGATGCCATTCCGCCAGCGCCGCAGCGGCGCGTTCCGGCTGACCGATGTACAAGCCGGCATATGGTGGGCTGTTGTAGCGGGTTTTCTCCGCTTCCTCGTCTGCGGTCCAGTGGAACAATTCCTCGGAGACGTAGTCCGGCGCAAAGTTCGTCATGACCACGCCACCGTTGGCCGCAACGAGTTTGAGGATGTCGTCGGGCACATTCCGTGGGTGATCATCGAGCGCGCGCGCCGAGGAGTGCGAGAACATCACCGGTGCCTTAGAGGCAGCGAGTGTCTGGCGCATGACGTCTGGAGATACGTGGCTCAGATCGACCAACATGCCCAGGCGATTCATTTCGTGGACGACTTCAATCCCAAAGGGGCTCAGGCCGTGATGCTTCGGTGTATCGGTTGCCGCGTCCGCCCATGGGGTTGTTGCCGTGTGCGTCAGGGTCATATAACGCACGCCGAGGGCGTAGTACTGGCGTAGCGTCGCCAGTGAACCGTTGATCTGGTGACCGCCTTCGACGCCAATCAAGGAAGCCACTTTGCCGCTGTGGTGGATGCGCCGTACGTCGGCGGCGGTCAGAGCGCTTTCGAGGTCGCGAGGGTAGGCCGCGACCAGCCGTTTTTCGATGTCGATTTGATCGAGGGTCATTTGTACGGCGTCCGGTCCCGTCACGGTGGCGGGAATCCAGACCGACCAGAACTGACCGCCCACGTGGCCTGCGTGCAATCGCGGCATGTCGGTCATGAGCGGTGCACGGTCTTTGTTCGCCGGCAGGGTGGACTGGTCCACCTCGAGATGCGCCGCGATGGGATCGCCGCCGTCACGCAGACGCAATTCGTAGGGTAGGTCGTTGTGGCCGTCGACGAGGGGGGTAGTGGCGAGGATGCGGGCTACACGTGCCTCGGGTGAGAGGTCGAGCGGTTTTTTGGGGCTTGCGAGCGCGAGGGTTGCGATACCCAGTAAGGCAAGGCCAGCGTGAAGACGCGAGAGTGGTCGGGTCACAGTAAGACTCCTAGTCAATCAGATGCTGCAGTGTGGCAGATTGGCTGGGGTGCGATCCACGCTCCGACTCCCTATATAGTGTGGTTCGGCATCCTCGAGGAGGGTACGTGGACGAGCAGACGGCGGTGATGACCAGTGATCGGGTTCGGCCCGGGCCTTTCCATCGGCGCTTGGCCGTGGCGGGTGCGGGTGGTGTGTACGCTGACGGCTACGGTTTGGGTATTGTGGGCATTGCGCTCGCCAATGCCGGCGGGGATCTCAGCTTGGGTCCCCTGGCGACTGGTTTGGTCGGTGGGTCCGCCTTGGCGGGCCTTTTTATCGGCGCCCTCGCGACCGGACCGATTGCCGATCGGGTTGGGCGGCGCCCGATCTTTGCCGCCAATATGGCGGTGCTCTTGCTGTTGTCCGTGCTGCAATGCCTGGTGAGCTCGGTGGCGCTGTTGGTGCTGTGTCGCTTCCTGATCGGCGCGACACTGGGTACCGACTATGTCGTCAGTAAGGCGATGTTGGCGGAGTGGATGCCGCAGAGTCTGCGGGGACGCGTGCTGGCGGGCTTGGCCGTGGCTTGGGCGGCAGGCTACGCTAGTGCCTATTTTATCGGCTACGCCATCGAAGGGATGGCCCCCGGCGCGTGGCGCTGGATGCTGGCCACGAGTCTCTTGCCCTGTTTGGTCGTATTGCCCTTGCGACTCTCGGTGCCGGAGACTCCGGTGTGGTTATTAAATCGCGGGCGGGTGGCGGCCGCAGTTGCGGCGGTGCGCAGGGCCTTAGGTCCCGGGGTTAGCCCACCCTCTGTGGTTGCAGCGGTGGGGCCGCAACGGTGGCTCACGTTGTTTGGTCCAGCACTCCGGGTCCGTAGTCTCGTTGCGTGTACTGTTTTCGTCTGTCAGGTCATTCCCTATTTTGCGCTCGGCACTTTTGTCGCGCGCGTGCTGGCCGCGCTGGCCGTGACCGGTGCCACGGCGGCGGGGGTGACTTACAACCTGGCGCTGTTGAGCGGCGCCGTCGTGGGCCTTCTCGTCGTTGAGCGGATACCACGGCGCGTTTTTTTGGTGGGTAGCTTTGCGGTGGCGGCTCTGGCGATGGCGCTACTGGTGCCTGATATCGCCTGGCCGCGTTGGGTGATTGTCAGTTGTTTTGCCGTCTTTGCCGGCGTGGTGTCGGGCGCGTCCAATATTCTCTATGTGTATTTGCCGGAACTCTTTCCGACGGAACTACGTGCCTCCGGGATTGGTTTGGCGGTGGCCGCCAGTCGCGTGGGCTCGGCGCTGGCGACGTTTTTATTGCCGGTGGTGGTCGCCGATTTCGGCGTCCGGGCAGCGCTTGGGGCTTGCGTGGTGGTGCTGGCGATCGGTGGTATTGTTTGTGCGTTATACGCTCCGGAAACGCGGCCAGTGCCGATTGTCTGAGGGCAGTGCCGCCTGTGGCGCTGAGTTTGTTGCGAGGTCGCATGCGCTGTTTGAGAACTGCTTTACTGATGCTCTTGCTGGTGAGCATGCCGTGGATTAGTCATGCTGGCGTTGCCGCCGACGCTCTGCCGCGCAGCGTCTTCGAGAGTGCCGAACGCCCACTCCGGCCGGTAGACAATGCCGCGTTTGCGCCCTCGGCGGATGCCTCGGTTGGCACGGCGTTGTCGGGTGTCCTGGAGATTTCGCAAGCGACACTGGTGACAGAGCCGGTGCTGACGTCGCCGCCAATCCGGGGGCGTGAGCCACGGCTTTTCCCCTCGATACGCCTAACGCTGTATTCGATAGGCGATCGTTTGGTGCCGGTTGAGCGCGGCACACTAGTGGCCGAGTTTGGCACCCACACGCCTGCGAGCTATTGGTCGGTGATCCCTGAAACCGGCCGTATCTGGCATGAGGCAGCGGATGGTGACTGGGACCGGGCGGCGTTGCCGATCACGCTGGTGAATGACACCGAGAACGCCGCCCATCAGGGTTTGCTGACCTTTCTTTATCGCGGCGCACAGACCACCGCGGTGCGGCTGCAACTGGTGCAACAGTCTGGGCCTTACCTGGTCCAGCCGCAGTTCGTGGCAGCTGCGCTGGCATCGACGCGATTCCGTCGTGCCGCGCGACCCGAGGATGATGCCCAGCGCGCGCAAGCGGAATGGGCCTCCCGGTTGCCGACACGACCGTTACAGGCGCTTGCGGCGACCGTGCCTACGGGCACCTTAGACGGGCTCGGCGGCCCGCTGCTGCCGCAATGGCGCGTTGCGGTGGCGTTGGTGGTGCAAGGCACCCTATGGCAAGCGCAGGTGCAGACTCCGTTCGGGCCGTATCCCTACCCGGAGGGGATGCGCTTTGGTGTGCGCTCCGTGATGAAGAGTGTGGCTGCGCCGCTTGCATTGTTGCACTTGGCACAAGAGTATGGCCCGTGGGTATTGGAGTTGCCGATTGGCCGTTACGTCGAGGGGCTAGATTCCAAGTACCAACAAGTCCGCTTCATCGATGCCGCGGATATGGCCAGTGGCTTTGGGGGCCAAGGCACTTTGCAGACCGATCCGAATAACATGTATGACGGGTATCTAGGTGGTGACTATGACGCCTGGTATCTAGCCCCCTCGCATGCCGAGAAGATGGCTGAGATTCGTCGTACCTTGTCGCCGTATCCGTGGAATCCTGGCACGGTCGTGCGTTATCGTGATCAGGACTTTTATCTGCTCGGTGCTGCCATCGACGGGTTTTTGAAAAGTGTGCGCGGCCCGGATGCTGATTTGTGGGAACTGCTGAAAGCAAACGTCTTTGCCCCGATCGGGATTGCGCATGCGCCCGCTGTGCGTACGCAGGAGGCCGCCGGTGTAGGTCACGTGTGGGCCAACGCTGGGTATTACCCGACGCTTGATGATTTAGCCAAAATCGCATTGCTCTACCAACAACGTGGAGCATGGGGCGGTCGGCAACTGCTACACCGCGGCCTCGTCGATGACTTGTTGGCTGCCAAAGGGGCTTTGGAAAAAAACAGCGATGCGGTGCGCCCTGCCGGGGTGGCAGGCCCCGTACCGCGCTACCGGATGGGCTTTCATTTTCTGCCGTATATCTCCCCTCAGACGGGCCAAGGGTACGAGGTGCCCTCCATGCAAGGGTCTGGCGAGAATGAGGTGATCCTTGCGCCGAACGGTGTGATCTCGCTGCGGATGGCGAAGGCCTCGAGTCTGCCGGAGGGCACGCCGATTGTGGATGAGGATGGAGATGCCACTCTGCGCGTGCTCGATCGCTTGCAGGGCTTTGCGCGATGAGCAGCACCGAGGAGCCTCGCCGACGTGCCGGGGGTCGGCCGCGCCGCCAAGGTGGTGCGCGGCTGCGGCAGTTACCTTGGCGGACCGTGGTGAACCATTATCGGCCGCTGGACATCCTCTCAGCGGATGCGATCGAAGCCATTCATGAGACTTCGCTGCGCGTACTCGAGGAATTGGGCATTGAAGTGATGTCCGGTGCGGCACGGGCTTTATTGGCGTCCATCGGTGCGCAGGTCGATGAGTCGACTGGCCTCGTGAAACTAGATCGCGGCTTGGTGGCGCAATATGTGGCGACGGCGCCGCCGACTTTTTCATTGGTTTCGAGAAATCCTGCGAAGCGTCTAGAAATAGGCGGCAATCATTTAGCCTTCGGCCTTGTGGCGGGCCCGCCGAATGTGCACGACTGCGAGCGCGGCCGCCGATCGGGCAATTATCGCGACTACTGCGACTTTATTCGACTGGCGCAACATTTCAATGCGATCCATTTGATTGGTAATCAAGTCTGCGCTCCAGTGGAACTGCCAGCTAATAGTCGGCACCTTGACACCTATCACGCCAACCTCGTTTGGTCGGATCTGGCGTTCCACTGCAGTTCGATCGGGGCAGGTCGGGCATTGGACGCGATCCATATGGCTGCGATTGCGCGCGGCACAACGGCAGAAGGGTTGGCAGAGCACCCTGCAGTCATGTCGATCATCAACGTGAACAGTCCCCGGCGTTTTGATGAGGCCATGGCTGATGGATTGATGGCGATGGCTGGGCTCGGTCAGCCAGTGGTCGTGACGCCTTTTACACTCATGGGCGCGATGGCGCCGGTGACCTTGGCCGGTGCACTGGCGCAGCAAAACGCCGAGGCGCTATTTGGTGTGGTGCTGACACAAGCGGTGCGCAAAGGCGCGCCGGTCATGTATGGGGCGTTCACGTCGAACGTGGACTTGCGCTCGGGCGCACCGGCCTTCGGGACGCCGGAGAATGCCAAGGCTAACGTCGCGAGTGGGCAGTTGGCGCGCCGGTATCAGCTGCCGTACCGTAGTTCAAATGCCAGCGCCTCGAACGCCGCCGATGCACAAGGGGCTTATGAAACGCAGATGTCGTTGTGGGGCGCGGTCCTCGGCCATGCCAACTTGGTTTACCACGCGGCGGGATGGCAGGAAGGGGGCCTGACCGCCTCGTTTGAAAAATTAGTGCTCGACGTCGAGATGTTGCAGTTGATGATGGAATTTCTCGCGCCCATTGCGGTCACGGACGCTGATCTTGCTTTCAAAGCTATTGCCGAGGTCGCGCCAGGCGGGCATTACTTTGGTGCGGCCCATACCTTGGAACGCTACGAGCAGGCGTTCTACGAGCCGCTCGTATCCAATTGGCAGAATTATGAGAGTTGGCAACTGGCGGGCGGTCAGGATGCCACCGTCAGAGCGACCCGGATTTGGAAGCAGGCCCTCACCGAGTACGAAGCGCCGCCCATGGATCCTTCCATTCGGGAGGCACTCGATGCGTATGTGACGGTGCGCCGCGAGGAAATTGGTGCCGACGAGCCGTGAGCGCTCAGAACAGCACTTCGGCGTTCTCCAGTCGCGCATCAACGGCCACCAAGTCGGCGCGGCAGCCCGGGGCGATGCGACCGTGCGTGGCTGACAGCCCGAGAAAATCGGCAGGATACTGACTGGCCATACGGAAGACCGTTGCCAGTGGCAGTCCGAGGCTTTGTGCCGCCTTGCGGATGCAGCTCAATAAATCCACGGCGCTGCCAGCCAAGGTGCCGTCTTCGTCTCGGCAGGCCCCATCGCGCACCTGAATGGGGCTACCGAGCAAATCAAAGGTGGTCATCGCCGTGCCGACGCATTGCATGGCATCGCTGACGAGCATGAAACGATCGTGCGGACGAATTGCCAGCGCCACGCGCAGGGACAAGGGGTCCACATGATGACCGTCGACAATCAATCCGCACCACGGCCGGTGATCGAGAAACGCAGCGCCCACGACGCCGGGGGAGCGGCTCATGAGTGGGGACATGGCGTTGTACAGATGGGTGATGCCCGTGACGCCGGCATCAAAGGCCGCAAAGGCTTCTTGTGCGGTAGCATCGGTATGCCCGAGCGAAACCACGACACCGTGTTCGACGAGCGTGGCGATCTGTGCCAGCGTCGCGCGTTCTGGCGCCAAGGTGACGAGGGTGCGACCACCAGTGGGTCGTGCCAAGAGCGTAATGGCCGCTGCATCGAGCGCGCGGAAATATTGTTCGTTATGAATGCCGCGCCGACCATCTGCCAGAAAGGGCCCTTCGATATGCATACCCAGGACCCCGGGCACGCCGATGCGGATGGCTGCCGTGATCGCAGCGACAGCTTGTTCAACCACCGCGAGTTCGTCACTGATCAACGTGGGTAGTAGTCCCGTCACCCCGAAACGCCGGTGGGCCGCAGCGATGGCGGCGATTCCTGCGACCGTCGGGGTTTCGTTCAGCAATACGCCACCCCCCCCATTGACCTGTGTATCGATGAAGCCCGGGACCAAGTAGCGTCCACCCAGATCGCGCAGGGTGCAGTGCGCGGGTAGTGCGTCGGACTCGTCCTTGATGTCTGTGATCAGGCCGTCCTTTACGAGTACTACGGTGCCGTCGGCAAAGCCGTCCGCAAGCAGTACACGGCCCCCGACGAGTGCGATCGTCATCAGTGCGTCTCCGTGACCTTGCGCAGAAACGGCGGACGGTCGGGATCCAAGCCGCGGCGTACCGAGAGACGCGCCAGCATGCGGTACGCACTAGCGGCGAGCAGGGCCGGTTGCGCGGTGGGGTGGCACTCCACGACAGGCAAAGCGATGCCCTCGGTCAGACCTAATCCCGCATGCACCGTGGGCACGCCTCGATGGGAGAGTTCGACGGCGAGCGCCGCAAGACCGGGCCGCGTGGCGTCGTTCTGGCCGAGAATGAGCGCCGGGAAATGTGCACCCAGCAGAGAAAATGGACCATGCCGAACTTCAGCGCCGCTGAACGCTTCGGCGTGTAAAGCGCACGTTTCCTTACCTTTGAGTGCCACTTCTTGGGCGATACCTAAGCCTAGGCCACGGCCGATCACATACAGGTGTGCCACTGGCGCTAGGGTTTCAATGGCTGCGGACCAATCGAGCTCAAAAGCGTGATCGAGGTCATCGGCCAGACGTGCAGTGGCCTCTGACAAATCCGCCCTTTGGGTCCAACTGGCGACAAGATTTAAAAACGCAGCGAGAGAGGCGATATACGACTTAGTCGCCGCGACACTGAGTTCAGGTCCAGCACACAGGGGAATCGCAACATTGGCGAGCGCATTGAGTGGGGCGGATGGGTCGTTGCACAATGCCACGACGAATGCGCCGCCGCGTCGCGCCGCCTCGACCGAGGCAAGCAGGTCTGGACTACGCCCAGACTGTGAGACGGCCACGTACAAACAATGGTTGAGTTGTGGCGCGATGCCGTACAGAGAGCTCAACGAGGGCGCCGCGGAGGCGACGGGAATGCCGGTGTGCGTTTCAATTAAGTACTTGGCATACGTGCACGCGTGGTCGGAACTGCCCCGTGCACAGGTAATGATTGCCGTGGGAGGGTGACGTCGCAGGTGAGCGCCCAGATCCCGCAACACGGCGCCGGTTTCCGCGCGTTGGTGGCGTACGGCGGCACCGGAATCCGCTGCTTCCTGATGCATCTTTGTCGCCGTGGCGACTCCGGGCATTGTGTGCAGTTCAGCAATCATAGAGAGGACAGCTCGGCAACAAAATCGTAGGTGTCACCGCGATACAGCGAGTGCGACATTTCAACCACGCGTCCATCGCGCAGCGAACCGATGCGTTCCGCTAACAGGCCTGCATCGCCTGGCGCTGCGTTCAGTAGGGCCGCTTGGTCGGCAGTCAGTAGTACGGCGCGCAGGCGTTGCAGGGCGCGAATCGGGCGGTGTCCAGTCGCTTCGAGTGCTGCGTACAAAGACTCGCCGACACTGTCGAGGGAGCTCAGGGCGTAGGCAAGGATTGTGGCGTGCTCGAGTGCCATGGGTGCGCCATCGGCGTAGCGCAGGCGCTCGAAACGAAAGACGGGCGAGCCGGGGCTGGCGCGCAAGGCGAGCGATTCTTCCGGTGTCACTGTGCCGCTGGAGCGGCGCAGCCAAACACTGGTCGGCACGCGACCCCGTGCACGCATGTCTTCAGAAAACGAACTGAGCGCTGAAAAGTTCTTTTCAACGCGGCCCGCAACGAAATTGCCAGAACCTTGGCGGCGGTGCAGTAGGCCCTCGGCGACCAGACCATCCAATGCCTTGCGTACCGTGATGCGTGAGACGGCAAAATCCAGCGCTAGATCCCGTTCCGCTGGCAATGCGTCATCGGGTAGTAGCAGTCTACGGTCGATTGCATTTTTTAAGACGCGCTGCAATTGCCGGTAGAGTGGCATTGAGCCGGTCGGGTCCAGCCCGCCGATACGGGCGGAGAGCGAGGCAGAATGAGGCAAGGCTGCAGAATCCCCAAAAACGATACCAAAAACATACCACTTTTAGAGTTTTTCCGCCAGTTTAATTGAAAAAATCCAATTATTTCAATGCATATGTGCATGCAGCCGTACGGGGCAGGACGAAAAGTGCTGAACTGGTATTATATTGGAACGAATGGCACTTAAAGGGGCATCGATGACCGATCTGAAGCAACGCAGCCTGGCCGTCGACGTCATGCGTGGGCTGACCCTCATGCTCATGATTATCGTCAATATGGCGCTCGATGAACAGCGTTCGTACGGGCAACTGCTGCACTCGATCTGGCATGGTTTTACGCTGACCGATGCGGTCTTCCCGGCCTTCCTGTTCTCCGTCGGCGTCTCGTTGGCGCTATCGATGGACCGGCAACGGCTAGCGGGAGAAACGGCCTTCCGTGCGCGGGTGTTGCGACGCACTGCATTGTTATTCGCCATTGGCTTTGTGCTGTCCTGGCTGCCCTTCTTTGCTTATGACCCGACCCTCGGGGTGTTGCAGTTCATCGATCTGGGGCACACCCGCATTCTCGGGGTCCTGCAACGGATTGCCTTGACCTACGGTCTTGCCGCTGTGCTGACGCAGCGTTTCGGCACTCGTGGCGCCTGGGTGGCACTTTGTGGGTCCTTGCTGATTTACCCATTCATTCTGGGCGCGACCGGTGATCTATCGCTCGAAGGCAGTGGGGAACGGGCACTTGATCTGTTTTTGTTCGGAGCCGCGCATCTCTACACAGGAGAGGGTATTCCTTTCGATCCAGAGGGTCTGCTCTCTACTTTGCCGGCCTTGGCCAATGTGCTCGGCGGTTATTTGGCAGGACGGTGGCTGCAACGCGAGGGTGTGACGGCCCGTGCGTTGGCTGTGTTGGCCGGTATGGCGTTGGCTGCGTTGGCCGTGGCTCTGCTCTGGTCAGAGGCGCTGCCGCTCAATAAGAAGTTGTGGACGAGTTCCTATGCGTTATTGAACCTTGGCATCGATGGATTGGTGCTGGCGCTATTGGCTTACCTCATTGATCTTCGGGGCGTGCGCATTGGGACGAACTTCTGCGCGAACTTTGGGCGCAACACTTTGGCGCTGTACGTGTGCAGTGAGGTTGGAAATCTCATGCTTAGTCGTACGTGGATTGGGGATACATCCACCTTCGAGTGGGTGCATACGCATCTGTATGCGCCGTGGGCAGGATTAAAGTTTGGATCATTGCTTTATAGCTTGACCTACTTACTGTTATGCGGGCTCTTGGCACGAGAGTTAGCTCGGCGCGACGTGCACATTCGGCTATGACGTATTTTTCTTGCCATCGTGGGCTGCAGATGCTGGTCTTAGTAGCTGCTGTTGTGTGCGGCTACACCGCGCCGGTACGGGCCATTCAAGCACCGGTCTCCCTGCGGTGGGAGATTCTGGCGCATCACTACGCTGACGCTGGTCTTATCGGCAATACCACGGCCGTACTGCGCTTGCAGAACCATGGGCCTGCACTGCCCAGAAGTGGGTGGGCGTTGTACTTCAACTGCGCCTCTGAAGTGCATCTCGGGGCGATACCTGGCTATTTGCTGGTCGAACACGTCAATGGCACCTTATTCCGAATTCGACCCACTCCGGGTTTTGCGGGTGTCCCGACCGGCGCCTCCGTGGATTTTGAGATTGAACATCCTGAGGTCGTGATCAAAGAGACCCGTACGCCCGCAGGACCCTACTTGGTTTTTGACGATGCTCCCGATGTGGGTCTTACGATTCAGGACTATCAGATAATGCCGCCCACCCGGTCGGAGCAGGCGCCTCGCGCTGCTAGTATCACGGCGGCGGATCGTTTTGCGGAAAACAGCCACGTTAAGGTGCTTCCCGAACATGATTTCCCGCCGGTGTTGCCCACGCCGCGCAATTTCAAACGCGAGCCGGGTCTGATCCAAGTGAACGGTCCGCCACACATCACGGCATCGGCTGAACTCGAGCCGGAAAGAGCGCTCGTTCAGCAGTTGTTTGCGCGTCGTGTGGGTGCGTTGGTTAAGGGGCCAACGCTAAAAATTAAATTGGCCATTGATTCCCACATGAACGAGACCTCGCCGGAGGCCTACAAGTTGGCGACGAATCCGACACAGGGTGTTCTCATTATCGGCCACAGTGCACAAGGCGTGGCCCGTGGGGTCGCTACGCTGCAACAACTGCTGACCGTGCGCTTGGGCTCGAAGTTGCCTGTGCTGCCGATCGTGTCGATCTCTGATGCCCCTCGGTTTCCGTACCGCGGACTGAACGTCGATGTGGCGAGAAATTTTCAGCCTAAAGAAGTCGTCTTCCATCTGCTCGATCTGATGGCTAGACACAAACTCAATACTTTGCACTTGCATTTGACCGACGATGAAGGCTGGCGACTCGCGATTCCTGGCTTGCCGGAACTCACAGAGGTCGGTGCACGCCGGGGCCATAGCGAAGATCCCTTGGCACTGTTGCCGCCTGCGCATGGTTCTGGACCGGACGCGGCCGATCCACATGGCAGTGGTTACTATTCGGCGGCGGACTACATCGCCATCGTCCGTTATGCAGCAGAGCGTCGCATTGAAGTTGTGCCGGAGATTGAGATGCCCGGACATGCCCGGGCGGCCGTCAAGGCAATGGAAGCGCGCTCACGCCGCTATGCGCTGATAGATCCTGCGATGGCGCAAGCGTATTTATTGTCTGACCCAGACGATAAATCGCTCTATGTGTCAGCGCAGGGCTATACCGACAACGTCATGAATCCGGCCTTGGAATCCACTTATCATTTCATTGAGCATGTTATCGAGGCCGTGATGGACTTACATCAACAGGCCGCTGTGCCGTTGCGAACGATTCATGTGGGTGGCGACGAATTGCCACGTGGGGCGTGGCAAGAATCCCCTGCAGTGGCCAACTGGCTGCGCTCTGCGGTCCATCCGGACCGACAGGTGGCATGGAATCAGTTTTATGATCGTGTCGGGCGCCTCGCTGAGGCCCGCCACCTTACCGTCGCTGGGTGGGAAGAACTTGGTGCGCGTCGCACCGTCGATGGGTTGTGCCTCGAGGCAAATCCACTGTTCGCTGAGCGTGCCTTCCACACTTACGTTTGGAATGATCTGGAGGGTGCTGAAGACTTAGGCTTGCGACTCGCCAATGCCGGCTACCCCACGGTACTTGCACCTGTGACGGCGTATTACTTTGACATGGCGTACAACCATAACGCTGAAGAACCGGGTGCCACATGGTCTGCGCCGCTCAGTCTAGAAGCAGCCTTTGATTTTGATCCGGAGGCTTACGCTCTTCGACTACCCGGTGAGCGTACGGGTCGTGTTTCGTTGACGCGCCATGGTGCCGCCAACGTGTTGGGGTTAGAAGGCACGCTTTGGAGCGAAACGATGCGAGAGCCGGCCCGTATCGAATATTTACTGTTACCGCGCATGCTAGGTCTGGCCGAGCGCGCGTGGGCCGCACGGCCACCGTGGGCGACGACGGGCCCAGTTGCCAGTCGCCATTACGCACATGCGTGGACTCGGTTTATGAATCAGGTTGCAAGAAGGGCTTTGCCGTCTTTGGATGCAGATGAGGTGGTGGCCTATCGCATTCCTGCTCCCGGCGTGCGGGTGCAGGATGGCCGAGTGGACGTCAATCACGAATACCCTGGATTTGTGATGCGTTATACACAGGACGGTACGGACCCGACCGCCGCTAGTCCTCGCTGGTCTGGATCGGTCGCGTATCTGCCGACCTTGCGCGTCGCAGCATTCGCGTCGACGGGGCGGCATGGGCTGGTTGCGACGCCGGGCCACTGACATCGACTACGCAAGGAACAGAACGTGAGCACAGCCGAGCAAGGTGAGTCGATCTGGATCTGCGCGCCGATGGATGGCTGGTTGGTGCCGCTGGCCGCGGTGCCGGATCCGGCCTTTGCCGAGGGGATGGTTGGCGCGGGCGTAGCAATCGATCCGGTTGGTGGCGTGGTGGTCGCGCCCTGCGCGGGAGTGCTGCGTGTGACTGGGCAACGACATGCATTCACGATCGAGACTACGGCTGGTGATGTGCTGGTGCATGTTGGCATTGACACCGTTGCCGTGGCTGGCGAGGGTTTTGAGTTGCTGGTATCCGATGGCACCACCGTTCAGATAGGAGATCCGATCCTGCGGCTGGACCTCGATCGTTTGGCAGGACGCGTACCGAGTCTGATCAGCCCTGTATTGGCGCTCGGCCAGTCCACTGCATGCCTCATGAGTTTACGTGGCGAGGGGGCTGTGCGCTGTGGCGATCGTCTGTATGCGCTCGCGCGTCGCCGTGAGGCGGTAACCAGTGCAGGGTCGACCCTGTCCCTACGCCGCACGGCGCGCGTCAAGGCCGATCACGGTTTGCATGCCCGACCGGCCGCGGCGCTGGTCGCTGCACTGGCGCCTTTTCAGGCCGATGTACATTTGGAATCTCGCGGTCGCAACGCCAATGCTCGCAGTGTCACCGCACTGATGGCGCTGGGTACGTGGCGCGGTGAAGAGGTCACTCTGGTGGCCCGTGGTGCGCAGGCCGCTGAGGCGATGGCTGCGGCATTGCTGCAGTTTGATGCGCCGAGCTCTCCGGTACCTACTACCCTTGAGCGACCGATGCCCCTATCGGCCCCTGCTACCTTCAATGCGCGTGTTGCCGTTCGCGGCGCGGTGGTGGGTACCGCCTATCTGTTGGCGTCTACTGATTTGCCGATCCCTACGGTCACAGTGGCGCCTGCGCAAGAACTTGACCAGTTGGTTGCCACGCTGACCGCCGTTCGCGCGCGGTTACTGCAGGAAGCCACGGCCCAATCCGGTGCCCGTCGTGCCGTGTTAGAAGCTCACGCGGCGATTGTCGCGGATCCGGATTTATACGAGCGAGCGCTGACGGCGATTGCCCAGGGTGGCAATGCGCCTAGGGCGTGGCAGACCGCAACGCGTGCCGTTATTGCGGCCCTCCAAGCGAGCGGGGATCGGCGGATGGCCGAGCGGACGGCTGACCTGCTGGATGTACAGCGGCGCGTCTTGGCGCGGCTGCTCGGCATCGACATGACCGCACAGGATTTACCGGTCGGCGCGGTGGTATTGGCTGAGGATCTCTTGCCCTCTGAGTTGCTCGGCCTAGACCGCACCAAAGTAACGGCTGTCATTACCGCGCGTGGTGGCACCACGTCCCACGTGGCGCTGCTGGCCGCAGGCATCGGGTTGCCGATGCTGGTGGGTGCGGGCGAGGTGGTGTTGACGATTCAGTCCGGGACGACGCTACTGGTCGATGGTGAACGCGGCGTGGTTACAGTGGCCCCCACACTGGATCGACTGGCGACGTTTGGCATGGAACTGGAGCGCCGACAGGCAGCCGCTGCGCAGGCAATTGCGCACGCACGGGAGTCCGCAGTACTGCGCAATGGTGACCGGGTGCTGGTGGAGTGCAACCTGGGCGGCTTGGCGGAGGCAGCCGGTGCCCGGGATCTGGGTGCGGAGGGCGTTGGACTGTTGCGCACGGAGTTTCTGTTTCTTGAGCGGGAGGTTGCGCCCACCTACGAGGAACAGTTAGCCGTGTATTCGTCCGTGACTGCTGTGTTCACGGGACAACCGGTCACCATACGCACCCTGGACGCCGGTGCCGACAAACCCCTGCGGTTCCTGAACCTGCCGATGGAAACCAACCCGGCGCTCGGTCTGCGGGGCTTGCGTGCGTGTCTGACACATCCGGAATTGTTGGTCACACAGCTCAAGGCACTGGCGGCGACTCCCGGTGTGCTGCGGATATTATTGCCGATGGTGAACGATGTCGGCGAGGTGCGGGCCGTGCGCCAACTGATGGCGGGGATTGCAACCCCCGTGACGCTCGGGGTGATGATCGAGACGCCAGCCTCCGCGTTGCTCGCCGAGAGTCTCGCAGCCGAAGTGGATTTTTTCTCAATCGGCAGCAACGATCTTGCGCAATACGTACTGGCAATCGATCGCTTACATCCAACACTTGGCACGGCGCTGGACGGATTGCACCCCGCGGTTTTGCAGGCCATTCACGGAGCGGTTCAGGCAGCCGAGCGCGCGCAGCGGCCTGTGGCAGTGTGTGGTGGTCTCGCGGCGGACTTTGACGCATTGCCGATTTTGATTGGCTTGGGAATCAGAGAACTGTCAGTGCCGGCCGCGTCGATTGCCGCCGTCAAAGCGGTGATTCGGCGCTTGGATCCTGCGGACTGTCAGTACCTTGCACTACAGGCGCTAAAAGACCCTGATGCAGCTACCGTGCGGGCGCGGGTGCAGGCATTTCAAACGACCAACGGACGGTAATGTAATGGCACGTGTCATGGATAAGTTGCAGCGATTGGGTCGCGCGCTGATGTTGCCGATCGCGGTGTTGCCGGTTGCCGGTCTGTTACTACGCCTGGGGCAGCCCGACTTGTTGGGCATTCCGGTGCTCGCAGCCTCTGGCGAAGCGGTGTTTGCCAATCTTGGATTGGTCTTTTCGGTCGGTGTCGCAGTGGGCCTTGCGCGGGAAAACCATGGTGCGGCGGGTCTAGCGAGTCTCGTCGGATTTCTGATCGCTACGCGCGGTGCCGATGCGCTCCTGACCGTACCCGATTACGTCACGCACGGCTTACTGGGTGCTGCCGCGGTCAGTGCGGGCGCGGCCTGGAAGACGGCCCAGCTGGCGAAACTGACGATGCCTGTTGGAATTTTGTCTGGATTGATTGCCGGAGCGGTCTATAACCGCTTTTCGGACATCAAATTTCCGGACTACCTCGCTTTTTTTGCCGGTCGCCGTTTCGTACCGATTCTCACCGGCTGCATCGGCGTGCTGGTCGCTGTCGTGTTTGGCACGTGTTGGCCTCTTTTGGCGTCGGGAATTGATGCGCTTTCTCATTTGGTTACTAGCGCGGGGTCGGTAGGTCTCTTCCTGTATGGATTTCTCAATCGTCTGTTGATCGTCACGGGTCTGCACCACATCCTGAACAACCTCGCCTGGTTCTTGTTGGGGGATTACCACGGGGTGACCGGCGATTTAAATCGCTTCTTCGCGGGCGATCCCATGGCCGGTCAATTTATGGCGGGGTTTTTCCCAGTCATGATGTTCGGTTTGCCCGGCGCCTGTCTTGGCATGTACCGCGCGGTGGCGCCGCAGCGGCGCGCGCAGGCGGCGGGGCTGTTGCTGTCGATTGCGCTGACATCCTTTCTGACTGGTGTGACCGAACCCATCGAGTTCACGTTTATGTTTCTAGCGCCACTGTTGTACCTCGTGCACGCCGTCCTGACCGGGTGCTCGATGGTTTTGATGCATGCATTAAACGTACATTTGGGCTTCACGTTCTCTGCCGGATTGTTTGACTACGTCCTTAATTTTGGCAAGGCCACGCGGCCGTGGCTGCTCTTGCCAGTTGGGGCGGTTTATTTCGGGTTGTATTACGCAGTCTTTCGTTACGCCATCGCACACTTCGACCTACCGACGCCGGGTCGTGAAGCGGAGTCGGTCGCGTTGGCGCCAACGGCTACGGGTGCAGACCGGATTGAACGCTTCATTTTGGCACTCGGCGGACGGGGCAATCTGACGGCAGTGGATGCCTGTACGACCCGCCTGCGTTTGGGCGTGACCGACTCTGCTGCGGTGGATAGTGCGGCCCTAGCGGCACTGGGAGCGATGGGTGTCGTCAGACCGAGTGCCACTGCGGCCCAAGTTATCTTAGGACCTGTCGCGGATCAGGTGGCCGGGGACATTCGGGCGCGTCTTGGTACCGTGAGCGCGCCCGTCGTCGCGGGGGCAGGAGTCATCCATTCGATGGCTGACACGGTGGCGTTCGCGTCCGTACTGCCCTTACTCGCGTTGTTGGGCGGTAGAGCGAATATCGCGTCACTGACCGCAGCCCCCGGGCGGTTGCTGGTGCTCTTGCGCACAGTGCCCGTTTTTGACCCCAAGCAGTTCGCACTCGCTGGTGTACGCGATATAGGCGTCACCGCGACCGATACCGTGCATGTGCTACTCCATGCAGATGCCGATGCGACGGGTCGTGCGCTATTGGCAACCCCCAGTTAGTGGGGCGGCAAGGTCGCCAACCCGCGATCCAGGGTCGCTTCCATCACACGGTAGCCGGCCCGATTGGGATGGACCCCGTCGTCCGCGTACTCCGGTCCCAAGCCATCCTCGGCGTTGCGTAATGCCCGGTGATAGTCGATCAACAGGACGTTGTGCGCTTCTGCATACGCACGTATCAGGGTATTGAGTCTGGCAATGTCGGGCCGCGGATCGAAGTCCTTGCGCCACCAGAACACGGCGGAGGGCGGTACGGTGCCAAGAATAGGAGTAATTCCATTCGTACGGGCCACTACGACCATCGTGTCGATATTGGCTATCACGTCCGCGAAGGACTCTGGGCCCGAATTGGCCGCTACATCGTTGGTGCCGGCGAGTATATGCACGAGGCGGGGCTTCAAGGAAACCACATCTTGTTGGAAGCGCAGCACCATCTGCGGTGAGGTCTGCCCTGAAATGCCGCGATCGATCACGCTGCTGGAAAAGCGCTCGGGTGCGCTGGCCTGCCAAAACTCTGTGATCGAGTCACCCATGTACACTATGTCGACTGGTGTGTTCCGCGCAGCGAGATTTTCGCTATGGTAACGGCATACCCACGCCCAGTCGCTTTGGGCGCGGTCCATCGTAGTGGCCTCTGCAGCCGACGGGCAGGGGGCATCCGAGAGACCTTGATAGACCGTCGAGGCACTGACGGTGGAGTAGGTGCTGAACGCCAGCACGAGGGCTAAGCAGAGGTGAGCCGTGCAGTTGAGGTATTTCATACGGGTACTTCGGCGTGACGAGGAGTTTGTTAAGAATAGACCGTTGCGGTGCGCTAGGGTATGGATTTCGTGGCACGATCATGGGCACCTAGCAGAGGGTTTTATGCGGCAATACGTGCGATTCCTATCAATCCTAACGGGCTTCGTGCTATCGAGCGTGTGCGCTCTGGTCTGGGCTGCTCCACAGTCGAGCTGGCCGAGTGCGACGCCAGAGGCCGTTGGTTTGAACGTCAGCGCACTGAAGGCATTGGACCTAGATATCTTGGCTGGACACTATGCACTGATCGATTCATTGGACGTATTTCGTTGCGGCCGACAGGTTTTTTCGGCGCAGTACCCGCACGACTATGGGTTGATTTATGGCCAGCAGGCGCTGGTGCGTGGGCCGCTCAATCAACGCCTCACTGGCCGCTATAACTACTTCGACCCGGCAACCCATCCCTATTGGCATGGTAGTGACCTGCATAGCATGCAGTCGATTACCAAGACAGTCACTTCTATAACGATTGGTATTGCAATCAATCGTGGTGATTTTCGGGCCTCCCTCGATACGCCGGTGTTGCATTGGTTCAATCAAGCGAAGGTTCGTAACGTGGATGAGCGCAAGCGCCGCATGACACTGCGGCACGTGCTGACGATGACGACAGGCCTGGACTGGGATGAGGACGTTCCTTATGCCGATCCGCGCAGTGATTCCTCACGGATGGAAGCAACCGAAGATTGGGTGGCTTATACGATTGACAAGCCAATGGCCCTTGAGCCAGGCAGTGCGTTCAAATACTCCAGTGGTGCGACGCAACTGTTGGCTTATATTTTTCGCCAGGAGACAGGAAAAGACATTGAAGCGTATGCGAGTCGTTATTTGTTCACGCCGTTGGGCATCCGTTTTCACTGGAAACGTGCATATGACGGCACGGTGGATACCGAGGGCGGTTTGTTTTTGAATGGATCGGATTTGGCGAAGTTAGGGCAGCTGTATCTCGATGGCGGCCGTTGGAAACAACAGCGCATTGTCTCTGAAGCCTGGGTTCATCAGTCCGTCACGCCGGCAATCGCGGCTGGCGACGGCTTCTCCTACGGCTTTAAATGGTGGCTTTATGAGCAGCCCGAGCATCGAGGCATGGTTTGGCTGGGATTGGGATTTGGTGGCCAGGAGTTGATGGTCTTTCCGGGATCCGGACTGATTGCCTCCTTTACTGGCTGGGAGTTGCTGAACGATTCAGCATCTGTTGCCGACTTAGTTGCGCGGCTTGCGCAGACCTTGACGGGTGCAAGCTGCGCGGGCTTGTCGTCGACCGATGCGCGGTGACTTTTTGTGCGCTGTGGTGGTTTAAAAAGTTTCCGATGGTGATGCGGTTTGCGTCCGCGTCTGCCTTAGTAATTATTCGGTCAGCCGGTTCTGGTTAGAGCTGTTGCTCTGGTGACGGGGTAAGTCCCTTCTGTGTTGATGGCATTGGCGATTCAATCAGTTTCACGTGTCCGTCCACGATGCGAATGATGCGCTCTTCGCGTGGATTCTCCGCGTGATGGGTGCGTAGATTAAAGTGCGACGTTTGTCCCAAATAAGTGACGCGCACATTGCCGGTGTTCAACGGCCTGCCACGTTGCGGGGTGCCGGTTACCTCGTGCACCCAGGTCGCCCCAATTTGAGGTTCCTGACTGAAAACCTGTGCCTCCCCGTTTGGTAGTACAGCCAGCGCCGCAGCCTCATCGATGCCCAGGCCCTCGATGGCTGCACTTCTAGGTGCGGCCATGCTCTGTGCGATGGTGATAAATGCCACCGAACGGCCGAGCCGATCTCGTTGATCAAAATGCGAGTCGGTGATGTAGCCTTTCATGACATCGAAGTGCAAAAAGTCACGGTCGATCGTGACGTCTGGGCTGATCGGCTGTTTTAGGGCCGATGCGGTCGTGACGACGGCGGGCGTCATGGCTGAGAACAGATACTCGCCAAGGATCGCAAGCCCCGCGCTGGTGCCGGCCAAGGGGCGGCCGGCGGCGACATGCGCGTCGATTTGCGCCGCAACAGGCGTGTTCTTCCAGAAGTTGACGTATCGGGATTGATCCCCACCGGCGATAAAAATCCCATCCGCTAAGGCGAGGTCTTGCAGCATTTCCTGATCAGTAGACGCTGCACGGCTGTGAAATACATAGGTGTGTACAGCCGTCGCTCCGCCCAACTGCCAGTATATTTCGTCCGCAACATCGGTGCTCATTGAGGCGCGCAGCACCACAATGCGGCCATGGCCGGCGCGCTCCAGAAACCAGCGCATTGCGTTGGGATCGTGGTCGCCGCCGCCAATGAGCAACAAGCCCGGCTGTACCGGACCCGGACGCGGCGCCGAGACCTCGCCGACGGCGTAGCGCTCCAATGCTACGACGGCCGAAGGCGTCGGTGTTGCAGCGGCGAGGCTCTGCCAGAGCAGCGTGGCCGCTGCGATTCGCGTGAGCGTGGTGTTAATCCGCCGCGACAACGCCATGTCCACTTTCTTTGTAGATAGTGCCGGATTTCATGACGAACTGAATGCTACGCAAGACCGACACATCTTTGAGCGGATCGCCTGCCACGGCAATCAGATCCGCGTAGTGACCAGGTGAGAGCGAGCCGATATCTTTCTCGCGGTGCAAGAGTGCCGCCGCATTGACGGTTGCAGTTTGTAAGGCGTAGCTGGCTGGGATGCCGGCACCTACTAACAACTCAAATTCGTGCGCGTTCTGTCCGTGTGGGTACACGCCGGCGTCGGTGCCGAACGCCATTTTCACACCTGCTTTATAAGCACGACCAGCTGTTGCTTGAATCTGCGGACCGATTTCCAGTGCCTTGCGTGCCACTTGCGGCGGATAGAAACCCGGCACTTTGGCTTTTTCAGCGACGTAAGCACCCGCGCTGATAGTAGGGACATACCAGGTGCCATGTTCTTTCATGAGCCGCAGCGTCTCTTCATCGAGAAACGTGCCGTGCTCGATCGAGTCAACGCCGGCCGTGATCGCGCGGCGGATGGCTTCCTTGCCGTGCGCGTGCGCGGCGACCGTCAAGCCGTAGTCACGCGCGGTCGCGACCAAAGCGTGAATTTCCTCAAAAGTTAATTGCGGATTTTCGCTGCTTGATCCTTCGTCCATCACGCCACCCGACGGCATGATCTTGATCACGTCTACGCCGGCCTTGTAGTGCACCCGAATGGCTTTGGCCGCTTCTTCGGGGGAATTGATGATGCCCTCGGCAACTCCGGGGTCACCGGCGAATTCCTGGTTGAGTCCATTGGTCGGATCGGCGTGACCGCCAGTCGAGCCGATGGCCATGCCGGACGTATAAACACGCGGGCCAATGACGAGGCCCGAGTTGATCGCATTGCGCAGTGCGATGGAGTCCATACCGCCGTGGTCACCCAAATTGCGCACGGTCGTGAATCCGGCCATGAGGGTGCGGCGGGCATAGACGGTCGAGCGGAAGGCATAGTCGGAGCTGTTGAGACGGGTGCGCTCAACGCTGGTCTTGGGGCTGCTTTCCATCATCAAGTGCGTATGGTCGTCAATGAGTCCCGGTAGACAGGTCAGTGTGGACAGATCAATCACCCGGGCGACCCCATCCGTGCTGATGCCTTCGCGCAATTCAGTGATCCGTTCACCCTCGATCACGACGGTGCCGGGTCCGCGCAGTGTGCCCGTTGGCGCATCAAACACGTGTCCGCACGTAATCGCGGTACGACTCTCAGCGAGGACGCTGGGGCTGACGGCAATCAGGAGCAGGGCGAGGGTAGCAGGCGTCTTCATGCAGCACTCCGAGGGCGATGGAATTAAGGGTTCCGAGAATACTGGTTCGACTCGGTCCGTGCCACGTAAACGCGTCGCTTGGTCCGCTGCACCAGTGTGCGCCAGTAGGGGTCCCCTTGCTTTCCGTGCCAGAAGTGCCGGTACTTGGTCCACGAAAACATCGGTGAAAATGCCGGGGTACATTGGTAACCTGCTGAATCTAATTGCATTTCTGTTCGCTGCGAAAGCAGCTTTTTTCGGCATTCGGAAGAGCCATTTAGCCACCAAAAGCGCGTGATTTTGCTGCTGGAGGTGACGGTAATAGCTGGGCCTGATATTGCTCGATCGGGAAGGTGAACACGCCCCGCAGGTTGATGCCCTCCGTGCGCGTCGGGGCGATGTGTTCGATCAGGCCCGGCGGCACCGTGGTGGAACGTCGGGTGTTCCAACGGTCGAGCACCGACTGCATCTTCATCGTATTCCACGCCATCACTAGGTTCGCCAACAGGCTTAAGGCGTCGGCCACCGCCTGCATCTCCTCGTGCTGTTTAGCCTGGTAGCTGGCGACACGGCCGACACAGCTGGGGCAGATTGCATTAGGGCCACCCCAATGTAGGAGAGGGCCACGTAGTTATACATACCGCGTTCTTCGGTTTGTTAAACCTGTTGTTCGTTCTTCGTGTTGTTGGTATGGTGTATGTATATGCTTCCCGATGAATATGAAGTAGTGCGGTCTCGTGTCGCCGCTAGGTTGCGCGCGCTAGAACGCGCCTTGCTGGAACTCACACAAGCGCTGGCGCACGGTAACGTGTTCGTCGCAGGCACTGCCGGGCACCGGGAGCGTGATCTGCGCGCCGTCTGTGATGCGTACAGCGCAATTGATCTGGCGATGACCGACGTCCCTAATCAGTCGGTGGTCACGCTGGGCGTTGTTGGCGTCGACCGCCCAACCTATCGGCTGGCCGAACAGATCAACACACTCAAAGCAGAACTGCGCGCCGAGTGTGCCCCTTTGCAGAGGATTAGACGGCGCGTAGTACGCCGCGAAGGGGGTACCGAAGCGGTTCCCGTAGTCCGTGCCATTTTGCGCTCGATCCAGCGTAGCGATCTCAACCTATTAGCCGCTTACCGCAAACTGCCGATACTTGGCGCCACCCCAGTCAGCATCTCGTACACGCGGGCTCGGACGCGCGCGGTGTATCGTAAGACAGTCGAGCAGATTGGCGATCTGTTGCAACAGAATCACGCGCCTGCGGCAATACGCGACCGGGCAAAGTTGGCCTCCATGCGCGCCAGCGAAACACACCTCGCGCTGGTACGCGACCACTACGAAAACATAAGGGCGAACGTTGTCTATAGCGGCCTGGACCGACGAGGACGCGGGCGCATAATGATTGCCGCAGAACTTCCCATCCTGTTCTTGCGCAAAGACGAGACATTGCCGCCATCGGTAAGTTTTCCCGCCGCTGACGCGAGCGGGGAGGCTTCGACCCGAAAACCCAGAGAGTCCCGCATCGAAGCGGAACCGTGGCTCGAGACATTCCCCGTGCACCGCTATCTGCCACGCAAACCCCGAGTGCCCTGAGCGCTACGCCAACCGTCTCCAGCAGGCTCAGTAGTGGGGAGGAATCTCCTCCTGTGTCGCCGAGGCCCCGCCAGGCTCTGAGTTCAACTGATCAAGCAGCCGCCGATAACGGTCCAACTGACGCTCGAGTAGTTGCTGTTGAATCACCAATTCCTGAGACAGCTTCTGCACGCTGTCTTCCAGATGGGCGCTGCGAATCTCCAGCGCTTCGAGGCGCGCCGCAGCGGTGGTGTCATACGGTACGGTCATGGGCACATGTTATCAGCCAGACGGACTGAACTCAGCGCAATTCCACTTCAATAAACACGAACTCATAGTCATTTGCGTTGATGACGTTATGCGCGACACCCGCTGAGCGGGTGTAAGAAACGCCAACCTGCAGCTGCACTTCGCGCGTGCCCGTAGGCTCCTCGAGCCGCAGAATGCCGGCCGTCAGTGGCACCACCACGTAGTCGTAGGCATGCACATGGGCGCCGGTTTGCGCACCGGGCGCAAACCGCCACTCGGTCACGATGACCCGTTCGTTATCGATCTGTACTGTTCCAACCGCGTCCATTGTTGCAATCCTCCGCCTAGCTGCAAACGGTAGCACAGCGGGAATGCCTGACCGACGGGAATTGATAGATAGCATCTATTGAAACTATTGGAAGCATTCATTTCAACTATTAATGCGAGCCACGCACACTCTCGCCCTGCAAACCCCTTGCAGCTTTTAAACCACTCGCAGTAGGAACAACCGCCATGCCGCTTATCAACAGCACCATTAAACCCTTCAAGGCAACCGCTTTTCATCAGGGGCAATTTATCGAACTGACCGAGGCCTCCATCAAAGGCCACTGGTCGGTGCTGGTGTTTTACCCCGCTGACTTTACCTTCGTCTGCCCAACCGAACTGGGAGACCTCGCTGACCAACACAGCCAGTTCCAGAGTCTCGGCGTGTCGGTCTATGGCGTCTCGACCGACACCCACTTCACCCACAAAGCCTGGCACGACACGTCGGCAACGATCAAAAAGGTGCAGTACCCGCTCATCGGCGACCCGACCGGCACCTTGGCGCGTAACTTTGACGTCCTGATCGAAGAAGAGGGACTGGCCCTGCGCGGCACCTTCGTCATCAATCCGGAGGGCGTAATCAAAGTTGCTGAGATTCACGATCTGGGTATTGGCCGCGATGCCTCAGAACTCCTGCGCAAGGTCCGAGCTGCGCAGTACGTGGCCGCGCATCCGAACGAGGCGTGCCCGGCCAAGTGGACCCCTGGCGAACAGACCTTAACCCCATCGCTCGACCTGGTCGGGAAGATCTAAGCGCCCACTGCCCCGGGCCGACCGGCCCGGGGTATCGATGACCGAAGGTGAATCCCATGCTGAACGCTGAACTACAAACCCAATTGGCCGCTTACCTCAGCCGTCTGACGCACCCAATCGAGATTGTCGCCACACTCGATCAGTCGGCAACGGCCCTAGAGACTCGTGCACTCCTAAAGAACGTCGCTAACGCCTCGACCCAAGTGCGGGTCAGCGAAGCACTGGACAGCCAGGCATTGAACCCGTCCTTCGCACTACGGCCCGTCGGTGGCGAGGCGCGCATCCGTTTTGCAGGCATCCCACTGGGGCACGAATTCACATCCCTGGTACTCGCCTTGCTACAGGTGGGCGGATACCCACCGAAGATCGACGCGCCCACAAGGTTAAAAATAGAAGCACTCGAGGGCGATTACGTTTTTGAGACCTTTGTATCTCTGTCCTGCCACAACTGTCCGGACGTAGTGCAAGCACTAAATCTAATGGCGGTGATCAATCCACGGATTCGGCACACCATGATCGAAGGTAGTGCCTTTACGGCAGAAGTCGAACGGCGCCAGATCCTATCGTTGCCGTGCGTCTACCTGAACGGCAAGCCCTGGGCTACCGGACGCATGACCTTGGACGATCTGCTCACCAAACTGGCACCGCAACCGCGTGAGGCCCGCGCTGAAAACCTGAGCAGCCGGGCGCCCTATGACGTATTGGTCGTCGGCGGGGGGCCGGCCGGTGCTGCGGCGGCTGTCTATGCGGCCCGCAAGGGCTTGCGTACCGGCGTTGCCGCCGAGCGCTTTGGTGGCCAAGTACTCGACACTGCCGGCATCGAGAACTTTATCTCGCTCAGCCAAACGCAAGGGCCCGTATTAGCGTCAGCCCTCGAGCAACACGTTAAAGAATATGGCGTGGACATCCTGCACGGCGCCCGCGCCCAGTCCCTGACGCCGGGCGAGCTGGTACAACTGCAAATGACCGACGGCACCCTCTTGCAAGCGCGGTCGGTGGTACTGGCCACCGGCGCGCGTTGGCGCGAAATGAACGTCCCCGGCGAAAGTCAGTACCGCAACAAAGGCGTCGCCTACTGTCCGCACTGCGATGGGCCACTCTTCAAAGGCAAAGCGGTCGCGGTCATCGGCGGTGGCAACTCCGGCGTCGAAGCCGCCATTGATCTGGCCGGACTGGCCGCGCACGTCACCCTATTGGAGTACGCGCCAGCCTTACGCGCCGATGCGGTGTTGGTTCGCAAATTGCAAAGTCTGGCCAATGTCACGGTCCTGACCGATGCACAGTCCACCGAAGTCATCGGCGATGGCACGCGCGTGACCGGACTGCAGTACACGGATCGCCTCCGCGGCGGCTCGCACCAGCTCGCACTTGCGGGAATCTTCGTGCAAATCGGCCTGGTTCCCAACACCGATTGGCTCAAAGGCTCAGTCCAGCTCTCGCCACGCGGCGAAATCGAAGTGGATGGACGCGGGGAGACGTCCCTACCGGGCGTCTTCGCAGCCGGCGACTGCACTACGGTGCCGTACAAGCAGATCGTGATCGCGGTGGGCGAGGGCGCCAAAGCGGCTCTCGGTGCGTTCGATCACCTGATCCGTGCGCCGCTACCCACAGCCGTCGCCGCTTAACCATCAAGTGGCCGGGCACCCTGCAGCCCGGCCCGCCCGATTAGAGCGCCTGAGGATATAGCGAACGCCAGAATCCGCAGCGGTGGCTGGAATCGGCGTCAAAGGTGCCCAAACTGCCCGCATCGAACCGGTAGACGTCGCCCGGGCCCGTAAACCGCGGCCACGTGGGTCGATGCGCTGCCTGCGGCACGCCGGTGCGCGCAAAGCCGGCCCACAACGCAATGAGATCGTCCGACAGGTGCTGCGATTGCGGCGCAAGCGCCGGCCCCTGCCAATCCGAACGGTTGGAAAACCCGGGGAAGAAGTAGGGCAACTCCGCGGAGTGCACCGCGCCGAGCTCAATCCCCGGATCGTCCATGACCGGCGGGGCGCCACGGTCGGCAAATTCGTATTCATACACCGCCGTGTGCGCACGCAACTCCCGCCCAAAGCGTAGGTAGGTGCAGTTCGAGAGTGGCACCATCGGACCATAATCGGACAATGCCGTACCCACCGCGGTGGAGGGCGACGAATACTCAGACAGGGGATACTGCGCCAACACCGCCGGCGTCTGGCTGCCGTAGCTTTGTTCCAACCGCCCTGCATACTCTGCCGCAGTGTAAGGATGTCCCGCGACAACCTCATAGCCGAGATACAAGCGCATCTCGTCGCGCGTACCGCCATTGATCACCGGCACCCGAATCAAACCCGCTTTTACTGCCGCAGTAGGCTCCCGTGGCAAAACCGCCGAGCCCACCGCAGGCACCCAAACCCGTGCACCGGTCTGCGCCATCTGCGTCTGCACTGCCAAGACTTGCGCCAGCGCCACGCCGCGCAAGCACTCTAGGCTCTCGCCCGCTGTACAACCCACCGCCTGCGCGAAACGCCGACCTACTTCCTCAGCCTCAAGTACCGACATCCAAGGATTGCCGCAGCCCGCACTTTGGATAATCGCACCCGCATACAACCCGGCAACCCTCTCCGGGGTGGCCAGCAGCGCGCAGACGCTACCGGCGCCGGCGGATTCGCCCGCAATCGTCACCCGCTTCGGGTCACCGCCGAAGCGCGCTATATTGCGGTGTACCCAGCGCAACGCCGCTTGTTGATCGGCGATTCCGAAGGCTCCCGACGCCGCACCCCGCAATTGGGGATGCGCGAGAAATCCAAGCGCACCCAAACGGTAGTTGATGGACACCACAACCAGATCGCCCTGTCGGGCGAGGTGGTCAATCCGGTAGAGATTGGCGCCCCCGCCCACATAAGCACCACCGTGTATCCAAAGGAGGACCGCGCGCGGTCGTCCATCCGTCGCGCGTGCGCTCGGTACCGCGATATTCAGAAACAAGCAGTCCTCCGCATCGCTCGCCTCGGTGAGGTTGAATCGAACGACCTGCGGGCAGGCCTCCCGAAAGTGATCGGCGACCAAAGTCTGCGCATGGCGCGCCGGCGCCGCCGGCAAGGTCCAGCGTCGCTGGCCTGTAGGCGGCGCGGCATACGGAATGCCAAAATATTGCGCAATCCCAGCGTCGACCACGCCCCGGACCGGCCCTTCTGTTGTATGCACGAGGGTGGCTCGCGTGGCGCTCTGCGCACTGGCCATGCCGAAACCGACCATCGCGATAACAGCGAGCAGGCCGCGCGGGGCGATACCGCCCAACAATCTCAACACTCGAATGGGCATGCGTAACTCCTCGCAGCTCGGGTTGCAGACCGCCTGCCACCGAGCCACGCTATCGGAACGAGGGACGAGCACTATAGTGTCTTGCCGTAACACTGCGGCGGAATTTCACGTGGACCGGATGCACCGAAGGCCCCACAGGGCGAGCCCAACGAGGGCGTGATATCCCTGCTATCCTGAGAGTGAGGAGGTATTACCGTGGACCATTCAATCGCTGACCTAGAACGCCGCGCGAAGCGTTACTTGCCGCGCGTGCTGTACGACTATGTCGCCGGCGGCGCAGAGGATGAGATCGGACTGCGCCAATCCGTGCAGCGTTACGCACGTTACCAATTCTTGCCCCGTTACGGTGTCCCGGTCGCGCAACCAGACCTACGCACCACGCTCTTCGGACGCACCTGGTCGCGGCCTTTCGGCGTGGCTCCCACCGGCTACACCGGTATTCTGCGGCCTGGCGGCGAATCGATGGTGCGAGCGGCGGCGGCGCGCGCTGACATCCCCTTTATCCTCTCCGGCGTCAGCGTCGCCTCACTCGAAGCGATCGCCGCGGAAGCCACGGTCAGCAGTTGGTATCAGGTCTATCCAGCGCGGGACCATGCCATTACGCAGGACATCGTGCGCCGTGCGCGCGATGCCGGCTATCCAGTCTTGGTCGTCACCATGGACATGCCCCGCGAAGCGAAACGCGAGCGCGATTGGCGCAACGGGTTCTCGCCGTCGTTGAAATATAGTCCCAAGCGCATACTCGACGGCTTGTTACACCCGCGTTGGACCGTCCGCCATCTGCTGAGCGGCGGCGTGCCCACGCTGGGCACCTGGCAACCCTACCTGCCTCCTGGCGCGCCGGCCAAAGACGTCTTAGCCTTTCATGCCGCCCAAGGCTTCCCCGCGGTTTCCTGGGAACACATTAGGAATTTCAGGTCGCTCTGGCCCGGGCAGTTGGTCATCAAAGGGTTACTGCACCCCGAAGATGTGCGCCGCGCCATCGGGTTAGGTGCTGATGGGGTCATTTTGTCCAATCATGGCGGCCGACAGCTTGATCGTGCGCCGACCCCGCTCGAGTGTCTGGCCGACGTCCGCCAGGCCGTGGGACCTGATGCCTTGGTGATGCTCGATGGCGGCATACGGCGTGGCGCCGACATCGCCATCGCGTTGGCGCTCGGTGCCGATTACGTATTCTGTGGGCGCGCGTTGCTGTGGGGCGTAATCGCCAACGGCGAAGCAGGAGTCGATCAGGCCATCCATATCCTGACGGATGAACTCTCCCGCCTCATGGCGCAAACAGGGACTGCGACAATTGCAGACTTCGCCGAACACTCCCTGCATCGCCCCAAAGACGCATAATTCGCCGCATCAGGTTGCGTAGGACGGATCCGTTACATCGAGTACGCGCTTCAGTTCAGCGAAGTGACAGAACGCCGCGCTACCGTAGTCTTCCCAGCCCAGCGCAGTGCGTTCCGCAATCTCAGGGCTCAACATTTTGAGTGGCTGACCGGTGGAATACGCAAGCACCATCGTGCGCGCCGCGCGCTCCAGAAAATACAGCGCATCAAAGGTTTCGGCTACCGTGTTTCCCGTACACAGAAGTCCATGGTTGCCAAGAATAACGTGCCGATGCGTACCCAACGACCGCGCTAGGCGCTCGCCCTCCGCGGAAAAATCAGCAATGCCAGCAAAATCACGATCAATCGCTACGCGGTTGTAGAACTTCGCCGTCACCTGATCGATCGGATAGATCGTCGGATCCGCCAAGGTCGCCAATGCTGTGCCATAGGGTGGGTGCACATGCAGAATGCACCGCGCCCCAGGCAAGAAACGGTGCAGGTGCCCATGGATGCACCACGCAGAAGGATCCGGTGCATCCACGCGATTCATCGTATCGGCGTCGTCGCTATCCACCAGAATCAGCTCACTCGCCCGTATAGTCGAAAAAAGCCGCCACCGCGGATTGAGCAGAAACTTTTTTCCATCATCCGAAACAGCCAAGCTGAAATGATTGCCGACTGCCTCATGCCAGTCCATTTGCGCGGCCAGACGAAAGGCTGCCGCGAGATCGACGCGCTCGGACCCGTGGTCCATCCCCGCGTTCGTCCGTAGTGCTGTAACGCTCATGCTGTACTTCCTGAGTTGGCCGAACCGGCGCATGTGTCCAGACCGGCAAATAACTTCCAATGTGGCGAGGCATCCAACCAAGGTTGCGACGGATAGTCAGTGATCGTCAAACCGCCATCGACGACCAACGTCTGCCCAGTGACGAAACTCGCTGCCGGTGAGGCCAAAAACTGCACCGCGGCGGCAATTTCCGCCGGTGTGCCCATCCGGCGGAAGAGGGAGGCGGCCTGATCGGTCTCGGCGGAGCCCGTCGTGACGTCGGTCGAAATCCAGCCCGGTGAGACGCCATTGGCGCGGACCCCAAACGGCGCACCCTGTACAGCCAAAGAACGGGTCAAGGCATCCACGGCCGCCTTGGCCACTCCATAGTTGCCCCAGGTGCCGTGAAAGGTGGCGGTCGACGAGATGTTCACGATCGCGCCACCCGGGTGGGCGCGCCAATGCCGCAGCGCCGCGACCGAGACGTGGTAAGTCGACTCCAAATTGTTGGCAAGCATCACCCGCAGTCGTTGGCCAGCGCCGTCCTCAGGGTTAATGGACGAACGCCGAGTGCCCATGCCGGCATTGTTGATCACCACATCGAGTCGGCCGAACCGCGCAATCACAGCAGCTACCGCCGCATGGGCAGCCGACTCATCACTCAGATCCGCAGACAGACTCTGTACGGGCACGCCGAGCGCTGCCAATGGTGCTTGCGCCTGGACGCCCTTGGCACTATCGCGTCCGATGATCGCAAGCGACGCGCCCGCGCGCGCAAACGCGGTAGCAATACCCAACCCTATACCGGAGTTACCTCCGGTCACGAGTACAACCCGGCCCTGCTCGTTCATGGGCTTGGACGCTTGGCCGCCTCCTGCTGGCGCCAGCCTTTCCAACCCTCATCAATGACGTAGGCATGGACGGCATCGACGTCACCGGGCGACAAGATATCGGCGAAGCTCTCCATCCCCGTTGAGGCGACGGCGCCCTTGAGCAATATGTCACGGAACATCGCATGAAACCCTGGATTCAACTTGCGTAAATCCGGCGTCACGCTCGGGCCGAACTGATGGCAGCGACTGCACTCTTGAATGAACAGCACTTCGCCCTTGGCAATCGTGGCCGCATCCGCAGTCTGCAGCGGAGGTTCTACGAACGGATCGGCGACAAGAACCGGTGGCTTCGGTACCGCACCGCCGCCGAGTTTGAACGCCAAAATACGATTCACATTCTCATAACGGCTCGCAGCGCTGGAAGCAGGAATCGGGCCTACCGTGATCGCGGCGCCCCCATAGCCCACTTGCACCGCCACATACTGTTCGCCGTTTACGGTGTAGGTACTTGGCGCGGCCATGATGTGGCTACCGGTGTCCAATACTTTGAGCACTTTGCCGGTATCGGCCGCATACACCCAGAGTTCGCCACTACCGCGGCCCTGGAACACCAAGTTACCCTCGGTCGAGAGCATGCCACCATCGTAAGACCGGAACCCCGATCCAGTCTCCTGCTCCCACACCACTTTCTGCGCCACGGGATCCCACGCGCGCAGCAGTTCGCGCAACAACTTGCCCTTGCGCTCGGCCTGCAAGGAGTCGAGCGACGGCAAGGGCCCATACAAGCGGGTCAGGTCCTCTGGGACGTAAGCCTCATCGGGCATGATCCCGTTGACGGTATAGAACCCGTCCAAATACTTCACCGAACCGCCGTTGTGCGCTAGATCCACCCAAATGTTCGGCACATCGATCACGGGAATGTACATCAGCCGATTCTTGGCGCTCCAAGACATCGGCATCCAAGTATGTCCGCCTGCCCAGGATGGATACACATTGCTCGGCTTGGTATGCCAGTCGGCCTGTGCGCTGACGATCGGCCGACCCGTCTTGAGATCCACCCCTGTAGCCCAATTGACATATGTGTAATTGTTCGCCGAGAGCAACTGCCCGGATGCGCGATCGATGACGTAAAAGAACCCATTCTTTGACGCCTGCATGATCACTTTACGATTGCGGCCATCCACCGGCAGATCCGCGAGCACTAATTTTTGTACGGCATCGAAATCGTATTCATCGTGCGGCGTGGTTTGGTAATGCCAAACCAGACGCCCGGTCGTGCCACGCACCGCCAGAATACTGGCCGTATACAGCGCATCGAACTGACCGTTACCGACCTCACGCAGGTCATAAGGGGCCGCATTGGCGGTGCCGAAGTAAACGATGTCGAGATCGGGATCGTACGCAAAACCATCCCACGCGGTGCCACCACCCTGACTTTTCGCCGGTCGCTTCGGATCCCACGATTTGGCCGCAGCCGCCAGTTCGGGATGCTCTAGACGTTGGCCGGGTACCGGCGGCACCGTCCAGAAGCGCCAGGCAAATTTGCCAGTAGCCGTGTCGTAGGCGGACACATAGCCGCGCACCCCGTCACGCCCCATGTCCGAACCGCTGTTGCCAATCACCACTTTATTGCCCGCAATGAGCGGCGCGCCGGTGCTGGAATAGGGCAGCCGGTGGTCCACAATCGTGTCCACTTTCCAGACCCGGTGACCTGTCAGGGCATCGATGGCATGCAAGGTACCGTCAACCGCAGCGACATAGACGCGACCCTTCCACAACGCCACCCCACGGTTGACGAGGTCGCAGCACGGGTTACGCGCCGCCTTGTAGTCTGGCTTGGGATCGTAGCGCCACAACTCTCGACCCGTTGCTGCGTCAAGCGCGTAGACGTACCCAAAGGTACCGGAGGAATACATCACCCCATCAACCACCAGAGGCGTCGCTTCCTGACCACGGCGCGGGGCACCGAGATCGTACTGCCAGGCAAACCCAAGGCGGTCCACATTGCTGTCGTTAATACCCGTCAGTGGCGAATGATAGGTCTGGTTACCATCGCGGCCACCGGTAAACCAATTTCCGGGTTCGGTCGCCGCTTGTGCCAAACGGACCGCGTCCACCTGCGCCGGGCCTCGAGCCCAAGCGGGGACTGCCGCGGCCAGAGCAAAGGCCATCAGGCCGAAACGAAAGCACATCAATGTCTTCATTTTTGGTACCAAGGCCAAAGGGCCAAGTCAGAGAGTCAGTAATTCTTCGACAAACGCACCCAAGCCTAGCGCACGGTCGACGAAATGAATTTCAAGAATCCAATGACGCCGTTGACCTTGCGCGTCCAATTCATCAATCACTGTCGTATTGCCATGTTCGATCACGAACCGATGATCATCCCGGTGCGCCTCGTGCGGGAAATGGCCAATTAGGTGGCCCGCGCTTGTTGCGCCGAACTCCCAGCCATACTCAGCCGCCAGCGCCACCACATAATCGTACAGATCCCCGGCCGTGAGACCGGTTTGCGCCCGATAATAGGCCCGGCCCCGCGCCAACGCGGCGTCTGTATCCGCAACCAGGCGTGCTTTTTTAGAATCCGTACCGACCAGGTAGGTGCGACCATAATCGGCCTCCCATTCACCAAAAACCGGTCCGAAGTCGAGCACCACCAGATCCCCGTCCTCAATCTGCCGATCCGTCGGGCCATCGTAATAACCGAGCACCGTATGCGGACCGGACCGAACCACCCGGCGGTGCCAGTGTCGGCGCACGCCGTAACGCTCCCGCGCGAGCGCCGCAATGGCATCGGACAACACCGATTCGCTCATACCCGGACGAAGGAGCCCCGAAGCGATCACCTCGGCGAACAGCGCTTGCGCTTGCCGCTGCGCGGTACGCAGGGATTCTTCGTGCCTCGACATACCCACCGTCCCCCAGATTAGAGCCGCAAGAGTACCGAATCCACGACCCATTGCGCACCCAATTGCGCGCTATAATGCCGCGTCGCTATTGCGGAGCCGTGCCATGACCTGGTGGATCTGGGTGATTGCGGGAGTCCTACTGCTAGGGATGGAGTTGACCTTCATCAGCGCCGAGTTTTATCTACTTTTTGTCGGCGCAGCCGCCGTCGTCACCGGTTTGGCGACCGCCGCATGTCCAAACTGTCCGTTGTGGGCGTCGTGGTCGCTGTTCATTGCCCTTTCGCTAGTGAGTGTGAAGCTGTTTCGAGGCACGCTGGCCGAACGTTTCCACGTCTCAGGCTTGCCCCCACCGGGACTGTCCGCCCTCGGCGATACGCTGGTGTTACCCGACGGGCTTGGTGCCCACGCCGAAGGCCGCGCCGAGTTCCGTGGCGCTTCCTGGGCAATCCGCAATCTCACAGAAATCGCGATCGCCCCTGGCGGCAGCGCCCAGATCACCGCTATCGACGGGCTCACACTCGTCGTCGAACCTCAACCCTACAGGTAACCGCCATGACCGCGACTTTGATTGTTCTTTTCGTCATCGCGCTTTTTGTCGTCATCCTGCTGGCGCGCACGCTGCAGGTGGTACCACAACAAAGTGCTTATGTGGTTGAACGCCTCGGCAAATATAGCCGCACCCTACATGCCGGCTTTCACATTCTGCTGCCGTTTCTCGAGCGTGTCGCCTACGGACACAGCTTGAAGGAACAAGCCGTCGATGTCGCCGAGCAGGTCTGCATCACCCGCGACAACGTCCTCGTGGGCGTCGATGCGGTGCTTTATATGCAGGTACTCGATCCCCACCTGGCGTCCTATGGCATCACCAATTACTCCTTCGCGATCGGCCAATTGGCGCAGACCACGCTGCGCAGCCAGATCGGCAAGATCGAACTCGACCGCACCTTTGAAGAGCGCGGCGCCATCAATGCACATGTGGTCGCAGAACTCGATAAGGCCTCTGCCGCTTGGGGCGTGAAGGTGCTGCGTTACGAGATCAAGAACATCAATCCGCCCCATGACGTGGTCTCGGCCATGGAAAAACAGATGCGCGCCGAGCGCGAAAAGCGCGCAGTCATTTTGACCTCCGAGGGCGAGCGCGACGCCAAGATCAACTCCGCCGAAGGCGAAAAGCAGCGCGCCATCAAGGCTTCCGAAGCCCTGCGTCAGCAATTGATGAACGAAGCAGAAGGCCAAGCGCAGGCGATCCTCGCCGTGGCACACGCCACCGCCGACGGTTTGCGCTTGGTTGCCTCAGCGCTATCCACCCAGGGTGGGGCCGAGGCGATGCAATTGCGCATTGGTGAGGAGTACGTGAAGCAATTCGGGAAGATCGCTAAGGAATCGACCACGATCATCGTGCCGTCGAACCTGTCGGATCTGGCTTCGATGGTGACCATGGCCACCAGCATCACTAAGCGCACCTAAACGACCGGTCGCATAGGACCGTGCCGCACGTTGCGCGGCACGGTCGACTCGCAGCGCTTAGGCCTCGAGACCCTGCATCTTCAGGTACTCGTCGTAAGTACCCCGGAAGTCCGAGATGCTGCCGTCGGCTTTCAGCTCCATGATTCGGTTGGCCAATCCACCGACGAACTCGCGATCGTGCGAGACGAAGATCAGCGTGCCGGCGTATTTCTCGAGCGCGATTTGCAAGGACTCGATGGTTTCCATGTCCATGTGGTTCGTCGGCTCGTCCATAAGCAGCACATTGGGCTTGGTCAGAATCAGCTTGCCGTAAATCATGCGGCCCTTTTCACCACCGGAAAGCACCTTGACCGACTTTTTGGTCTCATCACCGGAGAACAGTAGACGCCCCAACGTGCTGCGCACCAACTGATCATCATCGGCTTTACCGGTGTAGCGGGAGATCCAGGAGAACAGGTCCACTTTCTCCTCAAACTCAGCCTGCGGATCTTGCGGCATATAGCCGGGCTGCGCATTTTCGACCCAACTGATCGTACCCGCCTGCGGGTGCAACTCCCCAGCAAGACAGCGCATGAGTGTGGTCTTACCGATACCGTTCGGACCAATGATCGCAATGCGATCAGCCGCTTCCACGGTGAAATTCAGGCCACGAAAAATCGCGGTTTCCGTGCCTGGATAGGTGAATGTCAGGTTCTGTGCCGTCACGGCCGTCCGATACAGCTTCTTACCTTGCTCGAAACGGATGTAGGGATTCTGCCGGGACGAGGGTCGAATTTCTTCGACCTTGATCTTCTCCAGCTGCTTCTTACGCGAGGTAGCCTGACGGGCCTTGGAAGCATTGGCAGAGAAGCGCCGCACGAACTCCTGCAAGTCCGAAATCTGCGCGCGCGCTTTGGCATTCGAGGACTCGACCCGTTGCCGTGCCTGCACGGAGGCGAGCATGAAGTCATCGTAGTTGCCCGGATAGATCTTCAGTTGCTGAAAATCCAGATCGGCAATGTGTGTGCAGACTTGATTGAGAAAATGACGGTCGTGGCTGATGATTACCATGGTGGCGTCATAGGCATTGAGTGCCCGTTCAAGCCAGCGGATCGAATGAATGTCGAGGTTGTTGGTCGGCTCGTCGAGCAGCAACACGTCTGGTTTGGAAAACAGGGCCTGTGCCAACAAGACGCGCAATTTAAGACCCGGCGGCACTTCCCGCATCAAGCCTTGATGGCGCGCCTCATCAATGCCGGCATCGATCAGAATCGCGCCTGCTCGCGCCTCCGCATCATAACCACCATACTCGGCGAACTGTGCCTCCAGCTCGGCGGCACGCATGTAGTCCGCATCAGTAGCCTCCAGGTTGGCATAGATGCGATCGCGCTCTTGCATGGCCTTCCACATTTCATTGTGGCCCTGCATCACCACATCCAGCACCCGCTGATCCTCATAACCGAACTGGTTCTGATTCAATTTGCCGAGTCGGGCGCCCGCCTGCAGCATCACATCACCGGACGTCGGCTCCAAATCTCCACCCAGCACTTTCATCAAGGTGGACTTGCCAGAACCGTTCGCGCCAATCAGACCATAACGATTACCGTCCGCAAACTTGACGGTAACCTTGTCAAACAGCGGCTTAGCGCCAAATTGAACGACGATATTGGAAGTCGAAAGCATGAGATCTCTAAATAGGAAAATACCCCGCTGGTCTACGAACCGGCGCGGTGGAAGAGGGGGCTAAAATCGGCCGATGGTCGGGCGACGGCGGCGATTCTAATCGAAATGGCCCCTTCTCGCGGCCGATCGTCGGAAACACCCGAGTAACCCGTGTTTGAAGCACACTGAAAATGCCCCGGAGGGCACACGTAACAGGCACACACCGGCACCCCGATGGGGCGGGCTGGCCCCGGATGGGGGGGATTTGATGCGCTAGACTCGCGGGAGGTCTTTTTGGGAGTCACGCTGATGCGGCGCCGCGGCCTTGCACTTGCTCTACTACTCGCCCCCTTACTGGCGTGGTCCCGGCCGCCGCCGACGCTGACGGTCTATGCCGCGGCCTCGCTGGCGGAATCGTTGCAGGCGTGCGCTGCCCAATACACCGCCCGCACCGGCGTACCGGTGCGCTTTTCTTTCGCTGCGAGCTCAATCCTCGCCCGCCAAATCGAGGCGGGCGCATCGGCTGATGTCTTTATCTCCGCGGATGGCGAATGGATGGATTACCTGGCCAGCCGTCAGCTCATCCGTAGCGCCACGCGCCGCGATTTGGTCGCCAATCGCTTGGTGTTGATTGCCGCGGCGACCGATCCGGTGCAGTTGCGGCTGGATCGGCAAGCACCCATCGTGCAGGCCTTGGGTACTGAGCGACTGGCGCTGGCGGACCCGGAATCGGTACCGGCAGGTCGCTATGCGCGCGCAGCGCTCAGCGCGCTGGGTGTTTGGCAGGCCTTGGTGTCCCACATCGCGCCCGCCGAGAGCGTGCGCGGCGCCTTGGCTTATGTTGCCGAGGGCGAAGCCAAATTCGGTATTGTCTATGCGACCGATGCGCGCACCGAACCCCGGGTTCGGGTGGTCGGCACCTTTCCCGCAGACAGTCACCCACCGATCCGCTATCCGGCTGCACTCACGAACGAAGCGCCAGCGCAGGCAACGCAGTGGCTCGATTACCTCAACTCCGCCGAGGCGGCGCCGATTTGGTCGAAGTACGGGTTTTTGAAGCTATAACGGTCGCATCGTTGGGCGTGAGCAGGGCCAACAACCGCGCCAGAGCACGACCCGGCGTACGATCGTCGCGGCGAATCAGATGCGGCGTAAAGCGGTAGCGCGACCCACCAACGTAATGGACCTCTATCAAGCGGCCCGCCGCGAGATCCTCCGCCACCAGATACTGCGGCATCCAACCGTAGCCGACACCGGCGAGCAGTGCCTCGCGCTTCGCGCCGAAATCCGACAAGAGAAACACGCGATCGCCACCGAACATATGCCGATCATCAGCGCGGGCGCCGGAGTCCTGTACCGACAGTTCAACGTGTTCATGCAATTCGGTGAGCCCGACATCGCGACGGCCCGCGAGCGGGTGCTCGGCCGCGACCAGCAGAAGGCATTCGATCTCTGGCAAGGGCATCGCGACCCACTCAGGGTTCGGGACATAGTCCTTCACCAGCATGACCTCGGCCTGCTCGCTCTGAAAACGGCGCTGCACACCACCCAGAAATTCCACGCGCACTTGAATACGGGTCGGCACCCGTTCCACCGCCATCGTCTTCAGAGCCGCCAGGGTCGGTGCCAAAGGCAAAATCCCGTCTATGATCACCGTCAAACGGGCCTCCCAGCCGGCGGCAAATTCGGCAGCCACGGCCACCACGTGATCGGCCTGCGCCAGCAGGCGACGCCCTTCGGCTAGCACTAGGCTGCCGGCATCGGTCAGCCGCACCCGATAACCGGAGCGATCCAGCAAGGTCACCCCGAGTTGTTCCTCGAGCTTGCGAATCTGGTAGTTCACCGCAGACGGCACCTTGTGCAACCGCAAACCGGCGGCCGCAAAACCGCCTTCTGTGATCACCGCGTCGAGCGCTTCGAGGGCATCAATATCGGGACGCATCGTTAGTTATTATTTAGAAAGATATTCAAAATTATAAGCGATTTTTTAGGCTTTATGGTGCCACGTTTGACCGGCTTCCAGTAGACGCCTAGTATTTGTCTGACAAATAACTTTGCGGCGAGGTCCTGTGTTCGGTATTACCCCCTCTGCTCGATTGCGCTCCTCGCCCTACTACGACGCTACGGTGGCGGCCGGGGTTACGGCCTTCACCAGTTACAACCACATGCTGATGCCAACGAGCTTCGGTGACCCGGAAGGGGAGTATTGGCGCCTCCTCAATGGCGTTGCGCAGTGGGATGTCGCTGTTGAGCGGCAGGTGGAACTGACCGGGCCGGATGCCGGCCGCTTGGCCCAGATACTGACCGCCCGCGACTTGTCCCGCTGCGTTCCCGGACAAGGTAAGTACGTCCCTTTGTGCAATCACGACGGCATCCTGATCAATGACCCAATTCTGTTGAAGCTGGCAGACGACCACTACTGGTTGTCCATCGCTGACTCCAATATCTGGTTTTGGGCGCAAGCAATTGCTGCTGAGCGCGGCCTCAAAGTCACCGTTGCGGAACCCGATGTGTCGCCGCTCGCGGTACAGGGACCGAAGGCGGAAGACGTCGTCGCCTCCATCTTTGGCGACTGGGTACGCGCGCTCAAGTACTTCTGGTTCAAAGAGACCTCGATCGAGGGCATCCCGCTGGTGCTGGCCCGATCAGGATGGTCCAAGCAAGGCGGCTTTGAGTTGTACCTGCGTGATGGTTCAAAAGGCACGGCACTGTGGGACTTGGTCCGAGAAGCAGGGCGCCCCTGGGACATTGGTCCGGGCAACCCCAATTTCTGTGAGCGCGTGGAGACCGGCCTACTGTCCTACGGCGGCGACACCGATGCCCACACCAATCCGTATGAGGTGCGCCTCGGCAAATACATCGACCTGCACGTACCGGACGACGTCATCGGCATCGCCGCCTTGCGGCGGATCCATGCGCAAGGTCCGCGCCGGCACCAACTCGGCGTTCTGCTCGACGACACGGAACCGATGGCGCTCGGCAACGTGTGGCATGACATCTACCAAGCCGATCGTCGCGTCGGCTCCATGACCAACGGCGTGTGGTCGTGGCGCTTGCAGCGCAACATCGGCTTTGCCCTCGTTGACGCCCAGTGTGCGGTCGGCGCACGGGTCACCGTGCTGCAGCGGGGGCTCGCACGCCCAGGCACCCTGGCCGCGCTGCCGTTCATTTAAACGGCGGCGCCTCGCGGCCTCGGCTAGAACAAGGCCGGGTCCGCGTCCACCACCGCCGCCGCGCCGCGCCCGATCACGCCGGCGTAGCCGTCCGCCAACGGCAGCAAATGCTCGGTATAAAAACGCGCCGACTGCAGCTTGCCTTTGAAAAAATCCGCATCGCCGCCCGCTGCCAACAAGTTGGCCGCGCGCGTTGCGGCACGCACCTGCAACCAGCCCCCAAGAACCAAGCCTGACAGACGCAAGAAGGGCACCGAGACGGCGCCCAGCACCCGAGGATCCGCCGTCATCGCCTGCAAGTATCCTGTCGCGGTGCGCTCGTAGGTCGCCAGCGCAGCGAGTACGGCCAACCGCAACGACTCCACCGCTGCCGGTACCGGCAGACTCAATTCCGCTCGGATCTCAGCGCCTAGCGCCAGCAAGGCCGTACCGCGATCGCGCGCAAATTTACGTCCCGCTAAATCCGCAGCCTGAATGCCAGTCGTGCCTTCATAGATCGTACCAATACGCGCGTCCCGCAACGATTGCGCCGCGCCGGTGTCCTCAATGAACCCCATGCCCCCATGGACCTGGATACCGACCGAGGCAACCTCCAGCCCCACTTCTGAACAGCAACCCTTGATGATCGGAATTAGCAAATCAATGCGCGCTTGCGCCGCACTGCGCACCGAGGCATCCGCATGTCCGGCTGCGCGATCCAGTTGCGCAGCGCCATACAGCGTTAGATAACGGCAGGCCTCAATTTGCGAGCGCATGCCGAGCAACATGCGTTTCACGTCAGCGTGGTGATCAATCGTTTGCGGCACCGCATCCATCGCTCCAACGGGGATCCCCTGGACACGGTTCCGGGCCCAGTCCAGCGCGCGCTGGTAGGCCCGCTCACCCACCGCATAGCCTTCCACCCCGACCCCAAGACGCGCCGCATTCATCATGATGAACATGGTCTCAAGTCCGCGATTCTCCACACCGAGCAGTTCGCCAATGGCACCATCCTTCTCGCCAAAACTCATCTGCGCAGTGGGGCTGCCCTTAATACCGAGTTTGTGCTCAATGCCCGTGCAGCGCGCGTCATTACGTAGCCCCAACGAACCATCGGGATTGGGTAGAAATTTCGGCACAATGAATAAGGACAGGCCTTTGATGCCGGCCGGCGCGCCCTCAAGACGCGCCAGCACGAGGTGCACTATGTTTTCGGCTAAGTCGTGCTCACCGTAGGTGATGAAGATTTTCTGACCAAACAGGCGATAGTGACCGTCTGCGCGCACCGCCCGGGTCCGCAGTAAGCCGAGATCAGAACCCGCTTGCGGCTCAGTCAGGTTCATAGAGCCGGTCCAGACCCCGGCGATGAGTTTTGGCAAATAACTGGCCTGCTGCGCCGGCGTACCCACCGCTAAAATCGCCGCAGCAGCCCCGCCCGTCAGTAGCGGACACAAACTGAAGGCAAGATTCCCGGCGGCGAGCACTTCTTCAACCGCCGTGCACAGCAGCGATGGCAGTCCCTGACCGCCAAAGGCCACCGGCCCGCTCAACGTCGTCCAGCCCCCCTCCACCAGTTGGGTATAGGCCTGCTTGAAGCCCTGCGGCGTGCGGACGCCCTCGGCCGACCACTGCGCGCCCTCCCGGTCAGCGCTTTGCCACAGCGGATCGAGCACATCCTCCGCATAACGGGCTGCTTCTTCCAGAATGCTGCCGGCCAAGTCTGGGGAGTAGTCGCCAAATGCCGGGCAACCATCCAACGCCGACCGGCCAATGACCTCATCGAGCGCGAACTGGATATCTTTGAGTGGGGCACGATACATAACAATTACCCTAGTGAAACGACACGGTAGTCGAAGCGACAAATTTGTCAGACAATACTCGAGGACGCATCTCGGGGGAACTCCGCTGCGGCCGCACCGAGCAGCTAATCTGCCCCGACAGCAACCCAGATGAGGAGTGGACGATGGCCGCACCTAGCCCGCCGGGCTTTGAAACCTTAAGCCTGCATGCCGGTCAGCACCCCGATCCTGAGCATCGCGCCCGCGCGGTGCCCATCTACCAGACCACGTCCTACGTCTTTGAAGACGGCGAACAGGCGGCCGCGCTATTTAATCTCGAACGCCCCGGCTATATCTATAGCCGCATCTCCAATCCGACGGTTGCCGTGCTCGAAGAGCGGCTGGCCGCCCTCGAAGGCGGCGTCGGTGCGATCTGCACCGCCTCTGGGATGGCCGCGTTGCACGTTGCCATCGCCACACTGCTCGGTACGGGCGATCATATCGTGGCGTCCGCCTCCTTGTACGGCGGTACGGTCGGCTTGCTCGCCAATACCCTGCCGCGCTTTGGCATCACGACCACATTCGTCAAACCGCGCGACCACGACGGCTTTCGCGGCGCAATCCAACCGAACACCAAACTGCTACTCGGGGAGACCATCGGTAACCCAGGCCTCGAGGTGCTCGACATTCCAGCGCTCGCGGACATCGCCCATCAGGCGGGTGTGCCCCTACTTATCGACAGCACCTTCGCCACACCCTACCTGTGCCGGCCGCTGGATCTGGGCGCTGACCTCGTCATGCACTCGATCACGAAGTGGATCGGCGGCCATGGGATTGCCATTGGCGGTGCGGTCATCGACGGTGGGCGCTTTGACTGGGAGCGTTCGGGTCGCTACCCCATGCTGACCGAACCCAGTGCCGGCTACCAAGGCATTGTCTTCAGCGAACAATTCGGTCCCGCGGCCTTCACCATGCGCGCGCGCACCGAGGGCTTGCGACAGTTTGGCGTCTGTCTGTCACCAACCAACGCATTCTATCTCCTGCAAGGGCTCGAAACCTTGGGACTGCGCATGCAGCGGCACATGGAAAATACCACCGCTATCCTCGACTTCCTCGGTCGCCATGCGGCCGTGGCTTGGGTGACGCACCCCTCGCTGCCGTCGCACCCCGATCATGCATTGGCCCAGCGTCTCCTGCCGCGCGGCGCCGGTTCGATGGTCAGCTTTGGTGTGCGCGGCGGGCGCGCGGCCGGTAAAAAGTTTATCGACACGCTGCGCTTGGCAAGTCACTTAGCCAATGTGGGCGACGCCAAAACCCTCGTGATCCACCCGGCCACCACCACCCATCAGCAAATGAGCGCGGCGCAATTAGAAGCGGGTGGGATCTCCGAGGACATGGTCCGTCTGTCGGTCGGTATTGAATCGGTGGCGGACATCATCCGTGACCTCGACCAGGCCCTGCGGGCCTCGCAGAAGGGCTGAACCATGGCCGTGCAATATCGCATCAATGGCAACGTCGTCCACGTCGCGACCGGCGGTCGCGCCCTGCAGGCGGGGCGGCCCTGGGCCGTGTTTCTGCATGGGGCGGGCTACGACCACAGCGCTTGGGCCTTGCAGAGTCGCTGGCTGGCCTTCCGCGGTTGGAATGTGCTGAGCCCCGACCTGCCCGGACACGGACGATCCGACGGCGCGCCGTTGACGTCCATCACCGCACTGGCTGAGTGGACAGTGCAACTGCTCGACGCGGCACAGACGGACACGGCGGTGTTGATCGGTCACTCGATGGGCGCCTTGATCGCACTCGAGACTGCGGCACTGGCGCCTGCTCGCATCACACGACTGCTGCTGATCGGCGCTGCAGCCAAAATGCCGGTCCACCCCGATCTGCTCGATGCAGCGCAACGCAATCACCACGACGCCGTAGATATGATGAATCTGTGGGGCCATGGCTACGATGCGGGCATGGGCGGAAGCCGTGCACCCGGTGTGTGGATGGCCGGCGCTTCCGAACGTGTGCTCGAGCGCGCGGCGCCGGGCGTCTTGCACGCGGATCTCAGCGCCTGCAATGCCTACGATGGTCTCATTGCCGCAGCCCAGGTCACGGCAAGCACGCTATTGGTCAGCGGTGCGCGCGACATCATGACGCCAGTGCGCAACGCCAAGACGCTGGTGGCGGCACTGCCAGCGGCGACGTTGCGCCTCTTGCCCGGTGCCGGTCACATGTTGCTAGCGGAATCGCCAAACGAACTCATCGCTGCGATGGCCGACTGGATCGTCGCCAGCACACCGCACTGATGCGACCGCTACTGATCAGGACGCTGACGCTGTGTAGCCTGCTGCTGGCCGGCACACAGGCTGCGCGTAGCACAGAGGGCACCGTGCCGATCGGTGGCCAGTTGCGCGCCGCCGTAATGGACGGTTTAAATGGCCCGTCGCGCCCGCTGGCCGCATTCCGCGGCAAGCCCCTGCTGATCAATCTGTGGGCCAGTTGGTGCGGCCCTTGCCGCGCTGAAACCGCCTCGCTCGAACGACTGGCTTGGCATGATGAAGCCGCCCGCTTTGGTATCATCGGCATCTCGACCGACGATGTTCGCACTGCTGCGCAAACGTGGTTATCGCAATCGAATGCGACCATCCCACACTTTCTCGATCACGACACGATGCTGGAGACTATGTTGGGGGCGAACCGAATTCCACTGACTGTGCTCGTGGATGCTGACGGGCGTGTCGTCGAGCGCATTTACGGCGAACACATGTGGGACTCGCCCGGCGAGATCGCCCGCATCCGCCGGGCCTTTCACTTCGATACGCCGCGGAAAGCCGCTCCATGAGTGACGCACAGCACACGCGCCGCATCGAAGGCTGGTTGCGGATCGGCGTCGTCGTCGCCGTACCGCTGACAGTAGCGGTCGGCTTATGGCTATTGCTCACGCACCCAGAAGCGCACGCACCGGCCCAACCCACGGACGGCTCCGCGCACGTGTCGGCATTTCCCGCCACACCGGGGCCGCCCACACTGACGCTCACACCTGCCGTGGCGCCGAGCGCTAACCCATCGACGCGATGATCGAACGGTAATCGGCCTGCGTCATGGGGATCGGGCCTGAGGCATTGGAATTGTTGGTCACGGCGAGTGCGGCGATGCGATCGATATCCATCGCGCCACCGCACACCGATCGCAACGTGCCAACGTCGTTGGCCGCCACAAAGCCCTCGACTGCCGCCACCAGCACTTGGGTGGCTTCCCCCGCACTGCGGCCCGCCAATGCGTCAGGCCACACCGTCCGCGCGACCTCCGCCAAGGGCAACGCCACCACGGCACCGTAATAGTGCAGCACCGGGCCTAAAAACACAGCATTAGCCGCCCCATGGGGTGCGTGATAGACCGCGCCAATCGACTCGGCAAGGCAATGCACAGGTCCGACATCGGAGTTGCCGAACGCCAATCCGGCCAACATCGAGGCAACCGACAGGTCCGCCAGATTCGCCGGCGTCGCGTACGCCGCACCGGCGCCCATGACGCGCAGGATCATGGTGGCCGCACGCAACCCGAGAGCGCGCGAGACCGGACTCGACGCCGGCCGCAGATAGGCTTCCAACGCATGCGTCAGTGCATCCGTTGCCGCCGCCGCGCCCACGCGCACCGGCACAGTCAATAGAAAATCCGAATCCACCAACGCCGCAGTAGGCACAAGGCGCGCGCCCTTGATACTGATCTTGCGCGGTGGATCCAACACCCCGAGCACCGTCACACGGGTCACCTCTGAGCCCGTCCCTGCGGTCGTCGGCAACGCATAGAGCGGCAAAGGATCGACCATAAAGCGATCAAAACCTTCGTAATCGACCAAATGACCCGGATTGGTGGTCGCAACGGCCGCGCCCTTCGCCGCATCGATGACACTGCCGCCGCCAATCGCAATGACACAGTCATGTTGTCCGCGTTGCAGTAAGGCCGCAATCGCTTCAGCGCAATGGACGTCGGGCTCGCCGGGCACGTCGCTCGTCATCGGCACAGGGCCCGCCGCTGTCGCCAGCAGGGCCAGCACATCACGCAGCGCTGCCGAGTCCCCCAGTCGCGGATCGCTGACCACCAAGGGGCGACGGCGCCCATCTTCGGCCAATAGGCCCGGTAGCGCGGCCCGGCAACCGACGCCGGTGAGAATGCGCCGTGGGGCGAGCAACTGCAGATCGAAATAGTCGGGGACGTGCAACGCGGCGATCTCCTGTGCAACGGGTCCCCATCCTGTCGCAGTCCATGCGTTCCGTAAAGGCGAGAACACCCGAAACGAGTTAGCATTCGCGCATGGAACCTACCGACACCGACGAGAGACCAGAACCGGTCGCCATTCCGCATACCGAACTGTCATCGGATGCGCTGCGCGGTGTTATCGAATCCTTCGTTTTGCGCGAGGGAACCGATTATGGACGGCACGAAGTGACTTTGGATTCGAAGATCGCCGAGGTACAGCGCCAACTCGAGCGCGGTGAGGCAGAAATCTTTTGGGACCCGGCGAGTGAGTCGGTGCAATTGATCGCCCGTCGGCGGCTCGGTCGCGGGCGCGAGGCATGATGCCCTTCAGTACAGTACAGCGCGCTATCGAAACCGCCGGTTTAGCGGTCCGCGGCGCTTTTCATCCCACGCCCGCAGACGGGGTGCCGGAGGTACGGCCCGGTCAGGCCACCGTAACTCTCGTGCTCGTTGGCATGATCGGGCGCGCGCAGTGGCCGGCTTTTCGCGGATCACCAGAGTCGGCGGATGGCCAACCCAATCCGCTGGACCGGTGGGGTCATCGCCTTCTGGAGGATCTGGCCGACGCGTTTGATGCCTTCCCATTGGAACCCTTCGGCGGTCCGCCGTGGTGGCCGTTCCAGCGATGGGCCGTACGCGCCGAATCGCTGCATGTTTCACCGTTGGGATTGCTGATTCACGCCGAGCACGGCTTGTGGCACTCCTATCGTGGCGCGCTGGCATTCGCAGAGGCGCTGGATCTGCCGGCGCGACAGGACAGCGCGTCTCCGTGCGATACCTGCGCCACCCGACCGTGCTTACACGCCTGTCCGGTCAGTGCCCACGCCAGCGGCGGCTTCGCGCCGGCGAGTTGCGCCAACTATCTGCGTACCCCAGCAGGAGAGGACTGCCTCACCGGCGCCTGTGCGGCGCGACGGGCCTGCCCCATCGGACAGCACCACCTACAAGGCCCGGATCAGGCGCGCTTCCACCTCAGTGCGTTCGTACGCAGTACGCCCGCATGAACGGTTGCCCAGGTGGCAAACCTTGCACCCTCGCTGCCTGCAGCGGTCCTTTAGCACACGGACCCTAATGCTGCAGGACAGCCGCAATCGAGCCCGTTTTCCAGCACTGTTCATCGGTCACGGCAGCCCAACGAATGCGCTCGCCGACAATGCACACACCCGCGCTTGGCGTGCCCTCGGCGTACAGCTCGGCAAACCCCGCGCCATTCTGGCGATCTCTGCGCACTGGTACACGCGTGGGACTTTTGTAACCGGGCAGCTGGCCCCCAAAACCCTTCACGACTTTGCCGGCTTCCCAGAGGCCCTCCAACGGATTCAATATCCAGCACCCGGCGCACCGCAATTGGCGCATGCGGTAGCCTCCTGCCTGGCGTTGCAGGGCGCGAGCGTCCGCACGGACTGGGGGCTGGATCATGGGACTTGGTCGGTCCTGTTACACCTGTATCCCAAGGCGGACATACCCGTCGTGCAACTCAGCATTGATCAGACGCGCCCCGGCGCCGATCACCTGCGCATGGGTGCCGCGCTCAGTGTGCTGCGTGATCAAGGGGTACTCATCCTCGGCAGCGGCGGCATCGTCCACAATCTCGGCCACGTAGATTGGCGCGATGCGCAGGTAGCGCCCGCGTGGGCGACGCAGTTTGACGCGTGGGTGCGCACCAACGCGCTCGCCGGCGAGCATGACCCACTCGCGAATCTGGCGGCCTTCGACCAGGCCGGGCGCCTGTCTGTACCGACCCCCGATCACTACTTGCCGCTGCTGTACGTGCTCGGCACGCGCCGCGCGGATGAGGCCACCACGGTCGTGCACGAAGGCTTCGAGCTCGGTTCGATCAGCCTCACCGCACTACAGGTGGGCTGAGGCTCACCCCCAGAGTGCGCGCGCAGGCACCGACATGAGCCCATCCTCAAAATGGATCGGGTAGGGGCGGTCAAGACGCTGTAGCAATGGACCGTCCAAATCCACATGCGTGCACGATTGGGCGACCAGAAATCCTGGCGCCATAGCCAATGAAGTGCCACACATGTTGCCCACCATCAAGCCAAACCCTAAGCGCGACGCCTCATGCACCATCGCCAGCGCTTCGGTCAGACCACCGCACTTATCGAGCTTGATATTGAGGTAACGATAACGCCCGACCAACGCGGGAAACGACTGCCGATCGACGCAAGACTCATCGGCCGCCAATGGAATGAGACCCGCATAACCGTCCAGCGTTGCATCCTCGCTTTGCGGCACGGGTTGCTCGATCAGTTCCACGCCAAGCGCACGCAGCGGCGGCTCCAGTCGATCCAATAAGGCGCGATCCCACGCTTGATTGGCATCCACCACGAGCCGGGCGGTCGGATGTTCTTCGCGCACGATACGCACCACATCCAGATGGCGATCCGCGTCCAGCTTTAGCTTCAACTCACTGTAGCGCAAGGACTCCCGCGCCTTGCGCCGCGTATCCGTTTCATCAGCCAACCCCAGCGTCAGCACCGTGCGCACCGGACGCAAGGACAGAAAGCCCGCCGTGACGGCGACTGGGACACCGGATTGCTTGGCACGTAAATCCCACAGCGCGCAATCGAGCGCGTTGCGGGCGCCGCCTGGGGGCAGCAAGGTCTGCAACTGCGCTGTCGTTAGGTCCGCGTGGAGGCGCTCGGATACGGACTGCACGTCGCGGACCATACTCTGCGGGGTCTCGCCGTGGTAATCGACCCCAGCGGCTTCGCCGCGACCGATGTGCCCATCCGCTGCGACCAGCGTCACCAGAATGACTGGAATACGGGTCAATGCATCCCGCGAGGTGGCGAATACCTCATGCATCTCCCAATGCTCAATTTCGACGGTGCAGCGCATCATGACGCGAGCAACCGGTCCGCCAGCAAGCCCACACCACCGCGCAGCGGATCACACACCGGAAGACCCAATTGGGCCGACACTCGCTGCCGATAGGCGTCCCACTGCGCGTCACTGAGCGCGGAGGAATTGATGCTGATCCCCACGCAACGGATCGCGCGATTGGTGAGTCGTCCGGCCAAGACATAATAGTCAATCGCGTCGTGCAGCGACGGGATCGGGAAGTCCGGGAACTCGTCGATGGTGGTACGCATCGGGTCGTGACAGAGCACGATCGCGTCTGGCTGCGAGCCATGCAACAACCCCAAGGTTACGGCCGCATAAGCGGGATGATAAAGCGACCCTTGGCCCTCAATCACGTCCCAGTGATCGGCAGCGGCGTCCGGTGACAGCACCTCCGCCGCACCGGCGATGAAGTCCGAGATCGTGCGATCCATCGGCACTCCACTACCGGCGATCATGATGCCGGTCTGGCCGGTGGCCCGGAACGTCGCGGCAACACCGCGCGCTTTCAGCTCTTTGGTGAGCGCAAGAGCCGTGTATTTCTTACCCAAAGCGCAGTCAGTACCGACCGTCAGAACGCGCAGACCACTGCGTTTACGCCCACTCGCGCAAGGATAGTCGCCGCCGATGTGCCGTACGTCCACGAGGCGCACCCCCGAGGTCGCGGCCGCGGCGACGAGGCGCGGGAATGCAGTCAAGCGCGTGTGCATGCCAGACACCACATCCAGACCCGCAAGCAGCGCTGCCTCCAAATCGTCCTGCCAATGGGCCGGCAGGCGCCCCCCAGTCACCGCCACCCCAACGACGATGGAACCGGCGCCCGCCTCGGCCGCTGCAGCCGGCGCCAAGCGGGGCAAATCAAGGGTCACCGGACAGGCCGGCAAGGACCACTCGGCCAGCACATCCGCACGGCACCAGTCGCGCAAACCAAACGCGGTTTTGGCATCGGCTTTGGTCAGCACGTCACCAAGATAAAGAAGGTAAGGCTTCCTGAGAACGAGCATGCGGCAACTCCAACGGACGCGGTAGCGACGACATCATAGCGGCGCGCACCCGGCAAGACATCGTCATCACCGCAGCATGGTGGCCGACCAACGCGCATGCGACACTGTCAACCCCTATCGGGAGGTCTTCCATGCCCAGCACGCCCATCCGCCGTCTCTATCCCCGTCTGCGCCCATACAACGTCGGCCGTCTACGGGTCTCCGACATACATGAGCTCTATTACGAGGAAAGTGGCAACCCGCGTGGCAAACCGGTCGTCTTCCTCCATGGCGGGCCCGGTGGTGGCACCTCGCCGGAGCAGCGGCGGTTTTTTGATCCCAAGCGCTATCGGATCATCCTGTTTGACCAGCGCGGCTGCGGGCAGAGCACGCCGCATGCCAACTTGGTCGACAACACCACCTGGCACCTCGTGGAGGACATGGAAACGCTGCGCCGCCATTTGGGGATCGATACCTGGCAACTGTTTGGCGGTTCGTGGGGTTCCACACTGGCGCTGGCGTATGCCCAGACCCACCCCAAGCGCGTCTCGGAACTGGTGTTGCGGGGCATCTTTATGTTGCGCCGCTGGGAATTGGAATGGTTCTACCAGGATCCGCACGGCTGTGGCGCGCTCTACCCCGACCTGTGGGATCAATATGTTGCGCCCATCCCAAAAGCCGAGCGCAGCGACATGATTGGGGCGTATTACAAGCGACTCACCAGTCGCAACAAAGACACGGTCACTAAAGCCGCCCGCGCTTGGTCCGTTTGGGAAGGGGCCACCGCGTACCTGCGCCATAACGCCGAGGCGGTTGCCGAATTTGAAGATCCCCTGTATGCGGCGGCCTTCGCGCGCATTGAGTGCCATTATTTCGTCAATAAAGGATTCTTCCCGCAAGACGACCATTTGCTGCGTCAGGTCCGCAAACTACGCCACCTGCCAGCGACCATCGTGCATGGCCGCTACGACGTGATCTGTCCCGTGCGCAATGCGTGGGAATTGTCCAAAGCTTGGCCGGAAGCCGGTTTACGAATCGTGCCCGATGCCGGGCATTCGGCCTTCCAAAAAGGCATGATCCACGAATTGGTGGCGGCTACGGATCTTTATGCGCGCTGAGCGGTCAGAACGGATACGCACTGCCGCGATCTGGCGACACCCGGAGGGTGGATTCAGGCGGTAGCGCTCGTTACAGTAATCCCTACGCCCACCAGAGCCTCCCCTATGACTGCTTTCGTACCCGCTGTTTCAGTCGTCTGCGCGCTCCTCTTGGGGCTCAGTCCGCTCACCGCCCGCGCCGGTCTGGGTGAGAATGTCGCCCATATAGAGCAGGATCGCGTCGTTCTACGCGGCACGCCGGTGCAAGTAACGCGGTCGGGCGCTTACGACCGCCATGAACTGCAGACCGCCGCGGGTGTTCAGGTGCGCGAGTTTGCGGATCGCAGCGGACGTATCTTTGCAGTCACCTTCAACGGACCCTCCAAGCCCGACCTCAAAGTGCTACTGGGCGCGCATTACACCGAATATGCCACGGCGACGCGACCGTCTGTGTCCACCCATAAGGTCTACACACACGCCAGTGGCACGCTGGCGCTGTCGATTGTGAAACTGCCCCGCGGCTTTACGGGCAGTGCGTTCATCCCCGACGCGGTACCGGTTGGTGTCGATCCGCGTCAGTTGCTGCAGTGAGGAGCGCACGCATGAGCCGTTTGTCCCGATGGTTTTTTGTCTCCGGCCTCTTTGCGCTCAGCGCCTGTGGCGGTGGGGGTGGTGGTTCCTCATCGAGTGGCGGCACACCGATGCTGCCGGCCGTCTCGCTCTCCACCACGGCACTGAATTTCGGCAACCAAACAATCAACACCACGAGTGCCGCCCAGTCCGTCACGCTCACCAACAGTGGTAGCGCTTCGCTGTCGATCAGTTCGATCACGCTGACCGGCATGGACGCTGCCCTCTATGCCAACACCACGACCTGCGGCATGACGCTAGCGGTCAACGCCCACTGCAGCATCTCGGTCACCTTCACACCCACGACGACCGCGAGCACCAACGCCGCCGTGTCGATCGCCACTGACGCTGCCGGCAGCCCGGCAACCGTCACTCTGACGGGTACCGGTTCCACTTTGTCGAGCAATGCTTTCCAGATCACCATCGATCAAGGACCAGTCGGCATCAACACAGCGAACATTGCCTATACAACGGTCACCGTGTGTACGCCAGGCAACATGAACCAGTGCACCACGATTGACCATATCCAAGTGGATACCGGCTCCTACGGGCTGCGCCTGTTCAAGTCCGAGTTGGGCGCAGTCACACCGACTATCGTCAAAGACCCCACATCTGCCAATGCCATCAATGAATGTGTGATCTATGCCGACGGATACACGTGGGGTTCCGTTGGCCAATTGGATGTTTCGTTAGGCACTCGCACCATCAGTGGCGTGACCGTCCAAGTCCTTGGCGATACGGCGGCGGGCTCGCCACCGAACAGTTGCTCAAGTGGGAGCGGCAAGTACGAGAGCACCGTGGCACTATTTGGTGCCAAAGGCATCTTAGGCATTGGCGTATTCGCAGAAGATTGTGGCGGTGGCTGCGCACAGTTACCGGCAATCCCCCAGTGGTATTACACCTGTCCATCGGGCACCTGCAGTCCACTGGCTGTTGCACTCGGCAATCAAGTGAAAAATCCGATTACGCTGCTTCCACCACCAGAGAACAATGGCGTTGTGATCGACTTACCCGCTGTCAGCGGGGTGGGCCAGGCGACGCTACAGGGCGCGGTGTACTTTGGCTTGCAGACACAGAGCAATAACACGCCCGCAGCGTCCGCAATCTGGTATCTCTTGACTGGGCAGGGCACGCTCACGACGACTTATAAAGGCGTGAGTCTTCCCAACAGCTTCATTGATCTGGGATCAAATGGTCTGTTTTTCTCTGATTCCAGCATCACTAACTGTGCCAACAGCGTAGGCTTTTATTGCCCAGCCAGCCCACTCAGCCTGAGCGCTAGTATTGCCCAGACTGCGGCTACGTTCACCGTAGACAATGCAGAAGCGGATTTTTCCGCCAATCCAAACTTCAATGTATTCGCGTATCTTGCCGGCAATAATTCGAGCCCAACCGCACCGACGAGCGCTTTTGACTGGGGCTCGCCGTTCTTCTTCGGCCGCAAGGTCTATCACCTCTTTGAACTGAACAGCCTCGGCACCGTGCAAGGTCCAGCCATCGCATTCTGACGAATTTGCGTAACTTTACCTTCGCGCACACCCTTGCGGTCAACACCCGTCCACCTGCGGCGTTACTCTTCAGCGTCAGCACCGTCTGCTGAATTGGACATGAAGAGGAACGCCAATGAAACACCCTGTCCGCACCGCGTGGGTCGCCATCTGCCTACTCACCGCCGCCAGCGCGGTCGCCGCCGTCGATCGTGACCCACCGCCGCCAAGTGCAGCCGATCCGGCCGTCTCGGAATGGCACACTGCGCACGACGGTAGGGATGAAGCAGGCTCGATGCCACATGGGCACCCGCAGGGCGGGCACGAGACCCGCGGCGGCTCCGAGGCCATGGCCATCCTGCACCATCTCAACCTATCGACCGCACAGCATGAGCAACTCCGTGCAATCCATGCACAAGCGCGAGTACAGCAGAATACCCTGCACGAACTCGTCCACGCGGATCACCTGGAGCTACTGACTACGCCGCCAACCGATCCCACATACCGCCTCGCGGTGTCGGCCGCCAAAGAGCACGCGGCCGCGATGATCGAGGCACGTGCAAGTGTCTGGACGGCGGTATATACGGTACTGACCCCCGCCCAACGCGCCCAGATACCTGCGCTCGCTCGGCAGTTCGGCAGACAGCACGAGCACCGCGCAGAACAGGACAAACCCCATCGCGGCTGGCATGACCGCCAGCCGCCAGCACAGGCCGGACCAGCGCCGGCGCAAGGACCCTACTAGACGTACAGTGCTCGCGGGGACCAGGGCCTTGCCCAGCTCCTTCAATAGCGACACACTGGCGCCCATGATGGCCTTTGCTTGCTCTCGTTGGTTGCCCACTGCGCGCCTCAGCCTGATGCTAGGTTTGTGGTCGGCGAACGGCATGGCTGCACACGGCCCCGTCATAGGCCAGCCGGCACCCCCGCTCATTGCGCCAACGGTCGACGGCGGGACCGTGGATCTGGCGGCACTGCGCGGCCACGTGGTGCTCTTAAATCTCTGGGCATCCTGGTGCCCACCGTGCCGTGCCGAGTTGCCAATGCTCGCGCAATTGCAGGAGCGGCACCGGGCAGAAGGGCTTGTGCTCATCGCGCTGTCTGCCGACCGCCATCATGATCGCGAAGACGCACGTCGTGCGATCACCGGGCTTGCGCTCACCGGTGCGTTCATGGACGGTGCCAAGCCAAATGGCTATGCCAACCCGGAGGCGCTGCCGTTCACGTATGTGATTGACGCCGACGGCATCGTCCGCGCGATCTTCGCGCCTAGCGCAGGCCCGCTGGGCGAGATCGCCTTGGAAAACGCGATCGCACCCTTACTACACCCCACCACGCCTTAGTCGGCGGCAACGACCTGCGGCGAACGAGCAGCGCCTTTGGTCGAGTGGCCGACCCAAATCACGCCGATCAATGCGAGCATGATTACCGCGGACACCGCCGCGATTTCAAAAGCGGACTTGGCATAGGCCTCTTGTGCCACGGTACGCGTCAACACCGCAGCCGACTGGTCGCTACTCAGGCCTAGCGATTGCAAGCCTTGCATCGCATAAGTAAATGGCGCATCAAACACGCTGGTCCGATCCACCAGCCGCGACTGATACACCGCCGCTCGATGATCCCAAATCGTCGTCACGACCGAAGCGGCAATGCCACCTGCGGTCAAACGTAGAAATCCAGCCATACCCGAGGCTGCCGGCACGCGCTCCGGTGGCAAGCGGTTGAGCATGATGGTGACCGAGGCGATGAAAAAGGTTGCTAAAGAAAAACCCTGCAGACCAACCGCGAATGCGACCTGGCTGAAATCCGCTGCGGTCGTCAACTGTGATCGGGCATAGAAAGACCACCCGAAAAAAACCATTGCAAAGGTCGCAATCCAGCGCGCATCGACGCGCGCGAGCAGTTTCGCCACCACCGGCGCCAAGAACATGCCGATCAAACCAGCCGGTACCGCCACCAAACCACTGGATGTCGCGTTGTAACCCATCTGGGTCTGCAACCAGAGGGACATCAAAATCAGATTGCCGAAAAAGACACCATAACCGACGGCATTGACCACCGTGCCCACCCAAAAGTCCCGCTGCTGGAACAGGGACAGGTCGACAATCGGATGTTCTTCATTCAGCTCCCAGATCAGGAACGCCACGAAACCCACCGCAGCAATGACGGCGAGCGCCACAATGAAAGGGGAGGCGAACCAGTCAGCATCTTTGCCCTTGTCGAGCATCAACTGCAGCGAACCGACCCAGATGATGATTAGACCGAGTCCAACATGATCGACTGGTAGCTTGCGTGTCGCGCTTTCTCGACCACGCATGATCCGCCCACACACGAATACCGAAAAGAGTCCGGCCGGCACATTGATAAAAAAGATCCATGGCCAGGACCAATTATCAGAAATCCAGCCCCCGAGTACTGGACCTACCACCGGCGCAATTAACGTGGTCACGGACCAAATCGCAAGCGCTTTGCCGCGCTTTTCAGCCGGAAAGATCGCCAAGAGTACGGCCTGCGACCCGGGCACCATGGGTCCCGCAACCAGACCCTGAAAGACGCGAAAGAAGACCAGCGATGACAAATCCCACGCCATACCGCATAGAAAAGAGGCCAACGTAAACAATCCGATCGACACCATAAAGGTACGAATCAGGCCGAACCGTGCCATCAACCAACCGGTCAAGGGAACCGAGATCGCACTGGCGATCGCGAAGCAGGTGATGACCCAGGTGCCTTGCTCGTTACTGACGCCCAAGTTGCCAGCGATACTCGGAATGGCCACGTTAGCCACGGTGGTATCGAGGACCTGCATGAAGGTCCCGAGTGCCACTGCGATCGCTACGAGCGCTCGGTTGGCTGCCGAGAGTCCGAGGAAGCTGTGCGACGCTGCACTCATCGGTGCCGCGGGGACACACCCAGACGGGCCTGCGCGATCAGCGACGCAATGCGTGCCTCCACCGCAGGGTCCATAGGGGCAGACTGCAATGTCCGAGTGCGCTGTGGCGCAACGGATGCATCAATGACCGCGGACAAGTCCACTCGCACTGTCGTGGAGAGGCCGACGCGCAGGGGGTGTGCCTGCAGATCCTTCGGATCCAACGCGATATGGACCGGAACGCGCTGCACCACCTTGATCCAGTTACCCGAGGCGTTTTGTGCCGGCAGCAGTGCAAATGCCGCGCCGCTACCGGCAGAAAACCCAGTTACCCGGCCGTGAAATTCCACGTCCGAGCCGTAGACATCCGAGTGCAGGGTGGCGGGCTGACCGAACTTCAGTCGACCCAACTGCACTTCCTTGAAATTAGCATCGACCCACACATGCTCGAGGTCTGCAACCGCAAACAGTGGCACACCAGGCGCAATGCGTTGCCCAACCTGTACCGCTTTGCGGGCCACCACGCCGTCCGTCGGGGCAAGGATCCGCGTGCGCGCCAGGGCCAGTGCCGCATTGCGCACGGCGACCGCGGCAGCGACAACGCGCGGATGTGTCTCTATGCGTGTGCCTTGCAACTCTGCGGCAAAAACCCCCACCTGCGCAGTCGCCGCCGCGACCGCGGCCGTCTGCTCGGCCACCGCTTCGTTCGCATGTACCACGTCTTCGGCGGCGACGGTCCCATCACGGTCTAGACCCTCGCGGCGGGCCAAATCCTGTTTCGCGCGCGCCAGCGCGACCTGCCGCACGGTAAGCATGGCCTTCCACAGGTTTTCCTGCGCTTGATGGGAGGCCACATCGCGAGCGGTACGATCCAGTTCCGCCTCCGCCGTCACCAGGGCCAAGCGGGCGTCGGTGGGATCCAATTCAACCAACACATCGCCCTGGTGGACATGAGCCATATCTGCCACGTGCAGTGCTTGCACCGTGCCGGGTACTTCACTGGTCACGGCGATCACATCGCCAGTGACATACGCATCCTCCGTGGATTCGTAATGCCGTAACGCTAGGTTCCAATACAGCAACCAAGCCACGGCCACTACGGCCAATAGGATGCCAAAGATCCGGAAGGCCTTACGGCGTGCGTTGGTTGGTGCAGCAATAGCGTCGTTCACGGTGAGACCTTGGAAGTCGATGCAGTAAGAAACCCAGGGTCATCGGCGCTACCGCCGATGGCCACCACCACAGACACCCGCGCAGCGGCAGCGGCCAGACGCAGGTCCTGCGCACGTGACGTAGCCATAATCAGCAGTGCGCGCGCGGCAAAGATCGGACGATCATCGATGAGCCCGGCGGCCCGACGCCGCTGCAGCTCACTCAGCGTCTGCTGCTGCTCCAGCACGGCGGCCTCGGCATAACCCAGTTCCCGCTCCCGCAGTGCCACGCGCGTCAACGCGTCCGCCGCTTCGCGGACCGACTCCAGTACGGTCTGGTTGTAATGGGCTATCGTTGCAGTGGTCGCTGCGGAGGCGCCCCGTTCCGCCGCCGCTCGGCTGCCGTGGTCATACAGCGGCAAGGCCGCACTGAAACCAGCGAGCAGCACCCGTGCGGGTGCAGATAACAGATTGTCGAGTCCAAACGCCGAGGTACCGATGAACGCGTGCAGGTCTAGGTTGGGGTAACGGGCCAAACGTGCCACGTCTTCCTGATCCGACGCCGCAGCGACGCGTTGGTACGCCGCCTGGATATCGCTACGACGGGTGAGCAGGTCACCTGGCAGAACGGCGGGCACGACCAACGCCTGCGGATCGAGTCGTGCAGCAGACAGCGGCGAGTTGGTCATACCGCGCCCGGTGAGCACGCCCAGTCGGTGCAACGCAAAGGGGGCCTCGGCTTCGGCGTGAGCCACGTCCGCGCGCGCCGCGTCACAGTCGAGGCGCGCGGTCGTCACCTCAGAAGTGGGCCCCAAACCATGCGCGACTCGGCGCTGCGCCAACGTCAGCGCTGCCTCGCGTTGTTGCAGCACTTGCGTGGTCGCCTCGGCCACCTGTTGCGCACGCTGCCAGTCCAAATAGGTTGTCACGACCGCCGCGGCAATGGCGAGTCGCGCACTGCGCAGTTGCAATTGTCGGGCAGCGACTTCGCGCCCGGCCGCATCCACGCGCCGCGCGATGCGCCCGTACAGATCCATGTTCCAGTGCAGGTCCGCACCGAGGTCGCCATTCCAATACGTCTTGCCGCCAAAGGGCGGTGGAAAATAGGACCGACTGCTCAGGTGTTCGCGATCCTCGGTCCACGCCGCGACCACCGACGGACCTGCCGCGCTTTGGGTGCCGCCCAGTTCTGCGCTGGCTTGATCCAGTGCCGCCTGCACGGTGACCAAAGTGGATGAATCATGCAGCGCCAAACTCACCAGCGCATCGAGTGATGGATCTTGAAAGGCACGCCACCACTCAGCCTCGAGCACTGGAGCGGCTTCTCTCATGATGCCGAAGGCGGCCGCGGATGGAAGCGACTTCGTGGCCTCGCGAGACGGCCCGGCGACACAGCCCGTTAGCAGCGTCATTCCCATAGCAAGTACGTACAACGACCGACTCATGCACTGCACTCCGTGCGGTTGGCGCGACCTTCGAGTCGCGCGATCAGCTTATTCAGCATTCGTTTCAAGTCCGCGACTTCCTGCACCGTAAAATCCGCAAGCGCCTCATTCAACCGACTCACCACCATTGGTAGTGCACGCTCAGTCGCCGCCAGGCCCGCGGGGCTCAAAATCAGCCGCACGCTGCGCCGGTCCTCCACGCTGCGCTCGCGCGCGAGAAAACCTTTCTCTTCCAACTGATCCAGCACCCGCGTGAAGGCCCCGCTGTCGTGATTGAGTGCCCGGCACAAGGCGGCTGCCGATCGGCTGGGATCATCGCGTAGTTCCATCAGCGCCAACCACTGCACTGGGGTCAACTCCGCTTCCACAAATTCCGTATCCAACTCGTGACGTAGCAGGGCACCGCCACGACGAATCAGGTAGCCCACACTGTCGGCTAGTTGATAGTTCACGGCATCGTAATGTTTCATTCCTGCCTCAGCAGTTACTGCCTAAGCAGTTTAATGGTCGAGAGAGATCCGGTCAACCGGAGGCGGGTATGATCGCGACACCGTCCTGGTTTTCGGAGTGCCGCATGTTGCGTCTGTTCCTATTGGCGATTATGGGTCTCAGTTGGGTTTTGGTCGGCGTAGCCCGCCCGTTTACGGCCCGCGACCTCGTCACCTTAGAGCGCGTCAGCGAACCGCAGATCTCCCCCGACGGGACGCACCTCGTCTACACCCTGCGCAGCGTCGACTACAACGCCAACAAGTCGTCCTATGCAATATACGAAACCACACCCAGCGGCGCCGAGCCGCGCCGACTGACCGCGGTGGGCTCTAACGCCAACGCACCACGCTGGTCTGCGACTGGCCACTCGCTGTACTTTCTTTCCACGCGTACCGGCAGCACCCAACTTTGGCGATTGGATGGTGCCGGTGAAGCGCGGCAGGTCACTCACTTTCCCATGGACGTGAACTCCTACCAATTGTCGCCGGACGGGCTGCGGATTGCGTTTGCCGCGTCGGTCGACCCCACCTGTGACACGCTGCAATGCAGCGCCGATCACGCCGCCGCGCGCGCTGCGCGCAAGAGCACTGGCGTCCTCTACGAACGACTATTTGCGCGCCACTGGGACACTTGGGGCGACGACACCCGCGCCCAACTGTTCGTCGCCACCCTCGATCCGGACGGCACCATCACCGCAGAGCCTGTGCGTGTCTCACGGGGCCTAGACGCCGATGTGCCCTCGAAGCCCTTTGGCGACGAGAGTGAATACCAATTCGCGCCCAACAGCCAAACAATCTATTTCACGGCACGCATCGCCGGCACCACCGAAGCGTGGTCCACGAATTTCGACCTCTATACAACCAACGCCGACGGTTCGGGCAGTCCCATCAATCTAACTGCCGCCAATCTGGCCTCGGACACCGCACCGGTACCAGCGCCCGACGGTCGTCACCTGTATTACCTCGCGATGGCCCAGCCCCGCCACGAAGCGGATCGCTTTCGTATCATGAGCCTCGACCTGATCAGCCGTGAGACCCGCGAAGTTGCCCCACAATGGGATCGTAGTGCCGGCGCGCTCTCGCTCAGCGCCGATGGCGATACGCTCTACGCACTCGCCGACGACCAAGGCGAACGTCCGCTATTTGCAATCGATGTGGCTACCGGCAACGTCCAACGCCTGATCGCCGGCGGGAACATAACCCAATACACGCGCTCGCCCGACACCACCATCGTGCTGCGCGACACGCTGGTGGCGCCCGCGGATCTATATCGCGTCAACGCCACAGGACAGGGCCAGGCGGTCACGCACGTGAACGCTGCGCGCCTGACGGGCATTGAATTCGGTGAACCCGAATTCTTTCACTTCAAGGGATGGAATGGCGAAACCGTGCGCGGTTATGTCGTCAAGCCGGTCGGCTACCAGGCAGGTCACCAGTACCCGGTGGCCTTCCTGATCCATGGCGGCCCGCAAGGCTCTTGGCTGGATGACTTCCACTACCGTTGGAATCCGCAAACCTACGCAGGTGCCGGCTACGCCGTCGTCGCCATCGATTTTCACGGCTCGACCGGTTATGGACAGGCCTTCACTGACGCCATTAGCGGCCACTGGGGAGATCGACCCCTCGAAGATCTGCAGAAAGGGTGGGCTGCTGCACAATCACAGTTTCCGTTTTTGGCCGCCGACCGCGCCTGCGCGCTCGGCGCCAGTTATGGCGGCTACATGGTCTATTGGATGGCTGGGGTCTGGGCGAAGCCCTGGAAGTGCTTCGTGGACCATGACGGCGTGTTCGACACGCGCTTTATGTATTACGCGACCGAGGAACTCTGGTTTGAAGAAACCGAGTATGGCGGGACCCAGTACGAACATCCGGCCAACTACGAGCGCTTCAACCCACTCAACCACGTCGCAGACTGGTCAGTACCGATGCTGGTGGTCCAAGGCGACCGCGACTATCGGGTCACTCCAGATCAGGGCGTTGCGGCATTCACCGCTCTGCAACGACGCGGCGTGCCCAGTGAATTTCTGCACTTTCCAGACGAAAATCATTGGGTCTTGAAGCCACAAAACAGCGTGCAATGGCACGACACCGTCGAGGCCTGGTTGCAGCGTTGGACCACCAGCGAAACAAAAAAATGAGAGCCACCACACAGTCCTGATCGCCAAAGCACCCCAAGGCCTACTGAAGCGTGCATACTTAGGGAGCGAATAGGTCGCGCCAACGCGGTGCGCTCAATCAACGAAGAAAAGGCAGCACCGTCATGCAAATTGTCGAAAAGCGCCGTCAGTCACGCTACCGGTTAGCCCACCAGCCGGCGGGGCCCGTCTTCGTTCTGCATGGCGCACAACGGCTGCCTGCTACCGCGGTGAACGACGTCTCCAACTCCGGAATCAGCCTCTGCCTATCCGTCGCACCACCGGTAACGTCCCGCGTGGCAATCGAATTTCTCTCGGATGGCATGACGCTCGACGTCAATGGTGTCGTGGCTTGGTCCCGTGCGCATCAACCCACCGACGAGGAAGGCGCCGACGAGAGCTTCGTCTTGGGTATTGAACTATTCAGCCCGATGTTATTACTCTCCGCCTTCCGCGACGCACTACCGCACGACACGCTGACCTTCGACGAAGCCTGATTCAGCCCACGGACGGGGCGAGCTACAGTCCGGGGGTACAGACAGCGGCGACGCGGTGCCGCCAGCACCGCTCGTGCCCCGGCACAGCACGCGCCGGATCCCCGAGTTCTAGGCCGTGTGGCGTTCGGGCCTCATCCGCCGGCCACCGCAGGTGGGTACGCCGGTTGGCATCGACGCTCGCCACAAAAGCCGCCCCGCAATACAGCATCGTGCGCCTCAGATCCCGGTCTAGGGACTCTGTGCGCAGCCAGTCATCATGGGAATCGCACACGCGTGATAAGCACCCAGTCCGGCTTCAGCCGCACCGCGTCCGGCATGATCCGTGACTTATCCGAGTAGGAGATATTTTAACAATTCTTCTCGCGACACCTAGAGCAGTCGCCCGCCGGAAACGGTCACCACCTCACCAGTGATATAGGCCGCACCCGCGCACAAAAACGCAATCACATCGGCGTACTCGGCCGGCTCGCCGACCCGTTGCAAGGCCACTTCACTCTGCGCCGCTGCATCGGCATCGCCAAAGGAACATTCCCACGGCGAATTGACGTAGCCGGGTGCAATGCCATTGACCCGGACCACCGGCGCCAGCCCCCGCGCCAACTCGCGCGTCAGCCCCGCAAGTCCAGCCTTGGCGGTCGCATAAGCACCACTGCTCGCGCCACCACCAAATGCAGCAACCGAAACCGTGTTGACGATCGCGCCTTGGGAGCTGCGCAACGCGGCCGCGACTGATTGCGTCACCCAAAAGGCACTGAGCAGATTCACCCGCAGAATACGATCCCAAAAGTCATCGCTCAGTGCGTCCAGATCTGATGGCGGAATGGCCGTCCGTGTTAATGGCGCACCAGCATTGTTCACCAGAAAATCGAGGCCGCCCAACGCCTCAACGGCACTTCGCCCAACAGCACGCGCCGTATCGGCGATAGAGAGATCGCCGGCGGCCTCAACCACCTGCAGTCCTTGCCCATGTAGGCGAGCGAGCGCTGCCGTGAGTTTCTCACCCGGCAGATCATTCATCGCGACCACGGCGCCACTGCGGGCAAACAACTCGGCCGTCGCATAACCTATGCCGGAGGCCGCGCCCGTTACCAGGGCACGCATGCCGGTCAATTCATAGCGAATACGCGATGCACTCATGCAGGCACTCTCTGTTGGCGTTGATTCCAGTCGATCGCTGCCACCGCCGGCAGAACCCAGACCCAACCGATGCAACCGAGGACATTGAGGGCGGCCACCAGCCCAAAGGCCAAACCAAAATGTCCGGTCGAGTACACCAGAAAACCAGTGACGGTCGGCGCGATCAGGCCCGCGACATTACCCGCCGCATTTTGCAAACCGACCCACCGACCAGCCGCTTCGGGGCCTGCAATGATCTGCGGAATCGCGAACAGCCCGGGATAAGAAGCGCCGGCAATGATCTCAAAGGCAAACAGGGACACGATTGACCCCGTTTCGCCCAGTGTCATCATGCCAATCATGCAGACCACGGCGCCCGCATGACTGATCCCCATGATCGATTTGTAGACCGTCGTGGCGCTAATCCCGCGACGCAACCACCGGTCAGCCAAGGCGCCCATACCAAACGCAGAGCCCGCATTGAGCAGATAGGCCATCGAGGCAAGCAACGACATCGTGTCGAGTGAGTAACCGCGCGCTTTTACTAGATAGAACGGCAGCCAAGAGACAATAAAGTAATAGCCATAATTGGAGGCAAAGTGTCCGATGGAAGCGCCCCACAGTGCCCGCTCACGCAACAGCGTCTTCAACGAAGGGCCGGCCAGCCCAACCGCAGATTTCACCGGCTTAGGAACCTCGGTACGCAACCACGGAATCAACCAGAACAGCGAGGCGAGACCAAACAGGAAAAACACCGGTCGCCAACCGATGCGCGCCATCAGTAACCCGCCTAGAAACGTACCGACCGCCGGTCCGATCAAATAGCCAAAGCTGAGCACCCCGTTGGCGACGCCCAGTCGACTCGGCTGCACAGCGGCGGCCAGCACCTTTGAGGCGCAAGGGAACGCGCCGCTCTCACCAACGCCGAGCAGCACGCGCAATAGCAACAGAGAGATGAAGCCACCAGCAAACCCGGTGAGCATCGTGGCCACCGACCACAGCGCCAAGCCAGCAGCAAAGACGGGTTTTGCGCCGAAACGCTCGGCCAGTACGCCCATCAACGGCATGATCGGCACATAGCCGTAATAGAACGCAGAAAACAGGATGCCCAACTGCGCCTCATTCAGCGACAACTGTTCCTGTATCAAAGTAGCACCAGTAGACAAATTGCCACGGTCCACATAATTGATAAAGACCGCGGTGCTAACGAGCATGACCAAGCGGGCGGAATTGCGAGTGTCAGCCATGAGTTCCCTCCAAGGAGCGCGCTGAAAAGGCCGTCTCGCCGACATCACGACATTGGCGCAAAAGCGTGGTCAGGTAGGCCGTTAGCGCTGCACTGGCAGCACTCGCATCACGCAGCGCGAGTGCTGCCACAAGCCGACCCAATTCACGCGCCACACTGCGCCGATCGCGCTCTTTATAGACCACCAAGTTCAATACGGGTTGTAGGGAGTCGAGCAAGCTTGCGGCCGCATAGTCCAGTGCCGGATTGTGTGCCGCAGCGACCAGCGCCCGATGGAAGCGCACATCCGCTGCACAGAATGCGATATCCGATAGCGTCGAGTCACTCAACTGCTCCACTTCGATGCGCAGCGCCTCTAGATCGGCATCCGTGCGTCGTTGTGCCGCCAATTGACACGCTGCCATCTCGAAGATCGAGCGACCCTCAATAATGTCATCCAGTTCAAACTCACCCATCGACACCAGCAATGCAGCGGCCGTCGCAACGCTAGCGCGCGCCTCTTCGCGCGTCGGGCGGGTGACGAAAGTGCCGCCGGTTGGGCCGCGTCGCGATCGAATTAAGTTCTGCGCCGCCAAGCGTTTGAGCGCTTCACGAATGGTGGGGCGGGATACCGAGAAGCGCGCAGCCAACTCCTCTTCGGTGGGCAGGCGTGCATCCACCGCGAGGCGACCATCCAGAATCGCCGCCCGAATTTTCTCGGAGATCTGCTTGGCCAAACCTTCAGTGACGAGGCCGTCGTATTCGATCGCCATAGGCGTACGTCCTGCTCCCTAGTAAGGGCACGGTACCATTTTGTCTGACAAATGTGGAATACTCACCCAATCCCCCCATTGGAGTCCGCCATGTACAAGGCGCTCGTGACCTATAAGACCGATACCGGCGTCACCGCGAGGGTCGAAGACCGCGATGATGCCCTACTCCCCGAGGGGGAAGTGCTGGTGTCCGTCGAGTACTCCACCGTCAACTATAAGGACGGTCTGGTGGTGACCAGTGGCGGTGGTCTGGTGAAATCATGGCCGCACGTCCCGGGCATTGATTTTGCTGGCACCGTGCAGAGCAGTAGCGACCGCCGGTACGCCCCTGGCGATCGTGTGGTGCTCACCGGTTGGCGGGTCGGCGAATTGCACGCCGGCGGCTATGCGAGTAAAGCCCGCGTGCAGGCCGATTGGCTCGTGCCCTTGCCACCCTCGCTGTCAACGCGACTTGCTATGGCCATCGGCACGGCCGGTTTCACGGCCATGCTCGCCCTCGATACACTCGAACTGCACGGCCTGACGCCTGCCAGTGGCGAGGTACTCGTCACCGGTGCCGCCGGTGGCGTGGGCTCGGTCGCGACCGCACTGCTGGCCGCCAAGGGCTATCGCGTCGTGGCCTCTACCGGCCGTGCCGACGCAGCGGATTATCTGCGCTCCCTAGGCGCAGCCGAAGTCATCGACCGGGCCGCTTTCGCAGAACCCGCCAAGCGGCCACTGGAAACCGAGCGATGGGCCGCCTGCATCGACTCCGTCGGCGGTCTAACCTTGGCCCGCGTGCTCGCACAGATGCAGTACGGGGGCGCCATCGCGGCGGTCGGCTTGGCCGGTGGCGCGAAGGTAGAAACGACCGTACTGCCATTCTTGCTCCGCAGCGTGAACCTACTCGGTATTGACTCCGTGATGTGTCCAGCAGCCCGACGCTTGCCGCTCTGGCAACGACTCGACACCGAATTGCCCCGTGCGCAACTCGAAGCGATGACCAACATGGCCACACTCGACCAAGTACCTGCGCTCGCCAAGCAGATTCTCGCCGGGGGCATACGCGGTCGCATGGTCATCGCATTGGCCGATTAACCAACTGTCTTCTGGCAACACTTATTCGGACCGCCTACTGTGAAACGCATTCCTGAACCGGCTCGTTCTGTTGATGTGATCCATGAAACCGACGTACTGATCGTCGGCAGTGGACCTGGCGGTCTTGCCGCCGCACTCGCCGCCGCACGCGCTGGTGCCCGTACGGTACTGCTGGAACGCTATGGCTGCTTTGGTGGCAACATCACCCAAGTCGGGGTCGAAGGCTTCGCATGGTACCGTCACGAGCAGACCATCGACTCCGAAGGCATCGGCCGGGAGTTCGAGGAACGCGCCAAAACAATGGGGGCTGCAATACCCGAGCCGCAGTCCATCAGCCATGCTCTCGATGCGGAAATGTTCAAGTACGTGGCCGACGTCTTGGTGACCGAAGCCGGTGTGTCTCCGTTCCTGCACCGCCTGTTCGTCGCGCCGATCATTGAAAACGGCTGCGTAGTCGGCGTAATCACGGAAAGCAAGGCGGGGCGCGAAGCAATTTTGGCCAAGTGCGTCATCGATGGCACTGGCGACGCGGACGTGGCCTACCGTGCAGGCGTGCCTACCCACATTTATACGCCAGAACGGATGATGGCTGCGTCCGTCATGTTCTCGATGTCGGGCGTGAATAAACAGGGCTTTATCGATGCCGTGAAAGCAGACCCCCAAACCTATGCTAGCTGGGCTGGCAATGGGGAGTGGAATATCGAGACCTCCGGCAAAGAAGACCAGATGTTCTCGCCGTTCCTGCGTAAACCCTTCAAGCAAGCGGTTGAGGCAGGCATCATTCCGCGCAATCTGGCCACCATAGCCGGCACTTGGGGCACAGTGTCCGACCAGGGCGATCTGACTTACCTGAATCTGATCAGTCTGCCAGGCATCGATGGCACGAACCCCGATGACCTGACGCGGGGCGAAATCGAAGGGCGCGCCCAAGCGATGCATGCGATCGCAGCGCTACGCGCCTTCATGCCCGGCTGTGAAAATGCCAAGTTGCGTAATTTCGGGATGACGCTCGGTGTGCGCGACACGCGCAAAATTGATGCCCTCTACAACCTCACGGACCAAGATGTCCGTGAGCAGGGTCGTTTCGGGGACTCCATCGGCATCTTCCCGGAATTCATCGACGGCTACGGCATCTTGATCCTGCCGACGACCGGGCGCTACTTTCAGGTGCCGTATCGATCCATGGTGCCGAAGGGGATCGAAGGCTTGCTGGTCACCGGCCGCGCCATCGGCGGGGATCGCACCTCCCACGCTGCGGTACGCAATATGATGTGTTGCGCCGTCGCCGGACAGGGTGCGGGTGTTGCGGCCGCGCAAGTGGCACGCACCGGTGAGTCGTTTGCCTCGATCCACATCGGGGCTGTGCAAGCGGAGTTGCGCCGCCAAGGCGCACGCATCGACTGAAGCGGAGAGCACTGTGAAGATTGTAAAACTCGAAACGTGGACGGATGAGTTCGTCTGCTTCGTCCGGGTCACTACGGACTCCGGCGCCATCGGTTGGGGCCAAACCTCCACCTACAACGCCGACATCACCGCCACGGTGTTTCACCGCCAAATCTCGCCCTGGGCACTCGGCGCGAATGCGCTCGACATCGACCCATTGCTTGAACGAATCCAAGAGCGCGAACACAAGTATCCGGGCAGTTATCGCTGCCGCGCACTGGCAGGTCTGGACACGGCCCTGTGGGACCTGCGCGGCCGTCTGGCTGGCAAACCCGTGGTCGAGTTACTCGGCGGCAAACCAGGCCCCTTGCGCGCGTACGCGTCGTCGATGAAGCGCGATATCACACCAGCGGATGAAGCCCACCGGTTGGTCCGACTGCGCGATGAGTTTGGCTTCACCGCCTTCAAATGGCGGGTCGGTGCCGAATGCGGCCGTGACATCGACGAATGGCCCGGACGTACGGAAGCGATTGTACCGACGGTCGCGCGCGCCCTTGGCCCGGGAATCGACAAACTAGTTGATGCAAACAGCGGTTTTTCACCGCGCCGTGCGATCGAGGTTGGGCGCTTACTCGAAGCGGAGGGGATCGGACACTACGAAGAGCCGTGCCCTTACTGGCACTTCGACCAGACCAAGCAAGTCACGGAGGCGCTGTCTTTGGACGTGACCGGTGGCGAACAGGACTGGGACTTGCCGACGTGGCAACGGATGATTGACGAACGCGTGGTCGATATCGTGCAACCGGACGTCATGTATATGGGCGGCATCAGCCGCACCTTGAAGGTCTGCGCGATGGCCGCTGCTGCCGGCATTCCAGTGACCCCTCACAGCGCCAATCTATCCTTGGTGACGCTGTGCACCATGCACCTACTCAATGCCATTCCCAACCGCGGCAAGTACTTGGAACTCTCCATCGAAGGCGCCGACTACTATCCTTGGCAACAGCAGCTTTTTCTAGGCGCTCCGTTTGCAGTCAAGGATGGCTGCGTGGACGTGCCCGACGCCCCGGGTTGGGGCGTCGAGATCAACCCCGCTTGGTTGGCGAGCGCCACCTATCAAGCCAGCACATCTACTTAAGTAGACGCCGGCAGGCGGCGCAACACAGCGACTACTCCTTCTGGAGTTCCGCTCTAAGTTGCGCGCGTGTCTGGTCGGTCGTGCGCCAGTGCACCCATAGGTACCAAGCGCCACCGAGCAGCACATACATCAGAAAATAAACAGGCAAGCGATCTGATGGTGCAGCCGGCCAGGGATCAACCGTCGCAATCATCGGCGCCGCCATGAACAGTAAGGAGGCGACGGCCAAGGCAATGCCTTGCAGGCCCAGTTCGCCACGGCGAGCGAGATAACACGGCGCGGCAATAGAAATCAGCACATACACGAGCAAAAACCCATAGGTTGCGATCGTGCTCATTGCGTTAAAGATGTCTGCCACACTGAGTCCAGCGAGTAACAGAACGGCCGCCACGACGAAAATAATCGCAGACGAAAAACTAATCGCAACATGCGGTGTGTCGTTGATTGGATGGGACGTTCCGAGACGACGGTGGAAGATACCGTAGCGACTCATCATGAACAGTATCCGCGAGCCCGCATTGACGCTTGCCAGCGTACAGGCAAACATACTAATTACCGCACCGAGCGAAATCAGTACGCCAAAAAATGGCATATGCACATCAGCGGCCAGCTCGCTGAACGGTGCGCTGCTGGTGCCTAGCGAACCGCTCATGGCATGAAAGCCGAGCACCGCCATATAGGCAGTCATCATAAAGAACAGACCACTAATGATCGATGAGAGAATCACTGAGCGCGGAATATTGCGCAGAGGCAGCTGCGCCTCTTCTCCGAGTGTGGTGGCGCTCTCGAAACCGACATAACTAAAGATTGCCAAGATCAGACCCGCTTTGACGCCAGCAACATCCATATGCGCAAAGTCAAATTGCGTCGCATCATAAGCACTGTGCCGGGAGATCATGACGAGAACACCGACCAGCAGAATCAACGCCATCGACGCCAGTTCGAATACCAGCATCATCCGCGTCGAAAGTTTCACATCATGGTAGGCCACACCACCGGCCAAGGCGGCACCGACAGCGAATAGAACAACGGGTGGCGTGTATAAATGGACCGCATTGAGCAGCATTCCTGCGTAACTGACGCCGCCAGCAAGTACCGCAGTCCCGGTGAGTACATAGGCGATCAACAAGGCCCAGCCGGCCAGAAAGCCCAGCGGCAGTCCCAACCCACGGCCGACATAAGCAAACAAAGAGCCCGGCGTCGCCGAACGGCTCGCAAATTGATTAACGTTCGCACCGACCAAGACGAGCCCGGCGCAGGCAAATAAATAGGCCAACCAAGTGCCACTGCCGGCCGAAGCGAAGACTAAGGGGATGATGACAACCGGCGTGAACGTCGGCGAGATATTCGCCACGGATTGGGCGATGGTTTCCCAAAAACTGAGACAGGTGGCGCGCAGTCCAAAACGACCTTTACGAAATGCAGTCATGCTCTGTCCTCAGTGGATACTCGCTACAACGGCAGACCCCGTCTGCGGCCAACGCTCGGCGGCCATTCTAGCCTAAGGAATGGGGTCTTCTGGTGCGGATCTAGAGCCCAATCATCCCGGCCGCACTTTCCGGGCCTTTGCCCGCACCGACCGAGTACGCACAGAAGGCGCAGCACTGGGCACTCCCGCATGCTGATCCCAGTAGCCTGGTTTTAGGTAGCAGTCGCGCAGAAAATCAATCAATGCGTGCACTTTCGCCGGCACATAGCGCTGCGCCGGGTAAACCGCTTGAATCGGGTAATCACCCACCGCAAACGCATCCAGCACGCTGACCAAGGTGCCACGCGCTAGCGCTGGCCGCACTTCCCATGTAGAGCGCCACCCCAGGCCTAAACCCGCGATCATCCAATCGGTCAGCAACTGCCCATCACTGCAGGACAGGTTGCCACGCACCGGCATTGCAGCAATGTCCTCGCCCCAGCGAAACATCCAGCCACGCTCCTGACCACTGCTAGCCGCAAGCGTCAGGCAGTTGTGCGCGAGCAATTCCTCAGGTGTTTTCGGCTCACCGACTCGAGCCAGATAGGCCGGCGCGCCACAGACGACGCGCTGGTTAGGGTGTAATTTGGCCACCACGAGGTGCGGGTCGATGACCGGCCCTATGCGCACTGCCACATCCACCCGGTCACGCACTAGATCGACCAAAGAGTCAGTCAGATGCAGTGTCAGTTGGACACCCGGATGAGCGGCCAGAAACGCGGGCGCATGCACGGCCACATGTTGGCGCCCAAAGCCCGCCGGCGCGGAGACCACGAGCCGACCGGCCACCGCGCGGCGACTAGCAGAAATGCTTTGCTCAAGTTCCTCAAAGTCTCGCAGCGACTCGCGGCAACGCTCGAGAAACTCAGCGCCCACCTCGGTCAGTCGCAAACCCCGCGTGGAGCGGTGCATCAGTCGGACGCCGAGACGGTCCTCCAACGCGGACAAACGCCGACCCATGACCACCGGCGTAACCCCTTCCACCGCCGCAGCGGCGGCAAAGCCGCTCTTTTCAGCGATCAGCACGAAACTACGTAACTGCACGTGACGGTCCATGCCAGCAGCATACCCGGACGGACCGCCCGATTCGATACTAATAGTATCGACTGCGCGAACTGCCCGCTGTCTACCCGGGTGCGCCCGGGCACCGTACCATCGCGGCTATCTACCGTTTTTATGAGAATCACCATGCCGCCATTACCTACGGGAATCACGATCACCGTACCGGTCGAAGACCGCCACGCCGAGATCCTCAACCCGGAGGCATTGCAGTTGGTGGCCTTGCTACACCGCCGCTTCGAACCCCGGCGGCAGGCCTTGCTCGCCGAGCGCGTCGCACGGCAGCACCGACTCGATCAGGGCGAACGCCCTGACTTTCTCGCAGCCACGCGTGCACAGCGCGCCGCCAACTGGACCATCGCGCCCTTACCCAACGCGCTGCACTGTCGCCGCGTGGAGATCACCGGTCCGGTGGAACGAAAAATGATCATCAATGCGCTGAATTCTGGCGCCGACTCCTACATGGCAGACTTCGAAGATTCGAACACGCCGACATGGGCCAACCAGATGGAAGGCCAACTGAATATCCACGCTGCAGTGCGTGGTGAACTCGCCTTCACCAACGAGGCGGGGAAGCGCTATGCGCTGAATGACAAAGTCGCCACCTTGCTACTGCGCCCCCGCGGCTGGCATCTCGACGAAAAGCACCTGCTAGTCGATGGCCAGCGCGTTTCAGCAGGGATCTTCGACTTCGCCTTGTCCTTCTTTCACAATGCCAAGGCCCAACTGGCACGCGGCGCTGGACCCTATTATTACCTACCGAAGCTAGAGAGCCACCTTGAGGCCAGACTCTGGAATGAAATCTTTGTGCTCGCACAGGAGAGCGTGGGCCTACCGCTAGGTACGATCAAGGCAACCGTGCTTATCGAAACTATCCTCGGCGCATTTGAGATGGACGAGATTCTGTTCGAGCTGCGCGACCACTCGGCGGGTCTCAATGCAGGGCGCTGGGACTATATCTTCAGCGCAATCAAAAAATTTCGAAGGGATCCAAATTTTTGTCTGGCGAATCGTAGCGCCATCACGATGGAAGTGCCGTTCATGCGCGCCTATGCGCTCTTGTTGGTGCAAACCTGCCACCGTCGCGGCGCACCGGCCATCGGAGGAATGAGCGCACTGATTCCCATCAAGAATGATGCGGATGCAAACGAAAAGGCCATGGCTGGCATCCGCCATGACAAAGCCCGCGATGCACGCGACGGCTTTGATGGCGGCTGGGTTGCCCACCCGGGACTGGTCAGCATTGCGATGGAAGAATTTGTCAACGTCCTCGGTGAGGCGCCGAATCAATGGGACCGGCAGCGCGATGAGTCTATCGCAGCCGCCGACTTGCTGACCTTCCAGCCAGAAACGCCAATCACCGAGGCCGGGCTGCGCGGCAACATCAACGTCGGGATTCACTATCTCGGCAGCTGGCTGGGCGGCAATGGCTGCGTACCGATTAATAATCTGATGGAAGATGCTGCAACTGCAGAGATTTCTCGCAGTCAGGTCTGGCAATGGGTGGTCAGCGCCAAAGGGGTGCTCGAGGATGGCCGCAAGGTGACCCGTGAACTGGTCCAGTCACTCATCGCCGAGGAGCTCCCGAAGGTCAAAACCGCTGCGGGCGTAACGGCAGGCGCATCCACCTACGACGAGGCTGCGGTAATCTTTGAAGAGCTCTCACTGGCGCCTACGCTAGCCGACTTTCTGACCACACCGCTGTACGAGAGACTCGACTAAAGGCCGACGCGCAAACCTGCCCTGCGAATCTCCTGTGCGGAGCTGATTAGGGCCATGGCAAACACCGTGGCGCGCGTAGCTAGGCTCTGCTGGGGTTGCTCGGACACACTTCCGGGCCGCAGTGCATTCCAGGGCCAGCACCAGAACATCACGCGAGGCACTGCGGTCGGCCAGTGACCAGTGACCGCACGGCCTCTGCGCGGTTACACTTGGCGCATCGTCTCGCGGACCGTTAAGCAAAAGTCACCCCTATGATCACCGCTCAGTTACCTAGCCGCGCCCGCGTCGTCGTGGTCGGCGGCGGCGTGATCGGCACATCGGTTGCCTACCATCTGGCACTCGCTGGATGGACCGATATCGTGCTGCTGGAACGCGACCGACTCACCTCCGGCACCACTTGGCACGCGGCGGGTCTCATGGTCCGTTTTGGCTCGACCTCCGAAACCTCGACCGAGATGCGCAAGTACACGCGCGACCTCTACAGCCGCTTGGAAGCCGAGACTGGGCAAGCCACCGGTTTGCGTGCCATCGGCTTGCTCGAAGTTGCTTCTGACAGAGGCCGTCTGGAAGAGTACCGGCGTGTAGCGTCCTTCAATCGCCACCTCGGCGTTGAAGTGCATGAAGTATCGCCGCGGGAGGTCGCCGAACTGTTCCCACTCGCCAAGACCGACGACCTCGAGGCGGGCTTCTATGTCCCCGGTGATGGCCGCGTCAATCCCGTGGATGTCACGATGGCACTGGCCAAAGGCGCCCGCCAGCGGGGAGTGCAGATCTTCGAAGGGGTGCCCGCCATCGGAATCACCCAACAAGGACGACGGGTCACCGGCGTCACCACTGCCCAAGGCACCATCCAAGCCGATGTGGTCGTCAATTGCTGCGGCATGTGGGCCCGCGAGTTCGGCGCACTGGCCGGCGTCAATATCCCTAACCAAGCCGCTGAACATTACTACCTGATCACCGAACCGATTCCCAATCTACCGCCGAATATGCCGGTGCTGGAGGATCCTGGCTTCTACGGCTATTACCGGGAGGAGGGCGGCGGTCTGATGGTTGGCTTATTTGAACCGCAGGCAGCCGCATGGCAACTGGACGGAATACCGGCGGACGCCAGCTTTCTTGATCTACCACCAGATTGGGAGCGCATGAGCCCGTTCTTGGAGCGCGCCATGTCGCGCGTACCCATCACCACCCGGATCGGGATCAAAAAGTTTTTCTGCGGACCGGAAAGTTTTACACCCGACCTCAAGCCGATTGTGGGCGAGGCGCCCGAGCTTGATGGCTATTTCGTTGCCGCCGGGCTCAATTCCATCGGGATCCTGACCGGCGGCGGCATGGGCCGCGCCTTAGCGCACTGGATCATGCACGGCACGCCAGACATCGATGTCACCGCATTCAACATCGACCGCCTACACGGCTATCAGGCGAACCGCGCCTACCGCCAAGCCCGCACCGTAGAATCACTTGGTCTGGTTTACCAGTGCCACTATCCCAACTTAACGTTAAAAACCGCACGCGGCGCACGGCGCTCACCGTTCCACGCCCAACTGGCGGCCCTGGGCGCCTTCTTCAAAGAGGTCAGCGGCTGGGAAAGTCCGGACTGGTTTTCAGAACCCGGCACCGTGCCAGAGTCCGGCCCACTCACCTGGGGTCGGCCGCAGTATTGGGATCGTTGGGTACGTGAGCATCACGCTGCCCGAGAAGGGGTCGTCGCGATGGACATGTCCTTCATGGGCAAGTTTCTCGTGCAGGGCCGCGACGCCGGAGTGGTGCTCGATCGCATTTGCGCCAACGCCGTCAATGGCGCCGATGGAAAAATTACCTATACCCAGTGGCTGAACGAATCTGGCAAGTTGGAAGCGGACGTCACGGTCATCAAGCTGGACAGCGAACGCTTCCTCGTCGTGGTCACCGACACCATGGTGAAACATGTCGGCACCTGGTTGCGCCGACGTACTCCCGCCGATGCGCACTGCCACACCACGGAGGTCACCTCCGCTTATGGCCAATTAAACATACAGGGCCCCAATTCACGCGCATTGTTGCAGTCACTGACCACCACCGATTTATCGAATGCCTCGTTCCCGTTCCGTACTGCGCGCGAGATCGATCTGGGCTTTGCGCGCGCCCTGTGCGTGCGGATCACCTATGTCGGAGAGCTCGGCTACGAGTTGTATATCCCCTCCGAGCAAGCCGCCTACGTACATGAATGTGTGATCGCAGCGGGCAAAACCTGCGGCCTCGTGCACGCGGGCCTGAAGGCCCTCGGTAGCCTGCGGATGGAAAAAGCCTATCGGGACTATGGCCACGATATAGACAACACCGACGACCCGCTCGAGACGGGCTTTCGCTTTGCGTTGGCATTGGACAAACCGGGTGGCTTCATCGGCCGCGATGCGGTGCTCGACAAGTTGGCCCGCGGTCCGCTGCAACGGCAACTCGTGCAAGTCCTCGTACAAAATCCGGACGCGCTGATGTACCACGCAGAAGTCTTGCACCGTAATGGCGTCGCCGTCGGCTATCTACGCGCGGCCTCCTATGGTCACACCCTGGGTGGCGCCGTGGGTCTCGCCATGGTGGAACCTAACTGCATCGTAGATGCAGCGTACTTGGCTGGTGGGCAGTGGACGGTGGACATTGCCGGCACACATTACCCCGCGATCGTCAGCCTCAAGCCCCTCTACGACGCGACCAATCAAAGAATCCGCGGATGATCAGCGCCGCATTGATCCAACACGCGACCGCTACCCGCACATGAGCCCGCTACACCTGCTGCTTGCAGTGTTGGTGACCGCGATCTGGGGCACCAACTTCGTCGTCATCAAATTTGGCTTGGGCACTTTTCCACCCTTTTTGTTCGCCGCCTTACGTTTCGGCGCATCCGCCTTTCCGTGGCTTCTATTCGTACGTCGACCCAACATCCCTTGGCGTTTATTGATCCAGTTCGGCGTATTGCTGGGCGCCGGTCAATTTGGGCTGCTATTCCTTGCCATGCGCCACGACATCTCTCCGGGCCTGGCCTCGTTGCTGATGCAGACACAGGCTTTTTTCACCATTGTGATTATGTCCTTGGCCTACCATGAGCGCATTCGACCGCTCCAGATCGCTGCCCTGCTGATCGCCGCGACTGGTATCGGTTTGATCGGCTGGCACACGGTGATGCGCCCCGACACCACGGTCACTCTCAAGGGCTTTCTGCTGCTGATGATGGCATCGACGTCATGGGCCTGCGCCAATCTGGTCGTTCGCCGTGCCGGTCGGGTGGACATGCTCGGCTTCATGGTGTGGTCGAGCTTGTTTTCAGTGCCGCCGCTGCTAGCACTGCATTTTCTCACCTATGGCAGTGCCGGTACGTGGGCCGTATTGGTCAGTGCCTCGTGGGTCGCTTGGCTAACCGTTGCCTGGCAGGCCGTTGGCAATACGCTCATCGGCTTTGGCGTCTGGAACTGGTTGCAGATGCGTTATCCGGCGGCCACCGTTGCACCGATTTCTCTGCTCGTCCCGGTATTTGGGATGAGTTCCGCTGCGGTTCTACTCGGCGAATCGCTACCCGTATGGAAGATTGTGGCCGGACTGTTTGTAATCCTAGGTCTCAGTCTCAACATTCTGGCTGCACGCCAAAAACGCTGATCAATGCTCGGCTGCAACCGTCGGCGCTGGCGGCTTGGGCAAGTGCCCCCGTGGATTTCTGAGCAGCCACACTAGCGGCAACATGGTGATGATGGAAAGCGAGAGCAGCATAAAGTCATTGGCATAGGCGATCGCCGCAGCCTGACGCTGAATTTCGCCAAGCAAACCCACGGTTGCGCCGTTAGCCCCAGGCACGGTACCTAGCGACGCCCATCGACGCACGTCATAGGCGGTAAAGTGTTCAACAAGGTAGGCGACATTGAACTGCGCTGATCGCGCTAGTTGGGCAATGATCACCGAGATGCCCACAGAGGCTCCAATATTGCGCAGCAGGGTCAGGAGGGTCCCCGCTTCCGTTCGCGCTTGATCTGGGAGGGTCGCGTACGCGATTAAGGACAAGGGCATGAAGGTCAACGGCATCCCCAATCCCTGCAACATGCTCGTCAATAAGAACCGATCCGTCTGCGTATCCACGCTGAACTGCGCCATGAGGAACAAGGACCCAGCAGCGAGTACGATCCCAAGGGCCATCGTCAACCGCGGACCAAACCACGCCGATAGTCGGGCGCCGAGCATCAAGGCAAATATCGAAGAAAGGCCGCGGGCCGCCATCAGCCAACCGGCCTGTGTCGGCGTATAGCCTTTAACCTGTTCCAGAAAACTCGGCACCAAAACGGCTGGTGAGATTAAGGCTACACCGACCACAAACATCATCACGATAGAGACATTGAAATTGCGGTCCTTGAACAAATGGATATCCACAAACGGATGCCGACCCATCAAGGAATGCACAATAAACATATAGAAAGCAGTTGCGGCTAGAAAGGCTTCTGCAACGATTTCGCCTGAAGCAAACCAGTCCTGCGTTTGGCCACGATCCAACATCAGTTGGAACGAACCGACAGCCACCGACAACAGCACAAAGCCCAGCAGATCGAACGGCCGCCGCGCGTCGCCGTCGCCCTTGGGCATGGAGGCCATAAACGCAATCCACGCTAGAATTCCCAGCGGCAAATTAATGTAGAACGCCCAGCGCCAAGACAGTTCATCGGTCAGCCAACCGCCGAGTGTAGGACCGAGCACTGGGCCCACCATCACGCCCATTCCCCATAGAGCCATCACGCGTCCGTGACTCTCGCGCGGAAACTCACGTAACAACGCCACCTGCGAGAGCGGCACAAGCGACGCACCAAAAGCGCCTTGTATCATCCGAAAGAACACCATCTGCGGTAACGTCATTGCGATACCGCAAAGCATAGAACCGGCAGTGAAGCCGAGGATCGATAAACTCAGCACCCTGCGGATGCCAAAGCGCACACCCATCCATCCAGCCAACGGCGTGGTAATGGCCCCAATCACAATATACGAGGTCACTACCCAACCGGCCTGATCGGGGGAGGCCTGCAAGGTGCCCTGAATATTGGGCAAGGCGACATTCACGATCGTTGAGTCAATCGCATACAGAATCGTCGCTAGCGTTGCTGCGAGGCCCAGCAGCAAGCGACTACTTGAAAACTGCAGCATCGTTCAGCACTCATCCACCAGATTGGCCAGCACTCGATCCAGCAGTCGATGCAACTGTGTACGTTCAGAGACGGTGAAGCCGCGGAACGCACGTTCCAAAGTCGACCCGGCGTTTGCTTCTAATCGCCCGACCAGCGACTCCGCAAAAGGGGTCACCCGCAACCGAAACGCGCGCCGGTCCGTCGTGTCTAAATGGCGCTGCACGTAGCCACGCTCCACCAACCGATCCACCATCCGTCCTAAGGTGACGGCGGATACCTCCAGGCGTGCCGCCAAGTCGATTTGTCGAGAGTCGGGCTCGCGGACCACGTACAACAACAGGCGTGCCAACGCCGGCGTTAGACCGAGCCCTGTTGTACGGGCGTAAAAGTCGCGCCGCAACAGCCGCAAGATATCGGCAACCGCAAGTCCCAAAGACGGTTCGGTGCGTCCGTTTGTCATTTTGGCTCTGAAAACCCGGTTGTCATGAAATAATATGCATAGGTTATCAAATACACGGCCGCTGGACTCAAAGTCCTTCGGGCACCTCAGTTATATTCACCGCCTGCAAATAGCGCGTTGAGGGGGAAGGCATGCGACTAAGCGACGTAACGGTATTGGAGCTTTTGGGCGACATCGCGGTTATCAGGACCGACTCACCACCCGTCAACGCCTTGGCTGCCCCCGTGCGGGCGGGCTTGCTCGAAGGACTCCGGCTGGCTGAGGCCGATCCGGCGGTACGGGGCATCGTTGTGGCCTGTGCCGGTCGCACGTTCCACGCCGGCGCTGATATCTCGGAGCTGTCCAAAGGTCCCATCAGCCCGACCTTGAACGATGTCCTGCACGCCCTCGACCACTGCCCCAAATTGGTGGTCGCGGCCCTGCATGGCACTACTCTCGGTGGCGGGCTGGAACTGGCCCTGGCGGCCCACTACCGTATCGCAGCCGATAACTCGAGCTGCGGCCTACCAGAAGTCCTACTCGGGCTGATTCCGGGCGCCGGGGGCACACAACGGTTGCCGCGCGCCGCAGGCGTCGCCGCCGCGATCGACTTGATTACCACTGGTCGTCAGGCCAAGGCCAGCGAAGCACTGCGCTTAGGCATCGTGGACCGACTCGTCCCCGCCGAAGGCCTCGAGACCAGCGCAATAGAGTGGGCGCGTTCGCTGTTGGCGGACGGTGCACCCCAGCGCCGCCTCAGCGACACCCCCCCACCGGGCACGAGCGAAGCGGCACAGGCCGTCATCGACGCCTTTGCTGCAACGCATGCCAAGAAATTCGCCCGCCTGTTGGCCCCAAATGCGGCGCTGCGCGCGGTCAAGGCGGCCTGGGACCGTCCTTTTGCGGAAGGTCAGGCAGCAGAACGCGCTGAATTTATAACGCTGTTGGCGGACTCCCAGTCGCGCGCCCTACGCCACCTGTTCTTCGCCGAACGCGCAATCGCCAAATCAAAGTGGATACCCAAAGAGGCCGTAGTGCGCCCGCTCCAGCGCATTGGTGTCATCGGTGCTGGCACTATGGGTGGTGGGATCGCCATGAACTTCCTCAACGTCGGGCATCCAGTCCAGTTGGTCGAGATGAATACCGAGGCGCTAGAGCGTGGCATGAGCGTGATCCGGCGCAACTACGAGGCAACGGCTGCCAAAGGCAAACTGAGCGCCGGGGCCGTCACCACGCGCTTGGGCTTGTTGTCTGCCTCAACGGATCTGACCAGCTTGGCCGACTGCGATCTGGTGATCGAAGCAATTTACGAAAACATGGACGCGAAACTGGATCTGTTCGCGCGCCTCGGCGCCATCGCGAAGCCCGCTGCAGTGTTAGCCACCAACACCTCCTATCTGGATGTGGAGCGCATGGCCCAGGCCAGCGGTCGGCCGGACCAAGTGCTGGGTCTGCACTTCTTCTCCCCGGCGAATGTCAATCGCTTGCTGGAAGTCATTCGCACCGCGAGCGTGGCTCCCGACACTTTAGCCACCGGTATGGCAATCGCCAAACGCATCGGCAAGGTTGGAATTTTGGTCGGCAACGTACACGGCTTCGTCGGCAATCGCATGCTGGCGCATCGCCAACGAGAAGCCGACAAATTGATTCTCGAAGGGGCGCTACCTTGGGATGTAGATCGCGTATTGGAAACCTTTGGCTTGCCGATGGGCCCCTTCCGAATGCGTGATCTGGCCGGTATGGACATCGGTTGGAATCGCACCGGCTCCACCTCTGCGACCGTGCGAGAGATTTTCTGTGAAATGGGTCGCATGGGGCAGAAGAGCCAAAGTGGCTATTACGACTACGACGCACAGCGACGGGCGACACCCTCACCGTTAGCGGAGCAAGTAGTGCTCGAGTTCGCTGCCAAACACGGCTATACCCGACGGCCTGTTTCTGACCAAGAGATCCTCGAGCGCTGTCTCTATCCGATGATCAATGAGGGCGCCCATATCTTGGCCGAAGGTATCGCAGAGCGATCCTCCGATATCGACATTCTGTGGACCACCGGCTACGGCTGGCCAATCTGGACTGGCGGTCCTATGCACTGGGCGCAGGAGGTCGGCCTGCAGTTAATCGTTGAGCGGTTACGTCTTTACGAATCGCTGCATGGCGCAGAATTTACACCCAGCGACGCCTTGATCCAGATGGCCCAAGCAACAGCGCGCTAGTTCGACCCGATCAGGCGCGCAGACGGGCCTGCGGTGCGTTTGCGGTGTCCTGATCTATTGGCGGGGCACCGAACCACGCCAAGTCGCGCGCCAGTGCAGCGACGGCCCCGATCACCAACAGCGCGGGGGACTGCACTGATGTGCGCTGTGCGAGTGCCGCCGCCCCCGCCAAGGTACCGAGAATCACGCGTTGCTCCACGCGCGTGCCATTCTCGATAAAAGCGACCGGCGTGGACCCCGCCTTGCCGTGCGCGAGCAATTCTTGCTCGACGCGCGCGACACTGCCTACACCCATATATACAGCAAGGGTGTCGCCGTCACGCGCCAAGCTGCGCCAATCGACCCCATCGAGCGCGGTGCGGCAATGGGCCGTCACAAAACGCACACCGCGCGCGTGATCCCGATGGGTCAGCGGGATACCCGCATAGGCGCCACAGGCCACGGCTGCCGTGACACCGGGGACGACGGTATACGCAACGCCAGCGGCCACGAGCGCCTCCAGTTCCTCACTACCACGGCCAAACACAAATGGATCACCACCCTTCAGGCGCACTACACGGCGTCCCGCCCGCGCGTGACGCACGAGCAAGGCATTGATCTCTTCTTGCGGTACAGAGTGATAGCCGGCCGCTTTACCGACCGGAATAAGTTCCGCCTCGCGACGGGCGAGGGCAAGAACCTCGGCGCTCACTAGACGGTCATGTAACACCACGTCAGCGCCCTGTAAGGCACGCAAGGCATTCAGCGTGAGCAGCCCCGGATCACCAGGACCCGCGCCGACGAGATCAACCCGGCCACCCGCTGCAACGCCCGCCACCAAGGCCTGCTCAAAAGCGTCCGCCGCTTCCATCGGCCGTCGCCTACGCAACGCATCCGGGACTGCGCCCTCCAACAACTGGCCATAAAACCGTCGCCGTTCCACCAAATCCGCGAAGCGCGTCTTGATGCGTCCGCGAACCTGCCGCAGAAATTGCGCAAGGTCCCCGAAAGACTCATCGATCGCAATTTCGATGCGCGCACGCACATAGCGCGCAAAGGCGGGCGCTGACCCTTCGGTTGAAACCGCAATCACCAGTGGGGAGCGATCGACAATCGCCGGCAAGATGCCCGTCGATAGTTCCAGATCATCGACTACATTAACGGGAATACCCCGCGCCGTCGCAGCCTCTGCCACTGCCCGGTTCACTTCGCCTCGATCCGTGGCCGCGACGACTACCGCCGCGCCTTCGACGTCCGCGCCTTCAAACTCGCGTTCAAACCACTGAAATTCCTTCGCCGACACCCGCTCCTGCAACGACGCCGTGATGCGCGGTGCGATGATGACGATCTGTGGTCCAGCACTCTGGAATAGATCGATCTTTCGCTCCGCGATGAGCCCACCGCCGACCACAACGACCTTGCGCTGTTGGAGATCCAAAAAGAGGGGAAACCAACGCATTCCGATCAGCCGGGTAGACGCTTCGTGCGCCAGAGAAAGTCGCCGAAGCGCTCGGCTGGCGTACGTTCTTGCCGCCACGCCGCAAACAGTGCGCCGATCACTTGATGGAACGTCGCCTCATCGATGTTCTCGCGGTAGAGCACGTTGAGCCGAGATCCAATGCCATTACCACCGAGATGCAAGTTGTATCGGCCTAAGGCTTTACCCACCAGACCGATCTCCGCCACGTAGGGACGGGCGCAGCCATTGGGGCACCCCGTGATACGCAAACCCAAGGGTTCATCCTTGAGATCATTGGCGGCCAGCAAGGCTTCGACATCGGCCGATAGCTTCGGCAAATAGCGCTCCGCCTCCGCCATGCCCAACGGACAGGTGGGCAGTGAGACACAGGCAAGGGCATCGCGTGCCACCGGCGAGCCTTCTGCAGCGTCGAGCTGGTAGTGCCGAATCAACGCATCAATCGACGCCTTGTCTTCACTCTTGACGTGGCCAACCGTCACATTTTGATTGGCAGTGCAGCGGAAGTCGCCTGTGTGCACGACAGCGATGGCGCGCAAGCCCGATAGCCATGGACGACCTTCCGTGTCAGCGATGCGGCCGGCCGGAATCCGCAAGGTCCGATGCCAGGTGCCATCGACGGCTTGGCGCCAACCGAACAAATCCCCATGGGTATCGAACACATAAGGACGCGCCGGCTCGAGCTGCAACCCGGACCGCGTCTCCACCTCACGCACAAACCACTCGAGGCCGCGATCTTCAATCGTGTACTTCAAGCGCGCATGCTTGCGGTTCGTTCGATCGCCATAGTCGCGCTGTGTGGTAACTACCGCCTCAGAGACTGCGAGTAAGCTATCTACCGGCAAGAATCCGACGACATTCGCCAACCGCGGATGGGTAGTCGCATCCCCATGAGTTGTACCAAGACCACCGCCTACCGTGAGATTAAAGCCAACCAAACGGCCGCTCTCAACGATCGCGATGAAGCCAAGGTCCTGCGTGAATATATCTACATCGTTGGATGGCGGCAGCGCAATCGCTGCTTTAAACTTACGTGGCAGAAAACTCGCCCCATACACGGGCTCATGCTCCGGTGTGCCTTCCAACTTTTCGCCGTTGAGCCAGATCTCATAATACGCGCGCGTCTTGGGCAACAAATGCTCCGACAACCGGCGTGCCCACGTAGCCACTTCGCCATGCGCTTCGGACTCAATAGGATTGGAGCTCGCCATCACGTTACGGTTTACGTCACCGCAGGTGGCGATCGTATCCATGAGCGCATCACTCATGGCTTGCATGGACGGCTGCAACTCACCCTTGCCGATGCCATGAAACTGAAATGTCTGGCGGGTGGTCAAGCGCAATGAACCATTAGCCCGGTCACGAGCGATGGTGTCCAGAGCAAGCCACTGCGTAGGCGTTGCAACACCACCTGGTAAGCGTACGCGAACCATATAACGCCACAACGGTTCTAGTTTCTGTGCACGCCGCTCCTCTCGCAGATCACGGTCATCCTGTTGGTAGCTACCGTGCAATCGCAGCAACTGCTGGTCGTCGTCCCGCAACGACCCCGTATGCGCATCTTGCAGGCTTTCAGCGATCGTGCCGCGCAAGCCACGACTCTGTGACTTGATCCGCTCGACGGGGGTTAATTCAGCCATGATTCAGTACACATCCCGGAGATAACGGCGAGACGACGCCAGATTCGACACATAGGTCGTCGCTTCCTCGGCGGTGCGTCCGCCGTGCGTTGCCACGATTTCAATTAGTGCAGCATGCACATCCGGCGCCATGCGCTCGGCATCGCCACAGACATACAGATGCGCACCCGAGTCCAACCAGTGGAACAGCTCCGCACCGCGTTCGAGTAAGCGCTGCTGCACGTACACCTTCTGCGCGGTGTCTCTAGAGAAAGCCACGTCGAGATGCGCAAGATGGCCTTTTTTAACTGCAGTTAACCATTCGGTCTGGTACAGAAAGTCGCGATCTCGTCGCCGGCCACCAAAGATGAGCCAGTTACGACCTGTCGCACGGGTGTTTGCGCGCGCTTGTACAAAGCCACGGAATGGAGCGATCCCCGTGCCGGGACCGATCATTATGACATCCGTAGCGCCGCTCGCGGGTAGCCGAAAACGGGCATTGGGTTCGATAAAGGCGCTAAACGTCTTGCCCGGCTCGAACGATTGTAGTTGGGAAGAAATCGCACCCTGATGGCGATTACCTTCATGAATCTCGTCGACGACTGCCACCGTAATGTGAATTTCTTCGCCTACTTCCTCAGGCGCTGAGGCAATCGAATATAGCCGCGGCGTGAGCGGATGCAGGGCGCGCACCAGCCGCTCGCCAGTCCACTGCGCCGGATATTGCATCAATAGGTCCGGCACCTGCCACGTCTTGAGCTTTTCTCGCAGTTGCACTGCCGACCCGGGCTTGAGTAAAGCAGCGAGGGCTGCATCACCGGAGAGCGCTGCAAGTCGTTCAATCAGACCACGCGCAACGCGCGTCACCTCGCGCTGACTGGACAGCCACTCGATAAGCGTGTGTGTACGCCCATCCACAGAAACCAATTCCGTCGGCTCGAGAGCGACAGCGGCGAGGGTCTGTTCAACCAGCGCCGGCGGGTTGTTCAACCACACACCCAAGGCATCTCCGGCCTGATAGGGGAACCGGCCTTGCGGGACAAGCAACTCAATGTGGCGCACGTCCTTGTCTGCATCCCGCGCGGTAATGCGTTGATTTACGACGACTTCAATTTCGACCGGTTCCTCCCGGGTCGCGGCGGCGAGGGCAGGGAACCCTTCGTGCGCCGCGCCCGTAGCCCCAGTCGGTGCACTGCCTAGGCCAAGTTCACTGCCGGTCTTGGCGACAGACTGTTGCACCCATGCAGTCGCCTTGCCCTCAAAATCGACATCGCATTCGACGCGATCGAACAGGCGACGCGCACCCAACTCCTCCAAACGCGCATCCAGCAGACGCCCTGTCGCACAGAATTGCGGATAGCTGGAATCACCGAGGGCGAGTACCGCAAAGCCCAACTGATCGAGTCGCGGGGCGCGTCGGCCAGCCAGCAGTTCCAGCAAGGGGCGCGCATCGTCAGGCGGCTCGCCGTCGCCATGTGTGCTGGCGACGATATACAGATAGCGCTCTTGCGCTAGTTGCTTCAGAGAGTAGTCACCTGCCGCAATAATCTGCTTTGCAAATCCGCCGGCCTCCAAGGCCTTGCCGAGCTTTTCGGCCACGCGGCGCCCATTGCCCGTCTGTGACGCATAGAGCACCGTCACCGTCGGGGCCGACGACAGAGGCGCAGCGGGTACGACGGTCAAAGCGGCCGAGCTAACGAGAGCGCCATCCGCTTTCTGGAGGCGGCCTGCAGCCAATCCCGCCACAAAACCACTCACCCAGCGTAAGGAGTCGGCATCGAGATTCACCAGCAACGCTTCCAATTCGCGCGTCGGGAGTGGATCGGCAAGCAGTCGAGCAGGCGAAGACATCAGGACTTTCCGCGGAATCAATGAATTGCGCGCGATGCTACGGAGGGGCGGTGCTTGACGGAACCGACATTTCGTTATCGGGCCATAACCACAGCGCACGAATGGGCCGTGCGTGGACAAAATCCAGCTACACCGGCGCCGTACCGGGGCGCAGAGGTGCTATCGCAGCTGAGAAACCGTTCAGGCCAGGGCGTCGATCTGCTCGGCGAGGTCCAGATCCTGGCGTGTAAGACCGCCCGAATCATGGGTGGTTAAGGTAATTTCCACCCGATCGTAAACATTTAGCCACTCCGGATGATGCCCGGCACGCTCAGCCACGAGCGCGACCCTCGCCATAAACCCAAAAGCCGCCACGAAATCAGGGTACTGAAAGGCGCGACTGATCGATCCGCGTGCCGCGCCCCAAACCCAGCCCGGGTGGGCCATGAGCCAAGCATCGCGCGTAAGACTCGACAATAATGGGGCCGTCATACAAATTCCTTTGCGTCGAACGCCGACCCAGTCCGGGGCAAGTCGAGCGCCGGTAACCAAGCCGAACCTCTCTAGGACCGCACATACAATAGCCCGAAGTCTATCCCGGGGTGTACGGGGTACGCGGTCCTTGACACTCACGATGACGGATCAATTCGGTTGAAAACGATCAAACGCTTGGTCGTTCCGCAGGACGCGGTTCAAATCGAGGACGATACGCCATCGTGTAGTAGACCATCCGACAACCGACTGCGGTGTACTGAGCGAGAATGCGATCGGTTGCGAGGACCACACCCGTCGTCGACGCACAGAATCTACTGCATCTGCTCGGCGCGGCGGTAGGCGCCAGGGGAGGTCTGGGCCCACTTGCGAAAGGCGCGATGGAAGGCACTTGGCTCGAGAAAACCAAGGGCATGCGCAATATCGCGAATGCTCAAATCCGTCGCGCTGAGATAGGTAATCGCCAAATCACGCCGCAGATCATCCTTGATCATCTGGTAGGACTGGCCTTCGGCTTTCAGCTTGCGGCGAAGGGTCGCCGGTGCCGTATGCAGCTCCTGAGCAATCACGTCAAGTTCCGGCAAGTCGTCCGGTAGTATTTGCCGCAAGCGTCGCCGGATACGGGCGGCGAGACTCTGCGCACTCTTGTACTTTAGTAAAATATTCTCCGGTGCGACGCGCAAAAACTCTTTCGCGCTGCGCTCACTCTGCACCACCGGCAAGTCCAAAGTCGTCACTGCAAACTCAAGATACGTCTCTGGTGCGTCAAAAACGAGCGAAGGACCAAAAAGGTCTCGGTATTCTGACGCGTGCACCGGCTTTGGATATGCGAAAACGGCCGCCAGAATCTCAATGCGTCGCCCCACGAGCCAACAGGCCACGCCATGGGCAATCACCAACAAGGTCTCGTGCGCGAACATCCGTACACCGGCGCCCCGATGGCTGCGCAGTGTCAGGCGGGCACGCGGCCCGACTCGAGATATCGAGAAGCCCAAGTCGTCTAGAAAAACGTCGAAATAACGGCTCGCTCGATCGAGCGCGCCATTCAGGTCCTTGCAGTGGACGACGCCATGGCAAAGCAGCGCAAAACTCCCCGGCTTCATTCGCCGGGAGTCTTGGGCAAAAAACTCGTCCTGGAACCGGGCTATAAACAACCGCCAAAGCGTTGAATACTGCTGCGAGGACACTCTAGAGGCATCAATTGCCAGCAAGGCCGGCCGTATGCCTGCTTCACGGAACAACGCCTCAGGATCCCCGCCACGCGCCCGCACCGCCTCGGCCACCGCCCGGACGAAATAAATGGAGATCGTGCCTTTCTCGTTGCGAGCATGGCTGCCGCCCCGGGGCCGATGGTGGTATTTGCGCTCACGCATGCTGATTGACACGGACACTGGTGTGGTCGCTAACTTAGCTATATTCGGTGCGTTACACCACTTTTTCCGCTTGCCGGGACGCGCTTGACGGGGCGGGACTAGGCAGCAGCGTGCTGCCGGCTCTCAGCGCACCCGATTGCGACCCGGCATCGCCCTCGACAGGCAGACGCCGCCATGAGCACTCCAAAACCCGAATCTACCTCAACGCCGGCCGCTTTGGTCCACGCCGAGCAACCGCCACTGCGCTTTGTTTCCGCCGCGTCCTTGTTCGACGGCCACGACGCCGCCATAAACGTCATGCGCCGGCTGATTCAGGCGCAAGGCGCCGAGGTCATCCATCTAGGCCACAATCGTTCGGTGGAGGATATTGTCCGCGCGGCACTGCAAGAAGACGCAGACGCGATCGCGGTTTCCTCGTACCAGGGCGGGCATAATGAATTTTTCCGCTACATGATCGACATGCTGCGTGAGCGTGGCGCGGGTCATGTGCGCGTATTTGGCGGGGGCGGGGGCACCATCACCCCGGAAGAGATTCGCGCACTCGCCGCATACGGCGTCGAGCGCATCTACCACCCGAACGACGGAGCGCACTTAGGCCTCGTCGGCATGATCGATGACTTGATGGCCCGTGCGCGCAACCAACGTCATGCCACCGTCGTGCCCGAGACCGTCACGATTGAGGACGAGCTGTCCGTGGGTCGGATGCTCTCTGCGCTCGAAGAACAGGCAATTCCTGACGCGGAGATGTTGCGTCTGCGCAAACGTTGGGAACTCTCTGGCAAACAGACCCCAGTAATCGGTGTCACCGGCACTGGCGGCGCCGGCAAGTCCTCCGTGGTCGACGAACTGATTCAACGCTTCCTGACGACGTTTCCCTCGATGCGCATTGCCATTCTGGCCGTCGATCCGACTCGACGCCGCAGTGGCGGCGCGCTACTCGGCGATCGTATTCGGATGAACTCGCTGCGTTCACCGCGCATCTATATGCGCTCGATGGCAACCCGACGCCAGCATGCGGCCACCAGCGCAATGCTAAAAGACGCGATCGCCTTCCTCAAAGGGCAAGCGTATGACCTCGTCATCGTCGAAACCGCCGGCATCGGGCAATCAGACTCTGAAATTGTAGATCTCGTCGATTTTCCGATCTATGTGATGACCTCAGATTACGGTGCTGCCAGCCAGCTCGAAAAAATTGACATGATTGATTACGCCGACTTGGTCGTACTCAACAAGTACGACCGCCGGGGGGCGCAGGACGCGCTACGCGACGTACGCAAGCAGTGGCGCCGCAATCACGTCCAATTCGAACTGCGAGATGAAGACGTACCAGTCTACCCCGCAATCGCCAGCCAGTTTAACGACCCCGGCATCACATGGATGTTCGTCAACCTCTGCCGCTTGCTCCGGCAAAAACAGAACATCCCGGAGGCCAAATGGACCCCGGCCGTTGACACCTCGATACGCGAACCGCGTGACACCGTACTACTACCCGCGGCGCGGGTACGCTACCTGGCCGAAATCGCAGAGGGTGGACGGGCGATAAACCGCCATATTGAACAACAAGACGAGATCGCGACCCGTGCCCAATCCGTCTGGCAGGCGCTCCGAGAATTGGCTGATCCCCAGTTGCCCGAACCATTGGCCCCTTATGCACCCGCAAACCTGAACGACGCACCGGATCGCTCGATGCAATCCCTGCGCCAGCGTTACAACGATGCACTCGCGAGTCTACCGGTCGAAGCATTGGACTTACTGCGTGCCTGGCCCGAGCGGGTTCGGTCAGTCACTGACGCGCAGTACACCTATGACGTGCGCGGTAAAGCGGTCCGCGGAGAGAACTACATCGAGTCTCTCTCGCACCAAAAAATTCCGAAGGTAGCGGCGCCACACTACAAGAACTGGGGCGAACTTCTGCGCTTCCTACAGAAGGAAAACCTTCCGGGTGCGTACCCTTATACCGCGGGCATATACCCCTATCGCCGTATGGGTGAGGACCCGATCCGCATGTTTGCCGGAGAGGGCACGCCAGAACGGACTAACCGGCGTTTCCATTACCTAAGTCACGGCCAACAGGCCACGCGCCTTTCGACCGCCTTCGACTCCGTTACGCTTTATGGCGAAGATCCGCATCGTCGCCCCGACATCTACGGCAAGGTAGGCAACTCCGGGGTCAGCATCGCGACGCTGGATGACATGAAAAAGTTGTACTCCGGCTTTGATCTGAGCGACCCGCGTACCTCGGTCTCGATGACTATCAATGGTCCGGCACCCATGATCCTGGCAATGTTCATGAACACCGCGGTCGATCAGGCCGTCGAAACCTACTTAAAAGCAGATCCCGAACGCTGGCACCAAGCCGAAGCAAAAATCGCAGCGTTATACGCCGGGGTTAGGCGTCCGTCTTACGCAGGCCCTTTACCGGAAGGGCACAACGGTTTAGGACTAGGACTGCTCGGTGTCTCCGGAGACGAACTGGTGGAACCGGCCGTCTACGAGACCATCAAAGCCGCCACGCTACCGATTGTCCGCGGCACGGTACAAGCCGACATCTTTAAGGAAGATCAGGCGCAAAACACATGCATCTTCTCAACCGAGTTCGCGCTGCGCATGATGGGCGACGTGCAACAGAGCTTCGTTGACCGCAAGGTGCGCAATTTTTATTCCGTGTCGATCAGCGGCTACCACATCGCCGAGGCAGGCGCGAACCCGATCTCACAGCTGGCATTCACGCTATCCAACGGCTTCACGATCGTCGAGTACTACCTCGCGCGCGGCATGAAGATTGACGACTTTGCCCCAAACCTGTCGTTCTTTTTCTCTAACGGCATGGACCCCGAGTACACCGTGATCGGTCGGGTAGCCCGCCGGATCTGGGCCCGCGCCATGCGCGAACGCTATGGGGCGAGCCCTCGTAGCCAGATGATGAAGTACCACATCCAAACATCCGGGCGCTCGCTGCACGCGCAGGAGATTCAATTCAACGACATCCGCACGACGCTACAAGCGCTTTACGCACTCCTGGATAACTGTAACTCGTTGCATACGAACGCTTATGACGAAGCAATCACCACACCGACCGAAGAATCCGTTCGGCGCGCTGTAGCCATTCAGCTAATTATCAACCGTGAGCTCGGCGTCAACTTCTGCGAAAATCCCTGGCAAGGCAGCTTCTTGATCGATCAACTCACCGATATGGTCGAAGAATCTGTTTTCAAAGAATTTGATGCTATCTCTGAGCGCGGCGGTGTACTCGGCGCGATGGATACCATGTACCAACGCGGCAAGATTCAGGACGAAAGCCTCTACTACGAACACAAAAAGTTTGATGGCTCGTTACCGCTCATCGGCGTCAATACGTTCTTAGCCAAAGATAAGGGTGGCGAGATCACTACCACGATCGAGTTGATTCGCTCAACCGCAGAGGAAAAGCAGCAGCAAATCGATAATGTGGAAGCGTTCCGTCTCGCCCGCAATTGGCGGGCGCCTGACAGTCTCGCTCAACTGCAGGCTGCGGCACGTGCCCGCAAAAACGTCTTCGAGAGCTTGCTCGAAACCGTCAAATACAATTCACTGGGCCAAATCAGTCATGCGCTGTACGACGTGGGTGGGGAATATCGGCGCAATATGTAACTCCATGCATAGACCCTAACGTAGCCGCGGTCGTTGTTGGTGATACGCTTGCCAAAAGGATGATTCTTCAGGGAAGTCGGCCGCTATGGGCTGCGCATAGGCCCGGTTACGCAAAGGGCTACAGAGCACCTCAGGGAGCTCGCCGGGCCGCGCGTAGTAGAAGAACGATAAAACCCGCTCAGCAAAGCGCCACCGGCCTGCTTCGTACCGGTACCGGTCGCGGTAGCGCAGCGAGGTCACCAGCATCTCGCCGTTGCGGATCAGCTCCGCGTGCGTATTTAAAGTGCCGGTAGCGACGCTGCTATCTTGCGGATCGAAGTGAATGATATGGTCGTGAGTATAGTGATTGCTAGGCCCGAGGACGGAGAAGCGCGCATGGAACTGCTCGATGACTGCTGCACGCCCAGAGGCGTTCATCACCCCATCGGCGGAACGCATAATTCCATCCTGAGTAAAACACAGAGAAAGACCATCAATATCCCGCTCATCGACCCTAATGCAGTACGTGCCTACGAGTTCGCGTATCGCAGCACGAGCCTCCAACCGGTCGATGCGCTGCGCAAGGGTCTGCTCGCTACCAATCGTTGAATCCGTCATTATTTGCTCCTGCCACCGGACTGGATAACATGACTGTTCTGACCCGCCAATTCGAAGACCTTCGCATCGGTGAGATTGCCGAGTCTAAAGCAATGCCGGTTCTACTCGAGGACATGCTCGAGTTCGCACGCCGTTACGACCCCCAGTACTTTCACACCGATCCAGAAGGCGCGCAGTCTTCTATTTTTGGGGAAGTCATCGCTTCGGGCATCTACACCGCCGCGCTGTGGCGCCAACTAGATGCCCAAATCAGCGGCGATATCTCCTGGGTGTGCGGCATCGCCTGGGAGGAGGTGCGCTGGCCCGAAGCGGTCCGCGCAGGCGATCTCTTGCGCGCTCGAGCAGAGTGCCTGAGCAAGCGACCGAGCCGATCCCACGCGGACCGCGGAGTGGTCGAGATGCGCTATACGCTGCTCAACCAACGCGACCAGATCGTCTTCACCTGCCGCAGCATCAATCTAGTCACCCGCCGCACACTCACAACGGACTAGGCAAAAATAGGCTTTCTTTTCTCAACGAAGGACTGCGCCCCTTCGCGAGCGTGCGCAGTCCGCATCGCATCGGAGATGCCACGCGACTCATCTTCCATCTGCGTCTCAAAACTGGCATTGAAGCTGTTGAGCAACAGACGGCGCGTCTGGCCGAGCGCGCCTGTCGCACCTCGACTCAAGTCGCTCGCCATCGCTTGTATTGCCGTTTCCAGATCGGAATCGTCAACGACCCGGGTAATCAGCCCCAGCGCAACGGCTTCATCACCCGCCACACGGCGATTCAGCAGCGCCAATTCTTGTGCGCGGCGCAGCCCAACAAGCCGCGGCAAGAGCCAGGTGGACCCTCCATCGGGCGAGAGCCCAATCGCCGTGTAGGCGAGAGTGAAGTGCGCACTGCGCGCCGCAATGGCGATATCGCCGAGAATTGCGAGGCTGAATCCTGCCCCGGCAGCCGGCCCATTGATAGCGGTCACGAGCGGCTTTGGCATCCGCGCAAGGCGCGCAATGGCCAGATGCAAATAACCGGTAATTTGCTTGATCAGTGCAGGGGCGGCATCCCCGGCGGCGGCGAACGCGCCAACATCACCGCCGGCGCAAAAGAAACGGCCCGTACCCGTCAGCACGACGCAGCGAATGTCAGGGTCTTCGTCACAGCGAATCGCCGCCTCCATGAGCGAGCGCGCGAGCGGCACGTCCAGCGAATTTCCAGCCGTTGGCCGGTTCAAGCGTAGGGTGGCAACGGCGCCGTCGACCGTGACGACGAGACTGGATTCAGCAGACATAGAGCATCCGAAAAAAGTGGGCAAATGAGGCGGGCCTGCCGCAGCCCCGGCGCCCAACCACGGGCGGTTTAGGCACGTAAACAAGATACCGCAAATTCGCCCATTTGAGTGCATTCAGCGCTTGCAAAATGACCCCGTGGGTACGCACGATAGCGACCCGGCGCGCCATTGTGGCGGCACGATTACGTTGACCTTATTTGTACTCTCGGAGACTGCATATGAATGGCTCGTCGCATCCTGACATCGTGGTCGTAAGCACGGCACGCACCGCCATCGGCACCTTCGGAGGGGCCCTTGCTGAGGTCCCCAATACGCAACTGGCGACCACGGTTGTCCAAGCGGCAATGCAGCGGGGGAGCATCAATCCCCACCATGTAGGTCTCGTTGTGCTCGGTAACGTCATCCCAACGGAGCCGCGCGACGCTTACCTGAGCCGCGTTGCTGCACTGGATGCGGGGTGTTCTCAAGAAACCCCAGCCTTCAACGTCAATCGACTGTGTGGGTCGGGCCTACAGGCTATCGTATTGGCGGCTCAAGCGATCGCGCTCGGGGACTGTGACATTGCAGTTGCCGGCGGCTCGGAATCGATGAGTCGCGGACCATACTTGGCCGGCGGGGCCCGGTTTGGTGCGCGCATGGGTGACGCGGTGCTAATTGACTACATGACAGGGATACTGCATGACCCCTGGGAACGTATGCATATGGGCATTACGGCGGAGAATGTGGCTGCCCGCTATGGCATTTCGCGTGAGCGACAAGACGCGCTTGCGTTGGAAAGTCAGCAGCGCGCAGCACATGCGGTAGCCCATGGGTACTTCAAAGAGCAGATCGTTCCTGTCGAGATTAAAACGCGCAAAGGAATCATCCACTTCGATACCGACGAACATATCCGCGCCAATGTCACGGCCGAACAATTGGCCAAGATGAAGCCCGCCTTCAAGGCGGACGGCTCGGTCACCGCAGGCAATGCTTCGGGAATCAACGATGGCGCTGGCGCCGTGGTACTCGCGGATGCGCGCCGCGCCGCCGCCCTCGGCCTACAACCGATCGCTCGCTTGGTCGGCTATGCCCATTCCGGAGTGGAGCCTGCCTACATGGGCATTGGTCCGATTCCTGCAACGCGCAAAGTACTCGAGCGCACCGGCTTGCGGGTGCAGGATCTGGACGTGATTGAGGCCAACGAGGCATTTGCAGCGCAGGCCTGTGCCGTCGCGCAGGAACTGCAGTTTGATCTGGCCAAGGTCAATCCGAATGGTTCGGGCATCTCGCTCGGACACCCCGTCGGCGCAACGGGTGCGATCATTACCGTCAAAGCCCTCGCAGAACTACAGCGCCGTTCGCTCCGTTACGCGCTAGTCACCATGTGTATTGGCGGCGGCCAAGGTATCGCCGCTATTTTCGAGCGCCTCTAAGATTCCGGCAGGCAGAGTAAGCCGTACACGGCCTACTCTGCCGCCGGATAACCGAGTTGTGTTGACAGCGTACGCGCGAAATCCACGACCGCCTTACGATGCGCGCCGCCGGGCCCACAGCTCACTAGGCCGCGCCGCCCAATCAACGTGATCGCCGCAACAATCTGTTCGTTCAAGTCATACACCGGCGCCGCAATAGCACTGATGTCCGGCACGGGGCTGCCCTCGGTTTGCGAGCATCCCTGCGTACGAATGAGCGCAATCGCAGCCGCATAGTCCTTTTTTTCGACCAACTCTCCCACGCCAGCCTTGCGCGCCGCACGCTGTTCCGCCGCGACTAAAGGTTGAATGACTTTCGGTGGCATTAACGCCGCAAACAGGCGGCCAGTGGCCGTTTGGGTCAAGGAGTAGCGCGCGCCCGTGCGGATATTGGAATAGATCTGGAACGGCGCTTCATGCAACCGCAGAATCACCGGACCCGCATCGGTCCAAATACTCATAGTGACCATCAACTGCACCGCGTCAGCAAAGGCGGGAACCGCCTCCCAAATCACGGCCAGCGGATCATGGCGACGCAAGCGCGCCAAACCCAGCGTCAACGCATAGGGACCTAAACGATAGAGCCCCGTGGCAGGATCCTGCTCAACCAATCCGAGCGCCCGAAAACTGACGAGATAGGCATGCGCCTGACCGGCCGTTAGACCCGCCCGCTCGGCCAGCTCCCGCAGCATCAAGGGGCCCTCAGCCCGTACCAACCCGTCCAAGAGACGCCCGCCGACGGTTATCGACTGGACGCCCCGCCCGGCTTGCTGAGCCGCCATAACGAACCCCTCACGCCGGATCCGCGTCCAGCCTCGCGATAATCCTAGCGCATATTGACTCCAAATTCGTAACCGCCGAATATATTCGTCAATTACGAATACTCCTTCCGTACAAGAGCAAGCCAATGACCAAGCATTTCGCCTCACAGGCCGATCTGACCGAAAAGGTGGTGACCTTCGACCGCTTATCGGAAAACGCCTACGCCTATACCGCCCAAGGCGACCCCAATACCGGCGTAATCATTGGCGATGACTCCGTGCTGGTCGTAGACACACAAGCCACGCCCGTCATGGCGCAGGACGTCATACGCCGTATTCGTGAAGTCACTGACAAGCCAATTAAGTACGTGGTCATGTCGCACTACCATGCGGTCCGTGTGCTCGGTGCAACCGCCTATGGCGCCAGCGAAATTATCGCCAGCAAAGACACTTATGATCTGATTGTCGAACGCGGCGCGTTCGACATGAAGAGCGAGATCGAACGGTTTCCACGGCTTTTTCAAGCCGTAGAATCGATACCCGGACTGACGTGGCCATCTATTGTTTTCCAGCGCCAAATGACATTGTGGATGGGGTCTCTGGAAGTGCAGATTTTGCAATTGGGTCGCGGTCATACCAAAGGCGACACCGTCGTTTGGCTGCCGAAAGACCGGATCTTGTTTTCCGGTGACCTCGTTGAGTTCGATGCAACCCCATATGCCGGCGATGCCTATTTCACCGATTGGCCAACCACACTCGATGCCGTAGAAGATCTACGGGCCGTGCAACTGGTACCAGGTCGTGGTGCAGCGCTAAAAAATGAAGCTGCCGTCGCCGCAGGTATCCGCGGTACCCGCGACTTCATCGCCGACGTCTATAGGGGCGTGCAGACCCGCGCGGCGGCTGGCCTAGACCTCAAAACCATCTACCGCGAGGTGGTCGCCGAACTGCGGCCGAAATACGGCCAGTGGGTCATCTTCGATCACTGCATGCCATTCGATGTGACTCGCGCCTACGACGAAGCGACCCAGTACGTCGACCCACGCATCTGGACCGCGGAGCGCGACATCGCCATGTGGAAGGCTCTGGAAACCTAAGCACACGTAGCGCCAGCGCCATGCTGAAGACCTACACCTACCCAAAATTTGAGTACCGACGTCCAGAAGATCTGGACTGCACCACGGTGCGCCGTCACCCCGTTCTCATTGTCGGCGCCGGTCCCGTGGGTTTGGCGCTCGCCATTGAGCTACGGCTTAAAAAGCTCTCTGTCATCGTGATCGACGAGGACAACACCGTCTCCGTTGGTTCCCGTGGGGTCTGCTATGCCAAGCGCACCCTCGAAATCCTCGATCGACTCGGCGTGGGCGACAGGGTGGTCGAAAAGGGCGTTGCCTGGAACGTTGGAAGAACCTTTTTTCACGAGGATGAGGTCTATCGCTTTGATCTGGTGACCGATCCCGACCACGAGCGCCCGGGGATGCTGAACCTGCAGCAGTATTACCTAGAGGAATATCTCGTCGAACGTGCCCAAGCAGTAGGTGTGGAACTGCGCTTTAAGCAACAGGTCCTTTCCGTTGACGCGCATGAAGAGGGCGCCACACTCGAGGTGCAATCGCCGGATGGCCGGTATCAAATCAGCACGGATTGGCTGATCGCAGCCGATGGGGCGCGCAGCCCCATACGGCGCGCGTTGCATCTGGATGTCGAAGGGCATGTCTTCCAAGACCGCTTCCTCATCGCAGACGTGCTGATGAAAGCCGGCTTTCCACCGCAGCGCTGGTTCTGGTTCGACCCGCCATTCCATCCGAATCAGTCGGTACTGCTACATCGACAAGCCGATGACGTATGGCGCATCGACTTTCAATTGGGTTGGGAGGCAGACCCTGAAGTAGAAAAACAACCCGACCGTGTAATCCCTCGTATTCGGGCGATGCTGGGCGCAGAACACGAATTCGAACTCGAGTGGATCAGTGTCTACACCTTCCAGTGCCGTCGCATGGCCCAATTTCGGCATGGCCGAGTATTGTTCGTCGGTGATTCGGCCCATCAGGTTTCCCCCTTCGGCGCCCGAGGCGCGAATTCCGGAATACAAGACGCCGACAACATCGGTTGGAAACTAGACCTCGTGCTGCGCGGCGCCGCGCCGCAGACGCTGCTCGATACCTATCATGAAGAGCGCGCCTATGCCGCCGATGAAAACTTACTCAACTCCACGCGTTCCACTGATTTCATTACACCCAAATCACCAATCAGCCGGGTGTTCCGCAACGCAGTGCTCGAATTGGCCGAGCACCATGCATTCGCCCAACGTCTCGTAAATTCCGGGCGGCTGTCCGTGCCAGCGTGTTACACCCACTCACGCCTCAATACGCCCGATCTCGATGCCTTTGCAGGCCACCTAACGCCCGGAACGCCAGCCGACGATGCGCCACTACCGGACGGCTCCTGGCTCTTACGCCAACTGGCCGGCGGCTTCACTCTCCTGTATTTCGTTGATCCGGGGCGCCGAGTGGACGCCGAAATCGCGGCACTCACCGCCTTAGTCGACGATGACATCTCCATAAACCTAGTGCTCGTTGCCGCTATAGGCGCGGCGCGCTCACGCTACGACGCGCACCATGGCACCCTATATTTACTGCGTCCAGACCAACATGTCGCCGCGCGTTGGCGCCAGATGGATCTAACCCGTATACGCGCCGCCGTCCGGCGCGCCTGTGATCTGCACTGAGGCCCATCCATGCCACTCAATTTAGAGCCGAACTTCCACGAGCCGGGCAAACATTATCTGCACGGATTCTCGCCCGGTGATGAATTTTACGAACTGCTAATTAAAATGCATCGACCACTCTCCGAAGCCGAAAGCATTAAGGTCAACGCCCGTTTGATTTTGTTGCTCGCCAATCACATTGGCGATCTGTCTGTACTGCGCGAAGCGATGACCATAGCCACGCAATGCGCGACGCAGGAATAAAGGAAAAAAATGAAAATAGATAGAATTCATCACGTTGCCTACCGTTGCAAAGACGCCAAGGAAACCGTGCTTTGGTACGAAAAGATGCTCGGCATGAAATACCAACTGGCTTTCGCTGAAAACCGCGTGCCTTCGACCAAGGAACCAGATCCTTACATGCATGTTTTTCTCGACGCGGGCAATGGCAACGTGCTCGCTTTTTTCGAGCTGCCGACTAAACCCGAAATGGGACGAGATCCCAACACCCCGACGTGGGTACAGCACATCGCGTTCAAGGTGAATAGTCGCGAAGAGTTGCTCGAGTACAAGAGCCACCTAGAGTCCCATGGAATCTCCGTACTCGGCGTGACCGATCATGGCGCATTCCACTCCATTTACTTCTTTGATCCGAACGGCCATCGTCTCGAGCTGGCCTGCCCGGATCCGAATGCCGCGGAAATTGAGAAGCGCCTCGACGCCATCAAATGGGACATGTTGGAGGAATGGTCCCGCACCAAGCGCGCACCCACGCTTGGCGCCTTTGTGCATGCCGGAGAATTTGCAGGTCACGCACCATGATCGACTTTACCCATGACCGCACCGCCGAGAGTTGGGTCACGACGGCGAATGCGGAGTACTGCGATTTTCCGCTCCAGAACTTACCCTATGGCCGTTGGCGTGCCAGCGGCAGCCAAGAGCCCTGGCGCGCTGCTGTTGCCATTGGTGACTGTCTGCTCGATCTAGCCGGGGCTGGCCTCACGCCATCGCACGACATCGCCAGCATCCTTGAGCTGCCAGTAGATGCCCGCGTCGCCCTACGCCGGCAGTTGTTCCAGGCGCTGCACGCGGGTAGTGCGCAAGTGGCACGGCTCACCCCGCATCTGGTGCCGTTGGCGCAGGTAGAGCTCGGCCTGCCTTGTGAGACGCGCGACTACACGGATTTCTATTCCGGCATCCACCACGCCCGCAAGGTCGGCACGCTGCTGCGCCCGGACAGTCCCCTATTCCCCAATTATAAATGGGTGCCTATTGGCTACCACAGTCGGGCGTCCTCGTTGATTGCCTCCGGGACCTCTTTTCATCGACCCAAGGGCCAGACCAAGCCGGCACATCTGGAAGTACCCACACTCACGCCGTCGAGGCGTCTCGATTACGAACTCGAGATGGGCATTATCATTGCGCAGGGAAATCCGCTTGGCGAGCCCATTCTCATAGACGACGCCGAACGCCACATCTTCGGGTTAACCTTGCTTAACGATTGGAGCGCCCGTGATGTGCAGGCCTGGGAATACCAGCCGTTGGGCCCTTTCCTGGCCAAGAATTTCGCAACAACGCTCTCGCCCTGGATCGTGACACTCGAGGCGCTCGCACCGTTCCGCGCGCCGTTTTCGCGCCCCAAGGGCGACCCAGCACCATTGGCCTATCTAGACTCACCTTCAGTGCGTACTTCCGGGTTGATAAACATTGCGCTAACGGTCGACCTATTGACTAGCCGCATGCAGGAGTCGCACAGCGCGCCGCATCCGCTCAGTCATAGCAACGCCCACGACGCCTACTGGACGCTCTCCCAACTGGTCGCGCATCACACAGTGAATGGTTGCAACCTGGCCCCAGGGGATCTACTGGGCACCGGCACGTTATCGGGCCTAAACCCCAGTGAAGCGGGCTCACTCCTCGAACTCAGTGAGGGTGGTAAAGCCCCAATTACACTCTCCAACGGCGAGACCCGCACCTTCCTTGAGGACGGCGACGAGGTAATCTTCCGTGGCGCCTGCAGACGCGAGGGATTTCGGCAGATCGGATTTGGCGAGTGCCGGGGGCGTGTTCTTCCCGCGCGCTGAGCCTAGCCGAACCCGGATCTACCTGCGACGCAGGTTCCTCGGTCAACCTACCGGGGCTGCCGCGCCTTTTCTTGGCGGATCATAATTAATGGCATTTACGGCCGAAACCTCCCCTGATCGCATAACATAGATCGCCCAGTGAGGTGAGTTCGGCCAATGAACTCACCTCCCGTGTCATCTTTCCGAAAGCGCCTGCACAAAAAGGGAACGCAACATGAAGCTCCACTACCACCCCGCATCGACGACTAGCCGAATTGTTGAGTTATTCGCGCGGGATCAAGGCATTAGTCTCGAGTACCAGTTGGTAGACTTATTTACAGGCGCGCATCAGCATCCCGACTTCGCCAAGATGAACCCCAATCGGCTCGTCCCGGTGCTCGAGGACGGTGATTTTTGGCTCACAGAGTCCTCGGCGATCGTCAAATATATTGCTGAGAAAACTGGATCGCCTGCCTATCCGAAGGATCTGCAAGCGCGGGCCCGGGTCAACGAGATGATGGACTGGTTCAACGCCAATTTTTACAAAGACTACGGCTATAGCCTTATCTACCCGCAGCTCTTCCCACATCACAAGCGAGGCAATGACGCGACCCAGACTGGCACCATTGAATGGGGCAAGCAGAAGACTCAGAATTGGTTGCAGATTCTCGACGAAGGCCTGATCGGTCCGCGCAAAACGTACCTATGCGGCGACACCATCACGCTGGCGGACTATCAGGGCGCTGAGATGTTGGCACTCGGCGACCTCATTCGCTGCCAATATGCCACCTATCCGAATATCTCGCGTTGGATGCACACCATGCGCAGCCTGCCGTCGTGGGGGCCTGTCAATGCAGCGGCTGAAGGATTCGCCGCCTCACTCAATGAACAAACCTTCGTCGCGATCTGAGTCAACGTTTCAGAGAGAGCGCCCGATCATGATTCAAGGCTTGCATCACAACGCGTACCGGTGCCGGGATTCGGAAGAAACGCGTCGTTTCTACGAGGATTTTCTTGGCCTGCCGCTGAGCAAAGCGCTAGAGATCAATGAGACCAAGAGCGGTCGTAAAACCCAAACCTTGCACACGTTCTACGCCTTGGGCGACGGCTCCTTCCTCGCGTTTTTTGAAGCGCCGGACATGCCGTTTGAGTTCAAGGCCCAGCATGACTTTGACCTTCACATTGCACTAGCAGTAGACGAACCGACGCTCCTGGCGATGTTGGAAAAAGGCAGAGCGCAGAACGTCCCCACACGGGGAATTACGAATCACCATTTCATCCACTCGGTCTATTTTCGCGACCCCAATGGCTACGTCATCGAACTGACCGCCAAGGGACCCAACTATGAAGAAGCGATGAACCCGACCCTGAACGGTGCTCGGGAGAAGTTGAACCATTGGAGCCAGGCTAAACAGGCAGCCGACGTTGCCGGCCACTGAGCGCTTCGCAACGCCGTCAGCGCATCACGCCGCACCAGCAGTGGCCCTAACCTACGCCGACGACGGCATAGGTTAAGGCGCGGCACTCCCCAACAGAGCGCCTTTGCGAGCCGATTCGGCCCCGACCAACAGCGACGCTGTCGAATCCGTTAGCCAGTTCTCCACCAGCAAACCGCGAATGCGTCTGAATTCACGATCGGCGGTGGTTACCAGCACGTGCCCGCCAAAGCGCGCATGCGCTGCGATCCAAAGGTCGTTGGCGCCCAGTGGGACTCGTACCCGTTCGAGCTCCCGCCGAATTTCCGCATAATGGCTGTCGGCCCCTGCATCGAGCGGTAGGATCTCGAGTCCATCCAGTACCGTCTCGACACCCAATCGCAGCCGTGACGAGCCGCGCCCCTCGATCGCATACCGCAGTTCGCCGGCGATGATGGCGCTCGTCGCAACCTGCCGCTCGCCCACGGAGGCGATGCGGTGGACCAACGGACCCGCCGGATCCTTGATTAGGGCAGTCAAAATGCCGGTGTCGAGTAGGTACGCCATCCTTAGGTTTCCACGGATTCGGGGCGGGGGTCTTCCACCAGCACGAAGGATTCTTCCAAACGCTCCAGCCGCGAGAGAGCGGCGAGCAAGGACTTTGGACGAACCGGCGTGACTAAGAGCGAATCCCCCTCGCGCCGCAGAACCGCCTCGTCGGTATCAAACTCAAACTCCCGCGGGATGCGCAGGGCCTGATTGCGGCCATTGCGAAATAAGCGGACGTATCGTACCCCAGCAAGGGGCTTATCGATCACTTTAGGCGGCATATGCCAAAGCATATACTTTACACATGTGAATCTCAAGTAACTGTTTAAAAACAGTTATTAAGGCGCTCTTTGGTTCCGCCTTCCGCAGAGTCGAGTTCGCGGTTGCCGGCCTCCCGTGCTCCCACCGTATTTTTCAAAGACTAATATTTAGATTTTTATGGATTAATATATTCAATATCCTTGATTTAGATTTCCTCGCTAGGCTGACTTTCAGACCCGGGTCGCGGAATTCGTACACCCAGGGATTCGCTGAATGAATGGGGGGTAGTGAATCGTGAATCCGACCAATCCTTTGGGCATGCGCGGTATTGAATTCATTGAATTCTGTGGACCGACGATCGACCAGCTCGACCAACTGTTCCTAGCGTTTGGCTTCTCTAAATTGCGCCACTACCCGGGCCGGGACCTCACGTACTACAACCAAAACGACATTCACTTTCTGCTCAACGCCGAGCAGCAGGGGTTTTCCGCTGACTTTGCCAAAACCCACGGGCCGTCCATTTGCTCCATGGGTTGGCGGGTGGATGACGCACCCTACGCCCACGCCGAGGCGGTGCGCCGTGGTGCGCGCGCCGTCTCCGCCGGTACCACCCAATTGCCTTACCCGGCGCTCTACGGGATCGGGGAGAGCGTTATTTACCTCATTGACCGCTTTGGCGCGAAAGGCACCATTTGGGAACGCGATTTCGTCGCACTGGACAACCCGGAGCTACGGAGCCAAAAGGGTTTTCTTGCCATTGATCACCTGACCAACAACGTTGCTGCAGGGCAAATGGCCTTGTGGGTCGCTTTTTACACTGCAATCTTCGGCTTCACCTCAGTCCGCTATTTTGACATCCGCGGAGCGAAGACCGGTTTGACATCTTATGCGCTGCGCTCGCCCGATGGCTCGTTCTGCATTCCCATCAACCAACCAAAGTCCGAGAGCGACCAAATTGCCGAATATCTACGCGACTACAGCGGGCCCGGCGTACAGCATCTGGCATTCCTCACGCATGACATTCTCGCCTCACTCGATGCCTTGCACGGATCGGCAATCACCACGCTCGAAATCGACCCGGCTTACTATGAGAACGTATTTCAGCGCATAAAAGGCGTCCGCGAGGACCCTGCACGGATCCAAGCACACCAGGTGTTGGTAGACGGCGACGACGATGGCTATTTGCTGCAGATTTTTACGAAGAATCTGATCGGGCCAATCTTTATTGAACTCATCCAACGCGCCAACAACCTGAGCTTCGGCGAGGGCAACTTCGAAGCCCTATTTCGGACAATCGAAAAGGACCAGCAGCGGCGCGGCAAGATTTAAGCCGCCGACGGACTCCGGGGCCGTCAAATAACAAGTCCGCCTACAAATCACCACGGAAAACCGCAATCGTGCTTTCAGCCGACACGCAGGACCGGTACAGTGCCACCCGTACCACCCAACCGGCAGAATCCGATGAATGACACCGTAACGACTGGCCTCCCGCAGGAAAAGCTCGACCGCCTCTCGGCGATTCTGGACCAGTACTCGGAACAGGATTCCCTCTCGCTCGAGGCCCTCGATGGCTTTTTTAGCGCCTTGATTGCCAGCCCAATCGTGGTCCCACCCAGCGACTACCTCCCGGTGGTTTTCGGCGGTGGCATCGGCGAGTCCGACGTACTCGACGAGGTGACGGAGCGCGACGAAGCCATTGAGCTTCTCGCCCAGCAATGGCATGCCATTGCCACCGCAGTCGACTCCGAAGACGGTCCATCGCCAGTGATTTTTGAAGGCGCCGACGACGGTGTACTCGGCCGTGAATGGGCGATTGGCTTTCTAATGGGCATGGACTTCGCACCAGAACGCTGGGATGAACTGTTCAACGCCGAGGAAGCCGATGCCGAGCGCGAAGGCGAGGATGCGTTGCTGCAATCGATCCCGCTCGTTGCCGGGGCCACAGACCCGGACTGGCCGACGGCCCCTCTAGATGAAGAAGAAGCCGACGACCTTGTGGCCAACATGGCTGCCGCGTTTATGTTGGCCTTCGACTCATTCCGCGAGGAGCGCGACGCCGCACACGCGGGTGGCAACGCGACGTGATCAAGACGGGTACACGCAGCAACGCATTCGGACAACCGATTGGGCCTGCGGTACCCAGCTTCCAGGCCCGCGAAATACCTTCACGAGCCCCAATGTGCGGGCGCTACACGCGCCTTGATCCGCTCGGCACCCAACACGCGCAAGCGCTTTTTGAAGCATTCGCTCTAGCGCCGGACGAGCGCGCATTCACCTATCTATTTGACGAACGTCCAGACTCCCTCCTAGCCATGCAAGCGAAAGCCGAACGGCTCAACGCCGCCACCGATGCCCAGCATTACGCCGTGATCGACACCCTGACCGAGCGCGCCGTCGGGCACGCGGCGCTAATGCGCATCGATCGCACGCACGGCGTCATCGAGGTCGGTCACATCACGATGTCGCCGCTACTACAGCGCACCCGCACTGCAACCGAAATGATGTGGCTGCTAATGACGCACGTCTTTGACGAACTCGGTTACCGCCGCTTCGAGTGGAAATGCGATGCACTTAACGCGCCCTCCAGACGGGCCGCCGAGCGATTTGGATTTCAGTTTGAAGGCACTTTTCGCCAGGCCGTCGTCTATAAAGGTCGCAGCCGCGACACGGCCTGGTACTCGATACTGGACCAGGACTGGCCGCGCCTACGCGGCGGCTATACCGCATGGCTGGAGCCGACGAACTTTGATGAGCACGGCCGGCAGCGGCAGCGTTTACAAGACCTGATCGCAGCCTACATCGCACCATAGTGCAACGTGATGGGCGCACGATCCCGCGTCACCGCAAAACGACTCCCTCCGCTCTGCACGCTCCTATCGAGGCGAAGCCCATACTGGCATTCCGCTGCCGACAGGGGCGGAAGGCAACTCCCAGTAGGGCATCGTCTCAGACATATGCAGTGCGGGCCCCAGAAAGGTCATCCGCCCGTAGGGGGTCTGCCGGCTTTGGAGCCATGGGGTAACGTCCCCCAATCCTGTGGCCTGCGCCCGATCACGCACGGAACGGACATGCTGCACCCAGAGGCTGGTTTGCGCCAAAGACACGCGCACGTGCCACGAGCCACCTTCCGTCGCTCTCCGACGCAACGCTTCCATCACACCCGCCGCAGCCAAATACCCAGTCGTGTAGTCGGTAAAGGCCACAGGCACCAACGCAGGTGCCGCAGCATTCTGAGCCACTGCAATACCCGTGGCGGTTTGCGCAAGTTGCTCCCACCCAGGACGCAGAGCCCAAGGGCCATCGTGGCCGTAACAGGTCTCAGACACGTAGACGACCCCAGGGCGTAATGCCGCGACCTCGGCCGGACCAAGGCCGCGGCGGGCGAGGGCCCCGAGGCGATAACTCTGCGAAAAAACGTCACAGTCTGAGACTAAGCCACGCACCTGCTGGGCTTGATACGCATCGTTCAGATCTAGGTAGGCTTGGCGCTTGCCATGGCCTGTGTCCATCTCGAAGCGATCGAATGTCGGCAAACCTGGTGCAGTGACATGCAGCACATCCGCACCGTGCTCTGCTAACGAGCGCGCACAGGTAGGTCCTGCGAGCACGCGAGTGAGATCCAGCACACGCACATCGCTCATTGGACGAGGGCCCTCAGGCAATGCCTCAGGCGGCGCATCGCCCAAACGGACAATTTCAACTGCAGACCTACCGGCAAGCCAGCGCCCCTGAGAACTGGTCGTCCATTCGGACAAACTACGCGCAACGGCAGCGCACAGATGGAGACTCGCCAGACGATCCTCCAACTCGAATGCATCGCATCGGCTTGTAAAAGCAGTGATCTCAGCCCAATCAGCCTGCAACGATAATCCGAGCGTTTTTAGTGTGTGCCGTCCTTCGTCAAAGCCCGCATGCAAGTGAATCCAACGTCCCCCCTGACAGGGGAAGAAACCGCTCAATACCGGCGCCTCGAATGGGGCAACTCCAGCGCCATCCAGCGCCAGTAGCGCGAAACTCAGCAGCGAGGCCGCGGCGTGGCGCACGTCCACCGATACCTCTTGCGATCGCTGACCGCGTAAGCGTCCAAGCCGGTTTGCCGCCTGCCCAACCAACGCGAGCGCAACGGCAGCACCTTCACCGATAGGGAACGCCGTATCAAAAATAGGATCCTTGCCGGTAATTGACACCACCTGCGCAGGATCTAGCACCAAACCAGCGCACGCCGCCCACTGCGCAATCGCCTGACGCTCCACCGGTCAGCCCTGCGCGTCCGCGTACTCGGCCTGACGTGCGCTCACTGGAAACTCAAGGAGAGTGCGCATGAGGGACTAGAGAGTCTGCTTGACGACACGGCCGTCCTTGACTATGACGCGCAGCGTCGACTCCGGCGTCTCTAGCACGCGTATGTCTTCCAGTGGATTTCCATCGACAATTAACAAATCGGCAAGCGCCCCGACTTCGACGACCCCAAGCCGTCCATATAGATTGCGGCTACCAGACAACGCCAAGAGATCCCCGTTGATCGCGGTCGCTTGAGACAAAATCTCGGCCGAACTGAACCACCGCAAACGCGCCCCAAACTCGCGTGACTCCCCCGCGAAAATTTGCGGCGCCCCAACCAGATCTGTGCCGAACGCCACCTTCGCGTGATACTTCTGCGCCAGTTGCATCATCTGGTCGAGCCCCTCAGCGACTACCTTCGCCTTGGCGCGTTGGGCTACTGTCTGTAGGGGCGTTACCAGAGAATCAGCGGCAAACAAAAATGCCTGCGGCGATAGGTAAACACCGCGCGCAACGGCTTCCTTCAGTGTCGGCTCATCAATCAGCTGCGCATGCTCGATGCTGCGCACACCAGCGTCAATAGCACGACGGATCGCCGTCGGCGTGTATGCATGGACGGCTACATAGGTGCCAAAGTCACTAGCGGCCTGCACGGCCGCACGCAGTTCTGCATCTGAGTACTGGACGCTATCGATCGGATCATAGACCGATGAAACACCGCCTCCAGCTGCCAATTTGATCTGCGTGGCCCCGAGGCGCAACTGCTCCCGCACACCGGCAGTCACTTCATCCACGCCGTCGGCAACAAGGCCATAACCCAGTCGCTCGAGGCCTTCGATACGTCCACTCCAGCGCCGTTGCGGCGTATCAATCCGTTGCCGAAAGTCTGCGTGCCCACTGGTTTGGCTGATCATTGCGCCGGACGGGAAAATACGCGGACCTTCCATGAGGCCTTCGTCGATCGCTTGTTTGAGGCCGAACGTCGGTCCGGCCATATCCCGCACGGTCGTGAATCCACGCATCAACGTTGCGCGCGCCTCAACCCCTGCTCGCGCGAAGAGGTATCCCGGATCATAGTCGCGCAACTGAGGTACGCCGACGACTATAGACAAGTGCACATGCGCGTCGATGAGCCCTGGCAATAAAACACGTCCACCACCGTTGATACTGCGCGTTGCAGAATCATCTGCCACAGCAGAGCCTGTCTCTGGCTTAATGGAGAGAATGTGGTTGCCACTGATGACCACTGCACTGTCTGGGCTGAGTGTTGGATGCCGGCCATCGAAAATACGCACGTGATGAATGATCAACAACGGTTCGGCCACTTCCGCATGGAGTGGTGCGGAAAAACCTATAGCTAGCGAAAGAAAGGTTGTTGCGGCGAGTCGACGGGGGCACATCATCGGAATACTCCAAGACAATCTAATGAGACCCCACACTGAGCACGGAGGGGACACGTACCGCCAACTCATCCGGCCCACGCCCAGTCATTAGTGAAAGCGAATGAGCAACACCATCGGGCTCAACTTGAAACGAGAGCCGCGCGAGTGGTGCCCCGACAAAGAGGAAGTCAGTCTCTGACAGCGCAGCGAGAGCCTGCTTGCCGTAAGGAGGCACATCGGCCACCAGCGACCCTGCCTCCTGCGCCACGGCAACAGACCCACCGTCCTTCATGCGATAAGTGCCAACAAGACGGTCAAGTGCCGTCGTCGAAAGCGTGATCAGCGTCGGCGCATGCCACTCCCGACCGCTGGCGATTACCGCCAACCGAATCGCCAAATCTCCGGCACCGCCCTCGCGATTGGTTAGCACCGCAACATAGACATGCGTCGCAGGCACGCGCGCCACCATGCTACTAAAACCGTTGATGCCGCCAGCGTGCGAGAGCAAATGCAGACCATCTAGCGTTGAAGTCAGCCAACCGAAAGCATAATGCGTATCTCGGCCATCACGAAGCTTCGCAGGCAGCCAACTGCGCTGCAACAAATCCTGCGATACCAAGCCATCGGTATAGAGGGCTGCATCCCATAGAGCTAAGTCGTCCACGGTCGATAGCAATGCGCCGGCGGCATAAGGCAACGTCATGCTCATGTAATCAGCATTGACGAAGGATGACCCCACTTTTTTATAACCAGGTACACGACCCGCAATGATCCGATCGGTGCGGTCAAGAGAGCTATGCACCATGCCAAGCGGTTGGAAAATGTGTTGCTCGACAAATTCTCCATAGCCCTGCCCAGAAACCTTCTCAATCAAGGCACCCAGCACCGCATAGCCAGAATTGCTGTAATGCCAACGCTCACCGGGAACGAAGTCCATCGGACGGTTTTTAAAGAAGTTCAATAATTCTTCGCTGCTCAAATCCGACCGCTGCTGACGCCAAAACGCTGGCACATCGGTATAGCTGGCAATGCCTGCCGTATGTGTTAGCAACTGTTCGATCGTAATGCGCTGTCCCTGGTGTGGGTAATCAGGCAAGTACTTGTTAATGTCGTCATCTAAGGATAGACGCCCCTGCTGCACAAGGAGCAAAATTGCTGCGGCCGTGAACTGCTTGGTCACGGAACCGAGCCGAAAGACCATTTCTGGCCTCATCGGAACGGTCAGTTCTAGATTAGCCATGCCAAGCGTATCGCGCAGTAACACCTGCCCATCGCGCACGACAATGACCACCGCACCGGGTTCATCGGCCTTAAAGGCTCTTTCTACTTCACCATGCAGGACGCTTACTAACTCGTTCGGGGCCACCATTGGGCCTACTTCGACTGCATTTGCCAATAACGCTGAAAATAGAAACCCGACACCGAGCAGAGACACCCAGGAGACGCCACCGAGACGACGACCCGCGCGCCCACAAGCAGACACTCGATGCAGACCCTGCATTGTTATAAGGCCGCCCACTTAGTCAGCACTCGCCGTCGAAATCGACTGACGCGCCGCCCGCGCAAACAAACGCCAGACACCGTAAGTCACGAGCGGCAGGATGTAGACAGCCAAGAGCAGGTATGCGATGAAACGATAACCACGCGCGATAAGATTGACGAGGCCGAAGTGCTCCGCGACAAAGACCGACGCCACCAGTACAACGGCAGCGAGAGCGAGTCGTCCATTGCGCCCGAACGAACCGCCACGCAGTTGCGCCACGTGCGCAACCCGCTCGTTGATCGCGTGCACAGAGCCAGTACCACTCTCGAGCAACGCAGAGAAAATCATGACTTGAAACAGACTATGGAACAGAGGCATGTGTAATTTATTAAGTAAAAAATCCGATGGCAGCGCCTCACTGGCGATACCTGGGTAGTACCCGATCATGCAGATTAGGAACAGCAACGCCGGCAGCATCGCCAATGGGCCACAGAGCATGCCGGCGATAACCGCATCACGACGACTTGTGAGATGCCGCAGTACTGGCAAAATAACCACCGCTCCAAATACATTGTAAATGCTGTAGGTCACACCACCGAGAACCCAGCCCGTGGTCTCATAGTGTGTCGTCAGGCCAATCGTAATGCGGTCGGAAAAATGAGTGAGCGATAAAAAGATAAAAGCCGCGAAAACCGCGTAGAGGAAGAAGGTCACCACCTTGAAGAGTCGCTCGACAGACTCACTGCCGTAAGCGCTGACCACTGCAATAGATACTATCAATAGTGCCGTCCCAATCATCGGTGGCCAGCCAAAAACGGCAGAACCTAAAGCACCAGCCGCGGCGGCGAACACCGACAGCATGACAATGACTGTACAAAAATAAGCCGCTTCAAAAACGACCCAGCCAGGCCCGAGCAACTGACCGAAGAACGATCGGTAATCCATGCTGCTGGTCGCCCGCGCGAACAGGAAGGTTAGCGTACAGATTACGCTCCAGATCACCATGGCGAGCAACATGCCCATGATGCCTCCCCACGGCCCACTCGGCAAAAAGAACTCCGCCAACTCCCGTCCTGTGGCGTAGCCACCCCCAATCACGACAGCTTTGAAAGCGAATCCCGGCAGGATCCAGCGGTTGAATCGACTATGCAGGTGTGTGCTCAAAGGGGTATCCCGCTGGTAGGCCGAGTGAGTAATGGGCGATAAAAACCGGTCTTGGCTATTCAGGCCGACGGGAACGCGTGCGCCGCACAGCAGGCAACGCACTCGGTCCCGCGTCCGCGGGCGTTGCCGTGACCTGCAGCGCGTGTTGAATCACCGTATTGTCTACGGAGCAGATGCACAGAATCCGCGCAGGGCTATCCCCCACGGCCACGTAGGTATGGCGCATGGTGCTGTCGAAATAAACCGACGCACCGGTCTCCAGAATGAGGGGCTCGTAAAATTCCGTATGCAACTGGACGGTGCCGGACAGAACATAGGTGTATTCCTCGCCCTGATGCGCCAGCAATCCATTGGTCTCCTCAACCGTTTGCGCCCGGACCTCAGCCAGCATCGGCGTCATCCGTTTCGCGGACATTTCTGTGCAGATGTAGCTGTAGGTGCTAGTACCCACCTGCAGAACTAGGCCGGACCCCGGCGGGGCCACAGCACGGCGCGTGAGGGTCGCCGGCGCCTCCTCAGCCGTGCCTGAAGACAGTAATTCGGTTAAATCAATTTGCAAGCCGCAGCTCAGTTGCACCAACTTGTCATAGGTCAGCGACAATTGATTGGTCTCGACCCGCGAGAGGGTGGACCGCGCAATGCCCGTGACCGCGCTGACGTCTGCCAGCGAGAGACGGCGCTTGAAGCGAATAGCGCGCAGGCAATCGCCAAGATTGGGCATTTTTGTTGCGGCCGGCGAGGCCGGCACCGCTGCGACTTTGCGCACTGCAGCAGGCGGCGTGACCGCCCGCTTTCTGGAAGTCTTCGGTTTCATCGGCCACTCGGTCAAGGGCGAAGCCGTCAGATTACCCGAACGCGTGTCGCCTCGGCGCAACTCGCTCCGGGTCCGTGATCGCTTGGGTGGATGAAGATTCTTGACAGTCATATTGCGCAACGTATGATGCGTATACGCAACTTTGTTGTCTATAGGTTCGTCATGTTTCGCTGCCAAACTACTATGACCAGCTCTGACTGGACCTGCCTAATGGGGGCAAGCTGCTGATGAGCGCCGCGGAAACCGCACCCCTACCGGCACCCGCCTTGGCGGAAATCCACGCAGCCCGCGAACGTCTACGGCCGCACTTATTAGAGACGCCCGTACACCCCTGGGTAGGGGAGGGGCTCACTAGCATCCTTGGCAGCGAAACGCGGGTGCTCGCCAAATTAGAACTATTACAGCACTCCGGCTCCTTTAAGGCTCGCGGAGCGGTCCTAAACATATTATCTCTCGATCAAGACGCGCGCGCCCGCGGCGTCACAGCAGTTAGTTCAGGCAACCACGCCATCGCGACGGCCTACGCAGCGCGACAATTCCGAACATCAGCCAAAGTCGTCATGCTGCAGAGTGCCAGTCCCGCGCGCGTGACGCTGTGTGCACAACTCGGCGCCGAGGTCATCATGGCGCCAGACGGCGTAACGGCCTTCGAAATGGCGCACCAAATCGTCGCCCAAGAGGGGCGCAGTTTGCTGCACCCCTATGATGGTGTGCAAACCCTGCTCGGCACAGCCACCCTGGGGCTGGAATTCTGGCAACAAGCCCAACAACTCGATGCGGTCATTATTCCCATTGGCGGCGGCGGACTCTGCGCCGGCATGTCGGCCGCCATCAAACAATCCAATCCGAACTGCATGATTTTTGGCGTAGAGCCCATCGGCGCTGATGTCATGCACCGCAGTTTTGCGGCGGGGCACCCGGCGCGGAGTAACGGGGTGCAGTCGATCGCCGACAGTCTTGGCGCGCCCTTTACGACAGCCACCACCTACACACTGTGTCGGCAGTATGTCGACGAGCTCGTGATGGTAACCGACGACCAAATTCGAGGCGCTATGGCTCTGATTTTCCGCGAGCTCAAACTCGCCGTAGAGCCCGCTGCTGCGGCCGCCACCGCAGCGCTAACCGAGATCCTACGCGAACGCGTACGCGGTTTGCGGGTAGGCATCGTGATCTGTGGAACCAACATTGATTTTGCCCGTTATGCGGGTCACATGGGTGCGCACTAATGGCACCTCGATTCCAGCCGTGAATATCGCGGCAGAGACTATTTAACCGGTCGGAATGGCCGCATGCAACTTGATCAAGGGGAGTAAATCGCCATGTTAAAACTGAACGAACGCGCCTACGTATCTGGTCGAATCGGCTTGGCCAGCATTATTACCGGTGTCCTACTGTCGGCCACTGCTCTGGGCGCCGACGCGCCACCTAAAACGGCAACAGGGCTCTCGTCGCTCGAAGACGTTGTAGTTACTGCCAACAAGCGCTCGGAAAATGTGCAAGACGTCGCAGCATCGGTCAGCGTGCAGTCTGGGGACATCTTGCTCGAACGCCGCCAGGAACAGTTATCAGATTACGCCGCCTATATTCCAGGCCTCAACGTCAGCAATGGCGGTAAAGCAGGCCTGGCCTCAGTAAACCTGCGTGGCGTGGCCTCGGTCAGTGATGCCGCATCTGTCGGCACCTATGTAGACGAGGTGCCACTCGGCTCCAGCTCACGATACGGTAGCCCGTCCTACCAAATCCTCGATCTGCTGCCCTACGACCTGGACCGCCTGGAAGTACTGCGCGGCCCACAGGGCACGCTCTACGGCGCTGGCTCCATGGGTGGTTTAATCAAATATGTGCTCAAGAATCCGAGTCTGACGACCTCCGGCGGCGAAGTCGGCGCCGACGTGGGCTCCGTCAATGGCGCCGGCAGCGCCAGCTACAGTCTGCGCGCAGTTGCGAATCTCGCACTCGTACAGAACGTGCTCGGACTGCGGATCAGCTTGTATGACAAGTCGCTGCCCGGTTACATCAATAACTCGTATACCGGTGGGAAGGATGTCAACTCACAGCGCCAGCAAGGCGGTCGCTTTGCAATGCTCTGGCAGCCGAGTGCCGACCTGTCAGTCAAATTCGCTGCCGTGATCTATCGTAACAATGCCGACGATGGCGGCACGGTCTCCACCACCGGATTCACGCCGACGGAGACAACCGATGGAGCAAGCATTGGCACAGTCTCCACGCCCGTAGGCGATCTCACGCAGAAACACGCGTTTCCGCAGGCTTTCCACGAAGACCTGAAAATCTATACGGCAACGATCAATTGGAAGCCGAGCACCTTTGAAATCACGTCCGCTACGGGCTACTCCGATCAGAAGACGTCGACCACGGTGGACAATACCACTGCGATCGCCGGCGTTAGCTTTCTGCCGCTGCCACCAGGAGCGCTTTTGTCGGGCGGCTCGACGGTCGACGTAAAGAAGTTCTCGCAAGAGTTGCGAATCTCCTCGCAGCAAGGCAAGACCTTCGATTGGATGCTCGGTGGGTTCTATACGGACGAGAAAGTGGGCATGGTGGGCGATCCGTTAAAACTCTATCTGGCCGACTACACCTATCTTGGGGCCCCATTCGGCAACGGAATGACACGGGATTCAACCTACAAAGAATATGCATTCTTTGGGGATAGCACCTGGCACATCACGGACAAGTTCGACCTCAGCGCTGGATTGCGTTACGCCAACAACAAGCAAGACGTTGCCAGCAGCAATGGCGACTTTGCTCCAACAACGGAGGAAAATGTGACGACGTGGTCGTTCTCCTCGCGCTACCGCTTCACCACCGATGCCATGGTCTACGCACGCATTGCAACCGGCTATCGTCCAGGCGGCCTGAACACCGTGTTCTTGCCAACCGACGTCCCACCACGGGTCAATTCAGACACACTGACCAGCTATGAGATCGGTATTAAGTCTGAATTCCTCGAGCACCGGGCCATGGTGAATCTCAGCGTGTTCTACATCGACTGGAAGGACATCCAGCTCAACTCAACGACCAACGGCAACACGATCCTCACCAATGGCGGCAAAGCCACCCCCAAGGGTGTTGAACTCGCCGCGGCATTTTCACCAATCGATGGCCTGACGCTGGGATTGAACAGCGCCTACACGCAGTCCGAACTGGACAGCACCGCACCGGGCGCCTACTTCTTGATTGGCTATCAGCTACCCGGGGTGCCGAAAATGAGCACCTCGGTTACTGCGGACTACAACTGGTCGGTACTCACCAACTGGACAGCCCACGTGGGCGGCGGTTTCCGTTGGGTCGACAAGATGTGGCTCACCGGCGTGCAACAGATGGGCATGGCCGCACCGGCAGTAGAGGCCCCGTCGTACACCATGGCTAATATCAATGCCAGCATGACCCGCGGACCGCTGACCCTGAAGGCCTATGGGACGAACTTGGCCAACAAGCGCTCCATCCAAGGCGGATTGGAACTGATCAACATCATGAACCAGCCGCAGCAGGGTGACTTCTGGATCGCGCAACCACGCGCATTCGGCGTGGGCTTTGACTATCGGTTCTAAGCGCTAGACTGACTGAAGGCCGGCATGCGACGCTTTCCAGCGCGTGTGCCGGCCTTGGGTTTCTAAACCGCCGTGTCCACAACTCACCGGATAAGGGAAGTGCGAATGATAATCCGCAAGTCGGCGGCTTGGGGGTTACTTGGCGCACTAATTACTGCGGCAGCTCTCGCCGAACCGACAGTGTTGGATACCGCCGTCTATGATCGGGCAGCGCGCTTTCTAGTCCAGAATGCAGACCAATGGGTCCTCAATCGCAGCGTGCTGCCGCACTGGCGGTTGGACGGCGGTGAAAATTTCACCTACGTCAAAGACCTCGGTCACGGCCGTACCGAGTTCGTCCGCGTCCAAGCAGACACCGGCGCGCGTAGTCAGCCGTTCGACGCAACTATCGTGGCACAGGGTCTGACCAAGGCGCTGGGCAACCTCGTGCAGCCGGACCAACTACCGTTCCGTGATTACGATTGGAATAGTGCTGGCCAATTATTGTTCACGCTAGGCGACACCGATTACGCTTGCTCGATAACTACCCCAAGGTGTCAGCGCGAGCAAGTCGTTGTTAGCAACGCGTTGGAAAAACCGTCCCCCAACGGCCGCTGGGTCGCCTTCACGCGCGACTACAATCTCTGGATTCGATCTGCGGACGGCAAAGAGGCCTATCCGCTGACCCACGACGGCGAGGCGCACTACGCTTTCGGCGGGACGCCGGAAGCCAACCCGCTGTACACCGAGGCCGTCATGCAGGGGCGGCCACTGCCGACAGTCGTACTCTGGTCCGATGACTCGACGCACCTGATGACCCAACGCCTCGATGAACGGGCGGTACGGGAACTCGCCATCGCGCAGACCGTGCCTACCGATGGCACTGTCGCACCAACAGCGCACCACTGGCGATCAGCCTTGTCGAACGACCTGACCGTCCCCGTATCGGAGCATTGGGTGTTTGACTTGGCGCAACGTGTCGGCCATCGCGTCGCCATCGACCCGGTGACCTCGCCGGTCACGACCCCGATTGAGGCCCACGAAGCATGGTGGTCGGCAGATGGACATCGGATCTACCTGTTCGCGCGGACCCGCTACGCCAAATCGATGTCCCTTTACGAGATCGATGCGTCGGACGGCCACGCGCGCACGATGATCGAGGAGTCTGGCAAGACCTTTGTAGAAGCCGCTGGGAATGGTCAGCGGCCGATGGTGTATACGCTGGCTACCGGGGAGGTGTTGTGGTTCTCAGAGCGCGATGGCATCGGTCGCCTGTACCTCTACGATGGCGTGACGGGACAACTGAAGCGGCAACTGACCGCAGGGGACTGGTCCGTACGCAACGTCTTACACCTGGACGAGGCCCATGGACTCGTGTACGTGGCCGGCAGCGGCAGCGAGGCGGCAGCGGATCCCTACTACCGGGAAATTTACCGCATTCGCTTGGCGGATGGGCAGACCACGCTGCTTACACCCGACGTCGCAGACCACCTCGTGTCGAGCGCACAGGAATCCGCATATTACGATCCGCCGCGGAATCTGGCACGTGACGCCAACGCCGCCCGCGGGTTTTCGCCCTCAGGGCGCTACTTCCTCGATACGATATCTAGGCTCGATTTGGCGCCCGAAACTTGGTTACGCCAAAGTGATGGAAAAACAGTGGCGCTAGTCGAACGCACTGACCTCGCTCAAGTGCTCGCGACAGGCGCCACGTTACCGGAGCGTTTCAGCGCGCTGGCCGCCGATGGCAAGACCCGTCTGTATGGCAACTTACTCAAGCCATCCAACTTCGATCCACACCGAACCTATCCCGTCATCGACAGCCTGTATCCTGGCCCGCAAGCACATAAGGCGTACCCGCGAGTGGTCGATGTACTGTTTGGCTACATGGCGGATCAGACAATCGCAGAACTCGGGTTCCTCGTCGTGCAACTGGACGGACGCGGCACGCCGGATCGGTCGAAGACATTTCTCGATGAGTCCTATGGCCGCATCGGACAAGCGGGCCACCTCGACGACCACGTCGCGGTGTTGCAGCAGTTAGCCAGTCGCTACCCCTATTTCGACCTCAGCCGGGTCGGCGTCTTTGGCGGTTCCGCCGGCGGCGCCGCGGCGCTACGCGCCCTGCTGACGTACCCCAACTTCTTCCGCGCCGGGGTCGCCGCTGCCGGCAGTCACGACCCCCGCTTGCAGACGGTCGCCTACGCCGAGAAATTCATGGGGCCAGACGATGGCCACAATTATGAGGCCGCTGCCAACGCGCCCTTAGCCCGCAATCTCAAGGGACAGTTACTGCTCATTCATGGTGATGCAGATTGGACAGTGCCAATAGCCAACACAATGCAAGTGGTCGATGCCCTGATTCGCAACAACAAAGAATTCGAACTGCTGATAGCGCCGAACATTGGCCATTCACCACTCGGCGTGCATGGCGGCTACGTGCTGCGCCGTTCCTGGGACTTCTTGGTCGAAAACGTCATGGGCGCAAAACCGCCGACCGGCTATATCATCCACCCCTGAGACCCTGGTCCTTGAGGGGCCCAACACCGCCGACGGGCACTGGCCCGCGACACTCCAAACCGCCATTTAAGATGCAGGACTAACGTGCAGACCAACTCCCTCATGCTCATGCTGTCCTTTTTGTGCCTGCCTCTGGTCGCGACCGGCACCGAAAAGCCGAACGATCGTGCCGCCTACTACCAACCTGATACGCAGACGACCAATGACCTGCGACGCGTCCCGATGCCAAAGGGCTTTGGAGAGCCCAAAGGTGCAATTCTCATCCGCAATGCCCGGTTGTTCGACAGCACTGGCACCCCGGCCCATCCGGCGGCCATTTTGATTGAAGGCGGGCACATCACCCAGATCGCCGCTAACGAAACTGCTTTTGCCATTCCGAAAGGCGCCCAGGTCCTTGATGCCGCGGGCAAAACGGTCATGCCTGGGTTAATCGACCTGCACACGCATATGACCTACCTCGAGAAACCAGGATTACCCGGGCCATTGAGTGAGGAAAGTCAGTCCGACGCTGCATTACGTGGCATGGAACGGATGCGATACTTCGTCGAAAGTGGCATCACGAGTGTGCGTGACGTCGGCTCCCACGGCATGGCGCCGTACCAACTGAAGTTATGGCAGTACCTCGGTCGCATTCCTGGCCCCCGCATGTTCGTCGCGGGGCAGTTAATCGTCGGCACCGGCGGCCACGGCACTGAAAGTTTCACTTTCCGCACAGCGCCGGAATACCCTGAATCTCAGGTCTACGAAGCCAATGGTGCAGATGGGTTTCGAGCAGCGGTACGCCTGCAGTTTAAGCGTGGTGCCGACCTGATTAAACTTGCTAGTCACTTCAATGCAGAAGAGGTGAAAGCGGCGGTTGACGAGGCGCATATGCTTGGACTGCGTGTCACCGTGGATTCGGAAACCATATTCACCGATATGGCTGTGGCCGCCGGAGTCGATTGCGTCGAACATCCACTGCCACGCGCTGACGAAACCGTGCGCCTAATGGCAGAACATGGGATATGTGCTGACGTAACGCTTGTCCCATACCAATACATTCAAGACAGTGGCGGCTATTTTTTCTCGACCTCACGACGGTTCACGCTGACAAACGACAGCACATTCGCAATGGCAAAAAAAATGAAAGATGCTGGCGTGAAGCTCGGCATAGGTACCGATGTATTCTATGGTCTCTACAAAAGTCTGCCGCAGCCATACATCCAGGAGTTACACAACTTCGAACAACTGGGTTACTCCTCATCTGAAGCACTGATTACTGCGACGCGTACAAATTCAGAAATTTTGGGCATGGACGATCGACTGGGTACTCTGGAAGTGGGCAAACTTGCAGACCTCATCTTCGTTGACGGTCAGCCGGATCAGCGCGTGGATGATCTTGGCAAAGTGGATCTCGTGATCATCAATGGCGTGGTTGTCGTGCGCGAAGGACGTATCTACGTGCCGCGTCATGTTCAAGAGAAGGCACGCATTCAATGAGATGCCGAATCGCGAGTGCCATCCTGACCATCGGGATTGCCAGCGCTGCGAGCGCGCGCGACACACTACCGTCATACTCGATGATCCTACGTGGCGGCACCATCTATGACGGCTCCGGCACAATGCCCTTCATCGGCGACGTCGCGTTGCAGGGCGACCGTATCGCCCGTATTGCGCCACATATTAATGCCAGGGCGCCAGTAGAACTCGATGTGCGCGGCCAAGCGGTCGCACCAGGCTTTATCAACATGCTTGCCCATGTGCAGCAATCTCTGTTGATTGACGGCCGCGCGCAGAGCGATTTACGCCAGGGCATCACACTCGAAGTCATGGGTGAGAACTCCGCGGGCCCCTTATCCGCACCGATGAAGGCACGCCTCGAAACGCGCTTGGCTGGGTTGAATCTTCCGATCGATTGGACCACCTTCGGCGGTTACCTCGACAAGTTTGGACAGCACAACATTTCCGTGAACGTGGCTGCTTTTGTCGGCGCCAACACCATTCGCACCTATGTGCTGAATGAAGATGATGTGCAACCCAGCGCCGACCAACTCGCGAAAATGCGCAGCCTCGTGCGCGAGGCGATGGAAGAGGGGGCACTCGGCGTCACCACGGCGCTGATTTACGCGCCCGACACCTATGCCAAGACACAGGAACTGATCGAACTGGCACGCGAGTCGGCCCGCTGCGGTGGGATGTACATCTCCCACATGCGCAGCGAGGGCGATCGGCTGATTGAGGGCGTTCAAGAAACCATCGACATCGCACATGCCTCTGGTGCACCGGCCGAGATCTACCACCTGAAAGCGGCGGGTAAAGACAACTGGGCCAAACTAGATCAGGTCATCGCCCTGGTCGAGTCCGCCCGCCAGAATGGCACACGCATCACCGCGGACATGTACACCTACACCGCAGGTGCTTCCGGTCTCGACGGGTCAATGCCACCGTGGGTCCAGGACGGTGGGCGCGAGGCCTGGATCGCGCGTCTGAAGGATCCGGCGATTCGAGCGCGTGTCATTGCTGAGATGCGCGATCCCCATCCGCCGTGGGAAAATCTGATGATGAAGTCGGGTGCGGACGGTACCTTGCTCTTGGCGGTGCAGACCGATGCGCTCAAGCCCCTGCTCGGAAAAACCTTGGCGCAAATCGCTACGGAACGCAGCCAGAGCCCCGAAGACGTGGCGATCGATCTGGTTATCGCCGACGAGAGTCGCGTTGGCGTGGCCTATTTTTCGATGTCAGAGGATAACGTCCGCCGGCAAATTCGGCTGCCTTGGGTGAGTTTTGCGTCCGATGCGGATGCGCCATCGCTCGAGGGGCTCTTTCTAAAAATGGGCTACCACCCACGCTCCTTCGGCAACTTTGCGCGCCTGCTCGGCCGCTACGTGCGCACGGAAAAGCAAATCAGTCTGGCGGAAGCCATCCGCAAGCTCAGTGCGCTACCTGCCGACAATCTGTCCCTGCGCGATCGCGGCCGACTGCGGGTCGGCAACTACGCAGACGTCGTGGTGTTCGATCCCACCACCATACAAGACCATGCCACCTTCGCCGATGCCAAGCAGTATTCAACCGGAGTACGCTATGTCATTGTGAATGGCGAACTGGCTTTGAAAGACGGCGAGCCCACCGACACCCGGCCGGGGCGCGTCGTACGCGGTCGCGCCTGGACCGGCACCCCGAACGGCGGGTGCCGCGCGAGCGCCCATGACTGGAATTGGAGCCCATGACCACACTACGCCTACTAAACGCAGCCGCGGTGCGCGACCTACTGCCGATGCACGCGTGCATCCCGCTGATGCGCCGCGCATTCACCATGGTTGCGACCGGGGAGACCCTCCAACCGGTGCGCCAAGCGGTCCGTCACCCGGACGGACGCGGCCTGGTCGGCTGGATGCCAGGCTACACCACCGACCCGGAATGGTTGGGGGTTAAGGTGATGAGCGTCTATCCCGCCAACTTCGGTACCGCACTCGGCTCCCATCAGGGCATGGTCTTGCTATTTGAGCCGTTGCACGGCGAACCCGTGGCGATCCTCGATGGCCGTGAAATCACCGCCATCCGTACCGCGGCGGCCACCGCCGTCGCCACGGACGTTCTGGCCCCACCGAACGCTCGCACGCTTGGCATCTACGGCTATGGCGAGCAGGCATTGACGCACATTGAGGCCCTGCTGCAGGTCCGTAGTTTCGAGTCGGTACGTGTGTGGGGCCGCAATCTGGAACGGGCGCAACACTTCGCGGCCGACATGACCGCGCGCTTCGGCGTACCGGTCAGCGCAGTGAAGGATGGACGCGAAGCGGCCGCCTGCGATGTGATCTGCACCACTACGGCGGCACCGGAGCCGATTTTCTTTGCTGATTGGTTACGCCCCTGCCAACACGTGAACATCGTCGGCTCCAGCATTCCCACGACGAGTGAAGTAGACGAGGAGACCCTTGTCCGTGGCCGCTTGTTCGTCGACTTCAAGGACAGCACGCTAGCGCTAGGCGGCGACTTTCGTCGCGCCAAGGCGAAGGGTCTAATCGACGACGAGCACATCCTCGGCTGCATCGGGGATGTGCTGACTAACCGGGTCGCTGCGCGCCTCGCAGACACCGATATCACCCTGTTTAAATCGCTGGGGATGGTCAGCGAAGATCTGCTGGCCAGCGACTACATCTTGGCAGAGGCCACCCGTCGCGGGCTTGGCCAATTGGTGGAATGGTGAGCATGGATACACTCGGCGACCTCAGTACGCCTGCACTGATTTTGGACCGATCACGCTTGACGGCGAATGCCGAGCAGATGATCGGCCGCGCGCGGCGGGCTGTCGTGGGATTAAGGCCCCATCTCAAAACGCTAAAATCTATTGACGCGGCCCGCATCGCCATCGATCCCACGCATCAGGGTATTGCGGCCGCTACCTTGAACGAAGCGGCGTACTTCGCCGGCCACGGCATCCAAGACATTCAGATCGCTGTGTGCCTGCCACCGTCCAAGTTCGCGCGGGTCGCTGAGTTACTACGCCTGGCTGCAAAGGTGAGCTTTTTCATCGACTCGGTCGCGACTGCCAGCGCAGCCGCGGAATTTGCACAACAGACCGGCGCACCGTTACGCGTCTGGATTGAAGTGGACTGTGGCGGGTGCCGCACCGGGGTTGCGCCCGATGACCCGCAACTGCTGGCAATCGCCCGCGCTCTGGGCACCGCCGTCATCCTGGACGGCGTGGCAACCCACGCCGGCCAATCCTATGACGATCTTTCCCCGGACGCGATCGCTAACATTGCCGAAATCGAACGCCGCTCGGTCGTCGCTGCTGCGAATCATTTGCGCGCCGCCGGTTTCGTAGTGCCCGGCGTCAGTGCCGGCTCAACCCCAACCGTCACACACGCTCGCTCCGCCGAAGGACTGACGGAATGGCGCGCTGGCGTGTATCTAGTCGGCGACCTGTTTCAGGCCGCCGTGCAATCGCACGCGCTCACAGACATTGCGCTAAGCGTACTGGCAACCGTCATCAGCCATCATCCAGAGCGTGGCCAGTTGGTGCTCGACGCCGGTGGGCTGGCGCTGTCCAAAGATCGCAGCACGGCGGGACTACCGGGCCGTGATGGTGGCTACGGCTTGGTCACGGATCTAGACGCCCAACCGTTTGCGACACCACTCGTGATCACCGATACACACCAAGAACATGGCGTCGTCCACGGCGTCGACGCCGCAACCTTGCAGCGACTGCCCATCGGTTCGCGGGTACGTATCCTGCCGAACCATGCCTGCATGACCGCGGCGATGTATGCGCACTACGACGTGATCGATGGCGATCAGCACATCGTGGCCCGCTGGCCGCGGACCAACGGCTGGACATGAGCCCGACGGCAGCGGGGCCATGGGCGGCGCGGCGCTCTCTGACACTGGCACTGGCGCTGCTGCTGTTGGCCGCCGCCGGTGCGACACCGGCACCAGGCCCGCTCGAGACACCCGCTGCCTTCATCGTCCGCGCAGAACAGGAGTTGACTCTCGCAGATGCGGCCAACCAACGCGCACAGTGGGTAAATCAGACTAACCTCAACGAGGACACCAACTGGCTCGCGGCACGCGCCAGCGAACGCTTTACGGCCGTGCAGATGAATCTGGCACGTACCGCAGCGACCTATCGCAGTCGGGATATCGATCCGATCATCGCCCGAAAACTCGCCTTGCTTGCCGTGGCGGTGCGTTCGCCGGCACCCCCATCGAGCGATCAAGCCGGCCAGTGGGCGGATCTGCGCACACGCCTTGTCGCGCGTTACAACCAGCAGCGTGTGGTGGACGGCGAACGCATGCTCGGCTCCTACGGCGAGGTACGCCACGCCATGGAGACCACGCGCGACCCGGAGGCATTGCTGCATCTGTGGCATGAATGGCATGCCGTAGGCCACGATCTGGAAGACGACTACGCGCGTTACGTGGCGCTGTCGCGGCAAGGGGCCCAGTCACTAGGGTTCCATGACGTCGGCGAGTTGTGGCGTTCGGTCTATGACATGAGCCCCACCGAGATGGCCGCTGATACAGAGCGCCTGTGGGCAGAGATCCGTCCGCTCTACGCGGCACTGCACTGCCACACGCGCGCTGCACTCAGTAAGGCCTATGGGGCCGGTGTGCAGGCGCCGGCCGGACCGATTCGTATCGAGCTGACCCGCAATCCCATGGGCATGTACTGGGTCGGTGCGTACGATCTGCTCGCAACCGGTTTACCGACCCCCGGTTACGATCTGGATCATCTCCTCGAAAGTCACCCTTCGAGTGGCGAGGCGTTGGCGCACTACGCAGACCGCTTCTGGACCTCGACCGGCTTGCCCGCGATGCCCGCGTCCTTCTGGACGCGATCGTTGTTCGACAAGCCCAGCGATCGCACCGTCGCTTGTAGCGGTTCGGCGGCCATCGTCGGCGATCCGACGGACGTACGACTCAAAATGTGCGTCGGTAACAATGCGGTGGACTTCTCTACCGTGCACCACGAAGTCGGGCACGCCGTCTATGCATTAGCGTACCAAGAACAACCGTACTTATTTCGCGGCGCGGCCAACGACGCCTTCCACGAGGCCGTTGCCGATCTCGGCGCGCTGTCGATCACGCCGGCCTACTTACAAGCGATCGGTATAATTACGCCAGCCGAAGCCCTAGGCGCCGACCAAGATCTCGGCCTGCTGCTGCGCATGGCACTACAACGGGTGACGTTCCTCCCATTCAGTTTGATCGTCGACCGCTGGCGCTGGCAGGTATACGCCGGCGCGGTGCCGCCAGCGCAGTACGATGCAACGTGGTGGTCACTGGTCGCGCAGTATCAGGGACTGATGCCCGGCGAGACTCGTCCGGAAGGGTCTTTTGACATCGCCGCCCTGCCGCACATCACCAGTGACATCAGTTACATCCGCTATTTTTACGCCTACCTCATTGAGTTTCAATTGTTCAAAGCGGCCTGCGATGCCGCTGGCTGGACGGGGCCACTGCACCGCTGCAGCCTGTACGGCAACGCCGCGGCCGGCGCACACCTGCGGCCCATGCTCGCGATGGGCGCCTCACGACCCGGAGCCGATGCACTCGAGGCCGGCACAGGCGCGCGACGCGTATCCGCTGAAGGATTGTTGGCTTACTTTGCACCGCTGCGTGCGTATTTGGACGCGCAAAACCAAGAACGGCAGTGCGGCTGGTGAGCGCCGCACCGCGGTGTTAACGCGGCGCGAGGTGTTCCAACAGGAAGTCACTGCCGCGACCATATATTTCAACCAACTGTTCGAAGGTTTGGTACAAGTCGTGCGTTTGACCCGGCATCGCTTCCTGGCGCAGCGCGACGCCTGGTCGCAGCCGCTGTAGCGCACGCGCCAGCGTAGTGCCGTTGTTGAAGTCGACGTTCATGTCATCGTCACCTTGCACCAGATACACCGGCGAGCGCCAGCCATCAAGTTGCTCCAGCGCCGAGTACACTTGACCGTCGGGATCGGCGGTCATATGTACGCCGGCCATATCAAAACCCACCGTATACAGATCCGAGTGTAGCGCGAGCGCCTCCGCCGTCATGTAACCGCCCCAAGACAACCCGTAGATGCCCACACCGCGGCTTGCGTCTACGTCTTTGCGTGCGAGCAAGTACTGCGCGGCGCCGACGAAGTCTTTAATTTCGGAATTGCCAGCAAAGCCCCAGTCCGGCGCATTGCGGAACGCCTCACCGCGCATGATGCTGCTGCGGTACTCGACCGAGAGCACAACGCAACCGCGGCCGACCAGATATTGATTCATCTCATAGAGGTACTGATAGGCATCCATATAATGGAATCCCGGCAACATTTGTCGACGGATGCCGCCGTGCGAAAAAACCACCGCACAGCCATTGGCTTGGCGTGGCACAAACAACTGCCCGAATGCGGTCTTACCATCGGCGGCCGGGAACTCCACCAATTCAGGCTGCACCAATTGCGCGCCGGGAAAGTCGCTCGGGACTTTCGGCCATTCGGCCGTGCGCATGACCCCCCGATCACTTTGGATTACGACGCTCGGCGGGTTGGCCCAGCCCGCAGTAAGGTAGCCGACCGCACCGTCGGCCAGCGGCACGGGAGACCACTGGCTATACAATCCCTCCGTCAATGGTCGCGCAGGTTTACCGTCAAAACCCACACTCGCGAGGTGGCGCCGACCGAGATCGCCTATGTTGGTGGCATATAGGATCTGTTGGCGATCCAATGACAACGCAGCGGATTCGACCTCGCCGTCACCCGGAGTGAGCAGCGTCGCCTCACCACCGGACAGCGGCACCGAATACAAATGCCGCCAGCCGTCGCGTTCCCAAACAAAGCCGATGCGATCATGGCCCGACCAGAAGAGTTGCTCGCCCTGTTGGCTCGGCGCGTAGTCCTGATCGAGTGGGTAGTACACCGAGCCCACACCCTCGCTGGCCTGCCACACTTGGCGCGGGCTGAGATCCGCAACCGCAACGGTCCAGATCGCCCACGGCTGCGTGGAGCGCATCGGCCCGCAATAGCGCTCCCCGTTAGCGCAAATGTTGCGCTCCAATCCCGGCGAATCACTGGCCTCCCGAATGAACACCAGCCGTTGGCTGTCAGCGGACCAAACCGGACCATAGTCCGTATCGCTGCCGTGGGGAATAACCACCGAACGCTGCGTGGCGAAATCATGGACCTCAATACCCGTACCACGCTCGTAAGCCACCTGTCGGCCATCGGGCGAGAAGCGTAGCCCGGTGCGCGTGCCGGCGAGGAACTCGTGCGGCTCACCGACCCCCACGAGTTGCGGGCCCGACCAATGCAGCGAAGCCGACCACACCGCACCCTGCGCGCGCCACAGCACCTGACTGTCGTCGGGCGCGAACATCGGATCGTGACCGGCGCCGAGTAAACGGGCTTCGTCCCCCTCACTGGCAACCAACCAGACTTGTTGCGTCGGCAGATCCGGGACCGCGGTCGGATTGGGCGACTCGCCCTGATGGTTGACCCGGCCACCACGCACATAAGCGATCGCCCCACCGTGCGGCGCTACTGCGAGCGCAGATAAATCCCGCCCATCATCACCGGGTACATTGACCAATCGACGTGCTGCAGCAGCGAGCGGCTTGTAGTAAATATTCCATTGACCGGCTTCGCGACTGATGTACGCCAAGGAGCGCCCATCGCGCGCCGGCACCAGCGGATACACATACGGCGTCGCAAGCACCGACGCCAGTGTGAACGCTTCATCGGCGCGCTGCGGCGGTGGCTGATAAGCACCGAGCGCGAGGCGGCGCACGGGACGCGTGAGCTGCACATCCTCCAGCCCCTCGACGTGGCGGGTAAAGGTAATCTGGGTCCCATCGACCGACCAGACTGGATCGCTGTCGATGTCAAAGGACGGGTCTACATAATTGATGCGGTGGGTGGGCAAGTCATAGACGCCGATGTACTGCCAAGTATCTTCGGGCGTTCGATCCTCGCGCCAGACGCGCGTGTTTTCATACGCAAGGTGCAGCCCATCCGGCGCAAAGGCGAGAGCGCCAACCTGACCACGGGTGGTAAACAGCCGATCCGGTGCAGCCCACTCGGCGAGGCGCGTGGCGCGGGTCGCGCTCAGCACACTTTTTTGATCCGTCGATACCCAAGCAGCCCGTAGACCATCTGGCGTCAGTACCGCCATCGCCGGCGGCGACAAAAGGGGCTCCTCCGCACCTACCGGGGATGGCTCCAGCCAAGCCGCTAACAGCGTCATTCCCAGCAGCCACGGTCGCAGTGTGCGATGCAATGCCTTCTGCCGAATCAAGTCAACGATGCACACAATAAATTCCTTGCGGCGACTACGCCCGCGGCTGGGCCATTGGAACCGGCGCTACCGATTTAAACATGTGACGCTGCGGACAGCCACGGGCTGCAGCGCCCGCAGCGGACGCCGCATACCTGGGCGCCGGCTCAGCCGAAGGGGGCCACCCCGATCAATAGCAAATGGCCTTTGACCGCCATGAAGACATACAACACAAGACCGAGGACGATCGCGAGAGCGTCGTTCCAAGGAGAACTCGGCCGCACCGCACTGGCTTGCTGCGGTCGACGCTTGAGCGAAATCCGATCGACCACCGCCCAAACGAGCACGCTGCCGAACAAGACTGTCGAGGCGAGCGTACCGACCACGAGCAGATGCGCCAACGCCCACGCTTTGACGGCAACCAGCATCGGGTGCTTCAACGTCGTCTGCAGTCGGCCGGGCAAATAGGTGGCGAGCAGGCACGGAAACACCGGCAATAGCAGCAAGGCCGCGACATGACGTAAGGCCATCGGTGCCACCCACAGCACCTGCGGCACGAGCCGTGCGCTGGCATAGCCGCGGATGATCAGGGCCAAGCCCAACAACGCCACGACCGAGTAACAACCCCGCCAAGCGGCGCGTCCCCACCGCTCTGCCATCCCGTCACGCCAGCCGCGCGCCACGATGGACACCGAGTGAATACCGAGCAACGTGACCAGTCCCAGTACGAGTGTCAGCATGATCGACCCCTTCGCGTCAAAACGGGACCTTGAGCCTACACGCGAATCGTGCCCCGCATCACCTCAACAACGGCGCCACCCACATGCACCGAGGTCAACCGTCCGTTCGTCGTCACCGTACGCCCCCGCAGCACGGACCGCCGCCCCATATCCTCACCTTGGATCGCCAGCCAGTGGCGCTCGCCCTCCACAAGTTGCAGCGTCGCCAGCAAGGCCAAGGCCGCGACCGTGGCGCTCCCAGTGGCGGGGTCTTCCGGCACCTTGTCGAGCGGGGCAAACATGCGTGCCTGCAGCTGCTGAGTACCAGGCACGCGCACATAGGCGTAGACCCCGTCCAGAGCGATCGGCCGCAGCACCGCGGCATGGACTGCCAAATCGCCGCGCGCGCGCGCCAGGGCCGCCCTAGAGACGACCTCTACAATCAAAAATGGCAGCCCGACCGAGGCCCCGATCGGCGCGTGGGTCTGCGTGAGGATCTCGTCCGGGGCCAGTCCCAGACAGCGCGCGGCCGCCTCCACCGCAACGGGTGGCCCTGCAGTCAGGGGTTCGGGGGCCGTCAGTTCCGCACCCACGACGCGCCCGTCCGCCCATTGCAGCTGCACCGGCACAAGGCCCGCCAGTTCCTCAAACACAAATGACGCGGGCAGGGCGCGACCCGCTGCCTGCCATTCACCGGCCAGCACGACTGCGGTGCCCACATTCGGGTGACCTGCAAAAGGCACCTCGCAGGTCGGTGTGAAGATACGCACCCGCGCACTGTGCGCTGCGTCCTGTGGCGGCAACACGAACGTCGTCTCCGAATAATTGAACTCCGTCGCGATTGCTTGCATGGCTGCGGTATCGAGGCCCTCGGCGTCCAGCACAACCGCCAATGGGTTGCCGGTGAAGGGACTATCGGTAAAGACATCGACCGTGACGTAACGACGCATAGGAGTTCCACAACCGTTGGCCGGCAAGCATACCGCGCACTAGCGCACAAAAACCGCCAGCACACCAAGTCGCGCATTCAGTGTAACTTTGTAGTTTGCTCACTGGAGTTGCACCGATGCGCACCTGCTCGCGTTCCTGGATTGGATTTCTTTTGCTCACCCTGCCGTGGCTGGCCGCAGCAGCGGTGGCCGCCGAGCCCCAGCCAGATCCCATCGCAGGACTGGTCGGGCAACTCACTCTGGATCGCTACAAAGCGACAATCGAGGGGTTGACCCACTTCGGCGACCGTCGCGAGGGCACCGCCCGCAACCGCGCGGCCCTAGACTGGGTTGAGACGCAACTGCGCGCCTATGGCTGCAGTGAGGTAACCCGCCTCAATTACACCTTCGATCCCAACGCGCGCGAGCGACCCAGCGGCCCCCCGAAGGCCAATGTCCCCAACCCCGCCGTAGGTGGCGGGCGCTACCGCGGCACGCAAGCGATCACGGGTGTCAATGAAGACCCGACGCGACAGTCCGACCCGCAGTTGCGCGCGCTCAATCAAGAACCGTCCACACCCGGCGCACGCCAGGAGATCTGGTGCACCAAAATTGGCAGCAGCCATCCTGAGGAAATGTACATTGTCGGCGCCCACCTCGATGGTCATGGCTGGGGTGAGGCGGCCAACGACGATGGTTCCGGTTCGGCTATCGTGATGGAACTCGCGCGCATCCTGTCCGACCCCAAGGTGCACACCGAACGCTCCGTACGCTTCGCGCTGTGGAACAACGAAGAGACCGGCCTCGATGGCGCCTACGCTTATGTGAAGCAACGTAAAGCCTTGCAAGGGCGGGAGGACCCGCCAGGCTCTGGTCACTACCCCGAGCCACGCTGGCTCGGCATGATCCAGCACGACATGATGCTGTTCGACCACGGCCTACCCGGCACCGACGGCACTGTGGCGGCCACACAGCGTCGCGAGGCCGATGTAAACATCGAGTTTCAATCGCACGCCCATGCCGCGGACGGCGCCATGCGCCTGGCGTTCGCCTTCCAAGCGGCGAATGAGGCCTACGCGACAGACTACCCAGCCACCGTCAGCCCCCATATGACCAATACTGACAGCACGCCGTTCATGGACGTAGTCCCCTCCATCAGCTTGCGGGAAAACGAGCGCGGTCGGGAAATCGGTGCCGGCTCCGACCCGCATTGGCACCAGCCAACGGACCGCTTCAGCACCTTCAGTGACGCCGACTTCCGCCTCGGCTTGAATGCCGCACAAACCACCTTGGGGGGACTCGGTCGCCTCGTCGGGCTCACCGTCACGCCCTAGCCACTGCGCCGCAGGCGTGGTCCGCACAGTAAAAACGGACGGGGCAGCCCAGCCATTAAGCCACCCCGTCCAGTCATAGGCCGATGATCGTTCGCTGTGGTGCATCCAAAGCCGCGGCGTTGCACCAACGCTCGAGCGTCGTAACCGACATCTCGCCACGGGCCATCGCAGCCAGCAAGATCTCACCGGCTAAGGTGCGCCGCTCGGACTCCAATTGCCGGCGACTGCGTTCCATCGTCTTGTCCTCGCGCAATTTGACGCGCTGCCGTCGATTCTGCAACCGCTGCAATTGTCCCTGCAGCTTCTCGATCCGGTGATCCATCGTCTTGAGGTCGGTCATGGCGTTCTCCCAGTGATTTGGAAAACGCAGTGTCCTGTGCCGCGCCGGCGCACCGTGAGTCGCATAATTGCCGTGTTTATATAGAAATTCGGATATTTAATAAAAAGACAGAAAGTTTCTTAGAGCGGCAAGTCCTGCACATCTGGGGCAACCCAAGCGCGCCGCGCGGCCACGGACCAGAGTGTCTCTGGTCGCCAATACGCGAACGGCCACACCGAATTCGCCAAAGGCGAGGCGAACACGGCAGTCACCGAATAGGTGAGATCCACTCCAACGGGCAAGATGGCAAGAATAGCAGCCGTGCAGCGCAAATAGCCTAACGTCAGCGTCTCGTGATAACCGGCCGAATCCGTATTTGCAACACCAGACGCGTCGTTGTAACGCCGAATCATCTCGGGCATGTCGGCAATTGCGCCGGCAAGCCCGCGGGCGCGGATCAGCCACACGGCGGTCACCAAATGTGCCGTATGCGTCCATTCTGCGCGCGGCAGTGTGCAGTTGGCCATTGCGGACCCGATCGCTGCATAGCGCACATCCGACGCCGACAGCGTCATTGCCCCGCACCGTGGAGCGCTTGCTCTAGTTGATCGCGCAGGCCCGAAAGTCGGTTACCGGGTTGCCGTACCGCGGCGGCAACTGCTCCGGCTCGGGCAATGACGAGGGCTTGCTCGCGTGCACGCGTGACCGCGGTATAGAGCAATTCGCGCGAAAGCATCGGCGAATCCGCCTCCGGTAAAATCACCGCGACTTGCGCAAACTCCGAGCCTTGGGACTTATGTACCGTCATCGCGAATGCCGTGTCATGCGGCGGCAATTGCGCGAGGGGCACCGAACGCACCCCGTCTGCTCCGGCGGGGAACCAGACCCGCAACTGCCCCGAGGCGTCCGGCAAGGTCACGCCAATATCGCCATTAAATAAGTTCACCACCCGATCATTACGGGTGACCAGTACCGGACGCCCGCGATACCAAGGACCACCGGTCAACGTCTGCACACGCTCACGCATGGTGCGCGCCAGCCATTGGTTCAAGGCATTCACGCCCCATGGCCCCTCCCGCATCGCTGCGAGCACCCGAAACGCATCGAAGGCGCGCAGAACGGTCAACGGATCCGCATCGCTTGCCGCAGCCGCGTAATACGCCGCATAGCCCGCACGCAGGCGCTCGATGACCGCCACATCCGGCTGCGCCCCCCGCGGCAGGAGCCATTCCAACGCGGGATCTTTCGCGCCAAGTTCGGCGAGTGAGGCGTCGGCATCCCCCGCTTGGATCGCCAGCGCAAACCGACCAATCGCGGAATCGCGGTGGAAGCGATAATTCTTTTGAAACCAGATCACGGAGTCGGCCATCGGATCGAGCGGATCGATGGTTGCATCAATCGCCTCCTCGGGCACCTGCGACCACTGCGCGAGCGCATGCCGCATCGGCACGGTCAGCGCCTGCGTGGCGCACAGTTGCGAGAACACGGCCCCAGACTCCACCGCTTCTAACTGGTCCCGATCGCCCAGCAAGATAATGCGCGCGTGATCGGGAATGGCTTCGAGCAAATGGGTCGCAAGCGATACGTCCAACATCGAGGCCTCGTCGATGACCACGACATCGAACGGTAGCCGATGTGCCGCGTTGTGGCGGAAACCGCGGAGGCCAGAACCGAGCAATCGATGCACCGTGGTCGGTACCTGCGCGAGGCGCGCCTGCAGCGCAGCCGGCAAGGCGGCAGATTTTTCCGCCAACGCCGCGCCAAGGCGGGCGGCGGCTTTGCCAGTCGGCGCAGCCAGCGCAATCCGACAGCGCGGATCTTCCGCCACCAGACACGCCAACAGTTTAGCGACTGTCGTCGTCTTGCCCGTCCCAGGGCCACCGCTCACGACCAGCAAGCGACGCCCCAATGCCACCGCCACCGCCAATCGTTGCCACTGACTGCCGTCGGTCACGAGTGGATCGAACAATGCGGCCAACAGTGCGAGACCCGGACCGGTAATCGTCGGCTGCAAACCCGTTAACGACACCGCAAGGCGCCGGGCGAGTCGCGCCTCATAGTCGTAGTAACGATGCAGATAGAGCCGATCGGCAGCGTCAAGCACCAGCACTGCCGTGGCGCGTGCATCCGGCGCCGCAACAAGCCCCGTGCCGAGCAAGAGCGCACGCAGCGCGCCGACCTCCAATTGGGTCGCTTCGGCCACTTCGCTGAGTCGCGCGCAGACATGCCCCTCCGAGGTACGTTGGGCGACCACAGCGCCCGCTGCAGCCAACACCTCTGCGTGTTGGGCAGATACATTGCTGGACAATGCCCAGTGCACCAATCGGCCTGAAAATGCGGCGGCGATGTTGACCGTGACTGCACTCATACGGCATCCATCTCCCCGCCCAGCAGCGAAGAAAGCGCTTCAATCAGTGATCGGGGCGCACGCCAGAAATAGACGCCTGCCCCCGGCCACAGCGGACGCACCCCACGCACGAACAAATACAACGTCCCACCCAAATGCCGGTCGTAGTCGTAATCGGGCACCCGTCGATGCAGGAACCGATGCAAGGCGACCGTATAGAGCAAATGCTGCAAGTGATAGCCATTCGTCGCCATCGCTTGGGCAACACCGGCTGGCGCATAATCGGCGGCAGTGTCGCCCAAATAATTCGATTTCCAGTCGATCACATAGTATTGACCGGCGTGCTCGATAATCAGATCGACGAAGCCGCGCAAGTAACCACTGAGCGTCGTAAAATGCAGCATCGGTACCGACACCTGATAGTGGTCCAGGAGGGCGCCCAAGGAAGCCGCATCCAGATGATGCGCCGGCAGACTGAACTCCCATTCAACCAACCGACGCGTCAACGGCACCGTTTGCAGCGCAAATCCAGGCGGTAGCACGGTCTCTGTCACATCCCGAAGTAGCATCTGCAATTGGCGGATTGGGGTCCCAGACTTCGCACTCGCCGCGCCACCCGGGGGATGCTGGGCCAAGGCCTTCGCACACACGGTTTCCCAGAGTAGTGCGTCCGTAAAGTCCGCATTTTCAAACATTGCATGGATACATTCACCGGCCTTGGCGCCGCGTGGAAACAACAGAATATCGTCATCTGGGATCTGGGCCACCGGTGTCGGCCCCGGCTCTGCAATCAGCCGCGTGTCACGATCTACTGCCGCGGCCTCGTGGCCGCTGCCATGCATCAAACCGCTATAACTGCCGATCCGCCACGGGTCCTGCACCGGACGTGGTAAAACTTTTGCCATGATCGACCCCGGTAAGCGATCCGTGGTAACCACGGGCACACCCGTCATCAACGGCAAAGGCGCAAAAAGCATCTCCGGATTCAACCCGGCCAGCGCCTCCCAAATCGCGTCGACCTCCATCACCGTCAGCTGCGACTTCGTATGCTGTTCATAACTTTCTGCACGCGTCACCAACCATTGCAGCGCGTTTTTGGAAATGGGTTTTAGACTCGTGCCCCTACGATAGGCGCCAACCACGAGGTAACAGCGGTGCACCGCCCGGGTGAGGGCCACATACAGGAGACGCAACCGCTCCTCAAACTTCGCTTTTTTCACCATGTTCTGGGCTGACTCGACGGAGGCGGCATCGTCCCGGTAGTCGATCAGAAAACCGTTTTTTTCCTCGTAATATTCGTACGCAGCACCCCGATCCTGGTCACTCCCGAGAAAGTCATCCCACAAGGACGGACAAAATACGATCGGGTACTCCAGACCCTTAGCGGCGTGTATGGATACGATTTGCACGAGATTACGATCGGACTCGAGCCGCATTTGGGCCGCATCATCGGCCGACTCATCAGCACGCGCTGTCTGTAGCCAGCGATGCAGCCGATCGGCAGTGGGATGCTGTTCTGCGGCAGTGTGGAGCAGTTCAATCAAGTGGCGCAGATTGGTCAAGCGCCGCTCGCCCAGAGGGCCCGTGAGTACGCGTTGCTCCACCGCGTACTCCAGCAACACCCGGCGTAGCATCACGCCAACCCCACGGCGCTGCCACAAGTCCCGATAGCGAACAAAACGTTCGACATGATCAACCAGCGCCGTCTCATCACTTGCAAGACCGGCAATCTCCGTTGCCGTCAGCCCCAGCAGGGCTGTGGCGAGCGCCGCTCGCACCAATCCCAGGCGGCTCGGCTCAAGGACGGCCGCCAGAATCCGATCGATCTCTTCGGCTTCGTCGGTTTGGTAGACGCTGTTTTTGGAAATTTCCACGGCGCCGATTTGCAGACGTGCCAACTGTGCACGCACTTCTCGACCGCGGACGCGGGTCGGGACGATGACTGCGATATCGCCAGCGCGCAGTGGACGGCCGTCGTAGTGAACCTTCCCATTCTCCGCATCGGCGAGCAAGCGCGCAATCTCTGCCGCCGTGGCGGAGGCTGCCTTAGCGCGCGCCTGCTGCAAGGACGCCACGGCGTCCTCACCAACCGAAGACAAGGTCCACAGGTGTAAAGCGCCGCGTTCGGCGCCGTGATCCACGAACGGGGGCCTCGATTTCTTGCCCAGTTCGAGTGCGTGATACCGCAAGTTCGGGTTTAGGAAGGCCTGTGGCCGATCACCGAATAGTGCGTTTAAGGCCCTGAGGTACTCTGCTGAAGAACGTTGGTTTTCATTCAGCGTGTGGATCGCCTGCGCTTGGTGGCTTGCGGCAAAGTAGACGTTGAGGTCGGCGTTGCGAAAGCTATAAATCGCCTGCTTCGGATCACCCACCAAAAAGAGCGTGCCAACGTCCGCATAGATAGCCGAGAAAATACCGTACTGCAGCGGGTCGGTATCCTGAAACTCGTCGACCAACGCGATTGGGTAGCGCTCGCGCAGTGCCGCTGCGAGTGGACCGCCCGCAGCGCCCGTCAAGCGCTCGTACACTAGTTTGAGCAGGTCATCGAAGGCTAAGACGCGCCGTGTGCGCTTGGCTTGGAGCACTCGCGCGGGACCTTCCTCGACCACGTAGCGTATCAGCGCCATCCAGGCAGCCTGCAGCCCCGCATCACGCGTTTTCAGCACCTCGAGCAGGTGGGAAGCGAGATCGAAGAAGGGATGTGGATCCACGGGCGCTTGCCGCGCCTTCGGCTTGTGCTTGGAGGTCGCGTAACGATCGAGACGAGACACTTTTTTTGTCGGCGATAAGACAGCGGCTAACGACTCCGTCTCAAACACCTGTTCCCATTGCGCCGCGCCCTCGGTAAGGCTTTTTAGGTTAAAAATGCTTGCATTGAATCGAGGAAGACTTGCCTCTAGACAGGCGAAAATGGCACTCCGATTCTGCAACCACATCGTACGTGCGGCTTGAAACTGCTGTTCGTCTGCATCGGAAATATCCGTGCCCGTTACCGCGGCCGTAGGCCAGACCAGATTGGCCAAGGGTTTGGCGAGGCGCCGTTTCAGCTCCACCCCTAATTTTTTTAACGTATTCGTATCCCACAACCGAGTGGCCATCGCCACATTCGGCGGCTGTTGCACCAACCATTGCCGATAGAGGTCCGCCAATACGGCATGCCGGACTTCGGCATCATCAGTCTGCAACTCCAGCGCGAGCGGCATCCCCGTTGCAAAGGGATCATCGTCCAGCACACGCTTACAAAAACCATGAATGGTATAGATTGCACTTTGATCAAACCCGGCGATGGCCAACTCGAGAATCTGGATCAGGTCTGCGCTGTTGCGCCCCTCGCTCGCATAGCGCGCGAGCAATGCGCGTAGCGGCGCATCAGCCTCTGGCTCACCCGGGTTTCGCAATCGGTGCAAGGCGCCGGACAATCGGGTCCGAATACGTTCCCGCAATTCGGCGGTCGCCGCATTGGTGAAGGAGACCACCAGAATCTTTTGCACATCCGCTGACTGCTCAATCAAGAGCCGCAGATACAACAGGCAAATCGCATAGGTCTTGCCCGTACCGGCACTGGCTTCCACCAGGCGCACCTGATTCAGTGGGCCGTTGATTAGATCGAGCGGCGCCGAGGTCATGGCACGTCCCGCTGCAAGACAGCCAGCAAAGGCGCGAGAACCTGCATCGAAAGGGATTCGAATGCAGTACCCAGCGGATCATCGACACCCCGTAGCGCCAATTTCACGGCTGCCTGCGCCGATTCCCCCGTCACCAGACTGAATTGGGAGTCTTCCCAAACCTTTTGGGCGGCCTTGCGATTGCCCCCGTTCTCGGCAAAGGCCAGCGATGACTTCGGGTAAAAGTGCAGGGGCTGTTGCAGTCCCTGCCGATACAAGGAGAGCAACGTTCCCATAACGTCCCGCGCTGCGTGCACGTGCTGCAGGGTCGCCAGTTCCCCACGGAACAGCTGCCGGGTCACCCCCGGCATGCCAACAGGCAGCGCGCAACACAGGGCCACATGTTCCACCCAAGTGCCTAATAGGGTCGACGCGCTCGGGCGCGCCGGAGAGACGCGCAGCAGTCCAGAACTACGCAAGTCGGACCACGCGCCCGTGAGTCGCAGTGGCGCCCCGTCGATGACAAAGTCGAGCTGCATCTCATGCAATGGCAGCACCACACCGATGCTGTACTGGGCCACTTGAGCGGCATACTCGACCGCCGAGTGCACCAATTGCCGCGTTGCCACCCGCCCGAGCACCCCAGAGGGCACCTCAGGACTGGCCATCACGTAACGGCGCAGACGTTCGGCATCCACACCGGCGCATGCCGCCGCAAACAATCGTGCCTCAAGACCGCGGTCGCGATCCCAGTCTGGGAGTAGGGGCTCTTGGACGGCCAGTTCCTCCACGGCACGCGCCAAGGTGAGATTGAGTTGGCGCTCGACCAGGTAAGCGGCTGGACCCCGGAAGAAGCGCGCCAAATCGTCGACAGCAAGTTCGAGGACGGGTGCCGTCGCAGGCAAGTTGCCGGTGAAGAACGGCCGACGCGGATCCTCCGCTACGTCGGATTCTGTTGCGGCTTCACCGCCTTCGTCGCTGTACTCTCCACCCTCATCTTCATCGTGGTCCGCGCTACTGGCGAACCGTTCGAGGGAGGGCTGCTCGAGGCGACTGCGCTGCGCGCTCGCTAGTTCCGCGTTGTAGCTATGGCGACGTGGATCGGCAGGATCAAAGTGAGCTGACGAGAAGGCCTGTAGCGGGTGAGTGATCACGAGACGCGCGCGCGCCGCCTGCAGCGCCAGTAGGCGATCTGCGCCGGACAGTCCCTCTGCAATCGCTGCCGGCAACAAAACGTCTAGCAGTTCGGAGACCACCATCGACGGCGGTAGTACCGCGTTGGTGCGATCATTGAAGCCGGTATAAGACAGGTGCAGCACATCGCCCACCGCAACAAGGTGGTCCAGAAACACGTTCCGATCATCCAGACGGCGCTGACGGTCCTGTGCACGCGGCTCGCGCGCCATCAAATCAAAATCCACAGCCCGCTCGGCCCGTGGATAAGCGCCATCATCGAGTCCCAGAATGCAGACGACCCGGAATGACAGTCCCCGCAAGCTCGATACGGAAGCCACCGTGACGCCACCGCTCGGTACGCCACCGTGGGCCGGATCTTCGAGTGCCGATGCCAGCGCTGTTTGCACCACCGCCAAAGAGAATGTCGCTGCTGCATCCGCGCGCTGCATGGCCGCACACAGCGCCTGCACACTGTGACGCGTCTGCGATAACTCTTCGACCTCATCGCCTGCTTGATCCGGACTCAAAAAGTCGTCCAGCGCCTGGTTCAACAGATCGGACCACGCAGAGGCGGTACGCGGGACCGACACTGTCGTTACGAACTCAGCCAGCAACTGGACGTATGCATCCAGGGCGGCCAGGTCAATGGCGGCGGGGTCCACGACGCCGGCCGCGGGCAGCAGATCGTCTAAAAGCGGATCGAGTTGCCCGGCAGGCAAGGCATACGACAGGAATAATCGATCCAGACCCTCCGTGAGGGTGTGCCGGCGACCGTCCGGCAACTGCACCCGCGCGCGATGCGCAGCATCGACTCCCCACCGGTACCCAGAGGCCTCCAGCCAGACGCGTAGCGTCTCCAGTCGCTCCGCATTCAGTCCAAACCGGCGTGCCACCAACGGTTGCGTCAGCAGGTTCCAGGTGGCGTCCGCCTCCAATCGAGATCCCGCGAGGCTGAGCAAGGCGCACAACGTACGAGCCGCGGTATCGGCCTGTACACGGGCGCGCCCGGTGATCAGGTAAGGAATCCGACGCGATTCAGGGAGCGCCGAAAAGACCGCGTCGACCATCGGTGCCGCCGTCTCCAGATCCGGCACGACGATCAAGATGTCCGATGGATGCAGTGTGCCTTTTTGTTCCGCGTCGTCGGCAAAAAGACCGAGTAGGCGGTCCACCACCACCTCGAGTTGACGGGTCAACGAATGACAGACATGCACCTCAAGGCTGCGATCGGTGGGTGCCACGACCAGAGAACCCGCGGGCAGATCCTCTAGATGCAGAATCGAGCGTTGCAAGCGCGCCAGTACCGACTCGCCTACGGGCTCTGCATAGCCGGTGAGATCACCCTGCTGATCATCACCAAACGCATCCACCAAAGATTTAAAATAAGCGCGGGTCGGGCCCGCCCAGGCCGCCAATAGGGGATTGCCAACCTCATGACCAGCGTCCTGCCCCAACGCCCGCAACTGCGCCAAACGCCGCGGCGCCACGATCTCGGCCCAGTACTCCTGACAGGGATTGAGCACATACAGGTGGATCTGTAGATGCGGAGCCAAGGCATGTAGCCATTCCACATGCAGTGGCGGAATCGAGGGCAGTGCGAGCAGGTGCACCGCACGCGGCAACAAGGCGGCCTTCTCGGGGTCCTGCAGCGCCGCAATAAACTGCTGACGGGGATGGCGATCCTGCGCATTGAGTCGCGCCAGCAGCGCTTGCCATAGCGCCGATTGCCAGACCACATCCGCAGCGGCAGTGCCGGTGAGCACTGGCAAGGCAGTGTTCCCAGCCGCCCAGCCCTCCAGCCAGTCACTGCGATAAGTAATGTACTGGTCGTACAAGGCGGCGATACGGGCGGCTAACTCGTACCGCATTACCTCGTCTGCAGCACCCAAGTACTGGGCGAGCCGCGGGTGCGCCACAACGAACGCCGGCTGACCCAACACCGCCAACACCTGCCAGGTCAGATTCGCTGGCTGGAACGGTGACTCGGCTTCAATCCCCGGCACAACGCGGCCCACCATCTGCCACAGCCACCGACCCAAATTATTGAAAGACAGGTTGGCGCAAATGCCCTGCTTCTGGGCAATCGACAGCTGCAGCGCACGACGCACGGCCACACTGGGAACCAGAACCTCGTCCATATCAAAGACGCCAGCACCCGACTGCGCCAGTTCACGCAGAAGTCGATCGGTCAGTACCGGCAGGCAGTTGGAGAAGTAAAGGTGCAGCATTGCCGTTGGGGTTGCCGGGTCCGCAAAAGGGCGGCCGGAGCGTTGACAGTTCTACCCGGAATGGCGCCTAAAGCAAGGGGGATTACCCCATAAGGGAGATCAAAAACTGAGCCGGTCCCACAGAGTTCATTCCTATCTACCAGGATCCGTGCGCATCGGCCACACAACGCTTAGGATTGTGCTTCCTATACAGGTCGGATGTCCTATGCGTCGCACCATCGACTTTTTGCTGCATGACTGGCTCCAGGTCGAGTCCCTGACGCATCGGGAGCGGTTCAAAGACCACTCCCCAGAAACGTTTTCTGCGGTCCTGGATACCTGCGAGCGGGTTGCGCGCGAGGTGTTTGCCCCTGTCAATCGCATTGTCGACGTAGAAGAGCCGCGCATGAACCCAGACGGAAGCGTCTGGCTACCTGAGGCTGCCTACACCACAGCGGTCGCGTACCGAGACACGGGGATGATCGCCGCCACGCAAGACTATGAATACGGTGGGTTACAGATGCCCAGCGTCATCGAGACCGCCGCAAACGCGTTCTTTGCCACTGCCGGGATTGGACTCGGCGGGGGAGCCATGCTCACCACCGGCAGCGCCAATCTCATCCTTGCGCATGGGTCAGCAACTCAAAAGGATCTATTCGCACGCCACCTGTTGTCCGGTCGTTGGTGCGGCACGATGTGTCTATCCGAAACCCAGGCCGGATCGAGCCTCTCTGACATCGTTACTCGAGCGCTGCGCGACGGCGAGGGGAGCGACGCCGATCCGTTCGGGCCCCGATACCGACTCCACGGCAACAAGATGTGGATCTCCAACGGCGAGCACAACCTCACCGAAAATATCGTCCATCTGGTGCTCGCTAAGATTCCCGGACCCGACGGCCGACTCATCGCCGGGGTTCGCGGCATCTCCTTGTTTATCGTTCCGAAACGCCTGATCGATGCAGACGCTCAACTGACGGGCGAACACAACGACGTCGCGCTGGCGGGCCTGAATCACAAATGCGGCTACCGTGGCATGCCCAATACGCTGCTCAACTTCGGCGAAGGCCGGCACGCCGTGCGCGGCGCACCCGGCGCCGTTGGCTACCTCGTTGGCGAGCCCGGGCAGGGCCTGTCGTACATGTTCCACATGATGAATGAAGCCCGGATCGCCGTGGGACTCGGCGCCGCGTCAATCGGTTACGCGGGCTTTGCGGCCAGTCTGGACTACGCGCGCAACCGCCGCCAAGGCCGACCCATCGGGGCGGCGGGCAAAGACCCGCTCTCGCCACCCGTGCGACTGATCGAACATGCGGACGTACGGCGTATGCTGCTGGCGCAAAAAACCTACGTGGAAGGCTCACTTGCACTGGTTCTCTATGCCGCCCGACTCGTTGATGAAGTGCGTACGGGGGAGGGTGCAGCGGCCAGTGAGGCCCATCGTTTACTGGAAGTACTGACGCCGGTGGTTAAAAGCTGGCCGAGTCAGTACTGCGTGGAGGCCAATAGTCACGCGATCCAGATTCATGGCGGTTACGGTTATACCCGCGACTTCCCCGTCGAACAGTACTGGCGTGACAACCGGCTCAACATGATCCATGAGGGCGCGCACGCGATCCACGGCTTGGACCTCTTAGGCCGCAAAGTCCGTGTCGATCAAGGTGCTGGACTGGCGCTCTTTGCGCGTCAGGTCGCAAAGACCGCCAACAGCAGTACCGCCTACCCTGCGTTGGCTGACTATGGGCGAGCACTCGAGGCTGCACTGCGCCGCCTCCTAGCCGCCACCGCGGCGGCCTGGTCAGTGCCTGACCCAGAAATCGCACTCGCCAACGCGACCCCCTACCTAGAAGCCTTCGGCCACGTCACCATCGCGTGGCTATGGCTGGATCTGGCGGTCGTGGCGATGCAGAAATTGGACGGGGCAAGCGAAACAGCGGCCTCACACCTGCGCGGCCTGTTACAGGCGACCGCCTACTTCTATGGCTATGAATTGCCGAAAATAGACGCTTGGCTTGCGGTGGCCGCCGCCCGTACACCCACCTGTTTGGAAATGCAGGACGAGTGGTACTGACCGCCGTCACTTGCCAGACGACCCGACCCCCGCGCAACCACACGTAAATAGCGCACCTGCGTTACAGTAACAGTCAACTTGGAAATGAGACTCGCTATGCCGGCACCATCACACCTGCTTCTTGCCCTGACGCTGGCCGTTTCAGCGGCAAGCTTCGCCGAAACAACAGTATTGACAGCGGCACACTATCTGGACGTCGAGGCAGGACAGCTCGTTTCACCCGCTGAGATCCGCATTGACGGAGAACGCATCGTAGAAGTGGGGAAGGCGGTCAACCACCCCGCAGGCACACGGGTGATCGACCTTGGCAACCGCACCCTCATGCCGGGACTCATTGATGCGCACATCCACTTATTCCTGCACCCTGGCGCTCAGGACTTGCAGACCCTGCAGGAATCCGCCCCCGCCCGGACGATTCTCGCGCTCGCAGCAGCGCGAGATGATTTGCTGGCTGGCTTTACGGCCGAGCGCGATATGGGTAGCGAGGGCGCAAACTCTGCCGACAGTGCGGTGCGCAATGCCATTGATAGCGGTCTGTACCCCGGACCGCGCTTGCGTGTGTCCGGCAATGCGATCGACATCGTCGGCGGCCATGAAGATGCCATCGCCTTCAACCCCAATGCCCATGTGCCATCCAATGCCGACTATGCGACCACGGCCGATGATCTGGTACGCGTAATGCGCCAGCAGCACAAAGAAGGCTCTGATTTTGCAAAAATATACCAGACCGGTCCCGATGAAATGCGCAACGGCACCTTGCACACACCCTATCAATATTCGATAGCGCAACTAAAAGCCGCGGTCGAGGAAGCGGCGCGACTAGGCACCGTTGTCGCCGTACATGCGACGGGCGAGCCCGGCGCAGGGTACGCCGCAGAAGCGGGTGTCGCGTCCATTGACCATGCGCTGCAACTGAGTGATGCCACCATGGCGTTGATGAAAAAGCAGCAGATTCCTGCCGTACCGACCTTGACCTGGTACGAGTACTACTCCACCCGGACGCCCGCCGAAGCCGCCAATAGCCAATCCGCAGCGATCTACGCGTACAAACTCAAGGAGTTCGCCAAGCAGGTCAAAGCAGGTATTCCCTTTGCGGTCGGCTCGGATGTAGGACCCTTCGCCCACGGCACGCAAGCACGTGAATTTGAATTGATGGTCCAACACGGAATGACACCGGCTGCCGTGCTGCAGGCAGACCTGATCAATGGCGCCAAACTTTTGGGATGGAAAGACGACATCGGACAACTCAAGTCTGGCTATTACGCTGACATCATCGCGGTCGAAGGCAACCCCCTCACCGATATCACCACGCTGAAGACCGTTCCTTTCGTGATGAAGGGCGGTGTCGTGATCAAGGCAACTATTCATTAGCTACTTTGGCATACCGTGACACCGGCCTGAATCGCCCAAGCCGCAAAGCAGCAGATCGGGCCAATCCGATGCAAAGACTTGTAATGAGACCTAGTGATTTTCGCTCAGTGCGGTTGCGACCGCATTGGCTTGACATATCTGGGCGTACAACCAAGCAGGACGAATAGATGCCATGCGCAAGTTAACGCTCGCAATTGCAATAACGACTGCGGTGCTCTGCGCAGTTGCGATTTGGTTTTGTAGCCTGGACAAGGAAACCCGTGGATTTATCGCCACCTTCCCGACCAATACCGATCTACTGACTTGGCCCCAATCGCAACGCGATGCGGCGTTTCGAGCAATGGATCGTCTGCCCGTGTTGTTGCATGCACGTGCTGTCTCACCTTCACAGACGCCACTTGCACTACCGTTGGGAAAGCCGTTGGTGATCCCTGGCATCGCCGCGTATCTCGCCGCACAACATGCAGCAGGTATCGTAATCCTGCAAGACGGTAAAGTCCGATTGGAACGCTACGGACTCGGCTTCGAGGCGGCAGGGCGATGGACCAGTTTTTCGGTTGCGAAATCGTTTACTTCCACGCTCGTCGGCGCCGCGATTCAGGACGGATATATCAAAAGTCTAGAAGACAAAGTCAGCCAGTACGTGCCCGACTTGCGGGGCTCTGCCTACGACGACGTCACCATCCGACAATTACTGACGATGAGTTCCGGCGTCCAATGGAATGAGGACTATGAGGACGTCCATTCCGATGTGTCCCGCTTCAATGATGCCGCGCCCGACCCGGGCGTAGACGCCACCGTCAGTTACATGCGCAAGCTCCCACGTGCACACCCAGCGGGCGCGGTCTGGAACTACAACACCGGCGAGACGAACTTAGTGGGCGTACTGATTTCATCGGCCACCCGCAAATCGCTCTCTCAATACCTGCAGGAGAAAATCTGGCGGCCCGCCGGGATGGAAGCCAAAGCGACCTGGCTTTTGAGCAAGACCGGACAGGAGATTGCGGGCTGCTGCATCCAGGCAAGCACGCGTGACTTCGCTCGCTTCGGCCTATTCGTGCTCGCCAACGGCAGCCCGCAAGGACAGCAGATCGTACCGACCGATTGGTTCGCCGAAGCCACACGCAAGCAGCAGGGCATCGGTGTGAACGGTATGGGCTATGGTTTTTTCTGGTGGACCTACGACGATGGGTCCGTGGCTGCGCAGGGCATCTACGGGCAGGGCATCTTTATCGACCGGGCCCGTCGGTTGGTGATTGCTTCGAACGCGAACTGGGCGAGGGCTGACAACGGTCCGGAACCCGAGGCCCGTGAAGCCTTCTATCGGAGCGTACAGGCAGCGATCGACGCCGGGCAGTAAGACCCGCCATCGGAAAGAGAACGCTACGCAGCCCGCTTACCGGGAGCCGGCACCCACGCACGCTCCCTAACACGCGTCAGGGTGGGGCTCCACGGAGGCCCGAGAACGCGGCTCGCTCGGTCAGCGGCCGTCCGGTGGCCGTCTCAGGTGTGCTCGAGGGTTGCGCACTCGCGGGCAGCAGCGATCATCGCGCGCAGGCGGCGCTCGTGAACGATGAGCAGGCGGTCGTCGTAGAGCCAGCGCTGGGCAAACCCGAGCAGGCGCTCGCGGTCATCGGTGCGGGCGAGTTCCTCACGCAACACCCGGACGAGGGCGCGTCGGTGATGATCGGTGAGCCACTGAAACCCGAGCGCATCGCAGGCGACCTGCTGGCGCTCAATCGATGTTGGTGCCCGACGCTACATCGCGCAGCGACGCGAGGTCAGGTGCTGCGACGCCCACGCGCTCGCCGAAATGCCGCCAGAGCAGCGGCGGGCGATCCGAACCGCGTCGAGGAGCCTGCCGCTCATCCGCAGAAGGCCGATCTACAGAGCGAGCCCGCGCTGGAGCTCAGGCCGACGGCGGTCCTCGGTGATCCGGGCCTCCTCGGCCGAGAACTGGAAGAACACCTCGACCTCGAAGGCCGTCAACTCGCGCGGCAGGTGCCGCAGACCAAGAAACGTCGCGTGCCAGCTGTCCATAGCGCACCCCCCAATCGGCGCACGATAGACCCCTGCAAAGCACGATCCGCAAGTCGTTGATGAGAATGTGTTTTACGCATGGCGCGCGGAGTCGAACGGCCGGCTAGTTCAGATTTGACATAATCTATATTATGCGTAGTACAAGACGCTGCAGCGCACCATAATCGCGACCGATGCCGCGAAAGTCCTATAAGGCGATGATTGTTACCTTGGGGCCGAAGCGGTCCAGCAGCTCGGCGCGTGGGTCCTGCGAACGTAATGCCTAAGAGTCCGTGAAGTCCAAAAATTCAGCACTGGGCGCATCTCGCCGCGAAGTTATCCACACCAGTGGCACTTTTTTACACGAATCTTCTCGCCACACCATCGAGGAACACTATCCCGACTTCATGCGGCTCGCCCTCGCCATCCACAGCGGGAAACTCGCACCCCCCTCTGCAGTCCTCGCGCGCGTCAACAGCCAAAGCAACCGCGTTCCTGTTGCGCTGGACCTGTGACAAGGAGCTGCGCAGCAGCGTGCACAAGGGCACCACGAAGGTCGAGCGCAGCCACTAGTTCACGAAGTACCTGAATTTCGGCGGCGCGGGCGGCCTGCGGACCAATAGCCCGGCCGAACAGGAAAAGGCGATCGTCTACAATGAACTCGTCGCCAACGCGGTCGCCTTGCAGACAGTCGCCGACCAGACCCAGGCGCTGCATGAGCTCCGCCGGCGCGGGATCGAAATATCACCGGCGGATCTGGCCTACTTCAGTCCCTACCCGACCAGCCGAGTGACGCGATTTGGGGAGTACCCTTCGACCGTGAAGGTGGACCCGAAGCCGCCGATCCGGGACCTACCGTCAGGACCGTGCGCGGCTCCCGGGTTGGTCGTCTGAAATTGGCTGCTGGGGCCGACGGCTGGACCGCGAAAGTCCTAAAAATCGACGAATGTTACCTTGGGGCCATGTGACAACGGTGCACGCGTTATCGCGAACGTGCAAAGGTCTTCAGACGATTTTCGCGTGCGTCGTCTTGACGGGATGTGACGCCTTGGACGGCGTGGAGTTCGCCGCGATCAGGAGCCAGACAACCCCTGCGAGCACCGCAAATCCAATGATGAACATCAGGCAGCCACGTCCAACAATGGACCGAAATTGTGCGGAGATGAAAAACGCGCCGATGGCAACGCACAGCAAGATGAATCCCAACATCATTCCCTCGATTCGTTTTATCGATCAGTCTAAGCGCCCGACGATCTGTCCATTCCGTGTCCCTGTGGCGCCTGAGCATAATTTCCGTTTCTACGGAGTTCCATACTCAGGCGCTGCGTTTCCTCGGATCGCTCTGACCGGCCTGCATAAACTGATCCAGTTCTGATGTCCGTTACGCAGCGATCTGAGTCTCTGCTTATTTCTTTACTGTCGTCAAACGCACCACCGTCGTCTCAGGTGCAGTTGGCCTATAGCCGTCTATCACGCGTCGGTCCAGCGACCATCGACGCCGCTCCTAATTCATCGTTTGTCGACCACGACTGTACCGCCCTTCATGACCCACTTGACCTTAAGAACCGCGGCAATATCCTTAAGAGGATCGCCGTCGATCGCTACCAGATCGGCGAAAGCGCCTGGACCAACGAATCCAAGTTCCTTCGACTTGCCGAGCAGCTCGGCACCCACATTGGTTGCGGAATCCAAGGCCTGTGCTGGTGTCATACCGGCCTGCACGAACCAACTAAGGTCACCCGTATTTTCCCCAAAACCGGTGAATACGGCATCTGAGCCCATCGCGATCCTGACGTGAAACTTGACGGCGCGGCGAAGCGTCTCCACATTTTTCAAGATGTAGCTGTTCAGCCGGCCCACTACGGCCTGGTCATACCCGAATTCCTCCTTGTGATCGATGTAATAGCGGTTGTGATCCACTGTCGGTACATAGACCGTGCCGCGTTTGACCATTTCCGTGAAGGTCGCATCGTCAATGTCGATGGCATGTTCAACGGAGTCGGCACCGGCCTTAACCGCATCACGTGCGCCCTCAGGTCCGTAAGAATGAATCGCAATACGTTTACCGGCCCTGTGAGCCACTTCGGTTGCCGCCTTCATTTCCTCATAACTGAAGGTTTCAAAGCCGGTCACGTCCTGATCGCTACCGGTCGATCCGTACATCTTGATCCAGTCCGCTCCATCCGCGAGTTGTTGCCGGGCGGCCCGCTCGACTTCCGCGACACCGTCAGCGCGGCAGGGTTGGGGCTTGGTGGCGCCGGGTCGAAACGGCTCGGACGTGATGGACAAGCCGCATCCCGCGACGAACATTCGCGGGCCTACCATAGCCCGGCGCTCGATGAGGTCCCGCATCGCGATGTCGTTGCCGTCCCATGACCCGAGATCGCGAACCGTAGTGACACCACTTTCGAGTGTCTTTCGGGCATTTTCCTGGGCCAGAAAAACGGTGACTGCGGAATTGAGCGTGCCGAGTTGGGTCCACGGCTTCGAGCCGGAGGCCTTGTCCCAGTAAAAGGTCATGTGCGTGTGTGCGTCTATCATTCCCGGCACACCGGTGAGGGGGCGAAGATCGATCAGACGAGCGTCTGCGGGAACAGCGGCTGCGCCTGACCCAACGGCCGTGATCCGTTCTTTCTCGATGATCACCACAGCATCCTGAATGACCGCACCTCTTCCGGTGACGAGTTGTCCGAGACGTACCGCGACGGTCTGAGAAATTGCGTCTGGTGTGCTGCCAATAGCAACACTAGCGAACACTGTGATAAGTGCTTTGACAACCAACCTTGGAACAAAGCCAGAAGCGGTATTCATAGCGTTCAAGAATCCCTGTGGTAATTCAATTCCGGTGTGAGTCATTAACACCCGCGCATCGCCTCAGTCTACCGTAGGACATGAAGGACTGGCCGGCTGCCGGCTCCAAGGACACCAACTTAAGCTAATTGCCCTTGATTTTGAAATTCTACAGAGCTGATATACCCGAAAGTCGACGAGGCGGCCGATCTGGCCACGCTGCGCGCTTGAGTGCGCGCTCTTTGTTCGCTCTTTCCCGTCATCGAGGCACACGGCACTGGGACCGCCCCTAACGGGCGTGGCGTAGGGTGCTGTGACCCGGACAACTGCATTCGTGTCGCAATCGTTCGCATTCTGCAGAAGTAAGAAATCCGTTCTATTTCACTTCCACGAAGAACTTGCGAACAGTCTCCAGCACTTCCCATCGTCCGTTCCAGCCCTTCGGCAAGACAAACGCGTCACCCGCCTGAAAAATCATCGGCTCACTACCGGCCGTGGTGAGACGCGCTCGACCGCTTAGAAAAATCATCGCCTCCGTTGCCGGACGATCCACCGTATCCCAACCACCCGGAGTGCACTCCCACACTCCCGTTTGCATGCCGTGACCGGTATACAAAATCCTCCCCGCGGTCTGCGGATTACCTTGATCCGCACCCTCGCGCACACCCCAAGGCTCGAGGGCACATTGAAGCGCGTCTGCATACAGTGCCGACAACGGAATCAGTGCGTCGATCGATAGGGTCGTTGCGGTACTCATCGGGGTCGCTCCTGAACTTGTACAAATGAATCGAACATTGCTCGAGCCCTAGCGATGACTAGACCTTGGCCTGGTTGCGCAAGGGCAACTGCCGAATGCGCTGCCCGGTGGCTGCAAAAATCGCATTCGCAAGCGCTGGAGCCGTCGGCGGAACACCGGGTTCCCCCAGCCCACCCATCGCGGCATCGCTGGCGAGGAAATGCACCTCCACCGTCGGTGCCTCGGCCAGTTTCAGCAGCGGGTAATCATGGAAGTTCGATTGCACCACCGCGCCCTGTTCAAGCGTGATCGCCTCATCAATCGCAGACGACAAGGCCATGATGATGCCGCCCATGACTTGCGCCGCGCCCCCATCGGGATTCACGACCTGACCACAATCGACCGTAGACCACACTTTGTGGGCACGCGGACGGCCTTGGGCATCCACACTCGCCTCAATGACGTTCGCAACGATGGTGTTGAACGATTCCACGATGGCAATCCCACGCCCCCGCCCTGCCGGTAACGGCGAGCCCCAGCCGCTGCGCTCGGCGACATCATTCAGCACTGCCAAGTGACGCGAACCGGGCTTGAGATGTTGACGACGAAACTCCACGGGGTCGACCCCTACCGCATGGGCCAACTCGTCCATGAAGCTTTCATTGAAAAAGCCATTTTGGTTCGAATTCACCGAGCGCCACGCGCCGTCCTGTTGATTGGTCGTGAACGCGTGCTGACGCATCGCAAAAGCGGGCACGTCATAGACGAAACCCGATTCACCGGCTGCATCCGCTCCCAGCGCATAGTCCATCGCCCAGCCGAGGATTTTTCCATCGCTACCAAGCGCCGCTTGGAGATGCGCTGCCGTCTGCGGCCGGTAGGCGCCGTGTCGGACCTCCTCCTCGCGCGACCAAATCAACTTCACCGGATACGGTGTTTGCTTGGCGAGTTGCACCACCTGGCTGATGATGTCGCAAAAGCCCGGCAAGCGACGGCCAAACGAGCCGCCGAGAATCAGCGGATGAAAGGTCACCGCGTCGATCGGCAAGCCTGCCACATCAGCAGCGGCTTTGCGGCTGTGCAAGGGATCCTGCAGACCACCCCACAACTCTAATTTTCCGTCTTTCAAATGCGCGGTGAGCGCAAACGGCTCCATCATCGCGTGATGCAGAAACGGCACACCATAGTCCGCTTCCAGTTGCCGCGCACCAATCGCCGTCAGTGCTGCCGGCACATCGCCATGCCCGCTCTGGGCACTGGGCTTACCGGCTTTGATCTGCGCCGCTTGGGCCGCGGCGATCGAAGCCGAGGACAGCGCGCCTTGGCCACCATCCGAGAAGGAGGGCGAAAGCGCCCGCAGGCCGGTTAGCGCCGGCCAATAGCCGGTGGCGATGACGGCAACGGCATTGTCGAGCGTGACTACTTTCTCCACCCCGGCAATGGCCAGCGCGGGTGCTGCATCCACGTGTTCCAGCCGACCGCCGCGCACGGGCGCGGCCATGATGGTCGCCACCCGCAGATCGGGTAGCTGCACGTCCATGCCATATTGCGCACGGCCATTGACCTTGGCCGGCAGATCCAGCCGGTGCAAAGGTTGGCCGATCAAGCGAAATTGCGTCGCCTGCTTGAGGGTCGGCGTCACGGAGTGGGCGTACTCTGCCGCCTCGGACGCCAACTCGCCGTAACGCAGCACGCGACCACTCGCCGCATGGGTCACCTGACTGTGGGCTGTGGTCAATTCGGACGCCGGCACACCGAGACGCCGTGCGGCGGTGAACAATAGCGCGCTGCGCGCCGTTGCACCGGCCAGCCGCATGCCGTTCTGTCCCGTCATGCGCACGGCAGAGGAACCCCCCGTCACCTGCAAGGGCATATGACGCGCTGCCATCGCGAAAGCGGATTGCTCAAGGCCTTTCAGAAATCCTGGCACGGGAAATGGCAGCATGCCGCCGCCGAATGCAACAGCCAAAGGCACGTTCGCAAAGGCCTCGTCCGCCGGAGCCGCCTCGACCACCACCTTGGACCAGTCGGCGTCCAACTCATCGGCCGCCATCTGCGCAAGGCCCGTCGGGGAGCCTTGGCCCATATCCACATGTGGCGAGTAGATGGTGACCGTATCGTCCGCATCGATCCGGATCCACGTCTGGAAAACACCGGCATGCTCTTTGCCGACCAACTTCGCCGCACGGCGTGCCGCCGCCCGTTCAGTCCAGGACAGTGCAAACAAACCGCCGCCCACTAGCGCGGCACCCCCGATTAAAAATGCTCGGCGCTTGATACCCATTATGGCGCTCCCTGCGCAGCCGCCTGCCCGGTCGCCGCCAGAATGGCACTGCGTATACGCGGATAGGTGCCGCAACGGCACAGATTGGTCATCGCTTCATCGATCTGCGCCGCGCTGGGCCGGCCGGTGCGGCGAATCAACGCCACCGCCGCCATGATCTGACCCGACTGACAATAACCGCACTGCGGCACTTGCGCCGCCAACCAGGCCTCTTGGACGGCATGCAGCGTGCCATCCGGCGCTGCGAGCCCCTCAATCGTGGTGATGGACTTGCCCGCCACCGCCCGCACCGGCACCGAGCAGGCGCGCGTGATCTGCCCGTCGACATGCACGCTGCAGGCGCCACAGGCGCCAATACCACAACCGAATTTAGTACCGGTGAGACCGGCCTGCTCGCGCAGCACCCACAGCAGCGGCGTCTCCGGGTCGACCGTGACCGAAAAAGGCTTCCCATTCAGTTGCATATCGATCGCCATACGCACTCCCCACCCGCAAACCTGCGAGCTTCGATTGACTAGTCGGCAGATTATCACCGGCACTGCCCGGCAACGCTATGCGTATGCGGTCCGCACTCACCGCTCCGAACGACCAATCTCCTCCAGGAAGGCATCGCCGTACTGCATCAGCTTGGCATTGCCCACGCCGTGCACTTCCAAAAGCGCCGCGCCCGACCGGGGCCGACGCGCGGCCATATCGGCGAGAGTGCGGTCACTGAAGATGACATAGGCCGGCACGCCGCGCTGATCGGCCAGCGTCTTGCGCAACTGCCGCAAGCGGTCAAATAGATCTCCATCCGTTGCTGCCGTACAGGCCGCATCAGTCGTCGCCGTATCGACCACCGCACCGGACTCGTGCGCGCGTATTGGGCGCCTTGCCGGCACGCGGACCGCCGCGGCGAGCCGAATGATATCGAGCCCATTACACAGGCCACAGGAGGCCCCACAGTTGGCGATCTCTTCGTCGAAATGTTCCGCCAACCGCCGCCACAAACACTCACCCGCATCGGCCAAGTCGTACATGCGCCGCACCGCGAGCCGCGCCTGGTTGACCACATCCGGATCCTCAGCCTCCGAGCGCTCGGACATCGCCTCCAAGGACAGCACGTCCGCCCACGAGTAAAACAGGATGCAGTCGGATGCCGCACCATCGCGCCCGGCGCGTCCGATCTCTTGGTAGTAGCCTTCGATCGATCGCGGCATATCACGGTGGATGACAAAACGGACATTCGACTTGTCGATGCCCATACCAAACGCAATGGTGGCGCAGACCACCTCGACATCGTCACGAATGAAACGATCCTGCGTCTGCGCACGCGCCTCGGGCCGCATGCCGCCGTGATAGGCCGCCGCGCGGATCCCCTTGCTGACCAAGAACTCGGCGGTCGAGTCCGCACTCTTGCGCGACAGGCAGTACACGATGCCCGGCTCTCCGCGCCGCGCCCGAACGAGAGCAAGTATCATCTCGCGTACGCCCTGCCCTGTGCCGTGACTCTGACCCTTCTTGACGGCATACAGACGCAGGTTCTGCCGGTAGAACGAGCCGCGCACCACGTGCGGCTCGCGCAACGCCAACTGTCCGATGATGTCGTTCTTCACCCGCTCGGTGGCGGTCGCCGTCAGGGCGAGCACGGGCAAGCCACCAAAGCGTTCTTTGAGACCCGACAGGTTCCGATACGCGGGTCGAAAATCGTGGCCCCATTCACTGATGCAGTGGGCCTCATCGACAGCGATCAGCCGCAAGTCCAAGGAACCGAGCAGGCGGCCGACCGCCCCATCGATGCCCTCCGGCGCGGCATACAACAATTCATAGTCGCCACGGCGCAGCCCCGCGATACGCTCAGCGCGGTCCTCCGCCTCCAAAGAGGAGTTCAAAAACGTCGCACGGATGCCCACTTCGCGCATAGCATCGACCTGATCCTTCATCAGCGAAATCAGCGGCGACACGACCAGCGTAATGCCGCCAAGGAGCCGGGCGGGGATCTGATAGGTCACGGATTTGCCGGCGCCGGTCGGCATGACCCCGACACAATCTCGTCCGGCCAGAATTTCCTCGATGATCTCGAGTTGCCCGGCGCGGAAGGACGGGTAGCCAAAGACCTCTGCCAATACCGTCAGGGCGCGCGCACTCTGGGCCTGCGCCTTGGCGGCGCTGACCCGTTCTGCGGCGGCGCGCAACAAGGCCTGCGTGGGGTGGCCGAACAAGGCCGGCTGCTCGCGGTATAGCTGACGCAGCTCGATAAGGCGTCGCGCAATCTGTTCGGGGGGGCAATCGGCCAGTGCCTGCGCTTCAGCCAGCAGAGCGGCCGCCTCCGGGGTGGGCATCAGCATTACAGACAAGGACTCCGGTACGAACGGTGGCGCATCCTACCCTCGATTGGGTCGGGCGCGGACGGTTTCCATCGCCGCAGCCCCGCCGCCCTACCGCCGCAGTCGCGCCTCGAACCAGTCCAGCACAACCTGCAGCGCGCGATCGGCACCAAGATCATTAAGCAACTCGTGATAGCCGCCTTCATCGAGGTATAACGTCTTGTCCACAGCCGATACGCACGCAATGAAGCGACGGCTACCCTCCATCTCGGTGTACCGATCGGCCGTGCCGTGCAGCACCAGCACAGGCGTCGTCCACGCCGGGTATCGCGCCCAGTTGGCTTGGCTGGTGGCCAATACGCTCGCCCCCAAACGCGCGTAGAGCGCGCCGTGATAGCGCAGCGGATCGGCGATCGCCGCTTGTACCCGCGCCGCCACGCGCGAGATGCCATTAGGATCGGGGCGGGTGACCGGCAAGTGCGGCAGCCAGCGCGCCAACAGCGGCGCGAGGGCTGCGAGGAATGGCGGCGCTGGCACTTGTAGCGCAGGGGCGCTGAGCACCACGCCGACCACCCCCTGTGGATCGCGCAACACACTCGTGGCGGTGATCAAGCCGCCAAGCGAGTGACCAAACAGAAACACCGGCAACGCTGCGGTGGCCAAACAAGCCCGCGCGGCCAAATGATGCAAGACCGACGTCTCCACATCCGTATCGACGCGCCGGCCCGGCGAGCGACCATGGCCTTCCAGATCGAAGGCATACACGCTCAGTCCCAATTGATTCAGGTGCGGAATCAAGTGATGGTATTGGTCCACATAGCGCTCAGCATATTCCGATACGCCGTGCTGCAGCAGCACCGCGGCGCGCGCATTAGAGGCTGCCCAGCAAAACCCCGCGACACCCGTGCCGATATCCCAACCCGTTGGATTCCCTCGATAGCCACTCATGCTTTGCTCCTGCTTGCCGGCAACCGCCTGGGCATCCCCGCTGCACCCCATCCGCGCCATCGATGACACCGCGCGTCGCCCACCGACGGATGCGGTATAGCCATTCTAGTCACGGCGACCGACTACAGTGCACTGGTTCTTTACGCAACCGTCACCAGGCAGCGCCACGACAGCGCTTTGCATACAATGAGTCGGCTAGCGACCCATCCGGGCCGACGGCGTCCTGCGGAGGTATTCATGGTCTTGCGCATCGCCCGCTCCCTATTCGTGCTCGTTTCTATCCTCACGCTCACCACACCGGCTACCACGATCGCCACGCCAGTACCCCCGCCAACGCCCAGCGCGACCTATGAGGTCGACATCCACGAGGCCTGGATCACCTTGCCGGACGGTGTAAAACTGTCGGCCACCCTCTACGCACCCAAACCCAAGACCCGTGGGGAGCATTTTGCGGCCGTACTCGAGTACCTGCCCTATCGCAAGGACGAGTCCAGCAATCACTCCCCCGTCCACCGGTACTTTGCCCAACATGGCTTTGTCTCCGCCCACGTCGACATCCGTGGTACGGGACGCAGCGAAGGCCAATTGATTGCCCGCGAATACACCGAACGCGAGCAACTCGATGCCGAAGCTGTCATCGCCTGGCTTGCGCATCAGACTTGGTCTAATGGCAGCGTCGGCATGTTTGGGATCTCCTGGGGTGGCTTCAATTCAATCCAGCTGGCGATGCGCAACCCGCCAGGGCTCAAAGCTATCATCGCAATCGATGCCACCGAACAGCTGTTTCGTGAAGACGTGCATTTCCTCGACGGCATGATGCATGCGGACGAATACGAACTGAACGTGGACATGCTGAGTTCGATGACGCGCGCGCCCGACTTTCCCACCGACGAGGCGAGCCTCGCCGCCCGCTTTGACACGCCCCCTTGGTACATCGCCTACAAAGAACATCCGCGCAACGGGCCCTTCTGGGAGGCGCCCGTGCGCCCGTTATCGTCGATCAAGATTCCCGTGTATTTGATTGGCGGTCTGCTCGATGGGTACCGAGATAGCATCCCGCGCATGCTCGAGCAAGTGCACTCACCCATCCGTGCCCTGCTGGGTCCCTGGAATCACAGCGAGCCGCATGAAGCGGTACCGGGACCGGCCATCGAGTGGCGGGATATTGCGGTCGAGTGGTGGGCGCATTGGCTGAAGAATGAAGCGAACCGTGCAATGGACCGGCCCGCGTTGTCGGTCTACATGAATCATGCGTATCCGCCGGATCTACAGCTGCGCACCATTCCGGGTGAGTGGCGTGCCGAAGCGGCCTGGCCGCCGGCCGGATTACGGCACGAAACTTTGTATTTGGGATCAGACCACGCACTGCACGAAGCCCCTACACCCGCCGGCGTGCATACGCTGGCCTACCGCCCGGCCGCCACACAGGAGAGTGGTGGCCCCGACTTCTGGTGGGGCGATATCTGGGGCGATCAGCGTACCGTGGATGCCTACAGCCTCACTTATGACTCACCGCCCCTAAAAGAAAATATCTCGATACTGGGCCGGCCCCGCGTGTGTCTGGCTGCCAGCGCGAGCGCCCCCACCGCGGATTGGTTCGCGCGCTTATCCGACGTCGCACCCGATGGCACCACCACTTTGGTGACCGGCGCCGGTCTTGCCGGCGCCCAGCGCGACTCCGATCGGGAACCGACCCTGCTCGAGCCGGGCCGCGAGTACCCCTTGTGTCTGGACCTGCATCTGATCTCGTGGGTATTCCCACCCGGTCACCACCTGCGCATCGCCGTGTCCAACGCGATGTGGCCGATGGTATGGCCGACACCCTATCCCATGAGCACTACGCTGCGCTTTGGTGGCGCCTTGGGCTCGAGGGTCGACCTGCCGGTGGTGCCAGCACAAAGTGTCTTGCCACCACCGCAATTCGCCGCCGTTGCCGGCGCGCCGAGCGACGACGCGGAAGAGGCAGGTCTGCATGTCAGTTCCAATGTCCCCGGACTGCAATGGACCGCCAGCCATGACCCTGCCGCCCAGACCGCCACCGTCGAGTGGCGTGGGGGCAGTGCCTCGACCTTCGACTGGGGACAGGAGACGGTGCACGAGCGCATGACCTACACCGCCGACGATGCGCATCCTGAACACAGTGGCGTGCACGGGGAAGCGGAGACGGTGGTGACACTGCCGAACCGTACGCTGCGCTGGCGCGGCATCCTCGATACGACTAGCGACCAATCATCTTTCTTCGTGTCCTACCGACGAGAACTGTATGAAAACGGGCAGTTGCTGCGCCAGCGCGAGTGGCATTCGACCGTCCCGCGGGACGGTCAATAGGTGGGCTGCCCGGCTACCCACCCGGACCTTGAATCGGGTCACGATATGGTCACATCGAGACAATGTAGACTATTGACATAAGTTCTCGCCCCCAAGGCACTTTTCATGTCGTTTACTTCGAAGCTGTTCGGCAAAAAACCACCGGTCGCGATCGCTCCCGTGGTGCCCGTGCCCCCACCCAAAGCGCCCAAGCCGGACCGGTCTGCTGAATTCGCCGCGGAGGAAGCGCGGCTGACGGAGGCGCTCAGCGCCGCCAGTGAACCCGCCATTGCCCAATTCGTGGTCGACGGCGGCAGCACCCGTATTCGCCAACGCGCGGCGGAGGCGATTCAGGATTCCGAACGGATCCGCGAGCTGATTCGCTTATCCCGAGGCAAAGACAATGCGGTCTATAAAATCCTGACCGCAAAACGCGATGCGCAGTTGGAACTAGAGCGTCTGGCCACCGCCACGCAACAGGAACTCGACGCGATCGCTGCGGCCATCGCGCGCCACGCGCGACTGCCCTTCGATGCGATCTACGAAGCGACGTTGACGGCGGATACGCACCGTTGGCAAGCGATGCAGGCACACGCCTCGGTCACACTACAAAGCACAGTCAACGCCGATTTAGACAAAGCCCGTGCAGTGGTGCAAGCCCATCACGATGCCATAGCCACCAAAGCCCGTCTGCGTCAGGAAGCGGCGGATGCCGCCGCGCGTGCCGGCGAAGCCGCGCAGCAAGCGCAGGCTCAGGCCACCGAGGCTGCCCTGCTGGAATCGGCCCGCATCGCCGCCGAACGTGCGGAGCAGGACCTCAAGGCCCAAGCCGAGTCCGAGACCATCCGCGAACTGGTCAGTTTGCTGCGCCAGATGCAGGCCGCGCTCGATCGCGGTGGTAGTGCACGTGCGGCACGCTTGCGCGACAGCCTGACCCCGAAACTTGCTGCGGTCGCCGCCCTCAGCCTGCCCTCGTGGTTCCAACGCCAGCTCGAGATGGCCGATGAACAGTTGACCAAGCTCAAGGACTGGCACGCCTTTACGGTCGGCCCCAAGCGCATCGAATTGCTCGAGCGCATGCAATCGTTGATCGGCGCCGAGATCGCGCCAGAGCAGTTGGCCCAGCACATCCGAAAATTACAGGACGAATGGAAGACCTTGCACCGCGGCGCCGGCGAAGACGACTCCGAAGACACGGAACGCTTTAAAGAACTGGCCAACCGGGCCTACGAGCCGTGCAAAGTGCACTTTGCGGCCAAGGCCGCACAGCGTACAGAGAACAAAGAAAAGCGCGAGGCCCTGCTCGTGCAACTGACCGACTACGTCCAAGAGTTGGAGGGTGAGTTTCCCAACTGGCGTCGCGTCATACCCAACCTCGTTGAAGCGCGCCGTGAGTGGCGCCTGTACGCCCCGGTGGACCAAGAGATCGCCGAGGCATTGCAGGCACGCTTCAAAGCCGTGATGACGGACATCGCTGCCAAACTCGATGCCGAACAGGCGCGCAATGTGGCTGCTAAGGAGGCCCTCATTGCGCAGGCCAGCGCACTGATCACGCTGGAGGACGTGCGCCAGGCCATCGACGGCGCTAAGGCGCTACAACGCAACTGGAAGCACATCGGCATCGTCCCGCGCGAGCAGGACAACCCACTCTGGGAGACCTTCCGCGGTCACTGCAACGCAGTGTTCGAACGCAGCGCCCAAGAAGCGGCACAATTTGAAACTGCCTTGAGTGCTGCCGCCGAGCGCGCGACCGAACTCATTGCCACGATTGAACAAATCGCCACCAGCACCGGCGACGTATTGCGCACGGCCGTCAAAGGCATCGACGCCCTGCAACAGGAATTTGAGACCCTGGAACTGCCACGACAGGTGGCACGTGATCTGTATCACCGCTTCCACCGTGCCATTGAACGCTGCCAAGAAGCGGTCCACCACGATCGCAACCGCGCAGTGACGCAAGCCTGGTCGGATCTATACACCACGGCGAGCGCGATCCGTGCTTATGGTTGGGTCCAGCACGAGAACGCCGCGGATACCCAGTTGGAGACCTTGAAGGCCAACGTGGATGCGGCCATTGCGGGCTTGGCCGCAGCGCCCAAATTCGCGCGCACCGCGATCGAACGCCACTGGAGCAAATTGCTGACCGGCGCCGTGTCTGGCGATGTCAGTGCCAATGCGGCGGCGCTGCGACTGCTGTGCATACGGGCAGAACTTGCTACCGACAGCGCAACCCCCGATGCGGATCAGGACCTGCGCCGTGACTATCAAATGAAGCGACTGCTCGCTTCGCGCAATCTCGGCGCCGATCACGACCCAGTCAGCATGGATGACCTCACACTGGAATGGTTCACCGTGGGTCCGTTGGACCCTGCGCTCGAAGCGGACCTACAAGCGCGCTTTGAACGCTGCCGAGCCACCGCCAGTCGCCAACGCCGGTCACACGACTGAGCACACCGTTAGCGGCCAATCGCCGCTCAGGTGCCGCAGTAGGTTTGACGGACGACTTCAGTGGCCGAGGGTGCCGCGCTATAACGGGCCCATTCGGGTCGCTCGACGAACGGCGACCCCAAGACTGCGAGCAGTTGATCGAAAGGGCCCCAGTCGTCGTCCACTTCGGCCGCCAGCAATGCGGCCTCGACCAGATGATTGCGCGCGATATACGCCGGATTCCACGCTCGCATCACCCGCGCAGCGCCTTCGGTCGCATCCGGCTCTACGCGCAGGCGCGCTTGCCAACGCACGACCCACGCTGCGAAACCCGCGGTATCGGCAAATAGCGCCGACACCGCCACCGCGCGCGGCCCCTGTACCGGCACCTCACACAACGCCCGAAAGAAGACCGTATAGTCCACGCCATTAGCCGACAGCAGCGCCAACAGATCCGAAATCAGCTCTAAGTCCACCAGAGTCGCCTGCAAGAGCCCGAGCTTGCGCCCAAACAAACGCGCGTACTCGGCCTGATAGAGCGGTCCAAACTGCGCTAGGACCGTGTGCGCCCTCTCGATCGCCGCAGGCTCGTCCGGCGCTAGCAAGGGCAGTAGCGTTTCGGCCAGACGGGCCAAATTCCATATCGCGATATTCGGCTGATTGCCGTAGGCATAGCGGCCGTGTTCATCAATCGAGCTGAATACTTTCTTAGCGTCGTACTGATCCAAAAACGCACACGGACCATAATCGATCGTCTCCCCCGCGATAGCCATATTGTCGGTATTCATCACCCCATGGATGAATCCCACCGACATCCACTGGGCCATCAGGCGCGCTTGGCGCTCCATCACCCGCTGCAAGAAGGCGCCATAGCGATCGTCGGTGCCAACCAAATCCGGGTCATGCCGCGCAATCGCATAATCGGCCAATCGTTGCACGCCGTCCTCATCGCCACGGCACGCATAAAATTGAAAGGTGCCGACTCGCACATAACTGGCTGCCACGCGCGCCAAGACCGCACCGGGTTTGGAGACGCCACGCGGCACCCTCTCTCCCGTCAGCAGCACCGCAATCCCACGGGTGGTAGGAATACCGAGCGCATGGAAGCACTCCCCCAGCAAATATTCGCGCAGCACCGCGCCCAGGGTTGCCCGCCCATCCCCGCCACGCGAGTAGAAGGTGCGACCCGAGCCCTTGAACTGCACATCCGAGCGCCGGCCTTGCGCATCGACCAACTCGCCGAGCAAATGCGCGCGACCGTCCCCGAGTGACGGCACGAACTGACCAAATTGGTGACCCGCGTAGGCCTGCGCCAGCGTCGGCGGGCGTGGCGGATCAGCCACCGGCTCGAGATAGCGCCGCAGGGACTCCCCGAACGCGACCGCCTCGATCCCCAACTCGGCGCAGAACGCCGCGTTGACCCGCGCCACCACCGGTCGCGCCGTAGCAGCGACCGAATCGAGTACGTAAAAATGCGGTGGCAAATCCGCGTAAGACGAACGGGCAATGCAATGCACAGCAGACCTATATCCAAGGTAACCTGCGGCTGATCCTACCCGTCCGCAGCAGCAGTGCAAGGCGCATCGCCTTGCACGCGATCAGAAGGCGTCGCTCGGGACGTGGACCCAGCCGTCCATGAGCACACGGGCACTACGACTCATCACAGCCTTGACGATCGACCAGTTGCCCCCGTCTGCGCGCGCCTGCGCGCCAACCCGCAGGGTCCCGGAGGGATGCCCGAAGCGCACCTCAGCACGGGCGCCGCCGGCGGCGCGGCTGACGATCGTGCCGGGAATGGCCGCGGCCGCACCGATGGCCACCGCCGCGGTGCCCATCATCGCGTGGTGCAACTTCCCCATCGAGAGCGCGCGGACCAACAGGTCCACCTCCGCCGCGGCCACCGCCTTCCCGCTCGAGGTCCGATGCGCTTGCGGTGGGGCAACGAATGCAATCTTTGGGGTGTGCTGGCGTTTGGCCGCCTCGCCCAATTCTTGAATCAGGCCCATACGCAGTGCCCCGTACGCGCGAATGGTCTCCAAGCGCGCAAGGGCCACCCCATCGCCGTTGATCGCTTCCTGCAATTCGGTACCTGTGTAACCGAGCGCGGACGCATCGAGAAAGATCGTCGGGATTCCCGCGTTGATCAAGGTTGCCTCAAAGCAGCCTACACCCGGCACCTCTAGCGTCTCGAGCACCTGTCCGGTGGGGAACATCGCGCCACTTGCACCCGGCTCGTCGGCCGCCGGATCCATGAACTCCAAAATGACTTCCGCGGCCGGAAAGGTCACGCCATCCAATGCAAAATCACCGGTCTCGAGCACTTGGCCTGCGGCCATTGGTACGCGCGCCAGAATCGTTTTGCCAATATTGGCCTGCCAGATCCGAATGAGCGCAACGCCATCGGCGGGCACGCGGCTCGGATCAACCAGCCCTTGCGTGATCGCAAACGGACCTACCGCGGCGGAGAGATTGCCGCAGTTGCCGCTCCAATCCACAAGGGCCTGATCAATCGATACCTGACCGAACAGATAGTCGACATCGTGATCGGCGCGCGTACTGCGCGACACGATCACCGTCTTGCTGGTACTGGACGTAGCGCCACCCATACCGTCGATCTGTTTGCCGTAAGGGTCCGGGCTGCCCACCACCCGTAACAGCAACGCATCCCGCGCCGGACCGGCGACACGGGCACGTGCCGGCAACGCATCGAGCGAGAAAAAAGTACCCTTACTCGTACCCCCACGCAGGTAGGTGGCGCGGATACGGACTTGCGGGGTGTGCGTCATCGGTCGTGTCCTCTCAGGCCGCGGTCTTGCCGTACGCGGCCAGAAAATCTTGCGCGAAGCGCTGCAACACGCCGCCAGCCTCATAAATCGAGACTTCCTCGGCCGTATCCAGTCGGCCGATGACCGGCACGGTCAGTCGCTCCCCCGAACGTCGCTCGATCACGAGCGCCAGAGTCGCGCGCGGCGTCAAGGCACCCTGCACGGCATAGATCTCCGTACCATCCAAGCCCAGCGTGAGTCGGTTGGTGCCTGGCAAGAACTCCAGCGGCAGAACACCCATACCCACGAGATTGGTACGGTGAATGCGCTCAAAGCCTTCGGCCACAATCACTTCGACGCCCGCAAGACGCACGCCCTTAGCGGCCCAATCGCGCGAGGAACCCTGACCGTAGTCGATGCCCGCGATGATGATCAGCGGTTGTCCACGCTGCATATAAGTCTCGATTGCCTCCCACATGCGCAGTACGGTGCCTTCCGGTTCCACCCGCGCGTAGGAGCCTTCCTGGATAGCACCATCGGCGCGGCGCACCATCTCGTTCTTCAGACGCGGATTAGCAAAGGTCGCGCGCTGCGCGGTCAGATGGTCGCCGCGGTGGGTGGCGTAGGAATTAAAGTCTTCGGTCGGCAAGCCCATCGTGGCCAAATACTCCCCTGCCGCGCTCTCAGGCAGGATCGCGTTCGAGGGCGAGAGGTGATCGGTGGTGATGTTGTCACCCAAGACCGCCAAGGCCCTCAGGCCCTGCAGCGTGCGCGCACCCGCCAGTGCACCTTCCCAATACGGGGGACGGCGAATATAGGTGCTCTGCGCGCGCCAGTCGTACAGCGGGCTCACCTCGATCCCCGCCTTGGAGGCGAAATCGAACATGGGTTCATACACCGAGCGGTACTGCGCGGGCTTGAGAGCCGTGGCGATGATCGCATCGATCTCGGCATCCGACGGCCATAGGTCCTTGAGGTACACCGGTTGACCCTCGGGATCCTGACCGAGTGGATCTTTTTCAATATCTACCCGAATCGTGCCGGCAATGGCGTACGCCACAACCAGCGGCGGTGACGCCAAATACGCTTCCTTCGCGCGCGGATGAATACGGCCTTCGAAGTTGCGATTGCCCGACAGTACGGCCGTGGTGTACAGGTCGCGCGCGAGAATCTCTGCCTCAATCGCCGGCTCCAGCGCGCCGCTCATGCCGTTGCAGGAAGTACAGGCAAACGCGACCACATCAAAGCCTAGCTGCTGCAAGGCGGGCATCAAGCCGGCCGCCTCCAAATACAACTGCACCGTCTTGGATCCCGGTGCGAGCGAGGTCTTCACCCACGGTTGGCGTGTGAGGCCTCGCGCCTGCGCATTACGCGCCAGCAAGCCGGCCGCCACCATATTGCGAGGGTTCGAGGTATTGGTGCAGCTGGTGATGGCGGCGATGATTACCGCACCATCGGGCATGCAACCCGCGGCCGTCTCAATCGGATGTGCCAAACCCCGTGCAGTCAGTGATGACACCGGGATCCGTTGGTGCGGACTCGCGGGCCCGGCGATCGTGCGCACGACGCTATCTAGATCAAATTCCAGCACGCGATCGTAGCGCGCCTGCGCGAGCGTATCGGCCCAAAGGCCCGTCACTTTGGTATAGGTCTCGACCAACGCAATCTGCGCGTCTTCCCGACCCGTGAGCTTTAAATAGTCGAGCGTGCGCTGGTCTACGGCGAACAGCGCAGCCGTGGCGCCAAATTCAGGCGCCATATTGGCAATCGTTGCGCGATCCCCGAGCGTGAGATGACGCGCACCCTCGCCGAAAAATTCCAGATAGGAGGAGACCACGCGGCGCTGACGCAAGAACTCGGTGAGTGAGAGCACCACATCCGTCGCGGTAATGCCGGGCGCCGCCTTGCCCGTCAAACGCACACCGACGATCTCCGGTAGGCGCATCCAGACGGCGCGACCGAGCATGACACTCTCCGCCTCCAGTCCACCGACGCCAATGCCGACGACGCCCAATGCATCCACCATCGGGGTGTGCGAGTCCGTCCCGATCAGGGTGTCTGGATAGGCCACCCCCTCCTGCACCTGCACCACCGGACTCATCCGTTCGACATTGATCTGATGCAGGATGCCGTTGCCCGAGGGAATGACATCGACGTTTTGAAACGCAAATTTAGTCCACTCAATGAAATGGAAGCGATCCGCATTGCGACGCTCTTCAATAGCGCGATTCTTAGCGAACGCATCGGCCTGATAACCGCCGTATTCAACCGCCAAGGAGTGATCGACCACCAGTTGGGTCGGCACCACCGGATTGACCAGCGCCGGATCGCCGCCCTGGGCGGCGATGGCATCGCGTAAACCGGCCAGATCCACCAGTGCCGTCTGGCCGAGGATGTCATGACAGACCACACGCGCGGGGAACCACGGGAAATCCCGCGTGCGTTCAAAACGCACCAACTGACCTAGACACTCCTCGAGAATCGCCGGCTCGCAGCGCCGCACCAGATTTTCAGCCAGCACCCGTGCAGTGTAAGGCAAGGTCGCCCATGCGCCCACCTGCACCGATTCCACCGCCGACTCGGCATCAAAGTAATCGAGCGCCGTGCCCGGCAGGCGGCGCCGATAGCGCGTATTCATCACGGCCTGCATCCGCTCAAGTCCGCTCGGCGAGCGGCACGAAGGCGCGGGCATCAGGACCCACGTAGTTCGCGCTCGGCCGAATAATTTTTCCATCCTCGCGCTGCTCAATGACGTGCGCGCACCAACCGGTGGTACGTGCGATCACAAACAGCGGCGTGAACATCGCGGTCGGGACGCCCATCAAGTGATAACTGACCGCGCTGTACCAGTCGAGGTTCGGGAACATCTTTTTGATTTCCCACATCACCGACTCCAGCCGTGCCGCAATATCAAACATGCGCAGGTCACCGGCACTGGTCGCCAAACCACGCGCCACCGACTTGATCACCTCGTTACGGGGATCACCAATCGTGTACACCGGATGGCCAAATCCAATCACCACTTCCTTGTTGCCCACACGGCGTCGAATATCGGCCTCGGCCTCATCCGGCGTGCGATAGCGCTTCTGGATTTCAAACGCGACTTCGTTGGCGCCGCCATGCTTGGGGCCACGTAGCGCACCGATAGCACCGGCCACCGAGGAGTAAACATCAGATCCCGTGCCCGCGATCACGCGTGCAGCAAACGTGCTCGCGTTGTACTCGTGCTCGGCATAAAGATTGAGCGAGGTATGCATCGCGCGGACCCACTCTTCGGACGCCGCACGCCCATGTAGCAGCGTCAGAAAATGGCCACCGATGGAATCATCATCAGTTTCCACATCGATCATCCGGCCGTTGTGACTACCGTGATACCAATAGCAGAGCATCGAGCCGAGGCAGGCGATCAACTTGTCAGCAATATCGCGCGCACCGGCGCCGTTGTGGTCGTCTTTTTCCGGTAGCGCACAGCCTAGCGCAGAGACTCCGGTACGCAGCACATCCATTGGATGTGCCGACGCCGGCAGTACATCGAGCACGTCACGGACCACCTGGGGCAAGCCACGCTGCGCCTTCAATTTGGCTTTATAGGCCGCCAGTTCTGGCGCGCTCGGCAAATGCCCGTGAATCAACAAATGTGCGATTTCTTCAAATTCAGCCGCCGCCGCGGTTTCCAAAATGTCGTAGCCGCGGTAATGCAGGTCGTTTCCTGAACGCCCTACCGTGCACAAGGCGGTGTTGCCTGCCACGACGCCGGACAGAGCGACAGACTTCTTCGGTTTCGGCACGTTATAGGTCATTGGATCATTGCTATGGACGGACACGGCGGCTTCTCCCGAGTAGGCGTTGGATGATTGTTGAAACGATTATTGCTGGAACAGAGCGTCCAGTTTGCGTTCGTACTCGTGATAACCGAGTACGTCGTACAGTTCCGCGCGGGTTTGCATTTTGTCGATGACCGCCTTCTGCGTGCCTTGTGTGCGCAGGGCCCCGTAGACCTCCAGCGCGGCTTTGGACATCGCGCGGAACGCCGACAGCGGGTAGAGCGCCAGCGAGACGCCGACCGCGCCCAATTCATCGACGGTGTAGAGTGGCGTCTTGCCAAACTCGGTGATGTTCGCCAGCACCGGCACCGGCACCTTAGAAGTAAACTCGCGGTACTCGTCCAGCGTGATCAACGCTTCGGCAAAAATCATGTCGGCACCGGCTTCGACATAGGCGAGTGCCCGATCGACTGCTGCGGACTGCCCTTCGACTGCATGCGCATCGGTCCGCGCCATGATGACAAAATTGCGATCCGTGCGGCCATCGACCGCGGCTTTGATGCGATCGACCATCTCACTGGTAGGCACCAAAGACTTGCCGGGTCGATGGCCACAGCGCTTGGCCTGCACTTGATCTTCGAGATGCATGCCCGCCGCACCGGAGGCGATCAGATCTCGGGTGGTGCGCACAATGTTGAACGCGGCACCCCAACCAGTGTCCGCATCGACGAGCAAGGGCAGTTCCGTCGCGGAGGTAATCCGGCGTACGTCCTCGCAGACATCGTTGAGCGAGGTGATCCCGAGGTCTGGCAGCCCAAACGAGGCATTCGCGACGCCCGCGCCGGACAAGTACAGCGCTTTAAATCCGCTTTGTTCGGCCAGCAGCGCCGAAAACGCGTTCACGGCCCCCGCCACTTGGAGCGGTTTCTCCGCGGCCAAGGCCGCCCACAGACGTTCACCAGCGGATAGGCTCATGCAGCGTCACTCCCTCGGTAGCCTGGATCCGGCGTCGGCCGGTCATCTTTTTGCAAGTTTGCCAATTTTGACACTTAAGGCTGTTTTCGCCAGTTTAATTTTGCGAGATACTCACTGCCACATCCGGCATTCTTGCAAAGTTGTAAAATATGCGCCGCAAGCTGTTTATCGGACCCCGACTACGACTGCTGCGGGAAAACCGCGGTTTGACGCTGGAGATGGGGGCCGAACGGCTGGGCCTGTCGACCAGCTACGTCTCGCAACTGGAAAACAATCACCGCCCAGCGACCGCCAGCGTGCTGGTGGCACTCGCCCGGGCCTACCAGTTGGACCCGTCCGAGTTCGACGTGGACGAGCAGAGCCGCCTGATTGCCGACCTGCGCGAGGCCAGCATCGACCTGCCGCTGGGCACGGCCGCCCCGCCACTGGCGGAACTGCGCATCGCGGCCTCCACAACGCCCCACCTGGCGCATCAGTTCCTCAACCTGCACGCAGCCTACCGCCGTTTGGAGGGCCGCATTAACGAACTGGACGATCGCTTGGGTCGCGGCCCCTCCGGGGCCTCGGGGTTGCCCCTGCCCTATGAGGAAATTCGCGACTTTTTCCATTACCGCGACAACTACGTCGACGCCATCGACATCGCGGCAGAAGCGCTGGCGGCCGAACTCGGGATCTGTGCGGACGCAGGCCCCGCCCCGCTGCTCGAAAAAGCCCTCTGGGCACGCCACGGCGTGGCGGTGCGCACCGACGCCACCACCGCCGAAGGCGTCTGGTGGCGCTATGAGCCGGGTACGCGCACCCTGCGCTTTGCCGCCGAACTGAACGAGCCAACCCGACTGTTCCAACTGGCCGTCGTGCTCGCCCGACTGAGTCTCAAAACCGTAGTCGACCAGACGGTAGCCGCCGGCCAGTTCCACTCGCCCGAATCGGTTGCGGTGGGACGTCTGGCATGCGAGAACTATGCTGCCGGCGCCTTGGTGTTCCCCTACGGCGACTTTGCCCGTACCGCCCGCCTGTTACGCCACGACGTGGAACAGTTACAGCGCCGCTATCGCGCCAGCTTCGAACAGATCTGCCACCGCCTTTCAACCCTGCAGCGCCCCGGTGCCCGCGGCATCCCCTTTTATTTCGTGCGCGTCGACCAAGCCGGCAACATCACCAAGCGACACAGCTCAACGCGCTTTCAGTTCGCCCGCTTCGGGGGTGCCTGTCCGTTGTGGAATGTGCACGAGGCCTTCTCGCAGCCCGGCCGCATTCTGGTGCAGGTCGCCGAGATGCCCGATTCGGTGCGGTACTTGTGCATGGCCCGCAGCATCATCAAACGCTCCGGCTCGTTTCGGGCACCCCATCGGCATTACGCGGTCGGCTTCGGTTGTGAACTGACCCACGCCGCTGAAGTCGTGTATGCCGATGTCATCTCCGCCGCCGTCGAGCCCGTGCCCATCGGCGTCAGTTGCCGGATCTGCGAGCGCCGGCACTGCCACCAGCGCGCCTACCCACCGATGGAACACACCATGTCCATTCCCACCGATGAACGCGGCGTGACGCCCTACCGGCTGCTCTAACGCGGTCAGTGAAAGGCGACGTGCACCATCAACAAAGCCGTGCGATCGGCCGAGGGTTCGTAATAACGACGGTTCGTCTCGTTCACAATCACCGTACCGACATAACGACGGTCAAACACATTGTCGAGTCGTGCCGATTCAGTGATCGTGCCGTGCGCCCAACCTTGGGTCCACGCTGCGCGCAGATTCGAGGTCCAGTAGCCCGAGGCAAAAGCTTGATTGCGGTCATCCGCATAAATGCCCGCACGACCCACGCTCTCGCCCGTGAGTGTGAAGCCGCGGCCATTGCGCCACGTGAGACCCGCATAGAGCGCATTGCGCGGCACCGCGGGTAGATGACTGCCCGCCGCCACCGTCACCGGAACACATGGCGTCACCGCACAGGCTTGGTAATCGGCCAGCGTGTGCGCATCGATTGCGGTGTAGGCCAACACCCCAGTGAAGGAATCGTTCAACTGCGCCTCGAGCGCAAACTCCGCGCCACGCCGCCGCGTCGGTCCGATGTTCTCCAACACGGAGCGACCACCGGAGTTTGCTTGTACCGCCAGTTCATCCTCGGTACGAATCGAGAACAAAGCCAAAGTCGCGCGCAGGCGCGCAGTCGACTGCTTCAAGCCCACTTCGTAGTTCTCGCTGCGCGCAGGACGCAAGGCAGTATTGAGTCCGGTCACGGCGCCATTGGTAGAGCGGTAGGCGAGATCGTTGAGTGTCGGCGTTTCCAAGCCCCGCCCGTAGGACGCATACGCGGCCAACTCCTTGCGCATACGAAACGTGAAGCCCGCCACCGGATTCGTCGCGCCGTAGTGGAGCACCGTATCCGGCTGCGGCACCAATTTGGGCGTCGAGCGGACCGTGATCTGGCTGTGGCGTGCGCCCCCCGACAGTTGCCAACGATCGCTCAGTTGCCATTGTGCCTGCAGATACTCGTCAACCGAATCTACCCGATTGCGCTCATCGCGTCGCAACGCGCCCTCGACACCCAGCGTACTGCCCACATAGTTAAGATAGCCGCGCCGCGCCTCGTCCAGCGTATCGACCGCAACGCCGAGGGTCACCGTCAGCGGCAAGTCGCGCACACGCCTTGCATCCGTCAGACGCCATTCGCCGCCCCGATAGCGGCGGTCCAGATCAATCACACCACCCGGGTGTGTGGGCAGCGCCTCAATCGACTGCAAAATCGCCTGAAACTGAGTCGAGTGTCGATGACCGGCATAGGCCGACAAGGTCATGCTGTCGGTGTCCGACAGACGACTCTCGAGCACGGCACCGGCCTGCTGCTGGGTCAGTTGCTTACGGGTGTTGTAGGTCAGCGCGTTCGTGCCCGCCTGGCGCGGATCCGCCGCCAGTTGCGCCGCCGTCAAACCCAATGGATCGTCCACGAACGGCGTCTCGATCGTATTGCCAATGACTGTCAGTCGAGTGGACGGGGACAAATCCAGACGCCACTTGCCATTCGCCGTCGTGCGCGCCGCCGCACTGTGCACGCGATAGCCGTCGGTTTGAAAATGCGCAGCGTCCATCACCCAATTGGAACGGTCCGTGCCCTCACCAACCCGTACCGCATAACGGCGCATCCCCTCGGAGCCAGCCTCTGCTGTCGCATCCACACCCAATCGGGCCGGCGCATCCGCAGTGGTGATGGCCAGCACGCCGCCCGAAGCATTGCCGTACAGCGCCGAAAAGGGGCCGCGCAGCACTTCAATGCGATCGGCACCCGTCAGATCAAAGTGCGAATACTGCCCCTGCCCATCCGGCATAGTCGCCGGGATACCGTCCGCGTAGAGGCGTATACCGCGCGCGCCGAAACTAGAGCGGGCACCAAAGCCGCGTATCGACAGTTGTAGATCCTGCGCGTAGTTGCCACGGTTCTGCACCGACAATCCCGCCACCGGACCGAGCGCTTCGGACAGATTGACGCCTGCGCCTTCGCGTAAACGATCACCCTCAACCCGATCAACCGAGGCCGGCACCTGCAAGGCCGTTACTGCGGCACGGGTGGCTAACACCGTGACGTCACTGAGTACGGTAGACGACAGCTCGCTCGCGTGCCCCACAGCGGCGACCAACAAGGTCGAACTCACGAGCATCTTCACGGTCCAACGAGGCATGGATCGTCTCTACCACCAGAAGTAAGGTCGACACCCTACCGGATTCACCGACCGTGGCCTAGACTTCGTCACCCAAAAAGCCGCCCGTCTGATGCTCCCACAGCCGCGCATACAGGCCGCCACGGGCGAGCAAGGTCGCGTGGTCGCCTTCTTCGGCAACTCGCCCTTGGTCGAGCACCACCAAGCGATCCATCGCCGCGATCGTCGACAAGCGATGCGCGATTGCAATCACCGTCTTGCCTTCCATCAATTTGTACAGACTCTGCTGAATCGCCGCTTCCGCTTCGCTATCGAGCGCACTGGTCGCTTCATCGAGCAGCAAAATGGGCGCATCTTTGAGCATCACGCGCGCGATGGCCACGCGCTGACGCTGCCCACCGGACAACTTCACGCCACGTTCACCGACATGCGCGTCATAGCCGGTGCGGCCTTTGGCATCGGCTAGGTGCGCAATAAAATCCTGCGCTTCGGCCCGCTCGGCCGCACGGATCATTTCGACATCGCCCGCGTCCGGGCGGCCATACAAAATATTGTCGCGCACCGAGCGATGCAGCAGCGAGGTGTCCTGCGTCACCATACCGATCGAGGCCCGCAAACTCTCTTGGGTGACTTGCGCGATATCCACGCCATCGATGCTGATGCGCCCCGCTTCGATGTCGTAAAAGCGCAGCAACAAGTTCACGAGTGTACTTTTGCCTGCGCCCGATCGCCCCACCAAGCCCACTTTTTCACCCGGGTTCACTGTGAGCAGGAACTGCTCAAATACCGGCCTTACATTGGCCTTGCCGCGACCATAAGAAAACGTCACGTTCTCAAAACATACGCGACCCTCGGTCACTTGCAACGCCTTCGCATCAGGCCGATCGACGACTGCGCGCGGCGCCGAGAGCGTGCCGATCCCATCCTGAATCGTACCGACTTGCTCAAACAGCCCCGCCATTTCCCACATGACCCAGTGCGAGATGCCATTCAGACGCAGCGCCATTGCGGTGGCTGCGGCCACACCGCCCACGCCGAGTTCATCATGACTCCACAGCAACAAAGCCACAACGGCGGTACCGGCTACCAGCAACATACTGAGCGCGTGGTTGACCGTCTCAAACGAGGTCACCATCCGCATCTGCCGGTAAACAGTGTGCAAGAACTCCGTCATCGCGCCTTGCGCATAAGAACCCTCTCGTTGTGCGTGCGAGAACAACTTCACTGTGGCGATGTTGGTGTACGCATCGGTAATCCGTCCGGTCATCATGGAGCGTGCATCCGCCTGCGCCGCGCCCACTTTGGCCAGCCTCGGCACGAACCACCAACAGGTGAGACCGTAGGCCACAAACCAACCGCCGAAGGGAATCAGTAAGCCGGTATTGAAGTCTCCGACCACCCAGAGCAGGGTCGCAAAATACAATAGGATGTACACCAAGATGTCGGTCACGATGAACCAAGCATCGCGCACGGCCAATGAGGTCTGCATCACCTTGGTTGCGACCCGGCCGGCAAACTCATCCTGATAGAACGCCAGGCTCTGCGCCAACATCCGCCGGTGAAAATCCCAACGCAAGCGCATGGCAAAGTTGCCGGCCAACCCTTGTCGACGGACGAGACTTTGGTAGCCCACCAACGGAATGCTGGCAATCAGTACGCCGCCCAGGATCAGCATGGTGTGGCGCTCATTGGCGAACAAATGCGCGCGATCCACCGTCGTCAGCCAATCGACCAGCCGACCGAGCATTCGGAACAACAACGCCTCAAAAATGCCAATCGCCGCCGTCGCGAGCGTCATCCATAAAATCTGCCGACGCACACCGAGCGTGCACGCCCACAAGAACGCGAGTAACCCAGTCGGTAACGGGTTGGAGGCAGTATCTGGATAGGGATTTACGGCGCGTTCAAAGTGACGAAACATAATCGGCTCCACAGGCGGCGCTGCGGCCGCCTGTCGCAAAGAAGGGGATAACGCGCTGCCGCGCACGGCGCCGTGCGAAGATCTGGGCGGGAATGCCAGAGCGGCCCCATGCGACCCACGCGCGCGCACCAAGTATCACACAGCGCTGCACCGAAGAGCGGACTGCGCGCCGTGCGCCCACGCGATGCGCGGTGGTGTTGCCCACGCAAGCGCCGGTTGCGCTCACGCGCCCCTCAGCAGCCGTCTGAGCGGGGTCGGATCCCCGCTCAGGGCCGCAATTTAACTCCAGTCGCCGCCACCTCCACCGGAGAAATCACCCCCGCCACCGCCACCCCAGTCACTGCCGGAATCGGACACACCGAAGTTGTTGCCGCCCATATCGGCATTGGGGTCGACGTAGGTGTCCTGGGCGGGGTCGACGTAGCTCGGATGGCCGGGCTGGAAAACCTGCCGGGCAAGCGCCTCACCAGCCACGATACCAGCACCTACTGCGAGGCCCGAGGCCAGTCCACCCATCATGCCAGAGCCCTGCATCATACCGCCTTGCCCATAACCGCCGCCGTAGCCGGGGCCACCCATTGGGGCCGGGCCACCCATGCCACCATTCGGGCCGTAGCCCGGCGCCATGACCACCGGCGGTTGCCGCCGACGGAAGAGCATTACGACCACGCACACCAAGGCCACAAGCCCCAAAAAGAGCCCCCATGGAAAGGACGACCCACCGGCACCGCTGGCCACGCTGCTGGCGCGAACGCGACCGACATTGGCGAGACCCGACTTCAATTCGGCCACCGAACGGGCGCTGGCGAAAGGCAGCGCAGGATTGATCTGCTCAGCCGTCGCCAGTGCGGCGCGCGCCCGATCCAGATGCCCGGCTCTATACTCCACCTCGGCGTCGATGTAGTGTGCCTCCGCACTTTGCGGATGCGCTGCCAGCACCTGCTGCATCATCGCCTCCGCCTCCGCAATCCGCCCAGAGCGCACGGCCGTATAGACGTCCTGCACCGACGGTCCAGCAGCCAGCGCCACGCCGGCGCCCAACAAGGCGATCAAACCGACCCAGCCAATACTTTTTGCTCTCAGCACGCGACGACTCCCTTTACAGACGACAGCACCGGATTGGACCGGCCAGCCTAGGCACAGTTCCCAAGCCACCGTTGTACTCCACTACGATGACCACTGCGGGAAAACCCAGCCGTGGCAGCGCTTATTCTAGGCCTGTAGACCGACTGGCGGCCACGCCCGCGCCCAAACGGTCGGCCGGTGCGACGAACCCACGCAGGCCCCAGCCCGCAGCTAGGCAATTACAACTCGGTGTACTTGCGCATGGAGCCCCGCGCTTTGTCGGCGGGGTATTTGAGCGCATTCTTTTGTATTTTGTCGTAACCGGCGGCGACGAGCTCGACGTCCAATTTGTCGGCCAAGCGCACCAAGTACAGCAGCACGTCGGCCAGTTCATCGCGCACCTGGGCCTTGCTGGCGGCGGGCAAGTCGGCCGCCGCCGCCGCGGGTAGCCATTGAAAGTGCTCCATCAGTTCCGCTACCTCGACCGACAGTGCCATGACCAGATTCTTCGGGTTGTGAAACGCATCCCAGTCGCGCTCGGCCGCAAATTCGCGCAAGGCGATCGTGAGCGCGGTAAGCGAATCGGGGGGCGGCGCGAAGTCCATGCGGTTCAACCCTTGAAAACGGCAGCGTCACTCTATCGCGCGGACATACCGAGGCGCTATACGCGGCCTCATTGGGCGTGTCATGACAACCTCAGAAACAGGATAGAAAACCACTGCAAATAAATATTTTTGCAGCAGTTTTTGCGCGCTTCTCGCCCCTATTTGACATAACAAATTAAGCCTCTAAACAAATCTTTTTGCGTTTGTCGCCGTACAGAGACGTACACACCTCTATTGCGTCCGACCGGGCCAATCTATCGTTCATGCATTGTCGAATTGCCTGCGTTGAGAAGAGCTCCCATGCCAAGCTTGTTTCGCCGTAAACGTCCCTCCCCTCTCGAAGCCGTCCGCGACTTCGTCGATACCATGGAGTTCATCAACGTGCTGTTGGCCGAAGAGTCGGCCGAGCGCGAGACGACCCTCGGCGCCTACCGTATCAACCGCAACTCGAACAGCACCGCCGCGTCATCTATCACGGGCTAAACGCCGTGGCGCCAGCGTCCTGACGGCGCTGGCACACCACCGACAGCTTCTGCCTCAATCGGCTGCGTCCAGCGCGCAGTCAACGGGAATGACCGCCAGTAGGCGCACCAGTACCGCCGGATCCAGTCCCACCAAAAACCCACGTCGACCGCCATTGATCGCAATGCGGCCTAACCCCAAGATGGTGCGCTCGACGTAGACCGGCATGCGTTTGCGGGTCGCGAAAGGCGATGTTCCCCCGACCAAATAACCACTGTGCCGCTGCGCGGTCTCCGGCGCGCAGGGGACGATGCTCTTGCGGCCACTCTGGCGCGCTAGATTTTTAGTCGATACCGTCTTATTGCCATGCATCAGCACGATCAGCGGGGTGCCTTGATCATCTTGCATGATCAGGGTTTTCACTACCGCGTACGGATCGAAACCTAGCACCGCGGCACTGTGCCGCGCGCCGCCGTGCTCCATATACTCGTACGGGTGCTCGGTATAAACCACCTGTTGCTGCTTAAGAAAGGCCGTCGCCGGCGTCTCCGTGACGTGTTGACTCTTCGCCATATCCTAGACTGCCGTCGCCAAATTAAGGGCCAGTATCGCGCTCTTCTAGCCCCTCGTCAGCCCGGATCGAGCCGCGTTGCGGCCACCGGACCACGGCCTGACGCTGCAGCGTTTGCGTTCCGGCGATGACGGGCATTAAATGTCGGCGCCCTCTCGCTTGGAGCCCCCATGAAGCACCACTACGCACTGACCGCACTGACCGCACTGCTGGCCCTGACCCTGACGGCCGCAGCCGCGCCGCCACAAGATACGCCCGAGGGCATCGCTCGATTCCGCTCGCTCTATAAAGAACTGGTGGAAACCAACACCACCTACTCGGGTGGCAGCTGCACGGCCGCGGCCGAGAAAATGGCGGCCCGCCTCGAACGCGCGGGCATCGCAAAATCCGACTTACATCTCTTCAGTGACCCCGCCTACCCCAAAGACGGTGGACTGGTCGCGATCTACCCGGGCGCCAATCCGAGCCGCAAGGCCATTCTGCTGCTCGCGCATATTGATGTGGTCGAAGCTAAGCGCGAGGACTGGACCCGCGATCCGTTCACGCTCATCGAAGAGAACGGCAACTTCTATGCCCGTGGCGCCATGGACGACAAGGCCGAGGCTGCCATCTGGACTGACCTGTTCGTGCGCTTGAAGGCGGAGCATTACGTCCCTGCCCGCACTCTGAAACTGGCGCTGACCTGTGGTGAGGAAGGCGGCGGACAGTTGAACGGTGCACAGTGGCTCAGCCAGCATGCGCCAGAGTTGATCGCCGCCGAGTTTGCGCTCAATGAAGGCGCGTTCGGCGAACTCGATGCCAGCGGCCATCGGGTTGCACTCGAAGTCGAGGCGGCCGAAAAATTACCAGTGAACTATCAACTCGAAGTGACCAACTCGGGTGGCCATAGCTCCCGACCCCGCAAGGACAATGCGATCTACACACTGGCCGCGGCGTTGAGCAAAATCGGTCAATACGAATTTCCCGCGCAATTTGGCGATGCCAACCGTGGCTACTTTGCGTCCATGGCCGACATCAGCGCGGCGAAAGGGGATACCCACATCGCGCAAGCGATGCGGGCCTTCCTGAAAGATCCCAACGACACCAAGGCTATCGCGATCGTCTCCGACGCGGACGTCTCCTGGAGCGCCATGTTGCGCACCACCTGCGTAGCTACGATGCTCTCTGCCGGTCACGCGCCCAACGCCTTGCCCCAGCGCGCACGCGCCACCGTCAACTGCCGCATTTATCCGGGCACCTCGCCCGAAGCGGTACGGCAGACGCTCGAACAAGTCATCGGCAATGCCGCTGTCGCCGTCACCATACCGACAGAACGAGGCAACGATCGCGTCGCGACCGGCTCAGCAGCCGCCGCGGCCCCACCGCTCAGCCGCTCAATCCTGCAGCCCATCGAAGCACTGGCCGCAGAATTTTGGCCCGGCCTGCCAGTACTGCCCATGCTGCAACCCGGCGCGACCGATGGCGCGTTCTTGAACGCTGTGGGCATTCCCACCTACGGCGTGGAGCCGGTCTTTGTGGGCCCAGACCTCGGCCATATCCACGGCCTGAATGAATACCTCTCGGTCCAGTCGTTGATGGAAGGCCGCGAATTCCTGTACCGCCTCGTCAAACGGTACGTGGAGGCGCCGTGAATATAGAACTTGCGCCCGAGGACCTCGCTTTCCGGGATCATATTCGGGCGTTTGTGGCCGAACAATTGCCCGCGGCCATGGCCCAGCGCCTGCTCAACGGCGGCAAGATCGAACCGTCCGATATCCGTACCTGGCAGGGGATTCTGTATAAAGCAGGCTTAGGGGCCATCTATTGGCCCGCCGCTTTTGGTGGCCAAGATGCCGCGCCGGTGCGCCAGTATCTGTTTGAACTAGAGTGCGCGCTAGCCGGTGCGCCACCGCAACTGTCCTTCGGCGTGCGTATGCTCGCGCCCGTATTGATGCGCTTTGGCACAACCGAGCAACAGCGCACTTTTCTCCCTAGCATCCTCACCGGCGAGACGTGGTGGTGCCAGGGCTACTCGGAGCCCGGCGCAGGCTCCGACCTCGCCTCGTTACGGACCGCAGCGGTACTCGACGGTGATCACTACGTCATCAATGGACAGAAGTGTTGGAACACACTCGGCCAGTATGCCGACTGGATCTTCTGTCTTGTGCGCACAGACTTTACCGTGAAGGCGCAGCGCGGTATCTCCCTCGTGCTGATCGACATGAAGACGCCGGGCATTACGGTACGGCCAACCGTGCTGCTCGATGGCACCCCGGAAGTCAACGACATCTACTTCGACAACGTCCGCGTACCGGTCAGCCAACGCGTTGGCGCTGAAAACGAAGGCTGGACGATCGCTAAGTTTCTGTTGGTCCACGAACGCACCAATATTGCCGGCGTGCCTTGGTCCAAGCGCGACTTCGCCCGACTGTTAGGAATTGCACAGGCAGCGACACGCGACGGCCGTCCGCTCATGGAGGACGCGAGCTTTCGTGCCAAGTTGGCCCGCCTGGAGATCGACCTCGAGGTCCTCGAGCACACCAATTTACGCATGTTGTCGGCCGCCAAACCCGACATGACCACGCCCTCGATACTCAAAATCCGAGGCTCAGAAGTACGCCAAGCCATCAGCGCACTCACCATGGAGGCGCTCGGGCGCCAGGCGTTACCCCTGGCCGTGGGGCCGGGCGATGCCGCGCTGACCGAGGATGCGCTCACGCGCGGTGTCACGGCGAGCTACCTGAACTTACGCAAGCTGTCGATCTTCGGGGGCTCCAACGAAATTCAACGCAACATCGTCGCGCAGTCGATGATTGGGCTCTGAGGACACGCAAATGAATTTCGACTTCACCGAAGAACAGACCTTGCTGGCCGATGCGCTGCATCGCTGCCTGAGCGAGCAAGCAGACTTCGCCACCCGCAAGCGCACCCTGCACTCCGACACCGGTTGGTCGCGTGCACTATGGACCGTGTTGGCGGAACTGGGCGTGCCGGCCACCATGCTGGCCGATACCGACGGCGGCCTCGGCGGCGGGGCCATTGAACTGGCACTGATCGCGCGTGCCACCGGTGCGGCCCTGTGCCTGGAGCCCATCGGCAGCAGTTTGGTGGCCAATTTGACGCTCGCGCGTCTCGCCCCAGCCGGGCTGCGCACCCGCATCGCGCCGTCTCTGGCCGCCGGCACCCGCATCGCCGTACCGACATTCGAGTCCCCCTACACCGTCCTCCAGGCAACGCGCCACGATGCCGCGTACCGGCTCTCGGGAACGGCGCGTGTGGTCTACCACGCGCCGTGCGCGGATCAATTCTTGTTGGCGGCCTGCACCGCGGGCAGTACGATTGCGGATACTCTTTTTCTGATTCCCGCGAATGCTGCGGGGCTCTTGGCCGTGCCCTGCACCAGCGTGGACGGACAACGTGCAGCAGATCTGCACTTGACGGATGTACAGGCGACGACCGCGGACACTCTGATTAGCCACGACGCGGCAGCCGTGCAATGGTCCGTGGATGTCGGCATCCTCGCGCTAGCCGCCGAGACACTCGGCAGCGTGGAGCGCAGTATCGCCTTGACGATCGACTATCTGAAAACCCGCAACCAGTTCGGTGGTCCGATCGGTCGCTTCCAAGCGCTTCAGCATCGGGTCGTCGGGTGTCTGGCTAAAGTCGAAGAACTGCACACCATGGTGTTTGTTGCTGCCGCCCGTCTCGACGGGGAGCCGATGCTCCGGCGCACGACGATCGCTGCACTAAAAGTGATCGCCTGTGAGACGGCGCAACATGTGGGCGAGGAAGTAGTGCAACTGCATGGCGGTATGGGCGTCACGGAGGAGATGGAGATCAGCCACCACTTCCGCCGCCTCGTCGCGGCCGGCATCCGCTTCGGCAGCCGCGACCAGCATCTGGCCGCGTACACGGCACTGCGCTTCCCACCATCGCAAAGCGCCTAGAGCAAGAAGATCTCGGCCGGGCTCCACGCCAGAATCACCCCGTTACCGGGCGTCTCTTCCAGATCAATGCGGCACAGCGCAGGCAACAACGGCGCGGTGCGTGCCTGAATCCAGCCCGCCAGATCGGCTGTGCTCTGCGAGGGCAGCCCGTCGAGTTCGCTCATCGCATGATGATCGAGCACGTCATAGAGCGGCGCAAACAGTAGCTGCACGTCCGCAAAGTCCATCGCCCAGCCGAGGACCGCATCGAGTGGTGCACTCAAATGCAGTCGTAGCCGATAGGTGTGGCCGTGGGTGCGCCGCCGCACATCGCCAGCCGGCAGTCCCGGCAACTGCACCGCGGCATCAAAGGTCAATGCCCGCCAGATCGCATGACGCTCCCCATCATAGGTCGCGCCACACCGGCCGGTCTCATACACCGTGACACTCGCCAACGTCGGCACCTGTGTCCGCAAGCGCTCCCACAGCCAATGGGCGAGACACTCACTGGTGGGATTGGAGAGACCGTCGAGATCGTTGAGACAGTAATGCGAAAGGCAGTCGCCAAGCGGCGCCCAAGCCTGATCCAACGCACCGGCGCTAGCGCCCCGGGCCCGCAGCAGGACCTCAAAAGAGTGGCCATGCATGCGACCACATTTGTGCCCGGGCGGCACGTGAGGCAAGAAGTGCGCAGCTTCGAACGCATAGCGGCGCACCACCCACAGGCGACTGGCCGGCTCGCACTCCAAGCGCAAGGTCGGGGTGGGGCTGACCACGATCCGCTCCACGTCTATTCCCGCCAGCGCCGTACTGAGGTACCGCGCGATGCCCACATCCGAGGGATCGTCTAAGACCTGGTCGAGATCCGCATAATCCAAGGGCGCCACGGCCTGCTGCAGGGCCGCTGACAAAAAGCCCACCGGCTCGATTGGATGGGTCTTGGCCGCGGGCGCCAGTCGTGCCGACACGTCCACCACAAAACCATGCCCGTGGCGCCGCGCCAGGCGGGGATCCCCGGCGTTCGGGATCGTGCGAGCAGCTTCAAAGCGTGCTCTGGCGGTCATCAAAATCGTGGTCAATGTGCGCTCCAGTCGGGGGCGCACCTTACCGGAGCGCGCGGCGCAACGCACGGGCGGATCGCCCAGCCGAGGCCTTGAAAGCCGCGGGGCGCCCGTCGCCGGCGCCCCCCCGTCCATAACTACCGGCCCCGCCGCCGAGAACAGGACGCCGCCCATCCGGCAGCGACGCCCGCAGGCTCGTTGCGGCCTATCGGCTTAGAGGCGCAGTAACGCACATAGTTTGTTGCCATCCGGATCGCGCAGGTAGGCCAAATACATCTTGCCCACACTACCCTCACGCACCCCCGGAGGCCCCTCACACGTCGTACCACCCGCCGCGATGCCGGCTGTGTGCCACGCATCGGCCATCTCGGCCGAGGTCACGGCAAACCCGAGGGTCCCGCCGTTGGCCGCCGTAGCCGGCTCGCCGTTAATCGGCTTGGTGACACAAAAAACCCCGGTCGGACTGCGGTAAAAAATCCGGTTTCCATCGAGGTGGGCCGGGCCAATGCCAAGCGCACCCAGGGTGGCGTCATAAAACGCCCTGGCGCGATCCAGATCATTTGTGCCGATCATCACGTGCGAAAACATGAGTGCTCCTTGATAAGGTAAGAACGGACGCCGCGCGCCCGTTGCGTGCGACGGAACTATAACGAACTGGCAGCGCCGGCGCGGGGTCCCTTGCACATAAAAGACCTGAACAGGCCCCTTTGCCCCCCTCAAATCGACCCTCCGTACCCGCGTATGGGTCGCGCTCGATTGCGCGGGGTCTTATAGAATATCCCGAAGCACGCCGCCGGCGTGGCCGGTTCTGCTGCTGCGCCGAGGCACTCATGGCATCCACCAAGAAGCGTTCCCGATCCCTTGCCCTGTCGATCGGTGCAACCGACCTCGATCTGGCGACCCTGCGACAGGTCTACCGCCATCCGGTGCGTCTGACCCTGACGCCGAACGCCATCGCGGCGATCAAACGCAGCGTCAAAGTTGTCGACAAGGTCATCGCCAGCGGTGAGACCGCGTATGGCATCAATACCGGCTTTGGCCTGTTGGCCCAGACGCGTATTCCCGACAGCGACCTGCGCAAGCTACAACGCAATATTGTGCTATCGCATGCCGCCGGCACCGGTCCACTGCTCGCCGATGAAGTCGTGCGTCTGATCATGGTGTTAAAGATCGCCAGCCTCGCACAGGGCTACTCGGGCATACGCCTTGAGACCTTGCAGGCACTAATGACCTTGCTAGAGCACGAAATCTATCCGTGCATCCCCGGCCAAGGCTCCGTTGGCGCTTCGGGCGATCTGGCCCCACTCGCCCACCTAGTGGCGGTGCTCTTGGGCTACGGCCATGCGCGCATCGGTGGAAAAGTCGTCAGCGCGAAAACCGCGCTTGCGCAAGCGGGCTTGGCGCCCGTAGAACTCGGACCAAAAGAAGGCTTAGCGCTGTTGAACGGCACCCAAGTCTCCACCGCCTTGGCTCTGGTCGGCCTGTTGAAGATTGAAGACGTGTATGCCGCCGCAGTGGTCGCCGGCGCGATGTCGATCGATGCCCTCAAAGGCTCCGACACGCCCTTTGATGCGCGCATCCATCTGCTGCGTCGCCAGCCGGGACAATCGGACATCGCAGCCATTTACCGCCGCCTTATGGCCGGCAGTGCGATTCGGGCCAGTCACAGCGATTGCGATCGCGTACAGGATCCCTATTCGCTACGCTGCCAACCGCAGGTCATGGGCGCGTGCCTCGACGTGATGCGTGTCGTCGCCACCACGCTCGTCCGGGAAGCCAATGCGGTCACGGACAATCCGTTGATCTTCCCGAACGAAGGCGATGTCCTCTCGGGTGGCAACTTTCATGCCGAACCGGTGGCGTTTGCGGCCGACTATTTGGCACTCGCAGTGTGCGAAATGGCCTCCCTCTCGGAACGCCGCATCGCGATCCTCGTTGACCCCAAAATGAGTGGCCTGCCGGCTTTCTTGGTCGAAAACAGCGGACTGAACTCTGGCTTCATGCTTGCGCAAGTCACGGCCGCGGCCCTCGTCTCCGAGAACAAAGCGTTGGCCCACCCCAGCAGCGTTGATTCCATTCCAACCAGCGCGAACCAGGAAGACCATGTATCGATGGCGACCTACGCCGCCCGTCGCCTCACCCCAATGGCAGAGAACGCCGCGGCGGTCATCGCCATCGAACTGCTGGCAGCGGCGCAAGGCATCGGGTTTCATGCACCACAGAAGAGTTCCGAAGTGCTCGAAGCCAGCCGTGCACTCGTGCGCGCACGGGTGCCGGCCTATGACGAAGATCGCTATTTCGCGCCCGACATTGAAGCCATCAAACAACTAGTGCTCGATGGCACGTTCGTGCCGGCAATCGGCGCAATTGGTCTGAGCGCTTGAGCGCCGGCGCCCTGTCCGCATAAAGTAAACGCAAACAGAGGTCGTGATGAGCATCAACCGACGCCACGTGCTGCAAGGCGGCGCTGCCCTCACGCTCGCCGGCACCAGTCCCTTCACCGTGGCGGGACCGAGTGACGCCGCCACAGTATCCGGTTGGCCCTCCGCTGAGATCATCCGTCTCTGGCCAGACGCAGCGCCTGGCCACGCGGGGTTTCACACTCCGACGTTGCCGGCGGATTGGCCAGTAGTCTTTCTACGTGGCGTCGAGATCCCCACCTTGCATGTATACAGGCCGGAACGACCGGATGGACGCGCGCTGTTGGTGTGCCCAGGTGGCAGCTACGTATTCGTCTCCATCGCCAACGAAGGAGTGGATGTGGCCAAGGCATTCACTCCTTACGGCTTCACCGTATTCGTCCTCGTCTACCGCCTACCCGGCGAGGGCTGGCAAGCACGCAGCGACGTGCCACTGCAGGATGCACAGCGCGCGTTACGCTTAATCCGAGATCGGGCCCAGGCCTTACAAATCAATCCTACGCAAATCGGCGTGATGGGCTTCTCCGCAGGCGGCCATCTGGCCGCTAGCCTCCTGACAGGTTGGCAGGAAACCGTCTACTCGCCCATCGATGCGGCCGATGACATCTCGGCGCGTCCCGATTACGCAGCGCTGCTCTATCCGGTAGTGACCCTGAGCGACCCATATACGCACCACGGCAGTCGGCGTTGTCTGCTTGGCGACACCCCGTCCCCTGCGCTGATTGCGCAACGTTCCCCAGAGCAACATGTCACCTCTACCAACCCGCCCTGTTTTATTGCCCACGCGGCGGATGATGAGACAGTACCCGTCGATAATGCGGTGCTGTTATACACAGCGCTACGACAAGCGCAGGTCCCCGCCGAACTGCACCTTTTTGAACGCGGCAATCATGCCTTCGGCATCGGTATTCCCGGCCTGCCCTGTGGGGCTTGGACGACAATGCTAGAACAGTGGACCCAACGACATACTAAGAACGTCTGAATGAACCAGGCAACACAACAAGCGCGGCGACGCAGGCCACTCTGAGGCGCTGACCCAATTCGCCTCGCAGCGCCCTCTGCAGCATCTTCAACAGAAACGACACTTCGCCCGTCACAGGGTCTACCGATGCCGCCTTACTGCCAAACCGAATCCTTCTGCCAGGAGCCAGATTCACCCCACCTCGATCCACGTTTTCGTTTCGCCCTACATCTCAACTAGTAGTGGCGTGCCAAACGCGCGCACTATGCGCACGCAGCCGCGGACTAACCGGCACGAGCAGCCTTTTCCCGTCTAAGAAATTTCAACTGAGAGCATGAAGCCTATGCGCGGCACTTCGCAACCGGCACCTCGCCAATCATCACAAGTGGGCCTGGTTTCGGGCGTTGCGCTGAGCCTCAGCGGCATGATGGGCTCTGGTCTATTTTCCATTCTCGGCCACGCCTACCTCGTCGATGGCACCCGCTTCCCGCTTGCATTCATGTTGGCGAGTGTCGCGATCCTGTTTAGTGTTTACGCAATTTCCAAGCTAGCGGCGCGCTTCCCCGGGCCCGGTGGACCAGCCCGCTTCGCTCTCGTCTGCTTCGGACCGGGGCTCTTGTCGGGATGGATCAATCTTTTTTTATATCTTTGCTTTCTTTTGGCCACAGCGCTTTATGCGGCGGGGTTCTCTGCTTACATCGGTGTCCTGACAGGCCCCATGCTCACGGCTGAGCAGCTGAAAGTCTTGGGCGCCACACTCGTGGTGCTGTGCACGCTCGTCAATCTGCTAGGCGCCAATCGGGTTGGACGCGTCGCCAGCGTACTCATCACACTGGTCTTCTGCGCACTCCTGTGGTTCAGCGCCACTGGCATTGCGCAAATTAATCCGCTAATGCCGAGCCTCTCTGGAGTCAAATGGCGCGGCGTCTTAATCGCTACCGCGATGCTTTACATAAATTTTCAAGGTTTCGGCATGGTCGTGAGCGCCTCACAATCCATGGCTAACCCAGCGAAAACTGTTCCACGGGCGATGTTCATTGCCATCGCCGTCATTAGCGCGCTCTACTTTGTCGTGAGCTGGGTGGCGATTCAAGTCTTGCCGCCTGACGCATTAGCAGCCAACGCCGACAACATGCTAGGGGCTGCTGCGCAGGTGATCGCAGGCAGCGTCGGCGCCAAAGTGATCGCCATCGCAGCCTTGCTAGCGTGTGCGGCCGCTGTGAATGCCTCTGTTTTCACAGCGTCCCGAGTTCTCACCTTAGTCATCAGTGCACATCCCTCTGCACGACTCTCACGTCTTGCACTGGAGCAGAAACCGCATCGGCCACTGCTGATTTCTGCTGTGTTTGTAATTCTTCTGATTCTCTATTTTCCCTTGGTAGCAGTGGGGAAAATGGCCAGCATGGCATTTCTGCTGTTCTTCAGTGCCATCATGCTCGGCCATTTGCGCATATCTCAGCAGACCAGCGCACGAGCGTGGATGCTCTGGCTCGGCGCGCTCATCAATCTGTCACTGTTCTTTTTTTTAGTTATGGATGGGCTCAGCGCCGCACCCGAAACCGTCATCTTCCTGCTCATTGCTCTGGGTGGCGCACTAATCTTCGAAACCGGTTATCGCTTGGAAACCAGAAATCGTTGATGTTCGCCTGCAAGCAAATGCGGTCAGCGCCATAAATAATCCGCGACGCCGTGCACGATTTTGCGCACATCACCGCTGATCTAAAACTTTCGCGGCTTCAGTATTCTACGAAATCGTTTTATCAGAGCCCAGGGGCGTTTCGCTCCGACACGTTCGGCAATACGGAACTAAATTTCCCTTCATTCAGACGACAGCCCAGAACGCTCTACCTTTCGCGTTGCAGATATTCGTCGTTCACTGGATTTAAATTTTTACGTTTGATGTCCTGTACATCATCACGCGAATAAATTTTTAATCATTAAAACATCAGAAAAAAACCGTGATATGTTTCACGCCGTAAATATCTTTATGCAATTGATATTCACTTTTACATAATAGGTATTCGTCCTGTACACCATGAAAAAAAATTTAAATTTCATACTTCAACACGCATTGGGCATTGCTCTGTTTTATGGATCAGCCGTCACTGCATTAGCGCAGACGGTGTTGGTGCCGATGGATCCGGTGGCCGCGCGAGTGCCGAAGTACGTTATACCGCTGATGATCCCTCCGGAAATGCCGCGCAGTGGAGCACCCTCGGACTGCCTTGGCACTACCTGCCCAAAGACCGACTACAACATCGCCGTTCGACAGTTCCAACAGCAGATTAGACCGCGCCACCCGGTGCGGCACGCACCGGCGCGGAACCATGCGCGCCTGCCGAACGGCTGCTCCACTCCTCAGCCGCAGACCTTAGGAGGTCGGTAGTTTGTCGAGGAACCGTTCTAGGTCGGCATTAAAATCCAGCGCCTCATCCACAAACAGCGCGTGCCCCGCGTTCGGATAGAGCGTCACCTGCGATTCTGGGAGGTGTGCCTTCAACGCCGCCCCCTGATCGGCAAGGCGCGGCCGAATGGCATAGAGCACAGGCACTTGCGCGCGGTAGATAGCGTTTTTGTAGTATTCACGGGAATAAGGCTTGGCCAGCAACTCGGCCGCCACGGCCGCCGGCACGCGCAGCACAGACGCCTCTACCAGCCGCAGCAGCGCATCCGGTGGGGGATGCGCAAACAGGCCCCGCACGAAGGCGCGCAGTCGCTCAGTCCGGGATTGCGGGACCTTCTGGACCGTAGATGCCGAGGTGGCCGGCTTGGGTGGAGAGGCTTCCCCAATGGAGTTGTCGACCAACACCAATCCGCGCAGTGCGGTGGGCCGAAAACGCTCCACGTAATCGAGCCCTTCCATCACACCGAGCGACCAGCCCACCAACACAAAAGACACCGGTTTTACCTCGGCAACAAACTCACTGATATCAGCAGCACGCCGTACCGCGGTGTGCGGGCCTGCGTACAACTCAGACTCGCCCTGCGAACGGGGATCGAGCACCACCACACGATGACGGGCCGACAAGGCCACCAGTTGGGCTTCAAAAATACGTGCTGGCATCAACCAGCCCGGCACAAACACGAGCGTCGGTTCACCCTGACCGGCTTCGAGGTAATGCAGCCGGATCCCATCCGACGTGCGAAACTCGCGGTTCTGGATCGTCGACGCATGGGCGGAGGTACTGCCTGCACAGCCGAGGCCGCAGACGACCGCCGCCCGCACGAGAACCCATCGAAGTTGTTTCCAACGCCACTGCAAGAGCGACACTCCCCGATGACGGACGCCAAGCCACAACCCATCCTACGCGTGATCGACATCATATCGCTGATCGTCGGTACGGTTGTCGGTGCCGGTATCTACAAATCGCCCGCCCTGGTCGCCGGTGCCCTGTCCAGCCCAGGTCTGATCATGGCTGCTTGGATTGCCGGTGGCGTCGCTTCCATCATCGGCGCCTTGTGTTATGTGGAACTGGCCACCTCGTACCCGAGCTTCGGCGGCGAATTCCACTTCATTGGTCGTGCGTTTGGCAACAACGTGGCCTTCGTGTACGCCTGGGCGCGCTCGATCGTGATTTTACCGGCGGCGATCGCGCTCTTTGCGGTGACGCTGGGCGACTATCTGACCCCAGTCCTGCCGCTAGGACCACACTCGCCCACTGTCTGGGCGATGCTGATGATCGTGCTGCTCAGTGGGCTGAATGCACTGGGCGTGCGGCCAGCGCGTAACGCCCAGAACGTATTTGCACTGATCGAGGTCGGCACCGTCATCGCGATTGTGATTGCCGGACTCGTCGGCCACGGGCATACCGCACCGACGCTGGTTTCGAGCCCCGGCGGTGGGGGTGGACTCGGCTTTGCACTGATCTTCGTGCTGTTGACCTACGGCGGCTGGAACGAAGCGGCCTACGTGTCGGCCGAAGTGGCCGACAATCGCCATGGCATCCTGCGTGGCGTACTCTATGGGCTAGGCACCGTGACGCTCTTGTATCTACTCATTAACGCCGCGTACTTATGGGGCCTCGGTCATGCGGGCGTTGCCCATTCCACAGCCCCCGCGGCGGATTTGTTTCGTCTGGCCTTTGGCACCCGTTCCGGCACGTTGCTCAGCGCCATCGTGGCATTCAGTTGCATGAAAGCCATCAGTGCGACCGTGTTCTTCGGTGCGCGCAGCAATTATGCAGTCGGCCAAGACTGGCATCTCTTTCGCTGGTTAGGACACTGGCATCCGTGCGGGGCACCACGACGCGCCATTCTGGCCCTGAGCGTACTGTCGCTGCTGCTGGTGCTGCTCGCCGCCTACACGCCCAACGGCTTTGAGTCCATCGTCGAGTTTGAAGCGCCGGTCTTCTGGCTCTTTATCCTCGCCACGGCCTTGTCGTTATTTGTTTTGCGCGCCCGCTTTGGCATCGCTGCGGGCGCATTCCCCGTGCCGCTCTACCCCGTACTACCCGCAGTGTTCGTGCTCAGTTCCGCCGGTCTGCTCTGGTCTAGCGTCGCCTATACCGGCATCGGTGCACTAGTCGGAGTCGCCTTCCTGTTGCTCGGTTTGATCCCACTGGCAATCGAACGCTACCTGACACGGCCCGCGCCGGCCGCGACGGGCGGCAACGACGCTTGATAACGCCCACGGACTAAACGCTACCGGGACGTCTAAAATCGTCGCACGTAATCACCAAACTGTGGTCACTGCAGGCGTGGGCCTGTAGCGTGCAGTGCATCGCGCACTTGCCGCAACGCCGCGACCCATTGGTCGGTTTTCTGCGCCCCCGACACCGCCCAGCGACCGCCGAGCACAAAGAAGGGCACCCCCTGAATGCCGAGGCGACGCCCTTCCACCAAATCCGCTAGCACGCCGTCCGATGCCGCACCCGCCATCAAGCATTCAGGCCAACTGCCAACCGCAAGACCGACCCGATCAGCAATGCCCGCCAACGCCGCCAGATCACCGATGTCCTCGCCGCGCTCGAAGTACGCCGCAAATAACGCCTCCACCACCGCATCAGAACGCGTACCGGCCAACGCCACGAGAGTGTGCGCAAGACGGGTATTGGGTATCCGCCGAATCGACTGGAACAGAAAGGGAATACCCATCGCCTGCCCAAAACCCACCAGTTGTTGCTGAATCGCCGCCAGGCGCTGCGCATCGGGGAATTTTTTCGCCATGTAGTTGGCGCGATCAACGCCCTCAGCCGGTAGATCCGGATTGAGTTCAAAGGGCTTCCACTGCACGGTCACGGCTAGTTCGGGACAGTGCTGCAAGGCAGCCTCCAACCGCCGCTTACCGAGGTAGCACCAAGGGCAGACCATATCGGAATAGATATCGATGGAAATTGGGTAGGTCATGGACATGGCTGCAGTGTAACGGGCGCCATTGGCCTGCCGATAGTCCAGCGCTCGCAGGCGTCCGCCGCAGGAGCCACCTAGACGTGATGGCGCGGGCTGCAGTCAGACGGCCCTACCGCCGATCCACCGTAGTCGGACGATCGATAGTAGGGTGGAAACACCGCCGCGCAAGTCACCCCGCAAACGAACGGACCGCCGCATGAATACGCTCGACCGCGCCGGCCGGCACGTCCAGATGAAACACGAACCGAACGAGATCCGACCCCATGGTGGAGGCCTGGACCCCATGGTGAGCCAAGTGCGCCAGCACTGCCTCCGCACGGGTCCCTGCCTGTAAGCGGAAGATCACGAGGTTACTTTCCACGGGCAGCACAGACTCGACCCATGGTAGCGACGGCAACAGAGCGGCCGCGGCACACGCTGCCGCGTGATCGTCCACAAGACGCGTGAGGTGATACTCCAACGCATACAGTCCCGCCGCGGCCAGATAGCCCGCTTGGCGCATGCCACCTCCGAACAACTTGCGCAGCCGATGGGCTCTGGCGATCTGCTCGGTGGAGCCGAGCAGCAGCGATCCGACCGGTGCACCGAGGCCTTTGGACAGACAGATCGAAATCGTGTCGAAGAGTGCACCGAAGCGCCGCGGGCTTTCGCCCGTCGCCGCCAAGGCATTGAAAAGGCGCGCCCCATCCAGATGAAAAGCCAGATCGTGCGCATCGCACACGCTGCGGATGCGCTCGAGTTCCGCGAACTCCCAACAAGCACCACCGCCCTTGTTGACGGTGTTCTCAATCGCCACGAGGCGCGTCCAGGGCAAATGCGCGTCAGTACGCTTATTGATCGCACTCTGCACCGCCTCCGCGGTAAAGCGTCCGCGGTCACCACTGAGCAACCGCACCGAGGCACCGGAATTGGCGGCGATGCCACCGCCCTCGTACAAATAGATGTGCGCCAAGTCCGAGCAGATCACTTCGTCACCCGGACGCGTATGCACCCGAATGGCAATCTGATTGGTCATGGTGCCGGACGGGCAGAACAAGGCCGCCGGCATGCCGAACATGCTGGCCGCCTCACTCTGTAGGCGCGCCACCGTTGGGTCCTCTCCTAAAACGTCATCCCCCACCTCAGCGCGCAGCATCGCCTCCAACATAGCCGGCGCGGGCTTGGTTACGGTATCGCTACGCAGATCGATCTTCGGCAAAGTCATCGGAAACACTCGGTGAGGGACTGGACGCAGTGTACCGGGGATCCGCTGACGTTCTCCATCCACACCGCGTGCCGGCACGCCCATGCCCCCCCTGCCGACGTCCTTGTAGGCGCCCGGGGAAAGGTTCGATTGACCCACCGGGCGGAGCCTGACAGGCTACTTTCCTCTGCCTCACGGGCCAGTGCCCGTCTAATCCAAAAGGTGTACACCGTGGTCCGTAGCCTGAAGATCCTGTTGACCTGCAGCGTGGCCCTTGCGACCAACGCACTCGCAAACCCCGCAGCCGATCTTGTGATTCGGCATGGACAGATTTGGCGCGGCGCAGAACTGCCAGACGTCACGGCAATGGCCATCCTTGGCGAGCGGATCGTGGCGGTGGGCGACGACCGCGCCGTCGCCGCATGGATCGGCCAGGCCACCACCGTGATCGATGCCGGTGGTCACCGCATCATCCCCGGCTTCAACGATGCCCACGTGCACTTTTCCGATGGCGGGTCATCGCTGGCCGCGGTGCAACTGAATGATGCGACGTCAACCCAAGAAATCGTCCGCCGACTGGCCGCGCAGGTCAAAAAAATGAAACCAGGGCAATGGATTCTGGCGGGTGAGTGGGACGAATCGAAGTGGCCGGGCGCCGCCTTGCCCACGCGGCAATTGATTGACGCCGTCACGCCGAATAATCCTGTTGCCATCGATCGCTATGATGGTCATGCGCTGCTGGCCAACACGCTGGCGCTCTCACTGGCCCACATTGATCGCAACACCGCGGATCCGAACGGCGGGTTAATCGTGCGTGATGGCGCCGGTGAACCCACCGGCGTGCTGAAAGATGCGGCAGAGAATCTGGTTCATGCCGTGATTCCGGCGCCTAGCCGCACCGAGCGGCGGGCGAACATCGAGCGCGCTCTTGCGCACACCGCCTCGCTCGGTGTCACCAGCGTACAAGATATGGGACCCGTCCATGACGACTTGGCGGTCTACGCGGATTTGCGCCGTGAACGGAAACTGACCGTCCGCATCTACGTGGCGTCCCCGATCGATACGGTTGAGGATCAGGCAAAACTGGGAATAGGCCACGCGTTCGGCGACGCATCGCTACGGATTGGCGCATTAAAAGCGTTCGCAGACGGCTCACTGGGCTCGCGCACAGCCTACTTATTTGATGATTTTTCGGATGAACCGGGCAACCATGGCTTATTGGCGGACACCATGCATCCGATCGAGCGCACCCGCGCCTATTTCGACCGCGCCGATGCCACCGCTTTGCAGATTTGTACACATGCGATCGGCGATCGTGGCATTTCAACCATTCTAGATCTCTATGCGGAAGTGGTACAAAAGCACGGCGCAAGCGATCGACGCTTTCGCATTGAGCACGCCCAGCACATCGCTGCGAAAGACTTCGATCGATTCCATGAGTTAGGCGTGATCGCCTCTATGCAACCGACCCACGCCATCGACGATGGCCGCTGGGCTGAGCCGCTGATTGGGCACGATCGTGCTAGCCGCACCTACGCCTTCCGCACGCTACTCAATCACGGAGTGCACCTCGCCTTTGGAACGGACTGGCCGGTGGCACCACTCGATCCGTTGCTGTCCACTTACGCGGCGGTGACGCGCCGCACGCTCGACGGCCGCAATCCCAACGGATGGTTCCCCGAGCAAAAACTGACGGTCGCTGAAACCCTCTCGACGTATACCGCCGGTTCCGCCTATGCGGAATTCCAAGAACAGGACAAGGGCACCCTCGAGGCCGGTAAGCTGGCCGACTTTGTCATGTTCGACAAAGATCCTTTGCAAGTAGATCCCAATACCCTGAGAGATATCAGAGTACTGGGTACTTGGGTCGGTGGTCGACGGGTCTACACCGCGTCGCGTCCGTAATGCACCAAGCCGCGATGCCTGTGGCCGATGCCGGCGCGCTGGCGATCGCCACGACACCGGCGACACCCGAGGCTGTTGGTCCTGTATTGGCCCAGGCGTGGGGTCTCACGGGTACGCTCACCCGGATGCCCGGCGAGCGGGATACTAATTTTCGCTTAGACGCGGCATCGGGCCGCTATCTAGTCAAAGTGACCCATCCGGCCGAACCGTCGCTGGCCATCGATGCGCAGCTGAGCGCCCTCGAGCATCTCCGCGCGCGAGACCCGACCCTGCCGGTGCCGGCACCGATCCGGACGGTCGATGGTGACGCCCTACAATCCTACCCGCCCGATCCCCGTCGACAGCTGCGGGTCCTGCGCTATCTGGACGGCGCCCTGCGCCGGGACACGCCCTGGCAAGACCCGCTCGCTGCAGCCATCGGCGCCTCCGCCGCCCGTCTCGATCGGGTGCTCAGCACCTTTGCGCACGCCGGCGCCGCCCAGCATCTACTGTGGGATCTGCGCCGCGCCGGGGAACTGCAACCGCTACTCGCGCCACTGCAGCACGATCCGATAGCGCCCCTGCTCGCGCACGCGCTCGAACAGCATGCCCACGGCTTGCATACCCTGCTGCAACTGCCGACACAGGCGATCCATAACGATCTCAATCCCAGCAATCTGCTCGTCGATGCAGAGGGCTGCCACCTGATCGGTATATTGGATTTCGGCGACATGATCGTGGCCCCGCTCGTCCTGGAGTTGGCCGTCGCCTGCGCGTATCTGACCGATGCGCCAGATCTCACGGAGGCGATCTTGCAGTGCGTCGCGGCCTATCAAAGGATCCAGCCCCTGCCCGCGGCGGCGCTTGCGTTACTGCCCGACCTCATCGCGACCCGCTTTGCGATGACCGTCCTGATCACCGAGTGGCGATCACGCTTACAGCCCGAGAACCGCGCTTATATTCTGCGCAACAATCCGGCAGCACGGCACGGCTTGCAGGCGCTCGATCGCGTCGGTCGCCACCGTCTCGTCGAACGCCTGGAGAGTGGCCTGCGATGAACAACACGATGATCAATGCCTTCGACCCCACCACGCTAGACCAGCTAGACCCGGTCTCTCGCGCTTTGGTGGACCGTCGTCTACAGGTACTGGGACCTGCGTACCGCCTCTTCTATGAACAGCCGTTGCACCTCGTGCGCGGCAGCGGCGTATGGCTATACGACGCCGATGGGCAGGCCTATCTGGATGCCTACAATAATGTGGCGAGCCTCGGCCATGCCCAACCGGACGTCGTCCGCGCCATCGCCGAGCAATCCGCCACACTGGTCACGCATACCCGCTATTTGCATGCAGGTGTGTTGCGACTCGCAGAGCGACTGCTCGCGACGATGCCGTCCGCACTCGGACAGGTCATGTTTACCTGCACCGGCTCCGAGGCCAATGATTTGGCCTACCGCTTGGCCCGTTCGGTCACCGGCCACACCGGCGTCATTGTGACGAACCTCGCCTATCACGGGGTCACGGACTCGGTCGCCGAATTTTCACCCTCCCTCGGCAATGGAGTCCCCTTGGGCGCGCACGTGCGCACCGTGCCGCCACCGGATGCCTACCGTGGGGAAAGAGATGTTGCCGGGGCTTTCGCAAGGGCCGTCACCGCGGCCGCTGCGGATCTCGCACGCTGCGGTCACGGCCTTGCACTGTTGATCGTCGACTCGATCTTCTCGAGTGATGGCGTCTACGCCGATCCGCCCGGCTGTCTGGCGCCCGCCGTGGCAGCTGCCCGTGCGGCCGGCGGCTTGTATGTGGCCGATGAAGTACAGCCTGGATTTGGACGCACTGGGGAGACCTTCTGGGGCTTTCAGCGCCATCAAGTCGTACCAGACCTCGTCACCCTGGGCAAACCCATGGGCAATGGGTATCCGGTCGCAGCCCTGGTGGCACAACCGCGCCATCTGGAGCGTTTTGGCCGCGAAGCGCGCTACTTCAATACCTTCGGCGGCAATCCGGTCGCGGCTGCGGCCGCCAACGCGGTACTCGACGTGATCGAGCGCGACGCCCTGATGCAAAACGCCCACCGCGTGGGACGCGCACTGCGATCAGCGCTGTGGGAATTAGCCCGTCGCCACGAGACCATCGGCGACGTACGCGGGGCCGGTCTCTTTATCGGAGTCGACCTCGTGACCGACCGGGACAGCAAAACCCCACACCGTGCCCTCACCAGTACCGTAGTCAATGCGTTACGGGAGCGTCGGATCTTACTCAGTGCCTCCGGTCCCGGCGGCAACGTCTTGAAGATCCGACCGCCCCTGGTATTCGAACAGTCCCATGCGGACCTCTTGGTTAGCGCACTCGATGAGATTCTCAACGCAGACCGGTCAGGGTCCGCTTAATCAGAATCGTGGCACACCGACGCGCGATGTTTAGCCTTCGGTGCCCAAGTACCAACGCAGATTTTGCTCCACCCGCGGGCGCATCTCCGTGGGTAGGTGCGGGTTCTCGAGTAGTCGCCGCGTGGCTGCAATACCCTCTTCGCGCGGACCGACGTAGTAGGCCGCCACCGAAAATTCGTCCAGCGCAGACCATTCGTACGTGGCCGCATCAATAAAGAGCAGGTCAGCAGGCTTGGCGATACTCATCGCATGACGCGCATACATTGCGGCGAGTCCATACTCCGCCCGCTCCCGATGAAACCGCGCCAGCGCCACCAGTGGTTCGGCACGCGTCGGGCGCGTCTGAAAGGCTTCCAGAAACGACTGGGAGATAACCGCAGGCGACTCTTCCAGACGCATATTTAAAATGCCAAGTTGATACTTCGAGTACCAAATTTCTTCGTCATAGCCGGCCATCTGGGCACGCTTCTTGTATGTGTGGCGACTCTCATGCCACTTACCAGCGTCGCGATACGACTGCGCGAGATAGAACCAATAGCGCGTATTTTGCGGTTCGGTCTTGAGCGCTTCTTCGAGTAGCGCGGCGTCTTTCAAATAGGTCGCTGGGTCTTTGCTGCGCGCGCCTTCGTGCGAGACCCAGATGATCGGGCCGTGCAACGTGCTGTGCACGTAGGGCTGATCGCATTCCAAAAACTCGTGCACGACCCCGTTCCAACGCCACGGCAGCGCGCCCTTCACCAGCGCCACACGGCCATAGCGCATGCCCGCGTATTCGCACGTCATATAGTAGGCGTCGCCATCCAGGCCGCGCGTGTCGATCGGCCCCTCGAGCATCAAGGTCTCGTCGGCATCGATGAAGAACACATACTCGCCACGCTCTTGCGCCAGTTTGAGCGACGCATTACGGTTATGTGCAAAGTTCTGCCACGGCTGCTCGACCACGAGCCCTGGCTTTCCCGCCATGACCCGACGAATTATGTCCTGTGTGCCGTCGGTGGAACCGGTGTCGCAAATCACCCAGGCATCGATAAACGGATACACCGAACGCAGACAGCGCTCGATCACGTGGGCTTCGTTCTTGACGATCATGCTCAGACAAATCTTCGGCGGCATTACAATGTTCTCAACAAGCAGAGGGCGACAATGATTGTACGGGCGTGCAGCAGCGTGATCGTGCGACGGCCGTCACAGATTAAGTCACGCCAAGACGACATTGCCAGCAGGACTGCAGTCGCGACGGCATCGTGTTATCCCGGCCTGCGACCACTCGAGCGAAACGTAGCGTGGATTGCCAAGTCCCAACGGCATCTTCGAACAAAACCGCAAGCCGATTAACGTTGCTCCAAGCGGGCGGCAATCCGCCGCGTTAGCACTGCGACCGAGGTACTCGGATGAAAAGTTTCGACAACACTGCCATCCGGCGCCACCAGATAGATGAACACCCCATGATCAAAACCCCCACCCGTACGGCGCGTGGGGACACCGAAGGAGCGCCGTGCATCATCGAGCGCTGCGGGACTGCCGGTCAATCCGTGCACCTGCGGTGAGACGCCAGCCAGGAATCGGTGCAACTGCGCGGGGGAGTCGTGATCCGGATCCACACTGACGAAATAACCCTGCACCCGCTGGCCACGCTGTAGCAAGCGCTCCAGCGTAGCACTGATCCGATGTAGCGTCGTCGGACAGACGTCCGGGCAGTGCGTATAGCCAAAGCTTATCAGCAGCCAGCGACCACTGAGTTGACTCGGCGCTACCGGTTGATCCCGGTCATCGCGCAGCAGGCTGTGGGTATCGGCACGCGCAGCCGCGAGTCCCAGCATCAGCAGGAGGAGTGCGCCCGCCAGCCGTCCTAGACTGCGCCTCATACCGCGACGATAAAGCCCATCGCACCGCGCTCGGTCATGCGACTCTGGTGCGGATGGAACATGTAGCGCCCGCGCCGCGGCAGGGTGAATTCCACAATGGCCCGTTCGGCCGGTCCGAGTGTCACGACATCGGTGTGCTCGTGCGGGGTCAGGGACGTACCCGAACGAAACAGGTCGAAGGTCTGCGCGTGCAGATGGAATCCGGCTAGCGGATCAAGTTCCACCATGTTCACAATGTACAGACGCACCCGCTCACCAACCGGCACCTTGAGCGGATAGCGGGCGTAATAACCGGCGATCCCATTCCACGCGTACACATCATTGACGCCGTCCCCATCCGTATCAAACCCACCGAGCACCAGCACGTACTCATGGGCCGGGGGTCGCCCGCCGGGTGGATCGACAATAAAAGCGCCGTAGAGACCGCGGCCTATGTGCCAAGCGTACGGTGGCACATGACAATGGTACGGGTGCAACCCGAACGGTCCGGCCTCAAAGGCGTACTCGCGCGATGTACCCGGGGCGATGCGCTCCAATCCGTCGGCATTCACATCGTGGCTGCCGTGGAAGTGCAAGTTGTGTGGCCGTGCGGTGCGGTTGTCGATCCGCACCTGCACACGCTCCCCTACCGTTGCGCGCAACACCGGGCCAGGCACCGTACCATTGTAGGCCCAGGTATTGAGGCGCTGGCCCCGCGCCACTTCCAACGACGTCTCGATCACCGGCCACGTGACACTCAGCAAGTCCGCAGTCTGTCGTCGTGGCGGGGGTGTATGACAGGCCTCGAGGTGACCGGCGCGGATCTCGTCTGGTGGCATGTAGCGTTCGCCGTATGCGCCTGCCTGCGCCTCTTGCGCGCAGTCGGCACTGGCATTCGCATTGACCGCAGACGGCTCGACCCGCGTTCGGTGCCACCAGTGCGATGCCGACGCGAGGCCGGCGGCAACGCCCAGGCCCCCACCGAACCCAAACAAGTCACGACGCCGCAAACGCATAGTCAGGCCAGACCGCCGACCCCAACGCCAATCAGGAGTACGAAGGCGTAGGCGGCCAACCCACCGCCCAGTACCGTGAGCTTCACGCTGCGGGCCATCTGCGCACCCCCCAGTAGCAGATAGGCCGCCGCGCCAAGGTACGGCACGAAGAACACCGCAGCCGCCCACAGCACGCGTTGCACAGTCGGCCACGGCGTGCGTCGGCCCATATCGGCTAGCGCCAACGCACTCCACAGCACGTAGAGCAGGATGGGCAACAGATACGCGTACAGCGCCAGGAGCTGCAGGAAAAATCCAGGCGTGGTCGGAATCGGTGGGTTGATCACAATGATTGCTCCAATACCGTAGTGTCAGCCGAGTGCTTTGGGGCCCAAAGGCCCGCCAGCCAGCCATACGCCGGCCGCAAGCGGCAAGAGAAAGGCCAATAGACCGATGAGAATAACGAGACCGTGAGCACGTCGTGTTCTGGGTATCGCCAGCAACACGCAGACCGCACCGACCAGTGGCAACAGCAGCGCCACGAGCAACTGCAACGGCTGGACTTTCTCAGCTGCAACGGCGCGGCGCTCCTGCTCCTCGATCACCAGCCACGCAAACGCGGCCCACAAAAGGAGGGGCAGACCATACAGATAGACCATATAGGTGAACTGGAAAAAGGTCGCCGGCTCACCGAGCGACAGTAGCGTAGGCATCACTTCACTCCCGGTGTGGCGGCACGGGCCGCTTGCGCGTCGGACGGCACTTGGATCGCATCCAACGCGAGCGGGTGCTCATCAAACGCGTGCAGGGCCGGCCGCACGGGTGCCCCGGCACCGCCGGGCAGGTTGGGTTGCGGCGGTGGTGCGGGTCGGGTCTTGTAGTCATTGAGCACAAACTGCCCTGCGAACACCTGACCAATCGCGCCAAAGAACACCATATAGGTTGACAGATCCGACGCGATCGGCAATCGCATCCGATTACAACCATTCAGCACTTCAAGACCCCAGGGCAAGGAGGTCCGGTAGCGGTTGTCCGCAAAGCAGTTGCCACGGGTACCAAAGCCCCCCGCGGCCAAATCAGCACGGCCTGAGGCTACGATGGTGTTGTCACGAATCACATGGCCACTGGCGGTCCAAAAATGGCGGTCGCGAATCGGCAGGATCACGATCCCATGATTGCGGCTGCGGAGGATGTAATTGCGCTCCACACGGTTAGTGTGCGTGCCCACCAAGGCGATCCCATTACCAGCCAACGTCTCGGTTGCATAAAACCCAGCCGCTTCATTATCCATGCCGTTATCGGTGACCACGTTGCCCATGATCACCGTCTCGCGGCCCGGCGGATGCAATTCAATGTCGAAGGTGGTTGTGCTGATGCCGCTGCGGTTGTGTTCGAAGCGGGAGCGCAGAACGTACATCTCACCGCTGGAGTTCGTGCCCGAATAACCCAGTCCACTGTACGCGCCGACATCCTGGTCGAGCACCACGCGGCACGGCGCGCACTGGCCGACGTAAAACGCCGAGTCCGGCGAGCCACTGCCATACGAATGCTCGAGCACCCCATTGCTGGCGGCAAACGCATAGATGCCGTAGTCGCCATTGTTATAGGCCGTCAGATACGAGCCACGGAACCCAGACACGCCGGTCCAGTAGAACCCGTTCAGCGTGTAGTTGCGGGCCGTGAGATTTTCAATGGCCACGCCGTTGGCACCGACCATGATGCCGGTGCCCACTTCAAAGTGCCCGTCCAGAATGGTGTCATTACGATCAACACCGCGCAGCGTCAGGCTCGGTGTCGTGACGAAGACGGTCTCGTTGTAGACACCCCGATCGATGAGGATCAAATCACCTGGATTGGCCGCATCGACCGCGTTCTGAATTGTCGGATAATCCTGTGGCACGCGGCGCGTCAACCCACTGGCCGTCTCCACCGGTTGTAATACGCCCCGGTCCCCTGTGGGTGGGATGTAGCGGACATCACCGACCACGACGACACCCGCCATACCTGCCTTACCATCCGGCGTGGCGTGAAAGGTGCAGTAAAAGGGATAGACCCCTTCATTACCGAAGACGACCTCGCTCATGGACTCCGGCGGCATCTTGATCTGACCGAAGGTCCGCTCGGTCGAGAAAGAATGATCTACCGCCACTGCGTTGTGATCATTACGGCCGGCATTGATAAAGACGATCGAGCCACCAATCGGTACATGCACGATGGACGGTGAATAGCTGTTGTCGGCCATCGACACCAGCACTGTGCCGGTGGGATTGGCTTCCGGTTTGCCACAGCCCGCCATACCCGCGAGCGCGAGCACAGCCGCACATCCGATGAATGACCGCAGTCCCCTCAGGTTACCCATATCGGCCCCACCGCGCCGCACAGTCCGTCACGCTTTATTCTTCTAATCGGACTACGGTAGTCCTCTAAACCGCAGCGCGCAAGGCATCGGGGCTACAACCCGGAAAAGCGGGTGGGGCGCCCGGCGCGTGCAGCTAGTCGCAAATATGTTCCAACTAATTGCGCTCAGGAGAGTACTTTGGGAACTCGCATATCTAAATACGAGAAAGTTTGACGTCAGCCACGTGGGCTGTCGTTCCTAAATCCCGGGTTTTTACCACATTGGAGTAACGTATCAAACACACACGGTTTTTCGTTTCATTTGCGCTCTGCGCAGCGTTCGCAGGTGTGGCCGCCTGCAGTCAGTCTTCTGTCACGAAGGAAGCGGCGGGGACTATCGTACAGACCAAGCGTGCGCTGACCGATGAGTTGCCAGTCAGCCCGGCATCTGCTGCCGATGCGGCCGCTAGTGACGCAGCTGCTGAAGCGGCGAAGGGTGGGGCTGGCGGTGATGCCGCAGGCGCTGCAAATGCCGCCAAAGCAGTCGGCGCTAAGGGTAACGGTCACTAGCACGCATCATTGGCGTAGGCAACGACTGCCCAGAAGCGGTTTTGCTGGCGATGGAACGCGATTTTCAGCATTGGGGCTACAACGCCGGTCAGAGGGCTTGCCGGCGGGTCCTTTTATTCGGAATCACGAAGGCTTCCTGCTTGCCTAACAAAGCCGGAGCTATCCGCGTGCCGCTAGCCGCAAATCAGTTCCAACTCATTACGCTCAGGAGAGCGCTTTGCGTGGCAACGGCGCTGCAAGCCAAGCCGCGGCAAAGCCGATCCGTCTTCAGAAATTGTGCGACATTGTTGGTTTGCGCGACGCTCTGGGTGGTTGCGGCGCAGGCCCAACTGAAGTACACCGATACGAGCGAGTTGCGGATCGTGTATCACGATCCCGCCGTTTCGTTTTTGGTACCCAGCGCTACACATAGTTTCTTAGACGCCCTCGAGGCACAAACAAAACTGTTCGGCTACCGACCTGATGGCAAGGTAAATCTCCTGCTGCAGGACTTCAGCGATGTAAGCAATGCGACTGCAGTTGCAACTCCGTGGAATCGTATTTTCTTCGAGGTCTCGCAGCCGGATGAGCCTTATGACTCGATGAGTTCAGCCGAATATTTTCCATCCGTTGCGGCGCATGAGACCACCCACTTAGTAGTGAATGACAGCGCTAATGCCGCGGACCTCTATTTCCGACGTCTGTTTCGCGGCAAAGTCGATGTTGATGCGCAGCATCCAGAAAGCCTTCTTTATTACTATCTGACGACTCCCCGCTCGACCGCGCCACGTTGGTACCAGGAGGGTAGCGCGGTGTTTATGGAAACTTGGCGGATGGGTGGCAATGGTCGGGCACAGGGCGGCTATGACGAAATGGTGTTTCGCTCCATGGTCAGTGAAGCCATTCCGTTTTATGACCCCCTCAGTCTGGTCTCCAAGGGAACGGAAGTTGATTTTAGATCGGGCGCCAATGCCTATTTGTATGGCACTCGCTTCATGAATTATATGGCACTTACCTATAGCCCCGAGCAGTTGCTATCGTGGTGGCACCGTGCGGAGGGTACCAAACGTTATTACGCCGACGATTTTCAGCGAGCGTTTGGCCTGCCCCTTAATCAGGCCTGGTCGAATTGGGTTCGGTTTGAGCAGGATTTTCAGCAAAGGAATCTCGTCTCCGTGCAAGCACATCGATTGACCTCTTATCAGGATGTGACGAAGCAACTTCTGGGGTCCGTCTCTCGGATCTTTTTATCTGCTGATGGCAATCAGTTTTACGCCGCCGTTCAATATCCAGGCCAAGTCTCTCATCTTGTTTCGATCGCACGGAAGGATGGCTTGGTGAAGTCACTGCACGACATCAGAGGTCCGGGTGGCCTCAGGGTCTCGTCGCTCGCTTATGACGCGGCGCGAGAAACACTTTTCTTCACTACGAATAACAACACCTATCGCAATATTGAGGCGCTGGATCTGCGCTCTGGCAAGGTGCGCATGTTGTATAAAGCGGCGCGTATTGGAGATCTTGCATTTAACGCCACAGATCGCTCTTTATGGGGTCTGCGGCACAATCGTGGCATGGTGATGCTTGTACGTATGCCTTATCCGTATACGGATTTTAAGGTGACCTCGGTGTTCCAATTTGCCGAACAAGTGGTCGATCTTGATATCTCGGCGGATGGTCAGTGGCTGGCAATATCCGTGACGCAGCCAGGGTCTAAGCCGACCTCGGCTCCACTGACGGAAGTGCGAGTTATCAGCACCGAGGCAGCAGCTGTAGGCAATATGTCGTCAGCGCATCGTTTTCAATTAGATGGTGCGGCGGTCGAGGATTTTGTATTTTCCCCTGACGGTCAGTATCTGTTCGGCAGCAGTTATTACACCGGAGTATCCAATATCTACCGTTATGAGTTAAAAACGGAAGAACTTGAGGCCGTTAGCAATGCGGCGATTGGTTTCTTCAAGCCGCTCCCCTTGAGCAATGACCGTTTGCTTGTGCAGCGCTTCTCCGGCCTCGGATTTGTGCCGACGCTGATAGCGGCGACGCCAACCGATGATTTGAGCGCGATCACTCTGCTCGGTCATCAGGTAGCGGCCCGACACCCGGTCGTCAATACTTGGGGGCTTCCGAGCCCGTCGGCGGCCAGTGCGTATGACGCGCGTATTACGGCACGTGGCGACTACAGTCCCTTGCGTCAGTTGCGCCTGAACTCAATTATTCCTGGCATCGCGGGCTATAAGGGCGCCAAAGCCTTTGGACTGAGCGCCGTCTTCACCGATCCTGTGGGACTCGATGCGCTGAAAGTAGATCTGAGCTATAGCTCTGGCGGTACGTTGCCATCACGGCAGCGCTTGCATGCCAGCGTCGACCTGCATGCCGGTGACTGGGTCGTTGGCGGCAAGTGGAACGGGGCTGACTTTTACGATTTGTTTGGTCCTACCAAGCGTGCCCTGGAAGGGTATAGCGTCTACGCCAATTACGATCGCCCGTTGGTGTTTGACCCGCCGCAGACCCTGGATTTTGTCGCTAAGTTTGCTTTTTATGGCGGCCTCAATTCGCTGCCGGGCTTCCAAAATGTGCTCTCCCCGTCCCGTAATCTTTCGTTGATTAGCGCGGGCTTTGTCTCGGTCGATACGCTGCTCTCGCCGGGCGCGGTTGACGCAGAAGCAGGGTATACCTGGTCCTTGATGGCGCATACCTATGGAGTGGCTGGTGCTCTCATTCCTAGCCTGACCGCGCGCTACGACGTTGGCTTTGCCTTGCCGCTAGATCATTCCTCCGTCTGGCTGCGCAGTGGTGTCAGTGTGTCGGAGGGCAGCGTGCGCAATCCTTTAGCGAACGTCTATTTAGGCGGATTCGGTAACAACTACGTCGATAATGCAGCCAATGGTGGCGCGCAGCGCTACCGTGATTTGTTGTCAATGCCTGGCTTTGGTCTGGATTCGTTGACCGGCAAGACTCTCGCTAAGGCGCAGTTGGAGTGGAGTGCACCACCGATTCGCTTTGATGCGATGGGTAGCCCGGGCTTTTATCTAAGTTGGTTACGTCCGGAGATTTTCGCCAGTTTCCTTGAAACCGATCTGCAGAATCAGCGGTTACGCTCGAGCGCCGAAAATGTGGGCGTGCAGTTAGATTTTCAATTACAGGTTATGCACCGGTTGCCAATGATGTTCTCCATGGGATTTGCGCGTGGGTTTGGGGGAGCAGGGCTTGGAAAGGACGAGTTTATGCTGTCGTTTCAAGTGTTGTGAGGCGACTGCTCTGGGTGGGGCTACCAGAGGGTCGGTGACCGAAAGAAAAGCGCGGCGCACGAAGGCATAGCGACTCGATGGAGCCACGGACTCGGCGACCGGGACGCACGACGCCCTTCTGGGACTGGGTGGAAGGCATGTTGGGTTGGCAAACGCACGCCCGCGTCCATCATTCGGTCCTGCGTAAGCTGGATCTGACGCTCGCACCACCGAGCACCGCCATTGGGGTGCTGGGTATGCCCGGGCGCACTGCGTGGTTTGGCCTAATGGAATCCGGCCGCCCCAAAGCCGGTGAGGTCGTGGTGGTGTCCGGCGCGGCCGGTGCCGTCGGTTCGCTAGTGGCGCAATTTGCGCTGCGCAGCGGCTGCCGCGTGCTGGGCATTGCAGGTGGCGCAATACCGAAGGACGCAGTCATCGCAGCAGCCGTAGCCGATGACACGCCGCCCTCTCGGCGGAAATTCAGAAACTCACCCTAGGTGTGGACGTTTATTTCGACAACGTCGGCGGCTGGATTACCGATGCGATCATTCCAATCATCAATCGCCGTGCGCGCATCGTCATTTGCGGCACGATCAGCCAGTACTCTGGGGGCCTGGACACGCCCGGGCTGGGACCCCGCTTCTAGCATCACATGTTGTACCAGCGAACCATCCAGGGCATGCTGGCCCGCGACTATGCCCATCGCATGGATGAAATGCTGCGCGTAGTCGGCCCGATGGTCCAACGCGGCAAACTGCTCGTACAGGCCTGAACGGGCAGCAACGGTGCGTTCGGAGGTCTCGCCTCCGGGCGGTCCCCTTAGCCCTTCGGTCGGTGATCCAGCACGCGCTTGGCTTTGCCAATCGAGCGCTCTAAGGTCCCTGCGGGGACGACTTCGACGTGCACGCTGATCCCCACAGCGGATTTTACGCGGTGCACAAGCGCCCCGGTTGCCGCAGCCGGTGTGATCCCCGACGCCGGCCCCGATGCGGGCCACTCCACCTTGACGATCATCGTATCGAGATGTCCTGTCCGATCCACTTCCAACAAGTAGTTCGGCGAAAAGACTCCTTGATTCAATAGAATCTCTTCAATCTGGGACGGGAAGACGTTGACGCCCCGAATGATCAACATGTCGTCGGTACGCCCATTGATGCGACCGAGTCGGCGGAACGAGCGCGCAGTGGGGGGCAGCAAGCGGGTCCGGTCCCGCGTCCGGTAGCGGATCACCGGGAAGGCTTCCTTCGTCAGGGAGGTCAGCACCAACTCGCCCTCTTCCCCCTCCGCAACCAATTGCCCCGTCTCCGGATTGATGATCTCCGGATAAAAATGATCTTCCCAAAGACACAAACCGTCTTTGGTCTCCACGCATTCATTGGCAACTCCCGGACCCATGACCTCCGACAGCCCATAGATATCGACCGCATCGAGACCCATGCGCGCCTCGATCGTCTCGCGCATGGCGCCCGTCCAGGGCTCGGCGCCGAAGATGCCCACTTCCAAAGACGATTGCCGCGCATCCAGTCCACGCCGTTCGAATTCTTCAGCCAGCGTCAGCATGTAGGACGGCGTCACCATGATGACGCGCGGTTTAAAATCGACAATCAGCTGCACTTGCTTTTCGGTCTGCCCACCCGACATGGGCACCACCGCACAACCGAGCCGTTCCGCGCCGTAGTGCGCGCCCAGACCCCCGGTGAATAAGCCGTAGCCATAGGCCACGTGCACAATGTCCCCCGGACGCCCACCCGAGGCATAGATCGATCGCGCGACGAGTTGGGCCCAGACATCAATGTCCTGTTTGGTATAGCCGACCACCGTGGGCTTGCCCGTCGTGCCCGAGGAGGCATGGATACGCACAATCTGCTCGCGTGGCACAGCGAATAGGCCAAACGGGTAGTGATCGCGCAGATCGCTCTTGACCAGAAACGGAAACTTCGCGAGATCCTCCAGCGACGTGACCGCATCGGGATGCACACCCGCATCGTCAAACATCTGTCGGTAGTGCGCCACATTGCGATACGCATGGCCAAGCGACCATTTCAGTCGCTGGAGCTGTAGCGCTGCAATTTCATCCCGACTCGCGGTTTCGATCGCGTCGAGTCCCACTTGACCTGCTTGCGTCATCTGCCCCCCCTACTGCCGAATCAGACCGCTTGGTCTGGTATTGAATGAATGCTCACCATCGTCAGCACATCGTAGGAGGCGACCAACTCGCCGTCCTGATTGCTGATCTCAGTATCCCAGCGCACCTCGCCCCAACCCTTTTCCGGTCGCAGCGATTTCTGTTTACAAGCGATGCGCACCCGGATGCGATCACCGGGCTTGACCGGTTTCACGAAGCGCAAGGCATCGAGCCCATAATTACCAAGTACCGGGCCGTAATCGGGATCGACGAACAAGCCCGCTGCCGCGCTGATCAGAAAGTAACCATGCGCCACCCGGCCACCGAACAGCGGATTGCGCGCCCCTTCGGCTTCCGACATATGCGCGTAAAACCGATCCCCCGAGAGTGCTGCAAAGGCCTCAATATCGGCCACCGTGATTTCGCGCTCTACGGACTCGAAGCAATCGCCCAAGGCGAGTGCAAAGAACGGAATCCGGAACGGGTGCGCACGCGGCGCACGGGTCATTGCTCCACGAATGAAGCGGCCACCGATCCGGCTCAGGGTCTCGGGGGATCCTTGGATCGCGGTGCGCTGCATATAATGCAAGAGGCCGCGCATCCCGCCCATCTCCTCGGAGCCCCCGGCACGCCCCGGCCCTCCATGCACGAGGGTGGCCAAAGGCGAACCATGGCCGGTGGACTCCGCCGCACAGTGGCGATTCACGACCAACAAGCGTCCGTGATACGGCGCAAGCCCGAGCACCAATTCTTCAGCCACCGCATCATCCGCGGTGAACACCGAACTGACCAAACTGCCCTCGCCGCGCCGGGCCCAGGTCACCGCTTCGCGCAACTCGCGATACGGCAAGAGCGTCGCGACCGGACCGAAGGCCTCCACGGTATGCACAAGACGCGCCTGCGCCGCATCGACGCTGCGCAGCAACACGGGCGACAGGAACGCGCCCCGCGCGCGCTGACCGGTGGCACCGAGCTCGATATCTACGTCGCCGGCAACCACCTCCGCTTCAGCGCGCAGCACCTGCACGGCCGCCAGCACATCGGTCCGTTGCGCAAGCGTCGCCAGCGGACCCATCCGCACGTCCGCGTCCCTCGGGTCACCGACCGTGATCGTCGCCAGCCGCGCCGCAATCGCCGCGGCGACCGGTTCTGCGACCGTATCCGGGACAATCACTTTGCGAATAGCGGTGCATTTTTGCCCCGCCTTCGCGGTCATCTCACGCACGACTTCGCGCACAAACAAATCAAATTCTGGCGTGCCCGGTACGGCGTCGGGTCCGAGCAGCGCGCAGTTCAATGAATCGGTTTCGGCCAAGAAGCGCACGGATTCGGACACCACGCGCGGGTGGGTCCGCAAACGGGCGGCCGTAGCGGCAGAGCCCGTGAACGACACCACGTCCTGGCACGTCAGGTGCGTAAATAAATCCCCGACCGAGCCCACCACGAGTTGCAGCGCCCCCGTCGGCAAGAGGTCCATCGCGATGATCTGGCGCACCACCGCCTCCGTCAGATAGGACGTCGCCGTGGCCGGCTTCACAATCACCGGCATGCCGGCCAGGATGGCCGGCGCCAATTTTTCCAAGAATCCCCAGACCGGGAAATTGAAGGCGTTGATGTGGATCGCGGCACCTTCGAAGGGCAGGTGCACATGCTGCGCCACAAAGGTGCCCTGCTTGGACAAGCGCTCGACCTCCCCGTCGAGTAACACCCGCGCATTCGGCAACTCGCGCCCACCGCGACTGGCGTAGGTGAGCAAGGTCCCGATACCACCTTCGATATCGACCCACGCATCCGCGCGGGTTGCGCCCGTCGCCCAGGACTGCTCGTAAAAAGATTCTTTTAGTTCCATCAAGCGCTTGCCGACGCCGCGCAAAGCTGCCGCCCGCTCGGTGAAAGTCAGTCGTCGCAAGGCCGGGCCGCCCACCTGACGGGCGTACTGTAAGAGCGCCTGGGTATCGAGGCCCTCACTCACGACCGTCGCCACCCCCTCACCGGTACTGGCGTCGCGCAACACCAGCCCTTCGCCGGGCGCGCGCCACCAGCGGCCCGCAATATAACTTTCCAGTGGGCGCGCGCTCACCGCCGATCTCGCGTAAGCAGGGCGCACAGCGCGCCCGTCCACACAGGAGTGCGCGCACACCGCCGCAGTTTAGGAAGCATCAGGGAGATCATGCGAATTTCCGCCATGTGGGGTTCAGGATGCGGTTTTACCGATTTTGTGGGAGCGGCCACGGAACAGCGCCACCAGCGTGCCGTCCGCGCGCATGACATCGACCACGTAGATGCCTTGTCGTCCGCGTTCCCAGAGCACGCGCCCGGCAGCGACCAGGCGCTCACCCACCGCCACGGGTTCTAGAAAATCGATTTGGCCACTCGCCGCCACGGTCGCTTCACCGGCGGAATTGCAGGAGAAAGCAAAGGCGCTATCTGCGAGCGTGAACAGAAAACCGCCGTGGCAAATCCCATGGCCGTTGGTCATGTCCTCGCGCACCGTCATGCCCACCGAGACGGCACCGGGCGCCACGGTGAGGATCTGCATGCCGAGACTTTGACTGGCCCGATCGGGGCCATACAGTGCAGCGACCGCACGTTGGGCGCGATCTTGTGGATCGTCTGACATATCCCCCCCTCGTCGTGCGCCGTCTTAACGGCCCGTAAATTGTGCGCTGCGCTTGTCACGGAACGCCGCAACGCCTTCGGCATAGTCGGCCGAGCGACCGAGTTCCTGCTGAAAATCGCGCTCGACATCGAGTTGCTCGGACAAGCTATGTTGCCAGCCGCCATAGATCGCCTCTTTGGTACGCGCCAGTCCCCGCGTAGGCCCTTGGGCCAACCGTTGCGCGAGGGCATCGACCGTATCGGCCAGCAGCGCGTCGTCCACACATTGCCAAATTAATCCCCACGCCGCCGCTTGTTCGCCACTGACCTTGTCACCGAGCAACGTCACACCCAACGCGCGCGCGTTACCGACCAGTCGCGGCAATAACCACGTTCCCCCACAATCGGGGACGAGACCCAGTTTGTTGAACCCTTGCACGAAGACCGCCGAGCGCGCTGCAACCACCACATCACAGGCCAGCGCCAAGTTCGCGCCCGCCCCAGCGGCGACGCCATTGACCGCGGCCAACACCGGTAGTCGCAGATTGCGTAACGTCCGCACCAAGGGTGCGTAGTCCCGTGCAATCGACTCGCCCAGATCGACCGGTGTGCCGCCGGGCGCGACCGCCCGATCGCCGAGATCCTGCCCTGCACAAAAGCCCCGCCCACTGCCGGTCAGCACCAGCACCCGTGCCCCATCCGAGCCGAGGCGCGCGAGTGCGTCACGCACCTCGCCGTGCATCTGTACCGTAAACGCATTGAGTTTATCGGGCCGGTGCAGCGTGAGCCGTGCGATGCCATCGACACAGCTATACAGGATCGAGGTGTAGGTCATCGGGCGGCCTTAAATTTCATCATAGGTAATGTGGATCTTATCGGTCGTGGGTCGGGCCTGACAGCACAACACATAGCCGGCCGCGACCTCCCAGTCCTCCAGCGCCTGATTGCGCTCCATCGCCACCGCGCCAGCGACCACCCGGGTCCGACAGGTGGAACAAATACCCGCCCGACAGGAGAACGGCAGACGCAGACCGGCCTCTTCCGCCGCGGCCAGCACCGAGTCCTGCGGGTCCATCAGAAACTGTCGATCGCGCCCATCCATGGTGACCGTCACGGACACCGCGCGTGCATCGGTCACGAGCGTAGGCGCAGGGGTTGGGCGTGCGCGCGCACTGCTACCGAAGCGCTCGACGTGGATGCGCCCCGGCACGCCGCTCTCTTGCAACGCGCCGGTCAGATCCGCGACCATGCTGTTGGGACCACACACATACCATTCATCGACCGTCACGCCATCCAGATCACTGGCAAGAAGTCGGCGCACCGTCGCCGCGTCCAGTCGGCCCCCTTGGCGTTCTAGATCCTGCTGCTCCTGGCTCATTAAAAAATGCAGCGTGAAACGACCCAGATAGCAATTCTTCAACGCCATCAACGCCTCGGCAAACATGGTGCGCGACAGCGTTTTATTGCCGTAATAGAGCGCCACCCGCGCGGCCGGTTCTGCCGCCAAGACCGCATCGATGATCGCCAGCACCGGCGTGATGCCAGAGCCCGAGGCAAAGGCCACATGCGAGCGCGCCCGCGTGGCATCCAGCGCTGCGCGGAAGCGGCCGGTCGGGGGCATGACCTCGATTGTTGCGCCCAGCGGCAATGCGGCCAAGTGCTGCGACATCACCCCTTGCACTCGTACACCCAAGAGTAACGAGTCATGACCGCGGCCTACGATCGAGTACGTGCGGCGCACGTCTTTGCCGTCAATGACGGCCCGCACCGGCAGGTGTTGACCACCTGCAAATGAAAACAAGGTCGCCAGCGCGGTAGGCAACTGCAGTTCTAACAGCACCGCCGCCTCAGCGAGTGGCTCACGGCGGATCAGCGTCAACGAATGGTAGGTCAGCACAGGGGTTCTCAAATGCACTTGAAGCGATCGAAAGGTTCCTGGCACGCGCAACAGCGATGCAGCGCTTTACACGGCGTCGAGCCAAACTCCGACAGCAACTCGGTCTGGCGACTCGCGCAGCGCGGGCAGGCGGGTGTGACCTCCTCGCCGAGCAAGGCCGCCACGCGGCCGACCGGGAACTCGGGCGGTGCAATGCCATAGGCGCGCAACTTCTCGCAGCCCTCGGGGGTGATCCACGCACTGCTCCACGGGGGCGACAACACGTCATGCACCTGCGCCATGTAGCCGGCCTGCTGCAACGCCTCAGCCACATCGCTTTTGATGACCGCCGTCGCCGGGCAACCCGTATAGGTCGGCGTAATGCCCACCACCACGTCGCGCCCCTGTACTGACACCTCGCGGATCACGCCGAGGTCCCACAAGGAGAGCACCGGAATTTCCGGATCGGGCACCGCACGCAGAACGGCCCACACCGCAGAGGCCTCGGGACTGACCGCTGCGGTCACCACTGCGCCCCGGGGTGTGCCCGATGCAAGGACTGTAAATCCGCCAGTAGATGACCGAGGTGTTCGCTGTGCTGCGCGCGCTTACCAAACCAGCGATAGTCCACGTCCACTGGTCGGGTCAACGTGGCGTCACGGAGTATCGGCGCCAAGCGGGTTTCGAACCCGACCTGTACCGCGGCAACGGAGGGCGCGACGCCGCGCTCGGTCAGCGCCTGCTCCATCGCATCCTCGGCGAACCACTCGGTCACATAGGGCCAGAGCGTGGTGAGTGCCTTGGCCACGCGCTGGTGGCTTTCGTCCGTGCCGTCCCCTAGCCGCACGAGCCAGCCACTGCTGTAGCGAACGTGGTAACGGATTTCCTTTACCGCTTTAGCGGCAATCTGCGCCAGACGCACATCGGTGGACTGGGTCAAGCGTTCGAACAGTTCGAGCCGCCACAGGTCCAGCAAGCACTGCCGTACGATGGTCTGGCCAAAATCGCCATTCGGCAGTTCCGCCATGGTGGCGTTGAGAAAGTCACATTCCTCGCGCAAGTACGCAAAGTCGTCTTCGGTGCGCCCCGCGCCTTCGAGTTCGCCGGCGTAGGCGTAGAGCAGTCGCGCTTGCCCGAGCAGGTCGAGCGCAATATTCGCACAGCCTAAATCTTCCTCAATCGCCGGCGAGTGACCGATCCACGCCGACAGTCGTTGCGCCAGCACCAAGGCGGTATCGGCGAGGCGCAACACGTAGGTCATTAACGCCCGGTCAGCGACCGGCGCAGTCACCGCGCTCACAACGTCTCCACGTCTTTGGGAATGTCGTAGAACGTAGGATGGCGATAGATCTTGTCTTCAGCCGGATCAAAGAGCGCCTGCGCATCGTCCGGATCGGAGGCGACAATGTCGCTCGATTTGACGACCCACAGACTCACGCCTTCCTGACGGCGGGTATACAGATCGCGTGCATGCTCGATGGCCATGGCCGCGTCCGCGGCATGCAGACTACCGACATGTTTGTGGTCGAGCCCGCGCTTGGCACGAACAAAGACTTCATAGAGCGGCCAATCTTGTGGCGATGTCATAGCAAGGGCTCCGAATACGTTAAGCGACTGCGCGCGCCGCGCGCTTGGCGGCGTGGGCGATAGCCGCCGCGCGGACCCAAGCCCCGTCGGCATGGGCCGCGCGACGTTCCGCGATGCGCTCGGCATTGCACGGGCCGTTGCCCTTGAGCACCGCATTGAACTCACTCCAGTCCAGTGGTCCGATCTGGTAGTGGCCGTCCGCAGCCTGCTGCAGTTGCGCATCCGGGAGCGTCAATCCCAAAAACTGCGCTTGCGGTACGGTGAAGTCGACGAACTTCTGGCGCAGTTCATCATTGGTAAAGCGCTTGATTTTCCAGCGCACCGACACCGCCGTATGCTGCGACGCGGTGTCCGGCGGCCCGAACATCATGAGCGCGGGCCACCACCAGCGATTCAGCGCATCCTGCGCCATTCGCTGTTGCGCTGGCGTCCCACGCGCCAGCGAGAGCATCGCGTGATAGCCCTGCCGTTGATGAAAACTCTCTTCCTTGCAGACCCGCACCATCGCGCGCGCATAAGGGCCGTAAGAGCAGCGACACAACGGAATCTGATTCATGATGGCTGCGCCATCGACCAACCAGCCAATCGCCGCAATATCCGCCCAGCTCGGGGTCGGGTAATTGAAAATAGACGAATACTTAGCGCGCCCGGACAGCAGCTGATCAATCAGCTCACTGCGCGCAATGCCGAGCGTCTCGGCGGCGCTATACAGATACGCGCCATGACCGCCTTCATCTTGCACTTTGGCTATCAGGATCGATTTACGCAGCAACGAAGGCGCGCGCGAGATCCAATTGCCCTCGGGCAGCATGCCGACGATTTCGGAATGGGCGTGTTGTGAGATCTGCCGGATCAAGGTCTGTCGATAGGCGTCCGGCATCCAATCTTTAGGCTCAATTTTTTCCTCGGCATCAATACGGGCCTGGAAGCGCGTCATCCGCTCGCTATCCTCCAACGCACTGACCGCCTTCGGGATCGCCTCCAGTAATCCTTGCGTATACATCCCCGCACCCCCCTTGCGAAATTTGGGCCATACGTCACCCTGAAGTGAGCACCCTTGCGCTAATCCTGACACGGATTATTGGACTTAACAAGTTTTTCCGTGTCAGAATTAAAACACGCCGTCAGTCGATGAGTTCTATGCCCCTGACCGATCCCGTCCTCGCTCTGCTCGACACCTTCCAGGCGCAACGGCCCCTGCGCGGCGGCTCGCTAATCGTCACGGTATTCGGCGACGCGTTGGCCCCCCGCGGGGGCACCATTACCCTCGGTAGTCTCATTCGTCTAATGGCCCCCTTCGGCTTGACCGATCGATTGGTGCGCACTTCCGTCAGCCGCTTGGTGGACGATGACTGGTTGATCTATCGGCGAGCGGGGCGCCTGTCGGAGTACGCGCTGTCCGCCACCGGACGACAACGCTTCGCGAAAGCCACCCGCCGCATTTATGGCGGCCCTGTCCCCGTTGGCGATGGCCGCTGGACCACGGTGGTCTTGCCACCGGCTGCGCTGGGCGAACGGCAACGCTTACGCGAATTGCTGCGCCTGGAAGGCTTCGGCGAACTGGACCCGGGGGTCTATGTGCATCCCGCCGTCGCGCCGGACGATGCGATCGCCACGCTGGCGACGCACGGCATGACCACGGTGTTGGTGTTTGCCGCGAACCTCGTTGCCGGCGCCAGCGCCGCCGAACTGATCGCGCGGGGTTGGGACTTGTCCGCCCTCGATGCGCGTTACCGGCGTTTTGCTGCCTCCTTTCAACCGGTCGCTGACTACCTCACGATCCACGCACCACAAGACCCCGCGCGTGCGTTCGTCGCCCGCACGCTGCTGATCCACGACTACCGCCGCATCCATCTGCGCGACCCCCGGTTGCCACGCGCCCTGCTGCCATCGGAATGGGCGGGCCATGCGGCCTATGCACTGTGCCGACGCCTGTATGGTGCGGTGTTTGCCAGCGCCGAACAGCATCTGGATGCAGTCGCGACCCGACTCGATGGCCCGCTACCCCCTGCACAGGCCAGCATCCCACCGCGCTTCCCCGCCCCGTGAGGGCAACGAGGTCTTATGATGGCCGCTCCTCTTATCTGGAGTCGCGCCCGATGGTGCACCGACTACTCTTGGCGGCACTTCTGCTCGCGCCGGTACTGAGCGCGGCGGAAGCGGCGCAACCTGCGCCCAATACCGACGGCTATGCGCAACTGGCGTTGCAGTGCATCCACCAGCAATACCCCAATCACCTGTCACTCGGGGTCGGTTCGGATACGGATCTGGTGCCACCCACGACGTTGCACCCGTCCTTCTACGGCTGCCTAGACTGGCACTCTGCAGTGCACGGTCACTGGCTACTGGTGCGCTTGCTGCGCCTGCACCCGAGCGCCCCTTGGGCAAAGCAAGCGCGCGCGCAATTGGAAGAGGACTTTTCCAATGCGCACATCGCCGCCGAAGTGGCTTACTTTGAGCAGCCGAATCGGACCTCGTTCGAACGGCCCTATGGACTGGCTTGGCTGCTCACGCTCACCGCCGAGTTGCGCCAATGGGACGACCCCGACGCCCAGCGCTGGCTCGTCGCCCTGCTGCCGCTGGAAACGGTGGCCGCGAACCGGATCCAGACTTGGTTACCCAAACTGCACTATCCGATCCGCATCGGTGAACACAATCAAACCGCGTTTTCCTTTGGCTTGATCTGGGACTGGGCCACCGTCGCGCACCGTGCCGACCTGCTCGCGTTGTTGACGGACGCTGCGCACCGCTTCTACGCCCACGATCGCGCCTGCCCACTCCAGTACGAGCCCTCCGGTGAGGACTTCCTATCGCCGTGCCTGGGGGAAGCGGACTTCATGCGCCGCGTATTGCCGCCCCCGGCGTTTGCGACCTGGCTTGCTGCCTTTATGCCCGAGCTCGGTCGCGGTGCGGCACTCGCGCCGGCCGTTGTGACCGATCGTAGCGACCCAAAACTCGCCCACCTCGATGGCTTGAACCTCAGCCGCGCCTGGATGCTCCGAGGCATCGCCTCGGCCCTGCCCCGCCAGAACAATCGGCGCGCCGCACTGGAAGCGATGGCGGCCGCCCATGCCCAGGCGGCACTGCCCGCCGTAACGGGGGAACACTACGAAGGCGGCCATTGGTTAGGCACCTTCGCGGTCTATCTCCAGTCGCAGGAAGGCGCGCACCCACCGCATCCATGAGCGTCGATCTCAGTACGTGGCTGGTCAGCGCACTAGCCGCCTTCGCCGTCGGTCTAGGCAAAGGCGGGCTCGCGGCCATGGGCACCTTCGGCGTACCGCTGATGGCGCAGGTCATGCCGCCGGTGCGCGGGGCTGCCATTTTGTTGCCCGTGTTCGTGTTCTCGGACATCTTTGCCGTCTACCTGTATCGACACCAATACAGCCTGCGCAATATGCGCATTCTCATTCCGGCGGCGACCTTCGGCATCGCGCTCGGTTGGTACTTTGCCGCGCGTGTCTCCGACCGCGAGATCGAGATCCTCGTGGGCCTCATCGGCCTGTCGTTTTGTTTCAATAGTTGGCGCCAGCGCCATATCAAGACACCACCCCATGGCGCCGATCTGGGGCGTGGAGCGCTGTGGGGCACCGTGCTGGGATTCGCCAGCTTCGTCGCACATGCCGGCTCGCCACCCTTTCAGGTCTACGTCCAGCCACAGCGCTTGCAAAAACTGGTCTACGCCGGCACCAGCGCAATCGTCTTTGCGGTGGTGAATGCCCTGAAATTACTGCCCTACTGGGCCCTGGGCCAGTTCTCGTCCTCGAATCTGCAGATGTCGTTGGCGCTGTGTGTGCCGGCGCTGCTGGGCACGCAGGTGGCCAAACACTTGGTGCGCGTCGTCTCGGAAAAAGCCTACTACCGTTTTTTACAGGTGGCGTTGGCTGCAGTGTCCGTGCAGTTGATCTACAAAGGCCTCCATCCCTGATGGCGACGCCAAGCCCGCGCCAACGCTTGCTGTGGATTGGCTTAGAGCGCCTCGAGTTGCGCGGCCGCGGCACTGACGTCCGGCAAGATCGCATAGCACGAATGGAAAGCTGGTGGCCAACGCGCGGGCCGACCGGTCGACAGTTCGATACAGACGTAGTCCACTTCGGCGCGCACCAGCGTCTGCGCATCGGCATCCCGTAGCACCTGAAACCGACGCCGCACGCGCATGCGCGAAGAGCCCGGTAGCAGCCACGTCGCCACCGTGACCGTATCCCCGAGCACTGCCGGGCGCTGGTACACAATCACCGTACGCACCACCGCCATGCCGCGATCGAGCGCCACGCAAGTTGTCACCGGCAGCCCCAACACCGAAGAGTGGCTCCACGCCGCCTCGTCGAGCCAGCCCACGTAAAACGTATTGTTCACGTGCTGGTATTCATCGATCTCCTCAGCGCATACCGTCCTCGGATACAGGTGCGGATGCGGCAAGTCATACACCGGCGCGGGGCGTGACGACACGTGGAAACCTCGGATACGGAAAGGAACAGGGGTGGAGTTTAGCGCGCACGCGCCTCGCCCGGGCACACGGGTGTGTTAGGTTCGCCCCATGACCGATGCTCCAACTGACCCTGTGACCCAAAAATCGACGCCCATTGCTGCGGCGACGCTTGCCCTCTTACGCGAGGGATCCGAGGGCCCTGAAGTACTGATGATTCGTCGGCGCGAATCCCTGGCCGCCTTCGGCGGCCTCTGGGTGTTCCCGGGTGGCAAACTCGAAGCGGCCGATCGCGTCCACGCCGAGCACTTGCGCACCCAAAGCCAGGCCTTAGAACTCGCGCAAAACACCGCCCAACACAGCACCGAGACCCTGCCCTCCCGGCTCGCAGCGCTGCGCGAGACGTTCGAAGAAACAGGCCTTTTATTGGCCACGTCCAGCAACCCCTCCTTCACCGAACGCTACCAGCGCCACGTTGCCGACTGGCGGGTGGGGGTGACGCGCGATGCTTTTGCCTTTCAGTCCTTGCTGCGGGCGGAACAAGCGCATCTGGCTATCGAGACGCTGGCTTACTGGACGCGATGGCTGCCACCGAGCGAAACCCCCAAGCGTTTCGATACCGATTTCTATGTGGCCTGTGCACCCGACACCCAGGCAGTGGTCGTCGATGCGAGCGAGTCGATCGAATACCGCTGGCTGCCCTTTGACGACGCCGAGTCCATTGCAACGCACTGTGCGCCCGTGACGCTATTTATGTTGCTGCACCTGCGCCTAGAGTACGACCGACACGGCAGCGTGGCCGCACTGCTCAGCGCCGCGCTGCAGCGCACGCCGCGCACCGTCACAGTACGGCGAGGAGTATTCAATCAGCAACGCTATGCCGTGTTCCCTTGGGATGCACACTATGCCGCGCTCAGTGGCGAAGGCGAAGCATGGGCGGAATCCGAACGGGCATCTATGCACGGATTGCCGAGCCGTTTAACGATCCGCGACGGCTTGTTCAAGGGCGAAGACACACCGAAAAACTGAGCCCAAGGTCGAAAAGCCCAAGCCATGCCCACTGAACCAGACCGAGCGCGACTTCAGCAGGCCCTCACTCGGCGGCCGTTAGTCCCGTTCAGTGGCAGTAAAGAAAGGACTAACGCACATCGCTGAAGCTGGACGCATAGGCGAGCCAACCGAGGTTCAGCGCCACCAGCAGCATCAATGTTCCGAATGTGAACTGCATTCCGCGGATCCGGTTGGTAAAATGCGGTGGCGGTTCATTGATTCCCTTCGCATGAAACAGCCTACCGATCGTCAGCGTCATTGCCGGGATAACCACCAACGATGTTGGGGCTCCATTTATTTCCAAGCAGCCTAAAAGAATCAACCCCAACGGGACGTATTCAGCGAAGTTACCTTGGGCCCGAATCGCTCGCTCGAGTTGAACATTTCCGCCGCTCCCAAGCGCCACTTCATTGCTACGTCGTAGTCGAATGACGGCAAACGACAATCGCAGGAAAATAAGTGTTAAAGCAGCGGAGGCCAAGACGGTGATTTTCAGCATTGAGACTCACCTCTGCTGCGAGAAAAATTTGCGAATTTTGTCGTCACTTGCATGACACCGTCCGAAAAAATATTAGTTCGTCGACTCTCCCAGTACCTGCTTACGGCTCAGACCTGATCGCTTCCCATTCGGACACCGTCTGACCATCGCGCACCAGTTGCTCTAGCAAGTGCGCGGGTTCCCAGTGCATCGGCCCAAATGCGACTTTGTATTTGTTCATGCCATCCAACAGAGTCCGCAAGCCAATGGTAGATGCATAGAACATCGGACCACCCCGCCAGCGTGGAAAGCCGTAACCCGTCGCCCAGACAACATCAATGTCTGCAGCGCGCAACGCGATGCCTTCAGCCAAGATCCGAAATGCCTCATTCAGCAAGGGATAAACACATCGTTCGACAATTTCCTCTCTGGTGTGCGTGCGTTGCGGGACGCCCAAATGCGCCGCGCGAGCGCGAATCAAGGCCAGCGCCTCCGGATCGTCATACCGTTTGCGATCGCCTGGACGGTATTGGTAATAGCCCTTGCCATTTTTCTGCCCCAAGCGTCCGGCTTCATAGAGCGCCACGTCGGCTTGATAGTAGGCGGGATCCGGCGGGTACTGTGCGGCGTTGGCGCGATGCACATTCACACCGACATCAATCCCAGCCATGTCGAAGACCGCCAAAATTCCCATCGCCATGCCGAAATCTTCCAGTGCCGCATCGACCTGCGCCGGGGTCGCCCCTTCCAGCACGATGCGCTGTGCTTCGCGCGCATAGCCTTCCATCATGCGATTGCCGATAAAGCCGTAACAGACTTTGGCCAATACCGGCGTCTTGCGCAACGGTTTGGCCAATTCCATCACCGTCTTGATCGTCTGTAGCGAGGTCGTCTCCGTTCGAATCACCTCCAACAGCGGCATCACCTGCGCTGGCGAGAAAAAGTGCATCCCAATCACATCGCCAGGACGCGTCGTCGCCTGTGCCAACTCGGCGATATCCAACGAGGAAGTGTTGGTCGCGAGCACCGTGCCCGGTCGGGTCACTCGTTCTAGTTCTCGGAAGATGGACTGTTTGAGCGCCATGTCTTCGAACGCCGCTTCTACAACAAGATCAGCAGTAGCCAGATCGCGATAGTGCAACGTGCCGGTGATGAGCGCCAAGCGCGCCACTTTCTCCTCGGCCGAGAGACGCCCACGCTGCACCATCGACGCATAGGTTGCCTCGATACGACGCAAACCGGCGGCCAGATCCTCTGCCTGTCGATCAAGGATCGTCACGGCAATGCCGGCGTTCGCAAAGCACACGGCAATGCCACCCCCCATGGTCCCTGCACCAATCACAGCTACCTGGTGGACCGGCCGACCCACCGTCGCGCTCGGCAGACCCGGAATTTTTCGCGTCGCGCGTTCGGCGAAGAACACATGAATCGCCGCCTTGGACTCCACCGTCAGCTTCGTTTCGTTCGCCCGCTCGGTCTCGTACTCAAGACCCTCCGCGAACGACAGGCGGACGCTGGCTGCGACGACGTCGATAGCAGTCAGTGCTGCCTGCCGATGTGGATAGAGCTTGCGGGCGCGTGTGCGTGCAGCCTCCAGTATCTCGACCGTGGCCGTTGCCGGATCCACCATAAGCGCGCCCGTGCGACGGATGACCCTGCCGATACGAGCCTGCGCCGCGACCATCGCGGCCGCGCGCAAGTCGCTGTCAACCAGCGCGTCGACAAAGCCCAGAGCAACCGCTGTTGCCGCGTCCACGGGCTTGGCAGAGATAATCATATCCAATGTCTTTTCGACGCCGATCAACCGGGGCATGCGTTGGGTACCGCCGGCGCCTGGAATGATCCCAAGTGTGACTTCCGGAAAGCAGAACCGGGCTTTGGCGTGGGCAATGCGGTAGTGACCTGCGAGGGCGATTTCAAGACCGCCGCCCATTACCGTCCCGTGTAAGCCCACCACCAACGGAAAAGGCAGTGCTTCGAGACGGTTAAACAACGCCCGATAGGCCGCCTCCTGTGGCGGACCTGAAAATTCATTGATGTCCGCGCCCGAAAAGAAGGTGCTGCCTGCACACAACAAGACCGCAGCTTTGACCGAGGCGTCCGACTCAATCTGACCAAGCGCCTCATTGAGTGCGGCACGCACGCCCACATCGATGGTGTTGACCGGTGGATTGGATACCGTGAGGACAACGAGGTCGCCATCGCGTTCAATATGGACAGTGGCATCAGACACGGGCTTTCCTTTGCATAGACGGTACGGGAGATCTTGGAACAGGACGTACAGCACGGCCAGGTGCGGTTTGGCGTAGCGCGTCGAGCAAGCGGTGTCGATCGACCTCAGCCAGAGTAGCCGCAATGCGGGCATCGTGTGCCCGCACTACAGGCCACGCTTGCTGCATCTGCGCGTGGCCCGAATGGGTGAGTGACAACACGTATTGGCGCCGGTCCTGCGACGATGGGGCACGCAGGATCCAACCGGCCGTCTCCAACTCGACGGCAATGGCCACGAGATTGGCCCGGCGAATACCGAGGGCATCGCCGACCGCCGCCTGATTCAATCCCGGCATCGACTCAATAATCGCCATCACACTGAACGTGACCGGCCGCAACCCGACCACCAAGAGGGCTTGGGCCAAATCGGCGTAGACGCGCAATTGGGCGCGGCGCAGCACATAGCCGAGCAATCCTTCGAGAATCGCAGCCGGCGCGGCGTCCCGCGCCAAAGGCGCCAGCGATGGGGCGGTGTTGGTCATGGCTGTCGTCAAGGAAAGGTGAAGCAAGACGCTAATAGTTATATATTATAACTATTAGCCTCACAAGCAGCCAATTGGCTCACGGTCCCGACGCCTGCGCTTAACCGCGGTGAGGCGGAAAACTCAGCCCGACGTAGTGCTCGGCCAGCGCCGTGGCGGCGGCCACCGACTGGACGATCCGATCGAGTTCCGCCACCTGCAGTCGTTGCGCAAATACGTCGTCGCTAAAGCGGTGCATCAACGATGTAAACCACCAACTGAAGCGAGTCGCCTGCCAGATGCGCGAGAGCGCACGTCCCGAATACGTGTCCAGCAGCGTTGCGCACCCGGAGCGATAGTGTTCGATCAGGCCTTCATACAGAAAGCGCACATCAGAAGCCGCCAGATTTAGCCCTTTGGCACCGGCCGGCGGCACGATATGCGCCGCATCACCCACCAGAAACAGACGACCAAAACGCATTGGCTCCGTGACGAAGCTACGCAGCGGGGCGATGCTCTTCTCGATTGCCGGACCCCGCACGAGTTGTGCCGCGAACTGCAGCGGCAAACGCCGCGCCAATTCATCCCAAAAGCGCTCATCGGACCACGCCTCCACGCGATCCTCGAGCGAGCACTGCACGTAGTAGCGACTACGCGTAGCCGAGCGCATGCTGCACAGTGCAAATCCGCGCGCGTGATTGGCATACACCAATTCGTGATGCAAAGGCGGCACGTCGGCGAGCAGGCCGAGCCATCCGAAAGGGTAGAGACGTTCGTGTTCTGTTAACTGTTCACGCGGCACACTCGCGCGACAGACTCCATGGAATCCATCACACCCGGCGATGAAGTCCGCCTCCACCACCTCTCGAATACCGTCTTTCACATACGAAACCCGCACCGAGGAGGCAAACTCTTCGAGCGATACGTCGTCGGCTTCCCACACAACACGCTCACCCACCGCGTCGGCGAGATCCTTCTGCAACTCCGTCTGACCGTAGACCCACATCGAATGACCCGTCAGGCCCTTGAGGTCGATTCGGTGCGAGTACCCGTCAAATGCCAACTCAAAACCAGTGTGCACAAGCCCCTCGCGCATCATGCGCGCGCCCACTCCCGCCTCATTGATCAAAGCCACCGTACTCGACTCGAGCACGCCAGCACGAATACGGGCCTCGACATAGGGTCGAGGCTGGCGTTCTAGAACCAGGCATTCAACCCCCTCGCGGGTCAACAGTTGCGCCAGCAGCAGACCCGAGGGTCCGCCACCAATAATCAGCACCTGTGTCTTTCTCACGTCGACCATCACCCCACACGGTGACCGATTGGCCACCACTCTTTGCGAGAATCGCCTTCGGGGTCGATACTGGGAATGGATTCTTCGCGCCAGAACTTGTACTTTTCGTACATGAGTCGGACTACACGCACCCGAAGACACCCAAACACAAACCAAGCAATCCCAGCGTTCGTTCTGTACGGGGAACCGCTCGCGGAACCGGCGGAACGGCTCATTCACGTCGAAACGATCGCGGCACGCAGCCAACGGCACGACTGGCATATCCGCGCACATCGGCATGCCGATCTGTACCAAATTCTCTTGATACGTCGTGGCGGGGTGCGCGCCCAACTCGATCATCAAACCCTACAACTGACACCGCCCGCCGCCCTGATCGTGCCGCCTGGGCTCGTGCACGGCTTCGAATTCGAGCCCGATACGGAGGGTCTGGTCATCTCGTTTGCCGTGGATCTGTGTGCCGAACTCGTTGGGGCAGACGAAGCTTTGCGCGCGCGCCTCAACCAGCCCCATGCCGGCCCGATCCATGCACGCACCCTGGCCACGACCGACCTGTGGCCACTCGGCCAGATGCTGTTGCGGGAATTTGGCCGTGCGGCGCATTCCCGCCAGAGCGCGCTGCGCGGCCTGTTGGCGGCGCTACTGGCCAACTTACATCGCTTGTCGGTGAGCGCAACGATGCTCGACGGTCATCCGTCGGCCGCGCGGGAACTGGTCGCACGGTTTAGGGAGCGCATCGAGTCGCGACTCGTGCAGCGCGCAGGCATCGGTCGCTATGCCGTGGATCTGGGTGTATCCGCGGTGCGACTGCGACGCGCCTGTCTCGCCGTCACCGGCTATTCACCGATCCAACTCGTGCAGCGGCGCTTATTACTCGAGGCGGAACGTCAACTGCGCTACACATCCATGCCCATCAGTCAGGTAGCCTATCACTTGGGTTTTGAGGATCCCGCCTACTTTTCGCGCTTCTTCACGCGGGCAACGGGCGTCTCCCCACGCACATTTCGCCTACGCGATGGACTGGAAACCTCCCCATCGACCGCACTCTGAGCAGCCTTATGGGCCTCCTCCATCAACAGCGCGAGTAGGACTTTCTGCGCAGCGGTCGGCTCCCAGTCACGCCGCCGAGTGATCCCAATGCTCCGCGTGAGTCGACCAAAGGGATGATTGATTAGGGCCATAAGACCCGCATCGAGTTCATGCCGGACTTGGTGAGTCGATGCAATCATCAGTCGGTCGCTGGCCAGCAAGATGGATCGTGCGGCAACTAGCGAGTTGCACTCGATGGGTGCGGCGGCGACATTGACGCCGATCAACGCATCAAAACGCCGGCGCAGCGGCGAGTGCGGCCGCGGCGCCACCCACGCCTGGGACCGCAAGGCCTGCGCGGATACGTGAGCCCGTCCCACGAAGGCGTGCCCGACTCGGGCAACCACCGCCAAGGGGTCATCAAATAAGGGCTGTTGCTCGACATCATCGGGAATCACCGTGCGCAGTGCGCCCACCAACCAGTCAGCGCGCCCATGGCGCAGTGCTTCCAGCATGCTTTCATACGGACCATCGAGCACACCAATCCGATGACTAGGGTAAAGAGCCACGAAGGCGAGCACAGCGGCCGGCACGATCACGCTACGCGCCAGTGGCATCGCGCCGATCACCGTCGCTCCCCGCTCGACGCCGCTCTCGGCTGTCATCTCGGCACGCGCCTGCAACCATTCCGACGCCGCTAAATGCACACGCCGAGCCAAGCGCTGCGCCGCGCGAGTCGGGCGCAAGCCATGGCTCGTGGCCTCCAGCAGGGCCACTCCCAAGGTGGATTCCAGTTCCCGCACCGGTCGATGCAAGGTCGCACGCGTGGTCCCAAGCCCTCGGGCGGCCGAGGCGATGCCCCCTGCCGCAGCCACCTCGGCCACGGCCTTCAGTTGCGTGGCCGTCACGCGGTACTCGGCACGGCTCCCGCCCTCCGCGCGGCTCGCACCGGCTTCAGTGAGGCCAGTCGACACGTGCTCCAGCGCACGTTCAAGCCGCAGGCCTGCTCGACGACCCGCCGGGGTGGCGCTCACACCAAAAGCACTGCGATCGAACACGCATCCACCCAACTCGGCTTCAATGTTCGCAACGGCTTGCGTGACGGCCGGTTGGGTCAGATGAATGGCGCGCGCGGCGGCGCTGACAGAGCCCCTGTGCAACACAGCGACCGTGGCAGCCAGGTGTCGCAGATTGGGCAAGAAGGACGCATCTCTATTCATGTTGTTTGCAATTTCTTATATCTAGGTGGGAATTGCAATTGGCACGGCGCCGGCCAAACACCGACAATACGGGTCCTTTCTATTTGCCCGGAGCCTCGCCCGTGAACGTTGTATACACCGATATCCGTCGCGCGGACTCTGCCGCGGTCAACGGACTGGCACGCTGTGGTGTTGCCACTGTGCACGAAGCGCAAGGCAGAACTGGGCTGCTCGCCCCGCCAATCCGCCCAATCTATGCCGGCGCCCGCATTGCCGGTACCGCCGTTACCGTCAGCGTCGCACCGTGTGATAACTGGATGATTCATGTCGCTGTCGAACAGTGCCACGCCGGGGATATTCTGGTGGTGGCGCCCACGTCGTACTCGGACGCCGGTTATTTCGGCGAATTACTCGCCCGCTCGCTCATGGCTCGCGGCGTGCGTGGACTGATCATTGACGCCGGCGTCCGCGATGTCCGCGATCTGACGGAGATTGGTTTCCCCGTCTGGTCCAAGGCGGTCTCAGCACAAGGAACGGTCAAAGAGACTCTCGGCAGCGTGAATGTACCGGTGGTCTGTGCCGGTCAACTGATCCACCCCGGCGACGTGGTGATTGCGGACGATGATGGTGTTTGTGTGGTTGCGCGGACCCAAGCCGCCGCGGTACTCGTGGCCAGCGAGGCGCGCGAAGAAAAGGAAGCCCAAGTCCGCAAACGGCTGATGGCGGGTGAACTGGGTCTCGATATCTATGGGATGCGTGACAAGTTAACGCGCTACGGGCTGCGCTGGATGCCGCAGTCGTCGGCAGACTGACTCGTGCAAACAGCTATTCCGGCCACGTGGATGCGCGGCGGCACCTCGAAAGGTCTGTACTTTGAAGCACGCCATTTGCCGACTGAACCCGCGCAGCGTGACGCAATTTTGCTCGCCGCGATGGGGTCCCCCGACGCGCGTCAGATCGATGGACTGGGAGGCGCCCATCCACTGACCAGTAAGGTGGCCATCGTATCGCCCTCCACACGCCACGATGCCGATGTCGACTACCTGTTCCTGCAGGTCAGTGTGGATAAACCCGAGGTGAGCGATGCGCAGAACTGCGGTAATTTGCTGGCCGGCGTCGGCCCTTTCGCCATCGAACAAGGCCTCGTCCCAGCGACCCATCCGGTCACTACCGTGCGCATCCATATGGTCAACACCGGCGCCCTGGCGTGCGCGTTCGTCACGACACCGGACGGAATCGTCAACTACGATGGGGCTGCTCGCATTGACGGCGTGCCCGGCACCGCCGCACCGATTCCACTCGAATTTCTCGACGTGGCCGGGTCCAGTTGCGGGGCCCTGTTCCCCACCGGCCATGTCATCGATACCGTGCTCGACACGCAGGTTACTTGTATCGATAACGGTATGCCGGTTGTGCTTTTAGCAGCACACGATTTTGGCCTCACCGGCGCCGAAACGCCGCAGGCTCTTGAAGCGAACGACGCACTCAAAGCGCGGTTGGAGGCCATCCGTCTGGCCGTAGGCCCGCTGATGCATCTGGGGGATGTCGGCCAAAAGACTGTGCCCAAAATGACGCTAGTGTCGCCACCAACGCAGGGCGGCACCGTGAGCACCCGCACTTTCATTCCCCACCGGGTCCATGAAGCCATCGGTGTGCTCGGTGCCGTGTCCGTCGCGACCGCGGTGGCGACGCCAGGGACCATCGCGGCAGGCATCGCGATCGCCGCCACGACCGACGGCCTGCGCACCTTGGAGATCGAACATCCGACGGGCTTCTTCAGTGTGGAAATCGACTTGACCGTCCAGGACGGCCAGGTCTCGGTACGCCGATCGGCGCTGCTACGCACGGCACGCAAACTCATGCGCGGCGACCTCTACGTGCGTAACACGCTGCGCGAATGAGACAAATCACCCTGCTTGGTTTTGGAGAAGTCGGGCAGCGCCTCGCCGCGGACCTGCGCGCACAGGGTGATACCGCGTTGTGCGTCTGGGATGTGCTGTTCGACGCGCCGGACAGCCCCCCCGCCCGCGCAGTGTTTGAGCGCGTACTGTGGGCCGCGCCCTCCCTCGCAGCCGCGGTACAAGGGGCGGACCTTGTCATCTGTGCCGTTACCGCAGGCCAAGCCGTGCAGGCCGCGATAGATGCCGCCCAGCACATGGCGCGAATGGCGTGGTACTTGGATCTGAACTCGGTCTCGCCGCATTCACGCAAGGCAGCTGCGCACGCCGTTGAAACCGCCGGGGGCCGTTACGTCGAGGCCGCGGTCATGTCGCCGATCCACCCGCACGGCCTGGCCGCGCCGATCTTACTCGGGGGACCGCACGCCGCGGCCTTTCCAGCAGCGAGCCTCGGCTTGCGCAATGCCCAACCCTTCTCCACCCAGATTGGCACTGCCTCGGCCGCCAAAATGTGCCGCAGCGTAGTGGTCAAAGGCCTCGAATCGCTGCTGACCGAGTCACTGATGGCGGCCCGCCACTACGGCGTCGAGGACACGGTGCTGGGTTCTCTAACCGACTTGCTGCCACTCGCGGATTGGCAGCACACATCGCATTACCTGATTGCACGCTCGGTCGAGCACGGCGCGCGCCGCGCTGCTGAAATGCGTGAGGTGGCCGCCACGATTCAGGAAGCAGGCGTGGCGCCCATCATGAGCCTCGGTTCTGCCTCGCGGCAGGACTGGGCAGCCCACAGGATCCCCGTAGCGGGCTCACTGACGGCACAACTTGATGCCCTGCTGGCCACGCGCTGATCTCGGAGAACCCATGTTGATCATTGACTGCCACGGACACTACACCACCGCGCCCCAGGGTCTGCAGGACTTCCGTGATGCCCAACTGGCTCAACTCAAAGATCCCACCCGGCCAGCAGCTATGCTGGCAGCAATTTCTGATGACGAGATCCGCCAGACAATTGAAAATAACCAGCTCAAGCTGCAACGCCAGCGTGGTGCCGACCTCACCATTTTCTCCCCGCGTGCCTCAGCAATGGCGCACCACGTTGGTGACGAAAGCACCTCCATTGCCTGGACGCGCACCTCGAATAACCTGATTGCGCGCGTCGTAGACCTGTACCCGGAAAATTTCGTCGGCGTGTGTCAGTTACCGCAATCCCCTGGCGCAACCTTGGACGGATCTATTGCCGAACTGGAGCGCTGTGTCCGCGAACTGGGGTTCGTTGGTTGCAATCTGAACCCAGACCCTTCCGGTGGTCACTGGACGTCGCCCCCACTCACGGACCAGTTCTGGTATCCCTTCTACGAGAAGATGGCCGAGCTGGACGTGCCGGCCATGATTCATGTGTCGTCGTCCTGTAATCCTAATTTCCACGCCACCGGCGCGCATTACATCAATGCCGACACTACGGCGTTCATGCAGTTCATCGAAGGCGACCTCTTCAAGGACTTCCCCACCCTGCGGTTCTTAATCCCACACGGTGGTGGCGCAGTGCCCTACCATTGGGGTCGCTACCGCGGACTTGCCGACATGCTCAAGCGCCCAAAGTTGGTCGACCATGTGATGAAGAACGTATTCTTCGATACGTGCGTCTATCATCAGCCAGGCATCGACCTACTCGCCAAAGTAATTCCTGTGGCCAACATTCTCTTTGGCTCGGAAATGGTCGGCGCGGTCCGTGGCATTGATCCGGAGACGGGTCAGTACTTCGACGACACCAAGCGTTATATCGATGCGCTGCCATTATCGGAGACGGACAAGGGCCTCATCTATGAAGGCAACGTACGGCGCGTGTTCCCGCGTCTCGACGCCATTCTGCGGAGCCAAGGACGATGAGTGCATTCGTGATGGATCCGCACTGGTTAGTGTTCGATCCACAGCCGACCCAACCGACCTACCTTCCCCCGGTGGGCGCCGTGGATGCGCATTGCCATGTGTTTGGGCCCGGCGACCAATTCCCCTTTGCACCGGAGCGTAAATACACCCCCTGTGATGCGTCGTGGCAGCACCTGTTTGGTTTGCGTGACTTTTTGGGCTTCAGTCGCAATGTCGTGGTGCAAGCCACCTGCCATGGTGCCGACAATCGCGCCATGGTTGATGCACTGACCCGAGCCGACGGCCGAGCGCGTGGCGTTGCCACAATCCGAGAAACCATTAGCGACGCCGAACTCGCCGCATTGGATGCCGCTGGAGTGCGCGGTGTGCGCTTTAACTTCGTCAAACGGTTGGTGGACACGACCCCGCCAGAGGTCCTGCGCCGCATCGCTGAACGGATCGCTCCACTCGGCTGGCACGTGGTGATTTATTTCGAAGCACAGGACCTACCAGCCCTGTACGACTTCTTCGCGTCGCTGCCGACGATCGTGGTGGTCGACCACATGGGGCGGCCGGACCTCTCGAAACCTATCGATGGGCCGGAATTTCAACTCTTCGTGCAACTGCTGCGCGAGCATTCCCAAATCTGGTCGAAGGTCACCTGTCCGGAACGCCTATCCGCTGAAGGCCCACCGCATTACAGCGATTTCGTGCCTTTCGCGCGCTACTTGGTCGAGCAATTCCCAGACCGTGTCTTGTGGGGCACCGACTGGCCGCACCCGAATCTGAAATCACATATGCCCGACGACGGGCAGCTCGTTGATCTCATTCCCCATATTGCCACCACGCCTGCGTTGCGCCAGCAACTACTCGTGGACAATCCGAATCGTCTTTACTGGACCCGCTAGGAGCACCCATGGCGCTTAATAAACCTTACAAAGATGTGCCTGGCACGACCATTTTCGATGCCGATATGGCCCGCATCGGCTATCACCTCAATCAATTCTGCATGTCGCTGATGACTGCCGAGAACCGCGCCCGCTTTAAAGCGGACGAGGCAGTCTTTCTGGCGGAGTGGCCCATGACGGCAGATCAGCGCGAAGCTGTACTCGCCCGCGACTACAACCGCTTGATCTCCTTAGGTGGCAATATTTATTTTCTGGCCAAACTCTTCTCGACCGATGGGAGGAGTTTCCAATACACCGCCGCTTCGATGACCGGCATGAGCCAAGAAGCGTACGCGGCGATGATGTTGGCCGGGGGTCGGTCACCTGAAGGCAATCGTTACATCGGAGAGAAACAGTAATGGCTCGTATTACCGCTGGGGTCACTACCTCGCATGTGCCTGCGATTGGTGCCGCACTCGACAACGGGCGCGCCAGCGAACCGTATTGGCAGCCGGTCTTTGCGGGCTTCGACTTTTCCAAAGAATGGATCGCGCAACAGAAGCCCGACGTCATCTTGCTGGTCTACAACGACCACGCGACCGCGTTCAGTCTAGACATCGTGCCGACCTTTGCCATCGGCACGGCCGCCAGCTATCAACCGGCGGACGAAGGTTGGGGGCCCCGACCCGTGCCAGTCGTCGAGGGGCACCCAGAACTGGCGGCGCACATCGCCCAATCGGTGATTCAGGAAGACTTCGATCTCACCATCGTCGGCAAAATGGACGTCGACCATGGCCTGACCGTGCCACTGTCGCTGATGTTTGGTCAACCCGAACGTTGGCCCGTCAAGGTCATTCCAATTGCTGTGAACGTTGTCCTCTACCCGGTGCCATCGGGTCGCCGCTGCTACGCGCTCGGTCAGGCGCTGCGCCGGGCCGTCGAATCCTTTGACCAGGATCTGAATATCCAGATCTGGGGTACGGGAGGCATGAGTCATCAGTTGCAGGGACCCCGTGCTGGCCTAATCAATCGGGCCTGGGATCAAGCCTGGCTCGACCGACTGATCGACAGCCCAGAAGAACTCGCGAAAATGCCGCCGATTGAGTACGTGCGCGAGGCCGGTTCCGAAGGGATCGAACTGGTAATGTGGCTGGTCATGCGCGGCGCCATGGACGCAAAGGTCAACGTACGCCATCGCTTCTACCATGTGCCGGCGTCAAACACGGCGCTCGGTCATCTCATTCTAGAGAACCCCACATGAAAGTCATCCTGGCTGGCGCCGGCGCCTTCGGTATCAAACACCTCGATGCGATCCGGGCCATTGGCGGTATCGAAGTTGTCTCCTTGGTCGGCCGGCGCCTAGAGCAGACGCGCGCAATGGCGACCCAGTACGGCATCCCGCACGCCACGACGGAACTGACCGAAGCCCTCGCGCAGCCAGGCGTCGAGGCAGCAATTTTATGCACTCCCACTCAGTTACACGCCCGTCAGGCAATCGAGTGCCTGCGTGCGGGCAAGCATGTGCAGGTCGAAATTCCTCTCGCAGACAGCCTTGCGGATGCCGAAGCCGTCGCGCAAGCCCAGCTGGCATCTGGGAAGATCTGCATGGTCGGTCACACGCGTCGATTCAATCCATCGCATCAGTGGGTGCGTCGCCGACTCGACAGCGGCGCGTTCCATATCCACCAGATGGATGTGCAGACCTACTTCTTCCGGCGCACCAACATGAATGCGCTGGGGCAACCGCGCTCCTGGACCGATCACTTGTTGTGGCATCACGCCGCGCATACGGTGGACTTGTTCTCGTACCAGGCCGGCAGCGAGATCGTGGTAGCCAATGCCGTGGAAGGCCCGAAGAACCCAGAGTTGGGCATTGCCATGGATATGTCCATTCAACTGAAAAGTGCCAATGGCGCCCTGTGCACGCTGTCCTTGTCCTTTAATAATGACGGCCCGCTCGGCACGTTCTTCCGTTACATCGGCGATACCGGCACGTATCTGGCGCGTTACGACGATCTATATGATGGTAAAGACCAGAAGATTGACGTGTCGCAAGTTGCGGTCTCGATGAACGGAATTGAGTTGCAGGATCGTGAGTTTTTCGCGGCTATCCGCGAGGAACGCGAACCCAATGCCTCAGTGCATCAGGTCCTACCGTGTTATCAGACCCTGCACGCATTGGAGCTGCAGTTGCGCTCGCACGTGTGAACAGCCTGAGCGCACCCCGACGCATCGGACGAGCCACGGTCGCGCCGATCGGGCTCGGTTGCATGAATCTAACCCACGCGTACGGGATGCCACCGGCGCCGCAAGACGCTCGAGCAGTGCTGCACGCCGCGCTCGATGCCGGCGTCACCCACTTTGATTGCGCCGCGTTATACGGTTTCGGCAAGAGTGAACTGTTGCTGGGCGAAGTACTGCCACCATTTCGCTCGCGGATCCATCTCTCGAGCAAGTGTGGAATGACGGGTGTCGATGGCCGACGCGTCATCGATGGACGGCCAGAAACCTTACGGCAAACCTTAGAGGACTCGCTGCGCCGACTACGCACCGAGGTGATCGATCTGTACTACCTCCACCGATGGGATCGGCAGGTCCCGCTGGAGGACAGCATCGGCGAACTGTCCCGCATGGTGGAATCCGGCAAGGTGTTGGACATCGGCTTGTCCGAGGTGTCCGCCGCGACCTTGCGCCGTGCCCATGCGGTGCATCCAATCGCTGCGGTGCAATCTGAATACTCGCTGTGGAGCCGCAATGCAGAAGTCGCCGTATGCGATGAGTGCGCCCGTCTCGGGACGGCCTTCGTGGCGTTCGCACCGACCGCACGGGGCTTCCTGACCGGCTCCATCAGCAATCCTGAGCAATTCACGGCCCAAGACCTGCGCCGCTCCATGCCCCGATTTCAGCCCGCTCACTGGCCAAACAATGCGGCACTGCTGACGCCTTGGCAGGCATTGGCGCAGGAGGCGGGCTGCACCGGCGCGCAACTAGCTTTGGTTTGGTTACTGCAGCAAGGCAGCCATGTGATTCCAATCCCCGGCACGACCTCGATCGAACACCTGCGCGAAAATGTAGCGGCCTCCACCATCACGGTAGATCCGGACCTGCTAGCCCGAGCCGGCACGCTGATGCACCCCAAAAACATCAGCGGTCCGCGCTACCCAGAGGCCACCCAGCGCGAGATCGACACCGAAGAAATGCCCTGATGCGCACGAGCGCCCCGCAGTGGAGCGCGGCCTAGGCCGCCCGTTTATTTGGCATACTGCGGTCCCGTACGCGCGCCTGTATCGGCTGCACCGGGCAGCACAGTCACTGCTCGGGCGGCCGCGCCGCCGCGAATGGCTCGCATTTCCCGCATGGACGAGACGCCTCACGACGCGCGTCGGACACTGCAGGTCTCTTGCACGAACCGGAGCGATCACGATGGGCCTACTAACCGATAAAGTGTGTCTGGTAACCGGCGGGGCCGGCAGTATCGGCTTGGCATCGGCCAGGCGTTTCTTGCGCGAAGGCGCACGGGTCATGCTCTCGGACCGCAGTGCCGACGCGCTGGCTCGCGCGATAGACGGCCTGCCCGCCGACCGCATTGCCACTACGGTCTGCGATGTGCGTGAAGCCACCGAAGTGCGCGCACTGATCGAACAGACAGTGGAACGCTTTGGACTAATCGACGTGCTATTTAGCAATGCCGGCAACGCCGGCGCCATCGCTCCTCTCGAACAGTATCCAGAGGACGTCTTTGATGACGTCTATCGCGTCCACGTGCGGGGTGCCCTATTGGTTTTAAAGTACGGTATTCCGTGCATGCAGGACGGCGGCAGCGTGATCATAACCTCCAGCGTCGCCGGTCTACGCGGCGATCCTGGCGCCTACGCCTACATCGCCGCCAAACATGCACAGATAGGCATCATGCGCTGCGCAGCAAAAGAGGTCGCGCCACGAAAAATTCGTGTCAATACCATCCACCCAGGGCCCACACGCAACGATTTTCAAAGTGCCCTGGAATCCCAACTGAGCACTGCGCTCGGATGCAATGCGACCGAACTATTCGATCAGATGACGCCTCTAGGACGCCACGCCGAACCCGACGAAATCGCCTCCTCGGTTCTCTACCTGGCGTCGTCGCAAAGCGCACACGTGACCGGCACACGCTTGGTGGTCGACGGCGGCATGCAGGGCTAAAGGCCTGCGCAAAATCAAAGCCGACGACATTCCCAGACAGTCCATCCAGCGTGCGCTGTCGGTCGAACCCCCGCGCCCACCTTGACGCATGGTGGGCGTAGGGTGGGGGGATGCGGCCATGAACAGACGCCAATTTGTAATTACCGGCTCGACGGCGCTCGTCGCCGGCCTCGTGGCCCCTCTCAACTACGCAGAGCCGCTAGATGCCAGTCCGATGGTCAAGGCCGCTCTGTTTGACACCCGCTACGCCGAAGCCCAGCGTTTCGCCCTCACGGCCCGTAGCTATGATCTGCCGACGCATGGGTTCGATGGCGATATCACCGCACTGTGGGCCCGAGAGTTAAAACCCTTTTGGGCGGCGCGCGGCGGAGCCCTCGTTGGCATGACCACCCTATCGACCCTGTGCTGCCTCGAGGAAATGGCGCGCGATCACTGGCATCGGGTCGTCGCGCGCATCGAACACCGACCACTCGCGGATGGAACGACGGCGCACCATCTGCAGATTCGTGACGCCCGCTACGACGACGCCTGCACGCGAATGGCCAGCACCGATCCCTGGACCGCTGCCGCGCACACGATGCTGGCCTGCGCCGCACCGTCGCGGGGTACCGTGCGCCACGCGATCGTCGCCGATCCGCGCCGTACGAGCGGCGTCCAGTCGCAGCAAATACTCGTGACTTGGACCATCGCGGCGTAGGCGGCCGCCGCCGCACAGCCGACGGCACCGTATTCATCGAACAAGGGAAAGAACCATGAGAACACCACCGGGAGTCAGCCCGTCCGACTACAGCAAGGCCCTAGCAGCATTTGCAGCCGTGGTTGGTCCAGAGTGGGTCTTCACCTCGGAGGACGACCTCGACTTGTATCGGGATGCCTTCTCACCCTTCATGAATGAACCGGAGGAACGGATCGCCTCCGGCGCGGTGGCCCCCACCACGACCGAACAGGTACAGGAGATCGTACGGATCGCCAACCGCTTCAAGATTCCGCTCTATACGATCTCGACCGGCAAAAACCTAGGCTATGGTGGTTCTGCGCCAGCCTATTCAGGCAGCGTGGTTCTCGACCTCAAGCGCATGAATAAGATCATAGAGGTCAACGAAGCCAACGCCTATTGCGTCGTTGAACCAGGCGTCAGTTACTTTGACCTGTACAACTACATTCAGGAGAAGAAACTGAAGGTCTGGATTGATGTCCCGGATCCGGGCTGGGGTAGCGTCATCGGCAATGCCATGGATCGCGGCGGGGGCTATACACAAGCCAATTATCGCAATCACTTCGACTCCCACTGCGGCATGGAAGTCGTCTTACCCAGTGGCGAGGTGCTGCGCACCGGCATGGGCGCTATTCCCAATGCCGAGACTTGGCAGCAATACAAAACGGGTTGCGGTCCTTGGATAGACGGGATTTTTTCGCAATCGAACTACGGTGTGGTCACCAAGATGGGTTTTTGGCTGATGCCTGAACCCGAGGCTTATCTGCGCGGCACCATCAGCTGCATGCACTTCGAAGATCTAGGCCCGCTGGTCGAAACACTCAACTATCTCGAGAATGTACGGATCACCGGTGGCTTTCCTGATCTCGGTGCCCCACTGCTTGGGTATGGGCCGGTCGGCCAACTGCAACTCTTTTTCGAGAGCGGCACGCACCTCGCGCTGCCACCGGAGCATATGGAGTTACTGGCGACCGTGAAAGATGGCCGCTCACCGGCACTAGAAGCCTACGGCCGTCAGCACGATATTCCGTACTGGCAAGTCTGGCTGAGCTTTCATGGACCCATGGAGGTCATTGAAGCGCAATGGCAGGCGTCCGTTCGTCATTTCGCAAAAATCAAAGGATCCCGGGCAAAGGTTGTCGACAAGACCTTATTGCCTATCAATCCCGCCGATGCCGACAAGTTCCACGAACCGGAACTCGGCATTCCGGCGTTGCGCGCCTTTTCGATCGGCGCACGCAGCCCCTACAACCCAACGCCCTCTAAAGGCCACATGTGGTTTTCACCAATTATTCCCCGCACCGGCGAGGCGATTATCGAAGCCAATAAGGTGTTCAGCGCCGCGGCCCGCGAACTGGGCATGCCGCTATTTAGAACGTTTACCTTACCCGCCTGTTTTTGGGAGCGCGCGTTCGTCTTCATTCTGGCGACCCCGGTCACCACCGATCCGGCGACAAATAAGAAGTATCGCGAGGGCTTTAAGAAACTCATCGCAATCGGCGGCGAGCATGGTTGGGGCGAGTACCGCACGGCGCCGGTCTTCCAAGAATCGGTCATGAACGTGTATTCGTTCAACAACCATGTGCTGCATCGCTTCCATGAGACGCTGAAGGATGCGATCGATCCCAACGGCATTCTGTCCGCAGGACGGTACAACATCTGGCCCAACCACCTTCGGGGCAAGGACGCATGAACAAATTCCACCGGTCGATTACCGCTGGCGCACTCTGGGCCGCCGCGCTGTCCCTGCAGGCACTGCCGACCTACGCCGAGGGTGATGCGCATGGCGTCGGCAACGTGGTCTACAGCAAATGGTGCGCACCCTGCCATGCCCCAGGCATCACCCATCCAGGCACGAATGCGCTCATGGTGAAATATCAGGGTGTGAAGTCGGGTGTATTGCTGGAGTGGACCGATCTAACGCCAATGTATGTGGAATATATGGTTCGCCATGGCATTTCGGTGATGCCACAATTTCGCAAAACCGAGATCAGTGACGTGGAACTGCATGCGTTGGCGGCGTACCTCGCTCGCAACACCCCGCAATCCTAACGGCGGGAGGGCTTGGCAGGGATCCGCCAAGCCCTTCGTCACGCCGGTTAGCGCAACCCCAGCGCCGTAATCGCGTTCTGCTTCAGAATGAGGTCGTGCACCTCTGGCTTGAACGCTGCTTCCTTGAAATCTTTGATCCATCGATCCGGCGTAATCAATGGGAAATCCGAACCGAATAACATTTTGCGCTTCAACTGACCGTTGGCGTACTGGATCAGCTGCGGCGGAAAGTACTTCGGCGACCAACCCGACAGGTCAATGTAGACGTTCTCTTTGTGCAGACACACCGACAGCGCCTCGTCCTGCCACGGCCACGACGGGTGCGCGATGATGATGCGCATATCCGGAAAGTCGACGGCCACGTCATCCACGTGTATCGGATTGGAATATTTGAGCCGCATCCCACCACCGCCGCGCATACCGGTACCGATGCCCGAATGACCGCTATGGAAAATCGCCGGCAGCTTGTGCTCGGCAATCACCTCGTAGAGTGGATAGGCGAGGCGGTCATTCGGGAAGAACCCTTGCGTCGTGGGGTGGAACTTAAAACCCCGCACACCGTGGTTTTCGATCAGGTCACGCGCTTCACGAGCACCGAGTTTGCCCTTGTGCGGGTCGATACTGGCGAAGGCGAGCATCATGTCGCTGTTTTCGCGCGCGGCATCACTGACCTCCGTATTCGGGATCCGTCGCGCTCCCAACTCGCATTCCGAATCGACAGTAAACATGACCAGACCCATGCGGCGCTCGCGATAGTAGGCGACGGTTTCCGCAATCGTCGGTCGCTTACCCGCTTTGAAGTACTGCGTCGCCGCATCCTCATACTCTTGCCACACTTCATCGGCCGGTTGTCGGCAGGACACCTCGGCATGGGTATGGACATCAATCGCGACGAGATCATCAATATTCATCTTCGTTCCTTTCTACCGACGGTGCGCCCGGTCTTCTCACCGGACGATCTAGCTGCAAACCGCGCTGGCGGCATTATGCTTGCGGTTAATCAGAAGTTTGGGTCGCCATGCGATTGGGCAACAACAGGAGCACGAAAGCGCCAATCAGCGAACCCATCCCCATGATGCAGGCCACGGCCTGCAGACCATAACCGGCACGAAACAGCAGACCGGCCACAATCGGACCGAGTACGGCGCCACCCCGACCGAGTCCGACCGCAAAACCGGTGCCGCTGGCGCGCACGGGGGTTGGAAACGCCCGCGCCAAGACGCCATAGAGTCCAACAATCGCCGCATTGCCACAAAAGCCTGCGGCCGCACACACCAAGGAAAGGCCCGCCAGAGACGAATGCCCGTGGCCAAACCACCCGAGCAGTATGCTGGAGCCGACCAGCACGACCAGGGTTAAGCGCTTCACGCCAAAGCGATGCGTCAGCAAGCCCAAGGTGGCCCCGCCGAGCGCGCCACCCACGTTGGCCCATACCAACACGCCCGCTGCTGATGAGGGGGCATAACCCATATCGACGACGATCTTCGGCACCCACTTCAGGATGAAGTAAAACGTGGTGATGTGCAGAAAGTAGGTAACCGTCACCAGCACCGTGGTCAAGGCAAGCCCAGGACGGAAAATCTCGAGAATCGGCGCCTTCCGAGGCGCCGCACGCGATTCGATGACCGGTAACGACGCGAGCGTCGGGTGACCGATGCGACGCAGGCTCTGATTGACGCGCTCGAGTCCATTGGGCGGACGCCGATCCATCAGCCAGGACACAGACTCGGGCATCGCGAAGTAGACGAGCGGCAAAAAACAACCCGTCACGATCGCACCGAAAGTAAATACGGTCCGCCAGTCGCTGTTGCGCAGCAGCAATGCGGCGATCGATCCACCCAACACCGCCCCAATCGGGTATCCAATCGCCATTAGCGCTACCGAGAGATCACGGCGACGGTTGTTGGAAAATTCTGTTGCGATCGCATTACCGGCGGCCAGCATGCCGCCGATGCCGAGGCCCGTGATCACCCTCCACACGCAAAGCAGCGCGATCGAGGCGACACCAGTCACCATCGACATGCCCACGGTCATCACCGTCAGACAACCCAGTACGGTACGCCGACGTCCAATGCGGTCCGCGAGGCCACCGAGGAAAACCGAACCGATCGCCATCCCCAGCAGTTCCATCGACATCACAACGCCAAGCGCCGCACGATCGATCCCCCACTCCTTGGCAATGCCCGGCGAGGCAAAACTGATAGCCAACACGTCATAGCCATCCAAAGCTGTCAGCCCCACGGTGATGGCCACAATGCACACCTGCATCGGCGTCATCAGCCGGCTACCGAGCAACGAGGGGCTATAGGCGGTCATAGGGCACAGTCTCCGATACAAACAGCGGAGTACGATCCTAAGTCAGGATGCGCTCGACCGCACGCAGTCATTCCTCAAAACGCGTCGCAAAGCCGCCCGAGAAGGTCGAGTAGTTCGCGTCGGGCCTGATCACCGAGTGCAGTGCTCAGGCGTGACTCATGTACGCTTTGGTGCGCCAAGGCGTGCACCCGCAAGGCCCGTCCGGCAGCGGTCAGTTCCAAGCGATAGGAGCGCGCGTCGTGCACGGATTTGCGCCTTAGCACGAGGCCGCGCTGCGCCAACTCGGCGACGATCGCGACAAAGTTCGCTTTCTCAATACCGAGCGCCTCGGAGACCTGGCCTTGGCTCGAACCGGGCTTCTCGCCGATCAGGTCCAACGCCGCAAACTGGGCCGGTCGTAAGCCGACCTCAGCCAGCGTTTGGTTGAGATCGGCGTATACCGCCAATTGGGCACGCCGCAACGCAAAGCCGATGGCATCGAGGCGCACCGGCGGGTCAGCCGGCAGCGCTACGGTCAACCCGCGTAACGCGCCCGTCTGCGGTCGCGATCCGATCGGCAGTCTGGGTCCAGTGTAGGTGCGCAAAATACAGCCCTCTTGGGGCTTTAGCCTGCCGTGGACGGGCGGGGGAAACTCCATCCACAGGGAGATCCCATCTCTCTCCCGAGAGACATTCTTTCGATTTCAGGCCGACAATAACGCTTTTATTGCAGCGCAGCATCGAAGTAGTCGGTAACCAAATAGCTGTCATCCGAAAATAAAATTGCCGGAAAAATTGATTGTCGAGTACAACCAATCGGGAGCGGCGAGACAGCCGCAGCACCAGATCAAGTGGGGGTATGGCATGGCAAACATCGAATCGTTCTCGACCCTGGGTATGGATCCACGGCGCAAACTGGCCTTCTGGAACGATCGGGCCTGCGAAAGTTTCTCGCCGCTGGTTTCCGACCCGGTGGACCTGCGCACCTTCAACGGCTCCATAGCCCGCCTGTCGCTCGGCGAAATCACCCTCGCTGAGGTCTACTCCGAACCGCAGATCGTGCGCCACTCGCGCAGCCATGTGGCCCGAACACGCAACTCAATGTTTTTCCTGCACCTGATGCTGGAAGGATCGAGCATCAACCGCCAGGACGGCCGAGAAGCCCATCTTGCCTGCGGCGACTTCACCCTGTGCGACAGCACGCGGCAGTACGACATCGTATTGCCGACCGCAAACCGGATGTTGGTCGTCGGTATCCCGGATGCCAAGTTGCGTCGGCACATCGCCTGCCCGGAGAGCTTGGTGGCGGTACCCATGAGCGCCAGCCACGGCGTATCGGGTCTGCTCTCGCGCTTCCTGCGCAACTATTGGGTCGAATGCACACAGGAACTGGATCAGACGGCCGCTGGCCGCGTGACAACTGCCTTGCTGGATCTGCTGGGGGCAGCCTATGCCGAAGTACCCCGTGGCAATGCAGAACGCTCCTCACTGGCCACCGCGCACCGCATTCGCATCGTCAATTTCATCGAAGCGCATCTGCATGATCCAGACTTGACGCCGACGCGCGTTGCAGAGGCGTGCCGCATGACGCCGCGGTATCTGCACCACCTGTTTTCAGACGAAGACGAGACGGTAGCTCGTTACATTTTACGCCGCCGACTGGAAGCTTCCGCACAGGCCTTGGTCTCGTCGACGCAGCGGGGTCGCACCGTGACCGCGATCGCTTTCGACTACGGCTTTAATAGCCCGACCCATTTCGGTCGCGTATTCCGCTCGAAATTTGATATGACACCGCGCGAGTATCAGCGTGCACAACGCGCTAACACAGTTTAAATCGTATTAGCGCCCCGAGATGGCTCGGGGCTGCACCTTCACGGTTGCTGACTGCGCCGATCCTCAGTCGCCCGGTGAATGACATAAGCGCGGATCTGCTCGGAGCCACTGGCGTCGAATTCCGCCTTAAACGACACCATGCCCTTCGCGGTCAACGCGCCATTGAGCACAACCGCTTCCCAGGCCGCCCGATCTTTCAGCAAAAGCGAACGCCGTAAATCGGGCAACACGCCGCCACTGGTCGCGCTGTCGCCATGACAGGCGCTGCAATAGACGTGAAACAGTGCTTTGCCCGTCACCAACGCCGCCGCCGACGCAGTATCCGCAGGGGGATCCAGAGCAAGCACCGTCGCCGGTGGCGCCGGCGGCAGTGCACCGTGCGCCCCTAACTTGAAGACCAGCATTCGCGGCACGTTCGATGCGATGTGCGTATCGCGGGATAACTCACCGGCGGCGAGCCCAAAAGCACCGCCGTAGCCCACCTCAATGGCAACATATTGCTCGCCGTCGACCGCATAACTGATCGGTGCAGCGAGCACACCGGCCTGCGTCGCGAAAGACCAAAGCCGCTCGCCGTTATCGGCGCGATAAGCCACGAACTCTCCGTGTGCATTGCCTTCAAAAACCAGGTTACCGGCGGTGGAAACAACGCCGCCATTCCAAGGACTATGGAGTTCCGCGCGCCAGACTTCTTTGGACTGCACCGGATCCCACGCGAGCAGATGCCCCTTGAGGCCGGACTTGATCTGCGCCTTGATCTTCGGATCCTGCGGCAGACTACCGGCATTGAAATCCGCGCCAATATTCCAACCCAGATCATGGGCCTTGAAGTGGTGATCTGGGAAATACGGAAACCCCACCTCGGTCACCGGCAAATATACTAACTGGGTCTTCGGGCTAAATGACATTGGCTGCCAATTGTGCGCACCGCCAGGCCCTGGCATGGACAGGAAGGGTTGCCCCGTAGCGCCATAGTCAGCAGCGGCAACCGGCAACGGACGGCCGCTCTTGCGATCAACGCCCGTAGTCCAATTCACCGTCGCGAAGGGCTTGGCAGACAACAGTTCGCCCGTGGCGCGATCGAGTACATAGTAAATCCCGTTCTTCGGTGCCTGCATCAGAACTGAACGGAGTTTTCCACCGATCTGCAGATCCGCCAAGATCATGTGTTGGGTGGCATCGAAGTCCCAGGATTCACCTGGCGTCGTCTGGTAGTGCCACACGTATTCGCCCGTCGTGGCATTGATGGCAACAATGGAACACAAGTAGAGGTTGTCGCCCTCCCCAGGGCTTCTCAGCTTCTTCATCCAGGGCGAGCCGTTACCGACGCCGATGTAGAGGAGATTCAGTTTCGCGTCGTAGGCCATCGAGTCCCACACGGTGCCGCCGCCGCCGAGTTTCCACCACGCACCCTTCCACGTTGCAGCCGCCTTCTCCATGGCCTGGTTCTCAAAGCCATCGGCCGGATTACCCGGGACCGTGTAGAACTTCCACAACGCATGACCGTCTGTGGCATCGAACGCTGCGATGTAGCCACGCACGCCCATCTCAGCACCGCCGTTGCCGATCAAGACCTTGCCATCCACAACGCGCGGGGCGCCAGTGATCGTGTAACGACTGCCCGCGCGCGTGGTCGCCACCGACCAAACCGACTGGCCGGTCTGCGCATCCAAGGCAATCAACCGCCCATCGAGCGTGCCGACATAAATCTTGCCCTGCCATGCCGCCACGCCCCGATTGACGACGTCGCAGCAGGCATTGGCGCCGGCAGCGCCCGGGACTTTGGGATCGAAGGCCCACTTTTGTGCGCCCGTCTTGGCATCGAACGCCCAGACCTTGCTCCAAGCACCCGTTACGTACATCACCCCGTCGATGACCAAGGGGGTCGATTCCTGCCCTCGGTGCGCTGTGTCCAGATCCACAGACCAGGCCAATCCCAGTTGCTTCACATTAGCGGAGGTAATCTGCGTCAGAGGACTGAAACGCTGTTCGTCATAGGTACGGCCATGGCTCATCCAATTACCAGGTTCGGCGTCTGCCGCAAGCAGTCGCGCACGATCCACGGCCGCCGGCTTGCTCACCCCCACGCCTGCGGGCGCGCCGCAGGCCCCAAGCAGCGGCAACAAGACCCACACCACTAGATTCTTCTTCATCGCTGGCACCCCGACAGCACGCTATTTGTGCAGCCCTCCCGCGGCCGGGATCGGCATTTAATTGCCCCATCAGGCACTGCATCTGGGCAAACCGGCTCAACTGCTCGCGCAGCGCGGCTCGACCCACAGAGAACGCGCTACGACTCGCCTTTGCAGAACCGGATTTGAAGCAAAGCGCTCTGCCATCACCCCGCGATAACCGCCGCCTAGGCAGACGGCAAGTTCCGCAGCCAATCCTGCAACGCCTGCGCAACCGCCTGTGGCGCCTCGGCCGGCGCCATGTGTCCGGCGTCCGCAATCGCGACGAAGGTGGGCTGTGCCAATTGAAGACACATGGCTTCATGTTGCGCAATCGGCGACCAACGGTCGGCCGTGGCGCTCGACACAAAGGTTGGGATCATGACGGTGGGCAACACGGATTCGGCGTCAGGACGGTCCAGCAGCGCCTGAATTTGACCCGCGAAACTCTGCACCGACTGTTGCTCCACCATGGCCACCAATGCCGGCCACAGAGCCGCGACGCGTGCCGGTGGCGCCCCCATCATCGGCGGCAACCAGGCTTCGGCCAGCGCCGTCATGCCGCTCTGGCGGGCCAAGTCGACCAACCGCTCACGACTCTCCCGCTCCCCCTCCCGTCGCGCATGTACCCCGGTATTCAGTAGCCCCAACGCGGCGAGCCGCTCGGGTGCCCGACGGTACACTTCGAGCGCCACCCGACCACCCATGGAGTGCCCGATGACCACACTGTGGGGGCCCGCATGCCGCAAGACCGTCTCTGCCATCGCGCCGATGCTGTTGTGATCCTCGAAACTGAGAATGTTCACCTCGTGGTCTTCCTCGAGTGCCGCGGCCACTCCGGTCCAGACCCGCGCATCACAGAGTAATCCGGCAAGCAAATAAACCGATCTACGGGTCCTCATACCGAATCACCAAGGTGACGCACAAACCAATCACGGGCGGCGCTCGAGGAGGCCTCAAAATCCTCGACGTAGGCCGCAAAGTGGCCCCGATTGAGCAGATGCAACGCTTTTGGCTGCAGCGCACGCTCGTAAGCGTCCAACGCCAGATCCGCAGGCGCCAATAGATCCGCCGTATCGACAATCATCAGCAAGGGCGTCGGACTAACGTGGCGAATATAGAGCCCCGGCTCATATTCGCTGGCCATCTCGACGGATCGCAGGGTGACTTCGTTGCGCCAGGACGGCGCTCGCGCTTGCGCTGTTTGCGTAAACCACTGATACGAATCCGCAGTCGGCAGCAATGACGGCGCCATCGGATCGGCATCAACCACCGGAAACAGACCCGGCTCTGCGCCTGCCGCTCGGGCGCGCCGATCGGCGTCGAACAGTCCGCGCACTTCAGCCAACACATCGGGTCGCACATAACGACGCAGGTTCTCGCGTACACTGATAACGGGGACCTGCGAGACGATGCACCGCACCCGTCGATCAAAAGCCCCCACCACCAACACGTGTCCACCCGAGTAACTCGAGCCCCAAATGCCGATACGTGAAGGATCCACCCCAGGCAGCGTCTCCGCGAACGTAATGGCATCGCGGTAATCGCGAATCTGTGCCCACGGATCGATTTCCTGACGCGGCAAACCCTCACTCGCGCCGAGATTGCGATGATCGTAGACCAGCACATGCAGCCCTGCCGCGGCATACACCTCCGCATAACGGTCCAGCCACATCTCTTTGACCGCAGCGATACCGTGCGCCATCACCACGCAGCCACTCAGCGCGTGACGATTTGGCCGGTAATGCCACCCGCGCAAGAGGGTCCCATCGCTCGTTCGAAATTCAATATCTGTACGCACGGTCACGCTCCCTGATTCAACTTTTTGTTCACACAAGGACCGGCACTGCGCTAACCGAATGGCGGATAGTCCGTCTGGGTCTGTGCATAGTCGATGAAGTAGTCGAGGGACTGCACATTGGCCATGGCCGATCGGTTCGCGGCTTTGTCCGGCGCGACACCCATGAGGATGCGGCGCACCGGCACTTCCATTTTTTTACCGGTGAGCGTGTAGGGAATCCCCGGTACAGCGTACACCTTGTCAGGGACGTGGCGCGGTGAGTAATCGGTGCGCATCTGTGCGCGTATACGGTCGAGCAACGCCACATCCAATATTTTTCCTTCCCGCAATTTGACAAAGAGGGGCATAAAGAAATGCCCTCCCGGCAAATCGAGATTCACAATCAGCGCATCCTCGATGTCGGCCACCTGCATCAGCGACCGATAGACCTCGGCCGTGCCGATGCGCACCCCGTGACGATTCAGCGTCGCATCCGAACGCCCGAGTACAAAGCAGCCACCACGCGCATTGATCTTGAAGAAGTCTCCGTGCCGCCAAATGCCCGGATACTGGTCAAAATACGCATCGTGATAGCGCACACCGTCCGGGTCGTTCCAGAACGCCACCGGCATCGAGGGCATCGGCGCGGTGATCACCAGTTCCCCCACTTGGTCGACGCAAGGCTGACCCGCCTCGTCAAAGGCATTCGCCGCAACACCCAAAAGACGAGTTTGGATTTCACCGGCATAGACGGGCAGCGTCACCAAGCCACCCACGATACCGGTACACACATCGGTGCCCCCACTACCGGAATGACCGAAGACATCGGCCTTCACGTTTTGATAAACCCACTGCAGACACTCTGCCGTCACCGGCGACCCGGCCAGCATGACGGTCTGTAATGCCGACAGATCAAAACGCTCCCGCGGCACGATGCCGGCTTTCTGCAAAATCCCCACATAGGTAGGGCTTGCGCCAAACAGACTGGCTTGGCTTTCCTCGACCATGCGCCACAGCACATCCGGCCCCGGATAGGCCGGGTTGCCGTCATACAGCAGCGGCACCACATCGACGAGGAGTGCACTGGCGAGAAAATTCCACATCATCCAGCCGGTAGTGGTGAAGAAGAACATCCGCTCCCGCGGATGCAAATCGTGGTGCAGCAGAAAACTCTTCTTCTGCTCAATAATCATGCCGCCGTGCCCGTGCACGATCGGTTTAGGCAAGCCGGTCGTTCCGGAGGAAAACAAAATCCACAGCGGATGCGAGAACGGCACTTGCTCAAAAACGAAGGTTTCCCGCGGGACCGGCGGTCCGGCGATAACCTCCTCCCAGAACAGGGTGCCCGGCACAGGCACCGCCGGATCTTCCGGATGTAAATGGCGCAAATAGATCGTGTGTTGGAGTGTCGGCAAGCTCTCGAGAATGGTCTGCAATTCGGCGCGCCGGTCAAAAGGCTTGCCACCGTAGTAGTAACCATCCACACAGAAGACCACTTTCGGCGCCAATTGCGAGAAGCGGTCAACCACGCCGCGGACCCCGAAGTCAGGGCCACAGCTAGCCCAAACCGCACCGATGCTAGTGGCCGCGAGCATGGCGATTACCGCCTCCGGCGTATTGGGCACATACGCCACCACCCGATCACCGGACTGCACCCCGAGCGCCCGCAATCGCGTCGCAAGGACTCGCACCTGTGCACCCAATTCCACCCAAGACAGCGACCGCAGCGGCGCGCGCTCGCTCAGATACAGTAAGGCCTCGACCCCCGGCCGCTCCTGCCGCAAGGCATGTTCGGCATAATTGAGACGCGCCCCGGGAAACCATTGCGCACCCGGCATCTCCGGATGGGCCAGTACCCGCTCATAGGGCGTTGAAGACGCCACGCCCAAATACTCCCAAGCGGCACCCCAAAACCCTTCGAGGTCTGTGACAGACCAGTGCCAGAGCGCCGCGTAGTCGGGGAAAGACTGCCCGCGGGCCGCCAACCACCCCATGAAGTGCGTCATATTGGCGCGGGTCCGGCGCGCCTCACTGGGCGTCCAGAGCAAATCGCCTTCCCGCACTGTGTTCATGTTCATGTCTATTCAATACCTTAGGGGCTATCGCGTGGCCCGCGACATCGGCCCCATGAAGCGCAACAGCGCGCAGAAACGCTCCACTCTAGGGGAATTCTCGTTCCACCAAGAGCGAAGCCCGCCAACCAAGCTCTGCTAATATAGTCCTGTAGAACGGGACGCTGATCATGCAACTGCACCGCTTCGATCTAAACCTCTTAGTCGCACTGGACGCCCTCCTGCGCGAGCGCAACGTGACGCGCGCCGCGGAGCGTCTGTTCATTTCGCAGCCCGCCATGAGCGCGGCATTAAACAAACTGCGCCATTACTTCGGCGATCCCCTACTCGTTCGCGTCGGCCGTGAGATGGAACTCACCGCACGCGCCATCGCCCTGGTCGAACCCGTACGCGAATCGCTAGTCAAGATTCAGGCGACCCTCGGCGCACAAAACGAATTCACGCCAGCCACCTCGCAGCGTGAATTCAGCATCATCGTGACCGAAGAGGCCGTACCCGGTCTCCTACCGGAAATCCTGCGGCGCATCACCACCGTCGCGCCAGGCATTCGGTGCCACATCGAACTGGTCGGCCATAACAGCCTGACCAAGCTCGAGCGGGGCGAGGCGGACTTGTGTTTGGTATTAGACAATTTACGGCTATACGAGACACAGGCCTATCCAGACAGCCTGTGCAGCGCCCGTCTGCGCACGGTGGAATGGGTCATCGCGGTGGACCAAAATCACCCCACCGTCGGTGACGAATTCACCCTAGAACAATTCTATGCCCTGCCCCAAATCGCCGGCCGACCGGGCGGCTACAGTGCGACCGGGGAAGAATTGCTACGCCGCCTGCTGGACGTGGAGGTCCCGGTGCAACTGACCGTGCCGAGCCTGCTGCAACTGCCACTGATGCTGGCCGGCACTTCCTGCTTTGCAACCCTGCCCGAGCGGGTCGCGCGTCTGATGCGCCCGGCGGCCCCGATCAAAACCTTCCCGGTGCCCATTCGCATTCCAACCCAGCACGAAATTCTGCTCTGGCACCGGCGCCACCAGGCCGAACCGGCGCACGTCTGGCTGCGCAATATCGTGATCGAAACGACCCGCGACTGCCCCTGAGCGGACGCCCCAAAGGCAAACGCCCCCCCCGACCGCTGCCCGATTCGCGCGCGATTGAGAGTGCTTCACTCCCAGTCGAGAATTGCATACCCCCGCACGCTAAATTTAGTTTTAGCACCGCGTCCTCGAGGTGGCTCGCTCGGGCGAGCCGCGTCCCGGCCCGGATCTTCAGAAAATGCCGCGCCCAGCGTGTATTGCCGCCGGCCGGATCACAGCGCTGAGGCCGAGACGACATCATGAGCCACAAGAATCTCGAAGAACTCCTGCGGGCAACGCCCAACACCGTGCAGATGCTGCGCAATTCCAAGCTCGGCGCCTACGTCTACCCCGTGGTCCCCAGCGAATTTAGCAACTGGCGGGACGAGCAACGCGCTTGGCGCGAGAGCGTCGTGCTCTTTGACCAATCGCATCACATGGCCGAAATGACCATCACCGGTCCTGATGCGCTAAAGCTGATGTCGCACTGCACGATCAACACGTTCTCGAACTTCGCCGTGAACAAGGCTAAGCAGATGGTCCCGGTCAGTTACGAAGGTAACGTCATCGGTGATGGCATCCTGTTTTACGAAGACACCGGCGAACTGATTTTCGTTGGCCGTGCGCCGACGGTGAACTGGTTGCACTTCCAGGCTGAGACAGGCGGCTTCGACGTCAAGATCTTGCGCGATGATCGCTCCCCCTCGCACCCACGCGGTAAGGCGGTGTCTCGCGTCCACTACCGCTATCAGATCCAGGGTCCCAATGCGACCCAGGTCTTGGAGCGGGTCCACGGCGGTCCGCTGCCGGAAATCAAGTTCTTCAATATCGGATACATCAACATTGCCGGCCGGCGCGTCCGCGCGCTGCGCCACGGCATGGCCGGCGCACCCGGTCTCGAGATCTGGGGCCCGTACGCAGACGCGGACGTGATTCGCGAGGCCTTGATTGAAGCCGGTGCCGAATTCGGTCTACAGCAGGTCGGCTCGCGCGCCTACTCGAGCAACACCCTCGAATCTGGCTGGATCCCTTCGCCGCTGCCAGCCGTGTACACCGGCGACAGCATGAAGAAGTACCGTGAATGGCTCCCGGCTAACGGCTACGAAGGCGCCGGCTCGATCGGCGGCAGCTTCGTCTCGGACAACATCGAAGATTACTACCTGACGCCGTACGAACTCGGCTATGGCCCCTTCGTGAAGTTCGATCACGACTTCATCGGCCGCGCTGCGCTGGAAAAGATCGCCGGCAAGCCACACCGCAAGAAAGTCACGTTCGAGTGGAATGGCGAAGATCTTGCCCGGGTCTATGCCTCCTTGTTCGTCCAAGGTGGCGAGAACTTCAAGTTCTTCGATCTGCCGAACGCCAATTACGCCTCCTCGTCGTACGACCGGGTCATGATGAACGGCAAGACCGTCGGCTTCTCCATGTTTGGTGGCTACAGCTACAACGAGCGTTGCGGATTGTCCTTGGGCGTAGTCGACGCGGACATCAACGTCGGCGACGTGCTGACGTTGGTCTGGGGCGAAGCTGACGGTGGCACCGGTAAAACCACGGTCGAGCGTCATCAGCAAACGGAAGTGCGCGTGAAGGTCTCGCCCGTACCGTACGCGGCCTCCGCGCGCGAAGCGTATGCCGAGGGCTGGCGCACGCGGACCGTCTGAAGACGGTCCGCAAGTTATCGCTCTACGCACGCAAAGAGAAAACGCATGGGACAGGTTATCTTCGGTCAACCCGACAACGGCATTATCCAAATGTCGTACGTGGTTCCTGACCTGCCCGCTGCGATGCGCGCGTGGAGCGAGAGCGTCAGAGTAGGCCCTTGGTTCGTGCTCGATCATTTCACTGGGGTCGATCCGGTGTATCGCGGCCAACCCTCCCGTGCCGACGTCGCCATCGCCATGGGCTTTGCCGGGCACATGAACATTGAATTGATCCAGCCGAACAATGACGAACCTTCTGTGTACAAAGAGCACATTGACCGTCATGGCTACGGCTTTCATCACTTCGGTATCGCCTCCCTGAACTTTGAGAAAGATCTTGCCGACTACCAAGGCCGGGGACTGGACTTGGTGTTCCTCGCCGGCGTACCCAGTGGCGGCAAGGTCGCGTACATGGATACGACGGCGACCATGCCCGGCTATGTCGAACTCATCGAAATTGGCGCTGGCTTTGACGCGGTGTTTGGGCGCTTTCACCGGGAGAGCCAAAACTGGGACGGGACCGATCCCGTGCGATCTTTTATCTGATTACCGGGGCAGTCTGCGGACCGGCCGACACCGCTTCGCATCCCGACGCCAAAGCGCTTACGCTGCCCCTGAGCCGGTACGCCGGATAAACTGGACCCATGGCAAACCCAACACTCAACGACTGGAAGCAGATGTACCGCGCCTTGTGGCGCATCCGCCTGTTTGAAGGCCAAGTGCAACGACTGGCGGCGGCCGGCGAAGTGCCGGGCTTCCCCCATCTGTCCACCGGACAAGAGGCCGTTGCGGTCGGCGTCTGCGCGCACCTCGGGCCCGAAGACGTGCTTTATACGAGTCATCGTGGCCACGGTCATGTGCTCGCCAAGGGCAGTGATCTTGAAGCGACCCTGGCCGAGATCATGGGCCGGGACACCGGCCTGTGCCGAGGGCGGGGTGGTTCAATGCATCTGGTGGACGCTGCCAATGGCGTTCTCGGTGCCACCGGTGTGGTGGCTGGGAACCTAGCCCTCGCGGCAGGTGCCGCTTGGGCCGCGCAGGCACAGAACTTGTCCACGATCAGCGTGGCCTTCTTTGGTGACGGGGCCACCGGCGCGGGCGTCTTCCACGAGACCTTAAACCTAGCCACATTGTGGAAATTGCCCCTCCTTTTCGTGTGCGAGAACAACGGTTATGCCGAGTTCACCAGTCGGGAGGAACACTCCAACGTCAACCATGTCAGCGCCTTCGCGGCACCCTATGGCATTCCAACGCAAACGATCGACGGCAATGACTTACTGGCCGTCCACGCGCAAGCGGGTGAGGCGATCGCGGCAGTCCGCGCTGGAAATGGGCCTTACCTGCTCGAATGCATGACGTACCGCATGGCAGGCCACTACGTCGGCGATGCACAGCAGTACCGCTCGAAAGAAGAGATGGCGGCCATGCTCGAGAAATGTCCGATCGAGCGATTAAAGCGACACCTGATCGCCGCAGGCGTCGATAGTGCCGAGCTCGATGCGCTGCAAGACGGCGCTACGCGCGAAGTGCAGGGTGCCTCTGAGCGGGCGCGTGCAGCAGCGCGACCGGATCCGGCCACGGTGCTCGACTACGTTTATAGTTCCCCCGCGCTGCACGGAATCAGGGGCTGAAGCCACATGGCCGTTCACACATTCATCAATATTCTCAAACGCGCCCTTGATGAGGAAATGGCCCGCGATAGCGCAGTCCATTTGCTTGGCGAAGACGTGGCTGCTGGCGGCGCATTTGGCGTCACCCGCGGACTGGTCGATAAGTACGGCGGCAATCGCGTCAAAAATACCCCTATTAGCGAAGCGGCAATCACGGGACTGGCCACCGGTGCAGCACTTGCCGGTTTGCGGCCGGTGCTGGAAATCATGTTCATCGACTTCGCCACCTTGGCGCTCGATACGCTGCTCAATCAGACCGCCAAATACCGTTATATGTCCGGGGGCCAGGTATCGGTGCCCCTCGTCGTGCGAACCCAAGCCGGCGCAGCCGGTGGCGCTGCCGCACAGCATTCACAGAGCCTGGAAGCCTTTTTTATCCATATCCCGGGGCTGATTGTCGTTGCGCCCTCCTCACCCGTGGAGGCCTATGGCTTGCTCAAGAGCGCGATTCGTTTCGGCGAGCCCGTGCTCTTCATCGAGCACAAACGGCTTTACACCATGAAAGAAGAGTTGCCCGAGCCGTATACGCTCCCCGCGATTGGGCAAGCACGTGTGGCGCGCGAGGGCAGCGACGTCACGATCATCGCCTACTCGGCCATGGTGCAAACGGCTCTGGAGGCGGCGCAAACGCTCGAGGCGTCCGGCATCTCGGCCGAAGTACTCGACCTGAGAACCCTGCTTCCGCTCGACATGGTGACCATCGCTACGTCGGTCAGTAAAACGCACCGCGTCCTGATTGTGCAAGAAGCGGTTTTGAACGGCGGCGTCGGCGCTGAGATTGCAGCCCGCATTGGCAACGAACTCTTTGATGAACTCGATGGCCCCGTCGAACGGGTGGGATGCCCCTTTGCACCGATCCCCTTTGCGCCCGAACTGGAACGCGCCTTGTTGCCCGGTAGTGCCGACATCATCGACACCGTCCGCCGTATGCTGGGCGACGCTTGAGCGTTGCTGGAGAGTAGCCGACCATGACCCGCGTCCTGCAGGAAATCCCGAAGATCGGCCTTGTGATGGAGGCGGTGAAAGTCGTGCGCTGGCTCAAAGCGATAGGCGACCCCATCCGCCTCGGTGACCCCCTCCTCGAGGTCGAAACCGAAAAGTCAGTCGTTGAAATCGAAGCAACCGTGGCCGGCGTACTTGCACAAATCCTGCTCGTGGTCGATCAAGAAGCCACGGTCGGCGACCCACTCGCGTGGATTGAGACCGAGGGAAGCATCGCAGCACCAGCACCCCGCGACGCGTCCGTCGTGGCCCCAGCCGCTGCCCCAGCACCTCCCGCAGCACCGCTCTCCAGCGCGGCAACCGCGCGCCCCACCGAGCGTCTCCCGATCTCGCCCGCAGCACGGCGACTGGCCAGTGAGCATGGCCTCGCGCTCGCGGCGATCAACGGCTCCGGCCCGCGCGGCCGCATCGAACTAGACGATGTCCGGCGCGCACTCGCGTCCGCAGCCACGGATTTCGATCCTTCGCACTCTACGGACGCGCCCACGCCCGGTCTGACGCCGATGCGTCGCGCCTTGGCGCGCGCCATGACCATCAGCAATGCGACGATTCCGCAGTTTCCCGTTGAGCGTGACGTCGACTGGACCGCCCTGCAGGCCGCACGAGGCGTGCTGAATGCGCAGTTGGCGGCGGACGCCGCACGCCTCTCCGTCAATGACTTTTTGCTGCAAGCCATCGCCCAGACCTTGCTCGCGTTTCCAGCACTCAACGCGACTTTCACCGGTGCCGTCGATGCGCCCGATGCAGGCATTACCCCGTCAAGCGGCGCACACATCGGGCTGGTTTTGGCGGTTGAAGGGGGGCTCGTTGTGCCCGTCCTGCACCAAGTGGAACTGTGGGGACTCGCTGAAATTGCGCAGCGCCGCAGCGCCTGCGTGGAGCGAGGCCTCAAGGGCGTACTCAAGCGCGAGGAGTTGGCCGGCGCCACGTTCAGCCTGTCTAATTTAGGCAGCCAGGGACCGGACCGTTTCACCGCGCTGATCAATCCACCACAGTCCGCTATTCTGGCGGTAGGGCGGCAGCGCGACGCCGTCACCGTGCACGCCGGACAAGTCGCGATCCGCCCCGTCTCCACCCTGACCCTGACGGTGGATCATCGCGTCGCTGATGGCCGCTTGGCGTCGGAATTCTTAGCCGGTCTTGTGCAGCGACTGGAGCACAACGACTGGCGCCTGCACGCTTAAAAGGAACGGCCCGGCCAGTCTGCGCAGACTGACCGAGCCTTCACTGCGGGCCTTCAACGACCCGTCTGCATCACCCGGCGTACAGCCGCCACAATCCGTGCCTCATCAGGAATGACGTAGGCCTCCAGCGGTTCACTGTACGGCACCGTCGTATCCAGTGCATTGACCTGCAGAATCGGCGCGCGCAGCGAGGAGAAGCCAAACTCCGCAACGTCCGCCGCGATAATGCCGCCAACGGTCGAGTGCCGCGGTGCCTGATCCACCACCACAAGACGACCCGTTTTGGCGACCGACCGCAAAATGGTATCGAGATCCAGCGGCGCCACCGTGCGCGGGTCGATCACCTCGGCATGAATCCCCTCGGCGGCGAGCATCGCGGCCGCCCCAAGGGCGCGGTTCACCATCCAACCGGTCGCCACGATGGTGACATCGCCACCGGTACGGCGGACTTCGGCGACCCCGAAAGGCACCAGATGTTCGCCATCGGGCACTTCGCCATGTTCCAACGTGAGCAAGTAGTGGTGCATGAACACCACCGGATTGTCGTCACGGATCGCCGTGGCCATCAGACCCTTGGCATCCGCCGCCGTCGAGGGCACCACCACCTTGAGACCGGGCACACCCATGAACAAAGCGGTGAGCGAACCGGTGTGCTGGCCGGCCCAGCCGGCCGCAAAACCAAAACCCGCCTTCAGTACCAAGGGCACCTTGACCTGACCACCCGACATGTAACGAAAGCGCGGGGCTTCGTTCAGCACCTGGTCCATCGCCACGAGCATGAATTCGGCCATATACAACTCGACCACTGGACGCAAGCCGGCCATCGCCGCACCGATGGCGATACCGATTTCAGCGGTCTCCGAGATCGGCGTGACGCGCACGCGGTCGTGACCGTAGGCGGCCACGAATTCGTGATTTTCCGTCGTGGCCAAGTTCTGGCCAAAGTACAGAACGTTGGGATCGCGCCGCATTTCCTGGTGGATGCCGGCATCGATCGCAGCGATAAAGGGAAGCTGTGCCATAAAATGACTCCGACCTAAGCGTAAACGTTGTCGAGCGCGGACTCGAGCGCAGGGAACGGACTGGCGACCGCAAACTTCACGGCCGCGTCCATCTCCGCAGCGACCTGTGCGCTCAGCGCATCCGCCGCCTCCGCACTCAAGATCCCCGCCTGCACCAGCACACCACGGAACCGCGGTACAGGGTCGCCCCGTAAGGCCGCCTCATACTCTTCGCGCTTACCAAACACGGTGATCGCCTCGTGCTCCGGGTAGTGCAGTGGCACACCGGGCGGGGCGATGATGTTGCCGTGCGCCGAGAGACGGTAGACCGTGGACTCGACCAACGTCGGGCCCTCGCCGGCACGCGCCCGCGCCACCGCCTTCTCCATCACCGCAAGCACTGCCAGCGGATCGGTACCATCGACCGTGACACCGGGCATGGCGTAGGCTTTCGCCTTGATCGCCAACGGCTCGCCAGCTGCCGCATTGGCATCTTCTTGGGCAGAGGTCGTGACGACGTTGTAGCCGTTATTCTCCATGACGAAGATCACCGGTAGCTTCCACAGCGACGCAATATTGAGCGTTTCATGGAAGGCGCCTTGTTTGGACGCGCCGTCACCGAAGAAGCAGAACACCACTTCACGCTTGCCGCGGATCTGCGCAGCCCACGCCGCGCCCGCCGCATGCGGGATGCCCGCACCCACGATACCCGAGGTACCAAGGAAGCCGTGTTCCACATCGGTCAGGTGCATCGAGCCGCCGAGGCCTTTGCACAAGCCATCCACGCGACCGAGAATCTCGGCCATCATCGCCTTCGGGTCGGTGCCCAGCACCAGCGGATAACCGTGGCAGCGGTAGGTGGCCAGCGCCGCATCACCCGGCTTGAAGTGGCTTAGAGTGCCCACAATGGAGGCTTCCGCACCATCGGCTAAATGCGTGTGGCCGCGAATCACCCCTGGATATTCCGTGAAAGTGCGCTTGACGCGCTCCTCGAATTCCCGGATGCGCAGCATCTGGGTAAACATGGCGACTTTCTGTTCCGCGCTCGGCGACTGCAAACTCATGTGATCCCCTTCCGATTGAAGATCGGCAAGCACCTCTAGGCCTTACCGTGCCCTGGAAAACGCGCCCCTGCGCAGTCTCTATCCAGTGACATCCCACCATCATCACAGACCGTCTAGACCTTAGGCGTCAGACCCGACCTGCTGCAAGTTCTTTCGCAATATGTTCCGCCTGACGCAACGCCAGCGACACAATCGTCAGTGTCGGGTTGGCGGCACCCGGCGTGGGTAGCACGCTACCGTCCGACAGAAACAGGTTCGGCACTTCATGCGCCCGACCGTGGGGGTTCGTGACCCCCGTGCTTGGATCCACGCTCATACGCGCGGTACCCATCTGGTGCGTCGCGGTTGAGCCCTCGCTGATCACGACGCGCTTGGCGCCGACCGACTCGTAAATCCGTCGCCCCTGCTGACGCGCATGGTCGCGCATCGCGATGTCGTTCGGGTGCGTATCGCAGTGTATGTGTGCCGACGGCAATCCAGAGGAGTCCTTCACCGTAGACGATAGGGTAATGCGATTGTCCGCACGCGCCATATCCTCGCCATTGATCAAGATACCGGCGACATTGCGGTAATTATCAATGATGGATGCGTAATCACGACCCCAGCCATAGGGCAAGGAAGCCAAGGGCCAGGAGGGCAAGTCGAGCGCGACCAATTCCAAGTGATAGCCGCCGACGAAGCCACGACGCGGGTCGTGCACGTTCTCATCCTCGACCACGCCGGCGAGCGTCGTGCCGCGCCACGAGTACACGGGCTGATCGAAAATGCCCCATACAAAACTGGTGAGGTGGTGACAGTAGTTCCGCCCCACCTGGTCCGACCCATTGGCAAGACCATTCGGGAATCGACCAGAAGCCGACAACAAAAGCAGCCGGGCGCTCTCGATCGCATTACCGGCAAGACAGACGATCCGGGCGCGTTGCCGCTGCTCCTGACCCTTGTCATCGCGATAGACCACCGCATTGGCGCGCCCATCGGCCCCATGCTCGATACGCGTGGCAAAGCATCCCGTGCGCAAATCCAAACGACCCGTCGCTTCGGCGCGCGGGATTTCCGTATAGAGCGTGCTCCACTTGGCGGCCGTCTTGCAGCCCTGCGCACAAAAGCCCTGCTGGATGCAACCACCCCGGTCATCGCGTGCCTTGGTGTTGATGGCCAGATAGTTCGTATGTACACGCTTGTAACCAACCTTACGGGCGCCGGCATACAAGACTTTGAAATTATTGCTGGCCGGCATGCCCGGCATGCCATGACGTCGCGTCACTCCCATGCGCCGCTCCGCGGCGAAGTACCAACGCTTGAGCTCCGCGTATTCCATGGGCCAATCGACCAAAGAGGTCCCCGCCACATCCCCATAGGTTGAACGGGCGCGAATTTCATATTCCTGCAACCGGGGGGTCGCCGCGGTCCAATGCACGGTCGTACCGCCGACCGTACGGCAGTGCCATGCCGGCATGTTCGGCGACGTATGTGCCGCGTCCCACGTCCCGCTTTGACTGCGCGGCTCCAGCCACGTCAACTGACTGAAAGCCTCGCCGATGTTCTGGGAAAACGACGCCGGCGACTCGCGTCGTCCGGCCTCCAAAAGAACAACCTTGAGTCCACGACGGGTGAGTTCGTGGGCCATCGTCCCACCACCGGCACCCGAACCGATGATCACCGCAACGCTGTCATCATCTAAGGCATAGCGCGGCATTTACATTGTCCTTAACTGGTTCCGCTTCAGAACGGCATAGGGCCGGACGCCGCGAGGGGCACTTCCGGTAGCCAACGCAGGTCATTGAAACCACGCGCCAAGTAGCCGCCCTTAGAGAACGCTTCGCCCTCGTAGCCAAAATGGGCGAAGGCAAAGGGATTGTTGTACAGCACGAGCAAGGTCGTGACCCGCGTGCCTTGAAAGAAGGCCGTGCTCTCGATCGCCTTTAAGCGCTCGACCCGGGTCGCCTCGGACGCCAGCGCAAATCCATCACCTAATGAAGCAATGCCCGCTTTGAGATCGGCGACGGCCGCCGGCGTTGCCGCACCGCGATCGATTGCACCAACAACCATCGCATAAGCCGCATCATCTAAGCCATCGTGGGGCGCAAGCGTCTTGATCATCGCCGCCAAGGCGGCGCCTTCGGCGTCATTCAGTCCGCTCAGGTCCACCGCCCAAGCCCGGCTCGGCAACAGCGACACAAAGGGCATCGAGGCGACCAGCACCCCGGTCAACACCCCAGTGACTGATTTCACGAATTCCCGGCGATCTAGCCGGCTCTGCGGTCCGCTCACGTCATCCTCCCGACCACCCTTGGGTGATCACTCGTCCGTCGCAAGGCTGACCGCAGTGGGCTCCTCTCAGCCGAAGCGAAGACGAAGCAGAACCCCTTGGAAGTCAAACTCCGGCGGCGTAGTGCCGCCGGAGTCGACTCTGACTCGGACTTACTTCGCGCCTGGGTTGAAGCGCACCGTCGCAAACCACTCACGTGGTCGGCTGTAGTAGAGATCCGTCATGCCGGCGCCGCCCTGATTCTGGCCACTGACGATATAGCGCTCGTCCGTGAGGTTGCTTGCACCGAGCACGAACTCCCACTGGTGACTTGGCGCCTTGTAGGTCACCGACGCGTTCACCACGCTCGTTGCGGCACGCGACAAGGACTCGCTATTGCCGAGGTCATTCGACAACTTCGCCGTGTACGCGTAGTCCGCATTCCAGACTAACTCTCCACCGCTACCGAGATCCATCGTGTACTGCGGCGCGAAGTACGCCTTGAACTTCGGCGTCTTGGGCAGCGGCGTGTCGAGCGTGATCAGCACACCGTTGTCACCAACGCCCGGCGCGATACGCTTGTACTTCGCATCAATCGTGCCGGCCGCGAAGTTCACGATCCAACCATGGCCCAGCACCGCCTCTGTTTCCAACTCGAAGCCGGACATCTTCGCATCGCCTGCATTCAACAGCGTCGGCGAAATGCCCTGCTGCGAGTTCAGCTGGATGTTCTTGTAGTCGGTGTAGAAAGCCGCGAGATTCAAACGCACGTGGCGATCAAAGAGCTCCGACTTGTAGCCGATTTCGGACGAAGACGCGGTCTCCGGGTCGAAATGCAGCGAGCTGTCGTAGGTCGGGTGCGGGTTGGACAGACGCGTCGTCCAGCTACCCGTCTTGAACCCCTTCGACCAGCTGGCATAGGCCATCGCGTTCTGGTCAAGGTGATACTGCACACCCACGGTCGGCGAGGTATTGTTGAAGTCCTGCACGTGGGTACCGGGCGGGTAGTACGTGTACGGATGTCCATCCACCGGGAAGCCCAGCACCTGCTGGCAGGTGAGGAACGAAGGCGCGCCCAAATTGTTCGGCGCCGTCGGATCCACGCAGCCACTCGCCTTGTACGAAAGCCCGTTATCGTCCGTTTGCTGGCCGATAAAGGTCTTGTGTTCCTTCGTGGCGCGCACACCCACCGTAAAGCCCCAGTTGTCCGTCAATTTGTAGTCGGCGTGGGCGAAGATCGCTTTGGCTTCTGTGGACAGGAAGTTTGGCCCGTCAACCATCAACAGCGCGCCTGGAAACACGACGAAGTCGTGCAGATGACCGCCTTCCTTGAAGTAGTACAGGCCGGTCGCATAGTTGAGACGACCATCCATCGCCGTACCATTGAGCTGCAGTTCCTCAGAGATCTGGTGCTGATACATGTCGAACGAGGTCTGCAAGATCGACATCGGCGAACCATCGAGGTCCATACCGACCTGCCAATCGAGTTCCCGATAGGCGTTGATCCACTTGACCGCCATACCATTACCGATATCCCAGTCCAAGACCGTACCGCCGCCCCAGTTCTTCATCTTGTCAAAACTGCTGCCGGTCGAGTACGTCGTGTCGATATTGCCCGTCACGAAGCGACTGTCGAATGGCAACATGTTGTTGTATGGATTGCCGTCATTATTGATGCCGCCGATCGGGGGCATCGCCTTGACAGGGGTCGCCGTCCCAGGATTCGGGGTGCCCGGCAAACCACCACGCGTTGCGTCGCAGAGGGTCGGTGGTCCGAGATCCAAGAGGCAAGCGTTGTACAGACCCGAGAGGCCGCCGGCATTCACCGCAGCAATCGTGTTGGCCATCGCCGACTGATTGACGTTGAGGTAGTCGCCCATGACCGTGAACTTGATCGCGTCACTAGCGTGCCAGACCAACTTACCGCGCACGCTGTAGTTGCCGATGCCCCCTTCCGTGTCACTGGTTTTGACACCAGAGGCCGGTAGGTTGCTGAGATTGTCGGTCACGAAAGTGCAAGGCGCACCCACCGGGCCGCAATCGGGAATGTACTCCAAGCCCGTGCCATAGGTACCGGATGCCACGTTGGTCCCCGTATAGGGAATCCGCTTCATGTAGCCATCTCGGTGCTCGGTCGAAAACGACAGTGTTGTCGAAATCGTATCCGTGAGCGGCAGATCCATGGTGACCTTGGTAGAGGACCGGGCGAACGCGCCAGTGGTGACCTCACCTTTTGCCATGAATACCTTACCGGGCTCACGCGTCACGATCGAAATCGCGCCACCCACCGAGTTACGGCCGAACAGGGTGCCCTGCGGCCCCTTGAGGATTTCGACACGATCGACGTCGAGCATGGAGGTATTGGAGCCGACGCTACGGGCCAAGTACACGCCATCGACGTAAACGCCGACGCCCGGATCTTGGTTGAACGCAAAGTCGTTCTGACCGATGCCGCGGATATAGGCTGCCAGCACTTCGCCGGAGCCCGAGAACGGAGTGCCCGCATCGAGGGTCACGTTCGGGGCCATCGCCGACAACTGTGAAATCTGCGTGATGCCCTTCGCTTGCAGCGCCTCGGCAGAAACCGCGGTGATCGAGATAGGCACCTGCTGGACGTCTTCCGATCGTTTCGTTGCGGTAACGACGATCTCCTCGAGACCCCCGCCCACATTATCGGCATACGCCACGCCGCTGACCGCGCTGAGCACAGGCAAAGCCCCGAGCAAGACACGGCGGACAAAGTGACGGTTCTGCGAATACTTCATGGTTTGCACCCCCAAAAGACAGATTTATAAAAACACGAATCGAATCTTGTAGCCCAAGCAGCCGATCGTTCCTGCCAACCGGTAGATTCGATCTCTAGCACCCCGAGCGCTTTGGTTGCTTGCACGCAACCCTAACTCCCGGCCCAGAGACCAATCAGGCTCTGCCGACATCATTCCCCTATCGCCACCGCCGCACTCGACTGCGAGCGAACAGCAGTTGAGACGGCAGCGAAGGCGGATCAGGCCCTTCGTGGCGTAAAGTCCACACTCGGGCGTTGGGCACAGACCATTACCGGCGGCAGCAACGCTTGGGACCCGTGATCGTGGCTTAGCTTAAATGCTGCGCTGCAGCATATCACCGGTGCACGGTCATTGCCTGTTGGATCCTGTGTCCTTGTCCGCGATCAACCACACTCTCCGGAGGGAGCCCTTGAAATACGAAAAACGATTGATTTGGCTGCTCGGCATTACCTTCGGCATCCTGTTCTTTGACCGCAACGCGGCCAATTTTCTGATGCCATTCATTGCCGCCGATCTGCACTTTAGCAATCAGCAGATTGGCCTGATCGCTTCAGCACTCTCGTTTACGTGGGCGCTCGGCGGTTTGCTTGGCGGCGCTTTTTCGGATCGCACAGGCAAGCGCAAACCCATTCTTATTATTTCTGTGGTGGCCTTCTGCTTGTGCTCTTTCCTGTCCGGGCTCGCCACCTCGTTCGTCGCTTTGTTTCTCTCGCGGCTGCTGATGGGCCTTTCGGAAGGCCCCTTCCTGCCGGTCTGTCATTCCCTGCTGGCCATGGAATCGAACGACAGCGAACGCGGCAACAACATGGGGATCATGCAAAACTTCGGCAGCAACCTGCTGGGGTCCTTCGCCGCACCACTCGTACTGGTCGCCCTCGCAACGGCGTTTAACTGGCGCGCAGCGTTCTTCCTCGCCGGCTTGCCAGGCCTCGTGATGGCGTTCCTGATTGCGCGCTACGTACACGAACCCAAAGCCACGGCCCACACCACGACAGCGTCTGCGGATCGCCTAGGATTTTTCGCCATCCTGCGCTACCGCAACATGTTGGTCTGCGTCACCATGGCGATCTTTATGGTCTCGTGGATGGTGCTGGGATGGGCCTTTATGCCGATCTTTTTTATGAAGGTGCGGCAATTCTCTTCCGGTGAAATGAGCATCCTGATGAGCATTCTCGGCCTCTCCGCGGCCTTCTTTAGTTTCGTCGTCCCGCGCCTCTCGGACCGTATCGGGCGTCGACCCGTGATGGTGGCGTTTAACCTGATTGGTGTCTTGGTACCGATCGTCGTGTGCTATTTCACCGGTCCGGTATGGCTGCTCGGCACGCTGATCTTCATCGGCTGGTCCGCAAGCGGCACCTTCCCGATCTTCATGGCGACGATCCCCTCTGAAACTTTGCCGGCGCGCTATATCGCCACTGCCGCAGGGATGGTGATTGGCATCGGCGAAGTATTGGGCGGTGTGTCCGGTCCTGCTATCGCGGGATGGGCGGCAGACCACTACGGCCTGTATGCACCCATGTATCTGGAAGGGGCTTGCGCCTTGGTCGGCACCGTGCTGGCCCTGCTGTTGGTGGAGACTTCTCCCGGTCGCCGTTCGACAGCGACTGCCGCCGCCTGAGCGATCTTGAACACGTGAACGGAGTCGTGCCCATGAAGAAGAACGTTGAGTTGCTAGCCTCCTACTGGACCCTCGCTGTGGATGCGGTGCCGCATACCGGCCCGGAACACAGTTCAGCGAGTTTTGCCGATCGCGTGGCCGCCGCTGCGCGAGCAGGTTTCACGGGCATGGGTCTATGGCATGCGGATCTGGAACACACCTTACGCACAACCAGCCTCGGTGCGATGCGCCGGATCCTCGAGGAGCATGGGATACGGCATATCGAACTGGAGTTTCTTTACGACTGGTGGTACCCGGACAGCCCGCAAAAAACAGCCTTTGAGGCGCGCAAGAAAATGCTTTTCGAAGCGGCGGCCGAACTGGGCGCCCACCACGTCAAGGTAGGCGACTTTTTCAATACGCCGTGCCCCATGCCACAACTGATCGAATCCTTCGCTGCGTTGTGCCGCGAAGGGGCCCGCTACGGAACGCAGGTCCATTTCGAGCTCATGCCCTTCGCAAACATCAATACACTGCCTAACGCATTGGCGTTGGTACAAGGCGCAGATGCCCCGAACGGCGGGATCATTATCGATCTGTGGCATATGGTGAAGCTCGGCATCCCCTATGCCGACGTCGCCGCTATTCCGAGTCGCTTCCTCGGCGGCATCGAAATCAATGACGGTCGTTTGATCTCTATGCCCGAACTGACCGAAGAGACGACGCAGCATCGCAACTTGTGTGGCGAGGGCGAGTTTGACGTGAAGGGCTTTGTCAGCACGATGCTCAATGCCGGTTATCAAGGCCCTTGGGGCATCGAAGTGCTGAATCACGAACTGCGGCGCCAGCCGCTTGAGCACGTCGCACAGCGCGCCGCCGCCACCACGTTTGCCCAGTTCCCGGATTGAGGACCAGACGATGCCACTGACCCGTCTTGAGCATTACTTGGTACTGACGGACCACATCGACGCCACCCGGGATTTTTACTGCGACGTCCTCGGGCTGCGCGTGGGTCCACGGCCACCGCTCGCGTTCCCCGGCTATTGGGTCTACCTCGGTGACATTCCGTGCATCCACATCGCGGATTGGGACAGTTACCGCCTGCATTCGGCCGAGTTGGACATTCCCGTCTCTGCCAGAGCTGCGGGCACCGGCCCGGTAGACCACATTGCTTTTAACGCCGACGACTATGCGGACGTGAGGGGCCGTTTGGATCGACACGGCATCACCGCCAAGGAAAACGTGGTCCCCGGCGTGCGCCTGACCCAGCTCTTTTTAGATGATCCCAACGGCGTCAAGATTGAAATCAATATTTTTGCCCCGCCGAACCCGGCGTAGGATTAGCGCCGGTGTGGCTCGGTGGGGACCGGCCTGTTAGCCGTGGGGGCTAACGTCCTCGTCGAGCACTTCACGCAGATCACCCAGCACCCGGTGCGCCCGCCGTACCCCCGTCTGCGCCATCCAGTCCGCCGCTGTGGTGAAACCGGTAGTCACCCCCAACATGCGGGCACCGCCACGACCGGCCATAATGGCCTCCACCAAAGGGTCATCACCCACCACAATGACATCGCGTGGCGCAACGCCGAGGCGCTTGGCCACGAAGCGCAAGGCATGCAGCGAGGGCTTCCCGGTGATCGTGACCGGCGCCTTGGTCAGGCGACGAATCGCCGCCAACATCGCAAAAGTGTAGCCGATCGTCCGTCCCTGCTTGGTTGCGAAAAAAGGCACATCGGAGGCCCCATACAGTCGGGCTCCGGCCCAGATGGCATGACTGGCCGCCTCGATATCCTTCATGCCGCAATCGGGATGCCAGCCCACGTAGACCGCATCCACCGCAGTCTCACCCGACTCGCCGGTATGCACCGTCTCAATGCCGACATCACGCAAGGCCTGCCCGACCCCCGGACTGCCCAGCACCAGCACCCGCCGGATTCCGCGACGTTGCATGTGATCGGCCGTCACACTAGAAGGCGTAATCATCTGTGCATCGTCGACCGGTAGGCCCACCCGACGCAACTTCGCTGCCTGCTCCGCCGGCGCATACGCACTGCCATTGGTGAGCAATACGTAAGGGATTCCACGGGCCTTCAACGTCGTCAGTACTTCGATCGCGCCAGGCAATACTTCATAACTGCCGAGCGCGCGATCGCTCAACAGCAACGTCCCGTCGACATCAAACATGAAGCCACGCTGCAGCGCAGAGCCAACGCCAGGACGCACAGACGGTTTTACCGGACTCATGCCGGACCTGCCGGGTTCGAACGCATCGTTCTATTCAGTTGCAAACTAAAACCCTCTTTCTGGATCGACACCCGCTGCAGATCCCGGCGTGCGGTTAGACCGCGGATCAGATGTAGGACCGGCCGCAGCGACGGATTGTAGTGCCGCTCGGCGGGACCTGCGGCCAACATGGCGTCGATCAAGCCCGCGGGCATCGTCGCACGCAACAAAAATTCTTCATCAGACAACGTCGTCCCCAGGCGACGACGCAAGTCCGAGACCGGCGCCATCTCCGCTTCCGCACGCAACTCTCGCGTACGCGGCAATGCCTCAATCTTCTGCATCAGGTCCGTATCGATCGGTGAGGTAGGCCGCCCAAAACGCCCGATGGAATAACGAATGACCTCGTCGGGAATGACCGAATAACGGCGTCCCGTGGTCACGTTCATGAAGGCCTGCGTCATCACCATCTGCGCGAAGGGCGTCATCACAATGGGCCAACCCAATTCGCGTCGTACCTGGGTGATTTCAGCGATAACCGCCGACTCCAGATGGGACATCCGTGACTCCGCCAATTGGCGTCGCATTGTGCCTATCATTCCACCGGGCAACTGGTGATTCAGATAATCCGCATCAAACCCTTGCGGCGATCCTGTCGCCAAGCCTTCCGCGGTCGCAATTTCGGTAAAGTAACGACCCACAGCGGCCAGTGCCTCGGTATCGACGCGCACGTGATGGCCGAGACTGCGCAAATTCGCCACAATGCGCTCGGCGGGCGGATTGGAGATGCCATCCCCAAGACCACCGGCCGCGCACTGCAGCGCAGAGACGCCATAATCCACGGCCTCCAGATAGGCCGACTCCGCCAAGCCGATCGTACAGTGTGAATGCAACTCCAGCGGCTTGGTGCCGATCTGCGCCTTGATTGCCGTCACCAACGTCGCGGCGCGCTTGGGCGACAACAGGCCACCGGGGTCCTTGATATACAACGCGTCGACATCCGGACTTATCGCCAAACGGCGCGCACAATCGGCGTAGAACGCATCATCATGAATCGGGCTGACCGTGAACACGAGTGCCGCGATCACCCTATCGCCGCCGCCGGCCTTCACCATGCGCGCGCAAGCCAGGTTCGCCTCAACATCATTCATCGGATCGGCGAGACAGAAACGGCGAATGCCATTACGAGCGAGGGTGGCAAATACGAGTGCCATGAACTCCGGACTGGCCGTCTCCCACGAGATAAACCGAAATCCGGTCGACATAAACTGCAGCGGTGTGCGCGGCATCGCCGCCGCCATCAGGCGGATCCGCTCCCAGGGATCCTCTTGTTTGAAGCGCACCGCAACGCCCATATGGGTGGACGTCGTGAAGTCGATGGCCTTGTAGCCCACTTGATCCAACACAGGCGCAATCGTCAGGCTTTTGGCCGTATCGACGCCCAAAGCAGCCCAGAGGCACTGGTTACCGTCACGCAGGGAGGTATCCACCAGATCGATATCAGCCACGGTTAGCGGTCTCCAGAGTAAAAGGGCTGCGCTCAAGGAATCGAGCGAGGAATCCCGTATCAATGCCGCCGTCCACAAATTCCTGATCCGCAAGCACTAGAGTGTGAAAAGCAAGGTTGGTCGCCACACCCACAAGGTGGGTTCTCGACAGCGCGTCTCGCATCCCTTGGATCGCCTCGCCACGGCTGGCCCCGTGCACAATCACTTTGCCGAGCAATGAATCGTAAAACGGTGGAACGTTGGAGCCGGACTCAATATGCGTATCCACCCGTAACTTAGGTCCCACCGGCCACGTCACTTCGCGCACCAGACCGGGCGACGGTTGAAACCCGCGGTGCGGATCCTCTGCATTCACACGGCATTCGATCGCACTACCGGAAAACGTAATATCCGCTTGGTTCAGCTGCAGTCCATCACCGCCAGCAATCGCAATCTGTTGCGCCACTAGGTCAATTCCCGTCACAGCTTCCGTTACCGGGTGCTCGACTTGGATTCGCGCGTTCATTTCAAGGAAGTAAAACGCCTCGCGCTCCACGTCAACGAGAAACTCAACAGTACCCGCGCCACGATAGGACAGCCGCTCTGCAAAGCGCACCGCAGCCGCATGCAAACGCCGACGAAACGCATCGGTCAGGCCCGGCGCCGGCGTTTCTTCGATCAGCTTTTGATAACGCCGCTGCACGGAGCAATCGCGTTCACCCAAATGCAGCACACGACCGGCGCCATCACCGAGCACCTGCACCTCGACATGCCGACCGCGCTCGACGAAGCGTTCCAGATAAACGCGCGAATCGCCGAAGGCGGCCCCTGCTTCGGCACTGGCCATGGCGAGCGCCGCTTCCAAATCGTCTATATGCTCGACCCGCTGCATGCCCCGTCCGCCACCGCCACCGACGGCTTTGACGAGGAACGGCGGGCCAATGTCCCGGGCCAGCGTCAGGGCTTCGGCAAGGGAGCCCACCGCACCGCCAGGCACCACCGGCACTGCGGCCGCCTCGGCCGCTGCACGCGCTTTGAGCTTGTCGCCGACGGCCTCGATCTGCGCCGCCGTCGGGCCAATGAACACAATCCCGTGGGTCTCACACAACTGCGCCAAGGCAGCACGCTCGGATAAAAACCCGTAACCGGGATGGATCGCATCAGCCCCCACGCCCAACGCGGCCTGCACGATGGTTTCTACCCGCAGATAGCTGTCGGCTGGGCGCGATGGTCCGATACACACGGTCCGATCCGCCAAACGCGCCGGCAACGAGTCGCGATCAGCCTGAGAGGCCGCGAGGACCGTTTCGATCCCAAGCGCGCGGCAGGTGCGGATGATGCGGACCGCGATCTCACCTCGGTTGGCGATCAGTACGCGTCGCAGTGACACGTTTATCGCGCCGGCTTGACGAACATCAGCGTCTCGCCAAACTCAACCAAGGCGCTATCCTGACTGCAGATTGCCGTCACCGTACCGCGCACACCGGCACGGACCGCATTCATCAACTTCATGACTTCGATGATGCCGACGACCGTTTCCGCATCGACCTCAGAGCCGATTTCCACGTACGGCGCCGCACCAGGCTTAGGGGCGCGATAAAACGTCCCTAGCAGTGGCGCCGCGACCGCCTCTGAGCCGGCCGGTGGACTGATTGGCGGCGCTTTGCTCACAACGGCAGCCACCACGGGCGGCACCGTCGCCCGCCCCATGGACGAGACGCTCTCATCGACGGACACCGCATCCATGGCCGCCCCGTTGCGACGCAGATGCAGCTTCACGCCGCCTGTCTCGAGCTTAATTTCGTCGAAGTTAGACTCTTCTACCAGTCGCATAATCTCTGCGACGTCTTTAGCAGTCAAATTCACCGGCGGCCTCCGAAAATTGCCATCACATGTGCGAGCGGATCATCGGCTGGACGCGCAACCGGGGACGCCGCCTGGGCTGACCACACGGTCTCCGGACGGCTTTGCAGTAGCCACACGCTACCCGTGTGCCGATCGACGGCCCACTCAATATCCTGCGCATGGCCATAATGTTTCTCGACCTTGCGCGCAATGCCGCGTAGCACCTCGAGTTCACTATCTGTCATGCACGGCTGCGTACGTAGCGCGTCATCGACCGGCAATTCTTCAATACCGCCTGCGGCGACGGGGACGTGGCGAATGGCCTTGTCAGAAATATCCCGCACCGAAATCTCGCCCGTGATTTTGCCCATGACCCAACGGTCAGGCGTCACTTCACCGCCCACCACCGCCGAACCGAGTCCCCACGCCCCCTCGATCGTGATAACGGAACGATCTCCGGTGGTGGGGCTGCGGGTGAACAGCACACCGGCCGTGCGTGCATCCACCATCACTTGCACCACCACGGCCATCGCGACACCCGCCTCCGGCAGTTGTTTGCGACGCCGATAACTAATCGACTCCACCGAATACAGACTAGCCCAGCAGCGGCGCACCATTTGTACCGTGTGGTTGGCGCCCTGTACCCACAGGAAGGTGTCCTGCAAGCCTGCGAAACTGGCATCCAAGGCGTCTTCCGTGGTCGCCGACGAACGCACCGCGACCGCCGTCGCCACGGCATCGGCACACAGTCGCGCGTGTGCCGTCTCAATTTGGGTGAGAACCTCTGCGGGCAGCGGTGCCTCCTCGACGAGCGCTCGCAGTTGCTGGGAACAAACGCCGATTGCCTCCAGATCATCCGCGTCTAGCGCTTCGACCTGCGCACGAATAGAGAACGCTTGCTCTAACGCGGCAATACAGGTTTCGAAGGCCGCGGTACCCACGACAAATCCGGGCGGCACGCCGATCCCTGCATTCTGCAGCTCACCGAGGCTACCGCCCTTGCCGCCGACCCGGGGACGATCCTGGATACCAACATCGGCAAACCAATGCACAAATTCCGCAGAAGACATCGTTCACCTACTCAAGAATCGTGACCGTACCGCGACCGCCGTCGACGCGGATACGCTGGCCGTCGCGAATGCGCGAGGTCGCATTGCCTGTACCCACCACCGCCGGCAGTCCATATTCCCGCGCGACAATCGCGGCATGGCTCATCGAGCCGCCAATGTCGGATACCGCCGCACCGATCTTCTGAAAGATCGGCGCCCACGTCGGATTCGTGACCTGGCAGACCAAAATATCGCCTTGCTGCAGTCGGCCGATTTCCTGCACCGACTTCACCACCCGAGCGGTCCCTTCCACCACCCCTCGGGATGCAGCAAAGCCTTTAATTTCATTACTCGAGGCGCCATCAGCGGCGCTATGCCACGTCTCGAGGTTCTCGCGCGTGATTCCCCACAACATCACGATGGCCGGATCGTCGATCACGTCGGGCACCGGACCCAATGCCGGCGGTGTGCCGTGTTCGGCCCAAGCGACAATCGCCGCTTTGCGCTCCTTGATGATCGGCGGCCAATGCTGGGGTCCGTGCGGCGTACCACCGGTCGACCAGGAGTTCATCAAATCGATGATCGCCGCTTCGAGTTCAAAATGCGTGAGATGGAAGACGTCCTCGGTGGTCTCAAAGAATCCATGCTGTGCGAGTAACGCACCAAATTCGCGAATCTTGTTGAAGAAGAGATTGGTGTACCAATGCTCGCAATAGAATTTATGACCTTCGACATAAGGAAATACGCGATGCGCCAGCGCAATCATCTGGTCGTAGGCTGCCCGATCGTCATCAGAATCCAATAGATCGCGATAGTCTTCGATCAGTTGCTTGCGTTCAGCCTGCAGGGCCTCGACCGGTCGTTCCAAGGAGTGGCCTGCTTTGACCTGCTCGATGTACCCGGGCAGACCACTAAAGGCCATCGTCAAGTCATCGTTCCAGGAGCGGTGGTAATGATAGAAGCCATCGCCGACATTGATGTTGAACCACGGATCCCGCGACTTCGCCAATTCGGCGAGCCACTCGCGACCCGGTTCTCCGGCCTGCTGCAGGGACGCGATGACGTCGTCCGCCGAAACGCCTTCTTGGAACTTGCCATCCACCCCCAACTGCACCGCACAGCGCGCCAAACGCCGCAACTCGTCGTCGGGCTTGAAAATCTCCGCCTCCATGCCCGCTACCATCCGCGCCACGGTCTGATCGCTGATCTCTGGGAACGCCTTCTTGCAGAAGGCGAAGAACGTCATGTACGCCCCATACCCCAACAGCAAGAATTCGAAGTGGTGGTGCCACATCCGAAAGTAGCCTTCCAGCGTCTTCTGGTAGGTGTCGAGCAGGTAATGGTTCGACGCCACGCCGCGGCCCGCGTGCACGTGCTCAAGGGGTTCGAATTCTGGCAACTCGACCGGCGGCATGGACCGCGAATCCTGGATCAACTGCAGCATCTTCTCGCGCCACTGTGCGTAGAGCGTTTCCCAGTTGGCGTAGTAATAAAACGCCCGCTTTTGAAATTCCTCTGTCCGCCGCGCGATCTCTGCCGGATCGGTCACGGCGTTACCACCGATGTACACGCGTCCGTTGATGATGCGGTGATCGATACCGAGCGTCGTCGGAATGCAGTGCACACGGGCGCTGGACGAGCCGAGCGCACAGTAAGCGGCCTCGGCGGTGACCATATCGAATGCACACATCGGCTCGGGGAAGTGCATCGAGTTGTAGAACCAGAAGCGCTGGTCGTCGGCCGCGGTGAATTGGGTGTAGTACGGAAAGGCCGCCTGGGCTCGCTCCGTGCCGGGAACGACCTTGAGCGAACTGGGCAACGGGAAACTCATTCGCTTGGTTTGCGCATTCATGCAGATTCCACCTCGCAACTCATGATGACCCTACAAACTACAGGCATTCGGGCCCCGGATGGCAGCTCTCGGCCCCCCAGCGCCGCCCCGAGGCGAACCGCCGCCTCACGTAGGAACGCACGTTAACCGTGCATCCGCAGCGTGGGAAGGCCAAAATGCCTCCAGTTCCCTACCAGTGCAATTCCGTTGCACAGGCAGTTGAGCCTCGCTCCGTCCTGCCGGAGCCCACTAGCAGCCCCTTTGCAATGGAAGAGAGATCGTCATGCGCGCCTACGAGATTTCCGCTGGCAGTACGAGCCTGGACGGCCTACGCGCAACGACGCGACCCACACCGACCCTCACCCCAACCAGCATCCTCGTGCGCATGCGTGCCGCCTCGCTGAACTATCGCGATCTCATGGTCGCTGCAGGCCGCTACGCCGGGGGGGTTATCGCCCAAGACACCATTGCCCTGTCGGATGGGGCCGGTGAAGTCATCGAGGTCGGCGCAGCCGTCACCCGTTTTCAAGTCGGCGACCGGGTGGCTGGCACGTTTTTTCGTGACTGGGTCTCCGGCATCCCCAGCGCACCCCGCGCCTCTCTGGGAGCCCCGCCTGCCGATGGCGTATTGGCCGAATATGTCGCCTTTGACGAACGCGACGCAGTCCCTATCCCCGCCCACCTGTCCTTTGAGGCCGCCGCTACCCTGCCTTGTGCGGGCGTCACCGCCTGGCACGCCCTGCTCTCCGTGGGCCGCCTGCGGCCCGGTGAAACCGTGCTGGCACTCGGTACGGGGGGCGTGTCGATCTTCGCGCTGCAGATCGCCCGCCTCTGTGGGGCCCAAGTGATCATCACCTCCTCCAGTGACGAGAAGCTGGCGCGCGCCCGCGCGCTCGGCGCACACCACACCATCAACTACCGCACCACACCGGACTGGGAGCGCGAGGTGCTCGCGCTCACGGCGGGGCGCGGGGCTGACCACATTGTGGAGGTCGGCGGCATCGGTACATTGGCAAAATCCATGGCGGCCGTGGCCCCGGGCGGACGCATCGCGCTGATCGGCGTACTCACCGGACGGGTCGGGGAGGCCAGTCCTTACGCGCTCATGCCGCGCTGGTCGAGCTTGACCGGCATCTTCGTCGGCTCGCGGGACATGTTTGAGGAACTCAACCGCGCCGTGAGCGTCAACCAACTCGAGCCTGTGATTGATACGATTTACCCGTTCGAGGAGGCCATCGCCGCCTATCGCCACCTGGAGCGCGGCGAGCACTTCGGCAAGATCGTTATTCGCTTCTGAACGCAAATAAAGCAAAACACCCCAATGACCCACCCTGCCACCCAGACCGTACGCGACGCTGCCTACGCGCTATTTAGGCAGTTTGGCCTGACCACCGTGTTCGGCAATCCGGGGTCCACCGAACTGCCGATGTTTCGCGATTTTCCAGCGGATTTCCGCTACGTTCTCGGACTACAGGAGTCGGTGGTGCTGGCCATGGCGGATGGCTACGCGCAAGCGACCGGTCGCGCCGCGCTGGTGAACCTGCACTCGGCGGTCGGGGTCGGGCACGCAATGGGCGCCATCTTCACAGCGTTCAAGAATCAAACGCCGCTGGTGATCACGGCCGGTCAACAAGCACGCTCAATACTGCCTTACGAGCCTTTCCTTTTTTCTGCGGATGCGCCGCAATTACCCAAGCCCTACGTCAAGTGGAGTATCGAGCCGGCGCGCGCGGCCGATGTGCCACACGCACTCGCTCGCGCCTACTACGTCGCCATGCAAGCACCGCGTGGCCCCACCTTGGTCTCCGTGCCAGTCGACGACTGGGATCAGAGCAGCCTGCTGCTGCCGGGGCGTGAGGTCAGCCAACGCACCTGTGGGGATCCGGCACTCTTGCGGCGTGCCGCCGTGCTACTGGACGCAGCGCAGCGGCCGGTCCTTGTGGTTGGCGCCGCGGTTGCCCGTGATGATGCATGGCACGAAACCATCGCGCTGGCCGAACGACTCGAGGCGCCCGTTTGGGTGAGCCCGCATTCGGCCCGTAACAGTTTCCCAGCCGATCACCGACTCTTCGCCGGCTTCCTGCCGGCCGATCGACCCCAGATCGTCCACCGACTCGCCGGCGCCGATCTCGTACTCGTCTTGGGCGCACCGGCATTCACCTATCACGTCGAGGCGAGCGGCCCGCACGTGCCGGAGGGAGCGCAACTCATCCAACTGACCGATGATCCGGCCGCCGCCGCGTGGGCGCCAATCGGACTGGGCATCGTCACCCATCTAAAAGAAGGCGTTGCCACGTTGCTGGCGCAAACCCCGGCGCGCCCGCGCGCCACGGCCACGGTGCCGGCTCGCAGCGCGCCCGTCACCGCAGGCCCCTTGACGGAAGGTTTGCTGCTGTCGCGTTTGGCGGCACTGCGGTCTCGACACAGCATCATCGTGGAAGAAGCCCCGGGCAGTCGCCCGGCGATGCACCAGTTTTTACCCATTCTGGAACCCAACACGTTCCACACCTGCGCCAGCGGCGGTCTGGGTCATGGTCTACCTGCCGCGGTGGGCATCGCGTTGGCGCGCCCGGATGCCAAGGTAATCGCGTTACTCGGCGACGGTTCTGCGATGTACGCGATTCAGGCGCTGTGGACTGCAGCCCACTACGCCCTGCCGATCGCCTTTGTGATCGTCAACAACCGCGGCTATGAGGCCCTCAATCACTTCGGCCGCGTCTTCGGCCTGCGTGAGGTCCAGGGTACGGAGATTCAGGGCCTGGACTTTGTAGCGCTCGCCAAAGGCCATGGCGTTGCGGCCATGCGCGTGGACAGCGTCGCCCTGCTCGACGACGCACTGCGCGCCGCGCTGTCAGCCAAAGGCCCGCTCCTGTTGGATATCCACGTCACTGCCGACGGCGCTTAACACCCATCTCAGTCAGCAGCGCCCAAGGTCCAACCGCCATCGATCGCAATTTCCTGACCGGTCAAATAGGCCGAGGCGGGCGAGGCTAAAAACAGTGCCAGCCCCTTGATGTCATCGCCAAAACCGACCCGATGCATCGGCATGACCCGTGCCATTGCCTCCTGCACGGCAGGAGTCTTGGCATGACCGCCGCCAATGTTGGTGGCAAAGAAGCCCGGCGCAATGGCATTGACCGTGACCTGATAGGCCGCCAACTCCAGCGCCAGCATGTGCATCAAGTGCACACTCGCCGCCTTCGCCGCCATATAGGCAGAACCAATCGCCGGTTCACACTGAAACGAGGCCACCGAACTGGTAATGATGATGCGTCCAGCACGCTGCGCTTTCATGTGTCGGGCCGCGGCGCGCGCCGTACGGAAGACCCCATTCAAGTTGATGTCGATGACGCGATTCCAACGTTCATCCGTATAGTTTTCAATCGCCCCTTCTGGATTGCGCGGGCGATGATCGCCCGCCCAACTGGCCAGAAAGCCCGGGCCAGAATCCACGCCCGCATTGGCAAATACGACATCGAGTCGACCATACCGCGCCGCGACCGCATCCATCGCCGCATCGATGGAATGGGTGCTGCGCACATCGACGATCGTGCCAGACACATCGTATCCGAGCCCCGTCAGGCGCGCGCATTCCCCTGCCAAGCGCTCTCCATCCACGTCCAACAACGTGACCCTTGCGCCGTTTTCGGCCAAGGCTTCCGCATAGGCCAGCCCCAAACCACTGGCCCCGCCGGTGACCACCACGCCGTAGCCTTCTACTTTAAAGAGTTCGGAAATTTTCATGTGCTTGTCCTGCTATTGAAGCGCCTACGAGGCAGCCGCGATATCGACGAGAATTTTCATGCCTTCCTGACGGCGCAGGCGTTCAATACCCTCGGTGAGGATACCGGCGAAGGGGATCGTCTCCACCCACCCCTCCAGCGGGTAAGCCCCTTTAGCCATCTCCGCAATAACACTCGGGAAGGCATGCGCCGACATGGCGACACCGGTTAAGAATACTTCCGGCATCAGCAAGTCAAACGGCGGGATGACCACGGGATGATGATGGATCGCCACGACCACGGCAGTGCCATTGACGCGCGTCCCCTTGAGCAAGGCATCAATGACGGCTGGCACACCGGCCGCATCCACCGACGCATGCGCCCCATGGCCACCCGTCAGATCACGGATCGCCGCCACGGCGCCCTGATCCGCGGGATCGATGACCCACCGTGCCCCTAGCGCCATGGCCACGCGGCGACGCAAAGGCGAGGGATCCACCGCGATCACGTCAACGCCGCGGCGTCGCAAGGTCAGCAATACACCAATGCCAATGGGCCCGGCCCCATGCACCGCGACAATTTGCCCCGACTCGACTCGACACCGGTTGGCGGTATGCCACGCCACCCCGAGCGGCTCAATGAGTGCCCCTTGCATGGGCGTCACACCCGACGGCAAGCGATGCGCCATACCCCGCTTGACGACGGTGTAGTCGGCCAATCCGCCACCGGCACGGTTGTAGCCATGAAAGGCGACCGACGGACAATGGTTGTACTGCCCGGACGCACACGGCAGACACGTCCCGCAGGTTTCGAGAGGTTCCACGGCGACCAGATCGCCAATCGCCAAATCCTCCACTCCCTCACCTAGCGACACCACTGTGCCAGACAACTCGTGCCCCATCACGACCGGATTTTTTACCCCGGTGAGCGGATGCGGGGTATCCCGTGTCGTCATCGGACCGTAGTAATACTCGGTCAAATCGCTGCCACAAATGCCGTTGTAGTGCACCTTGAGCTTCACCTCACCCGGCCCCGCTTCGGGTTCCGGCACGGACTCCAGCCGCAGGTCTTCACGTCCGTAATAGACCGCCGCACGCATCAGACACCCCCATTGATAATCCCTCTATCGGGCCCGACACCCGCCCCCCCTGCTCAACCGGACGGGCAACCCGAATGGTCCGCTAGGGAACGACGAGCGCAAGCCTACGCGTTAACCTCTGCGCAGAGTTCATCTTCAGGAGTCTAGGCCATGTCGACCTACGTCCTCGTTCACGGCGCCTGGCATGGCGCGTGGTGTTGGCATCGGATCATCGCGCGACTGGAAGCGGCCGGTCATCGGGTCTACGCCCCGGATCTGGCCGGATTGGGCCGCGATCAGACCCCCCTCAACGAAGTCACTCTTTCCCGCTGGGCAGACGACATCACCGCCTGCATCGACGCCGCAGCGACACCCGTCATTCTTGTGGGCCATAGCCGCGGGGGCTTGATTCTGTCCGAGGTTGCGGAGCGACGGCCGGACCAGATCCGCTGCCTGGTCTACCTCACCGCTTTCCTGCTACCTGCCGGCGGCACGCTCAATCAAGTCGCCGCGACCGACACCGCATCACAGGTGGGCCCCAACCTCGTCCTCAGCGCCGACGCGCTGAGCGTCACGGTGCGCGAAGAGGCGCTTGCGGACGTGTTCTATAACGATTGTTCTACAGAAGATATCGCGTTAGCGCGCACCTGCCTGCGAGCCGAGCCACTGGCACCCCTGCACACTCCGTTGCAAATCACCGACGCCCATTTTGGCCGCGTACCGCGCGTATATATCGAATGCTTGCGCGATCGCGCGATCACCATCGCGTCCCAGCGCGCGATGCAAGCTGCTTTACCCTGCCAGACTGTGCATGTACTCGATAGCGATCATTCCCCGTTCTTCAGTGCACCGGACGCTCTCGCTGCCATACTACAGACCGTTTGAACACCCGATTCATTGCACTCGCAGACGAATGCATTCATGCGCAGTGATTGCACCTAGGGGTTCTTGACAGATCCATGGGGCATACACGCGCAAGCCAACCGGTGCACAAGACCGCCCGCAATGACCGCGTCCCGAATGCCAATAGCGGAGCGGACTTGCAACGGCACACGTCATCGAGTTCATCCAGCCCTCGTCGAACGCCTGTCATCTGCATACACTGGGGTCGCGAGCACCCATCGCCCCGTGACGGCAGGAGCCCACTGTGACCGACGTGCCTGTAGACCTGACACAAACCTCCGCCACGGCCCTACTGCAATTGCTGCAGACGCGCCGCATCGGCGCGCTCGAACTCTTGGACCAGTTGCTGGCACGGCACGACGATTTGAATCCGCACCTGAACGCCGTGGTGGGCCTCGAGCGGGACAGCGCCCGTGCAGCGGCACGGCGCGCCGACAACACCCCCGCAGACGCACGCGGCGCTCTGCACGGCTTACCCATGACCTGCAAGGATGTTTGGGAAGTCGAAGGTTTCACGGCCACCTGCGGGCTACCGGAGTTGGCGCAGCATCGTCCGCAGGCGGATGCCGATGCGGTGGCCCGATTACGCCGCGCGGGGGCCATTCCTTTTGGCAAAACCAACGTGCCTACCCTGGCGGCGGATCACCAGACCTATAACCCCGTCTACGGCGTCACCAATAATCCATGGGACGTCTCGCGCACGCCGGGCGGCTCCTCGGGTGGCGCCGCCGCTGCTATTGCCGCAGGCCTCACGCCATTAGAACTGGGCAGTGACATCGGTGGCTCCATTCGCTGCCCGAGCCACTTCTGCGGCATTTACGGGCACAAGAGCAGTTACGGCATCGTCCCCTTGCGCGGGCACATCCCGCCCTTTCCCGGCAGCAATGTTGCGCCGCCTTTAGGCGTAGCAGGCCCGATGGCGCGGCATCCCTTGGACCTCGAACTGGCGCTGGACGTGCTGGCAGGCCCGGCGGCCACCGACACGCAGGCCTGGGCGTTCCGGCTGCCCGAGGCGCGGCATGCACGGCTGCGGGATTTTCGCGTCGCGGTATGGGTCGACGCGGTGCCCTACAGCACCGACAGCCGCTATCTGGAGGCCATCCGCAGTTACGCGCTGGATTTGGAACGCGTTGGTGTCACCGTCGATTGGCAGGCCCGCCCCGCCTTCAATGCTGCAGACAGCGATGATCTGTATGTGGCCCTGTTATTCCGCGCCATCTCCGCGGGGATGCCCGAAGCGGTCCTGTCCGAGACGGACGCGGCAGCCGGCCTGTACACCGCCGATCCACGCCAGTACCCGCAACGCATCGCCCGCGCCATGCGCCTTCCCTACAGTGCGTTCGTTGATCTTTTGGAGCAGCAGCAACGACTGTGTGCACAATGGCGCGCATTTTTCACGCAGGTTGACCTGCTCCTGTGCCCGATCATGCCGAACAGCGCGTTTGCGCATGATCACTCCGGTCAGGGCGCCGGCCACATCGCACAGTATGCACGCTCCCTGCAGGTCGACGGCCGCCCCGTACCGTATTTGCATGGGCTGCAGTGGCCCGGCCTCGCGACCGTGGCGAACCTACCGAGCACGGCCATTCCGACAGGTCGATGTATCGACGGCCTGCCCGTCGGCTTCCAAGCAATCGGCCCTTATCTGGAGGACCGCACGGCCTTGCGCTTTGCCGCGCTCACCCATGCGGCGTTCGGCGCGCCCCCTCTGCCGACGCTCGAGCGAATCCGCACGCAAAGTCGCTAAAGACATCACCTTTCCCAGACCCTAAGATGTATGGGCTGACGAGAGCCGTTTCACTCTCAGGCTAGATCAGCCCCGGCCCCATTGTATTCTCAACGGTTGATTTTCCTCCCCTGCGTCACGGCCGATGCCGCCGCGGGAGTCCCGTCCGGTTTAGGAGACCCCCGATGACTAGCCCCTCGACAAGCCCCGACACGTTCGTCCAACGCGAGTATTCGCCCCAGGCCAAAGCCGCCCTCGCCCGCGCACCGGCGCTATTTATTAACAACGAGTGGGTCACGTCCACCCAGGGCGCCACCCTGGCGGTCGAGGACCCGTCGACCGGTCGTGAGGTCGCCCGTATCGTCGATGCCTCCGATGCGGACGTCGATCGCGCCGTCAATGCCGCACGTACGGCCTTCGATGATGGTCGCTGGTCCGACCTGCCGCCGAACGTGCGTGAAAACACCATGCGCAAGCTCGCCGACCTGCTCGAGGCGCATGCCAACGAGTTCGCCGAACTCGAAGCGATCGACAACGGCAAGCCGGTGGGTATGGCCCTGATGGTCGACGTACCCGGCGCCATCAACCACCTGCGTTACATGGCCGGGTGGGCCTCCAAACTCGGCGGCGAAACAATGCAGCCCAGCACCATGCCGCGCGGCACCGTGTTCAGCTACGTCTCGCGCGAGCCGGTCGGTGTGGCCGCACAAATCGTGCCTTGGAACTTCCCGCTGCTGATGGCAACGCTGAAGATCTCGCCTGCGCTCGCGGCAGGGTGCACCCTGATCCTGAAGCCGGCGGAGCAAACCTCGCTGACGACGTTACGCTTGGCTGACCTCGTGGTGCAGGCCGGTTTCCCGCCCGGCGTGATCAATATCATCACCGGCAATGGTCATACCGCCGGTGATCGTCTCGTCAAGCATCCGGGTGTCGACAAGGTGGCCTTTACCGGCTCCACAGAAGTCGGCCAGATCATCAACCGCAACGCGACGGCCACGCTCAAGCGCGTCACGCTCGAGCTTGGTGGCAAATCACCAGTGGTGGTGATGCCCGACGTGAATGTGGCCGATGCCGCTGCAGGCGCTGCGGGCGCAATCTTTTTCAACTCCGGCCAGGTCTGCATCGCCGGTTCACGCCTGTTCGCGCACCGCAGCATCTTCGACAAGGTGATCGAGGGTGTGGCCGGCGCCACCGCCTTCTGGTCGCCACGCCCCTCATTGGATCCACAAGCGCATATGGGCCCCCTCGTATCGCGCGAGCAGTACGACCGGGTCATGGGCTATATCGAGGCGGGCAAACGCGATGGCGCCTCGGTTGCGGTCGGCGGCGACTCGCCCAGCGGTAACGGCTATTACGTCAATCCAACCATCATGATCGACGTGAAACCCAGCATGAGCGTGGTTTCTGAGGAAATCTTCGGGCCCGTGGTGGTGGCACAGCGCTTCGATGATCTGGACGAAGTGGCAAAAATGGCCAATGACACCTGCTACGGCCTCGGCGCTGGCATCTGGACTCGCGATGTTTCGGTCATGCACCGCCTCGCTGCGAAGATCAAGGCCGGTACCGTCTGGGGCAATTGCCATGCCGTCATCGATCCGGCATTGCCCTTCGGTGGGTTCAAGCATTCCGGCTTCGGTCGCGAACAGGCGCGTCAAGGCATTGAAGCCTATACGGAACTCAAGACCGTCATCATCAAGCTCTAAAGCGTCTGTGCTGTGCGGCGGGGGTTGTTCTCCCCCCGCACGGCGATGACGTGGCGACGGCGCATCACGCGCTGCGCGGTAGGTATGGCGCCGTGGATTGGGCCTGCGGCCCTCACACGCCACGCCGCCCGCAACACAACGGGCTACTCCAACGACACCACCCCCGCCAGCCACTCTGCGCCACACCGGTTAGGGCGCACTCTGCAGCGGTACGCGCTCTATCTCAGGAAGAAGGCAAGGGTGCTCGCAGTACGGTCTGATGTTCGCAAGCAAGTGACGCGCGACGCTTTTGCCTTGCAGTCCTTGCGGCGGGCGGAACAAGTGCATCTGGCTATCGAGACGCTGGCTTACTGGACGCGATGGCTGCCACCGAGCGAAACCCCCAAGCGTTTCGATACCGATTGCTATGTGGCCGGTGTACCCGACACCCAGACAGTCGTCGTCGATGCGAGCGCGTCGATCGCATACCGCTGGCTGCCCTTTGACGACGCCGAGTCCATTGCAACGCGCTGTGCGCCCGTGACGCTATTGATTTTGCTGCATCTGCGCCTGGAGTACGACCGACACGGCAGGTTGGCCGCATTGCTCAGCGCCACCCGACAATGCGCACCGCGCAACAACTTCCGCGACTGGCGCTAAGTCGCTGAGCTCTTCGAGAGCTCCGGCGCAGCGCGCTACTCAGAGCGCGGGTGGCTCAAAATACCGCACCGCATCGAAGCGTCCGCTGCGCAACTCTTCTGCCAAGGCCACACGGGCCACGTTGACCGCGCTACGATCGACCTCTGGAAACGCCAGTAGGCTGCGTTCGACCAGATCGCCGGTGCAGGCGCCGTTGTACGCACACAATTCGAGCGCGAGCTCAGACTCGGCACTACAGTCCATGCCAAAGTCACAGCCGACCACGAGCAGCACCGCGTCGCGTAACGCATCCGTCGGTCGCGGCGCGTCGCGGTGCCAGCGACCAACCAAGCCGCTGAGGTCCCGCAGCTCATAAGGTAAGTGGCGCTGGGCGATCTCCCCGATGAGGGCTAGCGCCTCATTGCCGTTACCGGCTTCAACCGCCGTCACCGCCTGCTCGCCACGGGACCGCAAGTCACCTGCGCGATGCCGTTCTGCATTGGCACGCGCTTCTTCCAACCATTGCACCGGGCTACCGGCAAAAAAATCCTGGCACCGTGCCCACAGAGTACGCATCGCCACAAGTCGCGCCAGCCGACTAGCATCGAACGGCAGACCGTCCCCCAGACTCGTCTCGGCTCGCGGTCGCCCACCCACACCGACGAAACTCGGCACGCACACGGACCACGCATGCCAAGCAAGGCTGCGCTCACTGGGATCGGCCGAGCGCGCATACTGGTCGTAGACCCAGCGCAGCGATGTGCTCGCTGACAATGCATCACGCCCCGTTGCGGCCGGATCGGATACGGCGACCGGCGCGACCGGGCTGCGCGCGAGCCGCGCGCTCGTGGGCTGCCCGATCGGCGCGGTGTGAACAAACCACCCTACCACCACACCGATGAGGACGCCCACGCCCGCAATGATCCACAAGGACCGGACGCGGGGTGGGCGTTGCGGCAAGTGCGTCAGCCCGACGCGACGCCGGCCATCAGTTCCCTGACAGCGCGACGGGGAAGGTGCCGACGCCCGTGGTCACGGCGAGTGCGGCGGTTTTGGTGCCGGTCGACGTCGGCTTGAAGCGTACGCTGATCGAGCAGGTCGCGCCGGCTGCAAGCGACGTACCGCAAGAGCCGGTCGCGCTGCGGACACTGAACTGGTTCGCGCCGGCACCGCTAATCGCCGTGGCGATCGTCGTACTGATGTTGCCGGTGTTGCTGACTGACACGGTCTTCGATGCGCTGGAGCCGACCGCCACACCGGTGAACGCGAGTGCCGTCGGTGTTACCGTGATCACTGCCACCGCTGTCACCGAGGTACCCGCAAGATTCACGACTGGTGTGCCGCCGTTAGTACTGATGCTCAGGGTCGCTGTCTTACTGCCCGCAGGCGTCGACGTCGGGGCGAACTTGACGCTAAGCGTGCAATTAGCGCCCTGCGCAAGGGTCGAGCCGCACCCGTTCACGAGCGTGAAATCGCCTGCGTTGGCGCCGCCGAGCACCGCGCCCGTAATCGACAGCGTACCGGTTCCGCTGTTGGTCAGCGTAACGGTCTGCGCAGTGCTCGCCGTGCCGCTCGCCTGATTGACAAACGTCAATGCGCTGGGCGCGACGGTCGCAATCGGCGCAGTACCACCCGTCAGCGTCACCGTCGGCGCGGTACCCGCCGCGTTACTGGTCACAGTGACCGTGCCCGTCACCACCGTACTGCTGCCGGCAAAATCGACGACGAGGGTGCAGCTGGTGCCGTGCGTCAGCGTCGTCGCCACCGTGGTCGGGCAGGTCGAGGTCGGATTGATCTGGAAGCCCGTACCGCTAATCGAGGCACTGACATTTAATAGATCCGCGGTACCACTGCTCGTCACGGTGATCGTCTGGGTCGCCGCCGTCGTCCCGAAAGTCAGGCTCGTCGGCGTCACGGCGATGCCCGGTGTCGGCGCCGGCGTACCAATCGTGAAGGCGTGGATCCATGTACTCCACTTGAACTGTCCGCTGGACTTTTGATAGAGCGACGTGAACCACATCGTGCTGTCGTCGCTCGGATCCACCGACATCGATGCGTAGTCACCCCAACGCGTGTAGGACGTACCCGACTTCGATTCCGACCCAGCGCCGGCCTTGACGAGCGTTTCGGCGGCGAGCGTGCCCGCACTGTCACCCACCGCACGGGTGGCAACAGCCAGCGAGGGATACGCACTGCTACTCGAAGTGCTGTAGCCAAACGCCATGTTGCCGGCAGCATCAATGGCGCCGGTGCTCATCCAGCGCCACAGTGTCGTATCGGGCGCATACGTACCCTGTTGCGCGAGCGTAGGCACCGCGGTGTTCGGGTTCTGAATTTCGTACCAACGTACGGCACCCTGGCCACTCGTGCCGGCGCTGACGGCGTGCGAGACAACTAGCGATTCGACGCCGCCGCGATAACGGTAAGCGAGGCGGTACATCAACCGGTCCGACAGCGAATCGAGCTTGAGCGTCGTCCCCTGCTGCGGGACGAAGCCCATTGGCGTGAACGCCGCGACCGGGATTGCGAGCGGCACGGCATCAATCTTGGCAGTACCGGTCGCAAAGTTAGGCGTAAAACGCCACAGATCCAGCTGTTGGAAGTTGTTATCGTAGGCGATGATGTAGTTCGGTGCCCCGGGCGCGATCGGCGACGCACCGTCGGGATCGGCCGGCAAGGCGCCACCGTAACTCGTGGAGAGCTGCACACACACTTGTGTCGCCGCGTTGCCGGCTAACATGTTCGCCCGATCGTAAGCGCACAGATCAGCGCCCATAAACGTCTTGCCACCCTGAAACATATTGAAGGTGACGTAGTAGGCGTCCGACCAAACGCTGGCTTTCGGATAGTCGGGGAAATTGGCATACGGGAAGGCGTAGAGGTTCCAGCCGCCGGTCGCGTCCGGCGACGTCGACACCGCCACGCACTGCAGATAGTTACTGCCGTTGCTGACGACGAATTGCATCATGACCCAGCGTTGGGCTGCGTTGTCCCACTTGACCATCGGATCGCCGTCGTTGTGCGTACCGCAAGCGGCGCCAGCACCGGTCAGCGTGGTCCACAGCGTATTACCGGCGGCCGGACCATACTTGAGGGCCCCGGTGGCTTTATCAAACACCGCGAACGAGGTGTTGACCCACTGTACTACCTGCGTTGCGCCCACCGCGAGGTTGGTGTCGGGTGGGGTGCTTGCGACGGCGAAGCCGTAGTCGCCGGCACCGACACCCGCGAAGGCACGCACCGGCGTAGCGACGGAGGCGGACGTTGCGGCCGCAAGCGGCCCCTGCTGCACCAACGCCGTTTTTGGCTTCACGAGCAAGGGGTCGATCGTCTGTTTTTTCGGCGTCGGACGCGGAATCGCTTTGGGCTCTGGGGCGTTCGCTTGACCTGCGGTCACTAAGCTGCCGGGCGGTGTGCCACCGAGGCTATGCAGCGTGCCATGTTCTGCTTCTGGCGTAATCGTCAGATGCGGTGCCGCCTCGGCGACGTTAAAGCCAACGAACAGAACCAACGTGAACCAGAAACGCAGCAGATGGGTCATCTGATAGCCTCGAAATCTTGGAAAATTGAATTGACTTCGAACTTTAACCGCAACAGAGAGTATGCCACCAAAATAGACATAAACGATGCGTGATCATTGCGCAAAGACAAGCGACGCGGAATACGCAATAGGGTCGCGATTTGCGGACAACTTCCGCGCACGTCCAGTACGTGCACCGCGCCGACCCGTAGGAAAGAGCAAAGCCGCGCCGCGCAAGCCGCGACGGGTGGGCCGTGACCGGCAAGTGCCTTGCACAGTGACGACCATCAGGGGTGGTGCGATGGGCTGCCGCCCCGCCCTTGCAGGCGTGCATTGACCGCTGCAACGCCGCTGCGGCGCAGACCGCACCGTAGCGCTTGCACCGCCCCACTCTCCGACCTAAAGCCGCATCCCTGTTTAGGCCAGGGGGCGGGCAACGTTTTGGGTGCGCTCCAATTTTAAAAATCGGGTGATCGACTATGCAGGAAATCAGTCGGGTCTCCAGTAAGCAAATTTCACAGGGTGCTGACGAAATCGAGCGCAAAGACTATCCTCGGCGACGATCCATGAATGTCGGTAAGAGCAGGTTGAATAGGGACTCTGCCCGGCTCTTTTGTAATTGCTTGGAGTGCCGATCTTGAATCCAACCCCTGCCGTGAGTGCGCCGGTTGCAGTCGCTGTCCTCGGCTACGGGGGACTGGTTCCGTTTGTCATCTTGTGCATCCTTGGATGGATCGAGCCGCTGCATGCGCATGGGTGGCATCACGCCTTAAGTGCCTATGGAGCAGTGATTCTCAGTTTCGTTGGCGCGTTGCACTGGGGGTTCTCTATCGCCAGCGTCCACCTGGATCAGCGAACGCGAACGGTGGGGTACGTTTGGAGCGTTGTTCCCGCCTTATTGGCATGGATTTCGCTATTGCTTCCCTCTTTCCTCGCCAGCGTACTTTTGGTCGTGTGTTTCATCGTGCACTATGGACTGGACGTGCGAATGGCCAAGGCCGCCGCGCTTCCGAGCTGGTACCTGCCGCTGCGATGGCGGCTGACTATCATTGCAGTGATCTGCATTGCAGTAGGGGAGATTCTCTGATCCCGTGCTAATGCCTGTGCATTCTCTACCCCGTTGTTATGTTGTGGAGGCGTGCAGCCTAACCGGCAAGACCGCGCCATCCGTACCCTGCTGCCTGGACCAGGCGGCCTGTCCGCGCCTCGATTCCTACGCCAACTACCCTTGCGCCTCAGCCTACCCACCCTATAGCGGATTCTTGATGCGCTACGCACCGAAGGACGAATCGTAGTCGAGGGACGCGCTCGGACGCGCTGTTTTAGACACCAGCGCCAGTAGGTGGTCCCCGCTGCAAACGCCCGAGGGGCGAGATCTAACGGATCATCCTAATGCAGCATGCGCAAGGCCGCCGTCTCGCGGCGCCATTTGGTTTCCGCGGGGTCCTGACCTTTCGGTTCGGTTTGGTTCGGCACGCCGACCGCATGGCCTACGCTCATCCGCCGACCCGGGCCTGCTCGGCCCGCAGCCCGCGGGCACCTAAATCTCGCGGCATTGACTCACAACCGACCACGGTCCGCGCTATCCTGAGGCAATCCAGCGCGGGCAAGCACCTGCCCTCCTTACTGAGCGACCGTCACGGAGTGCTGAAGGATGACTACGACGCAATGCGATGTCGGCTTAATCGGGCTCGCGGTCATGGGCGAGAACCTCGCACTCAACATGGAGAGTCGCGGCTTCTCGGTCTGCGTCTACAACCGCACACCACAACGCGTCGCGCAGTTCATGCAAGGCCGCGCCGCCGGCAAGCGCTTTGTCGGCGCCACCTCACTGCAACAGATGGTCGATGCCCTAGCCACGCCCAGGCGCATTATCCTGCTGGTCAAAGCCGGTACAGCGGTAGACGAACTGATCGACCAACTCGCCCCACTACTGTCACCGGGGGATATCTTGGTCGACGGCGGCAACAGTCTCTATACCGACACGGCCCGGCGCGTTCGCACAGTCGAAGCCAACGGCCTGCTCTATGTCGGCGCCGGCGTCTCGGGCGGCGAGGAAGGCGCGCTCAAGGGGCCCTCGCTCATGCCCGGCGGCAGCGCCGCGGCCTGGCCGCATCTGCAACCGATCTTCCAAGCGATCTGCGCCCGCACACCGGCCGGCGAGCCGTGCTGCGAGTGGATGGGCGAGAGCGGTGCCGGCCACTTCGTCAAGATGATCCACAACGGCATCGAATACGGTGACATGCAGCTGATCTGCGAAGTGTACGACGTCCTAAAGCGGGGACTCGGCCTCAGCAACAGCGCAATGTCTGCCATCTTTGATCAATGGAACGGCGGCGAACTGAACAGTTATCTGGTGGAAATCACGCGCGACATTTTGCGACACGTCGAGGACGACGGCAGCGCGACGCTCGATGTCATCTTGGACAAAGCCGGTCAAAAGGGCACGGGCAAGTGGACGGTGGTCTCTGCGCTCGAGGAAGGCTCGCCACTCACGCTCATCGCCGAAGCCGTGTTCGCCCGCTGCCTCTCAGCCGCCAAGGACGAGCGCGTCGCGGCTAGCGCGATCCTTGGTGGCGCGACCGAGCGGTATGGCGGTGACGCGGCAGGATTGATCGATGCCTTAGGTCAGGCCTTGTATGCCGCCAAGATCGTCTCCTATGCGCAGGGCTACCAACTGATGCGCTCCGCCGCCACAACGCTCGGCTGGTCACTCAATTTTGGCGGCATCGCCCTGACCTGGCGCGGCGGCTGCATCATTCGCTCGGCCTTCCTCGGCGATATCAAACACGCGTTTGATCGCGACCCGGCGCTAGTGAACTTGTTGCTCGATCCGTTCTTTCGCGACGCACTCGTTTCCCGACAAGCCGCGCTGCGGCAAGTCGTCGCGGCCGCCGTGACGCTGGGCATTCCGGTACCGTGCCTGGGCGCGGCCCTCGCCTACTGGGACACGTACCGCTGCGCGCGGTTGCCAGCCAACCTGTTGCAAGCGCAACGCGACTACTTTGGCGCGCACACCTACGAACGCACCGATCGCCCACGCGGTGAGGTATTTCACACCAACTGGACTGGCCATGGCGGGGACACCACCTCGCAGTCCTACACCCGCTAATCGCTCACACCCAGTATCCCTCAACATCACTACTTGCGGAGGCCCTATGCGCCACATCGTTGCGGCTTGCGCCGCCTTGCTCTGCGTCGCCACCAGCGCCACGGCCGAACCCGGGCCCCTACCACCGTCGGCCGACGTCGCACTGGGTCGGTCCCTGTTCAAGGAACTGATCGAGATCGACTCGACCCATGCGCACGGCACCACCGGCGCTGCGCACGCCTTGGAGGCCCGGTTTCTCGCTGCGGGCTTTGCGCGCGAGGACCTCACGTTCATCGCGCCGGACGAGCACCCCCAGAGCGGCAATCTCATCGTGCGCTATCGGGGCACACAGCACGCGCCGGCGGTCTTGTTTTTAGGCCATCTGGATGTGGTGGCCGCACGGCGCGAGGACTGGAGTGTGGACCCGTTCCAACTGATCGAGAAAGACGGCTGGTTTTATGGGCGCGGCACGGACGACATGAAAGACGGCGATGCCGCCTTGGCCGCCGCCTTGATCCGGTTGCGCCGCGAGCACTGGATGCCGGATCACGACGTCATTGCGGCCTTCACCGCCGACGAAGAAGCGGGTGGTGATGCGAACGGACCTGCGTACTTGTTGCGCACGCACCGCGAACTGATCGACGCCGCCGTTGCCTACAACCTCGATGGTGGTGGCGGCGGACTCGATCACGGACACCGCACCTTCTACGAGGTAGGCACCAGCGAAAAAACCTACGTCACCTATACGCTGGAAACCACCGGACCTGGCGGTCATGGCTCAATACCCGGTCCTGACAATCCGATTTATCGCTTGGCCCAAGCACTCGGTCGGATCGAGGCGCACCACTTCCCCGTGGTCACCACCCTGACCACCCGCGCCTATTTCAAGGCGATGGCAGCACTCGCGCAAGGCACCGCCCGGGCCGATCTGCTCGGCGTGGCCCAGACTACACCCGATGCATCGGCAGCCGAACGCTTGTCCGAATCGCCCTTTATGAATGCCCAGCTGCACACCACGTGTGTGGCGACGCTGATCACCGGCGGTCACGCTGAAAATGCATTACCGCAACGCGCCAAGGCCACCGTGCAGTGCCGCATGATGCCGGGCGATGACGCGGGTGCCGTACTCAACACTCTGCGCGCGGTGGTAGCCGAACCAAAGATCACCGTGACCTTGGATGCCGAACCCATTGTGAGTCCGGAGTCCGTGCCGGTAGCAGCCGTCATGGACCGCGTGACCGCCGTGATCCATGCCCTATGGCCAGATGTCCCCTTGGTGCCATCGATGGCCACCGGGTTCAGTGACGACCGACAGACCCGCAATGCCGGCATCCCCAGCTATGACGTGAGCGGCTTGTGGATGGAAAGTGGTGAGAACCGTGCACACGGTCGCGATGAGCGCATCGGCGCACGCGAGTTTGATGAAAGCCTCGAGTACGTCTATCGACTGGTGCGCGAGATGGGGATCTCGCGCTGAGACGCGTTGTCGCGGTTGCCGCTAGGACGCGCGCACAGCGCGCGTCCTAGCGAGAGCGCTCGGCGTCGTGCGGGATCACCGCCACATAGTCGCCGTCGAGATAAGCCAAAGGGCGCACGGTGCCGGAACTCGCCTCGTCCACGGTGCCGATCACGATCCAATGCGAGCCGCAACGGATGGATTCTTTCACCGTACAAATAAACACGGTGTGCGCCGCAGCCAAGGACGGCAAGGTAGCGCCCTCGACCAAGGCGACACCCTCGAAACGATCCTGCTCCCGCGTCAAGCCACGTCCCGCAAAATGTTCCGCAAGCGAGCGTTCCCCTTCGCGCAGCACGTTGACGGCATACCGGCCATTGGCGTGCACCGTCTCGGCAATGCGGCTATCGGCATGCAAGCACACCAGAATCGATGGTGGGTCCGCGGACACCGAAGTGAAGGCCGATACGGTCGAGCCCCAGCGCCCCTCTGGGCCATCCGAGGTGACCACGGTGACGCTATGGGCGACAGTGCGCATGGCGCGAATGAAATCAGCGCGGTCCATGATCCAATCCCTGTGGTACCAACACCGGGCAGGCGCCCGGCGAATGCCAAAAATACGCAGCGCTGCAAGATGCCGTGCCGTCCAAAAATGCTCGCCCCGCCGGTTAGGTGACCTGCGCTCGGGGCGGGCAGACTAGCACGCACGCACGGTCAGGTTCTGCTCGCACTCGACGCCACCAGCGAAAATCGTATACGATTCACTTCCTATTTTGGAGGGCGCGCCATGCACATCGATTGGGCCGGAGTATTCCCGGCGGTCACCACCCAGTTACACGAAGACCTAACGGTCGATCTGCGCAACACCCAACGGGTCGTCGACGAGCTCATTCGCGATGGGGTCAACGGCATCATTGCCCTCGGCACCGTCGGCGAAAACAACTCGCTGGAGCCAGCAGAAAAATTAGCCGTTTTGGCCGCGGTAGTCGAAGTGGTCAATGGCCGGGTGCCAGTGCTCACCGGCGTCTCGGAGTACGACACCCGTCGTGCCATCCGCTACACCCAGGCGGCCGAGAAGGCCGGCGCCGATGGTCTCATGCTGTTGCCGCCGATGGTCTACGTGCCCAAGCGACATGAGTTGATTGCACACTTCGCCGGCGTCGCGCGCGCCACGGCGCTGCCGATCATGCTGTACAACAATCCGCCCGCCTATCGCACCATGATCGATGCGCAGACGCTGCTGGAACTGGCGCCACTCGAGAACATTGTGGCGCTCAAAGAATCTGCGCCCGATCCGCGCCGCTTTACCGACGTGTATAACGCCGTCGGCGATCGCTATGTGCTCTTCGCCGGTCTCGATGACGTCGCCCTCGAGGGCCTGTTCCTCGGCGCACGCGGTTGGGTATCGGGCCTCACCAACGCCTTCCCGCAAGAGTCCGTCGGCCTCGTCGCCGCACTGCGTGCAGGCGACCATGCCAAAGCGGTGGCGATCTATCGCTGGTTCATGCCACTGCTGCATCTGGATGCGGAACATGATCTGGTGCAGTCGATCAAGTTGGCCGAACAGATCATGGGTCGGGGCTCGGAACGGGTCCTGCCGCCACGTATGACGCTAATCGGCGAGCGTCGTGCCGAAGTCACGGCCATGGTCGAGAAAGCGGCCGCAACCCGTCCCGTACTCTAGAGCCGTGCCACGCCTGGTCGAGTCGCTGTCCGATCGGGTGTATGCGCGCTTGCGTGAGCAGATCGTCGCGGGCGATCGCTCGGCGCAATCGCCCGTGCGTCAGGATGCTGTGGCCAGCGATCTGGGCGTCAGTAAGATTCCGGTGCGCGAAGCGCTATCACGGCTTGCGCAGGATGGACTGGTCGTTCGCTTGCCGAACCGCGGCTGGTTCGTACGGCCCTTGTCGATGGCCGAAGCCGAGGAAGTGTATGCCTTGCGTCTGGCGCTGGAGCCGCAGGCCGCGGCCCGCGCCTGTCGCGTGGCGCAGGCACCAGAGCGGGCTTGCGTAGAGGCCGCGTACACACGCTTGCTCGCGGCACGCGACCTGACACTGAGCGTCACGGCAGTACGCAATCGCGAGTTCCACCTCGCCCTCGTCGACGAGACCGATCGGCCGTTGACCCGCCAGCTGCTGGAGCGACTCGCGCTACTGGCCGAACGTTACGTCGTCCAACACCTGCGCCCCGCTGGTCGCAATGATCGGGCGCGACACGAACATGCCGCACTCCTGCGCGCTTGGCTCGGCGGTGATGCGACTGCCGTGGCTACACAATTGCAAGCGCATCTGGAAGGCACGCTGGCCGACTTACGCCGCCAACTCAGCCACTGAGTCGCGGTGTCGTAGCACCCTGTGCGCGCATTACAGCGTACGCGACAATTCGGCGAGACCGGCCCGAAACGCGGTCGCCCCGCCCATCGCAGGATGACGCAACACCGCCGCAGGGACCCGCCCCAGCGCCCGCAAAGTGCGATCCGAGACCTGACCGATGGCCACCACGCGAGCGGACGAGAAATGGTTCAGCACGCCATCTAGCACCGCCTTGCCGCTCTCTAACTCCGTCCGCGTCGGGGTGCGGTTCGAATGCGGATTACCGGGCTTATGCGGATGCCACGCGTAGGCATTCCACAGCACCGCGCGCGCGGCAAGCCCATGGGCATGCAAGCCCCCCCAGACGACGGTGGCCGACGGCTCACACCACGGCCGCGCACGACTAGTAATCCGCTGCTCAATGCGCACCCGGGGCAGGCGGCCTGCCAGCAGTAATTTTTCATTGGTGAACGCCATGCCCGAGAAATGGCAGCCTTGATACCCGGCCGCTTCCCCCACCAACACCAACTGCGCATCGACGTCAAAGTGGGCCCGTAACCGCGCCAACCGTGCGGCCGGACCCGCCACCTCGATCGGCAAGTCCAGATCGTCGTGATCCGCCCACGGGTTGTAGACGTGCTCGGCGCGATGGGCGCACAGCGCCTCAAACGGGATCGTCATTGCCTCTCCTACAGGGTCCGGGCTCCCCCGCGCAGTCTACGCGAGCGCACGAGCCGGCGAATCTGCGGACTGCGTCTAGAAATTCGTGCCCGGCAATATGTAAGACTGCGCCTCGCATCGCGCCCGTCCCTGTGCCGGGTCAAACCCTCACTCATTACGGACTACCCATGAACCGACATCTCTCCCGCTCCCTGCCCCTCGCCGTCAGCCTGCTCGGTCTTGCCATCGCAGCCCAAGCCGGCCCGAAGACGACGGGTGCTGCGAGCGCCGATCACAAAGCCACACCAGCCGCGCAGTCGGCCATTTCGGAGACGTCGCCGGATTACAGCATGGGGCTCTCGGTCGGCGAAGGCATCAAGAAAGCCGGCGCGACCAATTTGAACCAGGACGCCTTCTACAAGGGCGTGCATGACGGTCTGGCGGGCAAGACCACCAGCCCCGAGGACCGTGACCGCATCAACAAATTCATGTCGGAGCTCCGCTCGGCCGGTGCCGCGCACAACAAACAAGTGGGCAAGGACTTCTTAGCCAAGAATGCCAAAGCCCCGGGCGTTGTAGAAACTGCCAGTGGCCTGCAATATAAGATCGTCGACGCCGGCAAGACCAGCGCGGCATCGCCATCGGCCTCGGACACGGTCACCGTGCAGTACCGCGGCAGCTTGATCGATGGCACGGTATTCGACAGTTCCTATGATCGCGGCCAGCCGGCCAGCTTTCCGGTCGGCGGCGTGATCAAGGGTTGGCAAGAGGCGCTGCAGCTGATGAAGCCCGGCGCGAAGTGGCAGCTGTTTATCCCTGCCGATCTCGCCTACGGCGATAGCGGTCAGGGCAAGATCCCAGCTGGCTCCGTGCTGACCTTCGATGTCGAGTTGCTCAGCATCGGCGACGCGAAGTAACCCACCACAACGCAAGCAAAGCCCCGGACACGCAAGTGCCCGGGGCTTTTTTATTTGATGCGCACCGGCGGCGCGGCATCCGCCGCGCCATCGAGCCGCTCACTCAGCACCGGCGTACGCACCGGGTGGTCATAACTGATCCCAAAACCGATCGGAAATTGGATCGCACCCTGCGGCGCATACGGTGGCAGCAACGCCGAGCGCGGCCACGCAAACGATAAGCGGCCGGTAAAGTCGTAACGGGCCGTGCCATTGGCCGCCGCCACCAACACGTCGGCAATGCCACCGCCCTCGGAACCGGGCAACCACGCCGCCACGAACGCGTTGCTGGCATTGATCTCCGGGTTAGTCCACAGCGGCCGCCCCGACAAGAAAATCGCGACGGTGGGAATCCCGAACTCTTTGAAGTGCTGCAACGCCAGCAGGCCGGTGCGTTCGTTGTAGATTGGCAGCTTGATGTCGCCATACATCTCGGCATAGGGGCGTGCACCCATGATCACTACCGCCACATCCGGCTTGTCCTTGCTCAGATCCGCATCCTCGGCCAAGAGACGCCCCCCACCGGCACGGATCGCGGCTTTGAGCGCAGTCGCCGCTAGTTCCGCCTGCGGAAAGTCGGCACTGCGCACGTCGTCGCCCTGCCAGGAGAGTGTCCAACCACCCGCCTGTACCGCGAGGCTGCCGGCCTGCGGACCGGTGACGATCACGGTCGCATTGGGTCGGATCGGTAACACGCCATCGTTCTTGAGTAACACCAGCGACTTGCGCACCGCTTCTCGCGCCAGCGCCCGATGCTCGACCGAACCGAGATGCTCAAAGCGACCCTCCAGAGGCCGCTCAGTGTCGAACATGCCGAGTGCAAACTTGACACGCAGGATGCGCGTCACCGCATCATCCAAGCGCGTCATCGCAATAACGCCCGCCTTCACATCCGCAATTAGATTCGTATACAAGTCACGCCAGCCAAGCGGTGCCATGTACATGTCAACGCCGGCATTGAAGGCTTCCGGACAATGGGATTTCGTGCAACCGGGCAAAAAAGCATGGGCGTTATAGTCACCAATGACAAAGCCCTGAAAACCCATCCGACCTTTGAGCACGTCCGTGAGCAAGCCCTTTGCGCCGTGCATCTTCTGGCCATTCCACGCACTGTAAGACGCCATCACCGTGAGCGCGCCGGCCTCTATACCGGCCGCATAACCGGGTGCGTGCAAGCGCACCAGCGTCTCTTCCGAGACTTGTGTGTTGCCCTGGTCTTCGCCGAGCGTCGTGCCGCCATCGCCGATAAAGTGTTTGATGCTGGCCGCGACATGACCGCGTGCAAGCCGATGCTCCATCCCGTTCGGGCCTTGCAAGCCCAGCACCGCGGCGGAGGCAAACTGCGCGACCCACTGCGGATCGGAGGAGAAGCCTTCATAACTGCGGCCCCAGCGCATATCCTGCGGCACCGCAATCGTGGGTGCGAACGCATAGTCCATACCCGTCGTCGCAACTTCCTCGGCCGTCGCCTGCGCAATGCGGCGGACCAGATCCGGATCGTGGCTCGCACCCAAGCCGATGTTATGCGGGTAGAGCTCGGCGCCGACAATGTTGTTGTGGCCGTGCACGGCATCGATGCCAAAAATAACCGGGATCGGTTCGTGACCAGGGCGCGCTTCGAGTGCCACGGCGTGAAATTCGCGCGCCAAAGCAAGCCAGTCGGCAGGCTTTGCGCGCTCGTTGTCGTGCGGCCCGGAATCCCCCCCCGCCAAAATAGAGCCCAGCGGATAACGGCGCAGGTCGGCCGGCGTTACGGCACTGATGTCGGTCTGGATGATTTGTCCGACCTTCTCCTCCACGGACAAGCGCTGCACGAGAGCCGCGATACGCGCTTCCGTGGCGCTATCCACCAGCGGTTGGGGATGCACCGCCGGCCACAGCGCCGGATGCACCGTCTGCGCCTGCGGTGCGTTCGCACCGCAAAGGAGCACGCCGGCCACGACGGCCACGGTCAATCGCACGCGGCGCGCCAAACGAACGGAATCACGCACTATTTTCTCCCCCACCACACAAAACGATGCAGCGTACTGCGCCGCCCAACCCACGGACCGCGGAGGCGGCCAGCGGTGCGAACGGCGTACCATAAACTAGAAATGGAAAGCTTTCCAATCTGTCTGCGCGCGGGCCAGCGCAGGGCGAGAGACCCGCAACCGCTCAGCGCATTGCCGCCGTGGAGGCGCGCCAAGTGAGAGACACCGGAAAATCCCGCGCCAGCGGCAACGTCAAGCCGTAGCACTGATTGAGTAAGGCCCGCACACCCGTGATGGTGACTGCGCGCGTGGGAATATGCACGCTGCTCAGGCGCGGCACCGCAAACTCCGCAGTCTGGGTGTCGTCGTAACCGAGCACGGACACGTCCGCTGGCACTTTGAGCCCCCGCTCGGCGAGGCACGCCAGCGCCCCAATGGCCATTTCATCGTTGGCACAAAAAAGTGCCGTGAAGCGATGGCCGGCATCGAGCAACCGTCCCGCCGCCGCATAACCGCCGGCGGTCGAGAAGTCCGCCTGTGCTTGCGGCAGACCCGCCGCATCGATGCCAGCCTCTGCGATCGCCAAAGCAAAACCCGCCAAGCGATCCACATTATCTGGCGCACGGCTCGGCCCCCCGATCAGCGCGAGTTGGCGATGACCGAGGCTGAGTAAGGCCTCTCCCGCCACGCGCCCGCCGCGGACATGATCGGCCATAAAACAGTGTTCGGCCAAGGCCGGATAGGTGGAGTTCAGCACCACCAGATGGGGCTGCCGACGCGACAACTCCAGCGCATCCGCTTCGGTCAATGCGTTGCTCATCACGATCACGCCATCGCAATCGCGCTCCATCAAAAACCGCGCACCAGCGAGCACTTCGTCGCGGGTGTCGGTCACCGCGCGACCGAAGGCCACCACCATGTGCAGTCCCGCGGCGCGCAATTCCGCATCGATCGTCTGCAGGATGCTGGGATAGAAGGAACCGGAGAGCAACGGGATATAGACACCGATCATCTGCGTCGATCCCGACAACAGCGCGCGCGCGGCATGCGAGGGCCGAAAATCGAGCGCAGCAATGGCACGGCGCACCTTCTCCGCGGTCGCCGGCGCGACCGAGCCCTTGCCACTCACCACCCGCGATGCAGTACCCAAGCCCACACCCGCGAGTTTTGCTACGTCCTTGATCGTACTCATATTTATGGCTCCCACTTGGGGGATGCGCATGCCTTGCTTTATATTAGACTCTGAAATGGAATCGTTCCCACTCGCAGTAGTGTCCCAAATTTTTCGCCGTCTCGGGGCAGGGACTGCGGCTTTTCTACTCGCCGCTACTAGCCTTGCCGCACCCCTGCAGCAGTGGACCACCCCGTTCGATGGGGCCACCCCCCTGCAACGCGGCCCTGATCTGCACTTCAGTCGGCAACCGCGCACGGGGCTGGTGATCGACATTAATCCCAACGACGCCCACCAACACTTCATCGGTGTCGGCGCGGGTCTCACCGACGCGTCGGCCTGGCTGATCGCGCAGCGCTTGAGCGGTCAGGCCCGCACCGACTTGCTGCGCGAGTTGTTTACCGCCGAGCAAGGGTTGGGCCTGCATCTACTGCGCGTCACGATCGGCGGCTCGGACTTCTCGCAACGTCAGTACTCGCTCGACGACACCGAAGGCAATGTGCCAGACCCCACGCTCGCGCACTACGCCGAGGCGCCGGAAACCCTGCAAGTGCGCGATCTGCTGCAGTCCATACACCAACTCAATCCGGACCTGCGCATCATCGCCTCGCCCTGGAGTGCGCCGGCGTGGATGAAGTCCTCCCACAGTCTGATCGGCGGGTACCTGCTGCCCGAGTACCACGCCGCCTTCGCCGACTACCTGCTGCGCTTTGTCGAGGGCTATGCCGCCGCCGGTGTGCCGCTGTATGCGCTCACGATACAAAACGAGCCCGCGTATGAAGCGCGCGATTACGCCAGCATGCGATTTGACGCCGAGGACCGCGCGCGCTTCATCGCAAAAGCGCTCGGCCCGCGTCTCGCCGCCCAACCACACCCGCCGCAGTTATTAGAGTGGGATCACAACTGGAGCATGCCCGGCTCCCCCCTCGCGGTACTCGCACACCCCGATGCCGCCCGCTATATCGCCGGTATTGCCTGGCACTGCTACGGCGGCTTGCCGCCCGCGCAAGACTGGGTGCAAGCGGTGGCGCCAAGCAAGGACGTGTACATCACCGAGTGCTCCAGCGGTGATTGGCAACGCGAATGGCCCGATACCTTCCGCTCCATGCTCGGCACCGTACTCATCGAGGGTATTCGCCACGGGGCGCGCGGGGTACTGCTGTGGAATCTAGCGCTCGACGAACACCGCAGCCCCCACAGCGGTGGCTGCCCCACCTGCCGCGCTGTAGTGACCCTCGATGCGCAAGGCCACGTCGAACGGCACGCCGAGTACTACGCCCTCGCCCATATCGGCCGCTTCGTACAGCCCAACGCGCTAGTCATCGGCTCCACGTCCAACCCCAGCGGCATCCGGTCGGTGGCTTTTCTCAATCCGGACGGCCAGACCTTGACGGTCGTCCTGCAAAACATGAGCGACCACGCCCTGGACTTCGCCGTACGGGTCGGGGCCCAAAGCACCGCCCTCTCGCTGGCAGCGGGCGCAGTCACCACCTTGGTCGGGCGGCCCTGAGCTAGCGACGCCAAAACAATACCAATCACATTTGTTGCTTGTTAGCAACGATTCGCCCCGTCAACCGCTCTTCGCGCCTAAATTGGCGTCATATGGCCGGTTTAGTGCTCTTAAACGACCCCTCGCTGCGTGGCATGCTCAAGACGGCGAGCACCCTCTAACAAAATTGGTTATGACCAATCGTTGACAGTCAGGTGCAGAATGGTTATTTTTCACCCATCGATTGGAATCGTTTCCACCGGTAACGTCTCCACTCGCTGGCAGAACACCGCTTTGAATCGCGCGCAGACCGACGTCGGTCACGCTCACTTCCGATGATATTGAGGGGTTTCATTGATGAAAAAAATACAACTGGCACGCGATCCCGCGTCCGCCTTCCGTCGCACGCCCATCGCAGCCGCCGTCTCGGCACTGCTGCTGCCCGCGGCCGCGTTCTCGCAGGCCGCGCCTGCGAACGCCAACCCAGACAGCGTGCTCGAAACGGTCGTCGTGACCGGCATGCGTCACGCGGTCGAGACCGCCGTTGCCATCAAGCGCAACAGCGATTCGATCGTTGAAGCCGTCACCTCCGAAGACCTTGGCAAATTGCCGGACGTGTCGATCGCCGACGCGCTCGCACGCCTTCCCGGCGTGACCGCACAGCGTGTCGATGGCCGCTCGGAGGTCATCACCATTCGTGGACTGGCGCCGAAGTACGGCGTCACCCTTTTGAACGGCCGCGAGTTCGTCTCCACCGGCGACAACCGCGCTGTTGAATTCGACCAGTTTCCGGCCGAGCTGATCGCCCAAGCGACCGTGTACAAGACCCCCGATGCGGCCCTGGGCGTGCAGGGCCTGTCGGGCACCATCAATCTCGAAACCTTAAAGCCCCTGTCGGTCTCCGGCCAACGCATGACCTTCAATGCGCGCGCTGAGAAGAACAGCAACGGCGCGTTGGTACCAGGCTCCAAAGCGACCGGCGCCCGCATCAGTTACTCGTATGTCGACCAATTCGCCGACAACACCATCGGTGTGGCCTTCGGCTTTGCGCACCTCGACAGCCCCGGTCAGGAGAAGTACACCAAATCTTGGTGGTGGGGTAACTCCGCCATCTGGTGGGGCGGCTTCCGCGGCCTCGAAAATGCCAATCCGGAAAAAGCGCCGAGCACACTGCAGGGCTTTGAAGCCGGTGTAGCTTCCACCAAGCACGTGCGCGACGGCGCGATCGGGGTGATTGAATTCAAACCCCATGAAGGCCTACACAGCGAAGTCGACCTGTACTTCTCGCGCTTCAAGCAAGAGGCGAGCGGCCGTGAATTCCAAGCCAGCTTGATGCCCGACTGGTCGGGTAACGGCACGCCCGATGCCCCGGTCAATGGCGGTCCGATCTACTCGAACGTGGGCCTGACCAACCACAACGGCATGGACTACGCCACCAGCGGTGCGATCTCGAACGTCGACCCGATTATGGTCTCGCGTTGGAACGAACGCGAAGACCGGATCATGGCGATCGGCTGGAACACGCAGCTGCGTACCGGCGACTGGACCAACACCTTGGATCTGAGCTTCTCGCACGCCAAGCGCAATGAAACCGTCGCCGAAATGTATGCCTCGGCGCCCACCATGACCGGCTTTAGCGACTACAACTCGCCGCTCGGTTCGGGCTACCTCAGCTACACCCCGACGACGGATTGGTCCGATCCGGCAAACCTGCGTTTACGCGGCATCTCCGGTTGGGGCAACTTGAACGGCAACGCACAAGCCGGCTCGCTGTCACCGATCGAGGTCACCGACGCGACCCGGGCGCTACGCCTGTCCACCGAGCGCGATCTGGATGCGGGCATCTTTAACAAGATCGAAGTCGGCGTGAATCTCACCCACCGAGAAAAAGACTACTACGAGACACAGGAAATCTTTGCGCTGGCTAACGGCACCCCGTGCGTGAACGCCGGTGACACCTGCGCGGCGATTCCCTCCTCGATGCTGCAATCACCGGTCGACCTCGGCTTCGCGGGCATCCCTTCGATGCTCAGCTTCAGCGTGCAGGACGCGATCAATTCCGGCGCTTATCTCGCGGGTGCCTCGAACGTCAGTTCCGCTCCGGGTCGCATCTGGACGGTCAACGAGACCATCACGACCGCCTTCACAAAACTCGGCTTGAAGTTCCAGGCGGGCATCCCTTGGCACGGCAACTTCGGCGTGCAGTTGGTGCACTCGCAGCAGAAATCCACCGGTGTCGCTTGGGATCATGGCATCGTGCCGATGGCCATGGGCACCAGCTATAACGATGTGCTGCCCAGCCTGAACCTCATCGGTGATTTCACCAACACCTTCCAAATGCACTTTGGCTTGGCAAAAGTGTTGGCGCGCCCGAACATGGACGATATGCGCGCTGGTTATTCGGCCGGCATCTCCGGTGCAGACGCGCAGCCCCCCGGCCGTTGGTCGGGTAGCGGCGGCAATCCGTACCTGAACCCGTGGCGCGCCGATCAGATCGACTTATCGTTCACAAAGTTCTTCGGTCGCCGCAGCTACCTCTCAGTCGCTGGCTTCCGCAAGAACCTGAAGACCTCGATCTACGTAGCGGACGAGAACTTTGACTTCAGCGGCTTCCCCAACTCGACCGGTGCGGTGGTCAATCCGGCCTACGGCAACATCGGCATTCTGTCGGCGCCGGTGAATGGCAAGGGCGGCTTCGTGAAGGGCCTGGAACTGTCTGGCACCTTCGACTTCGGTCTGTGGGCCCGGTCGCTCGATGGCATCGGGTTGCAGGCGAGCTTCTCGTCGACGTCCTCGAACGTGCCGGGCGTAGCACTCAATGGCAGTGGCCAGGCTGACTTCCATCGCCCACTCGAGGGCATGTCCGGTAAGGTCTCGAGCATCGTGGCGTACTACGAGAACCATGGCTGGGAGTTCCGCGTGGCCCAGCGCTATCGCTCGGACTTCATCGCCAGCGTGCGTGGCGTCTGGATCGCGACCTCGGAAGCTGCGATTCTGTCGGAGCGCATCACCGACTTGCAGTTGGGCTACAACTTCGAGACGGGTCGCATGGCGGGCCTATCGTTGCTACTCCAGGTCAATAACCTGAGCGACGAGCCGTATCGCACGACCTCCAACGACGATTCGTTCACGCAGTTGCACACGTCGTTCCAGTCCGTGCCGGAGCGTTATCAGCGCTACGGCCGCGAGTACCTGGTGGGCTTCAACTACAAGATCAAGTAAGCCGCAGTAGTGGCACTTGCAAGGCCCCACCGGCAACGGCGGGGCCTTTTTTATGGTCAAGGAATAACGCGTTCGACCAGCCATTCGAGCCAATGGCGCACCGGCACCGGCGCATCGGCGCGCAAGTGCAGGATGCAACCCACGTTCGCAGAGAGCACCACCGCGGGCGCACTCGCGGTGAGGTGGGCGATTTTCTCGCGCCGTAAACGCTGCGAGAACGCCGGTTGCAACACCGAATAGGTACCGGCCGAGCCACAACACAGGTGCGCATCCGCCACCGGCTGCAACTCCGCCCCAAAGGCGCGCAACAACTCTTGCACCGCTGCGACGGCTTTTAAGCCATGTTGCAAGGTGCACGGCGGATGAAAGGCCACGCGCAGCGGTGCGACCGAGGCGCGCAGCGCCAGCAACGCGGCACGCTCGCCGAGCAAATACTCGCCCGGATCCCGCGCCAAGGCACTGATGCGTGCGGCCCGCACGGCGTACTGCGGATCCGCCACCAAGCGCGACCCGTACTCACGCACCTCTAAAGTGCACGCACTCGCGGTCCACAAAATCGCCTCGGCACCGGCTTCGACCAGGGGCCACCACGCATCGATGTTGCGCCGCGCCGCGCGCAGACTGCCGTCGGGATCCTCGGTGTGATGCGCCACGGCGCCACAGCAGCCCGCGTCGACCACGCGCGCCTCGATCGCCAGGCGATCGAGCAGACGCATGAGCGCCACATCGACGCCACCGAGCAGCGTCGGCTGCACACAGCCGCGCGGCACAATCACCTGCCGTAACCGGGGCTGGACCACGCACAACGGCACCGACTCCCGTGGCTGCACGAGCGACCGCAACCGCTTGGGCAACACCGGACGCACCCATTGCGCCACGCGATACAGCGGCGCGAACGCAGCACTGACCAAAAACCCCCGCAACGCGGCGCGCACGACCCGCTGCGGCCAGGGTCGGGGTGCCACCGCCGCCACCGCCGCACGCCCCAGATCCAACAGTTCCGAATAGCCCACACCCGAAGGGCAGGTGGTTTCACAACCGCGACAGCCCAGACAGCGATCGAGGTGCTGGCGCGTCACGGCGCTCGCTGGTGCGCCTTCGAACACTTGCTTCATCAGATAGATGCGACCCCGCGGCCCATCCAATTCGTTACCCGTCAACCGATAGGTCGGACAGGTGGCATTGCAAAAACCACAGTGCACGCACGCGCGCAGCAAGGTTTCCGCCCGCAGTCCCGCTTCGGTCTGGCGATAGGACTCAGTCAGTTGCGTCTGCATGCCACCGCCCAGGGTTCAGAATCTGCTGTGGATCAAAGGCCGCGCGCACGCGCGCCTCCAGTTGCGCCACCACCGGTGATGACGCCGGGAACGGCGCAACCGTGGGATCCCCGCCACGAAAGCGCGTCGCATGCCCCCCCAACGCGCGTACACGCGCGCGAATCACGCGCGCCGGCGCATCCGTCACCAGCCAGCGCCGCTGTCCGTTCCATTCGACCAGTTCGGTGCCCGGCAACGCGAGCGGCGGCACTGAAGCCGGCAGTCCGAGGCGCCACAGCGCCGCAGCGGTCGTTCGCGCAAACGCAAGTTCGCGCACTGCCATCCAATGGTCCACGGCCGCCGTCACTGGCACGCGATCGCCCGGCAACACCTGCAGCGCTTCGGCCACCGCCGCCTCGCCACCAGAGAGACGCACCTGCAGCAGACCCTCGGCATAGGCGGTCGCGGAGACCGGCAAGGGCTGGCGCATCCAGTCCTGCATGCACGTCAACGCCGTCGCCTGCGAACATCGATACACCAAGGTCGCCTCACACACCGGGCGCGGCACCACCTTGAGGGAGATCTCCAGCAGTAGCCCCAAAGTACCGAGCGAACCGGCCAGCACGCGCGACACATCGTAGCCGGCCACGTTCTTCACCACGCGGCCGCCAAAGGCAAGGACCTCGCCGCGTCCATCGATCAGACGCACGCCGAGCACACTGTCGCGCACCGCACCGGTGCCCACGCTCTGCGCCAAGCGCCGCGGGCCGGCAAGGCCCGCGGCGACCATGCCCCCCACCGTGGCGGCATCCCCAAAATGCGGCGGCTCAAAGGCGAGCATCTGCCCGTGCGCGGCCAACAGTGCTTCGAGGTCCGCCAAGCGCGTGCCAGCACGCACCGTGACCACCAGTTCGGACGGTTCGTACTCCACCACCCCGTGATAGCCACGCGGATCGAGTCGTTCGCCGACCACCGCACCGCCATAAAAGGCCTTGGTGCCGCCGGCACTGATCCACAGCGCGCGGCCTGCGGCCCCCGCGCTGCGGATCTGCGCCGACCAAGTCGCAACGAGTGCGTCCATCACCACCGCGGCAGGTCCGCAAAGCGCGCCTGACCGCCGTGCACGTGTTCGCGTCCGTGCTCGGCACAGCGACGCAGTGTGGGGATGGCTTTGCCCGGATTGAGCAGACCCGCAGGATCAAAGGCCGCCCGCAGCCGCAAGAACGCCACCCGCGTCGGGTCATCAAACTGTGCACACAACTGATCGATCTTTTCGACACCAACCCCATGCTCACCAGTGACGGTGCCACCAAACGCAATACAGGTGCGTAGGATCTCCGCGCCAAAGGCTTCGGCACGCGCTAACTGATCGGCGTCATTCGCATCAAACAAAATCAGCGGATGCAGATTGCCATCGCCGGCGTGAAAGACATTCGGGCAGCGCAGACCATAGCGTTGCTCCATCGCGGCGATCGCGGTGAGCACCGCGCCCAAATGCCGACGCGGTATTGTCCCGTCCATGCAGTAGTAATCCGGCGACACACGCCCGGCCGCCGGAAACGCATTTTTACGACCGGCCCAAAAACGCAGCCGCTCCGCTTCGTCGCGTGACGCGGCGATGCGCGTCGCCCCCGAGGCTTGCAGTCGCTGCTGCATAGCCGCCACGCGTTCCGCCACTTCGGTCGCCGTACCATCGGCTTCACACAACAAGATCGCCGCGGCCTCGAGGTCATAGCCCGCCTGTACGAAGGGCTCGACCATCCGCGTCGCGGCCTGATCCATCATCTCGAGGCCCGACGGTACGAAACCTGCCGCGATCAAGTCGGCGACCGCCACGCCGGCGGCCTCCACCGTCGCAAAGCTGGCCAGCAAACAGCAGCGCGCCGCCGGCCGCGGCAAGAGGCGCACCAATACTTCGGTCACAATCAGCAAGGTGCCTTCACTACCGACCGCCAGCGCGAGCAGATCCAGGCCCGGCGCATCCGGGGCCGCACCGCCGAACGCAAAGGCCTCCCCTTCGACCGTGTAGCCGGCAATACCGAGCACGTTGTGCACGGTGAGTCCATAGCGCAAGCACTGCACCCCACCGGCGTTCTCGGCGACATTACCCCCAATGGTGCAGGCGATCTGACTGGACGGATCCGGCGCATAAAAAAGGCCATGCGGCGCCGCGGCCTCACTGATGGCGAGATTGCGCACGCCGCTTTGCACACGCGCTGTACACGCCACCGGATCCAGTGCGAGGATCTGATCGAGTCGCGCCAAGGACAGCAGTACCGCCTCGCGATGCGGCAACGCCCCACCCGACAGACCCGTCCCCGCGCCGCGTGCAACCACCGGCACCTGCAGCGCATGGCAGGCACGCAACACCGCGCTGACCTCGGCCGCCGTGCCTGGCAACACCACCGCCAGCGGCCGTTGCCGCTCGACGCTCAAGCCATCGCACTCGAACGGTGCCACGGCTTCCTCTGCATCCAACACCGCAAGCCCCGGCACCGCCGCACGCAAGTGCGCGACCACCAGCCGCCGGCGCTCGGGATCTACCGCACCGCGACCTGCATAGCCCCGATTCACCGCAAATCCCACGCCAGGTAACGCACCACCTTGCCGGACACCAGCGTGCCCTGGCCCAGTTCGCGAAAACCGAGCGCCGCATGCAACGCATCCGACGCGGGGTTCGGCGGCTCGCGATTCACTTCGCAGGTCAGTTGCGTGTGCCCGGCCGTGCGCGCAGCCGCGGCCAAGTCCGCATACAGTTGCCGCGCCAAACCCCGGCCGCGGCTGGACGCCGCCACCACCACCCGATCGATGTAGACAAAGCGGTCGAGGCGCTGGCGAAACCACTGATAGTTGACGCTGGCATAGGCTGCGGCTTGGTCTAAGGCAATCAAAAAAGCCGCGCGACCCTGGTCTACGCCGCGCGCCCAGAAAGCCGCCGCCAGCAACGACTCCAAGGCCGCCGGCTCCAAGTGCGAGGTGGCGATCTCTTCGGTCCCATTCAAGTGCAGTACCGCCGCCGGGTCCAGGTCCCACCGCACGGCTGCGGGCACCTGCATCTTTAAAGCCTCGTTCATGACCCCATGTTAGCTCGGAACCGGCTCAGGAATCCCTCCATGACGACTCTAGACCCCCTGCACATTGCCTGCCCCGACTGCCTGCGCGCGATCCGCGTTCCCGCCGCGCGGCTCGCCCAAGCGCCGCGCTGCCCGGCCTGCCATACGGCGCTGCTGCGCAGCAGCCCCATCGAATTGACCGATGCCGGGTTCACGACTTTTCTGAGCCGTAATGATTTGCCGGTGCTGGTGGACTTTTGGGCACCGTGGTGTGGGCCGTGTCGCCAATACGGACCGATCGTGGCCGAGGCGGCCGCCCGTTGGCAGGGCCACGTTGTGGTCGCCAAGGTCAACAGCGATACAGCGACCCAGACCAGCAGCCGGCTCGGCATACGCTCGATCCCGACCACCGTGCTGTTTCGCGGCGGCGTGGAAGTGGCCCGCCAAGCCGGCGCGCTCGCGCCCCAGGACCTGACGCGTTTCGTCGCGACCCATCTGCACGGCGCGCTGCCTTAAGCGGCCGACCCGTCTTGGGTGGCGTCGCCGCCCACCCCCCAGGTATCCGACAGCAAGTAACCGGCAGGGAAGGGATCGGTGGGGTCGAGCAGATACTCGTGCGTGCCGGTGATCCATCCGCGACCACGTATCGACGGCACGATGGCCGCGCGGCCACCGACGGTGGTGGTTCCCAGAATGCGGCCCTCGAAGCGCGACCCAATTAAGGAGGCGTGGATCATGCCCTCGCCGACCTGCAATTGCCCGCGCGCATGCAGCACCGCCATGCGCGCGCACGTCCCCGTCCCCGTCGGACTGCGATCGGAGCGACCCGGTGCCACAATGCAGGTATTGCGGGTCACGGCACCGACTCCCCGAAACGGTTCGTTCAGCTGCACGATCGACACGCCCTGAATCCCCGCATTGTCCGGATGCACCACCACCAATTGCTCGCGCGCCGCGCGACGGACCTGTTCGCCGAGCACCGCCAGTTCGCGCGCTTCGTGCGGCTCCAGCGTATAGCCCAAGCGCGTGGCATCGACCAGCGCATAGAACATCCCGCCATACGCCACATCCACCGCGAGCGTGCCGACGCCGGCCACTTCCAGCGGCGCGGCCAATCGATCAACGAAGGCGGGCACGTTGACCAACTCCACCGTCACACACTTGCCCTCGTGACATTCCGCGCGGATCTCGACCACCCCGCCGGGCACTTCGATAAAAAAATGGGTCACCGGTTCGACCATCGGCACCCGCCCGGTCTCGAGCAACACCGTGGCAATACAGATGAGGTTGGAGCCGGAACTGGGGACGTACTCGGTCGGCTCCATAATGATCGCGCCGGCCACGCAGCGCGGATCGGAGGGCGGCACGAGCAAGTTCACATGGCGCGCAACACTGCCGCGCGGCTCCAGAATCAGGAAACGGCGCCAATCATCATACTGCGCGCGGAACGCGACCATCCGTGCATAGACCGAATCACCCGCAGGCACCGGGAAGCCCGCCACGATCACATCGCCGATTTCGCCTTCGGCGTGACAGCCCACCACCGAGACCCGCCGTGCTGCGTGCATGTCCATCCGTTCCTTAACGCAGGTCGCGCCAACTGCCACCATTAACGACGTGCAGATAGCCGGCGCGGCGCAGCAACACAATGGCCGCTTCACTACGCGCACCCGAGGCGCAGCACAGGATCAAGGTCCGCGCACGGTCCACTTTCTCCAGTCCCGCCGGCAACGTCGCCAACGGCGCATTGAGGCTACCCTCGACGTGCCCTTGCGCGAACTCATCCGCACTGCGCACATCCACGATCGTGGCCCCTTGCGCGCGCAGCGCAGGCACGCGACGTCGCTGCCGCCACGTCCCCAGCGCGCGCCAGAACAATAGGGCCGCCACCAATCCGAAACTCCAGAGCAGCACGACGCCCATCAGATCCCTGCCGCCGGGCGGCGCCCGATCCATTGCACCACCGCACTACGGCCGCGATGGCCTTGGCCTTCGTGCACGTCCCGCTCGAGTTCCACCGACTGCAACACCTCTAAGCCCGCCAGTTCCGCATTCAACTGCGCCGCACTCGGCAGCAGGTCCGCATCCGAGGGCCCACCGGTTCCGCGCCCAATCTGGGCCGGCGTGTAGGCCTCCAAAATAAAGACCCCACCCGGTCGCAGCGCATGCACCACCTCGGCGTGTAAACGACGGCGCAGGGGCGAGTCCAGATGACACCAGATCGAGACAATCGCATCCCACCGGTTGGCAGCCAGCGTGTACTGCGCTAAATGCACGCAGCGGGTCGTGATCGCCACCCCGCGCGCGGCGGCCCAGCGCACCGCTTTGTCGAGTCCGACCGCGCTCTCATCGAGCGCCTGCACGCGCAAGCCCTGCTGGGCCAGAAATACCGCATTGCGGCCCTCGCCTTCGCCCAAGGACAGCACCGCGCCACCGGCCGGGATCCGGCTCGCTTGGGCGGCCAAAAAAGTATTGGGCTCGGTACCGTAAAAAAAGGTATCGCCCTGATAGCGCTGATCGAACTTGGTCATCCGCGAAGGCTCATGGGTGCGGTCATCGACGTCTATGGTAGCTCTACCCGCTGGCGTCGTGCAGCCGATCCGTGGCGCCAATGCGCGACGTTGCGCTTAAACGCGCGGCGGCACCGCGCGACCACGCTGTACGGCGGGTCGCAGCGCGATGCGTTCGAGCCATCGACCCAACTGGGGCAAGCCGTCCATGCTGACGCCGGTAAAGGCATGGCGGTGCACCCAACTCCAATGGGCGATGTCGGCAATCGAATACTCCCTACCGGCCAAATACTCCGCCTCACTCAAACGCTGCTCGAGCACCTCGAACAAGCGCCGCGCCTCGTTGCGGTACCGCTCGATGGCATAGGGGATGGGCTCCGGTGCGTAGTGCGCAAAATGATTGGCCTCGCCCATCATCGGGCCCACCCCGGCCATCTGCAACATGAGCCACTGGATCGCGCGCGAGCGATCGTGCGGGTCTTTCGGCAGCAAGCGCCCGGCGCGTTCGGCCAAATAGAGCAAGATGGCGCCAGACTCAAACACCGCAAAGTCGCCGTTGCCCCGATCCACGATCGCCGGGATGCGCCCATTGGGATTGATCTTCAAGAACCAGGGCTGCTTCTGCTCGTTGGTGCGCAGATCGACCGGATGCACCACATAGGGCAGGCCGAGTTCCTCCAAGGCGATCGACACCTTCCACCCATTCGGCGCCGACGCGGTAAACAGATCAATCACAGCAACCTCCCGGCTACAGCTCTGCCCCCATGGCCCCACGTTACCCCAGCCATTGCATCGATGCGAGTCCGCTGCGCTTTAGCGCAGCGTTGCCAACTCCGCGATGTGTTCCGGGCCGATTCCGCAGCAGCCGCCAATAATCGTGGCGCCGCGCGCGATCCAGGTTTGCGCAAACTGTCGATAACCGGCCGGATCGAGGTCGGCCCGGATCTCAAACAGCGCCGCATTCGCCGCATGGTCTTCGCGCACCGGCGGGAAGGCATTGGCATAGACGCCCAGTTGCACCGCCTGCCCCGCCTGCGTCACCACCGCCTGTGCCACCGCTACCGCCTCGGCCATCACCTCCGGCTGGCTGCAGTTGAACAGCACCACCGCCGCGCCGAGTTCTAAGGCGACACGGGTCGCCTCCGCCACCGTTTCACCCGAACGCAGCCGCGGCACCGGTGCGTGTAGTTCCTCGTCGGCGAGCGTGAACGACAACCACAAGGGTTTGCCATCGGCGCCGATCACCGCGCGCAGCAAGCGCGCTTCCTCGATCGCAGAAAGCGTCTCGCCCTGCCAATGATCCACGTACGGGCGCAAGGCCGTCACGAGCAGCGCCACCAAGGGCCGCGCCGCCTCCACATCGAACAGGTCCGCGCGATACGAACCACAGACCGGTGGCAAGGAGCCCGCCACGGCCACCGGCCGCGGGGCCGCGTCCGCTACCGCGCGCGCCAGTTGCCCGGACAGTGCCGCCAAACGTGCCCCGTCCGCGGCGTGCCGCTGCGCACCGAGATGAAACGGGACGAGTGCGTAACTGTTGGTGGTGATCACATCCGCCCCCGCTTCGACATAGCGCTGGTGCACCTGGGTGACGAACGCGGGGGCCTCGATCAGCGCCAACGCCGACCACTCCGGCTGCTGGAACGGCGCGCCGATGCGCTTGAGTTCCCGTCCCGTACCGCCATCCAGAATCGTGATTCCCGCCATAGCACCCCCTCCATTCGATTGATGCGCACGACAATAGCAGCCCCATCAGCTATGATCAGCCTGCGCATCCCCGGGAGCGAGCCGATCATGACCCCAGAAGAATTTCGCAGCGCAGGCCATGCGCTGGTGGACTGGATTGCCGACTACCGCACGCGCTTAGCCCGGGCCGAGTACCCGGTGCAGGCCACCGTCAAACCGGGCGCCGTCATCGCGCAACTGCCGACGGCCGCGCCCACCCACGGCGAGCCCTTTGCGGCCATGCTGGCGGATCTGGACACGATCGTGATCCCGGGTACCACCCACTGGCAACATCCGCGCTTCTTCGGCTACTTCCCGGCCGGCGGTTCCTTGACCTCGGTGCTTGGGGATATGGTCTCCGCTGCATTCGCCTCGATCGGCCTGAACTGGCAGGCGGGACCGGCGCTCACCGAAGTCGAGCAGGTCATGACCGACTGGCTGCGCGACCTGATGGGCCTGCCCGCCACTTTCAGCGGCGTCCTGCAAGACACCGCCTCGGCAGCGAGTTTTGTGGCGCTGGTGTCGGCGCGCGAACGCGCCACCGCCTACGGCGCGGCGCGCGCCGGCATGCAGTCCGGCGATCCGCCGCTGGTGGTGTACACCTCCGAACAAGCGCACAGCTCGGTGGAAAAAGCCGCGCTGCTCGCTGGTTTTGGCCGCGAGCACATCCGCGCGGTGCCGGTGGATGCAGCCTTTCGCCTGGACGTCGCCGCACTGACCGCCGCGATCGCAGCCGATCGCGCCGCGGGGTTCACGCCCGCGGCCGTGCTGGCCACCAGCGGCACCACCGCCGTCACGGCGTTTGATCCGATCGCCGAGATCGCCGCGGTCACGCAGCGCGAAGGGTTGTGGCTGCATGTCGATGCGGCCATGGGCGGCTCGGCGATGGTGCTGCCCGAATACCGACACCTGTGGGCCGGCATCGAGGCGGCCGACTCGATCGTGGTCAATCCCCACAAATGGTTGGGGGTCGGCTTCGACTGCAGCCTGTACCTGGTCCGCGATCCCGAACATCTGGTGCGCGTCATGTCCACGAGCCCCAGTTACCTGCAGACCGCCGTGGATCGGCACGTGCGCAACTACCGGGACTGGGGCATTCCGCTCGGGCGGCGCTTTCGAGCGCTGAAGATCTGGTTCGCACTGCGCGATCAGGGCACGGCGGCGTTGCAGACCCGCTTGCGTGCGCATATCGCATGGGCGCGCGAGCTGGCCGCGTGGGCCAGCGCCGATCCCGAGTGGCACGTCATGGCGCCGGTGACTTTACAAACCGTGTGCCTACAGCACGCCCCGGCCGGGCTGGCAGGGGAAGCCTTGGACGTGCACACGCGCCGTTGGGCGCAGCAGGTCAACGACTCCGGTGCTGCCTACGTGACCCCGGCCCTCATCAAAGGGCGCTGGGTGGTGCGCATTTCGATCGGAGCCGACCACACCCGCGCCGAACACATCCGCGAACTGTGGTCGATCCTGCGGGCGGCGGCGTGTGCGCCGCCCGCCGTCTGATCAACGCCGCGCGAGCAGGTCGCGAATCTCGGTCAGCAGCACCTGCTCACTCGAGGGCGCTGGCGCTGCAGCAGGTGCCGCCGCTGCCGGTGGGGTCTGCAACTTGTTGATCGCTTTGACGACCATGAAGATCACAAAGGCCACGATGACGAAATCCACCACGCTCTGACAGAAGGCCCCGTAGCGCAGCAGCACCGGTTCGCCCTTGGCGTTCGCCCCAATGGTCAACGCCAGTTTGGAAAAATCGGCACCCGCCGTGAGCAAGCCGACCACCGGCATGAGGATCGCCTCGACCAAGGAGGAGACGATCCGCCCAAAGGCCCCGCCGATCACCACACCCACCGCCAGATCGACCACATTGCCCCGCATGGCAAAGGCCTTGAACTCGGATCCCATACTCATATCACGACCCCTTCTGTTGATTTTTTCTGGCCCGTGCAAGACCACACGCAAGAGTGGACACCATGCCGGGCAGCGCCAATGCTAATACATACAGGGGCATCCACGCACCCCCGCACCGTCTACTGGAGCCGAAGCCGATGAACACCCCCGCCCCCCGACCGCCCCTGCCCCCGTTCACCCGCGAGACCGCCCTGCTCAAAGTGCGCGCCGCCGAGGACGGCTGGAACCGACGCGATCCGGTCAAGGTGGCGTTGGCCTATAGCGAGGACAGTCGCTGGCGCAACCGCGCGGAATTTTTTGCAGGCCGCGTCGCCATCGAGGCGTTCTTGGCCCGTAAGTGGGCCCACGAAATCGACTACCGCTTGATCAAGGAGTTGTGGGCCTACACCGACGACCGCATTGCGGTGCGTTTCGCTTATGAGTGGCGCGATGCAGACGGACAGTGGTTCCGTTCCTACGGCAACGAGAACTGGGCCTTCGATAGCGCCGGCTATATGCGCGAGCGCCATGCCTCAATCAATGACCTGGCGATCACCGCAGAGCAACGGCTGTTGCATTGGGACGCGCCGGGGATTCGGCCGGCAGAGCATCCGGGCCTGTCGGAACTTGGGCTTTAAAAAATGCCGCGTGCGCTACACCTCTTGTTGGCACTGTTGATTGCCCACACCGTAGTGGCGGACGTCATTGTCATTCACGCCGGTCGCCTGATCGATACGGACGCGGCCCGCGTGCTCCCAGACCAAACGATCCTCATCCGCGATGGCCTCGTTGTGGCAGTGGGCACCGCGTTGGCAGAGCCCCCCGGGGCCCGCGTGATCGATCTCAACGACTACACGGTGCTACCGGGACTGATCGACTCCCATTCCCATCTCGTGGGGGATGCACGCTCGCCAGACCCCCTACTCGAATTGCAGCACACCGCGGCCCAGACCACGCTGCTGTCGCTGCCCAATGCACGGGCATCGTTGATGGCGGGATTTACCACCGTGCGTGATTTGGGCAGTTACCGGGCGTTGATCGATATCGCGCTGCGCGATGCCATCCACCGCGGCGACGTGGTCGGTCCCCGCATGTATGTCGTTGGCGCTTACGTCACGATTGCCGGTGGCGCCGGCGCGATGACGGGCATGTCACCGGACATCACCCTGCCGTGGGACCTGCACTACGGCAACGCCAATTCCCCGTACGAAGTGCGCGAGCGGGTTCGGACACTGGCCGGTCAAGGCGTCGACGCAATTAAGATCCTGACCACGGGCGCTGTATTGACCCATGGCAGTAACTTGAGTGCACGGGAGTTCACCCGCGAGGAGGTCGACGCGGCCGTGGATGAAGCGCGCAACTTTGGCTTGAAGGTCGCCGCCCACGCCCACAGTCCGGAAGGCATTAAAAATGCCGTGCGCGCCGGAGTCGCCTCCATTGAGCACGGGACGCTGATGGACGAGGAGGGCCGTGCGCTGATGAAGGCCCACGGCACCTATCTGGTCCCGACCCTGCAAATTGGGAAATGTATAGGCACCGGATTCCCTGCCGATTTCGTGGAACATGCCAAGAAAATACAAGTCTTACAGACGCAGAACTTTCGCAAAGCGGTCGAGGCCGGTGTGCGCATTGCGTTTGGCACGGACAGCGGCGTCTGTCCCTATAGCGAGAGCGGCAAAGAATTCGGTTACATGGTCGAGAACGGCATGACGCCGATGCAAGCGATTCAATCGGCCACCGTTGGCGCCGCAGATCTCCTCGGACAGCGCGACCTGCTCGGATCCATTCAACCCGGAAAACTCGCTGACCTGATCGCGGTCCGTGGCGACCCGCTACACAATGTGCGGGAGCTCGAGCACGTGCGTTTCGTCATGAAAGAAGGCGTTGTGTACAAGGCGGATTAAAAACCTGACCAACCCTGTCTGCGCAACCGCGGGGCAGCAAACCAAACCGCTCCTTTTAAACGGAAAAACCGCCATCCATTACGGCGAGCGTCGTTACGTCGGTCGGTGCCGAGCCGCACAACTTCCCGCGTCATAACTCACGGCCCGGATCCAGAACGCTTTTTTAGGTCAGCCCTAACCGCTCTACGGCACTATTGCGACCAACGTGCGGCCGACGCCATCTTCGGCACAGTGCAGTTCGTCGTTTGACTGCCCGTTAATCCAACTGTGTACAACCGTCTTGCCAAATCGTGCAAGACGCAACGCTGTATCCGCCGTAATGCCACACCGCTCACGGACGACTGCGTTACTGCGTGTCGGTGTGACCTTGAGCGCTTGCGCACGCCCCGTACGCGAGAGCGGCGCATAGCGGCGTACGCAAACGGGACGCGGGGTTATTCCCCTAAGGGCAAGGGCGCCGCAGCGCCTGTGCGGTGGTGGGCCGTGTCGGTCTGCGAAGGGCGTTCAACTCTGTGCAAGTTCTTGCACGGCCCGCCAAGCCTGATCGATCGCCTCGTGCGTATACGCGCCCCAGCCGGCATCCGAATTGGCGATGGTGACGCGGCCACAGCGCTGGCGACCGATCTCATACGGCGGCGGCCCTTCTACTTCGGCATCAAAGAGCGAATTAGCGGCATAGGAATAACCATGCGGCCAGCGATTAACGGTGATCGCTGCGATATCGCGGACTGCTACAAATCCGCCCGGGCCGAGCATGCGATCGAGTTGATCGACAATCTGGCGTTCGTACTCTGCGAACGGCGTCTCTAGCAGGCGCTGCCGCCCGAGCCGGAACTGCTCCACATTCGACAATCCTTGGTTCGGCATCAGGGGAATGTGCGCAAGATGCAGCAAGATCGGCTCATCCGGGTGACGCGGATGACGATAACCACCGAGCGTCACCGGAAAATCGAGTTCAACCTCGGCAAAGAACGCCGACGGACAGTAAATGCCATGGACTCCGAGTTTGACAAAGGACTGCCAGTTACGCAGCGCTACGTTGACGTACACGAGCGGCATCTTCACGCCTTGGGATAACGCGTGCTGCTGTGGGGCAGGCAACTCCGGCATCAGATGCGGGATCACCATGTTGTAGCAGGCCAGCACGCAGTGCTGGGCCTCGATCCGGTGCACGACGCCTCCCTGCACGTATCCGATGTCCACTGGCCCACCGGGCGTCGGCGCATTCGCCACGTGCACCACCGTGCTGTGCAAACGCAGCCGCGTAGCGGCGCCCGCGACATCCAGTCGCGCGTAATCGAACTGCGCCAGCACCACATCCTCCATGCTGTGGCCTGGGGCAACGCCGGGAATCAGCTGGCGCACCAACAAGCGGGCGATCGAGGCATTCCCGTCGGGGAAGTGATATATGTACGGCTCATCCAGACCCGCTTCGCGCTGATCGTCCAGTCCCAGTCCGGAAAATCCAGGGGACCAACTGATCAGCGCATCCAGTGCCGGCGTGATGTCCGTGCCCATGGCCTGAAAGGACTTGGTCTGGCCATCCATAAACCGCGTCGCTTCCTCGCTCAGCCCCACATCGTGGCGTAGATAAGTGCGATAGCTGACCGTCTGCAGGTAGGCGAGTTTTTGCGCGCGCGACTGCCCGGCCAGATAATCGCGCGGCTGCTGCAAGAGGACGATTAATTCCTGACGCGCCGATGCGGACAGCGGAAAGTCGCCGACGATCGCCTCCGTCGTGCGGCTCTTGGAATCGTGCTCCCAGCCCAAACCCGTCGACAGCGGATTACCAGCCACCAACCGGTCTACCCCGAAAGTTTCGCGATCGAAAAACACGCCCTCGGTCAAACCCAATGACCCATACAGTGCACTATCAAAGGCCTTCTCAAAGCGCCGCAAGTCCACTCCTAGCGCCTGCAGCAAGCGATGCACGGTCGGGCTGAACAGCGCTTGGGGCGATTGCAGTGACTGCGTCCCCCCATAGCCCAGCAACAAGCGTCGACCGACCGTGAACTCATTGCGTTTGGCGTGCCCACCAAAATCATCGTGGTTGTCGAGAATCAGGATCCGCGCCTTGGGCCCGTGCGCTTCGCGGTAGAACCAAGCCGCCGCCAGTCCGCTGATGCCACCCCCCACCACCACCAAATCGTATTGCTCGGCAACCGCAACACCCGACAGATCAAAGACCTTGCCCTCGCGACCGATCTGATGCGCCACTTCGAAGGAGCCCACATGACTACCGCGCAACCCCGTCAGCGCCGGCGGGTACGTGCGGCGCGGTGCGGCCTGCAATTGCGCTAGTGGCGTCAGTCCGCCGGCAATCATTAGCGCCGTGCCGTTCAGAAAGTCGCGCCGGGTGATGTCGCTCGTCATGGGTACCTCACCGCTTACGTCGATCGCGCTAGGGCAGCGCCTGCCGTGGCGCTGGATAGCCGAAATTAGAACACGCGCCTGTCGCAAACAACACCGGCGCCACGGCCACCTTGCAGCACCGCAATGAGGGACGCGTAATGAACCCCCATCCGCAGGCGACAGCGCGAGTGGTGCGATGGAGGAACGCATTAGGATAACCATCCGCCTCAAAACGACCAGCAAGATCCTACCCACCGGACCGTGATCACAGCTGCTGTTGACCATCACCGGCGCCATTGACATACTCGCAGGCAATCAGCTGATACACAGCGCTTGCGACCGGGGCGATAACAATGATTCGGACCGAAAAGAGAATTATCACCTGCGCCGTGACCGGCGCGTTCCATATGCCCTGCATGACCCCGCACCTGCCGATCACCCCCGATCAGATCGTCAGTGAAGCGGTTGGTGCGGCGAAAGCCGGCGCGGCGATCATTCACCTGCATGCACGCGATCCGAAGACCGGCATGCCCACCACCGATGTCGAGGTGTACCGGCAGTATCTGTCGCGCATCAAAGATCAATGCGACGCCATCATCAACATCACGACCGGCCAGCCTTCGCTCGCGCCCACGCCTGAAGAAGTGTTCCAGGCGCGCCTGGCGGCGCCCAAGGAATTCGCGCCAGAGATCTGCTCCTTCAACATGGGGCCAACGAACGTCGGCATCTGGGCCCTTTACGACCGTTACCGCGACCGCATCCAGCACGACTGGGAGCGTTTTTTCTTTGAAAATACCAAGGGCATCACGCAGATCAACAATTTCGACTGGATGGAGCGATTCGCCCGCATCCTGGGTGAGGAGCGCGGCGTGCGCTTCGAATTTGAATGCTTCGATATCGGGCATCTGCATACGCTCAAGTTCATCCTCGACCGGGGCTGGGTCAAACCACCACTGTTTATCCAGTCGGTTTATGGCTTCCTCGGCGGCCTCGGCGCGAACCCGAAGCACGTCCTGCAGATGCAGCAGACGGCGGACGACCTGTTTGGCGACCAGTACTGCTGGTCGAACCTGGCAGCAGGCAAGGCCCAGATGCCGCTCGTGACCCTGGGCGCGATCCTGGGCGGCCATGTGCGCGTTGGTATAGAAGACTCCATGTGGTATGGCAAGGGCGAGCCCGCCAAATCAAACGTTCAGCAGGTGCAGCGGATCCGGCGCATCCTCGAAGAGCTGTCGATCGAGATCGCAACGCCGGCGGAAGCGCGGGCAATCCTGCAGACCAAGGGCGCGGACAAGGTTAATTTCTAGCCTTGAGCTCCACAGCCGCCGCCCCTCAGTGCAACCACCCTACGGGTTCAGGACCCGTAGGCGGCGACGCGAGCTGTCGAGGCTCGCGCGGCCGGAGCGCCTGGCTGGTGTTTGCGGCTTGGGTCGTGTGGACCATTGCCTTGATGCCTGCCGCCGCGTGGGCTGCGAGCAGTCCGCCGCTCTTTACCGCGTCCCAGGCGACGCGTGGCGGCGCACTCTACGCGACCTATTGTGCGGCATGCCACGGTGATGCGCTGCAGGGCGCCGTTGCCGGAGCGCTGACCGGACCGGGGTTCGCAAGGGCCTGGGGCGGCGCGCCGAGCGGCATGCTCGGCGACTGGGGCGCCTCAAAGGTGACAGTTGACGATCTGGATTTTGTGATCCGCACCACGATGCCCCGGGGGGCGCCAGGCACCCTCGCTCCCGAGGACTACAGCGCCATTCTCGCCCACCTGTTGCAGCGCAATGGCTACCCAGCAGGTAAGGCCGAACTGCGTGCCGGATCGCCACGTCTGACACAGGTGCCGTTGAGCTTTGGAACCGGGAGCAGCGCTCTGGCAACGCCGCCAGCGCGGATAGCGGGCGATCCCGCCGCCGTTCCGGTCGGCCAGGGACCGACGCAGCAGGAGTTGAATGCTGCAGCCGATTCCACGCGCGACTGGCTCTATCACACGCACGACTACTCGGGATCCCGATACGTCGCTCTGGATCAGATCAATGCGCAGAATGCCGGGCGCCTGCGCGTGGTTTGCGCTTACCAACTCGGTGAGGAGAGCAACTTCCAGACCGGCCCGATCGTGTACCAGGGAACGATGTATGTGACCACGGCCCACAGCACGGTTGCGCTGGATGCGACCACCTGCCGACAGAAGTGGCGTCACTCATGGGTGCCGCGCGCGAAAGAGGTCTGGCGCAACAACCGGGGAGCGGCGATCAAGGACGGCTATCTCGTGCGCGGCACCACGGACGGATACCTGCTGGCGCTGAACGCCAGCACCGGCGCCTTGATCTGGGCGGTGCAGGCGGCTGACGCCGGCCAAGGCTACTTCTTCCCGATGGCGCCGCTGTTGTTCGAGGATCTGGTGCTGATCGGCCCTGCGGGCAGCGAGAACGCGATTTCGGGCTGGGTCGGTGCGTTCCGGTTGCGCGACGGCTCGCCGGTGTGGAAATTCCAAACGGTGCCCGGCGCGACGCCCACGGGCTCGCCTTCGTGGGGAAATCCCCAGGGCATCAAGCTCGGCGGCGGCGCGGTGTGGACGCCCTTCACGCTCGACGCACAGCAGGGGCAACTGTTTGTCGCAGTCACCAATCCGGCGCCCCAAATTGCCGCACGGCTGCGACCCGGCAGCAATCTCTACACCAACTCTGTGGTGGCGCTGGATGTGCGCACCGGGAACCTGCTCTGGCATAGACAGATGGTGCCGAATGATTCACACGATTGGGATCTGACGCAGGTCAGCCCGCTGTTCGAGACGGAATCGGGCGGGGTTAAACGCCGACTCCTGACAACTGCCGGCAAGGACGGCAAGCTGCGGACTCTCGATCGCGACAGTCACGAATTGCTCTACTCGACGCCGGTGACGACAGTCAGCAACGTTGATGCGCCAGTGACCGAGTCCGGTACCGATGCCTGCCCTGGAACCTTCGGCGGCGTGCAGTGGAACGGGCCGGCGCTGCAGCGCGAACTCAACATGCTCTACGTCAATGCGGTCGATTGGTGCTCGCGATTCATGGTGGCGCGCTCGGTACGCCACATACCGGGACACATGTACCTGGGTGGCTCTACCCAGATGCTCGGCGAATGGCGGGGCTGGCTGACGGCGCTGGATGCCGTGACCGGAGCTGTGAAGTGGCGGTATGTCTCGCCAATGCCGATGGTGTCTGCCGTCACCACGACCAGGGGCAACGTGGTATTTACCGGCGAGCTGACCGGGGACTTCCTGGCCTTCGATGCTCGCGACGGCACGGAGTTGTACCGCTTCTATACCGGAGGCGGAATCGGCGGGGGCATCGTGACCTACCTGGAAAAAGGCAGGCAGTACGTGGCTGTGATGTCGGGCCGACCCTCTGCCCAGTGGCTTGGCAAGGCCGGTGGAAATCCAACGGTATTCCTGTTTGCTCTGCCATGACTATGAGCAGGCGCGTAAGTAATGACATTGTCGGAGACTTTGTCTTCACATGAGAGGAATCATGAACAGTCAACAACAAGAAAGAAGTTTGTTCCGGGGATGCTGGATAGCGCTGGTCACTACTTCGTTTGGTTTCATCGCGCGCATCTTCACCCAGGGCGCCTGGGGCGCGGAACTGAACCTGAGCAACACACAGGTGGGTGAGATTCTCGGCGTGGGGCTGTGGCCTTTCTCGATCTCGATCGTGCTGTTCAGCCTGATCATGGACAAGATTGGCTACAAGACCGCCATGATCTTTGGCTTCGCCTGCCACGTGCTATCGGTCGTGCTGACCCTCACCGCCCATAGCTACAGCTCGCTGTATTGGGCCACTTTCATCATGGCTCTTGGCAACGGAACGGTGGAGGCCTACATCAATCCCATCGTCGCCACGATGTTCAGCAAGGACAAGCCGCGCTGGCTCAACTATCTGCACGGTGGCTGGTCCGGCGGCTTTGTCATTGCCGGGCTGGTACTGATCATCGCCCTGCCGGACGCGGGCTGGCGCACCAAGATCCTCATCGTGCTGATCCCCGCCATCATTTATTTCCTGATGCTGATTGGCAAGAAGTTTCCGGTCGGCGAAAGTGCTGCTGCCGGCGTGTCGTTTCGCGAGACCTTGGGAGAAGTGGGCGGTCTCGGCTTCTTCCTGATCACCTGGCTGATGGCGGCGGAATTCCTCCGCTCCAGCGGCCTGGTGGTCGCCACGGACGCCAGTCCCTATGCGCCACTGCAGGTAGGCGCCATCATTGCGGCAGTGGTCGGCGTAGGCGTGGGTTACTACACGAAGTCGTACTTTGGCCGACCGATATTCCTGATCCTGCTGCTGCTGATGATGCTGCCGCTCTCGACTACGGAGCTTGGTGTGGACAGCTGGATCACCGATCTGATGACGCCGACGATGGGTGAGAAGGCCAAGTGGCTGTTCGTGTACACCTCTGCAGTGATGACCGCCATGCGCTTCTGCTCAGGCCCGATCCTGCGGGCACTGACGCCGCTCGGCGTGCTGGCGGTCGCCGCGGGTGGCGCAGCGATTGCTCTGTTCGGTCTCTCCGGCGCGAGCACGGCGGCGGCCATTTTCCTGTTCGGCACGCTCTATGGCGCTGCGAAGGCCTTCTTCTGGCCCACAACACTGGCCGTAGTGTCCGAGCAATACCCGCGTGGTGGCGCCATGACCTTGAACGGCATCAGTGGCACCGGCCTGCTGGGCGTCGGCGTGCTGGGCGCCATGTTTCTCGGCGGCATTGTCGACAAGACCACCGATGTGAACCTGCAGGCTGCCGACGCGGCCATTCATGCGAAGGTCACGATTCAGAAGTCCAGTCTGCTCGGCATGTACTACGCCATCGACCAGACCCGGTACGAGGCGCTGACCGCGCCCGAGAAGGCCGTGGTGGATACCGTGAAGGGCGGCGCCAAAAAAGGCGCCCTGAAGTTTGCGGCCTATCTGCCGCTGATCATGTTGGCGACCTATCTGCTGCTGCTGCTCTACTTCCGGTCTATTGGCGGCTACAAGCCGGTGGATATTGCAGCGTCCACCACGAACAAGTCAGGCGGTTCCTGAAGCAGCGGGCCAGGCATCGCGAATCAGCGCGATGCCCCGGCTCTCCGGTCCACCCGCCCTGTCTATCACGGCGCCTCGACGACCGGCAGGATCACGTAGGACGCGTGTCCGATGGAATGGTGCACGGCATTGCGCGCGCTCACCCATTTGGTCTCATCATAGTTGTTGCCGCCCGTGTTGAGGTTGCGGTCGAAGCGGGGAAAGTTGCTGCTCGAAATTTCGAGCCGTATCCGGTGCCCGGGGCCGAAGAAATTGCCAGTCGCACCCATGTCGATTTGTAATCGGACAACCTCACCCGGCCTGAACCACACTTTTCTGGTCTGCCCCTCCCGATAACGCGCGCGCAGTATGCCCTCCTGGACATTGAAGGCGCGGCCGTCCGGGTAGACGTCGACCAGCTTGGCGGTGAAGTCCGTGTCCCTGGCATCGGATGCCACCGACAGCACGGCGTCGATAGGGCCAGTCACTTCGATGCCTCGCTCCAGAGGCGCCGATGTGTACACCAGCACGTCCTGTCGAATCTCGACCTTGCGCTGGTCGATGCTGCCGGATTGTGTGTTGGACTCCGTGCAGCACATCGGGCCACCGACGGTCGGGACCGGATTGCCGGGGTCATAAGTGAATTGATCCGCCGCTTCTGCGTGCGGCGCGGTTGTCGAGAGGACTCCATCGCCGTTCACGCTGTTCGCGTGCCCGCCGCTGCGCAGGTAGTACTTCGTGAGCCGCGTTCCCGGTATCGGCCAGTCAGAGGCGCTACGCCACTCGTTCTTGCCCATCAGGTAGTACTGCACACGCGGCATGGTAGTGACACCGTTCTGCTCCCCCTTGAGCCAGTAGTCGTACCACCTGAAATACAGCTGCCAATAGTCGAAGCGCGCATCACCCACATCGCGGTCGCCCACCAGATCGTCGGCGGATATGAACTCGGAGCGGCAATGCGTGGTCGGACTGATCAGCAGGAACTGATTGTCCCGCGCGAGCTTTGACACGGAATTCCTCCGCATCGTCTCGAACTCATAGATCGTCTCGCGGGCACCGAAGTCATACCAGGAATTGACGTGCAGAGACGGCACATCGGAACGATACTCATCGGTCATGTAGTTGAACTGATCCCACCAGGGATCCGTCACGTCGCGGCTCACGACATCGGCAAAGTCGTTGGGCGGAACGGCCGCAAGGCTCATGACGTCGACGATTGGCAGGTGCCACCAGAGCTTCGGGTAATTCGCCGGCGTCTTCTTGGGGGCCGGATCGAAGTACTTGGACACCTCTAGAAACTGTTCGTGGGTCAATCCCGGCGGCGGCCGGTAGAATAGCTTCGTGCCACTGTCGTAGAACCAGGACAGGTTTTGCGCAAACGCGATGGTGCCGCCAAAACGCGCACCAAAGTACTTGTACTGCCCGCCGGCGGATCCGATCGAACTGCCGGCGGCCTGCGGAATCATCGCCTTCAGCGCCGGGTGCCGCCGTTGGGCGCCAAGAATCTGCACATCGCCCATATATGAACAGCCGTAGGTGCCGACGCGATTGTTCGACCAAGGCTGCTTGCTCAACCAGTCAACCGTATCATAGCCGTCATCGGCGTCGCCGCCCTGCACGATATATTGCCCCTCGGACTCGTATCGGCCGCGCTTGTCCTGCACCGCGACCACGTATCCCTGGCTCGCAAACATCGTCGAATAGCGCTCCATGCGTCCCGAAAATCCCGTCTTGCCGTACGGCGTCCGCAGCAGGATGGTTGGCAACCGCTCGCCAGCGCCTACCGGAAAATACAAATCCGTCGACAATCGGACGCCATCGCGCATCGGTATCATCGCGCTCTTTTCGATACGCACCGGATACTTGGGAGGCAGGTCGGGGATCGGGGCGCGATCAACCGCCCCGCCCACCGGCATAGCAGTGGCTAATACCAGGATGGCAGCAGAAGTCCGCAATATCGTACCGAACATGTGACCAGGCTCCTCAGTACAACTTCACCAGCTGCTTGCCGAAGTTCTTGCCACTGAGCAGGCCGATGAAGGCCCCGGGCGCACTGGCCAGCCCCTGTGCGATCGTCTCGCGGTATTTCAGTCTGCCACTGGCCACCAGTTCGCCAAGTTCCTGCAATGCCTGCGGCCACAGTGCCAGGTGATCGCCGACGATGAAGCCCTCGACCTTCATGCGGTTGACCAGGATCAACGTTGGATTGGCCATCGCCTGCGGGACGCCGTTGTAGCCGGCGATCATGCCGCACACGGCAACCCGGGCGAAGGCGTTGGCTCGTTGCATCACGGCATCGAGGATCAGGCCGCCAACATTTTCAAAGCAACCGTCGATGCCGTTCGGACAGGCACGCTGCAACGCCTCTGACAGTGACTGCAGGTCGCGGTGCTGCTTGTAGTCGATGCAGGCATCGAAGCCCAGTTCAGCGGTAACGAAGCGGCACTTGTCAGGCCCCCCGGCCAGACCCACGATGCGGCAACCGCGCAGCTTGGCCAATTGGCCAACCACGCCGCCAACGGCACCCGAAGCGGCACTCACGACCAGCGTTTCACCCGCCTTAGGTGCGATGATCTGCGTCAGGCCATACCACGCGGCAACGCCAGGCATGCCGACAGCGCCAAGGTAGGCTGACAGCGGAATCCGTGTGGTATCAACCTTGCGCAGCGCGCCGGGCCGGGTGGCGTCGACGACGCTGTATTCCTGCCACCCGCCATAGCCGATGACAGTGTCGCCGACATTGAACCCTGAGCACTTCGACGCCAGCACTTCGCCGGCCGTTGCTCCCAGCATCACCTGATCAAGCGGCTGCGACGCCGCGTAGCTTTTGCTTTCGTCCATGCGTCCGCGCATGTAGGGGTCCAGGCTCAGGTAGTGATGGCGCACCAGCACTTGCCCTTCCTTGATCTGATGCGGGTCAGGCAGCGGCGCCTGCACGAGCCGGAAATTATCGGGCGTGGGCTCGCCCCGCGGTCGTGAGGCAAGCAGGATCTGGTGGTTGATCAACTCGCTCATGTTTACAGTTCCTTATAATCCAGTCGACCGCTAAGCGTCAAAACCAGCTCTCGCGCATCTCGGTGCAGGTCGGGTCGCGAGACGCCACAACGGCCAGCCAGGCGCTGGTCTTCGGCAATTCGTAGGCATAGAAATAGCGCATCGCGGCACGCTTGCCTTGCGTCAGGTCGTCGTCGCGATCGCCACATGCCAGTGCCATATCCAGCCACAGCCAGGCCACCACCGTGTGACCAAACGCCTGCATATAAGGAGTGGCGTTGGCCAGCGCCTCTTCAGGCAGGCCCGTGGCCCAGGCGGATCGCGTGGCGGCGACCAGTGCTTGCAGCGCGGCCGCAAGTTCGACGGCTGGCGCCGCCAGTGTCGGCGTGCGCTGCGCGCGCTCGATGCTGGCGGCGATGCGCTGGCCCAGCAACGCGAACGCCTTGCCGCCATCCATCACTACCTTGCGACCGAGCAAGTCCAGTGCCTGGATGCCGTGCGTGCCCTCGTGGATCATGTTCAGGCGGTTGTCGCGCCAATATTGCTCGACCGGAAAGTCGCGCGTATAGCCGTAACCGCCATGCACCTGAATGGCCAGGCTATTGGCCTCGAGGCACCACTCGCTGGGCCAACTCTTGACAATCGGCGTCAGAACTTCAAGCAGCATTCCGGCTTGGCTGGCCAGTTCGGCGCGGCCAGTGTGCGACTCGTCGACCAGCAGTGCGCAGTACAGCGTGAGCGCCAGACCCCCTTCGACGTACGCTTTCTGCGCCAGCAGCATGCGGCGTACGTCGGCGTGCTCGATCAATCGCAGCGGCGGCTGCGCCGCATCCTTGCCAGCACCCGTGATTGGTCGGCCCTGGGCACGCTGGCGCGCGTAGTCCAGACTGGCCTCGTAGCCGGCGAAGCCGAGCATCACGGCGCAGGAGCCGACGCTGATACGCGCCTCATTCATCATGTGAAACATGCAGCGCAGGCCCTCACCGGGCTTGCCAACCAGATACCCGATTGCGCCCGCTGCACCAAATGGTCTGAATTTTCCTTCACCGAGATTGAGCAGCGCGTTGCTATGTCCACGACAGCCGAGTTTGTGGTTCAGGCCGGCCGGCACCACGTCATTGCGCTCACCCGTCAGGGCGCCATGCTCGTTGACCAGCCACTTCGGCACGATCAACAGTGAAATGCCGCGTGTGCCCGGCACCAGCTTGCCGTCGGCACCCGGGATCTTGGCCAGCACCAGGTGCACGATGTTTTCGGTCAGTTCGTGATCGCCGCCCGAGATCCACATCTTGCTGCCCGACAGGCGATAGCGCGGCCCGAGCGGGTCGGATTCAAACCCGGCGCCATCTGGCACGGCACGCGTGGTCAGGTCGGATAGCGACGAGCCGGCCTGCGGCTCCGACAGGCACATGGTGCCGAACCAGCGGCCAGCGAATTCGTTCCTGGCAAACACGGCGCGTTGCAGCGGCGTGCCGTGCGCCGTCAACAGATTGGCGTTGGCGCTGGTAAGAATTGCATAGCCGGTCATGGCGACGCTGGCCTTGCTGAAGAAAGCGTTGGCGGCCATTTCGACCGTGCACGGCAATTGCATACCGCCGATGTCATAGTCCTGTGCGGCGGCCAGCATGCCCGACTCAACATAGGCGGCCAAGGCGTCATGGGTAGCGCGCGGCAGCTGCACGCGCTCGCCATCCCAACGCGGTTCTTCGGTGTCGGCTTGCCGGTTGAACGGCGCAAACTTGTCGCGGGCTATGCGCTCGCAGTTATCGAGCACCGCGGCAATAGTTTCGCGGCTGTGCTCGGCGAAGCGCGGGCGGTCGAGCAGCGATTCGATGCCGAGCCAGTCGAAGAGCAGGAACTCCAGCGTGCTGCGCATCAGGTCACCGCCGGGCCATTCCTGCGCAAGCTCATCACAACACCTCGAACACACCCGCAGCGCCCATGCCGCCGCCAATGCACATGGTGATGCACACCCGCCTGGCGCCGCGCCGCTTGCCTTCAATCAGCGCGTGGCCCGTCATACGCTGGCCGCTCATGCCATACGGATGACCGACAGCGATGGCGCCGCCGTTGACGTTCAGGCGCTCCATGGGGATTCCGAGCTTGTCGGCGCAGTACAATACCTGCACCGCGAAGGCTTCGTTCAGTTCCCACAGGTCGATGTCGCTCACCGTCAAGCCCAGGCGGCTCAGCACTTTAGGCACCGCAAACACCGGGCCGATGCCCATCTCGTCCGGCTCACATCCAGCCACTGCGAATCCGAGGAAGCGGCCGAGTGGCTTCAGTCCCTTCTTTTCCGCGTAGGCCTCGCTGACCACCGTACAGGCGCCCGCACCGTCACTGAACTGGCTGGCATTGCCCGCCGTGATAACACCACCGGGCACTGCGGTGCGGATGTCCTTGATGGACTCATAGGTGGTGCCAGGACGCAGACCCTCATCAGCCTTGACGGTCACTTCCTTGCTGCGCACGCCGAGCTGCGCGTCAGCAACGCCCGCCGTCACTGTAATCGCTGCGATCTCGGCGTTGAACAGGCCGGCTGTCTGGGCCGCACAGGCCTTTTGCTGGCTCTCCGCTCCGTAGCGGTCCATGCGCTCTCTGGGCATCTTGTAGCGCTTGGCCACCTGCTCCGCAGTCTGCATCATCGGCCAGTAGATCTCTGGTTTGTGCGCGGCCAGCCAGCTGTCCTCGAACATATGCATATTCATCTCCTGCTGCACGCAGGAGATGCTCTCGACGCCGCCGGCAACGTAGACCTCGCCCTCACCGGCCGCGATGCGCTGCGCGGCCAGCGCAATGGTCTGGAGACCACTGGAGCAGAAGCGATTGATCGTCATGCCTGACACACCGACGGGCAGGCCCGCGCGCAGCACGATCTGGCGCGCAATGTTCCAGCCGGTGGCGCCTTCGGGGTTGGCGCAACCTATCAGGACGTCGTCGATGTCGCCCGCATCGATACCTGCCCGTTCGACTGCGGCCTGCACCGCATGGCCGCCAAGTGTGGCGCCATGGGTCATGTTGAAGGCGCCCTTCCAGCTCTTCGCCAGAGGAGTGCGGGCAGTGGAGACGATGACGGCTCGGGTCATGGATTTGTCCTTTGGCTCTTATTGATCAAATCAGGTAAATGACTTGCCGTCGGCCGCCAGCCTTGCCAACAGTGGCGCTGGCCGCCAGAACGACGCGTTATCATGCGGATTGGCGGCAAACCCATTCATTGTCCGAACCACATTGAAGAGGCCCTGTTGATCGGCATAGAACATCGGGCCGCCGCGCCACAGCGGGAATCCGTAGCCAGTGAGGTAGACGATGTCGATGTCGCTGGCCCTGGCTGCGATTCCCTCTTCAAGCAACTGGGCGCCCTCGTTGACTAGCGCATACACGAGTCGATGCACGATCTCGTTGTCGCTGATCTTGCGCGGCACGATGCCGAGCTCGGCGCGCTGCCTGGTGATCATGTCGGCGACCAGGCTGGATGGCATCGGGTCACGCTTGCCGGGCGCGTAGTCGTACCAGCCGGCGCCCGTCTTCTGGCCGAAACGGCCCAGCTCGCAAAGTATGTCGCCGATCTTGCTGCTACGCAGCTCAGGCTTCTCGATAGCGTGGCGCTTCCTGATGGCCCAGCTAATGTCGTTGCCGGCCATGTCACTCACGCGAAACGGCCCCATCGCAAATCCGAACCGCTCCAATGCGACATCAACCTGCTGCGGCGTGGCGCCTTCGTCGATCAAAAAGCCCGCCTGGCGAAAGTACTGATCGAGCATGCGGTTGCCGATGAAGCCGTCACACACGCCTGACACGACTGCCGTCTTCTTGATCTTCTTCGCCAGCGCCATCGTGGTGGCCAGCACATCCCCTGCGGTTTTCGCGCCACGCACTACTTCCAGCAGCTTCATCACATTGGCCGGGCTGAAGAAGTGCATGCCGATGACGTCTTGCGGCCGCTTCGTGAACATCGCGATCTGGTTCAGATCAAGCGTCGACGTGTTGGACGCCAGGATTGCGCCAGCTTTCATTACCTGATCGAGTGCCTTGAACACCTTTTCCTTGACACCCATGTCCTCGAATACGGCTTCAATGACCAGATCGGCGTTCTTGACGTCGGTGTAGGCCAGCGTCGGAGTGAGCAGTGCCATGCGCGCCTGGTACTTGTCAGCACCCAACTTGCCTTTCTTGACCTGCACCTCGTAGTTCTTGCGAATCGTGGCCAGACCGCGCTCGAGCGCCTCCTGATTGCTCTCGAGTATCGTCACCGGGATGCCGGCGTTGAGAAAGTTCATGCTGATGCCGCCGCCCATGGTGCCAGCCCCGATCACCGCCACTGTCTTGATCACGCGCTGCGGCGTGCTGTCGGGCACGTCGGCAATCTTGCTGGCAGCGCGTTCGCCGAAAAAGGCATGGCGCAGAGCCTTGCTCTCGGGGGTGACAATCAGGTTCATGAACGCAGTGCGCTCATAGAGGCAGCCGTCCTCTAACCGCCGGGCCTTCACCGCTTGCTCGACACAGTCGACGCAACGCGCCGGCGCTGGGAAGTTCCTGGACATCGACTTGACCGTGTTGCGCGCAAACTGGAAATACGCGTCGGCGTTCGGATGCGTGGCTTTGAGCTGCCGCACCTGGGGCAAGGGTCGCAGCTCAGCCTTTTCGAGCGCAAACGCCATCGCGCCTTCGAGCAGATCTCCCTCGATGATCTTGTCGAAAAGTTTTTGACCAGGCAGGGCAGCCAGCGCCTCGCTCTTCACTGAATCGCCCGTCGCGATCATGTTCAGCGCCGTCTCTACGCCGAGCACGCGCGGCAAGCGTTGCGTGCCGCCGGCGCCAGGAACCAGACCGAGTTTGACCTCGGGCAGCGCCACGCTGGCACCAGGCGCACTAACGCGGTAGTGACAACCGAGCGCCAGTTCCAGGCCGCCGCCCATGCACACGCTGTGGATCGCCGCCACCACGGGCTTGGTGCAATCCTCGAGCATGTTGATCAGCGTAATGAGATTCGGCTCGGCCATTGCCTTGGGTGAGTCGAATTCCTTGATATCTGCGCCGCCGGAGAAAGCTTTGCCGGCACCGGTGATCACGATGGCCTTGACCAGGGCATCGGCCTGCGCACGTTCCAGACCGGCGGCCACACCCTGGCGCGTGGCAAAGCCAAGTCCATTGACGGGTGGATTGTCGAGCGTCAGCACGGCAACACTGCCGTACGTGCGGTAACTGGTGGTCAAGGTACTTTCCTTTAACTCGAGAAGCGCTGAGCAATCAGCAATAGCCACGCCCATGCGGATTTGGCCATCATAGTGTTGTATTATCAAACACTATTGGCATGCAGGGCAATACTCCGTGACCGACAATCAAATAACGCTGGCTGCTCCCTATCTGCTGTTTCTTGGTGATGTTCGCGATGCGCGCCATGCCAAGACAGCCAATGGCCTGCATTACTGGCGCAGGAACCTGTGCCTTGCGCAGTTGCGGCTGCCTGGCTGTGTCGCCGACCTCGGTTTGCCCGATCTGACGCCGGCTGAGGCCGCGCAGCGCGGCGCCAGAAGCCTGATTATCGGCCTGGCTCCAGCGGGAGGCCTCATTCCGGCACATTGGCTGCCGGTACTGGAGGACGCGCTACGCGCCAAACTCGATGTGGTATCCGGCATGCATGCGCCCCTGACTGGCTACCCCGGCCTGGTTGACGCCGCCCGGCGCAGCGGCAGTCGCCTGATTGACATACGTCGCGCCCCTGCAAACCTGCCGATCGCCACGGGCCTGCGACGCACCGGCAAGCGGGTGCTGACGGTAGGAACCGACTGCGGCGTCGGCAAGAAATACGCGGCATTGAGCATTGAACGCGAGATGCGGAGTCGGGGTCGCAACGCGCTGTTCCGTGCCACAGGGCAAACCGGCATCATGATCTCCGGCGAAGGCATTTGCATAGACGCGGTAATATCGGACTTCACCGCCGGCGCGGCCGAAACGCTCTCGCCAAACAACAGTCCTGATCACTGGGACATTGTCGAAGGACAGGGATCGCTCTTCCATCCTTCTTATGCTGGCGTCTCACTCTCGTTGCTACATGGCAGTCAACCCGATTACCTCGTCGTTTGCCATGATGCGGCGCGCACCACAATTGTCGGGCTGCCAACCTATCCGGTGCCGAGCCTCACGCAGTGCATGGAGGCCAACATTGCCGCCGGCCGCCTGGTCAACCCCGGGATACAGGTGGCCGGTATCTGCGTCAATACTGCCAGCCTGGACGACGCGGGCGCACAGCGGCACTTGCGCGCCGCGACTGAAGAAACCGGATTGCCGGCCTGCGATCCGGTCCGAACCGGGGTGGCCGCCATTGTCGACCGGCTCTCCTGACCGTGCGTCGCCTGACCACAGCACTGGAATATTTCGAGCTCGCCAAGCCCTTCGCGATCTCCACCGGTCGTATTGAAGGCTTGACCGTGTTGCACGTAGAGATACAGGACGGGGAGTTTGTCGGCCGGGGTGAGTGCGTGCCGTCGGCGGCGAAGATGGTATCGCGCCAGGAAGGCCAGCAGCTGGCGGAAGCCGCACGCAGCGAGATCCAGAAGGTACAGCCAGCGGTGGAAGCAGGCGCAACAAACGCTGAGCTCATGCGACTGCTGCCAAGCTGCCCGGCACGCAATGCGGTTGATTGCGCGCTATGGGACCTGACCGCCAAGCTGGCGAAGCGACCGGTCGCGGAACTGCTGGGTGTGACACTGCCAGAGTCACTGCTAACTGCGTATACGATATCGCTGAATGACCCGGACACAATGGAAGCCGAAGCTCGCGCGAACCGACAGCGCGCACTCCTTAAGCTCAAGCTCGGTGGGCCCGACGATGAACAGATCGTGACCGCGGTGCGCCGCGCAGCGCCGAATGCCGATATCATCGTCGACGTCAACGGCGGCTGGACGATCGAGCGGCTCACGCAGATTTCCAGCACGCTGCAAGCGCTGGGCGTGCGGCTGGTGGAGCAACCGCTACCGGTCGGCGCTGATGCGGTACTGGCAGAGCGCAATTTACCGGTAGCGCTGGCCGCCGACGAGAGCTGCCAGGATCGCACCGACCTGGTCACGGCGTCCCAACGCTACGATTACATCAATATCAAACTCGACAAGACAGGCGGATTGACTGAAGCTCTGGCGCTCGCGCGCGAGGCGCGCGCCCTGGGTCTCGGAGTGATGGTCGGGTGCATGGCAGGCACATCGCTGAGTATGGCGCCGGCCGTTATCGTTGGCAGCCTCGCCGATGTCGTGGATCTGGACGGACCACTGCTACTCAAGAGCGACCGCCCGGGCGGCATGAGCTATCGGGGCGACCGCATTTTCTGTGTCAATTCTGAACTTTGGGGCTGATTGGAGACCACCGCTATGACTATCACCGGCACGACGCGCTTCTACGTAATCCTCGGCGACCCGCTGCACAAGGCGCGCACGCCCGAGATCATGAACGCATACTTTTCCGAGCGCGGCATCGATGCCGTCATGGTGCCCGCAGTGGTGGATTCCGCCGGGCTGGCCGATGCCGTCAGAGGCCTGAAGCAGCTCAAGAACTGCGATGGCTTTGGGGTCACCATGCCGCACAAGCAGACCATGTGCGCCCTGGTGGACACGCTGCGAGACAACGGGCGCCTGGTGGGGGCCATCAATCTGGTACGCCGGATGCCGGATGGCCGCCTGGTTGGCGATACCTTCGACGGACTTGGGTATGTCGCGGCTTTGCGCTCGCATCGCATCGACCTGCGTGGCAAGTCCGTGCACATGATTGGCGCCGGCGGCGTGGCCAGCGCCATGGCCATGGCCCTGGCGGAGGCCGGTATCGCGTCCATCTCGCTGCGGGATGTCGATCCGGCGCGCGCGCAAAAGCTGGCCGACGCCATCAACAGGGCGTTTCCAGCAGTGAGCGCCCGGGCGGTGCAGCAGGACGCCTATGCGTGCGACATCATTGCCAACGCTACGCCGCTCGGAATGCAGGCATCAGATCCGATGCCCTGTGATCCGACTGCGATTTCCCCGCGCACCGTGGTCAGTGACGTGATTCCGAAGCCGGAAATGACGCCGTTTCTGATCGCAGCGCGCGAACGCGGCTGTCAGGTCGTGACTGGTCGCGAGATGGTGGAAGCACAAGCTGCGCTGGGTGCGGAGTTCCTGGGTCTTGCGCCGGCTCGCACTACTGCCGGATGATATCGCCCAGTTTGCGCGGGTTGCGTGTGGCGAGAATGTCTTCCATGCGTTCGCGTATCAAGGGCATGCCCGATTCCTGGTGCGTGATCAGATAGAAGCGCCCCTCACGAACCCCTTCAATCACGACATCAGCTACTGCTGCGGGGGACAAGACCGCCAATTGAGCGCTGCTCTGCGCCTTGAATAGCGCCAGGCGGGCCGCCGGATCCAGTTCGACTGCCTCGTCTGCCAGTGCTGCGGGCCGATTGCGACGCGAATCCCCGATTTGCGACGCGACCGGCCCGGTACACAGGACTGAAGCACCGACCAGCGAACCGTGATAGCTCAGCCAGTGATAGAGATTCTCCGACAGCGCGACAACCGCAGCCTTGGTCACCTGATAAGGCGCACTGGGATGAAAGTTGATCAGGCCTGCGGCCGAAGCGTTGTTGACGATATGGCCTTCGGTCTTCTGACCCAGCATGATCGGCGCAAATACCTTGACGCCATGAATCGCGCCGTACAGGTTCACGTCAATCACCCATTGCCAGTCGCTGGCCGTACTCTCCCAGGGACTGGCGCCCGCGACCACGCCCGCATTGTTGACGAGCAGATGCACGGCGCCGAAAGCATCGAGCGTCTTCCGGGCCAGCGCCTCGACGTCGCTTAGCACCGAAACATCGACACGGACGCTGAGCACTGTTGCGCCATTGGAGCGCAGTTCCGCTTCGGCCTTTTGAAGATTTTCTTCATTGATTCCCGCCAGCACGACTCGCATGCCTTCGCGGGCACAGCGCGCAGCGATCGCCCGCCCCATCCCACTGGCCGCGCCGGTGATGACAGCTACCCGATTCCTGAATTCCTGCATGCCGGTTCTCGCAATTTGTAAGGTAAACGCACTACTGGCAACGCAGCACGAAATGCACGCGGTCGCGCCCGCCGAGATCCGGGATTTCCGCGGGTGCCCGGAATGCGACCGTCAGATCGACCGCTGCCGCAATTGGCAGGGCGATACGCAGTGTACGCAGTTCCTCAGGTGCACCGCTCAGCGGCCTGCGATCGAACTCGAGTGCCACACCAGCCGGCAACTGGCCTACCAGCCGCGCTTCCAGCCGGGCCGTCAGAAATGCCTGATTGAGTATCTTTACCGGCAGCTCGACCGGCTTGCCACACGCCATGCGCGGTGGCCAGACACCGGCCAGGGCCGCGCTGACTCGCGCCTCTGGATTGACAGTGACCACGATCATGGCTTCAGTGGCTGCTGCGGCATCTGCCGCCGGAAGATCGTGCACGTGCTGGTGCTCGGCGGCGCGCGTCACGAGCGGCAACAGGATCGCTACAGCCATCAGCTGCGCGGCGCGCATCAGCTCACGTCGCATTCAGCAATGATGGCGTCGTAGGCCGCGCGCGCGTGGTCGAATGCGGCCGCGGCCGCTGCCCGTTCACTGCTGCGCATGAACGGCGATTTGACCTCCCATAGCTTGTCTACGCAGCTTCGGCACCACTGTGCGCTGCGCCGCGACGCACGTACCGGCTTGTTGTCTACGGTGACGAATACGGGGTGAGTATGACCCGATGGCAGTATGCGCAGCGCCACCCACGAGCTGCGGGTGATGGCGACCTGGAAATGCACCTGTTGCGGCTTGCCGTCGGCCATGAGGACGGCGCGGTCGACAGCCTCGCCGTTCACCACAAGCTCGACCTCAACTTCACGGGTCTTGCCAATGCGCGCTTTTTCCAGGTTCCAGCCCACGGCCGCGAATGCCGGCTCGTTGCGCAAAGCCTCGGTCGCAGGTGTCGTGTGCGGTTCGAGCCAGGCTGCGATGGTGGCCTTGACCTCGATTGTTGCTGGCGCCGCAAGCGTCACATCCGCATCGCCGCTCGCCCGTTCATTGACAGTGAACGCCAGGAAATGACTACGACCGTCGCCGAAATAGAGCCGCCCCTTCTGGAGATTGTCGATCCACGCGTTGTAGCCGTCATCACCGGCGGGGGGGTGCTCCAGCCGGACATAGGTGCGCCCCACGCCAGGTCGCTCATCCGAGATGCAAGGGAAATCCGTTTCACCGAGCATCGCCAGACGATATCCGCTATTGAGCAAGTGATACCAGAAGTTCAGTTCCGTTGCGGGCATGACCTCACCGCCGCAGAGAAAATCAACGACACCATGCGCGACATCGACGATGGCCTCGTTCGCACCGACACCGGCAAAAGGCGGAATGTCGTAGTTCGGCAGGTTCATCGACTCGACCCATAGGCCAGAGGCGGTGTGGGCAAAGCCCACCACCGCGCCTTGCGCCTTGGCCCATTTCAGGATCGGCAGCGTCCATGAGGGCCAATCCTCAACCAGTTTTGTTCCGGGATAATCTTGTTCCCGCATACGCAGCAGCATCAGATGCCCGGCATGACTTGATGGAAAGCCCGAGATCTCCAGGTCATAGCGCAGCAGGCTTTCCTGGTCGTGAGCGCTGACGCGCGGCTGCAAGGTGGCATTGTTGGCTGTCTGCAGCTCAGGGTGTTCGAGGCCAGCCGGCGGGCTGGCGGCATGGCCACTGAAGAACTGCTTCTGGTAGTAGTAACTCGTGCCCCAGTTCAGTACATCACCGATGTACAGGGCCTCGCCGCGCACTTGCCGGATCATGGTCTCGGGCGCAACTCCCTCGGCTGGTGTCTGGTAGTGGGCACAGCCTGCCGCATGAATATGTGGATCACCCGAATACCAGCCGTAGGCGGCGGGATCAATCCAGCGCTGCAAAGCAATTTCGATGCGGTTCTGCTGCTCGCCGATTCTGACGGTCTGTACGCCACACAGATATTCCGGGCCGCGCCGGCTCTCAACCGTATATTCAGCATCCGGCAAGCGCACGGTCTCGCCATCTCCCCGGTAGATGCGGCGCTGAAAGGGCATATCGGGAGCCAGCCTCATGGCCTGCAGCGGATAGATGCGATCCAGCGAGTCCCTGATGACCAGCGATGCCATGCAACCGCGACCATCGGCATCGTGCACGCGCAGGCTCACATCGCGCGACGGACGACAATCGAAATTCAATGCCACGCCCCGGCGGCTCAGCGTATTGCCAAGCCAACTCTTGAAAGTCCCCGATGTGGACAGTCCGAAGTTGAAATACTTGCTGCGCTGCCCGCGATCCCGGCTGAAGAGCTGAATCACCCGATACTCGATCGGGAATCCCGACAGGGCCTCGGGCATTGATGGCGTGATGTACAACTGCGAGGTCAGCCAGCTCTGCGCAATGCGCGGCGAGAGATCCAGTGACTGGTTCAATACCGGCCGCTGCGCGTTGGTGTGGGCCGACAAGGGCGTCTGCTCAGCCGCGCCTGTGCCCGCGACACCGGAGTTCCAGCTGCCCCGCTCGTCCTCGCGCACGGCGCTGAGTCGCTCGCGGTTACTGAGCGGGTTGGCGATGCGCACCAGATAGATGCGCCAGCCCTGCTCGATCAGAATGGCGGGCGCGGCGCCCGCCACGGTGCGTGGAAATCCATCCGCCTCAATCGTTATCCGTAGCAGCGTGTAGCGCCCAAGAATCTGCTCAGCCGCTTCAACGGCGCTGCGATTGTTTTGCCGCGCCAGGCTTGCGATCCTTGCTGCATCCGCGGCCGCCATGGGGGCGCCCAGCTTCGCCAGCGCCTCGATCGCACGTCCAACCGCCGCAAAATAGGGCTGCGGCTCGATGGCCCCACCCTCGGCGCCGAATAGCACTGACGGGCACACCGACAACAGGCCGGCTCCAACACCAGCGGCCGATAGCAACTGGCGCCGAGACATGTTCGTTTTCATTTCACCTGCCATGTGGCTTCTCATGCGGAACGTCTGCCCGGGGGCTGCTGCTGACACGTATTTGACTGTCCAATACTAGTAGAAACTGATTCGCTGTCAACCCGGACAGGTCTATTAGCTACCAACACCCGGACAGAGGGCCACCAGCGGGGCGCCTTTTCACGCCTGCTATACTGATGCTGAACCGACCAAAGTGGCGACTGCCCAGGTGAGCACAACAATGAAGACTCGTCGACTCAAACGCGCGCCAGGCGAGCTTGCCGGCAGCTTGAACAGCGGCTTTCGAGACGAACATGTTGGTCATCAGCTGATCGAGCTTTACGACATGTATGTGCGGTTCTTGCGCACAACCACGCACTCAAAGCTGATGAACCTGAATCTCACGCAGTGGCGAACACTGACGCTGATCCGCTACAACCCGAATCAGACACAGCGTACCCTTGCCACGGCAGTCCGCATCGACCCATCTTCCATGACCCCGATCGTGGATTTCTTCGAGAAGAAGCACTGGGTGCGGCGCCGGCGATCACTGGTCAATCGCAGTGCCTACGGGCTGCAGATAACAGCGGCTGGTCGCAAGGCCTATCGATTGATCGAAGTTGAGACGTCACATGCAGAGCAGCTGATTGCCAGCGTGCTCAGCGCAGCGGGCAGAAGGCAGCTCACTGCGACCTTGCGCCGACTACATACTCGACTGGAGCTTGCGACGGCGCCCCCATCACGTGGCAAGCGCAGGCGGCGCTAGGGTCGCCGTTCAGCAGGCTCGCCTGCAAAGGCTTACCAAGGCTATAAAGCGGCATCGGCAGCTGGAAGCCGGGCGCAATACATCATATAGAGAACACTGGAGATAGCGACAATCACCAGGAAGAACACATAGTACGGCACACCGGGAGCAGTGCCCTCACCACCGCTGCTGACGAAGACAGTCGTCAACGCGATGAAGGCGTTGCCCAGTGCAATTGTCATGGGTCGAAACGACATGGCCACCGAGCGTAGCCGTACGGGTGCCACCCGGTAGGCGTATTCCGTAGCGGTGATGTGCATCAGCAGTTCGGAGACGATGAAGATGCCGATGATGAGCACATGCCAGCCGACCGACGGGTGGGCACCAGCGTCGATTCGCAGTTGCAGCCAGATCAGCAGTAGCAGCCCCAGCATCGCAAAGAAGGCGCCCGCGCCAATTTTTCGCAGCGGCGTCAAGCGCACGAGGCGCCCGATCGCGGGGTAAACCATGGTTGGTAGCACAGGTATGAGCACGAGGCAGAAGATGGGATTGAAAACAAATACTTGTGCTGGCAGCCAGTTGAAGCCAGCCCAGTGCAGATTCAGATGTGTGGCCTGCAGCACCATGGCGGAGTTGGTGATATAGAGCACGCCGACCGGCGGCACGATCAACAAGGACACAATGCCCAGAACGCGCAACTCACGGATAGATTGCCATGAAAACAACTGAGCTAGCTTGGCATAGCCGCTCGGCGGCACGATGACATAGCGCCGTCGACCCAGCCAGAATACAACCGTAGACGCCGTCATCAGCAGGCACGGCACGCCGAACGCCACCCTGGGCCCAAAGTGCTCGAGCAGCAGCGGCGTAGCCAGGGTCGAGATGAACGAGCCTAAGTTGAGAATCCAGAAATACCAGGAATAGACGCGGGTAAGCATCGGCGCCTGGTCTTTCGTAAACTGATCACCCAGCATCGCCGGCACGCACGATTTGAGAGCCCCGGCCCCTATGGCGATCAAGCCGAGCCCAATGGTCAGTCCGACGCGCGTTTCGTCGAACGCCAGCGCTGCATGGCCGAGGCTGTACATACCGGAAAGCGCGAGAATCGTCAGATACTTGCCCCAGATCCCATCAGCCAGCAGCGCACCGACGAGCGGCAGAAACATGCTGATCGAGACGAACCAATGGTAATAAGCGATCGCCTCGCTCTCGGTCATCGGATCCGGAGTGCCGTCACGTGCGAGCATCTGCGTGGTCATGAAAATGACCAGGATCGCCTGGATGGCGTAGTAGCTGATTCGTTCGGTAAATTCAGCGGCGATAATGTACGGCATTGAGCGCGGCATGCCACCGGCGGGCGCGGCTACTGCGGGGGCTACGCGCCCATCGACTCCGGGCAAGTCGCCACTATTCATTGGCGCGACACTTCGGCGTCAAGCGGCCAGATCGGCCGACGCAATGCCTTGTAGGAAAACCGCTGATAATCGGTGGAGACCAGTCCGCCGCTATCAGCAAACAGAATGTCATCGACCACTGGTGCAAATGCCGCCCGAAAATGCTGCATGGACTTGATTGCAACGATGCGCATCCGTTCAAACTCCACACCTGCTGCCACCAGATAGCCCGGCTCCGTCACTTGCAGGGGATAGGACGTCAGGACAACCTCAACTGTGCCGCAGGCGAGCAGCGCGGTAACGCCCAGGTGCATTTCGCGATTGGCCCACATCGGGCCGACCGCTCGAAAGCTCACGTCGCCACAACGAAGCACTTTGCCCGTGAGCACCAGCGGCGGACCACTGCCCGTGACGTCAGGATCAGCGCCAACCTCAATGCTAATGGCAGACCCCACACCGGCCTGGGCGCACGCGCTTGCCGCCCGGGCATCGCATATCGGCGCGAAAACCGCAGGCGGGCCGCGTGACTCGAGCATTGCCGAGAGCAGCGCCGTTGTCGTGCCGTAGCCACCGCCGCCTGGATTGTCGCTGAAATCGGCGATCAGTACCCGGCGCCCAGCCGCGCTCAGTTCACACGCCCGTTCGCAAGCTGCAACGGGACTGAGCGCGAGCAGCGAACTTCTGTGCCTGGTCTCCCACATTCTCGCCAGCAGTGGCTCGACCCGTTGCGCCGCCTCCTGGCGATCGACAGTACCACTGACGACAACGCTAGGTCCGGCATGGGCAACGTCAGCCCATGGAAATCCTGCGCAAATCCCGACACGTACCGATCCGGCCGACCCGGCGCGCGCTGCCATGGCGACCAATTCGGGCATGACCTCGCCCGTCGAACGGCCCTGATCGCAGCCATCGAGCTGGGGATTTCGAAACACATGCGAACGCCACTGACCGGAGCCCGCCAGAGCCTGCGCTGCCAGAAATGCCAACTCCTCGCCACGGTCGCCCATATCGGTGTGCGGGTAGCTGATGAATGGCACGATGATGTTCACCGCTTTGGCCAGTTGCTCACTGACGTTGGCGTGCAAATCGAGCGTACATCCAATCAATGTACCCTGGCCAACTGCATCCCGGATGGCGGCGGCCATGGCCCCGTCTGCATCATCGAGGGCCTCGCTCACCATCGCGCCGTGCAGCGCCAGCAACACAGCATCGACAGGCCCGTGCCGCCGCACCGCTGCCACAATCTTGTCCCGGAAATGCTGCCATGCCGAGGCGGTGACGCGGCCACACGGAGTCGCCTCCGTCGCGATCACCGGGATCAACTCCCAGCCGTTCGCCTCGCCGCCAGCAATCAGCCCGCCCATCTCCGTGTTGGTGCCGCGCAGAGCCTCAACAACCGCGCTGCCTTCGAGATATTCGCGCTGCCGGAACGCAGTCAGGTCGGCGGGACGCACCGAAAATGGATTAGTCTCATGTAGTACCTGGGCCAGCAGCACACGGGGCATACGAACTCTCGGGGCCGGACTGACCAGGAACCAGCACGGTCCGGCCGTACGTCGTGACAGTCATGAGTCTAACCCAATATAATCAATTTGTGATCACATTTTCAGTTACCACACCATGACCGATCAGAAGGCCGTGCTCGGCATCATCGCCGGCTCGGGTCCGGAGGCCGGCGTCGATCTGTGGCGGAAGATTCTGGTCGCAAATCGCATTGCGCTCAACGAGCGCTTTCGCGGCGACATCGACGCGCCTCACATGGTGATCATCTCCGAACCAACCCTGGGCTTGTCGATGGACCTGGTGGCGAACCGCGAGCCTGTCTGGGCGTCGCTGTGTCGCTGCTGCGAAGACATTGCCCCGCAGGTTGATTACTTTGCGATTGCCTGCAATACGCTGCACGCGTATCAATCGGAGATCGAGGCTCTGCACCTGCCCGCGCAGTTCGTGTCGCTGGTTGATACGGCCGTTGACTTTGCGCAGCGGCGCGCACTTTCCTCGCTGGCGCTGCTCGCGGCCGACCCCGTGGCGCGTCTTGACGAACATTCTCCTTACCAACGGCTGGCCAACGCCGTCAGGGTCGAAGTGCCGCGCCAGAGCCTCCAGCAGCTTATCCTCGACGTCAAACGCCTGGGTCCCACACCCGAGCTCAGCGCACGATTCAGCAGTATCGTTGCCGGACTTGAAAGTCACACCGTGTTGCTGGCATGCACCGAACTGCCGCTCATCGCTCAACCCGTAGCAGGCAAGGAACTGGTCGATGTCACCGACTTGCTGGCTGAACGAATGGCGCGCCTGAGCCTGGCAACAGCATCCGAAAGGCCGGCAACGGCTGCCCGTCGGCAGCATTGATCCAATACAGTTCACATTCGGCGCCGATTGCTGGCGCGCTGTCACTCGCGTGGTCGAGTCGCGCAATGATGCGCACTCCATCACAAGCGGGAAATTCAACGACCGCGATGCCATAGGGAATGGCGTCTGCTACGGCCGGGTGCATGGCAATGTGAACGCGCGTCCATGAGAACAACAGGGCAATGCCGCTCAATGTCTGCCATTCCAGATTCGAGCTCTGGCATTTTGGACACATTGGAATCGGCGGCTGATGCCAGCTGCCGCATGCCAGACAACGCCGCGCGCACAGCTTGTGCTGCCGGCATGCCGACCAGAATCCGGCATCTGCCTGAGAAGGTTTTGGGCCCGGCAATCCGCTATTCATCATGAGCTAGCTCCTTCCGAGCAGCGCCGCGCTGGAGGGCGACAAGCCCGGACACGAGGCGACGAAACCGACCTGCGCATTCTCTACCTGAGACGTCGAACTGCCGCGCATCTGCCGCACGCCTTCAATCAGCAGATTCAAGCCATGCACATACGCCTCGGAGAGATGGCCGCCGGAAGTATTAACTGGCAGGCGGCCATGCGGAAAGCCGATGTGACCAGCCGCGACGAAGGGGCCAGACTCACCGCGGCCACAGAAGCCGAAGTCCTCAAGCCCGATCAGAACCATCCCCGTAAAGGCATCGTAGATCTGAGCCACGTCGACGTCGTTACGCCCGACTCCCGCGCGCGCAAAGAGTTCGTCGGCAAACACGCCGAAATTGCCAGTGGTGTAGGTATCGCGCGGCATATTGTGTGATCCCAGCGGGCCCGCTCCCCATCCGCCGCCACTACCCTGGCCCACCGCCAGAACCTCCACGGGTCTGGCACGCATGTCCCTTGCCCGATCACGCGTCGTCACCAGAATGGCGGCTGCACCGTCCGACTCAATGCAGCAATCGAACAGCCTGAATGGCTCGGCAACCATGCGGCTGCGAAAATAGTCTTCCTCACTCAGCGGTTTGCTGTGAAAGAGGGCCTGCGGGTTGCGATTGGCGTTGAGTCGCGCGTTGAGCGCGACTTGAGCGAGATGCTGTTCGGTCGTACCAAATTCATGCATATGCCGTCGCATCCAGATGGCGAACAGATGCGCCGGTGCGTACGCGCCGGCCGGAATCACCAGATTGAAGAATTGCCGCCGGTCGCTGAATTGCCCATAGCGCGCCTCCGGTGGCTGGCACACCGAACGAACCACGGCAACGACGTTTGCATGCCCGGCTTCAACGGCAGCGACGGCGTGGCTGAGCGCTGCGCAGGCTCCACCACCGCCTGCGCACCACACAAATGAGGAGTGGCGCAACATCGGCAGCCCGAGCGCCACCTGCAGCAGCGCAGCGCCATAGGCGTCTTCTCCTGGCATGTCGTTAGCGTAGGAGCAAAGCCCATCCACATCGCGCAGCTTCAGCCCGGCATCGTCGGCGGCAGCCATGATGGCGCGGGCTGCGAGTTCCAGCTCCGAAGCCGGGTTCCAACCGCCACGACGCCGGTACTCCGTCTGGCCGATGCCGACGATAACCGCCACCCGCTTGCCCATGATTACATTCCTTGATGGCCGCCCGCATGACGGACCCGCGAACCATACGCCGACTCATCGATCACTGGCAAAGATATTGCGAAGTGTGATCACACGGTGCTACGCTTGTCCCTTCTGGAGTGGATTCATGAGCATCAGTTTTAGGGGTATCCGTCCCGAGTTCGAAACCATTCCACAGCTGCTGCGGAAGCGTGCGGCCACTCATGGTGACGTCGCTCTGACGGTGTGCAATGAGCGCCGTGATTTTGCCGCTCTGGACCAGCTGTCCGACGATCTCGCCCGCGGGCTTGCCTCGCGCGGCATCAGTCGGGGCGATCGCATTGCCATTCTGATGCCCAATTGCATCGAGCAGGCGCTGCTCTGGTTTGCAGCCGCCAAGCTCGGCGCCATCGCGGCGCCGCTGAATCTCGCACTGGGACCTGTCGATCTGGCCTATAGCATCGCTGACGTGGGCCCGGCAATGCTGGTGGCAGACGACGTTGGCCTTCGGAGCCTGGAGAAGATCGATAGTGCGGCGTTGAAAGGAATGTGCATCGTGTCGGCGTCCACCACGCAGACACCTGGCACCATTCCAATGCCGGAGCTATACCTCAAAACCGGAGCCGCACTGCGAAGCACATCCAATCCGGGAGACACTTGCTGCATCATCTATACAGGCGGGACGACGGGCATGCCCAAGGGCGTGCAGTTGTCGCATTTCTACTATATCGTCGCGGCCTACCGATGGGCCGAGGCGTTTGCAGTGACGCCGCAGGACCATCACTATTCGGTGTTGCAGTTCTATCACATCGGCATTCGCAGCAACGCTATCATCTCCCCGCTCGTCAACGGCTACAGCTCGACAATTGATCGCTGGTTCAGCGTCAGTAACTATTGGTCACGGGTTCGTGAGACTGGCGCCACTATCATCGACCCCATGGGCACGATGTTTACATTGTTGTATCAGCAACCCCCCTCGCCGCTGGACAAAGCGCACAAGGCGCGCGCCGCCTGGGGTGCTACCGCCATGCTGCCGCCGGGAATTGCCAGCGGCTTTGCCGAGCGCTTTGGCGTTCACCTGGTGCCGACCTTCGGTGGCACGGAAGTCGGCGGATCTGCGGTCGTCAACACGCCGATCGGGGCTCCTCATCGTGAGGGCACCAACGGCCGCGCCAATGGCTGGTGTGAATTGCAGATTGTCGATGACAACGACTGCCCACTGCCGGTCGATACCGTCGGGCAAATCGTGGTACGACCCACCATTCCGTTTTCCATGATGAATGGCTATCACAATGCGGCGGCTCGCACGGTCGAGTGCTGGCGCAACCTGTGGTTTCATACCGGCGATCTTGGATCGCTCGATTCCGAGGGCTATCTCAGCTTCGTCGGGCGCCAGGCTCATTGGCTGCGACGTCGCTCCGAAAACATATCGGCCTACGAGGTAGAGTCCGCTATTGCCGCACACCCGTTGGTCAAGGAGGTCATCGTGGTTGGCGTCCCATCCGAGCTTGGCGAGGACGAAGTCAAGGCATTCGTGCTACCCGCCGCTGGCGCTGAGCTGACGCCCGCAGCGATTGTCCAGTGGTGCGAGCAACGGCTCGCGAAGTTCAAGGTGCCGCGCTTCATCGAATTTGTCAGCGACTTCCCGCGTTCGGCGGCAAAGCAGGAGATCGAGCGCCATAAGCTCAAAGCGATGAGCAACGCAGCAGCCTGGGACCGGCAGCGAGTCGGCGTATGACCCGCACGCTGATTGCAACACCGGCCCAGGCCCATGAATGGCTGGCGCAGAACAAGATTCGCGCGGTGCGCGTGGAATGGTCAGATCTCAATGGCCTGGGTCGGGGAAAGGTGGTGCCAGCCGCGCGCTTTCCGCTGATCTGCCGCGAGGGTATCCAGTTCTCGAACGCCGCTCTGACATTCGACATCCAGTCCATCCCAGCGTCGGCTGCCGGCATGGGCGCTACCACGGGCTATCGCAACGTCAGAGCATTGCCGGATCTGGCGACTCTGCGCACGTGGCCAGTCGATGCAGAAGTCGCATGGTGCCAGTGCAACATCGAGTCTCTGAACGGCGTGCCCATCAATGCCAGTCCACGGGACTTCGCGACTCGTATTGGCAAGCAGCTCGCGGCGCAAGGCTTGCATGCGCGCATAGCGCCCGAACTCGAGTTCTATATTGCAGACAGCAAGGGTGCGGCGCTGGAGACCGGCTTTCCCTGCTATGGCACAGAATCATTGCACCGCTTTGAGGCTGCGCTCCAGAGTGCCTGCAGTGCCACGGCGGCATTCTGGCCACTTGAGGCCTGGCATCACGAACACGGTCCCGGCCAGTTCGAGATCAATGTAGGACACGCACCCTACCAGGATGCAATCGACGGACTGCACGGCGCCCGCATTGCGATCCGTGAGGCGGTGGCAAGACACGGCCTGCGAGCCACGTTCATGGCGAAGCCCTACAACGGGCTCAATGGCTCGGCCTGTCAACTGAACCTGTCACTGCAGAATAACTCAGGCGAAAACCTGTTCGCCGACCAGGCAACTCCCGGTGTGCCGTCCGCCTTGTGTCGGCAATTCATTGGCGGCGTGCTTGCGCACCTGGACGAAATCGCCGCCGTGCTGCTTCCCAACGGCAACTCGTTTCGCAGAGTCGTGCCCGGGCACTTTGCGCCGATCACAAAGGCCTGGGGTCTCGACAATCGCACCGCGGCTGTACGCGCCATTGCGCAGACACCGGCATCCACGCGGGTCGAGTTGCGCGTGCCAGGTGCCGATATCAACGCGTATCTGGCTGTGCCCGCCTTCGTCGCCGCGGGCCTGGATGGGATTGCGCGCAAACTCGACCCCGGTCCGGCAGCTGAAGGCGATCTCGATAGCGGCGATCACCCGAGAGTCGTCACCGATTGGGGAGCAGCGCTCCGCCTGTTCGAGCAGTCAGACTGGGTACGGTCTGTATTCGGGCCCGAGCTCGCTGGCGCCTTTCTCAGTGTCAAGCGCCAGGAATTTGGGCGTTTCAGCCACTGGGTCAGCGACTTCGATGCAAGCGAGTATGGTCAAGTCCTGTGATGTGTCGCAGCGGGCACTGAGCAGAATGTGCCCTGTGATTCCTTGAACCGTTGGCTGATTTTCGCGCTCGCGGTCTGCTTTGCCGGGCCCGCGCCCGCTGCCCCGCCAGCGCCGGTTTACAAGTTTGCGAACGGGCGCTGGTGGGATGGCGCTGCGTTCCAGGCTCGCACCGTCTACAGCGGCACCGACGCGCGCCTGCATGATCATCCGCCGCCGCGCGTCGATGCAACAATCGACCTGCACGGCGGCTATGTCATACCGCCGCTGGCGGAGGGCCACAATCACTGGCTCGAGCCAGCAGTGATTGACCAGTACAACGCCTGCTACCTTGCCGACGGCGTCTATTACGTCAGGGACATGAGCAACATTCCGCTGCTGGTGGAGCAGTTCCGGGACAAGGTAAACCTCCCGACCAGCGTCGACTTTGTGTCCTCGATGATGCCATTCACCGGCCCGGGCGCCCATCCGGTGGAAAGCCTCGATCAGTTCATCAAACTGGGCCTGCTGCCGAAGGACTGGCGGCCTGACTACGACCGGCAGGGCGTTTTCATTGTCCGGACGGAACAGGACCTGCGCGAACGTTTCGTCGAACTCCTCCGCCAGAATCCAGCGTATGTAAAAGCATTTCTGCTGCATTCCGAAGAATACGCATTGCGACAGGGCGACCCGACGAAGTACGGCAATCACCGCGGAATGGATCCTGCACTACTGCCGCGCCTGGCAAAGCTTGCCCACGCCGCCCACCTGCGTCTGGCGACGCACGTCAGCACCGCGGCGGACTTCCGCAACGCCATCGCCGCCGGTGCCGATGACATTGTGCATCTGCCCGGTAACGGCGCCAGCGTCGAGCCGGAGCTGGGATTCGAGCGCTACCAACTCAACTGGGAGGATGCACAATCGGCGGCCAGGCACCATGTAACAGTGACGACTACGCTCGATTGGCTGGCTGACAGAAACACCGACTGGACCCGACAGCTGATTGAGCAGGTGCTGGCGCCGAACCTCAGGCTGCTCAAGCGAGCCGGCGTACCCATTCTGGTCGGCAGTGATCACTTTCGCCGCTCCTCGCTGGGCGAGGTCCTGGAATTGCGCGATCTGAATGTGTTCACCAATACCGAGTTGCTCAACATGGCGACCACACGCACCACGCAGGCGATATTCCCCGGGCGGCGGCTGGGCAGGCTGGCTGACGGCTACGAAGCCGATTTTCTGGTGCTGGAGCGCGACCCAAGCGCAAACCTGGGCAACCTCCAGTCCATCACGCTGCGCGTCAAACAGGGGCGCCGGCTGAACGTTCCGGCGACGGCGCTGGCCCGACGCAGCCTCGACTGCGTGCCTTAGGGCCTGTTCAGCCCTGCTGCCGGCCGGTGGCACATTCTGTGATCACAAAAAGTCATAAAGTGCGAATGGCCGCCAGATTGACCGTGGGATTGACGCAACTCCCCTTGGCCTGTGTCACAATCAGAGCCTCAGCAAACACGCGACGGCAACAACGGATTCTTCCATGAACGCCCTTACAACAGGGGTCGCCAGCACAACAATGGCCAAGGTCAGCCGCCGCCTGCTGCCGTTCCTGTTGCTGCTTTACATCATCTCCTGGCTCGATCGCGCCAACGTCAGTTTCGCGGCGCTGCAGATGAATGTCGACCTCGGCTTCAGTGCCGCAATCTACGGCTTCGGCGCCGGCATCTTCTTCATTGGTTATGCGATATTTGAAATACCCAGCAACCTGGTGATGATCCGTGTCGGTCCGCGGTTGTGGATCGCCCGCATCATGGTCACCTGGGGCCTCATCTCCGCCAGCATGATGTTTGTCCAGGGTGAGCGGAGCTTCTACATCATGCGGTTTCTGCTGGGAGTCGCCGAAGCCGGCTTCCTGCCAGGCATCATCTACTACCTCAGCCTATGGTTTCCGGCGACAGTGCGCGCCCGCGCGGTATCGTGGTTCATGATTGCGATACCGCTCTCCATCGTGATCGGCGGCCCGCTATCCGGGCTACTCCTGGAGATGAACGGCATCCTCGGCCTCAGGGGCTGGCAGTGGATGTATCTCATCGAGGGGCTGCCGGCAGTGGTTCTGGGTCTGGTTGTGCTCACCTATCTGACGGATACGCCGGCGCAGGCACGCTGGCTGACTTCCGAGCAGCGCGAGTGGCTCAGCGCACACATGGAAGCTGAACACGCCAGTGCCCGCGACAAATATCGTGTGAATCTCCGCCAGGCACTGTTGCATCCCACAGTCTGGAAGCTCGCGCTCATCATGTTCGCTTGCCAGACCGCCAGTTACGGGCTCACGTTATGGGTCCCGCAGATTGTCAAGAGCTGGTCGGGGCTCAGCAATCTGCGGGTCGGCCTGATTTCGGCGCTTCCCTACGTGGCCGCTGCGCTTGGCATGGTACTCATCGGCATCAGCTCAGATCGCCGCAAGGAACGCTTCCTGCATATCGCGATTCCCAGTGCGATCGGTGCCGTCGGTTTCGTCGCCAGCGCCTACCTGATCTCTCCGGTGGCTGGAATCATTGCCTTGACGGTAGCCGCTGTAGGCGACTACAGCATACGTGGTCCATTCTGGGCGCTACCAGGCCGCTTTCTGTCCGGTAGTGCCGCGGCAGCCGGCATTGCGCTCATCAACAGCATGAGCGCGCTGGGCGGGTTCGTGGGCCCTTACCTGGTGGGATATCTGAAGAGCCTCACCGGTAGTTTCGAAAGCGGACTGTTGTGCCTCGCTCTGCTCTTGCTGCTGGGCGCATTCGGCACCCTGCGACTGCGCGCAGCTGCGGCCACGGCACCAGCATGAGCAATATCAATCGTCGAACACGCTCGGAAAATCAAGATGGGGGGGGGATTGCAATGATCAACACTTTCCGGGTTTGGCGCTTACTCTGCGCGATCCTGGCCGCGCTGGGTATTGCCATGCCGGTACTCGCGGCCTGGGACATCACCGACACCGGCCAGCCCTTCGATGACGTGAAGATTACCGCCAACGAGGGAACCTGGATGAGCGTGGACGTCAGTCCGGACGGAAAAACCCTGGTATTTGACCTGCTCGGCGATCTCTATCTCATGCCTGCGACGGGCGGTGAGGCCAGAGTGCTGCGCGAGGGCCCCGCCTATGACCGCAATCCGCACTTCAGCCCCGACGGCAGCAGGATTGTGTTCGCCAGCGACGGCGGCGGCTATGACAACGCCTGGGTCATCAACGTCGATGGCAGCGGTGCGCGCGAGATATCGCATGAGACTACCAGTTATGTCGGAACTCCGGCGTGGACGGCCGACGGCAACTACATCGTGGCTCGCCGCTTCAGCGTCGAGGGACGCCGCACTGGCGCGCCTTTCGGCAACCACCTGTGGCTCTACCATACAGCCGGCGGAGCCGGCAGAAAGATCGTCGAATCGCCGGGAGCTGTGGCGGAACCGACGCTCTCTCGCGACGGAAACTGGCTCTATTACACGGAAGACAGCGCCCCGCCCTCCGGCAAGCCGAACCCCGACGACGCCAATTTCGTCATCAAGCGTCGTGACCTGACAACCGGTGCAACCATCACGCTGGTCACGGGGTACGCGGGCGCGATGACACCGCAGATCTCGCCCGATGGCGCATCGCTGGCGTTCGTGCGTCGCGTGGCAACCAAAGACGTTTTGTTTGTCTACGACCTGAAGAGCGGCAAGCAGCGCCCCGTGTTTGATGGCCTCAGTCGCGATTTCAAAGGGCACAATACCCTGAGCGGCTTCTATCCTACGTTCGGATGGTTCCCCGACAATCGCCATGTTGCCATCTGGGCCAAGGGCGCGCTGTTGAACATCGATGTGGCAACGGGCGAGTTCGGGAAAATTCCGTTCAGCGCCACCGCCAGTCACCGGATCACGCGGGCCGTGCGGGTCGCACAGAATCCGCCAGACAAGACTTTTGCTGCCCGGGCCATTGACTCCCCGACACTGGCGCCGGATGGCAGGACGCTGGTGTGGAGCGCGGTCGGGCAGCTGTGGAAGAAGCACCTGCCGGAAGGCAAGCCGGAGCGACTGTCGCCTGAGCATGACTTCGCCTATAGCCCAAGCTTTTCGCCGGACGGACGCCAGATTCTCTACGTCAAGTGGGAGGATGCAGCCGGCAGCACGTTGCAGACGATCAGCCTCGATGGCAAGACCATCAAGTCGGTCCTGTCCTTCGATGCCAGGGTCAGCCATCCGGCCTACTCGCGCGACGGCAGCAAGATCGTGTTCCAGGTGCAGCGGCCGAATCCTTTCATCGGCGGCTACCACCGGCGTCAGGGAATTTACTGGCTGGCTGCGGCGGGGGGCGAAGCCCACTTTATCAGCAGCGAGGGCTCCGACCCGGTCTTTTCCGCAGCGGGCGACCGCATCTATTACAACCTTGCCAATCAGGGTGCTGAAGGCCTCTCTATCCTCAAAAGCGTCACACTGGAGGGGACGGACCCGCGCGAGCACATCCGCTCGCCGCATGCACACCACCTGCGTTTAAGCCCCGACGGTAGCTGGGTGGCGTTCCAGGAAAACCATGGGCTGTATGTCGCGCCGTACCTTGAGAGCGGCGTAGCCATGTCGTTGACCACGCCCTCAGGCGTCGTCCCGGTCACGAGGCTGACTCAACATCGTGGCCTGGATCAGCGCTGGTCCGCGGATGGCAGACAACTCCATTGGATCTCGGGCCATGACTATTACAGCGCCGCAATTCCAGGCACCGCAGGCGCTTCACCACCGTCCTCAGTCAATCTTGGCCTCGAGATTGCATCCGACATTCCTGAAGGCAAGATCGCCTTCACAGGCGCCCGGATCATCACCATGCGTGGCGACGAAGTGCTTGAGAACGGCGTGTTGCTGGTGGAACGCAATCACATCGTCGCGGTGGGACCTGCCGGCAGCGTGAGCATTCCGAAAGGCGCCAAGACCTATGATCTGGCAGGCAAGACCATCATGCCAGGCCTGGTGGACGCTCACGCTCACATGGTGCTGGCCCCGCAGCCCGATGAGTTCATGGTGCAGCAGTTTTCGCGCTACTACGCCAACCTTGCCTATGGCGTCACTACGACCTTCGATCCCTCGGCGCATACCAACCAGATCTTCGGCCTTGCGGAAATGGTGCAGGCGGGGCGTATGGTGGGTCCGCGCATCTACACGACCGGCTGGAGACTGATGGGATTCCTGGGGGACTCGCTGGACGATGCGCGCGTCACTTCACTTGAGAGCGCGCGTGATCACGTGCAGCGCCTGAAAGATGCTGGGGCCATCGCCATCAAGAGCTATGTCCAGCCGGGGCGCGTCGAACGCCAGCAGCTCGTCAAGGCTGCGCGGGAACTGGGCATGATGGCGATGCCGGAAGGCGAGGGTCAGTTCGATCACGACCTGACATTCGTGCTCGATGGCTACACGACGGTGGAACACAACCTGCCAAATGACACGCTCTATGACGATGTCGTCCAGTTGTGGGCTGCCTCGAAGACTGCCACGACGCCCACACTGCTGGTGACCCAGGCAGAACTCAACGGCATGCAGTACTTCTACCAGAGCGCGCCGCACGTGTGGGAGATGGAGAAATTGCGCAGCTTCACGCCGGCTGCCAACAACTATAGTGCGTTCAGGGGTGGCGAACGCTCGTTCAGGCCCCTGTGGACACACCAGCGGACGCTCACTGCGCCCGATGAGGTTTACGAAATCGGCACGCGCTCAGTTGCCCGCACGCTGAAGCGCCTCAATGATGCCGGGGTTACGGTCAACATGGGTTCGCACGGAGAAATAGACGGCATTGGCGCCATCTGGGAACTCTGGCTCATCAATCAGGGTGGCATGAGCAACCATGACACCCTGCGGGTTGGCACCATCAACGGCGCCAGAACACTCGGCATGGACAAGAACATCGGTTCCCTGGAAGTCGGAAAGCTTGCGGACCTCATTGTGCTCGATGGCGATCCGCTGAAGGACATCAAGGCGCTGGACACCGTCCGGTACACGATGATCAACGGCCGCCTCTATGATTCGCTCAGCATGAATGAAATCGGCAACTACGATCGCCCGCGCGGGAAATTCTACTGGGAAGTGGACAAGCACCCGACCATCGACTGGAATGATTCGATGATCGGTCAACCCGCTGGAGGTGGCGGGGGCGACTGGCAGGGCGATGAAGATTCGGTGGCCACTGAATAAAGAATTGGGCAGTTCTATGAAAATTGCACTAGCTTGGCGCCAGCGGCTGGCTGGCGCGGCGGCATTGCTATGGCTATCCGGCGCTGGCGCTGTTCAGCCGGCCGCGCCGACCGACAGCGCGCCAACATGGGATGCGGCGCTGGCCGATATTGACCAGTTGTTCGCGGCATTCGCCGCCGAGCATCATGCTCCGGGTCTTGTCTATGGCGTGGTGCGCGACGGCGAACTGGTGCATGTGCACAGCATCGGTGTGCAGGACATCGAATCGAAGGCGCCAGTCACGGCTGATACCAGCTTCAGAATCGCTTCGATGACCAAGAGCTTTACCGCGCTCGCCGTGCTCAAGCTGCGCGATGAGGGCCGATTGAGTCTGGATATGCCGGCAACGAAGCTGGTGCCGGAACTGAGCGTGATTCCGAAACCTGGCACCTCCGCGCAGCCGATTCGCCTGCGCCAATTGCTCACGCACACCGCCGGGTTCGTGACTGATGATCCGTGGGGCGATCGACAGCTCGACATGTCGGAACCGGCGTTCACTCGCTTCCTGCAGGCAGGCATTCCGCTAGTGCGCGAGCCAGGCGAGGCATTCGACTATTCCAACACGGGCTACGCGATCCTGGGCCGCGCGATATCGCGCGCCTCGCATCGCCGCTATCAGGACTACATCAGCCAGTCCATCCTGGAACCGCTAGGAATGCGCGCGACAGTCTGGGAGTACCATGGCATTCCGGTCCAGCATCGTGCCACCGGCTATTCATGGACTGACGATCACTACGAAGCGCAACCCGCACTGGGCGACGGCGCCTACGGCGCCATGGGTGGGCTCAGCAGCACCGCCAACGACTATGCTCGCTATGTCGCGTGGCTGCTGTCAGCGTGGCAAGCCAATGCCCACCGACTACCGGGCAGCATCGCGCCGGCCACCGTTCGGGAAATCGGGCGAGCCGCCGTGTTGAGTCAGGTGGGCGAGCGCACGCCTGGCCCGGGCGGCAAGCCCTGCCCGGTGGTCTGGATGTACGGCGCGGGATTCAATGTCGTTACGGACTGCGAAATAGGCACCATGCTGCGTCATCCCGGTGGCCTGCCCGGCTTCGGCTCACAAGTGCTGCTGCTGCCGCAGTTCAATGTCGGCATCTTCGCGTTTGCCAACCTGACTTACGCGCACCTCTCGGATCCCGTGGTTGAAGCCGCAGCACGATTGAAGCGCGCAGGCCTGCTCAAGGCCGTTGACAATCCCGTCAGTCCCGGGCTGCAAGGCGCGGCATCGGCTGCGCTGCGCATGTACCAGTCCGGCGACGCGGGCGCGGAGCGGGCCGGGTTCAGCGCCAACGCCCTGCTCGATCACAGTGTGCCGCGGCGCAACGCCGAGATGCACCGCTACCGCGAGCAGACCGGTGCTTGTTCGTCCATCACGCCGATCGAGATCCTGCATCCGGGCGCAGGTCGTTTCAGTCTCGCCTGCGAACACGGAACGCTGGGCGTCGCTATCCTGCTCGCCCCGACGGCAACGCCAGCGATTCAATACCTCGAATTCACGTTGCCGCCACCGCCGTCGCCGCACCAATAGCGTTTCGCAGACGCGCCAGGTCAGCATGGCGTGTCGCTTGCCCGGCTTCACCCGCTGCCGCCATACGCATGTCGCGCAGCCCCTGCAGCGACCGCAGCAACACGGGCAGCGGCGGGCCGCTGGATGTGATGTCGGTGGTGGCGGTATCCGGCAGCGTTGCCGCCGGCACAGCGATGAACCGACTGACCAGCTGATCGTGATGCTGAGCGGCGGTCTGGCCAAACAGATCGCAAACCCGAAGATAGGCCCTGGCATTGCTGCGGAACCATTCCGCGGCTGAGTGTTCGCGAGACAACTCGAGCAATTCATCAAGCAGGCTCCGGTATCTCATGCATTCGCGCAACCGCACCTGATCGGCGGGCAGCATGAACAACATCTTGTCCACAAGCAGCTGCGAATAGTGCGCGTCGCTCGCCCGGCACAATCCGAGCAGCAGATCCAGCTCATTAATGCCGCTGAAATCCCCGGCATTGGCGCCGCGATACTCCTGGCGACCAACACGGTAGGGCTTGTAGTACGGCCGAACGCAGTAGAAAAAGCGTTCGACATCAAGTCGCTTGAACAGGACGTCATTGTGGTGCAATACGGCCTGCAGTGCGCTGGCCGCGACATCAAACATGACATCGGCTACAGGGCTGGATACGCCGAGGTGCACGATCCTGGTCAGAGCGTCAGCGGCGGTTTGCAGCAAGATGATGCCGCGCGTATTTTCGTCAATAAACAGGAGCTCGTCGTGGAGCGATGTGAAGCTCTTGCGCACGCCCGTCACGGCGCGATTGTGGGTGGACAGGTGGCAGGTAGAAAAGCGTGGCGCCATACCCAAGGACGTTCCGACGTGCATCGCCAATGCCGATGCTTCCGGGAACGGTGAACGCTCCTCCCTTGCCGGGTTGGTGAGATCGTGGCGCCGAAGCGCTGCCAGATACATGCCCACATTGCCCAGCAACCCCAACGCACTGTCGAAACCGTCGCCGGTATTGCCCTCGGCCAGCAGGTCCACAATGAAGCCGTGGCCTTCCTGGCGCAGGGCAGCCTTGGTGGACTCACCAATCCCGATCACGCGGCTACGATCGTCCTGCGCAAAGTACCGATTCTCGAGATCCGTATTCATCTCGACAAAAGCGGTTCTGATCCAGTGTTCGAATGACTGTGCTTTGTTCATGGGGGTAATTTCCCTGTTGTTAAGATGGCGCTGGAACGACGTTGCGGCCAGGCGTTGGCGACCACCTCGACTTCTGCCGCCGTGTTCCACAAGTGATACGAGATTCGCAGTGTGCTGCCACGAGTATCAAAGCGGATGCCCGCGGCGCCGAGCCGGGCCTGGACGTCTGCCAGATCCGCACCCAGAGGCAGGCAGAGTGTGCCGCCGGTAGCGTGCTGCGGCAGCACGTCGTGCCAGCACGAAGGCAACTGTTGGCGCAGCATCCCCGTGAGACTGCGATTGTGAGCAACGACCGCGCTGATACCGATCGACTGCAGGAGGCGCAGGCTGGCGGTAGCTGCGACATAAGGCGCGACCGAGGGCGTCCCGCCCCAGAAGCGACGCGCATCGGGCGCCGGGCGATAGGAGTGTATGTCGAATTCGAAAGGGTTCTCGTGCGAAAACCACCCCACCGCATGGGGATGCAGCGATGGAATCAGGGCGCCTCGAACCCAGAGAAACGCCGCCCCCGGGCCGCCACAAAGCCACTTGATGCAGCTGCCAAGAACGACATCGACGCCCAGCGCGTTCACGTCTATCGGCAGGACGCCCGCGGACTGCGCCACGTCCAGAACGCTGAGAATCGCGCGCTCGCGGCATAGCTTTGCAATCTGCCGCACCGGCGCCACTCGTCCGCTGTTGAAATGCACGTGCGTGACGAGCACCGCGCACACATCTTCTGTCATTGCGTCTGCCCAGGACTGAAGGTCGTCCGGTGGCATGCCTCTGGGAATCAGCCGCAGGCCGTATCCGAGGCGCTGCGCCTGCTGCAGCACAAAGCCCATGGACGGGAATGAGTCCTCGGCGGCCAGCCACACACGACGCTCGGGGCCCGGCAACGGCATAGCGCCAAGAATGTTCGCAAGCCCGGCCGACAGGTTGTTCTGAGGACAATATTCATCCGCGCTACCACCCAGAAATGCCGCCAGGGCTGAGCGAAACTCGTCAATGCACCGCAGCCAATCCGGCCAGGCGTCGGCGCCCTGCAGCATCCAGGGATCGACAAACTGCCGCCTGATAGCCTGCACCGCGCCGTGGGTTGCACAACCGACAGAATGCGCCAGCAGATAGGGTCCCGGGCCCGGGACGGCGAACGCTTCACGGTAGTTGGTGGTTGATGACAAAGTGGCTCCGATTCGCTACGACACAGATATCGCTGTCAGCGCGCATTAATCTCAGGTGAAGCGCTCGATACGCAGCGCCGGCGGGCCGTGCAGCGCTGCTGTACCTTCCAGCGTACGCACCACCAGTTCCGCAGTCTGGCCCGCGAGCGTGAGGCCTGCATGATGGTGACCGAACGCATAGGCAATCTGTGGCCAGCGCTCCAGCCGGCCAATGGCCGGCAGAAAATCCGGCAGCGACGGGCGCGAGCCATGCCATTGCCGCGGCTGCTCGCCAAAAGGCAGCCCCAGTTCCCTCACGTGTCGCAGCAGCCGCTGCCAGTGACGCGGGTCAGGCGGCGCATCGTGGCGCGTAAATTCGGTGACGCTGGTCACCCGAATGCTGCTGGTAAATTTCGTGCAGACCACGCTGCGATCGAAGAACAGGATGGGCGGCGCCGTTGGCCCCGGTGGCAGATCGGTTTCCAGGTGATAGCCGCGCTCCGCAATCAGCGGCACAGAATATCCCAAGGGCCGCAGCAATGCGCCGGACTCCACGCCGGCTGTGACCAGCGCAATATCGGCATCAATGGGTGGCGCGTCGTGTAGTTGCACCCTGGCGCCCCTGCCAACGGGCAGCACGGCAGCAGCTCGCACGGCGAGCATCTCGCCGCCCTTGGCCTGAATGGTGTCAGCCAATGCCTGCATCATGCGGCCGAGATTGGCGATCTGGCCGGTATTCACATAGCCAACGCCGCCAGCAAATGGCACCTTCAGCGGATCGGCAACGGCCCGCAGGCGGTCGGCTGTCAACGGTTCCCAGATTGCCTGCCCGACAGGCTCACGCTGCAGGTCTTTCAGCATCGCATTCAGTGAACGCGATGATTCGCAAAGTACGAAGTGCCCCGACTGCACCAGCAGTTCCGGAGCTCCGGCTATCGCCAGCAGCTTGCGCCACGCGGCTATGGCCTCGGACAACAGTTCGGTCAAGGCGGCGCGCCCGGCCTCGAAACGCTGCGGGCTGGAGGCCCGCAGAAACCTGAGTCCCCATGGCAGCCAGCTGCCGGCGCCATTCAGTGGCAGCGCCAGCACGCCGCCCTTGCCATACAACCGGGTCGGCAGGCTACGAATGGTCGACCAGGATGATAGCGGCGCGGTTTGCTCGATGCCGATGTGTCCCGCATTTCCCTGCGAGGCATGCAGGCGATCACTCGGCTGGTCCAGCAGGGTTACCCTGTGGCCGGCATCCAGCAGCCGTACGGCGGCTGCCCTGCCGACGACTCCGCCACCGATGACGACGACCCTAAGACTCATCCGGCGCACCCCTCAATGTCATCGACAGACAGCGCCTGCTGCATGCCGACCGGCCATGCATGGGCCTCTCAAACACATTGTGATCACAAATCATGGCAGGACCAGATCTTACAAGAGTATGAGGCGATTTTTCTCAAACTTCCAAATGCACTTTCAGCACATAATAGGAGGGGCGACCGCAAGCAACCCAATCGACCATGGGCAGGGGACAACGGTGAAATCTCAGATCATGGCAAGCGCACCAGAAGCCGATTCGCAGATTGCCGAAACCAGCAGTTATCTGTCCGGGACAGAGGCACTGGTCCGCGCCCTGCTCGATCAGTCGGCACGCGACGAGGCCGCCGGTGTCAAGACCGGTGGCTTTGTGTCGGGCTATCGCGGCTCGCCGCTCGGGCATGTCGATGAAGAGATGTGGGCAGCCGAGAAAGAACTGCGGGCGCGCAATATCGTGTTCCAGCCTGGCGTCAATGAGGATCTGGCAGCCACTGCCGTGTGGGGCACACAACAGATCGGATTCTTCAAGGATCCGACGGTCCAGGGAGTGTTCGGCCTGTGGTACGGAAAGGGCCCCGGCGTCGACCGCAGTGGTGACGCCCTGCGCCATGCCAACCTTTGGGGCACGGCGCCGCTGGGCGGCGTGGTCATGGTGGCTGGCGACGATCCGATGGCGCGCTCATCGAGCATCCAGCAGCAGAGCGAGCACCTGCTGGCTTCGCTGGCGATCCCGACGTTCAGCGCTGGCAGCGTGCAGGATCTTTACGACTACTGCCTGGTCGGCTGGCAGCTATCGCGTTACGCGGGCGTGTGGACCGCCATCAAGTCGGTGTCGGACATCATCGAATCGAGCTCCCCGGTCGACCGGGATCCCAGTCGAACGCTGACGCGCATTCCGGAAGACTTCACCATCGAACCGCCGGGTGTGCATATCCGCTGGCCGGACATGTCGCCCCAGCAGGACGAGCGGCTCATGACGCGCCGCCTGCCCGCGGTGCACGCGTTCGTGCGCGCCAATCGCTTCAATCACATCAGCTTTGGCGCCAGCGCCCCGCGACTCGGCATTATCACCCACGGCAAGAGCCACACGGATACGCTCGAGGCACTGGCTGGCATCGGGATCGACGCAGCGGTGGCCAGCCGCATCGGACTGGCGGTATTCAAGCTCGGCGTCATCTGGCCGCTGGAGGGCGAAGGCGTTCGTGAGTTCGCCCATGGGCTGGACGAGCTGCTCGTCATCGAGGAAGGGCGCGCGTTCGTCGAGCCGGCCGTCAAGAACGTGTTGTACGGAATGAATGTCGCGCGCTTGCCGCTGATGTCCGGGAAGGACGTCCGTGGGCACGTGAATGCGCTGGCCTCACACGGCGAACTAACGCCGGCGGCGATTGCGGTCGCCATCGCGGAGTGGCTGGCCCCGCACTTTCAATCGCCTGATATCGAGTCTCGTCTGGCAACGCTGAAAGACATCGGGCGGCGTCTGGGCGGACGCAGCCCGCTGGTGGCGCGCCTGCCCTATTTCTGTTCCGGTTGTCCGCACAACACGTCCACAAAGGTTCCCGAAGGGAGCGTGCAGCTGGCCGGGATCGGCTGCCACACGCTGGCGATGATCATGGAGCGCGGCGTCGTCGGCTATCCGCAGATGGGCGGTGAAGGCGCCGCCTGGGTGGGCGCCTCGCCCTTCGTGGGCACCGGGCATACCTTTGTCAACGTCGGCGACGGGACTTACTACCACTCCGGATCCATGGCCATCCGCCAGGGTATTGCGGCGAAGGTCAACGCCACCTACAAAATCCTGTTCAATGATGCGGTGGCAATGACGGGCGGGCAGCCCATCGATGGCCCCATCAGCGTGCCCGCGATCACCGAGCAAATGCTGAGCGAGGGCGCCGTCAGGGTTGCGGTCGTCAGCGACAGCCCCGAGAAGTACAACGTCTCGCAGCTGGCGCCAGGCACGACGGTGCACCATCGCGATGAGCTGGATCAGTTGCAGCGCGAATTCCGCGACATCAAAGGCGTGACCGTCATCGTCTACGAGCAGACCTGCGCGACCGAGCTGCGCCGCCGCCGCAAGCGCAAGCTGGTGGCCGATCAGGCACGCCGCGTGATCATCAATGACCGTGCCTGCGAAGGCTGTGGCGACTGCGGCAAGCAGTCCAACTGTCTGTCAGTCCAGCCGTTGGAGACGGCCTTCGGGCGCAAGCGCACCATCGACCAGTCCTCCTGCAACAAGGACATGTCGTGCATCAAAGGATTCTGCCCGAGTTTCGTGACGATCGAAGGCGGCGAACTCGCACGGCCTGTCATTGGCAAGGGCTCGATGCCAGGATTCGAGAACCTTCCTGAGCCCACGGTAGCTGCCATCGAGGGCGTACACAGCACCGTGATCGCTGGCATCGGCGGAACCGGCGTGGTCACCGTCTCGGCGCTGCTTGGAGCGGCGGCAAGAATTGAAAACCGCTCTGTGCAGGCGCTCGATCTGACCGGCCTGTCGCAGAAATTCGGCGCGGTCTTCTGCCACGTCAAGATTGCGGCGGACGACTCGCAGCTGCGCACGCCACGCATTGCCCATGGCAGCGCTCAACTGCTGATCGGGGCCGATCTGGTGGCCAGCGCACAGGCCGAATCGGTGGTGCTGCTGCGTCAGGGCGCGAGCAGCGCCATCGTCAACGAGCGACAGACGGTAACCGGCACGTTTGCCCGCGATCGGGATTTTCGCCTGCCGGGGCGGGAGCTGGCCGCAACGATCAGCGATTTCTGCGGCGACGGCCGCGCGCATTTCGTCGACGCGAGCAGCGTGTCCGAGGCGCTGACCGGCGACTCCATTGGCGCCAACCTGCTGCTGCTCGGCGTCGCAAGCCAACGGGGTCTGCTGCCGCTGCGCGCAGCCTCCATCGAACGGGCTGTCACCGAGCAGGGACTGGCCGTCGCCTATAACCTGAATGCCTTCCGCTTGGGGCGCCTGCTCGCCCACGACCCGGAGGCCGTCGCCGTCGCTGTGGCGTCGCTTCAGAGCACCGTGCCGGTCGACAAGGCCCCAAAGACACTGGATGAGCTGATCGGCCACCGTGCCGCCGATCTGGTCAGCTACCAGAATGAGGCCTATGCGCGCCGCTATAGCGCGCTGGTCGAACGCGTGCGGACCGTCGAGCGTTCCCTAGCCGCCGGCAATACAGCGCTGACCGAGGCGGTAGCGAGGAATTACCACAAGCTGCTGGCCTACAAGGATGAATACGAGGTGGCGCGCCACCTCTCGAGCCGGGAGTTCCTGGCCTCGATCCGCGCGCGCTTCAGTGGCCGCTACCGGATCAAGTTCCATCTGGCACCGCCGCTGCAGGCGCTGCTTGGCGGCCAGACCACAACGCCCAGGAAGCGTACGTTCGGGGCCTGGATGGTGCCGGTATTCCACGTGCTGGCGCGCCTGAAGGGTCTGCGCGCCACGGCGTTCGATCCGTTCGGTCGCACAGCCGAGCGCAGGATGGAGCGCGAACTCATCTCACGCTATGAACTCACCATTGAGCGGCTGTTGGAACGCCTGTCAGCCGAGAATGTCGATACCGCCACGGCCATTGCCTCGGTGCCGGAGCAGATACGCGGCTACGGGCACGTGAAGGCCGCGAGTGTCACGACAGCCGCGGCAGAAGAGGCGCGACTGATGGCCTTGTTCGAGGCGGGCCAGCAAGCGCTCGGGCGCGCTGCCTAGACCAGTAGTCCCGTCGGGCGATCTCACGATCGCCCGACGGGCTCCCTGACTAGAAAGTGCCTTTGTACTCCAAGCCGTAACTGCGCGGCCGTACGAAGGCGTTCAACACGTACAACGGCGGGCCAAGCGGCGGGAACTTGGCCAGCGTATCGTCGCTATTCAGCAGATTGTCGCCATACAGGCTGAGCGAACCCCATTTGCCGGAAACACCCAACCTGAGGAACAGCTGCTTGGTGCTGTCGTTGGCGTACTTCGGAGTATTTGCCGTATCCGAGAAATTCGCGGAGGACACCCGATAACGCACATCGATGCTGCCCTTCAGTGCGCCCGTCAGCTGCGTCTCATAGTTTGCCGACAACGTGGCTTTGTTCCTGGCCACAAACGGCAGCTCGGCTCCGTCCTTGATGACCAACCGGGGCGGAGTAATGTTGTCGAAGACATTGCCATTAACCGTCGAATCCGTATAGGCGTAGGCCAGACCCAGCCTCAGGCCTTCAGTAACGTTGCCGCCGGCTTCGAGCTCAAGACCCTTCATCTTGGCCTTGCCGGCATTGACGTTGTAGGTCCAGATGTTGTCGGCCGTACGAATCGGAACCTGCAGATCGATCCAGTCGCTCTGGTACACGTACACGTTGACGTATCCACCGGCCCACGGCGTCGACTTGACGCCGACTTCGGTCGATTTCAATTTGTCAGGTTTGGCGAAGCCGGACGCCTGCGGGTAGAGGCTCAGCGGTATCGCATTGGGGCTGGCTGCACGAAAACCTTCCGAGTATTTCGCGAACAGCAGTACCCGCGGGTTCACTTTGAAAGTCACCCCAATCTTGGGTGAAGTGGCCGTCGCGTCGGCACTGTTTGCAGTCACAGTGCCGCTCGGCGAGAGCCCGAGCGGAAAGATCGAGCCCCTGATCTGTACGTTCTGGAAGTCCTTTTTGTCGGAGAAGTAGCGCAATCCGGCCTGGACAGCCCAGCGCTCCGTCAGCTGGTAATCGCCGTCGGCGAACACGGCCCAGGACTTGGCTGTCTGGTCGCTTCGCTGTAGCGGGTTGTCGACCACGTTAATGGCGGGCACGATGAAAATCAGGTCGTCATTGACAACGCGCGTCTCTCGCTTGTAGTAGGCGCCCACCGTCCAGTCAAACTTCTGATCCCCGTTGGACACCAGGCGCAGCTCCTGCGTAAACGCCTTACTCTCCCAGCGATCATGCGTAAAATCGATATTGCCTGGAATGAAGAAAGGCGGAAATACCGCCACTGCGCCGGCCGTAATGTCCCGGGTGTTTTCGTTGGTGGACACGGTTGAAGCCGAAGCGGAAATCAGCGTGGCGGGTCCGAGATCGTAGTTGATGGTCAAGGCGCCCATCGTGGATTTGTCATCCTCCACGGACAAGGACTTGACCGGGCCCGCACCCTGGGCCGCTGCACGCGGATTCAACTCGACCTGCGACGTGCCGAGCTGATCGCCGTTCAGCTTGGCCTTGTGGTAGAGATAGAACGCGTCGATGGTCAGTGCCGTCGTGGGCGTGTAGCGCAGGGCCAGCCGGCCGTCCGACAGCTTTCCCTCGTTGGTGTCCTTCAGATTCAGATCCGGGATGTCGATCCAGCCTTCACTCTTCCGGTAGCGGCCTGCGATGCTCATGGCCAGTACATCCTTGCTGATGGGGATGTTCACCGACGCGCCCGCACCGAAACCCGTGTCACCGCCGCTGGTCGAATTGAAGCTGGCGTCATAACGACCAAAAAACTTCGTGCTGTCGGGCTTCTTGGTGATCACGCGCAGCGTGCCGCCCTCCGAACCGTCGCCGAACAGCGTGCCCTGCGGCCCACGCAGCACTTCGACGCGCTCGACGTCCCACAGCCCGACCTCCGGCATGTGACCGGGCACATAGGACATCACGGTTTCGTCGAGGTATAAGCCGTTGACCGACGAAGCCTGGTTGCTGCTGGACACGTCGCCGGCCCCGCGGATGGTCAGGCGCATGTTGCCGGGGTTCGACTGCGCAATGGTCACACCCGCCGTGTTGTTGCCGAATTCCTGGATGCTGGTGATGCCCTGCTTTTCCAGCTCCGCACCCGTGACCGCGTACAGGCTGATCGGGATATCCTGCGCCATCTGTTCGCGCTTCTGAGCCGTTACCACAATGTCCGCGAGTGTTGCATCGGAAACCTGGGCACGTGTTGGCGCCGCAGTCTCCGCCTGGGCAGTAAGTGGCAGACCCGCCACGACCAGGCTAATCAGTAGCGATCCGCAGATCTTACGACTGAGATTAATGTATCGGCTCATAGTTCTCCCCTGAATTGCCTAAACGGTGATGCATAATAATTTAGTGATCACACGCCACTGTATTGCAAATATCACAGGAGTCAAGTCCGCGCAACAAAGAGCCTCATTGGTGTGGCGCGCGCGCGACACGTGGCAGGGAGCCACGAGGCGCTATCACCGCTACCCGGGCGGCCGGACCTCAAGTACCAGTTTGCCGAGGTGATCACCTGTAAAGAGTCTTCCAAAAGCATCGGGAAAGCGTTCGAGGCCACTGATTACATGCTCCCGTGCCTTCAGCGCGCCGCTGTTCAGCCACCCTGCCAGCGCCGTGCTGGCTTCGCCATAACGGGCGGCATAGTCGAATACCAGAAAGCCCTCCATCCGTGCCCGGTTGGTCACCAGTGATAGATAATTTGCCGGTCCCTTCGCCGTCTTAGCGCAGTTGTATTGCGATACAGCGCCGCAAATGATGACGCGGGCTTTCGGCGCGAGGCGATTGAGCACCTGATCAAGGATTTCACCGCCAACATTGTCAAAGAAGATGTCGACACCAGTCGGACACGCCGCGTGCAACGACCGGCCCAAGTCTCCGTCCCGGTAGTCGATGGCCATGTCAAATCCTAACTCCTCCTGCAGGTAGCGGCACTTACGCTCGCCGCCGGCGATTCCGATCACCCGACATCCGTAAATCCTGCCTATCTGCCCGACCAGAGCCCCAACTGCCCCTGCCGCAGCGGAGACCACGAGGCAGTCCTGCGGCCGAGGCTGACCGATGTCGAGCAGGCCGAAATACGCTGTCATTCCGCTGAGCCCGAGCGCGCCCAGGAATCGGGGCAAGGGCGCAAGCTTGGGGTTGACTCGGGTAAACGCTGTGGCGTCGGCAACCGCGTAGTCCTGTACGCCGGTGAGGCCCACCACCACATCGCCGGCGGCAAACCCCTCACTCACAGATTCCATGACCGTGCCAATGCCGAACGCGCGCATGACCTCGCCGATGGCCACCGGCGGCATGTAGGATTGGCCCGCGTTCATCCACCCACGCATGCCAGGGTCGAGCGACAGGTAGTGCACCTGAACGAGTAGCTGTCCCGCAGCGGGCCTGCCAACAGGGGTTGTGCAGTACTCGAAGTCACCACGCACCACGAGGCCGACCGGACGGGACAGCAGCCTGAACTGGCGATTCAACAAATGGGTCACTCAAAATACCGGTCGCTGGCGAAATCCGCGAGGCATCCATGGTAGCGCGGCAATTGCCTTGGTGTACGGCGTTGGACAGGGCATTATAGCCTTCCGGCTGCCACCAACCTGACGTCCAGCGAAGAAACCAACGAAACATGACTCCGACCAAATCAGCGACCGCAAAGCCTGCGCTCCGCAAGCGGGGACGCCGCCCCATTCACCTGCAACTCGACCTCAAGCCCGTATTTCGCGAGACCATCGTGGACCGCGTGTATGCCCAGCTGCGCGATCTCGTGATACGCGGTCAGCTGCGCCCGGGCGTCACCTACACAATACGTGGCCTGGCGCGCGCGGTCGGCACCAGCGCAATGCCGGTACGCAGCGTCCTGCACATGCTGGTCGCAGAGGGGGCGCTGGAAGTGCTGCCGAACCGCAGCGTCCGCGTGCCCTTGGTTTCCGCGGAGCGTTACGCCGAACTGTGTGCAATCAGGGCGGCGCTCGAAGGGCTGGCGGCCAGCATGGCTGCCCAGAACGCGCCGCCGGGGCTTGCCATGCAACTTAAAGCGGTCAACGCGGAGTACGTCACCGCGCTGGCCGGTACGGATCGGCAGCCCATTTTTGATGCCAACCGGCAGTTTCATTTCATGCTCTACGCCCACAGCGGCGCGCCCGCCCTGCTGCGACTGATTGAAACGGTATGGCTGCTGACGGGCCCCTACGTCAACGTCACCTTCGCCAATCAGACCGCTTCCAACAAGGCCAAGAGCGACCACGCACGGATCATCCGGGCCGTTACCAGGCGAGACCCGGAAACCTGCCGCGCGGCCATCGAGAAGGACATTCGCGATGCCTGCCATTTCACCATCCAGCAACTGCACCGCCAGGCGGCGAAGTCCTGAACGCGGGCGGCCACGCCCTGTTGTCGGAATGCTGGCATTAGTGATCACAAAATGCTAAGTTTTGGGAAGCTTCAGAATACTTACAACTTGGCTTTCCCTGATCAGGCACCCATTGACTCATCCCATCACAGCCCGGACCGGAGAATTTGCTGCGACGGACAGCCGCATTGCAATTCCCGATCCGTATCTGCTTGGCAGCGGCGGCAAGTGGCCCGACGTAACCTGGCCGAACGGGGCGCGGGTCGCCGTCTCCCTGGTTGTCAATTTCGAGGAAGGGGCCGAACAGTCCGTGCGCTACGGGGACGCTGGCGGCGAGCGCGCGGGTGAAGTTTGCTCATCGGTACCGGCGGGAGCGCCGGATCTCGGAATGGATCAGATGTTCGCCTATGGTCTGCGCGCCGGATTCTGGCGCGTAACAGACCTGCTGAAGCAGTTCGATTATCGGTCGACGTTTCTTTTCTGTGGCAGTGCGGTCGAACGCGCGCCCACACTCGCGCAGCACGCTGTGGCTTGTGGCCATGAAGCGGCAAGTCACAGCTATCGCTGGGCCAGTCACGCACTCATGCAATCGGCCGAAGAAGAAGAGCGTGAGATTCGGCGCGCGAGTGCGGCATTGGTTGCCGCCGGCTGTGGCGAACCGCGCGGGTTCTATTGTCGCTGGGGTCCGAGCGTGCACACGCGCCGGATTCTCGCGCGGCTAGGCTTCGAATACGACAGCAACGCCTATGACGACGATGTGCCGTATTACGACCATGAGGTCCCGGGACCACCCATGCTGGTGCTGCCCTATGCCATGGACACGAATGACTGGAAGTTCGTTGATGGCGATCCATGGGGGTCACCCCGTGCCTACCTCGACTACCTCAAGTGCTCGCTCGAGGTGCTGCTCGCTGAAGGCGAGCGCGGATTGCCGCGCATGCTGAATGTCGGCCTGCATCTGCGCATCGTTGGCCGGCCCGGCCGGCTGTGGGCACTGCGGGAGTTTCTGACCTACCTGAAAGAGCAAGGTCCGCGCGTGTGGGTCGCGCGGCGCATCGATATCGCCCGGCACTGGCGGCAGGCAGCTCCGTGTCGCAAAGACGGATAGCAGAGGCCGGGCTGCGGCGCGCGAGTGCGCCGCGCGCAACACCAAGACCAAAGATCCTGCTGTTGTCGCTCGGAGGCACGATCAGCGCGTCCGCCAGCGCAAAGTCGCATCGCTACGTCGCAGGTCGTGGACGGCTGTCAGCGCTACTGAACTCGGTTCCTGAACTCAGGCTGTTGGCGGACCTACGCGTCATCGTCGGCGGGCGGTCCGGCAGTCAGGACATCACGGAAGCAGCCTGGATCAAGCTCGCCAAGTGGGTCGAAACTGCCCAAGCGTCGGGCACCGCCCACGGCATCGTCATCGCGCACGGCACCGATACGCTCGAGGAAACTGCGTGGTTTCTTGATCTCGTCACGGCGCGAGGAGCTCCCGTGGTGCTGGTCGGCGCCTGCCGACCGCCCGAAGCACTGAGTCCGGACGGACCCCGAAACCTCAGGGACGCGGTGCTCGTGGCGGCGAGCCCGGAGTCGCGCGATCGCGGCGTGCTGGTCGTCATGGACGAGACCATCTACGCGGCCGCCGACGTCGCCAAGTCGCACACCAGCGCCGTGGGTGCGTTCCGCGCCGTCGACGCGGGTCCTCTCGGGCACATCGAAGCGGACGGCACGATTCACTTCCGTCGTGCTCCGGATTCATCACGCCCGGCGGCCCGGTTCCCGATTCCTTCACGGCGCGCGTTGCCGCGAGTCGACATCGCCTACATGCACGCCGGCGCCGAGGCGGATTTGATCCAGCACGCCCTGAAGGCCGGTGCCCGCGGTGTGATCGTGGCCGGCGTGGGCAACGGCAACATGCCGAGCGGCGTGTTGGCAGCCGTCCGGAAGGCAGTGCGGCGCGGCGCCTACGTGATCCGCTGCAGCAGAACCGGTGACGGCTTCGTGGCACGAAACGTGGAAATTGCCGATGACCTCGCCGGCACCGTTGCCGGCGGCTGGCATTCACCGGTCAAGGCGCGCGTGCTGTTGCAGCTGTGGCTGGCAGCAGGCGGCCGCAAGCCGGCGGAACTACAGGAACTCCTGGTGTGCTGAAGACACCGCCCCACACTCACACCGTCGACGGGCTGTTTGCCGACGTCGAGCAGCGCTGCGCATCACTGCAGCGCAGCGGCTGGACGGACTGGTCTGACGATGCCTTTGGCCAGCGGCGCAGCATTCTGACCAACGCGCAAAGACTGGCGGATGACAGTGGCGGTGAGACGGCGGCCAGCGCCCCGTCACGCATCGACGCCGCACTCTGCCGCCAGGAGCTGCAGCTTCGCATTGAGGCGATCGACTTTCGCCTGCACGCGTTTCCAGTCAATCAGCTGCTGGGCGTTCCCAACCAGACCAGCGACGGTCTGCGAATTCCCTTTCACCTCATGAACCGGCGGCCGCTGGAAACCCCTGCGGACGCCGCGGACTACATCGAACTGCTCGCGGCCAGCGAACATCATCTGCAGCAAATGGCAGGCGCACTGCGCGTCGGTCTGCGCCGCGGAATTCTGCCGCCACCGCAGGCCGTGGTCGGCGCGCAGACCGCGCTGCGCGACATACTGCGGGGCAGCCCCGTAACGACGGATGGCGACACACACCCCATCCATAAGGACTTCATGGCGCGCGCCGCGCGCATTCCCGGCCTGTCGCCCGCGACATTGCGTGACTGTGAGCAGCGCCTGGTGGCGGCGCTCAGCGGGCCGTTCCGTCGCGGCTATCTGCAGATTGAAGCAGTGCTCGGTGAGATGGCGCGCGCCGGCCGTTCGACCTTCGGTGTCTGTGATCTGCCTGACGGCGAAGCGTATTACGATCATTGCCTGCGACTCTGGTCCGGTACCTCGGAGGACGCGGATCATATTCACCGCCTCGGACTTGCGGAAATTGAACGGCTCAGCGAGGAGATCCGCTCGCTCCACGCGGCTGGCCCGGCGTTGCAGAGCTTCGCTGAACTCGCAGATCGTTGGCGTGCCGACCCGGATTACTGCTACCCGGATACGCCCGACGGTGCAGCGGCGTACCTGGCGCGGGTACGCACGCTCGCCAGTGCCGTCTTTGCACGGCTGGACCAGGTGACGAGCTGGCGGCCGGTGGCGCCGCTGCAGATCGATCCGGTTGAACCCTCACGCCAGTCCAGCAGCCTGTATGCAGAGTTCTACCCGGCGGTCGCCGGCAGGCCGAGCCTGTACCTCATCAATACCGGCGACATGACGCGCTTGCCGCGCTCGGAACTGGCCGCGCTTGCGTTTCACGAGAGCGTACCGGGCCACCACCTGCAAATCTGCACCACACAGGAGCGCTCCGACCTGGCGCAGTTTCGGCGTCGCCCATTCCAGTACGAGAGCTACTGCGAAGGCTGGGCCATGTACTCTGAACAGCTGGGCTGCGAACTGCTGGCGGATCTGCTCAGTACCAGCGACCGGCTCGGCTGCCTGACGCGACGGCTGTGGATGGCGGCGCGCATGGTGATCGATACGGGCATTCACGCACGGCGCTGGACGCGCCAGCAGGCGTTGGATTTCTATGCTGCCCACACCTTCGCACCGCGAACGATGATCGCGCAGGAAGTCGACCGGCTGAGCGTGTGGCCCGGGCAGGCCGTCTCCTACCACCGCGGGTATCTGGCTTTCAACGGCCTGCGTACCGCGCCGCAACGCGGAAATCTTGGGCTACGCGCCCTGCACGACCGGGTGTTTCAACTGGGCCCAATGCCAGTCGGGATGCTGCAACAAGAGGTGTTCAATGACTGAATTCAGATATCGAACGCTGTTCGCCGGCCTGATCGCCAGCCTGATCGCCAACCTGGGGCACGCGCAGACAGCGGCGGCTGACTACGCGCGCGCCGAGCAATTCGTCGGCAGCAGCCTTAACAAACTCGCGTTCAAGCTGCGGGCCGAACCGCATTTCATCGGCAACTCCAGCCGCTTCTGGTATCGGCTCGACACGCGTGGCGGTCACGAGTTCGTACTGATCGACGCGCAGCGCAATACGCGCGCGCCGGCTTTCGACCACGCGCGGCTCGCCTCGGCGCTGACACGCGCCACGGGGCGTCAATCCACGGCCACCGCGCTGGCGCTCGATGATATCGAGTTTGCCGCCAACGGCCGCGCGATCACGGTCCGACTCGGAGCGCAGCGCTGGAGTTGCGATCTCGCGAGCTACCAATGCAACGGGGCAACACCGCCACCAGCAGCCGACGAGTTAGCCTCGCCCGACGGCCGCTGGGTTGCTTTCCTTCGGGGCCACAACCTGTTCGTCCGCGCGGTGGCCACGCGCGAGGAGCTGCAGCTCACCAGTGACGGTGAGGCCAATTTCGACTACGCGTCGCATGCGGGTGCCGGACTCTCGTTTGTCACCGACCAGATCGAGCACGCACCGGCCCTGCCGCTGGCGCTCTGGTCGCCGGACTCCAAGCGCCTCCTGACGCACCGGCTCGACCAGCGCAAGGTGCGCGAGATGTACCTGCTGCAGTCGGCGCCACCGGGTGGAGCATTGCAACCTGTGCTGTGGTCGTACCGCTATCCGTTCCCCGGTGATCCGGCGGTTCCGACGGTGCAGATGAATATCTTTGACATCGAAAGCCACTCGCGGGCTGCTTTCAGCGGCGACCCGCAGCTGGTGCTGTTCGACACGCCACTCGAACTGGGCGCATTCCGGTGGAGCGACGACAGCTCGAAGGTGTATTTCCTTGCAGCAGAACGCGGTCTCAAGTCGGTGCGATTCGGTGTCGCCGACGCCCGCACGGGCGCCGTCCGCCCGATTCTCGAAGAGCGCGGCGCGACCTATGTCCAGACGAACGCCGCCAACGTCCGGGTCATCGGCGACGGCGCCGAGACACTGTCTTATTCGGAACGCGATGGCTGGGCTCATCTGTACCTGCACGACACCGCGACTGGAGCGCTCAAGCAGCAGATCACCCACGGTGCGTGGCGCGTCGAGGAGGTCCTCTGGGTCGACGCGAAGGCGCGCCGCGTCTATTTCACGGCCCGCGGCCGCGAATCCGGCCGCGACCCCTACTTCCTGCACCTGTACCGGGTGCGACTCGACGGCTCGCACCTCGAGTTACTGACTCCCGAGGACGCGGATCACGATCCCAGTTTCGCGCCCGACGGCAGCTGCTTTGTCGATCACTATTCGCGCGTCGACCTGCCGCCAGTGTCGGTGCTGCGCGCGGCTGATGGCAGATTGATCCGCACGCTCGAGACTGCTGATATCGAACCACTGACAGCCATCGGCTGGAAGCCGCCCGAGCGCTTCTCGGCCAAGGCCGCTGACGGTATCACGGACCTGTACGGTGTCATTTATCGCCCGAGCCACTTCGATGCCTCGAAGTCGTACCCGGTGGTCGACAGCATTTATCCGGGCCCGCAGTCGATGCGCACTCCCAAGGATTTTCTGACGCAGGGCCGCGGCGAGGCGGAATCGCTGGCGGAACTGGGCTTCATCGTCGTCACCGTCGACGGCCGCGGCACGCCCTATCGCTCGAAGGCCTTTCACGATGTGTCCTATGGCCACATCAATCAGGCGGGCCAGCTTGACGATCACATCGCCGTGCTGCGTCAGCTCGCGTCGCGTTACCCCTACATCGATCTGCAGCGCGTTGGCATCACCGGCCACTCACAAGGCGGCTATGCGGCAGCGCGCGCCTTGCTCGCCTACCCCGATTTCTTCAAGGTGGGTGTCGCGTCGGCGGGCGTGCATGACATGGGCGGTTACAACGCCGACATGGGCGAGATCTACCAGGGCATGCCGGATGGCTCGAATTACCAGCACATGGGAAACAGCGAGCTCGCGGCAAACCTGAAGGGCAAGCTGTTGCTCATCTATGGCGACATGGACGACAACGTTCCGCCGGCATTGACCATCCAGCTGGTGGACGCACTCATCAAGGCCAACAAGGACTTCGACCTGCTGCTGCTGCCCAACGGCAACCATATGAAGACCTTTACCGACCCCTACATCACGCGCCGTCGCTGGGACTTTCTCACGCGGCACTTGCTTGGCGTCGAGCCGCCGGCTGGCTATGCAATCGGGGCAAACCACTGATCTCGCCTGCGCCGGGAGCGGGCCAGCACCGCGCATCCAGCGTGATGTATCCGTGGTACGTGGTGGCGGTGCTGTTCTTCGCCAATGCACTGAGTCTCATCGACCGGAATATCCTGTCGATCCTGGCACCGGACATCAAGGCCGCGCTCGCGATCAGTGATGCCGATCTGGGCTTCCTGTTCGGAACCGCGTTCGCGATCTTCTACGCCCAGTTCGGCATGCTGCTCGGTCGGCTGGCCGATCGCTGTCACCGCCTCAGGCTGATTGCAGCAGGCCTCGGCGTCTGGTCAATCATGACGGCTCTTTCAGGTGTAGCGGGATCCTATGCACAGCTGGCACTGGCCCGCGTCGGCGTGGGCGTGGGCGAAGCGAGCGTGGCGCCGGCGGCGTATTCACTGCTCGCAGACTACTTCCCGCCCCGGCGCCGTGCGCTCGCGTTTGCGGTTTGCGGCGCGGGGCTCTTCGTCGGCGCGGGGCTGAGTCTGCCGCTGGGCGGCTGGATTGCACACGCCTGGATGGATCACTACGGCGCGGCTGGCGCGCCGCTCCAGCTGGCGGGCTGGCAAGCGGCGTTCCTGGCCGTGGGAATTCCCGGCATCCTGCTGGCTCTCTGGCTGCTCACGATCCGGGAACCCAGGCGGGGCGCCAGCGATGATCAGCAGGCACCCGCCGGCCAAGCGCTGCGGTGGCGTGATCTGCTGAAAGAAGCCGGCGCGGTCCTGCCGCCGTTCACACTCTGGAGCGCCGCCCGCATACCGGGCGGACTGCGTTGCAATCTGTGGCTGCTGGCTGCCATCGCTGCGGTTGCTGTGGCACTGGCGCGGATCAGCGGCGACTGGGCGCAATGGATGGGTGTCGGCGTCGGCAGCTATGCGGTAGCTTCCTGGGCGCAGATGCTGCGTACCAGCGACCGGCCGGCATTCGCACTGCTGTTCGAGACCCGCGCCGTGGTGCTGGCGCTGCTAGGCATTGCAGCGGTTGCACTGGTCGGCCAGTCGCTGACTTTCTGGATACCGTCGTACGCGATTCGTACCTATGCATTGCGCTCTGACGTGGTTGGATTTGCCCTGGGTGTTCCGGGCGGATTCGCCGCCGCTGCCGGCTGCGTTGCCGGCGGCTACCTCTCCGACGCATGGAAGCGGCGCGATCCGCGCGGGCGGCTGTTCGTCTGCATGCTGGCCGCGGTCCTGCCCGCACCCTTTGTCGTCGTGTTGCTGCGCGCTACCACGGTTGAAACTGTCTATCTGATGTTCCCGCTGATCACTTTCGCGGCCTTCCTCTATCAGGGCTCGGCGGTTGCCGCCATTCAGGACTGCGTCCTGCCGCGCATGCGCGCAACTGCCTCGTCGACCTTTGTCCTCGCCGTTTCGTTGCTGGGCCTCGGGCTGGGTCCCTACGGCGCTGGCAAGGTGGCGGCCATCAGCGGCTCACTGCGGATCGGAATCATGAGCCTGCTCGCCGTTATCCCGGTCGCCCTGCTGCTGCTGTGGCGGGCAAGTCGCGGCATCGGGGCCGCGGAGAACAGCCGCGAGACACGGGCGCGCGCCGCAGACCGTCGCTACGACGGCTCAGCTGGCGCCGCTGTTTGACGAATGAACAGCGCCGGAAAGATGGATAGGACGTTCAGCGCAACCAGCCAGTACAGCATCACCTGATAGTTGCCGCGCGTGAAGTCGAGAACGTAACCGAGAAGCAAGGGGGAAACGACTCCAGCGAGCTGGCCGGCGGTGTTCACGATGCCAGCGGCGCTGCCGATAATTCGCTGCGAAACCACGACGAGCGGGAGCGTAAATATGGCCGTGCTCGCCATATTGCCCAACAGGAAAACCATCGACAGGCAAGCAACCGCCCATTCCCCGTTCGGCGCCACCGTGGCCAGATAAACAAACGCCGCGCTGCCAATCGCACCCAGGATGATCGGCACCTGCAATCGCTGACTGAAGAAGCGGTCGCAGAGGTAGCCACCGAGTGGATAGCCGATGGCGCCGCTGAGCATTGTCAGCGCCGTAAACAGCCCCATCTTCCCGGTGTCGAAGCCACGACCGTGCAATAGATAGCTGGGCAGCCAGTTCATCAGTCCCCAGCCCACCATATTGGTAAAGAACAGGCACGCAGCGGTCCAGAATACGGCGGGAGTCCGGATCGTCTGCCATAAACTCGTCCACACGGAGATCGGCGCGCTGGTTGGGAGCCCGGAGTAGTCCGGGCTTTCCAGCGTCGCCTGCCGACGGTCGGTCGATGAATTGCGAACCACCAGCCAGATGGCGGTTGCTGCCGCAACACCGGGCAAGAACAAAGCGAAGAACACCGATCGCCATCCCCAAAGCATGATCACCGCAACGACAAACAGCGGCGCGATCGTAGCGCCAATCGATGAGGCGCAAAGGTGCAGCCCGTTGGCTCGCGCGAGTTCACGGCGCGGGAACCACAGTGCGAGCGTCTTGGATGCAGCGACGTGGTAGGGACCCTCACCGATGCCAAACAGCACGCGAATGCCCAACAGGCTGGCGAGCCCGGACGCCAACCCGGTGGCAGCGGTCATCAAGGTCCACCACGCAATGCTGGTGGTCAGAATCACACGCGGACCGAACCGGTCCACCAGCAGCCCGCCCGGGATCTGCATCAGCGCATAGCCCATGAAGAAGGCGCTCAATACCGCCCCCATGCTTGTCGCCGACAGGTGGAATTCTTCGCCGATGAAAGGAATGGCGCTGGCCATGACCAACCGGTCGGCGTAGCAGAGCACGTAAACGCAACACAGAACTGCCAGCACCGTGTATCTGCGTTGCCATTTCATCGGGTATTGCGCTCGTAGTAGTGAAATTCAAGCACGATGCAGCCCTGCTTCGAACCGAAGGGGCCGTGGGGTATGCCTGGAGGCCTGCATGCATAGGTGTGTGCGTGGAACTGCTCGCTGCCCACGGTCTGGTCACCGGAGAGTACATAGACCTCCTCCCAGTAATCATGGACAAACATCTGCGGCAGAAAGGCACCCGGCTCGTAACGCACCAATCTCGTGCGGCTACCGGTCTTGTTCTTCTCGTCCATGTCACTGGCCAGTATCCGCTGCTGGAATTGGTCGTTCTGAAAACCAGGGGGGGTCACCCATCCGGTCGTCAGGTCGAGCTGGTGAAATTCTTTGTGCGGCTTGCTCAACTTCAGCTCTCCAGCACGAACTTGAGCCCGGCGTTCCTTTGCAGCCGCTCGACCAAGACCATACCGAATGCCGAAGCGGGCGTCCACATGCCGCCCGGTGTCTGCTCGCGCGGCACGTCGCGCGTCAGGCACACCGCGCTTTCGCCGAGAATCTTCGAGGTCGAGCCGTAGCCGGGATCCCTGTCTCCGCGTACTGACAGGCGTAGTGTCCGCCCATCCGGCCATTCGCCGATGAACAGAATGTCGTAGTAACCACTGTCGCGCTCTTCGCGGGTCGGGCCGGTTCCCGGCTGCGGGGCCGGCCCCGAGAGGTCGAACCCGCTTGAGTCGTCAGTCGTGGGTCCGCTTGTCATCAGCATCTCATCGTATTGGAACGACGCGCCCCAGGGCATGCCCAGCAGCCAATTGCTGCGATGAATCGCCTTGGTATTGATCGGAGCCATCATGAACGGCACCACCCAGGAACCGGCAACCTGATCCTGGTGGGGTCGCGTTGCATCGGGCTGCGGTACGCCCGCGAAGCCGGGAATCAGCGCAAATGGATTGGCGAGCAGCGCAACCAGGTTCCGGTCGCGCTGCACCGCCGCCATCGTCGCGATGCCGCTGGCGGCCGTGCCCCCCGACATCCGGCCCTTGATGGCGCGAATACGCCCGCGCACACGCGGCGCCGCCGAGCCGTAACGCAGTTGCGCCTGTGCCTGCAGATAGTAGACGCCGAGGTCAAAGGGCACCGAGTCGAATCCGCAGGAGAAGACGATGCGCGCGCCGGAGGCTTTGGCGCGCGCCTCGTGCGCGGCCAGCATGCTCGCGATCCAGTGGGATTCGCCGGTAAGATCGACATAGTCCGTGCCGGTTTGTGCGCACACCGCCACCAGCGCATCTCCATAGAGCTGATAAGGTCCAACCGTGGTGATGATGGTCTTGCACCGCAGCGCCATTGCCTCAAGCGATGCGGCATCGTTTGCATCCGCCACGACCAGCGGCAGCGTAACCGGGGCACCGATACTGGTGCGCACCTCCGCAAGCCTGGACGTATCGCGCCCCGCCAATGCCCATCGGAGTTCGCCGCTTGCTCCGTAGGTCGCGAGCAGGTACTCAGCGACGAGGCGCCCGGTATATCCGGTCGCGCCGTACAGAATGATATCGAGGTCGCGTGCGGCGCTCACGATGGCTCAACCTCCAGCCACTGTTTGCGGTCCGGCTCCGCGAACAATGCGGTACACGCCGACCGTCAGCAGCGGCAGCGTGAAGATCACCAGGAATCCCCATGCCACCGTTCCATATCCACGTTGTACCAGGGTGATGACTCCCACGTTCGAGAGAGCGCCACTCGCGGTGATGGCCGCGGCCGCCACCAGCCCATGACCGACGCGGCTCATGGTCCGTCCGGTTCTTTCCCGATACCACTCATCGAGCCGCTCGTTGACGCCCTGCACAATGCCAACGGCGGTCTTGATCATGGCGCCGAACAGCACCACGATGTAGGCCACCATCAAACCCGGCGCATGGACGTTGCCGATCATCCAGTGCGTCGGCAGGCTCTGGGTCAGAACGGCCGGGTAAGCGGCCAGAAACGACAGGTGAAACAGGGTGCCAAGGGTCATCGCGAGTATGGCGGCCACCAGTGCACTGATGGCAGCCTGTCGCGGCGTCTCGATGTGCCGCGCTGCGTACAGAATAATGGGCACGCCCGAGGAATTGTAAAGCACATATTGGCAAGCACTGACAAACCAGCCGGGTCGCACGTCGGCGAAATCCGGCCGCATGGCGCTCAGCCCGTAGTGGCGGGCAACCGTGACAAAGTAGGTCACGAACACCGCGACCAGCAGCAGCACCCAAAGCGACAGGACCTTGATGACAACTTCGCGACCGTAGTAGTTCAAAAGGACAATCAGTCCAAACGTGAGCGCAACGCCAATCCACACCGGTATGCCGAACGTATCCCTGAGGATGGTTCCGGCAGCGGCTCCGGTGATGGCCAGGACCAGCAGCGTCATCGTGATGCCCAGGATCTCGTAGCTGAACCAGGCGCGGCCAATCAGGATCTTCATCAGTTGGCGATAGTCGTAGACGCGAAACCGCCGCGACAGTTCGAATGTCAGCCCCACCACGATCCACATGCCCACGGCCGCCGCCAGCATGCCCAGCATGCCGCCGCCGCTGCCATACTTGGTAAAGAACTCCACAGTCTCGCGACCGGTTCCGTAACCACCGCCGGCGATAATCGCTTCGAATATCGCCGCCGGCACCACGTATATCTGCAGGAATTTGCCCAGCTTCATTGTTGTTGCGCTCGCATTCAGGTTGGAATCTTGCCCAGCAATAGCGAGGCGAGCCGATCATTGCCGATGTTGCCGCCAGAAACTACGCAGACTACACGCCCGCCGCCGCCGCGCCCAGCGAGCGCGGCCGCCAGCGCCAGCGCCCCCGCTCCCTCGGCGATCACGCAGAGCCGCGCTGCCAGCATCTGGATGGCCGCCGCAGTCTGCTCCGGAGTGATCGCACAGGCATCGGCAATCAGTTGGTGCGCGCGTTCCCACATCGGCGTCAGCAGGGCCCTGCCACCCGCGCCTTCCACAAAGGACGGACGATACTCGATATCGACCGGCCGACCCGCGGCGAAGGCCGCCGCCATCGGCGCTGCAGTCGCAGGCTCCACCGTGATCACGCGGGTATTCGGGTTCAGCTGACGCATTGCACTCGCGATGCCGGTCGTCAGACCACCCCCACCCCACGGCACCAGCACGCAGTCGATCGCCTCGAGCTCTTCTACTAGCTCCCGTCCCAGGGTGCCGTTGCCGGCCATGACGGAATCGTCCATCACCGGATGCACGAAATGGCCTTCGAAACCTTCGAAGCGACGCTCCTCGAGGGTTTGCCACCAGCGGTCATGGGAGACTTTCACCACCCGGCCGCCAAGACGCTCAACGGCTTCGACCTTGTTGCCCGGCACATGATCGGGAACCACCACGGTGGCCGGCACACCCTCGGCGCGCGCCATCCAGGCCACCGCCTGCGCCATATTGCCGGTGCTGCAAGTCAGGATGCCGCGACTGATCGCAGCCCGGCCAGCGCTGCGGATCGCGTTCGCCGCACCGCGGATCTTGAAAGATCCGGTCGGCTGAAGGTTTTCGAGTTTCAGCCAGATCTCGGCTGGCAAGTCGGATCCTGGCAGGCGCAGCAGCGGCGTGCGCAAAGCGATTCCCTGGATGCGTTCGCGCGCCGCATCGATCTCGCGCAGCGGGATCACTTGCGGTAGTGCTCAAGCCACGCCAGCGACTGCTCCGTGCGCTCGCCGGGTCGATATTCCGCACCCAGCCACCCCGTGTAGCCAAGGCGATCGAGGGTCGCGAAGAACAATCCGAAATCGATGCTGCCGGTACCCGGAGCGCCACGTCCCGGCACGTCGGCGAACTGCACGTGGCCGACGCGGGCGACATTCGCTGCCAGCACGGCGAGCGCATCGCTGTGCATCTGATGCATGTGGTAGATGTCGAACTGCAGGGCCACATTCGGATGATCGGATGCGTGGATGACGTTCATGGCACTTTCAACGCTGGACAGAAGTACTCGGTCGAAGTCGCGTGTGTTCAACGGTTCGATGAGCGCAGTTATCCGCTGCTTGCCCAACAGTTCGCCCGCAAACCGCAGGTTTTCCGCGAGTATGCGGAAACAGGCCTCGCGCTCGTTCTCGCTCGCGACCCGCGACGGCCCAACGTTCACGCGGCGACAGCCGATGGTTGCGGCGAAATCGGCGACCCACTGCATCGCATCCTGGAACTGCTGCTGCCGCTCTGGTACTCCCGACAGACCAAGTCCGCCCGACACCAGATCGCCCACCGGTGAATTGCAGAGCACAATTTCAACACCGGCGTCGCGCGCGGCGGTCGCGATCTGCTGCGCGCTGGCCGACTCGGGGCTCATCAGCTCGACGCCCGTGAAGCCTGCCTGGCGCGCCGCGGCGAAGCGCTCCAGCAACGGCAGCTCCAGAAACAAGAACCCGAGATTGGCATCAAAGCGCCGCACCGCATCAGTCCTATAGGCCCTGAGACTCGCGTGCGTACACGGCAAAGCTCTGCTCCGCCGCGGCGATCGTCTGATCAATATCCGCATCCGTCATCGGTGTGGAGCCAATAAACTGAGCCTGTGCGGAGACAAATACACCGGCATTGAGCAAGGCACGGTGAAATAGAAGCGAGCGCTCACGCTGCTTCGGGCCACAGGCGATGACCATGTCCCGATAGCTGTCAAACGGCTGATCGGTCAGAGCAACGGATGTCAATGATCCCTCGCCCAGCACGATGACCGGCACGCCGGCACGCTGCGCTGCCGCGCGCAAACCGTTCCGCAGACGTTCTCCCTTGGCATGCAAGTCGGCGTAGGCCTCCCGCGTCAGCAGCTGCATCGAGGCAAGACCCGCCGCCATGGACATCGGATTGGCCGTGAACGTGCCGCCCGCAAATACCTTCGGAAAACCGTGGTCGCGCGGCGTCGTAAAGACAGACATGACGCTGTCGCTGCCGCCTACTGCGCCGATCGGCAGGCCGCCGCCAATGATCTTGCCGAGCACCACGATATCAGGCGTCACACCGAAAAAGCCCTGCGCTCCGTGATACCCGACGCGGAACGAAAAGACCTCATCGAAGATCAGCGCGATGCCGAGTCGTGCTGTTTCCTCACGCAGCATGCCGAGGTATTCGGCGCTGGCGCGGATAAAGCGCATGTGCGAGGGCAGCGGGTCGATGATGACGGCGGCGAGATCAGCCGCATGCTTGCGAATCAGCGCGCGCGTGATGTCGGTGCGATTGATCGGCGCGATGACCATGTTCTCGGTCATCGAGGCTGGCGTCGAATCGCCGAAAGCCACCTTGTTGGGCTCTTCCAGCGGCCCCCAATTGTCGGGAAAGGTGAACCAGCTGGTCTCGAGCTCCGGATACTGGCCGTGATACCCACCTTCCATCTTGAGGATCTTGCGACGGCCCGTGTGGGCGCGGGCCACCTTGACCGCGAGCATCGCCGCCTCAGTGCCGGTGTTACAGAAGCGCACCTTGTCGATGGCCGGAACGCGTTCCCTGAGGAGTTCCGCCAATTTCACCTCGGCCTCGGTGGGCATGAACGCGGAAGTAATGTGGCGCGCCTGCTCCTGCATCACCTTCACCAGGACCGGGTGTGCATGACCGTGGATCTGGGCGGAGAAATTGTTGATGAAGTCGATGCGCTGAACACCATCGACGTCGGTGATCCTGCAGCCCTGTGCGTCGGCGGCATAAATCAGGTACGGCGGATACTGCACCGGATGACGGGTAATGCCGCCGGGAAACGCTGCGGTGGCGCGCTGGAACAGTTCGGCCGATTTCGACTCATTATCTGGAAACACACTGGGCTCCTCGATGATTGCGGTAGGGTTTCAGGACCACGTCGGTCAGCGCGATGCCCATGGCGCGCAGCTCATCGCCCGCGACGCGATCACTATTCATCTGGAATGCCACCGCAATGCGACAATCCGGGAAAAAGATCATCGAGCTGCGATAACCCGGATAGACGCCATTGTGAGACCATTCCCGGCCCCGTGCGCTGTGGCGAATCGCGACGCCGAGTCCGTAGGCGGAACCCTCCGGACCCATGTTGAGCTCAGCGTCCCTGACCATCAGACCGGCCACGGCCGGAGGCAGCGCCCGCCCCTGATAAAGCGTCCAGGCCCAGCGGGCGAGGTCGCCGGAGTTGCTGATAAAGCCGCCGCCTGCCCATTCGGACAGCGGGTTCCAGCGGAAGATGCCCTGCTCGAGCGCGGTCGGCGGCAGGGGCAGCGCGGGTTGGTACAGATAGCCCTGCACCACTCCTGCGTGCAGGCGGCCGGAAGCCGGCGCGGTGTGACCGAGCTGCAGCGGATAGAGGAACCGCCGCATCACCTCTTCCATCAGACCGAACCCGCCAGCCTTCTCGAGTGCCAGCTGCAGCAGAATGTAGCCGGTGTCGGTGTAATAGTAGCCCTTCCCGACCGGGAACCGGGGCGGCACATCAAGAATGAAGCCGACGAGCTCGCGCGGATCGACGGCGCCACCCGGATCGGTAACGAGCCGCTCACGTACCAGTTTGGCGAACCCTGCCGACACGACGTGTTCGCTGACGCCCGACGTATGATTGAGCAGGTGTCGCAGGCGTATATCGGACGCATTCGGCAGCCGACTGTACCAGGGTTCGTCGCCCAACCACTTGGAGAGCTTGTCGTCGAGCGTGATCCTGCCGTCAGCCACCAGCGCGAGCGCAAGCGCGGCAACGAATGTCTTTCCGATGCTGCCAGCGGGCATCCTGCTGTCCGGCAGCATCGGCAGGCCGAGCTCTGCGTCCGCGGTGCCAACCGCCACACTGCCGCTGCGACCGTCCGGGAGCACAAACGCGGCTGTCGCGCCATGGAACTGGCGCTGCACGCGCTCGCTCTCGAGCTGCGTGCGCAATGCCCGCTCAATGGCGGCCGGATCCACCGCTGCCGCGTTGGCCGCCCTTGCGAGCGCCAGCACGCTGAGGCAAACGCTTGCCATCAGGCACCACCGCCATGAGCGGAAGGCAGAAATACTGTCCATGGTTGCTCCTACTCCCGCCGAAACGGATAGGCCAATACTAGTCGACAGGGCCCGCCTGTCAATCGGTGATCATTGTGATCACAGAATATATTGCGTCGCGCCGGTCTCCGGGACTATGCTTGCCTCGACATTGCAATCCTGTGGGGGCAGCAGCGCCGCCGCTCCGCCCAAATTTTCAATGATACCGAGAGGAACGTTCATGCATATCCGAAAGTCATTGATTGCTTGCGTTGCCGTTGCCGCACCCGCGTTGCTGTGCGCGGCCGGCGTCGCCCAAGCCAAAGGCGAGGTCTTTCGCTCCTATTGCATTTACTTTGGTGCCAGGGGCCCGGACATCATCGGCGACCGGCCCGACCACAGGGTCACGGTTGGGCAATCGGCTTGTGATGTAACGGGTGGTGTACTGGAGGGCGGCGTCATGACTGCCCAAACTATCTATGAATGGGACGGCCCGAAAGCCACCCTCCTTGCGGGCACTGGCGTGCTGCGCAAAGACGGCATGGTAGTGGTCTACAAACACCTCGAAGGCCGCACCGATGTGATCCATGACGACAAGGGTACGCATTACGTCGCAGCGGGCAAAGGCATCGTGGCATTCGCTTCGGGGGCCGCTGCCAGCATGTCCGGCAAGACCTATACTTTCAGGATTGTCACCCCTGACACGGGCAAGCCATATTTTGAAGTGACAATGGACTAGACTGGTCGCCGCCGTTGGGAGAAGTGCATGGGCTACAGCATTCGGGTAAATGGCAAGCGCCGCAGCGTTGATGTCGATGGCGCCACGCCACTGCTGTGGGTGCTGCGCGATGAACTGGATCTGAAGGGCAGCAAGTTCGGCTGCGGTACGGGCATGTGTGGCGCCTGCTCAGTGCACATCGACGGCAAGATCACACGCTCCTGCGTCACGCCGCTCGCGAGCGTAGGCTCGCGCGCGGTGACAACGATCGAAGGCGTCGGTGCCACCGCACTCGGCAAGGCGGTGCAGCTTGCCTGGCTTGATGTTGACGTCGTGCAATGCGGCTATTGCCAGGCCGGGCAAATCATGGCAGCGACCGCGCTGCTCGGATCCAATCCCAGCCCCAGCGACGGCGACATCGATGCCGCAATGACCAACCTGTGCCGCTGCGGCACCTACCTGCGGATTCGTGCTGCCATCAAGCGCGCTGCAGACTGGTCGCGCTGGTTGGCACCGCCTGACCAGTCAGGAGCATCAACATGAGCCGCGCCAGCCGCACCGAGAACTCCAGTACCGGATCTGACGGTGGCAAACTGTACTCGCGGCGGGCTTTTCTGACGGTGGGCGCAGCGGCCGGCGGCGGACTGATGCTCAGCTACAGTCTGCCACTGACCGCTTTGGCCGGCACCGGCGCCGCGGGCGCGAATTCGCCCGTCAAGCTCAACGGGTTCATCAGCATCGCGCCGGACGGCACGGTGACCATCATGGCAATGAATCCGGAAATCGGCCAGGGCGTCAAGACATCGCTACCAATGATCGTTGCCGACGAGCTGGATGCGGACTGGAGCCGAGTGCGGACCGAGCAGGCCGAGATCGATACGGAACGTTATGGCCGCCAGTATGCTGCGGGGAGTACCGCGACCGCGCTGAACTGGGATCCGCTGCGGCGCGCCGGCGCCGCCGGCCGCCAGCTGCTGATCGCGGCGGCGGCCAGTAAGTGGGCCGTGCCGGAAAGCGAATGCTCGACCACGGCAGGTGTCGTGCACCATGTGCCCAGTCAACGCAGTATTGGCTATGGCGCACTCGCCGCGTTGGCCGCCACCATGCCACCGCCAGACCTCAAGACCGTCAAACTCAAGGATCCACGGGATTTCCGGATCATCGGTCAGCCAATCCCTGGGGTCGACAGCCCGCTGATCGTGACCGGCAAGCCGCTGTTTGGCATCGACGTCACGGTTCCGGGCATGTTGTATGCCGTATTTGCGAAGTGCCCCGTTTTCGGTGGCAAGGTCGTCAGCGCCAACCTCGATACGGTCAAGGCGTTGCCCGGTGTGCGCCAGGCGTTCCTGGTCAAAGGCGGCGCGGCAACCAATGGGCTTGTCGACGGCGTGGCCATTGTGGCCGACCGCTGGTGGCAAGCCAATTCGGCGTTGGACCGACTCGAGGTCGTCTGGGACGAAGGTGCCACAGCAACACAGAGCAGCACCGGCTTCGCGCTGACTGCCGCTGAACTGGCGAAGCAGCCGCCGACCAAATCGGTGCGCGTCGATGGCGATGTGAATGCAGCGTTCGCGAGCGCGGCCCGCGTCGTCGAGGGCTCCTACTCCTTCCCGTTCCTGGCTCATGCCACACTCGAACCGCAGAACTGCACCGCGTGGGTTCAGGAAGGCAAGGTCGAAATCTGGGCACCCACACAAGTGCCGCAGCCCAGCCGCACGATGGCCGCGACTACGCTGGGCGTGCCCGAATCGCAGGTAACGGTTCACATCACGCGCAGTGGCGGCGGCTTCGGCCGGCGCCTCAATGCCGATTTCGTTGCAGAAGCCGCCTGGATCGCCAAGCAGGCCGGTGTTCCGATCAAGTTGCTGTGGAACCGGCAACAGGACCTGCAGCACGACTTCTACCGCCCGGCCGGCTATCACAATTTCAAAGCTGGCCTCGACGCCACCGGCAAGCTGATCGCGTTCCGCGATCACTTTGTGACCTTCGGCGCCGACGGAAAATTCGCCGACAGCGCCGGACTGCAGCAAAACGAGTTGCCGGCGCGGCTGGTGCCGAATCTCGAATTCGTCGCCTCGCTGATGCCGCTGGGTGTGCCAACCGGGTCGCTGCGGGCGCCTGGCAGCAACGGCCAGGCCTTCGTATTTCAGTCCTTCCTCGATGAGTTGGCACACGCCGCCGGCAAAGACCCACTGGACTTCCGCCTCGAGCTGCTGGGCGAACCGCGGGTATTGCCGGTAGCTCCCGGCACTCCTCCAACGCAACTCGATTTCAATATCAAGCGCATGCGTGACGTGCTGCTGCTGGTGGCCGCGAAGTCGGACTGGGCCAAGCGCCTGCAGCTGCCGGCCGGTCGCGGCATGGGCATCGCCTTCTACTACAGCCACCGTGGTTACTTTGCCGAGGTCGTCGATGCCAGCGTGGGCCGCGACGGCGTTGTCAAGGTCAACAAAGTCTGGGTGGCCGGTGACGTGGGCAGCCACATCATCAATCCGAGTGGCGCCGAGAATCAGGTGCAGGGCTCGGTGCTGGACGCTTTGGGCGTGGCGCTGGGGCAATCCATCACGATCGAGGCGGGCCGCGTAGTGCAGTCGACCATGGCTGAATTCCCGCTGCTTCGCATGGATCAGGCGCCGCCGGTCGAAGTGCACTTTCTGGCCAGCGACTATGCACCGACCGGCATGGGGGAGCCTGCGCTTCCGCCCCTGGCCCCGGCACTGTGCAATGCGATTTTCGCAGCTACCGGCAAGCGCGTACGCCACTTGCCCATCGATCCGCTGCTGCTCAAGAGCGCCTGAGCCGGCGTGAACCTGCGCGAACGCGCCATCCATTCAGTAGCCGCGTACTGCATGGGCGGCAAGCTGCGGGCATGGCTGGCCTTGGCTGTGATCACGTTGGCGGTTTGCGGCTGTCTGGCTGTTCAACCGCGAGCTGGTGGCGAATGGCGTTACTACGGCAGCCATGCGAGCGGTGATCGCTATTCGCCGCTGACCCAGATCAACCGCGGCAACGTCGCGACGCTGCGCGAGGCCTGGCGCTTCGACATGCCGGAAGCCGGCGAGTCGCAGACCAATCCGCTGGTGATTGGCCGCACAATCTACGCCTATACGCCTGGCCTCAAAGTGATTGCGCTCGACGGCGCCACAGGGCGCCTGCTGTGGACTTTCGACGCCGGCCTCAAGGGCATGCCAATGGGCGATGGCAGAACGTTCGCCGGGCCGTCGCGCGGCCTGGCGTACTGGAGCGATGGTCACCACTCCCGGCTGCTCGTCGGCGTGATGAATTATCTCTACGCGCTCGATCCTGCCACCGGGTTGCCGCTAGCCGATTTCGGCAATCAGGGAGCAGTAGACCTGCGCCACGAGCTGCGTGGTGACTTCAACGAACACTACGTATCGCTGACCACTCCCGGCATCGTCTACAAGAACCTGATCATCGTCGGCTTCAGAACCACCGAGTCCCTGGCTGCGCCACCGGGCGATATCCGCGCCTACGATGTGCTTTCCGGCAAGCTGGTCTGGTCTTTCCACACGATTCCGCGACCTGGCGAAGCGGGGATCGAGACATGGCCGCAGGACGCATGGCGCTTCACCGGTGCTGCCAACAGTTGGGCCGGATTCGCACTCGACGAACCGCGCGCCATCGTCTATGCACCCACCGGATCCGCAGCCTCCGACTTCTACGGCGCCGATCGCCTTGGCGACAATCTTTACGCCAACACGCTACTGGCGCTCGATGCGGCCACCGGCCGCAGGCTGTGGCACTTCCAGACCGTGCATCACGATATCTGGGATCGTGATCTTTCGTCACCGCCTTCGCTGCTGACCGTGCGACGCAACGGCCGGCGCATCGACGCCATTGCCCAGCCGACCAAGCAAGGCTTCCTGTACGTCTTCGACCGGGTCACCGGCGCACCACTCTTTCCGATCGAGGAAGCGCCGTATCCACCGAGCGAGGTGCCGGGTGAGAAGGCTGCGCCGTCGCAGCCGCGCCCGCTGGCGCCGGCGCCCTTCGCGCGCCAACGCCTGACCGAAGATCTATTGACGAGCCGGACACCGTCCGCAAATGCTTGGGCCGTGGAGCAGTTTCGGAACATGCGCAGCGATGGCCAGTTCATCCCGTTCACCGTCGGCAAACAGACGATCGTCTTTCCTGGCTTCGATGGCGGCGCCGAATGGGGCGGATCGGCCGTTGACGTGCGCACCGGCGTCATTTACATCAATTCAAATGACGTTGCGTGGAGCGGTGCGCTGAAGGCCAGCGCGGATAAGGCAGGCGGCGCTTCGGCCCTCTACCAGTCACAATGTGCCGCGTGTCATGGAGCCGACCGTTCCGGGTCGCCACCGGCGTTTCCATCGCTGGTCAACATCGGCGATCGTTTGAGTGCCAAGGACATCGCCGCAGTGATTAACAACGGCCGCGGTCGCATGCAACCGTTCAGGAACATCCAGTCCTCCGCGCTCGACAACCTCGTCGACTTCCTGCGCACCGGTCGCGAACCCGCGCCCGCTCAGGCACCTCCGGTGGCGCCGCCGCAGCGCGCAGACAACAGTCGTGAGATGACCGCATCGCTGCTCAGCGACGGCCTGCCTGCAAAGTACCGGTTCACGGGCTACCGGAAATTCCTCGACCCGGACGGCTACCCGGCCGTAGCGCCGCCCTGGGGAACGCTGAATGCGATTGACCTGAACACCGGGCGGTATCTCTGGAAGTTGCCGCTTGGGCAGTACCCCGAGCTGGCCTCTCAGGGCCTGGCCGATACCGGGAGCGAGAATTATGGTGGCCCGATCGTGACGGCTGGTGGACTGCTGTTCATCGGCGCGACCATTTTCGATCACAAGCTGCGCGCCTTCGACAGCGCTTCAGGCGCGCTGCTGTGGCAGGTGAACCTGCCGTTCGCTGGTACGGCGACGCCCGCCACCTACATGATCGACGGCAAGCAATACGTCGTCATCGCGACCAGCAATGCACGTAATCCAAAGGCGCCACAGGGCAGCGCTTACGTGGCCTTTGCGCTGCCGTAAGATGTTCACTACTCCCAACAATCAGGAATGAGCGGATGAAAGACAAAGCGGCGAAGCGGCGGTTACGTTCGAACGCCTGGCTGACGGATACCGGACATACGGGCTTCGGGACGCGCAGCTATCTGGGCAATAGTGGCAGACCGCGTGATCAGTACGACGGCCGGCCGGTGGTGGGCATCTGCAACACCTGGTCTGATCTTACGCCCTGCAATTCCCATTTCCGCACCCTGGCAAAGCACGTCCACGATGGGGTTCTCGAAGCGGGTGGCTTTCCGCTCGAGTTCCCGGTCATGTCGCTGGGTGAAACCCTGATGCTTCCGACCACCATGCTGCACCGGAATCTCGTGAGTATGGACGTCGAGGAATCGTTGCGATCCAACCCGCTCGATGGCGTGGTGCTGCTGATGGGCTGCGACAAGACAACGCCCGCATTACTCATGGGCGCGGCCAGCGTCGATCTGCCCACCATTGGCGTCTCCGGCGGACCGATGTTGAACGGCAATCGGCATGGGGAGCGGTTTGGCGTCGCAGACGTCTGGAAGCTTTATGACGAGGTCCGGGCCGGTCGCGCCGCGCTTGCCGACATGGCTGAGGCCGAGCCCTGCCTGGCCAGGTCACACGGGCACTGCAATATCATGGGCACCGCCTCGAGCATGGCCTGCATGGTCGAAACGCTCGGTGTCGGACTGCCGGGGAATGCCGCCATTCCAGCCGTGGATGCCAACCGCAATCTGCTCGCGCGACTCGCCGGGCGGCGCGCGGTCGAGATGATACGGGAAGATCTCACCCTCTCGAAGCTTCTGACCCGGGCCGCGTTCGAGAACGCGATTCGTGTCAACTCGGCGATCGGTGGGTCGAGCAACGTCGTGATTCATCTGACGGCGCTCGCGCGTCGCGTCGGCATACCGCTGGACCTCCTCGACTGGGACCGGCTGGGCAAGTCCGTGCCCCTGCTCGTGAACCTGCAGCCCTCTGGCATACACCTGATGGAGGAGTTCTACTACGCTGGCGGATTGCCGGCCGTATTGCGCGAGCTGGGTGAAAAGGGGCTGCTCAACAACGACGCGCTGACGGCCAATGGCCGCACCCTGTGGGAGAACTGCCGCGACGCGCCCTGCTACAACCGCGACGTCATCCGTTCCCTCGACCAGCCGCTCAAGACCAATAGCGGCATGACGGTGCTGCGCGGCAATCTTTGTCCGGACGGCGCCATCATCAAGTCTTCGGCCGCCACGCCGGAGCTGTTGTGCCATACCGGGCGAGCGGTCGTGTTCGAGAATGTCGAAGACCTGCACGCGCGGGTTGAAGATCCGGAGCTTCCGATCGATCGGACCAGTGTCATGGTGCTTCGCAACTGCGGGCCGAAGGGCTATCCGGGCATGCCGGAACTGGGCAACCTGCCCATTCCCAGCAAACTGCTGAAGCAGGGGGTCAGCGATATGGTGCGAATCTCGGACTCGCGCATGAGCGGCACGGCTTTCGGCACTGTGGTACTGCACATCTCGCCGGAAGCCGCGGTCGGTGGACCGCTGGCGCTCGTAAGGGATGGCGACCTCATCGAACTTGACGCTATCGCCGGCCGGCTGCAGCTGCACGTCAGCGACAGCGAACTGGCCTTGCGGCGTGCCGCCTGGCAACCATCTGCGCCGGTCGCAACACGTGGCTACACTCGGATGTACGTCGAACACGTGAACCAGGCTCATGAAGGGGCGGACCTGGATTTTCTGGTTGGCTGCAGTGGCAGCACCGTGCTGCATGCGGCATTGGCCCACGCCAAACCCACCGGCAACGCCGTCGATGAAAGCGACGCCTAGTTCAGGCATGCAGCAGTCGCGATCGCGGCCTGCTGAACTGGCTTCGGCTGCGATCCAGGACATCAGCGGTAACGCAGGCCGGTTCGATGCCGAGGTGCTGAGCGGCGCTGTGCCCGAATTCAGTGCTGCCGAGGCCGAGGACATGCTGCGCAGCTACTGGGACGTTGCTTGCGGATCGATCGACCGGCTGGCCAGCGAGCGCGACCAGAACTTCCGGGTCGTTGGCGCGACGGGCCGCTTCGTACTGAAAATCGCCAATCGCGCCGAGCCACTGTCGGTAACCCGGCTGCAGAGCGCCGCGCTGCTGCATATCGAGGCAACCGACCCATCCATTCCAGTACCGCGCGTGATTCCGACGCGCGTCGGCACCTTCGAGGCGCAAGCCGGCGGATCAACGCTCAGACTCCTGACCTGGATGGAGGGCCTGCCTTGGCATACAACACGCCGCACACCGGCACAGCGTCGTTCGGTCGCCACCGGCCATGCGCAGCTGGTGCTCGCGCTGGCCACGTTTGCATCCAGGGATCGGCCCCAGGAGCTGCAGTGGGACGTTCGGCATGCCGCGCGGCTGCGTTCCAGGCTGGACATCGTCCCTGCTGACTTGAGCCCGTTGGTCATAGCCGCGCTCGACCGCTTCGAGCAACATGCCGCGCCACGACTAGCCCACCTGCCTACCCAGATTGTCCACAATGACATTCAACCCTCCAACGTCGTCGTCGACGCGCTGAACACCGACCGGATGTCAGGGATCCTGGATTTTGGCGACATGGTGGAAACTCCCGTCGCATGCGACCTGGGCGTCGCGTCTGCGTACAATGTGTTGCCTGGCCGGCATCCGCTCGAGACCGTCGGCGAGTACGTGGCAGCGTTTCATGCGATCCGCCCGTTGGGAGAGAATGAACTCGCTGCGCTACCGGCGCTGATCATGGCGCGGCAGGCGACGACTATCGTCATCACAAACTGGCGTGCGGTGACGCACCCGGGAAACGCCACCTATATCCTCCGCAACCTGCCAGCAAGTCATGCCGGGCTGGCGCAACTGCTGCCGCTTGCATACGATGAGATGGTCGACTACTTCCGCAGCGTGTGCCCGTGACGGTGACCGACAGCACCATGATAAATGCCTTCGTTGCGGGTGCCGCGACGCTGGCACCCGCAGAGCAGGCGCTGCTCGATCGGCGCCTTGCCGTGCTGGGCCCCGCCTACCGACTCTTCTACCAGAGGCCGTTGCATCTGGTGCGGGGAGAAGACGTATGGCTGTATGGTGCGGACGGGACGCGCTACCTCGATGCCTATAACAATGTCGTGTCGGTCGGTCACTGCCATCCGCACGTGGTCGGCGCAATCGCTGCCCAGGCCGGCATCCTGTGCACGCACACGCGCTATCTCACCGGAGCTGTAGTCGACTTCGCGGAACGTCTGCTGGCGACAATGCCCGCTGCGCTTTCCAACGTCATGTTCACCTGTACCGGGTCCGAGGCCAATGATCTCGCACTCAGAATCGCAAGCCAGTACACAAGCGCTGAAGGCGTGATCATTACCGAGAACGCTTACCACGGAACGACGCAGCTGATCGCGTCTGTGTCCCCATCGTTGGGGCCCGGCGTGCCACTGAATGCGAAGGCGCGCCTGGTCCCGGCACCACTCCACGGCGACGGCGCACGTTTCGCCAGCGACGTGGCACAGGCGATCGAAGAACTGCGCGGGGTGGGCGTGCGGCCATGCGCACTGCTGGTCGACACGATCTTTACGAGCGATGGCGTTGCGGCCGACCCGGCCGGCTACCTCGCCCCCGCCGCCGAGACGATCCGCGCCGCCGGCGGCCTGTTCATCGCCGACGAGGTGCAGTCCGGATTCGGCCGCACCGGTGCCGGCCTGTGGTGCTTCGCTCGGCACGGCCTGGTTCCGGACATCGTCACGATGGGCAAGCCGATGGGCAATGGCTACCCGGTAGCCGCTGTCGCGATGCATCCACGCGTCGTTGCCTCATTCGGCAACATGGCGCGTTACTTCAATACCTTTGGCGGCAACTCCGTCGCCATGGCGGCTGCCAGCGCCGTGCTCGACGTCATCGAGGATCAGGGCCTGATCAGCAATGCGGCCAGTGTTGGACAAGCGCTCGCTTCGGCGTTGCGCGGCACTGCGGGCCTCGGGCCGGTGAGAGCGGCGGGCCTGATGATCGGTGTCGATGTGCTGACCGACGGTGGCGTGCCCGATGGCGACCGCGCCGTACGGCTCGTCAACCACTTGCGCGAGTTCGGCGTGCTGATTTCGGCGAGCGGCAGGCACGGCCATACGCTCAAGATCAGACCGCCGCTGACGTTCAGACTTGAGCATGTCGACCTGTTCATGGACCGCTTGCAACAGGCGCTGCGACGCGATGCAGCAGGCCACTGAGCGGGATACTCAGCCGCGACGACCGAGCCAGTGGATCAGGCCCTGCACGTTGACCGCGATGTCACCGTCCAACATGTGGTGACGGCTAGCGAGATCGCCACGCTCACCATTGCGATCGAGCACCGCCACGCACCAGTCGAACATCTCCTGGCGCATGCGCTGCTCACGTTGGGGGTCGTCACGGCAGCGCTCGGCAATACCGATGTAAGCGTCGATTGCGATGAACAGGTCGGAGGCGAGCTGCTCAACGCCGGTGACCCGCCCATAGTGCGTCAGATAGGCGGCAGCAGGTTTCAATCCAACGATGCGGTTGATCGAGGCGCGCATCTGCTCCGGGTCGAACTGAGTCGGCGGGGTGGCCGGCATGATGAACGTGCGCGTACCGGCGTCGAGATTTCGATAGGAGATACCAAAGACATCTCCTGTAAATACCGAATCCGCGTCTGAATCATGAATGACATGATGGTGCAGCGCGTGACCAGGCGTGTGCAGGAAGTGAAATGGCCGGTCGGCCAGGGACAGCTGCAGGCCGTCGCTGCTGATGACAACGCGCTGCTGCGCGACCGGCTTCATCTCGCCGAACAGGCGCCTGTACATGTCTTCGCCATGGACCTGGATCGTCGCGGCAATGAGCTTCGTCGGCTCGATGAGATGCGGCGCCCCGCGCGGGTGCACGACCACACGCGCGTTTGGCAGTTGCTCAATCAGGGTACCTGCGCCACCGGCATGGTCCAGATGAATGTGCGTCAGGAACAGCCAGTCGACCTGTTCGCGCTTCACGTTCAACGCCTCGAGTGCCTCAAGCAGCAGCGGCACGGCGAGCGCGGTGCTACAATCGACGAACGCGGCGCGGCCGCAGTGGACGATCAGGTGGCCGGCAACGACTCCCGCTTCCGGGAGAAGCGTGTCTATCGCATACACGCCGCCCGGGTATGCCGTCAGGCCGCTCAATGACGACACGAAGCACCAGGTGTTCCCGAAGCGTACAAAGATAGAGCAACCGCTACGCGCAAGGTCTGCATGGAGTATTTTGCTTTTAAAGACATGGACAGCCCTATACTAATGAAGGGTGGCCTACTGTCAACCAGCTGCACTGATTGAATCCGCAATTGCAATCCAGACGCCGCTGCTCAGGACAGTCTGGCCGCCAGGGTAAACAATATGGCTATGGGTAGCATCGAGCCAGTGAATCAGGAAATTCTCTTCCTTGGTACAGGCATCATGGGAGCACCGATGGCTCGCCGTCTCGGCGCGGCGGGGATCTCAGTCGCTGCCTGGAACCGGACCGCTGAGAAGGCCGCCGGACTTGCCGGTGCCGGCGTACGCACCGTGCAGGACCTGCGGGACTTGAGCGTGAAGCCGAGGATCGTCATCGTCATGCTGAGCACTGGCGAGGTTGTCGATCAGGTGCTGTTTGGCCCTGCCGCCGGCTGCCCCGCAGTTGAGATCCTGGCACCGGGCTCTGTGGTCATCGTTATGAGCTCCATTTCAGTTGAAAGTGCGTTACAGCAGGCGGAGCGGCTCCAGGCCAGGGGCATTGAATACGTGGATGCTCCAGTCTCAGGTGGCGAACGTGGAGCCATCGCGGGGACACTCACCATCATGGCGGGGGGTGGGGCCGACACTTGCCAGCGAATTGCGCCAGTTCTCACACACCTGGGTACGATGACGCGTGTCGGTGCGGTAGGGTCTGGACAACTGTCCAAGCTCGCCAATCAACTGATCGTCGGCATCAGCATCGGCGCCGTGGCGGAAGCACTCGTATTGGCGGAGCTTGGTGGTGCAGATCCCCGTGCCGTATACAGCGCACTCCAGGGCGGATTTGCCGACTCCACCGTTCTCAGGCAACACGGGGCGCGCATGCTCGAACGGCGCTTCGATCCCGGCGCCCACTGCACAACCCAGCTCAAAGACCTCTCCACTGCGCTTGCGCTCGGCAACAAGCTGGGCGGCGCCTTCCCGCTGCTCGCTCTGTGCAACGATCTGTATGCCGCGCTGTGCAAGTCCAGCCGCCAGTCGCTGGATCACAGTGCTCTGTATCTGGATGCCCGCGATAGAACGCCACTCGGCAGCACCGACGTCCCGGAGCTGCACTGAGTTATCCCACACCGAGCTGAGGTTTCTGCCTCAAGGCAATGGTATGGCGTTACACCGTCCAGGGCGCCGGCCGAGTGCTATCGACGCCAAGGCGCAGCATGGCTTGCGCCCCTTGTCCCTGACGCCTGAAGATGCGGCTGCACCCACGCTGCAGTTGCAGGAACAGCACGAGGCGCTACGCGCCTTGTTGAAGGACGGCATGCGACCGGCTGACATCGCGGGCCAGGTGTGCGACGCGATCCGCAACGACACGTTCTACATCGTTCCGGCGCAGCCCGGCGCCGAACTGGCAATCGACACGCGGCTGCAAGACATCCGCCTGCGCCGCAACCCGACGATTGCGCCCCGGTCATAGTGCGGCCGGCAATTCCGGCCCACTTGCTGGCCGGCACTTTTCAGAGAGATACCCCTGGCGCTGCGCTACTTGTTCTGATTTGAGTTCGGCGTTGCCTTCATCGCTGCCTCAAACAATGCGCGCATCCTGGGTGCCGGCATATCGGGGTCGGCGCCATTGGGATAGCGCACCCTGAGCATTGGATCTTCGGGCAGACGCGCGACATCGTAATACTTCAGTACATCGCGCAGAGCAACGACGTGATAGCCGTTGTGCTTCAGATAGAGCATGTACTGGCGGAAATTCTCCGGCAGCGTTTGCACCCAGGGATGTGCCCTGTCGGGTACACCATGAAACTGCAGTACGGCGATCTTGCCACCTCTTGCTGTGGCTGCGACGGCCTTCAAATTTTCGAAGGTCCAGTATGGATAGGCATCGCCGGTCGTGGGAATCATGAGTGGGTGATGTTTCGTCACATCCAGCGGCAACCCGCCAGTGTCTGAACCATAGGGCAATTCCGGCTGCATTCCGCGCCGCGCCAGAAGGTAGCCATGGGCCTTCAACTGCGCCACCGCCTCGGGCCCGAACTGGTTGCGGCACCAGGCGAAGCTGATGGGCTTGGGCACGCCGACGCGCGCTAACTCCTGTTCCACTAATTCCAGTTCCGTACCCAGCGTCAAGCCGCTCTCAGCGGAATTGAATCCACCATGAGTCCAGCTGTGATTGCCGATTTCAAATCCCATGCGATGGAGTTGCGCCACATCATCCCAGCTCAAGAAGTTGGCCGTGTCATCCATCCAGGCATGGGTAATGAAGAAAGTGGCGCCAAAGCCCAGCTTCTTCAGCAACGGTGCGACCACCGTCATGTGGGACTTGACCGCGTCATCCAGGGTGAGTACGACGGTCTTGTCGGGTACCCAAGTGGGCGGCGTCGCGCCGCCCGGAGGCGGCACTGCGGCAAAGGCCACAGTGGCACGAAATGCGATAACGACTGCGCCTATATACTGAGCAAGCTTTTTCAAGACGACAGGTCAGATGCCCAGCACAGCGCGGTTCAGCTTCTCATCCGAGCCCCCGCCCGCGAAATCGTCGAACGCGTGTTCGGTAACGCGGATGATGTGGTCGCGAATGAAGGGAGCACCTTCACGGGCGCCATCTTCGGGGTGCTTCAGGCAGCACTCCCACTCGATCACTGCCCAGCCCGGATAGTTGTAGGCGGCGAACTTCGAGAAGATACGCCCGAAATCCACCTGGCCGTCGCCGGTGGACCGAAACCGCCCGGGCCGGTCAACCCAGTTCTGGAAGCCGCCATAGACACCGGAGCGTCCATTCGGATGGAACTCGGCGTCCTTGACGTGGAAAGCCTTGATGCGCTCGTGGTAGATGTCGATGAACGCCAGGTAATCGAGCTGCTGTAATACGAAGTGACTCGGGTCAAAGAGAATGTTGGCGCGTGCATGGTCGCCGACGGCTTCCAGAAAGCGCTCGAAGCTGGCGCCATCGTGCAGATCTTCACCGGGATGGATCTCAAACGCCAGATCCACTCCGTTGGATTCATAAATGTCGAGTATCGGACGCCAGCGTTTGGCCAGCTCGGCAAATGCGGCCTCGATGAGTCCTGATGGGCGCGGCGGCCAGGGGTAGAAATAGGGCCAGGCCAGGGCGCCGGAGAAAGTGACGCTGGTGGCGAGTCCAAGATTCCGCGAGGCCTTCGCCGCGTACGTCAGTTGTTGTACCGCCCATTGCTGGCGGCGCTGCGGATTGCCACGCACTTCCGGAACCGCAAAGCCGTCAAACAGTTCGTCGTAGGCAGGATTCACGGCTACAAGCTGGCCCTGCAGATGCGTCGAGAGCTCGGTCGCCACGATGCCATGCTTGGCCAGAGTTCCTTGCACCTCGTCGCAGTAGGTCTTGCTCTCCGCTGCCTTGGCGAGGTCAAACAACCTGCCGTCCCAGGTCGGGATCTGCACGCCCTGATAACCCAGGCCTGCTGCCCACCGCGCAATGTTGTCGAGCGTATTGAATGGCGCCTTGTCACCGGCGAACTGGGCCAGAAAGATGGCGGGGCCCTTGATGGTCTTCATTGCTGCTCTCCCCTGTTCAGATGGTCAGTGGCGTCCAGCCGCCGCCTGCACGACTGCTGTTGACGGCAGTCGCTATCAATGTCATTCCGCGCAAGCCATCGTCGGCGCCGGGCACGAGTGCCGCTGTGCCCGTGCCACGCAACAGCGCGGCAAAATCCCGATAGAGATTGGCAAAGGCTTCGAGATACCCCTCAGGATGGCCCATCGGCAGGCGCGTTGCGGCCTTCGCATCGGCACCTAGTTCGCCGCCACCGGTGCGGCGCAGTTCGCAGCGCCCGTCAAGATAGTTGACCGTGAGCGTATTGGGCAATTCCTGGCTCCAGTCGAGCGCCGCCCGGTCGCCATAGACTCGCAGCCGCAGCCCGTTGAGGCCGCCAATCTCGATCTGCGAGGCCACCAGCACACCCGGCGCGCCGTTGTCGAAGCGCAGCAGAATATTGCAGTCATCGTCGAGTACGCGGCCGGCCACCATGGAATTGAGGTCGGCGCAAATTGCCTGCACGCGCCGGCCAGTGACGAACTCAGCCAGATTGAAGGCATGCACGCCGATGTCGCCGATGCAGCCGCCTTCGCCCGAACGCTTGGGGTCGGACCGCCACTCGGCCTGCTTGTTGGTGCCCGACCGCTCCACCGGTTCGGCGAGCCAGCCCTGCGAATACTCGACGACTACTTTTCGTATGGCACCGAGCGTGCCAGCGGCGACCAGCCGGCGAGCCTCGCGCACCAGGGGATAGCCGGTGTACGTGTATGTCAGGCGATAAGCCGCCTTGGACGCCGCGGCCAGTTGCGCCAGCTCACGTGCCTCGGCCAGGGTTGCGGTCATGGGTTTGTCGCTCATCACCGCAAATCCGGCCGCCAGTGCGGCGCGCGCCGCCGGCAAGTGCACATGATTGGGTGTGGCGATCGTGACAAAGTCGATGCGGTCCGAACGCTTCGCTTCGGCTGCAAACATCGCGGCGTATGACGGATAGGCGCGCGAGGCATCGATGCCGTAATTCGCACCGGCCTCCGCTGACTTGGCGGCATCTGCGCTGAAGGCGCCGGCAACCAGCTCGATCTCGCCATCCAGTTCTGCCGCCATACGGTGGACGCCGCCGATGAAGGAGCCAGGGCCGCCGCCGATCAAGCCCATTCGCAGTCTGCGCATACTCAACAGCTCCGTCGCCAGTTCGATTTCGGGGAACTATACTATCAATTGTACTTTGTGGCATGGGGCATGGAATAGCATTGGAGCGCCCAACACCGAGCTCACGAGACGCAAGTCCCTGGGCCGCAATCTCACCTACAGCCGGCTCGACGGGCTGGATGGCGCCGTCGTGAACATGCCGGCGCCTGAGGTCATTGCCCATGCTGGCGGCGACCAGCTGGGCGAAGGCCTGATGTGGAGCGCACGGCGCAACGCGGTCTTCTGGGTCGATGTCATGGCGCCGGCGTTGCGTTGTTACCATCTCGACAGCGGCCAGCTCACCCGTTGGGCCATGCCCGAGCCACTCGGCTGGATCATCGAGCGCGCCGGCCGCGATGACTTTGTCATAGGCCTGAAGAGTGGCTTCGCAACACTGCGGCTCGAGCCGTTTGCCATCACGCGCATCGGCAGCCCGGAACCGGACCGCCCCCACAACCGCTTGAACGATGCCAAGGTGGATCAAGCCGGACGTATCTGGGCAGGGTCCAAGGATGATCGCGAGCCTGAACAGCCGACCGGCGCGCTTTATCGGCTGGACCCTGGCTTTGCCTGGTCGCGCCACGATGATCACTACCTCTGTACGAACGGCCCGACATTCAGCCCCGACGGCACAACGCTGTATCACACCGATTCCTTTGCCAGAACGGTGTTCGCCTTTGACCTTGGCGATGACGGGCAGCTGCAGAACAAGCGCAGCTTCGTTCGCTTCCAGGAAAGCTGGGGCTATCCGGACGGAATGACCACAGACGCCGCGGGCTTTCTGTGGATTGCGCACTGGGGCGGCGGACGTGTCAGTCGCTTTGCGCCGGACGGCACACTGGCGGAATCAATTGCGTTGCCCGCCTCGCAAATCACCAACTGCGTCTTTGCCGGTGCGGAACTTGACCGACTGTTCGTGACCTCCGCCGCTGTCGGCATCAGCAACGAACCGTTGGCCGGCGCGCTGTTCGAATTGCGACCCGGTGTGCGCGGCCTGACGCCGACGCCCTTCGCGGGATAGGCATCCGCAGGCTGCCACGGCGCCAGTCGAACACCGCTGACGTGCAGAGCTTCCCTAGTGATTGTCGCGCGGCACGCCGAAGCTGCGGTCGATCTTCTGAAACTTCTCACTGCCTTCGAGAATCGCGCCGCTCGCCAGTTGACCGACCTGTCGGCGCTGCAGTTCCTGCCACGGCGTCTGCGAGGCGGGCATCCTATAGCCTCCCGCCTGCTCCAGCGCCACGCGCCGTGCGGCGAGTTCAGCCGCAGAAATCAGTACATCCACGCGGCCCTTGCGCAGGTCGATGCGCATCCGGTCGCCGGTCTGCAACAGCGCCAGGTTGCCGCCAGCCGCAGCTTCCGGCGAGGCATTGAGAATGGAGGGCGACCCCGAGGTGCCGGATTGCCGCCCATCGCCGATGCAGGGCAGCGCCGTGACACCGCGTTGAATCAGGTATTTTGGCGGCTGCATATTGACCACTTCAGGCGCGCCCGGATATCCAACGGGCCCGGCGCCCCGCATGCAAAGAATGTCACGATCGGTGATCGCCTGAGAGGGATCGTCGATCCTGGCGTGATAGTCCTCGGGGCCGTCGAACACGACGACACGCCCTTCGAATGCCTCCGGGTCGTCCGGATTCGCCAGGAAGCGGCTGCGGAATTCATCCGATATCACGCTGGTCTTCATGATCGCGGAGTCGAAAACATTGCCACGCATGATCAGAAATCCCGCCTTGGTCTTGAGCGGCTCGGCAAACGTGCGGATCACGTCTGGCAATCTGATCTCCGCATCACGACAGTTCTCGCCGATGGTCCTGCCGTTGGCCGTCAGCGCCTGTTCGCGTATCAGCCCGGCGCGCATCAGCTGTGAAACCACTGCCGGCACGCCACCGGCCTGATGGTAGTCCTCGCCGAGGTAGGTGCCCGCCGGTTGCAGATTGACCAGCAGCGGCACGTCATGGCCGCAGTTCTGCCAGTCATCGAGGCTCAACTCCACGCCCATGTGACGCGCAATCGCTGCCAGGTGAATCGGGGCGTTGGTGGAGCCGCCGATGGCGGAACTCACGACAATCGCATTCAGGAATGCATCACGCGTCATGATCGCCGACGGCCGCAGGTCTTCCTTCACCATCGCCACAATACGCTTGCCCGTGGCATAGGCCATCTGCTGGCGCTCGCGGTACGGCGCGGGTATCGCTGCCGACCCCGGCAACTGCATGCCCAATGCTTCAGCGAGCGAATTCATGGTAGCGGCCGTACCCATGGTGTTGCAGAAACCCGCCGACGGTGTCGACGATGCCACCAGCTCGAGAAACCCCGCGTAGTCAAGCTCACCGGCTGCCATCATCTGGCGCGCCTTCCAGACGATGGTGCCCGAACCCACGCGCTTGCCGTGATCCCAACCGTTCAGCATCGGACCCACGGACAGGGCGATAGCCGGAATATCCACGCTGGCCGCTGCCATCAGGCAGGCGGGTGTGGTCTTGTCGCAGCCAATGGTGAGCACGACGCCATCGAGCGGATAACCATACAGCACTTCCACCAGGCCCAGGTACGCCAGGTTGCGGTCGAGCGCCGCCGTCGGTCGCTTGCCGGTTTCCTGTATCGGGTGCACGGGAAACTCCAGCGCGATGCCGCCGGCCTCGCGGATGCCATCGCGCACACGCTGCGCCAGCACGATGTGGTGGCGGTTGCAGGGGGCCAGATCGCTGCCAGTCTGCGCAATGCCGATGATGGGCCTGTCCGACTGCAACTCCTCACGCGTCAGACCATAATTCATGTACCAGCTGAGATAGAGCGCGGTCATGTCCGGATTGGCGGGGTTGTCAAACCACGCGCGCGAGCGCAGACCGGCAGAGGGCTTGGTGCTGTTTGTCATGGTGCTTTCTGCAAGAATGATTATTATCTGATGAACATGGATACCACACGATGAATCGACTCGCCAACCAGACGGTCTTCGTGACCGCCGCCGGCCAGGGCATGGGGCGTGCCGCCGTGCTGGCCTTTGCCCGCGAGGGCGCGCGAGTCATCGCCACGGATGCCAGGCCCGATTTGCTGGAGTCACTGGCCGGCAATCCGGCGATCAGCACGCGTGTATTGAATGTATTGGACAGCGCTGCCATATCGCAGGCCGTTGCTGAAGCTCCCACCGTGAACGCGCTCTTCAACTGTGCCGGCTACGTGCACCACGGCGCCCTGCTCGACTGCAGCCCGGAAGACTGGGACCGCAGTTTCAACCTCAATGTGCGCAGCATGTACCTGGTCACGCGCGCCTTCCTGCCCGTTCTGATCGCGCGCGGCGGCGGCGTCATTCTCAACATGGCATCGGTGCTGGGCGCCCACAAGGCGGCGCCGAACCGGCTTGCCTACGCCGCCAGCAAGGCGGCGGTCGTGGGCTTCACGCGCGCTGTCGCGCTCGACTACGTCAAGCACAACATCCGCTGCAACTGCATCTGTCCCGGAACTGTCGACACCCCCTCGCTCGCCGAGCGCATCAACGCCGCGCCTGACCCGGAACAGTCGCGACGCGAGTTCGTCGCCCGGCAGCCGATGGGCCGGCTGGCGACAGCCGGCGAAATCGCTGAATCCTTTGTGTACCTGCTCTCTGACGAATCCTCATTCGTCACCGGGCAAGCCATTTTCACCGACGGCGGCATGAGTCTTTGATGGAGGCAGTGCGTTGAATCCGACTGAATCCCGAAAAGTCGCGGTGGTCACCGGTGCCTGCACCGGCATTGGTCTTGAGATTGCAGCCGCGCTGGCCGCCGCCGGCTGGGATCTGGCCATCACCTGCCTGCCTGGCACTGCTGAAGCCGAACAGGTCGCTGACGATCTGCGGCGCCGTGGCGCCAATGTGCTGCTATGCGAATGCGATGCCGGCATCAAGCGCGAGGTCGATCCGTTCTATGCCAGGCTCAAGGCATGGCGAGGCGCGCCCGATCTGCTGGTCAACAACGCCGGCGTGCAGACGCGGTCGGCGCTGCTCGACCTGTCCGAGGCGGACTGGGACAGGGTGATTCAGACCAATCTGAAAGGCTGCTTTCTCAACACCCAGGCCGCTGCGCGCCTGATGGTGGAGCGCGGCCAGGGCGGCGCTATCGTCAATCTGGGCTCGGGCTGCAACAAACTCGCATTTCCCGGGCTGGTCGATTACACGGCATCCCGGGGTGGCATCGAGCAATTCACCAAGGTCTCAGCTGTGGAACTGGGGCCGCAGGGCATTCGCGTCAACTGCGTTGCTCCCGGCGCCACCGAGACCGCGCGCACCCGCCGTGAGCTGCCGGAATATGGCGCCTCCTGGGCGCGAATTACTCCGTTGCGCCGCATCGGCACGGCACAAGACATCCCGCCGCTGGTGCTGTTCCTTGCCTCGCCAGGCGCCGCATTCATCACCGGCCAGACTATCTGGGTGGACGGCGGCGTATTTTCGCAGGCGAATTGGCCTGCTGAGCCATAGACGCTGCTGACTTTCAGGCCGGGTGCAGGCGCTGAATGGCTAGGGGCGCGCGCGGTACAGCAGGTTTTTGAACCGAACCTCGCCTTGCCCGGCGGCATAAAGGGCCGGCCGCAAGCTGAGGAAGCCGCCACCGACGTTGTGGTGCAAGCCAGACACATCCAGTTGCAGTTCGTGCTGCGTCCAATCCCGCCCGTTACCGCTGTAGTACATGGTCAGGTCTTGATGATCATTGACCAGCCGCAGGTGCACTGTATCTCCCGCGGGCCGCGGCACGGCGTTGTAGTCGACACTCTGACCCGCGCTGTAGGTGAATCGTCGACGCTGATCAAAACCGAAGCCCGAATAGAGGTTGGAGTTGTAGAACAGTAACAGGCCGCCTTGTGCGCCCGCGTCAAGCTGCATCTCAACCGTCACTTCGTACGACTGGTCTCCCGCGATGAAAGCCAGCGGCCCACAATCATGCGGGCTCTTGCCGGCACCAACGACGATCAGCGTGGCATCTGCCACGCGCGCGCGCGCTGACTGATCTGCGCCGCCGGAAAAAAAGCACAGGCCGATACCCATATTGTCATGTGAGAAATCATCGGATCGCGCTGCGCCGTGTGCCGCTGCCGAATCCGGCAGTGGCTTTGGCAGCGGAGCCGACAGGTCGCCGCCGCGCGCATGAAACCAGCCATCGTCCGTCCATTCGACCGGATCGAGCAACATCTGCCGACCCAGCGTGCGATACCCATTCTCGTAACCGTGATAGACCATCCACCAGTCTTGCCTCGGCCCCTCAACAACTGTCGCGTGGCCGCGGGACCACCATTTCTGGTCGCGACTCAGGGTGCGGACGATGGGATTGTGCGGACAATTCACCCACGGCCCATGAATTGAACGCGAGCGTGCGGCAATCACCAGATGACTGGTCGGCGGGCCTGCGGTGCCACCGACGGCGGAGACCAGATAGAACCAGCCATTCCGGCGCAGGATCTTCGGACCTTCAAGTGAATAGGTCTCGACCACCCAGTCCGCAGGATAGCGCCATCCGTCGTAAACCTTCTCCACTTCGCCAGCACGATGCAGACCATCATCGCTGATGCGTACGCGATTGCCGTTGCTGAGGAACAGATAGCGACTGCCGACTTCGCCCACGGCGTGGCCAGGGTCTATATAGCCGTTGATGTCCATGTCCACCGGTTCACTCCAGGGACCGTGCATGCTCGGCGCATGAATCACGTAGATCCTGACGCCATAATTCGGCGGACGCATCTGCACTGCGGGGATGTAGATGAAGTAGCGTCCGTCGTGTTTGGCGATATCGAGCGCATAGACCGAGCCAACATAGCTCTTGAGCGCGGCGGCAATCGGCGTCCAGTTGATCAGGTCGCGCGAATGCCAGATCACGATGCCGGGGTAGTAGTCGAACGACGAGAAGGTCATGTAATAGTCCGCGCCGTCCTTGAGCACGGTTGGATCGGGGTGATCCCCCGACAGCACCGGATTGAGATAGGTGCCGTTGCCAAGATCAGCCTTGCGCTGCCCCTCGATACCTTGCGCCCAGGCTGCGGCAGAACGCACCGTCGTCAATGGCGCGCGAGGCAACTTCCGTGCCTAGGCCGCACCCGCCGGGAGCACTATCGCCGCGCCGCCGGCCAGCAGCGTCTGCAATGCCTGTCGACGTCCAAACAGGATCGTCGTTTTGTCTGGTTGTGTCATCGTGCCGAACCATTCCATAGGTAGGTCGAAATCGACGCCGCGGGCAGCGCCACACCAACCACGCGATGGCCCCACCCGAGCATGATGCTAGCGGCGGCGCTGCGACTGTTGATGATCTCCGCCACGATCGTTCCGTCGGAGCGCTTGAAGCTCATGACCCTGATTCCATCCTCCGCCCCCACCGTCTTTAACAGATGAGACCCGGGACGTACGAATTTGCTGAAATGAGCCAGGTAGTAGTAGGCCCCGGTGTAGGACACCTGCTTGGTCTTCTTGTTGATGATGACCAAAGGTTGCTGACTGTTGTTAGGCGGATTCCCCTTGGCTTCATCCACCAGCCACGGGCCACCGGTCTCGTCCAGGATCATGTTCCAATACGTCCATGCCGAGGCCCCGTTCTCCAGATCGGCCATGATCTGATGACCCCAATAGTCCCCGTCCTCGAATCCATAGTACGGTATGGGCTGAACTCTGGGTTTTATGCCGTATCCGGCTCCCGCGTAACACAGTTCTGTCATCCACAACGGCAGCGATGGATATTGCCGGTGCAACTCGGCGATACCGGCGAATGCCTTGCGCTCCTGGTCCGCGGTAGTCGGCTTGTCGCCTTGGCAGCAGAAATCGTAGCCATGATAGGAAAGGATAGACAGATATTGTCGAGCGTCGGGATCCTCAAGGATAACAGGCAGATTTTCTCGGGCGCCTGAGCGCGTTGGATCGTCGCTCGCCTGAAGTCGAGTCTTGAGGTTCGATCGCTCGAACAGGGGTCCTACGTGATTCTTCAGAAGATCGCGAATCTCGGCGTAGGAAATCTTTGTGTAGTTGCCCGGCTCATTGAAGGGACTAAGATAGTTGATGGTGATTCCCTGTCGCTCATACTCCTGAACGTACCGCAGATAGTATCGAGCCAGCACAGCGTAGTATTTCGGATCGACGTCTTGATGGGACTTGGCGTCGAACAGCATCCAGTCCGGGGGGTAATCCATCGGCGCCTGCAGCACGAAGGTCCCGTAGCGACCAGCCCGTTTTATGAACGTGACAAGACCGTTCGGCCCCAGATCACGTTGTATGGAGAAATGCTCGAGTCCGACGTCTCCCGGCACGTCGTCGTAGCTGTAAAAGGGCCCCGCCGACATGAAGTCGGTTGCCGCAATCACGGTCTTCATCGCGGAAAATCCAGCGCCCGAGCGCGCGTCGAACAGCGAGCGCAGCACGCGTTCCTGTTGTGCGCCCGGTAGGTGATTGAGCGTAATGAGACCCGCTTCGAGAAATGAGGCGCCGAAGCCAATGATTTCCTGGAATTGGCTTGCGTCGTCGATCTGGAAATCAGACGGTTGAGACTGAGCGGCTTTAAATTGCAGGGCTGGCTTGCGAGTGAGACGATCACCCGCGACTGAACTGACGTAGACATCTACGGACTGCGCGCGAGATGCGCCCGCTGCGCAACACAGACCTGCGATTGCAACTAGCCTTGCCAGCCAAATCACGCGGCTCGCCGCCGGCCTATCCTGGCGCAAGCGCCCAAGCGCAGACATGACACGCATCAGCTGACCTCGCATTCGGCAATGATCGCGTCATAGACGCGGCGGGCGTGGTCGAAAGCCTCCGCGGCAGCGGCGCGTTCACTCTCACGCATGAACGGCGACTTTACCTGCCACACCTTGTCGACACAAGCCCGGCACCACTGCGCACTGCGCCTCGAGGCACGGATGGGCTTCTCATTGACCCGCACAAAGATTGGATGGGTGTGGACCGACGGGAATATCCGCAGCGCCACCCAGGAGCTGCGGGCCACCCGCGTCTTGAAGTTGACAGATCGGGGCGTCCCGTCGGCAACTACCACTGTCCTGTCGACCGGCACACCGTTGATCACGAGTTCCACAGCTACGGTGCGCGTCGCTCCGATGCGGGCATTCTCGAGATGCCACCCGTTCCCCTTCCCCACATGTCTCAGGGCGTCCCTGCCGGGCGGTGGTTCAGGGTCCAGTCGTGCCGCAACGAGCGCCGCGACGCTCACTTTTCCAGGAGCCTTGAGGAGTACATCGGCATCGCCACTGCGGTGGCCATTGATCGTGAAGTCCAGGACGTGACTGCGGCCATCGCCGCAATAGAGCTGCCCTTGCTGCAGACCGCGAAGCCACGCCTCGTAACCCGCTTCGCCTACCGGCCGATGCTCGAGTCGCACGTAGCTGCGTCCCATCCCTGGCCGCTCACCGCTGATACAGGGAAAGTCCGTCTCGCCGATCATGGCCAGCCGGAATCCACAGTTCAACAGGTGATACCAGGCATTCAGTTCAGCCATCGGCGGCGAATCGCAACCGGAGAGAAAATCGACCTGCCCATGCGTCACATCGACAATCGCCTCCTGCGTTCCGGTGCCATCCATGGGCGGAATGTCGTAGTTCGGAAGGTCGGTAGAATCAACCATCATGCCGCTACCACAGTGGGCGTAGCCGGCAAGCGCACCCTGTGCCCGCGCCCATTGCAGAATGGGCAGGTTCCACGACGGCCAGTCTTCGATCAGTTTCGCACCAGGAAAGTCCTGATCCTTGAGGCGCAGGAGCACCAGGTGCCCGGCATGGCTGGATGGAAAGCCGGATACCTCGACGTCGTAACGCAGAATGCTTTCGGAGTCTTTCGCGGTGGCGCGCGGCTCAAGGCTGGCGTGATTGGCCGCCTGCAACTCCGGGTGTTCAAGCGTGGCTGCCGGACTCACCGAATGGCCCGTGAAGAACTGCTTCTGATAGTACCAACTAGGTCCCCAACTGAGGACATCGCCAATCGACAGGCCCTCACCACGCACATGCCGGATGATGGTTTCAGGCGCTACGCCTTCGGTTGGAATCTGATAGTGCAGGCAGCCCCCTGCGTGGATATGCGTGTCGCCGGAATACCAGCCCCATGTCGCGGGGTCTATCCAGCGCTGGAGCTTCAGGTCGATGCTGCTGTGGCTGGCATCAATGGTTACGGTCTGAATCCCGCGCAGATACTCCGGGCCGCGTCTGGTCTCGACCACATATTCGCCGTCGGGCAGCCGCACGGTTTCCCCATCGCCCCGATAGACGTGCTCCTGGAACGGCATATCTGGCGCAAGACGCATCGCCTGCGGCGGATAGACGCGGGCGAGCCGGTCCTTGATCGTTATCGCCGCGACGCAGCCGCGGCCGTCCGTGTCGCGCACGCTCAATGTCACGGTACGTGACGGCAGGCATTCAAACTCGAACTCGCGGAGAGCCGCATCGACGGGCGATCCACCGGAGCGGGCCAGCGTGTACAGCGTCAGGTTCGCACGCCGCCGCCCGCGATCGCGACTGAAAAGCTGCATGACCCGGTATTCGAGTGGAACGCCGGAGAGCGGAACGACCGGAATGTCAAGCCCAGCGTAGGCCACGGCCGTCGCCTCGTACCACTGCGACAACAACCACTTGTCTTCAATCAGTGGCGCCTTGTTGATCGTATCCATCAGCCAGGCGCTCTGCGCCATGGAAAAGATCGGCATCATGCTGCCCGCGCCCCGCGACAGCCAGCCGGTCGAGAAGTGGATGTTCTCCGTGCGCCCTGCCGGGTTGGCAACCCGCACCAGAAACATCCGCCAGCCCTGCTCGACCAGCGTGCCTGCTGCGCCACCCGGCGTCACGTGCCAGGATCCGCCGGCGTCGACGGACAATTGCGCGAGCGTGTAGCGATGAAGGATTGCCTCCGCAGCATCGACCGCGGCGCGATCACTCTGCTGTGCAAACGCCGCAATGCGCGCCACGTCCGCCTGGGCCATGGGCGCGCCCAGCTTCGCCAGCGCCTCGATGGCACGATCGACCGAGGCGAAATAGGGCTGTGGCTCAACGGCTGGTTCTACTGCGGCGAAAAGCAGCGAGGGACGCATCATCAATGCGCCAGCGCCTAGGCCCGTCGCGGCAAGCAACTCTCGGCGGGTAAATAGGGCACGCATCAGCCGACAGCGCTCTCGGCAATGATCGCGTCGTAGGTCAGGCGGGCGTAGTCGAAAGCCGCCGCGGCAGCGGCGCGTTCACTCTCACGCATGAACGGCGACTTGACCTCCCACAGCTTGTCGACACAAGCCCGGCACCACTGCGCACTGCGCCTGGAGGCGCGGATCGACCTGTTGGCGACTTGCACGAACACTGGATGCGCGTGCCCCGACGGCAGAATGCGCAGCGCGACCCATGAACTGCGGTCGATCCTGGTCTTGAACCGCACTGGACGCGGCGTGCCGTCCGCAATGAGCGTCGCGCGTTGCACTGCGATCCCGTTCACGACCAGCTCCACCGGCACTTCCCGGGTTTGCCCGATTCGCGCGTGCTCCAGGTGCCAGGGACAGATCGCAAACGCGGGTGTTGTCCGCAGTGCCTCGGTCTCCGGCGTCGGTGTCGGCTCCAGCCACGCCGCAATGGTCGCCTGGACCTCGATCGTGCCTAGCGCTGCCAGCGCCACATCCGCATCGCCGCTGGCACGTTGATTGACAGTGAAACTCAGGAAGTGACTGCGACCATCGCCGCTGTAGAGCCGGCCCTTCTGGAGATTGTCGACCCAGGCGTTGTAGCCAGCATCGCCGACAGGGCGCTGGTCGAGACGGACATAACTACGCCCGACACCGGGCCGTTCGTCGGATATACAGGGGAAGTCGGTCTCACCGAGCATCGCCAACCGGAACCCGCAATTGAGCAGGTGATACCAGGCGTTCAGTTCGGTAGCCGGCATCATTTCGCAGCCACAAAGAAAGTCGACAACGCCGTGGGTGACATCGACGATGGCTTCATTGGTTCCAACTGCACTGAAGGGCGGAATCTCGAAGTTCGGCAATTCCATCGAATCAACCATCATGCCGCTAGCACAGTGGGCGTAGCCGGCGATCGCCCCCTGTGCCCTCGCCCATTGCAGAATCGGCAGGTTCCACGACGGCCAGTCCTCGATCAGTTTCGTTCCGGGATAATCCTGATCTTTCAGGCGCAGCAATACCAGATGCCCGGCATGGCTCGATGGGAATCCCGAAACCTCCACATCGTAGCGCAGCAGGCTTTCCGAATCATGAGCGGTAGCGCGCGGCTCCAGGCTCGCCTGGTTGGCAGCCTGGAGTTCCGGATGTTCGAGGTCAGCCGCCGGGCTTTCGGCATGGCCGGTGAAGAATTGCTTCTGGTAGTAGTAACCAGGTCCCCAGGCCAGAACATCACCTACATACAAAGCCTCGCCACGCACCTGACGGATCATCGTCTCGGGTGCAACCCCTTGCGTCGGGGTCTGGTAGTGCGCGCAGCCGGCCGCATGGATGTGCGGATCGCCGGAGTACCAGCCATGTTCCGCCGGGTTGATCCAGCGTTTCAGGGCGACGTCAATGTGGTCATAGTGATCACCGATCTTCACTGTCTGTACACCGCAGAGGTATTCCGGACCGCGTCTGCTTTCGATCGTGTACTCGCCGTCCGGCAAGCGTACTGTTTCGCCATTCGCCCGATAGATACGCCGCTGGAATGGCATGTCCGGCGCCAGGCGCATGGCCTGCAACGGATAGATGCGACCGAGCGCATCGCTGATAACCAGCGATGCCATGCAACCGCGCCCATCGACATCGAGCACTTTGAGCGTCACGTCGCGTGACGGCAGGCACTCGAAGCTCACATTCACTCCGCGGCGGCTGATCCGATTGCCGTTCCAGTGGCTTGCCGATTTTTCCTCCGGCGCCCCCAGTGAAAAGTTGAAATACTTGTCACGTTGTCCGCGATCCCGGCTGAAGAGCTGAATTACGCGATATTCGATCCGGAAGCCGGAGAGAACCGCAGCCAGGGGCGGCGCCTCATACATCTGTGATGTCATCCATCGCTGTGCAATGCGCGGTGCGGCATTCACTGATTGATTCAGCCCCGGACGTTCCGCGTCAGTGTGAGCGGACAGTGGCGTCGGTCCAGGGGTTCCCGCGATACCCGAGCTCCAGTGGCCCGCTTCACCGTCGCGTATGACGGTCAGGTTGTCCCTGCTGTCGACGGGATTGAACACTTGCACGAGATAAACGCGCCAGCCCTGCTCAATCAGGGTTCGTGGTGCGCCGCCAGCCGTCGTGCGCGGAAAGCCATCGGCTTCGATCCTGACCCGCAACAGCGTGTAATGGTCAAGAATCGCCTCCGCCATATCGACGGCAGCGCGATCACTCTGGCGCGCCAGAGTCGCCATGCGCGCCACGTCCGCCTGGGCCATCGGCGCGCCCAGCTTGGCCAGCGCTTCTATAGCGCGGTTTACCGAAGCGAAATAGGGCTGCGGCTCAACGGCTGGTTCCACTGCGGCGAACAGCACCGAGGGACGCATCATCAATGCGCCAGCGCCAACGCTCGTCGCGGCCAGCAACTCTCGCCGGGTAAATATTGTGCGCAATGTCATTGCCCCCCCCTTGAGTTCATTCCGGCCGCATTCAACCACGCGCGTGGCCGATTGCGGCGGTGACGCCCAGAGCCTACTATACGGCATCAGTGATCACAAAAATTGAAGCCGGCTCTAAAGCAGTGCGCGGCATACTCCCACATTAGCTGCGCCCGCAGAGGTATCAGATGACAGAAAAATTCTCGGCGAATCGTGGCTGCGCCATGCTCCTTTCGGCGCTGGTCGCAGCGCCTGCGCTTGCGGGCTGGGACGTCGCGGACACCGGCCAGCCGTTCGACGACGTGCGGATTGCCGTCAATGAAGGCACCTTCATGAGTGTGGATGTCAGCCCGGACGGCAAGACGCTGGTGTTCGACCTGTTGGGCGACCTGTATCTGCTGCCCGCCGCGGGCGGCGACGCCCGCCTGCTGCGCCAGGGACCGGCGTTCGACCGCAATCCGCACTTCAGCCCCGACGGCCAGCGGATCGCGTTCATCAGTGATGGCAACGGCTACGACAACGTCTGGGTCATCAATGTCGATGGCAGCGGCGCGCGCGAGATCTCCGGTGAGACCGGCAGCGTCTACGACGGCACGCCGGCTTGGTCGGCCGACAACAACTACGTCATGGCGCGGCGCTTCAGCCCGAATGGACGCCGTTTTGGCATTCCGTTCGGCAATCACCTTTGGCTCTATCACACTGCTGGCGGAGCCGGTCGCAAGATCGTCGACGCCAACAATTCGGTTGCCGAACCTACCCTGTCGCATGACGGCCGCTGGCTCTACTACACCGAGGACAGCGCACCGTTGTCTTTCAGCAAGCCCGTTCCGGACGGCGCCAACTTCGTCATCAAGCGCCATGACCTGAGCACAGGACAGAGCGCGACATTGGTAAGCGGTTACGGGGGGGCCTTCGCGCCGCAGGTCTCGCCTGATGGGGAGTTGCTGGCGTTCGTGCGCCGCGTGGCAACGCGCGATGTACTGTTCGTCTACGAGCTCAAGTCCGGCCGCCAGCGCCCCGTGTACGACGGGCTCAGCCGCGACTTAAAGGGCCACAACATGCTGAGTGGCTTCTATCCGTCATACGGCTGGTTCCCCGACAACCGGCACGTCGCGATCTGGGCCAAGGGCAAGCTGCTCAACATCGACACGGGATCGGGTGAAGCCCGTGAGATCCCCTTCCATGCTGAGGCCGTGCACCGCATCACCCGCGCCGTGCGGTTTGCGCAGAACTTCACATCGCCGACCTTTACAGCGCGCGCCATCGGCTTTCCAGCGGTATCGCCCGACGGCAAGATCGTCGTTTACGGTGCAGTGGGCCATCTGTGGAAGAAGCGACTGCCCGACGGCAAACCCGAGCGCCTGACCGGCGAGACCGACTACGCCTACGATCCCGTGTTCTCAGCGGACGGCCGCCAGCTGCTGGACGTCAGCTGGAGTGATGAGCACGGCAGCACGCTGCAGCTGCGTAGCCTGGAGGGCAAGAAGGTCAAGGACCTGCTGTCCGTTGGAGCAATCATCAGCCACCCGCGCTTCGCACCCGACGGCAGCAAGATTGCGTTCCAGATCGAGCCACCGACGCCACAGCTCGGCGGCTATCACCAGCAGCCGGGGCTCTACTGGATTGCGAGTTCCGGCGGCGAGCTGCACTTCGTCACCGCCGACGGACTGGAGCCCGTGTTTGACCGGAGCGGGAGCCGGCTCTATTTCAATCTAACCAACCAGGGTAGCAATCAGGCTTCCGTGTTGAAGAGCGTCGCGCTCGATGGCACCGATGCCCGCGAGCACCTGCGATCCGCCGAGGCGCACCATTTCCGGTTGAGCCCGGACGGGCGCTGGGTCGCTTTCCAGGAGAATTACGGGCTGTATGTAGCGCCCTACTTCGAGACCGGCACGCCGCTGACCATGTCGGCAGGCTCGGGAACCGTCCCGGTGAGGCGGCTCACCCAGCACCGCGGCACCCATTACCAGTGGTCCGCCGATAGCGAACATCTCAGCTGGGTGTCGGGCACCGACTACCTCACCGCCGTGGTCAATGATGCCTCCGGCTCCGCTCCGAGCGGCGCGGCCCCGACCACCATCAGCCTCAAGCTTGACGTTCAGCGCGACGTGCCGGCGGGCAAGATCGCCTTCATTGGCGCACGGATCATCAGCATGCAGAGCCCAGTGGTTATCGAAGACGGCGTGCTGCTCGTCGACCGCGACCGGATCGTCGCCGTCGGACCCAGGGATTCGGTCGTGATTCCGCCGGACGCCACGCGCATTGACGTGACAGGCAAGACCCTGATGCCCGGGCTCATCGACGCGCACGCGCACCTGATGCTCGGACAGATGCCCGAGGACCTTACGCCGCAGAAATATTCGCGCTACTACGCCAACCTCGCCTACGGCGTGACAACGACTTTCGATCCCTACGCACCCACGGCATTCGTGTTCCGGCTCGCGGAACTGGTCAAGGCCGGGCGTATGGTCGGACCGCGGATCTTTTCGACCGGCGACGCGTTCATGGGGTATCCGTCCGATCCGGTGACCGACGTACGCGTGACGTCGCTCGACAGCGCTCGCGATCATGTGCTGCGCATGAAAGAGGCCGGCGCCATCGCCATCAAGAGTTATGTCCAGCCCGGGCGGATCGAGCGGCAGCAGCTCGTGAAAGCCGGCCGGGAACTCGGCATCATGGCGATGCCAGAAGGTGAGGGACAGTTCGACCACGACCTGACTTTCATCCTCGACGGCTACACGACCGTTGAGCACAATCTGCCGAACGATGTGTTGTACGATGATGTCATCCAGCTGTTTGCGCATTCCGGCACGGCGTCGACGCCGACGCTGATGGTGAACCAGGCCGAGCTCAACGGCATGCAGTACTTCTACCAGAGCACACCCATCTGGCAGATCGAGAAGCTGCGGCACTTCACGCCCACCGCCAAGGGCTGGGATCGGGCGCAAAAGCCGCTATGGGCCCACCAGCGGACGCTCACGGCGCCCGAGGAAGTCTACGAGATCGGCGTGCGCTCCGCCGCGCGCTCGCTGAAGAAACTGAATGACGCCGGGGCGCTCGTCGACATGGGCTCGCACGGCGAAATCGACGGTATCGGGGCCATCTGGGAGTTGTGGCTGATTCACCAGGGCGGCATGAGCAACTACGACACGCTGCGGGTCGGCACCATCAACGGCGCGAGGTCGCTCGGCATGGACAAGGACATCGGCACGCTTGAGTCCGGGAAGCTCGCGGATCTGCTGGTGCTCGATGGCAACCCAATGCAGGACATCAAGGCGCTCGATACCGTGCGCTATACGATGGTCAACGGCCGCCTGTACGATGCACTCACAATGAACGAGATCGGCAACTACGATCGGGCGCGCGGCAAGTTCCATTGGGAAGTTGATCGGCATCCGACCATCGACTGGGACGACTCGATGATTGGCGACCTGCCCTTCGGTTCACGAGGAGATCTGCAAGATGCGCATTGATACCGGGTCAAGAACGTGTGGTGGCTGGCGCGCCGTGCTTTTGAGCACAGCACTCATTTGCGCGCTGCCCGCGATGGCAGGATCGGAACCCACCGCCAGCGCCGGCCTGAATGCCGCAGAGGTCGAGACCTTTGTCGACCAGGTCATGGCGGTCGCGATGTCGAAGACCTACGCCCCGGGCGCGATCGTCACGGTGGTCGAAGGCGATCGGCTGGTGCTTGCCAAGGGCTATGGTGTTGCGAATGCCGAGACGCACGCGCCCATCGATCCGGCGCGGACGCTGTTCCGTATCGCCTCGATCACCAAGCTGTTCACCACCGCCACCGCACTGCGGCTCGAGGAGCAGGGCAAGCTTGACCTCGACGCCGACGTCAATCGCTACCTGACACGGGTCAAGGTGCCGGCGACTTTCGCCGATCCTGTGACCGCGCGGCGCCTGATGACCCATCACGGCGGTCTCGATACCGCCGTGGGCTATATGGATTTTCCCAACGAACGCGCCGCCGAGCGCACGCCCGAGCAGATGAGCTGGGATGTCTCGCGAGCGCGGCCAACTTCGGCGCTGCCCATCTACGACAACATGGGCTTCGGCCTGCTCGGCCTGGTTGTCGCCGATGCCTCGGGTACTTCTTACAGTGAGGTGGTTCGCCAGCAGGTTTTCGTGCCACTGGAGATGAATCAGTCGGTCTCAGGATTGCCAGAGAACCGGTTGGCGGACGTCGCTCAGGCCTACTTGCGCGGGCCGACGTGGCAGGCCACGCCCATACCCTACAACATCATGCCAACCTCAGCGCAAGGCGGTGGTGACATCAGCTCGACCGCGGTCGACATGGGCAAGTTTCTCAGCGGCATGCTGATTCCAGGCCGACTGCTGCAGCCTGCGACGCTGGCGAGGATGACGGACTTCGACACCGAACGCTTCCATCCGCGCATTCCCGGGCTCGGCCTCGCGTTGTGGCAATACAACTACAACGGTCACACTGCCGAGGGGCACCGCGGCGAGATCAACGGCTTCATCAGCCGCATCACCTGGTTTCGCCAGCAGAATATCGGCATCTTCATTTCGGTCAATAGCACCGTGCAGAAGTGGCCCCCGCCCCGTCTGTCGTACGTACTGACACATAAGGCGACGCCTTCCCCACCTACTGGCGCGCGTACGCTCGACCCTGATGGCTTGATCGACGGAGTGCTGGAGCGCTTCGCCGATCGCTTCCTGCCCGCGCCGGATCCCGCTCCGGCTCCGGCGCCGCCGACAGCCGACGAACCCACGACCGGTCAGCTCGCCGGCGATTATTTTCGACTGGATGCGAGCAAGCATCTGATGGTGCGGATGATGGCCGCCATGAATGCTGTGCACATGGACGCGTTGCCCAACAATCAATTCGCGGCGCGCGGCCTTTGCAGCCCCTTTGTCCGGCGGGCCCCGCTCTACTACGAGTGCGGCCCGCCGAACCAGCGCGAAGCAGGCGTGGGATTCCGCGTCGTCGACGGCAACCGGATCTTCGCCGGCATCCAACCCGTTGGTTCACAGGAGCGCCAGCCCTGGTGGCGCACGGCACCCTACTCGGTGTGGCCCATTCCCTTGCTCGCGCTGCTTGGCCTGTCAGCCTACGTAGCGCGTTCGCGGGCAACGAGCCCGGCCCGTCGCCGCGTGCTGACGTTGGTGGCGCTCGGTTCAAGCGCGTTCATTCTTGCGTTGCTACTCGAACTGCAGTTCGCCTACGACCTCGCGCACTCGCCGCTGCACGCGTTGCCATTGCTATGGCGTGTGCTGTTCCCGGTATCAAGCGTGTTGCTGTTGGTCGCGGCGGCACTCACGCTGCCGGCGCTGCGCGCTGCGCCGGCAGCCGGAACGCTGTCCGCTGCTCTCCGCGCTGGGTACGATATCGTGCTCGCGCTGGGAGGGCTTGGTATCGTGTGGCTCACTTGGATATGGGGTCTAACATGGCCATTACGCTAGTGCCATTGCGCCAGCTCATTGCATGGGTCGCAGCCACCGTACTGCTCACTGCGCATACGCCGACGCACGTATTGGCGGCGGACTATGACACGGTCATCGCCAACGGGCGTGTGATGGACCCGGACACTGGCCTCGATGCGGTGCGCAACGTCGGCATCACAGCTGGGCGAATTGCGGCTATATCGTTGGGGCAGCTAACCGGCCGGCGGACTATTGATGCGCAAGGGCTGGTCGTAGCGCCAGGCTTTATTGATCTGCATTCGCACGCAATGGACCCGCTGAGCAACGTGTACCAGGCCCACGATGGCGTGACAACGGCGCTGGAACTCGAGCTTGGCGTCTACCCAGTCGGCAAATGGTACGAATCGTTGGCGGAAAAGATGGTCATCAACTATGGCGCAACGGTGAGCCACATGGTGGCCCGCGCAGCCCCTGTCGTTGGCATCGAGCTGTTACAGCAATCGCTAGATCCCATCGGCGTGGGCCTTGTCAAACTTGAGACGGTACAGAAACATTCTTTGACACCACTGACACCAGCTCAAAACCAGGAAATGGCAATGGCACTGCAGCGCGGCATCGATCAGGGTGCGCTCGGCATCGGCGTAGGAATCAGCTATGTCGCCGGCGCCGACCGACTTGAGATCTACCGTGCCTTCGAGGTTGCGGCGCGCAATGACCTCACGATCTTTGTTCACCCGCGCACCTCCAGCCCGCTGACGCCCAACGGAATCGACTCGCTGCAGGAGCTGCTGTCCGATTCGGCCTCGACCGGCGCCCACCTGCACTTCGTCCACGTTGGCAGCAGCGGACAACGGCAGGCGCCACTGATGATCGAGATGATCGATGCCGCGCACAAGCGGGGCATGACCGTAACGACCGAGGTCTATCCTTACCAGGCGGGGATGGCCGTCTATGACTCCCCAATGCTGCAGGGTGACTGGCAGGACAGAATGGGTATCAGCTACGGCGATATTGAAAGCGTGAAGACGCACCAGCGACTCACCGAAGAAAGCTTCAACCGCGGCCGCACCGAAACGCCCGATGAACCTATAGTGGTATTCATGATTCCGCAGTCCACAGTCGACTTCGCGGTCGCGCACGATTCGGTCATGATCGCGTCTGACGCAGTCGATGTCGGCCGACATCCGCGCACCGCTGGGACTTTCAGCCGCGTGCTTGGGCACTACGTGCGCGAGCGCCATGCGCTCAGTCTCATGCAGGCGCTCGCCAAGATGACGATCATGCCGGCGCGACTGCTGGAACCTTCTGTTCCGCAGATGCGGCACAAGGGCCGTATCGCGGTCGGCGCCGACGCCGACATCACGGTCTTCAATCCCGACACGATTCTCGATGTCGCGACTTTTGAAAAACCGGCCGAGTTCTCGCAAGGTGTCATGCATGTGCTGGTCGGTGGTGTCGCGGTCGTCGACAATGGACGCACGGTCGACAACGTGTTCCCCGGGCAGCCGGTGCGGCGCCCGGTTACTCACTGAGCGGCGGGCGCTTCGCACCATGGCTAGTGCTCGTACCGAGAAACGCGGCTCCGCCGCCATCATCTTCTACGACAATCCGCCTACTGGCATCATGACGCCACCGGGCGCCGCACAGCTGCTGACACAGGTTCAGGCGGCCATTGCCGATTCGACAGTGGCCGCACTCGTGCTCACCGGTGGCCAGCCTGACGTGTTCATACGGCACTTCGACGTCGTCAGCCTGCTCAAGATGGCAGAAGCACTCCGAAGTGGCGCAGCTTCGATGGAAAATTTCCGTAACCCTGCTTACCAGCAGATATTCGCGGCCTGCGCCCGCGCTCCGAAGCCGGTGATCGCGGCCATCAACGGCATGTGCATGGGAGGAGGACTGGAACTCGCGCTGGCCTGCGATCTGCGCGTGGCCGGCAGTCGTGTCAGGCATATCGGTTTGCCAGAGATCACTATCGGATTGTTCCCGGGCGGCAGCGGCACGCAGCGGCTGCCACACATCATCGGCGAGGCGCGCGCCCTCGAGTTCATTCTCCGCGGCAAGGTGGTTGATGCGCCCGAAGCGCTGCGCATCGGCCTGGTGCACGAACTCGCGGACGACCCGCTGGCCCGTGCCCTGGAACTCGCGCAGGAGTTCGGGTCACGCCGCCCGGCGGCGCTGGCCGCCATCAAGGCGCTGATGGTTGGCCCGCGCGAAGACGCCCTGCAGGCGGGGCTCGCTGCTGAAAAGCAGGCATTCGGGCAACTACTGCAAAAGGACGACGGTACGCTGGCGCTGCTGCGGGAATTCGTGCAGGGCGGCGGTGTGTTGAATCTCTAGCACCTGGAGACCAATGCCATGCGTCAGCTGATTCTCGCCCTTGCGCTTGGCGCGCTGTTCTACCCACCTGCCTTCGCTGATGATCTGGTCGGCACCTGGATCATCCGGCCCGATCCGGGACAACTCGACTCGACACTGGTGCTGAGGCGGCGCGACAACGTAATCGAGGGTGTCTGGCTACGCGCGTTCGGGGATGCCGACATCCCGATCAGGAACATCCGGGAGGACGACGAATCACTGACCATCAATCTGGAACTCAAGCCGGGCGCGTCCGCGACCTTCCCGCATTTCCTGAAGGGCGCCCGCAAAGGCGACGAAATGCGACTGGACGTCCTCGACGGTGACGGCCGCTTCCTGAATCTGGTCATCAACGCCTACAAAGCGTCGCGACTTCAGGTGGCTGAGCGTGACGCGGCCATTCCGCGCACTATCCACGTCACCAAAGTGCCCTTGCCGGCGTTGCGGGACGTACCGCCCAACGGGCTCGCACAGACACCGCCGATGGGCTGGAACAGCTGGAATCATTTTGGCGATGCGATAGACGACCGCACAGTGCGGCAAATCGCCGACGCTCTGGCAGACAGCGGGCTTCGAGACGCCGGCTATGTCTATGTCAATCTCGATGTCGGCTGGCAGGGACGCCGCGACGAACACGGCGAGATCCACTCCAACGTCAAGTTCCCGGACATGAAGGATCTCGGCAGCTACTTGCATGAGCGGGGCCTCAAGTTCGGCATCTACAGCACACCCGGCCCGCGCGACTGCCTGAACCGCATCGGCAGCCACGGTTACGAGGAGCAGGACGCCGCGACTTTCGCGCGCTGGAGCGTCGACTACCTGAAATACGACGCGTGCACGGCAAAGTCGGTCTACCACACTGAAGCCGAGGGCCAGGCGCTCTACCAGAAGATGGGCGTGGCCCTGCGCGCCACGGGCCGGCCGATCGTCTACAGCCTGTCGGGATTCGGTGACGAGCGCGGGCTCGGCCGCAAGGTCGGCGCCAACCTGTGGCGCACGAGCGGTGACATCGCCGACCGGTGGAGCATCGTCAGCAAGATCGGGTTTGAGCAATCGGGTGATCCGGCGGCTGCCGGCCCTGGTGCCTGGAATGACCCGGACATGCTCGAAGTCGGTAACGGCGCCATGACGCTCGAGGAATACCGTACTCAGCTGTCGCTGTGGTCGATCCTGGCGGCGCCACTGATCCTTGGCAATGATGTCCGCCACATGAGCGCCGAGATCCGCGAATTGCTGCTCAACGCCGAGGTCATCGCCATTGACCAGGACACGCTCGGTCAGCAAGGGCATCGGGTCGTGCAGCGCGAGCTCGTGGAAGTTTGGGTCAAGCCGCTGGCCAGTGGCGCCCTCGCGGTCGGGTTGTTCAACCGCAGCGACGGCACGAAGTCGATAGGCATTCGCTGGCCAGAGCTTGGGCTCAATGGCCCGCAGGCGGTCCGCGATTTGTGGCGCCGGTCAGACGTTGGCACGCTGGCAGATCGCTATGACAGCGATGTACCGCCCCACGGATCGGTGCTGCTGCGGGTAACGCCCGCCCGCTGAGCGGGCCACGACGGAGCCGTCAGGACACCTCGCACTCAGCGGCAATCGTTTCGTAGGTGCGCCGGGCGTGGTCGAAGGCCTGTGCGGCCGCAGCACGTTCGCTGGCGCGCATGAAAGGAGACTTGACCTCCCAGACCTTGTCAACGCAGTCGCGGCACCATTGTGCGCTGCGCTTCGAGGCACGAATCGGTTTGCCGGCAACCTGCACGAACACGGGATGGGTGTGGGCCGAGGGAAGAATCCGCAGCGCCACCCAGGAGCTGCGCGCAAGCCGGGTCCGGAAACTGATCGATCGAGGCGTACCGTCGGCGACGAGTGTCGTTCGCTCCACGGGCGCGCCGTTGACCACGAGCTCCACCGCCACTGTGCGAGTCGTGCCAATACGGGCATTCTCCAGATGCCAGCTGCCCAGCGGCTGACTGACCGGGTTGGCGGGCGGATCGGGTTCCAGGCGCGCCGCTACCAGCGCTTCGATTTTCAATGTAGCAGCAGCCTTGAGGACCGGATCGTCCTCGCCACTGCGGCGACCATTGACCTTGAGGTCGAGAAAGTGGCTGCGCCCGTCGCCACAATAAAGCCGCCCTTGCTGCAGGCCGCGAATCCAGGCGTCATAACCGGCATCACCCACGGGCGGACGATCAAGTCGCACGTAGCTGCGCCCCATGCCCGGTCGCTCATCCGAAATGCAGGGGTAATCCGTCTCGCCGATCATCGCCAGCCGGAATCCGCAGTTCAGCATGTGGTACCAGACGTTCAATTCGGCCAAGGGGCGGGTGTCGCAGCCTGACAGGAAATCGACCACCCCATGCGTCACGTCGATGATGGTCTCCTGGGCGCCGACGCCGTCCATGGGAGGTATTTCGTAATTGGGCAGCTCAGTGGACTCGACGATCAGGCCGGATCCACAGTGGGCGGCGCCAACGACTGCTCCCTGAGCTCTGGCCCATTGCAGGATCGGCAAAGTCCACGACGGCCACTGCTCGATCAGTGTCGTGCCGGGATAGTCCTGCTCTTTGAGGCGCAGCAGCACCAGATGGCCCGCATGGCTCGATGGGAACCCCGAGACTTCCACATCGTAGCGAAGCATGCTGGCCGAGTCTGTCGGCGTTGCGTGGGGCTGCAGACTGGCATTGTTGGCAGCCTGCAGCTCGGGATGCTCGAGCGTGGCTGCCGGGCTCTCAGCGTGACCGGTGAAGAACTGCTTCTGGTAGTACCAGCTCGGCCCCCAACTCAGCACATCGCCAATCCAGAGTCCTTCACCGCGCACGTGGCGGATCATGGTCTCGGGTGACACGCCTTCTGTTGGCAGCTGATAGTGTCTGCAGCCTCCCGCGTGGATATGCGTGTCGCCCGAATACCAGCCCCAGGTCGCGGGATCTATCCAGCGCTCAAGCTTCACGTCGATGCGGGCGTGATCCGCATCGATCTTCACCGTCTGAACGCCGCGCAGGTATTCCGGACCACGCCGGCTCTCGATTGTATAGGTGCCGTCAGGCAGCCTCATGGTCTCACCATCGCCGCGATAGACGTGCGAATGGAAAGACATGTCGGGAGCCAGCCGCATCGCCTGTGGCGGATAGATGTGGTTGAGCCCGTCTTTGATGGTCAGAGAGGCGACGCAGCCCCGGCCATCCGTATCGAGCACTCCCAACGCGACGGTGCGCGAAGGCAGGCAGTCGAAATCGAAGCTTCGACGTCCGAACTCGTTGATGCCGTCGCCAACCCTGGCCAGGGTGTAAAGAGCAAGAGCGCCGCTACGCCGGCCGGAATCGCGGCAGAATACCTGAATGACGCCATATTCAACCGGGATGCCTGACAGCGGAATGGTTGGCACTTCTGAGCTGTAGCGAATCAAGGGCGTGGTTCCGTACAGTCGCAACAGTAACCACAGCTTTTCGATGATTGGCCCGTTGTTCAGCGTGTCCAGGAGATTGGCGCGCTGCGCCGGGAAGTCATTGCCCGACTGCATGGCACCCGGGGTTCTAAAGCCGGTGCCGCGCGGATCAAGCATGAGCACCAGATTGTCCGTTCGCCCGGTCGGGTTGGCGATCCGCACCAGGAACATCCGCCAGCCCTGCTCCACCAGCGTTCTGGGCGCTCCGCCGGCCGTCAGATGTGCCGGTGCATCGGAGTCGACCGATAGCCCCGCGAGCGTGTAGCGAGCGAGGATCTGCTCCGCCGCCGTGACTGCAGCGCCGTCGTTCTGACGTGTAAGCACGTCCAGCTGCTGGGCGTCGGCCGCGGACAATGGCGCACCCAGCTTGGCCAGCGCCTCAATCGCGCGGTTCACGCTGGCGAAATAGGGCTGCGGTTCGATGGCTGCGCTCTCCGCGGCGAACAGTGCGGAGGGGCGCATCAGCGCCAGGCCTGAGCCCAATCCTGCTGCAACAACCAGCGTTCGCCGGGAAATGAGCGTGCCGGATTCAATAATCATGGTTGATACTACGTTTGTTGCCGCCATGTTACCGCGAACTGTCGCCATACAGTGCGGCTCTGGCATCCGCGCCGCTCGTGATGGCGCTGGCGATCGCATCGTGCGCGGCGCGGCCGGTGCCGCCGTGCCGGGTTTGTGCGTCGTACCAATTTCGTGATCACAGTAGCCAGAGATCCATTCTACACGGATAAATGCCCTGCGCCAGTCAATGGGCCTGTGATCACAGCTGCACTACCCACCGGACCGTCTACCCACCGGACCGTCTTGCTGGGCACCCCCGTTTTCGCTATGCTGTAGCCAACATCAAGAGCAGGCGTCGCCTGCACCAACCTGCCAAACCGGGCAAGGTGGTATCCCGCAAGGGAGATGTGGCTGAACGTCAGGCAACGAAACGGATCGAACACACTGTCCATCCAATAACACGACTAGCATCGCGAGTGAGGCGCACGCCTCCGCCAACCTGCCTTTCCCGGGCAAGGTGGTTCCGCTTCGAGCGGCATGCGGCCTTTGTAGGCAACAAACCGGGCTGACATGGGAACGCTGAGTCTTGCTCCGTCGCAGTCGACGGAGACTCTCTATGGCCCGCGCCCGCAAGATCGCAGTAGCCCCCGCACCCGTCACGGACCCAGACCCCGCCACGCCACCTGCGCCACGCACGCCGGCCGGCGTGCAGGTGCTGCGCGGTCTGGGCATCGAAGGACTTGGCACACTCGAGCCGGTACTGCTCGCCGCCCTGGTGACGGCCGAGCCCTTGTTGCTGATCGGCGCGCATGGCACCGGCAAGAGTCTGCTGCTGACAAGGATTGCCGAGGCGCTCGGGTTATCGGTGCGCCATTACAACGCCAGCCTGCTCAACTTCGACGATCTGATTGGCTTTCCGCTACCCGCGCAGGACGGCACGCTCCAATACGTACGCACCCCCGCCTCCATTTGGGGCGCCGGCGCGGTCATCTTTGATGAAATCAGCCGCTGCCGGCCCGACATCCAAAACAAATTATTCCCGATCATTCACGAGCGGCGCGCCCAAGGGCTACTGCTGGAGTCCCTGCGTTATCGCTGGGCGGCGATGAACCCGCCCTCCACCGACGACAGCGACAGTGGCTACCTTGGCTCCGAACCGCTCGACCCCGCGCTTGCCGACCGCTTTGCCTACGTGGTGCGCATGCCGGACTGGGAGGCGCTCAGCGCCGTCGAACAACTGCGGGTGATTCGCGCGGAGAGTCAGCCCGTACCCGCAGCCATGGCGCTGCGGTTGCAGCAACTCCTGGTACAGGCCACGGCACTCCTGGCCTCGGTTCAGGCGCAACTGGGCGCCCCGCGTGGCGTCTACGTGCAGGCACTCATGGCCCTGACCGCGCAAGCGGGTATGCACTTGAGTGCGCGTCGCGCCGCCATGCTCCACCGCAACATCGCTGCCATTCATGCGGTGCGTCTGACGCTCGATCCGGGCGCCCAAGCCGAGGACTCCGTGTGGCTGGCCGTGGCGCATGGCATTCCCCTGCATGCCGAGGGCAAGCCGGTCGCCGAGCGCAAACTCTGGGCCGCACACAAAGAGGCCACTCGCATTGCTGGTCTCAAGGCCGGCGATCCGCTCGCCCAAGCGTTACTGACCCGCGACCCCTTGCAGCGCTTGCACCGCGCAGTGCACTCCACGCTCTCGCGCAGCGACCTGTCGACGCTGGTGGCGGATGCGTTCGCGCAGTTACGGCCCGGACAACGCGATGCGGTGGCGTATTACTTGTTTCAGACCGGACTGGCCGGTCGGCTCACCGCTGCGATCGCTGAACAACTCGCCGAGCGCTACCAACACATCGAGGATCCGATTCGCCTGTCGGAAACCCTACACGCCTCCCATCCGCGCTATCGCGCCTGGCAGGTGGTCAAGAACGCGCTCTCAAAACTCGATGCCAGCGACGCGCAAGCGCATCGCATCGCCAACGGGATTGCGGCCGCCTTTCACCGCAAGGAGCTCGACACCGAGGCGCAGATCCATACGGCCTTCGCGGACATTCCGGCAACCGAAGCGCTGCTGTTTGCGGCGGTCGCATGAACGAGTCCGCGCCCCTGCTGCACAACATGTCGGTGCCCCCGCGCAGCACCATCCAATACAACGGCCTGCAGGATCTACTCGTCCACAAGGGATTCGGCGGCAGCGGTGTGGGCTCGATCGCGTATGCGCCGCCGGCGTCACACACACTGATTTTCCCGGTGTGCTTGCACGTATCCATACAATCCGCCGATCCGATCGACCTGCTGCGCGCCTTGGATGCCGTGGTGCAAGACGATCCACTCGCGCAGTTGCACGGCTTGATTGAACGGCGCGCCCGGGACCTGCCCTTGCCCGACGCCTGCGCCCTCAAAACGCTAGCGCCCGCGGACGCGCTACCCACGCACGACCTGCTCACGGCACTGGCGATCCTCACCAAGTGCTCCGGCCGAGTGTGGTTACGCGCCAAAGGCCCCTCGCTCGCCGCCGCCCTCGAGCGCCGCCAGGCGTTCCTGCTGGTGCCCTCGCCCTGGAGCGAGCGTCTGCTGCCGGGGTCACGGCGATGAGCGGCGATCCCCAACCGACGTCGCTTGCGGATCGCATCCTCGACTGCTTTCCCGCCGGCACTTATGCGCTGTCGGGTTTATTGCGCGTGCTCGAAATTGTCGAGACCCGCCAGGTCGAGACCGCCGCTGTGGAGTGCCGCATCCAACCGCGGTTGCTGATCAACCCAGACTTCGTCGCCGCGCATGCACCTACCCCCGAGAAACTGCTGATGCTGGTGATGCACGAACTGCATCACGTGCTGCTCGGACACACCACGCTGTTCCCCCACCAGACGCGGCTCGACAACTTCGTCTTCGATGCCGTGATCAACGGCGTGATCTGCCGGATGTTCCCCAACCGTGCCTACACCGCGCTACTGACCGACTACTACGACGACGCCCATTTTCCGCACTGCCTACTACGACCCCCACCGGGTTGGCCGGCACCGCCCGGACAAGCCCACGGCACCGCGCGTGGCCTGCAACTGTTGCCGGCGCGACAGGCGCGCGTCGCCGCAGAGCTGCACGCTGCGCTCTACAGCGAGGCCGGCGCGAGCTATCAGGAGGTGTTCGACGCGCTGCCGAGCGTCCTGAAGAAGACCCTGTTCGACGGCATCACCCTACTCGGTGACCACCCCAACGAGGGCTTAGGCTCGGCCGATGGCCAGCTCGAGCAGCGCGCGCCGCTGCTGGTGGAAGTGGTGCGGGAGATCGTCGAGCGCTGGCCGCAGCCGCCCGACCCGATTCGGGGGCGCTCGCTTGCGGACGTGCTGCAGCATCGACGCGGCCATCTCGAACACATCCCCTCCTACCGCGCGCAACTCGCCCGACTGCTGCAGCAGGTGGCCGGCGCCGGTAGCGGTGCTGGTCGACGCCGCGCTGCGGTCCCGCTCACCGTGGACAGTGCCGTCCCCTCGGCCCATCGGCGCACGCTGGTGCTGCAGAGCTTGGGTCTGCAACCACTACTGCACCCACACACCCTGCGCGCCGCGCGCCGACCGACGGCCATTGAACGTGTCCACGTCTACGTCGATGTCTCGGGCAGCTTGGCGGCGTGGATCCCCCGCCTGTACGGGGCTGTGCTCGATTGCCGGCAATGGATTCATCCGCGCATTCATCTGTTCTCGACCGAGATCGTCGATGTGGACTGGCAGGAACTGCGCGCCGCGCACATCCCCACCACCGGCGGTACCAGCATCGATTGCGTCATTGCGCACCTGATCGAACAACGGGTGCGACGCGCGGTGGTGCTGACCGATGGCGCGGTCGGTCGACCCGATGGCCGCGGCATCGCAGCGCTGCAGCGCGTGCGCCTCGGCGTCGCCCTGACCGACGCCGATAGCCCTTACAACGATCTGGCCGCCTATACCGATTTTTCCCTCACCCTAAAGGAACCGAGTCATGCTTAACCGTCTCTACCCCGCCGAGTTTGTCTTCCCCGGTCACCCCGACAAATTGTCGGATGCGATTGCCGATGCGATTGTCGCCGCGGCCGCGGCGCGTGAGACGCGTGCGCTTGTGGGCGTTGAAGTGGCGGTACACCGCCGTCGCGTGCTCGTGACCGGTCGGGTCGCCTGCGAGAACGCGGAGGCCATCGACATACCCAGTCTCGTCCGAGAGGTCTATCGTAGCGCCGGCTATGGCGGCGCCTGGGACCCCATACCCGAGGACCTCCACATCGACACCGACTTGTGCCTCGGGCCCTTGGAGGACGGAGAAGCGGAGTTTCGAGCGCTCTCCGATGACCAGGCCATTTGCGTCGGCTATGCCGTCAATAGCCCCGCTACCCAATATCTGCCGATCGAACAGTTTCTGGCCTATCGCCTGGCGCGGCGCTTGCACGCACTGCGGCCGCAGTATCCGGCCTTGCAACTCGGCCCCGATGGCAAAGTCATCGTCGCCGTGTCCATCGACAACGGCATCACGCAGTTGCGTGAATTCAGTGCCTCGCTGCAGCAAAAACAGATTGCCGATGACGTCGCCCTACATCGCGCGGTGCGGGTGGCCTTGACCGAGGCACTACAGCAACTGGCCGCCACCGTACCGGGACTGTCGGCGACCTTACCCGAGCAACTCACTGTCAATGGCGCAGGCGCTTTTGAGGTCGGAGGGCCCGAAGGCGACAACGGACTGTCGGGCAAAAAACTCGTCATGGATGCCTATGGTCCGCGCGTGCCGATTGGGGGTGGCGCGTGGTCGGGTAAAGATTTTTTCAAAGCGGATCGGGCCGGCGGTTTACACGCACGGCGGATTGCCAAACTGCTGGTGATGACTGGGCTTGCCGACGAAGCGACCGTCACGCTCGGTTGGCGACCCGGGGATGCAGCACCACAACTCTTCAGCTGCCAAGGCGCGAGCCTCGACGCTGCCCGTCGCTGCGCGAACTTGCTCAACGGCACCCTCGCCTTCAGTGGCGAGCACTGGGCACGGACGCAAGCGTTACCGGAACTGGCGCGGTGGGGGCATTACACGGATGCTGGATACGCGTGGGAACGGATGGGATTGGCGGCAGAGTCGGTGGGTTATGCGGCCTCGACCTGAATACAACCACCAACCCGCGTTATCGCCGCAGCAGCAATGCCGGTCTCGACATCGCGACTCCGCGCCGTCAGGAACTGCGTCCAACGCACCACCGAGAACCCACCGAGCCGAAAAGACTGCCGCGCGGACGTCTGCGACTGACGGACACCGAGCAACCTCGCCGTGGGGACAGGCGACAATGTGCGTGTTGAAAGGACGCGGTTAATCTCTATCGCAAGACGAAGCTTGGTGTCGAGTGTCATTGCGTCATCCAACTCCAGATCCGCAAACACATCGCCGGAACTGGGTGCACTGGTCGCTGTCCTCTTTTGCTTGGCCATACTCGCTGTCTTCCTAAGTGCAGACGCGGTACTTGGATGCGCCATCGATGCCAGGAAGTTCTCTGATCGCCCGTAGGGCTAGGCGCGCCGCGCAACAGCGATGGCCGTGTCACTCAAGCGGTCAACGAATCTTGACGCAGATCACGGCGGGTACTTTTTCGGCGACGCGGTGGAGCCGACTACAAGGCCTCCAAAAACCGCACCAGATCATCGACCTCTTGCCCTGAGTATCCAATCGCAAAGCGCCGATCGTAATATTCCACCACCGCCCGCAACGTCGGCGCCGATCCGCCAGTGAAGTACGGTGGCCGCGCCGACAACGCCCGCAACTGCTGCGTATTCACTTCGCCCAGGTCCACACAGCGACCCGTGACCAATGCCCGGCCTGGATCATGGGTGTACAACACCCGACCCGACCGCGCAGTGGGCGCTGCATCGGTGCAGGTCGCCCGAAACAACGGCAAGTCCGGAGCCGGCAACCCCCCCACCAGTGCGGCCACCCCCAATCCCGGATGTAACCCACTGACATCCACACCGGTATGCAAGCCGTTGTGGCACGTCGCACAGGTTTCCGGCTGACCGTCATCGCCCACAAAGGGCCGACTTAAGAAAAGCGCATAACCGCGCGCGACTGCATCCCGGTACGCACGCACTGCGACGCTTTCAGTCGCCGCATCCGGCCGCTGTGCCGGTAACGTCACAAGCGACACCGGCCGTGCGCCGACCCCTTCCCGAAAGCTTTCCTCCGTCAACCAGCCGTTGAGTTCCGGGAACGGCGTTGCACTGGCCACGCCGGCGCTGTGCGCCGCTTCCGCAACCAGCATCGCGGCACCCAGCCCACTGCCGGCCTCGTTGAGCGAGCCGCCGTCCGTGTGCCACGCCTGCGCGACATACACTTGGCGCTCGAAGGCCCGCACCGCCGCTTGGTCTGCCGCATCAAGGCCACCGTGGGTCTGTAGATGATGCACGGCCGCGTCATCCATCTGCGCCGTGAGCGTTGGCGCCCGGCCATCGCTCATGAGCACCGTCGTGGCGTACCCATCCGCTGGTTCTAGGTAGGCCAAATTGGCCGCCAAGCGCGGACGCCGGAACACCGACACCTGCGGGTCCGCCGCCTGTAGGCCATGGATAGGATCAAGATTGCAGCCCGTCGGATCGGCGACTACCTCCAGCTGGAACTCCGGGACCACCGCGGTGCCGTCTGCGGCCCGCGGCGGCCACGGCAGCGCCACCCGAAACAGCCCCTTCTCCAGCAACAACGTATGCGAGGACGCCGCTTCGGGAACCAGCCCCGGGCAATTGGCGCCATCGATCATCGCAAACAGTGGGTCGTGACCGGCGGTCGTGGTCCAACGCGATTGAATCGTACGCTGAGACAGGCTCATGCCGTCGGCCGGCTGATGACAGCTCACGCAGGCCCGGCCATTGGCACCGAGTGGCTTGAAGAAAGGATGGCCATCGGTCTCCAACACCCCGGCAGCATTCAGCAGCCCCCCCGCCCCGGCCGCATTCTTGAACCACGCATAGCTCGGCAAGCGGCGCGTCCCGCCCGCCACCCACCACTGGCTGGCGAGCACCGGCGAGGCGCCGCTAAGCGTGGCGTAGGGATCGGACTGATGGCAGGTGACGCAGACCGTACCGTTGCTCCCAAGGCCGCCCCAGAATGGGTGTCCCCACGCCCGGGCCGCGTCATCCGCACGCACAACACCCACCCCAGCGCAGAGCGCAAAGACCAGGGCCCACGACCCCAGACGCAGAGCCCGCGGCGCACCGGCACGCCACCCGCGGAGGGGCGCACTAGGGTCGCTAAAAAGTTGAAATCGGCCTATATGCATAGTGGCGATAGTCTACCGTGGGCCTAACCTATCGGGCGGTTCGGCGTCACCACGACAACCCGACACCGCCCCATCCGCGGTATCCTCCCGTCGCCTTGCTGACTCGGGACCCGACCGTTCACATGATTGTCATCCGCAAACGGGCCGAACGCGGCCACACCCACATCGGCTGGCTCGACAGCTGGCACACCTTTTCCTTCGGGGAGTATCACGACCCCCGGTACATGGGCTTTCGCAGCCTGCGGGTGATCAACGACGACCAGGTGGCCGCCGGGGCCGGGTTCCCCACCCATGGGCACCGCGACATGGAGATCCTGACCTATGTGATCTCCGGCGAACTCGAGCACAAAGACAGCCTCGGCACCGGCTCGGTGATTCGGCCGGGGGACGTGCAACGCATGACCGCCGGCACCGGGATCCGCCACAGCGAATTCAACGCCAGCCACACCATGCCGGTGCACTTTTTACAGATCTGGATACTGCCGGACCAAAACCGGCTGACCCCGTCTTACCAGCAAATCCATTTCCCGAGCGCCGAGCGCACCGATCGCTTGCGCCTGGTCGCCGACCGCCACGGTACCGGCGGGGCCCTGACCATCCATCAGGACCTGCGGCTCTATGCCGGCAACCTCAGCACCGGCACCACACTCGAGTTGCCACTGCAAAAAGAGCGCTATGGCTGGTTACAGGTCGCCCAAGGCACCCTCACCCTGCAAGGCCAGACCGTGCAGGCCGGTGACGGGGTCTTGGTAGCCGAGCAGGAACGCTTGCTGATTTCGACCCCCAGTCGGGCCGAAGTGTTGTGGTTCGACCTCGCCTGACGGCTACTACGCCAATACCTGAGAGTCACGGCATGCCCAAACAGCCCCCCGCATTGACCGCCCGCGAGTTTCGGCAGATCCAATCGGTCGTGACCCATGCCCTGCAAGGTGTCGACCGCATCACGCTCGGCCGGCAACGTCGGGTGGCAATCGAACGCAAACTCGATGGCTCTGAAGTCACGGGTGCTGATCGGGCTGCGGAACGGCACCTGCGCGCTGTGCTCGGTCAACATTGGCCGGCGGACACGATCTTAGGGGAAGAGTACGGGGGCACCCTCGCTTTATCCGGTCGCTCTTGGCTCATCGATCCGATCGACGGTACCGCCTCCTACGTCCTCGGCCTCGGCACCTTCGGCACCCTGATCGCGCTCCTGATCGACGGCGTGCCGGTGTATGGCTGCATCCATCTGGCGGCCATGGACGAGACCACCTATGCCGCTGTGGGCCACGGCTGCTGGCTGCGTCAGGGCCGATCCCGCCCACGTCCGGTCCATGTGGGCGCGCCACGCCGTTACGGACAAGCCGACGTCGGCCTCACCAGTTACAAAGAGACTGACCTAGGTAACCCCAAGGGTCCTTGGCGTCTCTCCAAACTGCTGCCGGAAGTGGGTCGCGTCCGTCTGGTCGGTGATTGCGTGCAATACGCGCTCTTATGCCGCGGCGAACTCGACGGTGCGCTGGACCCGCGCATGAGCGCCTGGGATGTCGGCGCACTGCTGGTGTGCGTGCGGGAAGCCGGCGGCAATGTCGCGGATTTTACGGGTAGGGCTCAAAACCTACTGACCGCTGACACCTTCATGGCGGCGAGTTCGAAAGCGCTGATCAAACGGATGGCAAATGCCTTGGCACAGACTAATTAAGTCAATAGCGGGTGAATGCAGATAGTGACCTCACCTCCGTGCAAGCGCTACTGAATACTAATCAATAGGACCCAAGCTCTGGGCAACCGTGCTAGGTTTAAGCTGTGACAGCCGAGCTTCCAAACCTTCGTCGCGTCGATCCCGCATGGTTTAATGCGTCGATCAGCCAGTTTCTGGAACTCTCCGACGAGTCGATTATCGGCGCTCTGACGGCCAATGGGCCCCATGCTGTGGAGCAACCTCAGGTTGCTGCATGGAAATCAGAAATTTCCGTTCTGAAACACGCTTTAAATCTGCTCTCCGGACACGTGTTTCTCGAATTCGATATCCCGCGAATGGGACGCCGTATCGATGCAGTAGTGATTTCTGGCGCCGTGATCTTCGCGATCGAATTCAAAGTCGGTTCAGCGACATTCGACCGCGCAGCAATAGAGCAAGTTTGGGACTATGCACTAGATCTAAAGAATTTCCATGGAGGAAGCCTCGACGCTCCTATTGTTCCGATTCTGATCGCAACCGAGGCCGCCAGCTCCCCCGTTGAGCCCATTCGGCGGGCAGCAGATGGCGTTTTCCATCCGATTTTGGTTTGTGCCGCAGACCTTAGAAAATTAATTGATGCCCGTGTTGAAGAGCCCAATGGAGCGCTCGTTGATCCAGTTGCGTGGCATCGATCGCGTTATCAGCCGACTCCGACGATCATCGAGGCCGCCAAAGCATTGTATAGCCGGCACTCGGTTGAAGAAATCGCTCGCAATGATGCAGGCGCTATCAACCTACGCCTGACATCTAAACGCGTCGAGGATCTAATCGATCTGGCTCGGCGCGATAGCAGAAAGATGATTTTGTTCATCACCGGCGTGCCGGGCGCCGGCAAGACATTGGTCGGTCTCAACGTCGCGACCAGTAGACGAGACCGAGAATCGCCGACTCACGCCGTATTCCTATCCGGCAACGGGCCACTCGTTGCCGTGCTAGTCGCAGCTTTGACGCGAGATGCGAAGGCAAGAAAAAAAAGGACGCCCGGCGGAAAAGGAACGTCGCAGAAGGCGAATGCCGTCAAAGCGTTCATTCAGAACGTGCACCATTTTCGGGACGCTGCCTTACAAGACTTGAAGGCCCCACCATTCGAACACGTTGCGATATTCGACGAAGCACAACGGGCCTGGAATGCGGCAAAGACAGCCGATTTCATGAAGAAAAGAAAAAATCAGCCGAATTTTACGGATTCCGAGCCTGCTTGGCTCATCCGCTATATGGATCGACACAAAGATTGGGCTGTCATCGTGTGCTTGGTCGGCGGTGGACAAGAGATTCATACCGGCGAGGCCGGCATCCGTGAGTGGCTCGAATCTGCTGCGCAGCATTTCTCAGATTGGGAACTCTACGTTTCGTCGCGACTGACAGACTCCGAGTATGCCGCCGGGGGAGCACTTGAGATCGCCAAAAATTCGCAGCGAGAAATATTAGATGACTCACTGCACCTATCAGTTTCAATGCGTTCATTCCGAGCCGAAAATGTTTCTGCATTTGTAAAGTCAGTGCTCGATTTTGAAGTTGCCCGCGCGCGATCACTGCTCAAAGAAATTGACCATCGTTTCCCTATACGGGTAACCCGAGATCTCGAAGCTGCAAAAAATTGGGTCAGAGAGCGAGCGCGCGGCTCGGAACGATTCGGAATGTTGGCATCATCAAAGGCTTTGCGACTCAAGCCCCACGCAATAGATGTCCGCACGGAAATTGATCCGGTTCACTGGTTCTTGGATGATTGCGAAGACACTCGCTCAAGCTATTACCTTGAGGACTGTGCAACAGAGTTCCAAGTGCAAGGGCTAGAGCTCGATTGGACTATTTTGAATTGGGATGCAGATCTTCGGTGCGTCGGGGGATCTTGGGCCTATCACGCGTTCAAGGGTAAGAAATGGCAGAACATTCGTTCCGAAGATCGTCGACTTTATCTTAAGAATGCTTACCGCGTTTTAATGACGAGGGCACGGCAAGGAATGGTTATCTTCGTTCCTCCAGGGGAGGAAAAGGACCCAACTCGCCCTCCCTATTTTTATGAAGAGACATATCGATATCTAAAAAGTGTTGGGATTCTAAGCCTGTAACTCTACTGATTATAGAGTCGTTGGCAAGACGATCAGCTACCGAGCATGACGACCAACTCGGTGACCCACATTCACGGTGCGGTTGCATGCTCAAGCGGAAAGCTCTACGGTTTGCGCAGTAGTGGCGAGGTGCGTGAATGCCGGTTGCGTGTCCCTTTTGCAATTTCTCCGAGACCCGGGTCTTCCTGCGCGCACCGGGCGTCGTCGGCCTCTGGGACGCCTATCCAGTATCCCCAGGTCATGCCCTGTTAGTGCCCTTGCGTCATGTGTCCAACTGGTTCGAGGCAACCCCAGCCGACCGGACCGGGCTCGTGGAGGCTATCGACCAAGCGAAAACACACATCGACACGCTCTACTCACCACACGGATACAACATTGGCATCAATTGCGGCGCTGCCGCCGGCCAGACGATTTTTCATCTGCACGTCCATCTGATCCCGCGTTACAACGAGGATGTCCGAGATCCCCGGGGAGGGGTCAGGCACGTGATTCCAGGCAAGGCAAACTACCTGAGCGACCTTACGACAATGGACGAGAAGCGCAACAACGCAGCACAGGATGAATAACCCCGCCCCCACCTCCGAAGAGCAACTCGCTTTTCTCGGCAACATCGAGCGTCTACTGCTCGAGGGCCAGTTCGTCGCGACCTACAAATACGCGCTCCTCATAGCGCTCGCGGACCTTGCCGTACGGCGCGGACGCGATGATGGTTCCGAACTTGATGTCCCCCTGAACGACATCGCAGAACGGTTCATAGAACTATACTGGCGCCAGTCCGCGCCCTACGGTTCGAGCGTGGGCGACGCCGGCGTATTGCGCCAGAATACCGGTGGGCAAGCAGCAGTGATCCGTGCAGTCGACGAACTGCGCAAGAGCGGTTTATCGATTGGCGACGTCCGCCGATCGCGCGCTTGGTCATCCGCAGTCAGTACGGTGACGAGGAACGTCCAAGACAATCCACTCTGGCGCCTGCAGCGACTGCGCAGCGGCAATCTCGAGTTCTTGTACGGCCATGAGATTCATGACGGATGCATCCGGCTCAAGGCGGGCGTCGGGGCCAACCTGAGACGTTTCCACGGTTTTATCATCCGCATGGCAGAATCGGAATGGCTGCGGTTCGTGCAGTCCCTCCCTGCCAATTCCTACCTGCTCGGCAGGACCACCGATCTCGAGCAATTCCTGTTCGACAGCGATCGCACAAGACTGCAAGGCATGGTCCCTTCCCTGCTGGATTTGCAGCACGGAGAGTGTCTGTACTGCCATCGCGCGATCTCCACGGCCGAGGTGGATCACTTCATCCCGTGGGCCCGGTATCCGGCCGATCTCGCTCACAACCTCGTGCTCGCTCACCGCGCCTGCAACCAGAGCAAAAAGGATCTCATGGCGGCTGAAACCCATCTGGAACACTGGCTTCTGAGGAATGAACGACATTCTCTGGCACTCGCAGAAGCAGGTCGTAACGCGGGTGTGTTGGTCGACCCCGGACGCACATCGAGCATTGCCGAATGGGCCTACTCGAGAGCGAGCATCTCTGGGGCGGCCGTATGGCTAGAGAAAGATGTCACCGGTGCTCTGGATGGGCGTTGGCGTACTCTGCTAGCAAAGCAGCATTGCGCATTACCCGCAGACTTGTAGAAACCCGGCAAACGGACCATCGCAGTTCAAGGGGCGGACCGGCTTTAACCGATCCCGTTTCGATGTCGGCTATCTAGGCTTCCGAGGTGCATCCATTATTCTCAAATTGGTGAAACCCCCTCACCCAATCACCGCCAACTCCCGCAACGGCCGCCCCTGCGCAATCCGCGCAACCGCCAACGGCGTCAGATCCAAGGACCGATAGGCCCCATAGAGGATGTGCTCCGCCACACCGCGCCCTACGGCCGGCGCCTGCTGTATCCCGTGCCCCGAAAACCCATTCATCAGCACTAAATTACTGACCTCGGTATGCGGCCCGACAATGCCGTTGTGATCAAAGGTATTCATCTCGTAATACCCCGCCCAGGCCCGCACCACCCGCAGCGACTCCAGTGCCGGGATCCGATGCGCCAGCGCCGGCCAAAACTCGGTCTCAAAGGGCCCATGATCCGGCTCGAGCGGTAGATCTGCCGCATCGTTACGCGGCACCACGCCACCGATGTAGTACGGCCCCTCCGGCCGCAGCCAAAACCCCGTCGTATCAATCAGCAGCGGACACTGCGGCAAGGGCGTCGGACAGGCCAACACGAACACCGTGCGCCGGCACGCATCCACCGGCACTACCACCCCGGCCATCGCGCCGACCGCGCGGGCCCAGGGACCGGCTGCATTCACAACCGTTCCCGCCGCGATACGCCGCCCATCCGCCAAGCGCACGGCCTGCACCCGATGGCCCGCGCGCTCCATGCCGACGACCTCGCCGTGTACTGTCTGCGCGCCCAAGTGGCGCGCCTTGGCCGTCAGCGCCGTCAGCAGTCGGTAGCCGTCGAACCAGCCCTCACCACTGAGCCCCAACGACCCGAGTGCCAGATCCGCCACCTGCAGCCACGGAAAGCGCGCCCCCAACTCGTCCGGCGACAGCAGCGCCACATCGGCGCCCTTTGACCGCTGGATTGCATGCGCCGCCCGCAGCACCGATGCGGTGCCCGCATCGGCCAAGGTCAAATACCCCGCCTCGTTCAGTCCCAAGTCCGGCCGATCGTCATCCAGCGCCAGCCAGGTCGGCGCCGCGCGCAACAAGGCGAGGCTGTGCTGCGAGATCTCGATATTGACCGCCGTCGTGTATTGCTGTCGGATCGACGCGGCCGACAACGCCGAGGACGCCTGCGACCAGGTCGGATCCCGCTCGATCACCACCACCGACACCGCGGGATCGTAGTGGCGCAACCAGTAGGCCAGCGAGGCCCCCATGACCCCCCCGCCAACAATGACCACATCCGCCGATGACCCGTGCACGCAACTGTCCATAGGCCGATCCTACCGCAGCCGACGCAGGGACTGCCCGCTGTCCCCACAGGGGACGGACAGGCTAGGATGGAGGCCCTGATAGTTTGAGTGGGAACACCCCGCATGCGCATCCATCCCACCGCTCTGGTCGAAGACGGCGCCCGTCTGGGGTCCGACTGCGTCATCCATGCGCACGCGATCATCACCCGCCATGTGGTGCTCGGCGAGGGCGTCGTCGTCCACCCCTTTGCCGTGATCGGCGGGGACCCACAGGATTTGGGGTTCCAGCCCGCGACCGAGTCGGGCGTCGTTATCGGCGATCGCACCGTGCTGCGCGAACACGTCACTGTCAACCGCGCCACGCAAGCCGGCGGCGCCACCCGCATCGGTGCGGATTGTTATTTGATGGCCACCGCCCACGTCGCCCACGACGGCCAAGTGGGCGATCGCGTCATCCTCGCCAATCAAGTCTTGCTCGCCGGTCACGTGCACGTGGGCGAGCGCGCCTTTATGGGCGGTGGCGCGGCCGTGCATCAGTTCTGCCGCATTGGCGAGAGCGCCATGATCGGCGGTTTGACGCGACTCACCCGCGACGTGCCGCCTTACTGCATGACCACCGAACGCGATGAGTTGATCGGCTTGAACGCCATCGGCCTGCGCCGTCGCGGCTTTACCCCACCAGTCATCGCCGAAGTGCGGCGCGCCTTCCATGCCGTCTGCCGGGCCCTCGGCAACCCCCGCGCACTGGCCGCCGCCGCGGTCGCCTCAGGGGACTACCAGCACCCCGAGACGCTGCGCTTTCTCGACTTCTTCGCCAGCGGCAAGCGCGGCTTCGTGCGCCCGCGCGCAGGCACTGAGGACAGCGCGGCCTAAGGCCGCGCCCTCTCAGAGGGTGCCACCTACCATTTCGCGCTGCGTGCCGATCGCGAACACACAAGCGATCGTGACCAGACAGGCGCCGGCCATATACAACGAGACGCCCAGCGTGCTGTGCGTCGCCTCCAAGATCCACATGGCGACCAAGGGCGCAAAGCCCCCGCCAAACGCGGCCCCCAACTGGTAACCAAGCGACGCACCCGAATAGCGCACCTGGGTCGGAAACAATTCCCCAAACAAAGCCGCCTGCGGCGCATACATGAGCCCATTGGTCAGCACGCTCATCGCCACGCCCAAGAAGATCAGGAAGGGTTGGCGGGTCTCGATCAGCGGGAACATCGCAAAGGCCCACGCAGCGGTCAGCACCGCACCCCACAGGTACACGCGACGACGCCCGTAGCGATCCGACAAGCGCCCCGCCACCAATAGACTCGGCGCCATGACCGCACTCGAACACATCACTGCCGTCAGCAGCGTCGATTTCGCAATGCCCAAGCCAAAGTCCGGATTGCTGCCCCAGAGCACCACAAACTGAATGGCCACATAAAACGACACCTGCACCGCCAAAAACGCGCCGGCCGCCAGCAACACGAGCCGCGTGTGATTGGATAGTGCATCCCAAATCGGGGACGGCCGTGGTGCCGCACCGAACGCACGCGCTGCCGCTTTGAACGCAGCCGTCTCTTCAATGCGTTTGTGGATGTACCACGCCAAGCCCACCAGACCGGCCGACAGCACGAACGGGACGCGCCAGCCCCAGGCGATAAACGCGTCGTGATCGGTGAGGCGATCCATGATCAGAAACGCCAAGTTCGCCAGCACCACACCCGCCGGCGCACCCACCTGCGCAAAGCTGCCATAGAAGCCGCGCTGCGCCGGCGGCGCACTCTCGACCACCAGCAACATCGCGCCGCCCCATTGCCCACCGATGGCCAAGCCCTGCACACAGCGCAGCAGGACCAAGAGTGCCGGGGCCGCGACACCAATCACCGCATACCCCGGCAAGAGCCCAATCAGTGCGGTGGCCGTGCCCATCACCACCAGCGCCCCCGCCAGCGCCGCTTTACGGCCCAAGCGATCGCCCACATAACCGAACACCACCGCCCCAAAAGGACGCGCCAAAAAGCCCACCGCATAAGTGCTCAGCGAGGCCAGCACCGAAATCACCGCCGGCATGCCCTTGGGGAAGAACAGCGTCGGGAACACCAAAGAGGCGGCAATGCCGTACAGATAAAAGTCGAACCACTCGATACTCGCGCCGACCAGACTCGTCGCCGCCAGGCGCACCATCGAACGCGGTGGCGCACTCATCGGCTGGCCCCGTCGGCCGACAGCACGTGCTGGTGCACCACCTGGCCGTTCTTCATCACAAAACGCACCTGCGCTAAGCGGGCGATATCCGCGAGCGGATCGCCATCGACCGCCATCAGATCCGCCAGCGCCCCCGGCGCCACGACCCCTAAGGTCCCCGCTTGCCCGAGCAGCTCCGCCGCCTTCGTGGTAGCCGATTGGATCGCCTGCATCGGCGTCATGCCGAGCGCCACTTCCCGATCAAACTCCTGCGCGATCGGTTCATTCCACGGAATGCCGCCCATATCGGTGCCGAAGGCGATCTTGACGCCCGCGGCCAGCGCCTTCTTGAAGGTGACTGCGTGCACGGCGGCCCGCACCCGATCGCGCTCACCGGACGGTGTGCCGGCCGGATCCCAGTCGCGGTAATACACCGCCAGCGTCGGCACGTACCACAGGTCCATGCGCTTCAATTGCGCGATCTGCGCATCGGTCATTTCCAGACCATGCTCGATCGAGTCACAGCCGCCATCGAGTGCGCGCTGCAAGCCGATGCCGTTATAGGCATGGCAGGCCACCTTGCGGCCCCAGCCGTGCGTTTCGTCGGTGATCGCGCGCAGTTCCTCTAGGGTCAGGGTCGGTTGCGTGACCAGGTGCCCCGCCGCATCCAGCCACGAGCGATGGGTCATGTAGACCTTGATCCAGTCCGCGCCGTTGTCGAGCTGTTCGCGCGCCGCCTTGCGCGCCGCGACCGGCCCATCGATCAGTTGCGCGCCTTTGGGGACGTTGATTTCTGGTGCGTAGCCTTCCAGCGGATAGCCGCCGGTGGTAGAGATCGCGCGCGTGACCACGAACAAGCGCGGCCCCTCGATGTAGCCGGCCTCGATCGCTTCCTTGATACCGACGTCGCCGTAGCCGGCCCCTTCGGTCTCGAGATCCCGCAGCGTCGTAAAGCCCTGCTCGAGCGCACGCCGCGCCGAGACCACCGCACGCGCGGCGCGGAAGGATTGCGGGTGCTTGAGCAACTGCGCGTCATAGCCGCCCTCTTCTGGCACCTCGCCCTGCAAGAATAGATGCGTGTGGGTATCGATCAAACCCGGCAACAGCGTCGCCGCGCCCAGATCCACCACCTGCACGCCCGCCGGTGCCACATAGCGCGCCCGGTCGACGACCGCACTGATATGACCGGCACGGATTTCCACCGCAACCGGACCGCGTGGCGGCGCGCCCGTGCCATCAATCAAGTGCCCGGCATACACCACCGTGACCGCGGGCACCGGCGGGGCCGCCCCCGCCAGCGACGCTGTGAGTACGGCGCACGCCATCCACCACGCGCGGTTCATAGTTCGGCCTTCGCAGGCGACACGACCGGCGGCCATTCTTGCGAAACCCCTTCGAATAAACTCACGGTTTTCTCCAAGCGTAGGGTGCCGTCGTGCACGCCAATCGTATGCGGATGGCCCGGTTCATAGCCGGTCCAGAGCGAGACGCCGGCGTAAGCGCCGTCGTTGCGCAAAATGTAGTAGGTCATGTCGACATATTGGAGGCGATGCATGTCGCCGTCGTAATTGCGCACGATACGCTGCAAAGTATCCATACCCGCTTCCAACGGCGTCATGCCGTGGCGCATGTTCTCGACGATCGTATGGGCGCCGGCGACGCGGATATTCTCCTCGCCACTGCCAGTAGCCCCGGCCGAGCCCACATCCTGATCGGTGTAACAGCCCGCACCGATGATGGGCGAGTCACCGAGGCGGCCGGGCAACTTCCACGCCAAGCCACTGGTCGTAGTGCAGCCGCTCATATCGCCGTTGGCCGCCAGCGCCGAACAGTGCACGGTGCCGGTCGGCGGAAACACAATCTTGTGGATCGCCGCCGAACGTACCGCCGGGTCGATACCCAGATCCTCGGCCAAGCGCTGCAGGCGCTCGTGCAATTCGAGCCGCTGATCGGCCGAGCGCGACTGAAAGCGATCGCGCCAGTGCGGGCTCGAGATCCCCGGCCCCCACCAGTCCGAGTGCGCTTCCTTCCACAGCAACCAGACTTTGCGGGTGTCCTCGGTGAGCAGATTCTCGCGCTGCATGCCGCGCGCGACCGCAAAGCGTTCGGCGCCTTCCCCGACCAGCATGACGTGACCCGAGTGGTGCATCACCTCGCGCGCGAGTTCGGCCATGGTGCGGATGTTGCGCACACCACCGGCAGCACCGGCCCGACGGGTGGGGCCGTGCATGCAGGAGGCATCGAGTTCGACCACCCCTTCCTCATTGGGCAGTCCGCCCAAGCCCACACTGTCATCGTTCGGATCGTCTTCGCATCCTTTGACCACCTGGATCGCAGCGTCCAACGTGTCGCCGCCGCTCTTCAAGTGTGCATAGGCGCGCGTCAGATACTCATACCCGTTGCCCGCACACACCAGCACCGGCTTGTGGGCCGCCAGCATCTGTTGCTTGGGCGCGATCACCGCGCTCGCCGCGGCCGATCCGGACACGGCCGTGGACCCAAGTGCGCCGAGCGCCACCCCAGACATAAATTCGCGTCGTGACAGTGACATGCGTTCCCCTCAGCAAAGTCGACTCCGGGGCACACTGTAACGCGCCACGGGGCCGTCGGATATGCCCGCCACTGCACAGGAAACGGAGTGCAGACACCAGATCGAGACGGTATCTTGTGGCCATGCCCGATCCGACCCCACTGACTGTGGCCGAGCGACTCGAAGCCATCGCGCGCCACCTGCGCGAGCACGCGGATACCGCGCTGCCGCTGGCGCAGTTGGCGGCCCGGGCGCACCTGTCACCGAGCCACTTGCAGCGCCGCTTCAAGGCGCGCTTTGGGCTCTCCCCCAAACAATACCAAGACGGCTATCGGATGCAGCGGCTACGCGGTGCCCTGCAATCGGGCGCCTCGGTGACCGAGGCGATCGCCACCGCCGGCTTTGGCTCCTCCAGTCGCCTCTATGGGCAAGCCACGCGCACGCTCGGCATGCCACCGAGCCGCTATCGGGCCGGCGGCGCCGGCGAAGTCATTCATTACGCCATCCGATGGACCGCCGAGGGACTGCTGCTGATGGCGGCCACCGCACAGGGGGTGTGCCTGGCCGAATTCGGCGCCGACGAGGCCGCGCTCGTGGCGCAGTTGCAGCGCGAGTTCCCCAAGGCCGAGTGCGTGCCCGCCAACGCGATCGGAGCCGACTTGGACGCCTGGATCTTAGCCCTGAATGCACACCTGCAAGGCGCCGGCCCCGCACCGGATCTGCCGCTGGATCTGCGTGGCACCGCCTTTCAGTTACAGGTTTGGCAGTTTTTGCGCACGCTCGAACCCGGGGCGCGGCGCACCTACAGCGACGTCGCGCAAGCGATCGGCGCACCGCGCGCGGTGCGCGCGGCGGCCTCCGCCTGTGGCGCCAATCGGATTGCGATCCTCGTGCCCTGCCATCGCGTACTGCGCGGTGATGGTGGCCTCGGCGGCTACCGCTGGGGCGTAGAGCGTAAAGACCGCCTGCTGGCGCGCGAGGCGCGCACGTCCACCCCTCAGTAGGCGGTGTAGGCGGTTTTCACCGTCGTATAGAACTCCACCGCATAACGGCCTTGTTCACGAGCCCCATACGAGCTGCCCTTGCGGCCCCCAAACGGCACGTGATAATCCACCCCCGCGGTGGCGAGATTGACCATCACAAGACCCGCCTCCGCCCGATGCGTGAACTCGCGTGCATACTTGAGGCTGCGCGTGCAGATGCCGGCCGACAAGCCAAACGCCGTGTCATTGGCCAACGCCAGCGCGTGCTCAAAATCGTCCGCTGCAATCACCGACGCACACGGCCCAAAGATTTCCTCACGGCTCGTGCGCATTGTGTTGGTCGCCTCTAAGAACAGCGCCGGGCGCATGTAATAGCCCCGCGTAGCCAACTCCAAACGCTCGCCACCGACCACCGTCGCGCCTTCTTGACGCGCCAGATCCACATAGCGTTGATTGTTGGCCAGCTGCGCCTCCGACACCACCGGTCCGATCTGCGTGGCGGACTCCAGCGCATGCCCGACCCGCAGCGCCTGCATCGCCTGCGTCATCCGCTCGGTGAATTGCGCCAAGATGCCGCGCTCCACGATAAAGCGCGAGGCCGCCGTGCAGCGCTGTCCGGTCGAGTAGAACGCCGCATTCACGCACTGCGGCAAGACCGCATCCAGATCCGCGTCGTTGAGAATAATCATCGGATTCTTGCCGCCCATCTCGGCCTGCACTTTCAACTGCCGTGCCGCGGCCTTGGCGATCAAGCCACGACCCACGTCCACCGAGCCGGTGAACGACAGCGCCGACAGTCCCGGATGATCGACCAGCGCCTCACCGACCACGCGGCCGCGCCCCATGACGAGGTTGAACACCCCCGCCGGCACACCGGCCTCTACCAAAATCTCGGCCAGCGCATGCACCGACGCCGGCGTCAGATCGGCCGGCTTGATCACCACCGCGTTGCCATAAGCGAGGGCCGGTGCGATTTTCCACGCCGGAATCGCAATCGGAAAATTCCACGGCGTGATCAGACCCACCACACCGAGTGGCTGACGGCGGATTTCCACATCGACGCCTGGGCGCACCGAGTCGAGCGCTTCGCCGGGCGTGCGCAGTACTTCACCGGCAAAGAACTTAAACAGTTGTGCCGCCCGATTGACCTCCCCGACACCCTCCGCCAACGTCTTGCCCTCTTCCGCCGACAGCAAGCGCCCGAGCACGTCGCGACGCGCCTCGATCAAGCGCCCGGCGCGCTCGAGTACGTCCGCGCGCAGCTGCAGCGCACGGCCCCAGGCCGGCTGCGCCCGGCGCGCAGCGGCCACCGCCGCATCGACATCGGCGGCAGTGCCTTGCGCAAACTGCCCGAGACTCTCATCGAGATCGGAGGGATTGCGGTTATCCGTCGCCCCCACGCCGTCGCTCCACACCCCATCAATCAGATTCCGTTTCACGTCGGCGTGCTGCATCGGGACAGATCCTTACATCGGTAAAATCAAACGCAACTCAAAAGCCATACTCACGCCGCACTTCGGCGTTGTGTTCCCCCAAGCGCGGTGCGGGCCGCCCCGTCGCCAAGGCCGCACCACTGAACTGGATCGGGGTGCGCACACCCGGTAGGGTACCGCCGGCGACCTGGGGCGCGGTCATTTCGATCTGCAGTCCGCGGTATTGCACCTGCGGGTCGGCAAACACATCGGCCACCGTATTGATCGGACCGGCCGGTACCGCGACGCTGGCCAAGCGGGCGAGCAACGCATCGCGGGTCCAGCGGCGCAAATAAGCGCTCAGCGCCGGCACCAACTCAGCGCGGTGGATCACGCGGCCCTCGTTGGTCGTGTAACGCGCATCGGTGGCCAAGTCGGTCGCCGTCAACACCGCGCACAGGCGCTGAAACTGACCGTCGTTGCCGACTGCGAGCATCACGTGCCCATCGGCGACCGCGCACACCTGATAAGGCACGATGTTCGGATGGGCATTGCCATAGCGGGTGGGCACCGCCCCGGAGACCAGATAGTTCATCGCTTGATTGGCCAACACCCCGACCATCACATCGAGCAGCGCCATATCGACCTGCTGACCGAGGCCCGTGCGCTCGCGCTGCGCGAGCGCGGCTTGCACGGCGATGACGCCGTACACGCCGGTAAAAATGTCCGCAAACGCCACACCCATTTTTTGCGGCTCGCCCGTCGGCTCCCCGGTCAGCGACATGATGCCGCTCATGCCCTGGATCATCGCATCGTAACCGGCGCGCTCGGCATAGGGTCCGTGTTGGCCAAAGCCCGTCACGGAACAGTACACAAGGCGGGGATGTTTGGCGGCAAGACTCGTATAGTCCAGCCCGTACTTGGCCAAGCCGCCGGTCTTGAAGTTCTCGATCACCACATCGGCCTTGGCAATCAAAGCGTGCACAAAGGCCAGATCCTCGGGCTTGCGGTAATCGGCCACCACGGCACGCTTGCCGCGGTTGCAACTGTGAAAGTACGCCGCATCGAGGCGCGCGCCATCGGCCCCCTCGATGAAGGGCGGGCCCCATTTGCGGGTGTCGTCGCCTTCGGGCGCTTCGACCTTGATGACCTCCGCACCCAAATCCGCGAGCGTCTGACCGATCCAGGGACCGGCCAAAATCCGCGCCAACTCAACCACCTGCAATCCTTCGAGTGGCGCACGCATAGGTAGCAACTCAGAAGAACGCTTGCAGACCGGTCTGGGCCCGGCCGAGGATCAGCGCGTGCACGTCGTGCGTGCCTTCATAGGTATTCACGGTCTCCAGGTTCTGGGCATGGCGCAGCACGTGATAGCCGGCCTGAATGCCGTTACCGCCGTGCATATCGCGCGCCATGCGCGCGATGTCGAGCGCCTTACCACAGTTGTTGCGCTTGACGATCGAGATCATCTCCGGCGCCATTTTGCCGTCATCGAACAAGCGACCGACGCGCAACGAGGCCTGCAGACCCAGCGCGATCTCGGTCTGCATATCGGCGAGTTTTTTCTGGTACAGCTGCGTCTGCGCCAGCGGTCGCCCAAACTGATGCCGCTCGAGGCCATAGTCGCGGGCGCGGTGCCAGCAGTCCTCTGCCGCGCCCATGACGCCCCACGAGATGCCATAGCGGGCGCGGTTCAAGCACTCAAACGGGCCGCGCAGACCCGCAACGTTCGGCAACAACGCGCTCTCGTCCACGTCGACATCCTGCATCACGATCTCGCCGGTGATGGACGCGCGCAAGGAGAGCTTGCCTTCGATCTTCGGCGCCGACAGTCCCGCCATGCCCTTCTCGAGCACAAAGCCGCGAATGGCATTGTCATGCGCTTCGGATTTTGCCCAGACGACGAACACATCGGCGATCGGGCTGTTGGAGATCCACATCTTGGCGCCGTTGAGGCGATAGCCCGTGGCGGTTTTGACCGCGCGGGTCTTCATACCACCCGGATCAGAACCGGCACCGGGCTCGGTCAGGCCAAAGCAACCGATCTTCTCGCCCGAGGCCAAGCCTGGCAGATAGCGCTGCCGCTGCGCTTCGCTACCGAAGGCGTAGATCGGATGCATGACGAGCGAGGACTGCACGCTCATCATGGAGCGATAACCCGAATCGACGCGCTCGATCTCGCGCGCAACGAGTCCGTAGGCCACATAAGAAGATCCCGCCCCGCCGTATTCGGTTGGGATGGTCACGCCGAGTAGGCCCAACTCCCCAAACTCCCGAAAGATCGCCGGGTCGGTGTGCTCATTCAAATAGGCATCCGTCACCCGCGGCATCAAGCGTTCCTGCGCATAGGCACGCGCCGCATCGCGGATCTGCGTTTCCTCGTCGTTCAGTTGCTCGGCAAAACGAAACGGGTCAGCCCAGTCAAAAGCAGCGTGATCGGCCATGGCAAGCGTCCTCGGTACGGGCCTTCGCCCGACGGCAGGTGGGGGGTCTATCCCGATTACGCCAGACTCTTTTGATGCATTCAATGCTTTAATATTTGTTTTTGATCCACTTTGAGCATCAATGATGATCGACAGCCGTCTCTTGCACGCCTTCGTCGCGGTCGCCGACACCCTGCACTTTGGCCGGGCCGCCGATCGGCTGGCGCTAGGCCAGTCAGTGCTGTCCCGCCAAATTCGGGACCTGGAGCAGACCCTCGGCACCCGCCTGCTACAGCGGGGCCGGCGCTCGGCCGTGAGCCTGACCGACGCCGGACAGGCGCTGCTCGCCGAAAGCCGCAGCGCCCTCGCCCAACTGGAGCGCGCGGCGGTGGTGGCGCGCCGCGCCGGGCGCGGCGAAGTCGGTCGGCTCGCCATCGGCTACGTGGCCTCCGCCGCGCTCACCGGCGTGCTGCCCAAAACGCTCAGCCGCTTTCGGGTGGCGCGCCCGGAAGTCGAGGTGGAACTGGCCGCCGTCGAAACCCCGCGCCAACTGGCGGCACTGGCCGAGGGTACCCTCGATATCGGCTTTCTACGCCCACGTTCGACCTACCCCGAGGGAGTCGACGCCTTGATCGTGCACCGCGAGGGCTTGCTGCTGGGGGTCAGTGCGAACCACCGCCTCGCGCACGGACGGGTACTGCCGGCACTGCTGGCCGGTGAGCGCTTGATCGTGCCGCAGTTCGAAGAAGCGGACGGCTTCGAAGGCCATTGGGCCGCGCTCGCCCAACTTGGCGCCTTTAGTCCCGGTCCGGTGCTACGCGTGCGCGATTTCATTACCGCCATCACCCTGGCGGCCGCCGGCTACGGCGTCGCCTTGGTGCCGCACTCGGTCACTGCGCTCGCACTCACCGGCATCGCGTACCGACCGCTCGAGGCATACGTCGCCACCGCGGACCTCGCCGTGGCCTGGCGGCGCAACAATCCCTCCGCCGCCGTGCGCGCCTTCGTCGAGAGCCTGCGCACCACGCAGCCGTTTTGAAACTGTTAAAATTTGTGCCCAACGCGTAGCACGACCCGCCTGAGCATGACCGAACCGAACCGCCAGGCCGAGCGTCGCACTATTCCGTATGCCGAATTTGTGGCGATGATGGCGTGCCTATCCGCCCTCGGCGCCATCGCCACCGATGCAATGTTGCCGGCACTGCCCGCCATCGGCAGCGCTTTTGCGGTGACCGATGCCAACCGCTTGCAGTACGTCGTCACCACCTTCTTGATGGGCTCAGGCATAGGCCAACTGGCCTTTGGTCCGCTGTCCGACACCTACGGCCGACGCCGCGTCCTGCTGACGGGCATTGGCCTGTATACCCTGCTGTCTCTCGTCGCCGCGCTGTCCCCCTCCTTACCGATCCTGTTCATCGCCCGCGTGCTGCAAGGCATGGCCTCGGCGGCGGCCGTTGTGCTCTCGCGTGCCATCATTCGGGATCAGTACGCCGGCAGCCGGATGGCCAAAGTGTCCTCCACGATCTTCATTGTCTTTTTGGCCGCGCCCATCTTGGCGCCGAGTATTGGCCAGGCGATTCTCTTGATCGCACCATGGCGTTATATCTTTGGCTTCCTGGCCCTGATGGCGGCGCTGCTGTTTGGGTGGGTGGGGCTGCGCTTGCCGGAAACGTGGCCGGCCGAACGGCGCCATCCGTTGGGCTTTGGGCCAGTGGTAGCCGCGGCACGCTTCGTGCTCAGTCACCCGTCCTCGCTGCTGTATTCGGGCGCGATGATGGTGCTCTTTGGCGCCTTACTGACCTACGTCGCGACCATGCCGCAGATCTTTAACGACGTCTTTCACGCGCCTACGCGTATGGCACCGGGGTTTGCGGCCGTCGCGGCGATGATGGGGCTGGGCTCCTTTACCAACGTCAAAATCGTCGAGCGCTTCGGCATGCACCGCATCTCACATAGCGCCCTGCTGGGCCTACTGGTCGTCAGTGCCGTACACACGCTAGTCGCCTCGCACGGACCGGAAAGCATCCTCACCTTCACGCTACTGCAAGGCCTCACCATGCTGTACTTTGGCTTGTGCTTAGCCAATTTCGGCGCCATCTCCATGCAGCCGATGGGCAAGGTGGCCGGCAGCGCCGCTTCGCTACAAGGCATGTCGATGGGCTTGGGCGGCGCGCTCCTGGGTGCGCTCTGTGGCAGTTTTTGGCACGGCTCGATTCGCCTGCTGCCACTGGTTTTTCTAATCTTGGGCCTCGTCGCCCTATCGCTGGTGCTACTGGCCGAACGCGGCCGCCTGTTCCACAACCACTACGGCCCCTTACACAGTCACTGAGTCGGCGCCCCCGCTGGGGCGCCGACTCCGTAGGGCGTACGTGCACTGCACGCAACCCTCAGCCCATGAAGTAGACCGCGAGTTTGTTGCCATCGAGATCGCGGAAGTAACCGGCATAGAAGCCATCACCGCGTGGGCCCACAGCACCTTCGTCTTTACCGCCGAGTGCCAACGCGCGGGCGTGCACGGCATCAACCTGGGCTGCAGACGTCGCGGTCAACGAGATCATCATGCCGTTGCCCACCGAGGCCGCCTCGCCATTGATGGGGCTGATAATCAACAGCATCTGGCCGTTGGTGAAATTCCAAGCGATGAAGCGCTCGGTCTCCCAGCCGCGCGTAGCGCCGAATTCGGCGAGCAGGGCGTCATAGAAAGCGGCGCCGCGCGCCATGTCTTGGGTGCCGAGCGTGACGTAACCGATCATAGACAAACTCCTCAATCAGATAGGGTAGCGAATCTGCAGTATGCCTGAAGGTGGCAGTTCAACAACTTCCGCGATTGGCGCAAAGTCACTGAAATCCTAACTAGATTTTTCGGTGGTTTTAACGGTGCCCAAAATGTGCCCGGCAAGCGGTGTCAATCAACGCTTCACGCAAAGCTTTCGGCTACTCAATAGTGGGGGCGACGTCGGGGGGACGTCGACGTCGCCGTCAGACGAATTGGTTACCCAAATGTTTTGACCGTCGAATGCCATATCGTTCGGCCCCTGACCGGTAACATAATTACCGATTACCGAGCCGTCACTCGCTCGGATTTTCGCGACTGTGTTGCTGCCACTCGCTACCCAAATATTTTCCCCATCGAAGGTAATGCCGAATGGCCAGCCACCTACAGGGATGGTTTTGATTAGGTATCCGTCACTGGGTCTCAATTGCGTAACGCTTCCCGTCGGCCCAGTTGTGACCTCACGTTCGAGACATTTACTGAGCGCTCGCGCAGTTGTTGGTACCGCCAACCGAGCCGAACGCACCGACAAGACCGGAAGTCGCTGAGCAATTGACGTTTCCGTATACAGTGCCCCCATTAAGGTACATCAACGAACCTAAGGCGAGGCTGACATTACCGAACGTGGAAGGCGTCACGTCGTCCACATACGAGAGCACCGCCCGCGACAACGACAACGTTCCGGATACCGAAACAGCGCGGACGTCCATGTAGGAATTGTTTAACTGGACATCGCCTACGACATTGCTAGCACCTAACCTGACATAGGATTGTCTATCGACGGAGACGGTCCCTGTCAGAGTCCCACCGGAGACGTACAAAAACCCGGGACCGTATTGCGTCCCCGTACCAATAGCGAAGTCTCCGGTCGTGACGTTTGAAGAATTCAGAACAATCGATCCGTTCTGGTAAGTCCTAACAAATTGCGTTGTGTTCAAATTCACAAGGCCCAATGTCAGCGTTGCCGGTCCCACAACATCGACCCATATACCGCCCGAGATCGTCAAGGTACTCAGCGTAAGATTTGATGATCCCGAACCATAGATAAGGTAATTACCAGTATTGGTCGTAATCGAGTCGGTGAGCGTATTGGATCCGCTAATATTGAGTTGGGAGAAGCCGGTAAAATTCAGCCCACCCACGCACCCGCCAGAAATCTTCACGTTATGGGTCGCCCACTGCAACTGGGCGAGCGTGTTAGTGAGCAACGCGTTTAGGGCGTTCGGGTCTGCAGCGCAATTCACCGTCCAGTTATAGATTCCCTGAACTGTGCCAGTAGGACCCGTGGGCCCTACGGGACCCTGCGCCCCCGCCGGCCCTTGGATGCCTTGGGCCCCCGAAGGGCCAGTTATTCCTTGTGGCCCAGTTGAACCAGCAGGGCCGGCTATGCCCTGTATACCCTGAGCACCCATAGACCCGGTCGCACCCACCAATCCAGGGATACCCGGTGCTCCTTGCGGACCAGTCGGCCCAACTAAACCGGAGGCACCTGCCACGCCGGTTGGACCCGTAGCGCCCTGCCCCGCAAGCAAGTTCCAGTACGCGCCAACAACGTCCGCAGTGGGATTTTGATTCGTATTTAGTTTGACGGCGATAAAGCCCGAACCATTAAGTGCGACGAGATCGTTTGCTGAGTACGCGATAGAGGGTGACCATGCTCCTCTGAAAGCGAGACCCACGCCTGTGGCACCAGCCGGTCCTGTAGAACCCGTTGCACCGGCTGCTCCCGTAGGTCCCTGCGACCCAGTAGGCCCGGCAGGACCAGCGACACCGGTAGCGCCGGTAGCGCCGGTAGCACCAGTCGATCCCTTCGCACCAGCCGCACCAGCAGCGCCCGTGGCTCCCGTTGCGCCCTTCGCACCAGCGGCTCCCGCTGACCCAGTTGCGCCGGTGGCGCCGGTCGCGCCAGTTGCTCCTTTATCCAGAGCTTCCACCGTGAAATTGTAGGTCACCGCTCCTGCTGTGCCGGCGGTCAGGATTAGCGTGTAATCACCATCCGCCAATACCGGCAGTGTAGCTGTGGCAGTCGTGGCCGTTGCTGCCGAGACCGTTAATGTGGTGCCACCCAACGTAATGGATGGCTTGGCAGCG